>Ga0207870_100031_pt1 | contig 194385 bp, 159 predicted proteins | sample CeladaPassage60B_FD_187477 | JGI IMG/M metagenome (GOLD analysis project Ga0207870, IMG submission 187477) | Cellulose-adapted microbial communities from the Joint BioEnergy Institute, USA - Passage3 60B (SPAdes) (version 2) | ecosystem: Engineered > Bioreactor > Continuous culture >...
CGGTAGTTAAGCCTTCCTGCGCCGATGGTACTGCACCTTGGCGGGTGTGGGAGAGTAGGTCGCTGCCGGACGGCTTTTTGTGGGGGCCCCTGGTCTTTGTGGCTGGGGGCCTTCGCATTTTTCCAGGCATCTTCGGCTGGACTTCGGTCCTGCTTCTTGGCGCTGGATCGTTGAGTGGGCCTCGGGCTTTCCGAGGCCTTTTTCATGTGACGGGTCGACCCTCGACACGAGGGTATGAGAAAGGCCCCGGACGGCGTTCCGGGGCCTTTTTTCATGCGCGCCTGCTACTTGGGAACGACGAGCAGGGCGTCGCCCACCGGGCGCTCGGCGCCGTCCGACGGCCGGTTCACGACCTTGTTCTTCACGACCATGGTGGTCGAGCCGCCGCCGTCGAGGCTGATCGCGTTCCGGGCACCCAGCCACCGCATGAGCTGGGCGGACTCGAACATGTTGGCGCCCACGCTGACTCCGGGGTCGCGCCCGTCGACGGTGGCGAGGATGAGCTCACCCTTCTTGGTGACGCCGGCCAGGGTCCGCGGGTGGCGGCGCAGGATCATATGGTCGGACGCCATGCCGTCGGTGGCCGCGGTGATGTACTGCCGGCCGTTGCGCAGGATGCCGACACCACCGCCCATGATGTACGTGTCCGGGGTGAGCCGGATCTTCCGGCCGGTGCGCAGGTCGATCACCGAGGTGACGACGCGCATGGTCACCCCCTCGCGCGCGACGTCCCAGAGCCAGTCGGCCATCGCGCCCGTGCCGTGCAGAACCCGGGTGCCGCGCGGCACCGCCCCGCCGGCGTTGCGCACCTTGACGATCCTGCCCTGCGCGTCCACGACGACCTCGACGCCGCCGTTGCGCGGGGTCTTGGTGCCGAGCTCCTCGGTGTAGAGGACGAGCTCGTCCTCGTCCGGAAGCCGGTTCACGCCGGTGACCCTCGCCCGATAACCGTCGGACGTCACCGCGGTGACGATCGAGTCGAGCTCGGTGATGCGGGCCCGGCGGCCCTGCAGGACGATCGCGGTACGGCCGCGCACGGCCTCGCTGAGCAGCCGCCCGCCGACGACCGAGATGCCGGTCGGGTCGCCGGAGAAGTCGCGCGGGGCGCGGATGCTGAAGAAGCCGCCGTTCACCGCGGCGATGGCGCCGGCCTGCTTCGCCATGGCCGAGGTGGTCTCCCGCTTCCCCGTGGCGCGCCCGAGGGTGGTCCGGAACGAGCCGCGGAACCGGCGCGAGTCGACCATGAGGACCTGGATGTTCCACGGCCCGGTGGTCTTGAAGCCGTCATCGCCGAGGTAGTCCACCTTGGCCTTGATGCCGGCCTTGCCGAGCTGCTTCGCCACCTTCTCGGCGGCGGCCTTCTTCTTCAGCGGCCACAGCCCGACCCGGACCATGTAGGCCTCGGCGCCGGGGAAGTCCGCGACGTCCGGGCGGCGGTACCGCTGGATGCCGGGGGTGAAACCGGCCTCCTCGACCGCCGCGGCCACCTCCATGGCCTTGTCCCGGGGCCCGGACTCCTTCCCGCCGATGAGCACGGTCACCGTGTAGCCGTCGGTCGCGGTGCCGTGCCGCAATGTGAAAAGGTCGACACCAGGAAATACACTTTTCGTCCGATACTTGGGCATTCCCGGCACGCCGAGCGGGATTTTCGACGACGGAAGACGACCCTTGACGGTCGCGGCCGCCTCGGTACCGACGGTGGCTTCGGCGGCACCGGCGGTGCCGAGCGGAAGCGCGACGGATAAAGCGGCAGCTAACACGACAATAGGGCGCTTCATTCAATCTCCCCGAGGGTGCTGTATCGGCGATGCACCATCGTCCCGACGTCCGCGGGACAAGGGGAGTGAAACGCGGGAAAGGCTATAAAGATGTTTCCCAAGTGGTCACCATCGGCGCGGCCGCGTCAGCCGTGGGTGACGACAGGTGGCCACGCCCGGGTACGGCACGCACCGCCGGGCCGTACCCGAGCCGGGGAGCGCGCCGCCGCGGGCGCGGATGCCGGGCCGGACAGGTGGCGGGGGAACGCGGCGCGGGGAGCAGCCGCGGCGTCACCGCGGCGCGTCGCCGCGGATCGACTCCAGGGCGAGCAGCGCCACGTGCAGCGAGAGACAGGACTCGACGTCGTCGAGGTCGACGTCGAGGATGCGCTCCAGCCGGCGCAGCCGGTCGTAGAACGCCGGCCGGGACAGGTGGGCCCGCTGGGCGGCGACCGCCTTGTTGCGGCCCGAGTCGAGGTAGATGCGGAGGATCCGGGTGAGGTCGCCGCCGCGCTGCGCGTCATGGGCGAGCAGCGGCCCGAGCTCCCGCTCGGCGAAGGTCTGCAGCCGCGCGTCGTCCCGCAGCAGGTGCAGCAGGCCGCGCAGCCGCAGGTCGGGCAGCCGGTAGAAGGGGCGGCCGTCGCACTGCCGGGCGGCGACGTCGGCGACCTGCTCGGCCTCGAGCAGGCTGCGCCGCGCGTCGCGGACCGTGTCCACCACCGAGCCGGCGGCGAGCACGAACCGGGACGGCATGGCGGCGCGCAGCCGCTCCGACAGGTCGCACAGCACGGCCTCGGCGACCGTGCGCGGGGCGAGCGAGAGCAGCACCCCGACCCGGTTCTGGTCGAGGGCGCCCACCAGGGCGGGCAGCCGCATCTCGCGGCACGCGGCGGCGGTCGCCTCGGCGAGCTCGCCGAGCCGGGCCTGGCCGTCGAGCGCCTGGTCCACCGGTTCGGTGAGGCGGAGCACCAGGCCCAGGAGCTTGCGCCCGGTGAGCGGGACGCCGACCGCGCGGGCGCGGGCCGCGGCCTCCTCGGGGTCGGCGTAGGCGTGGCTGAGGATGCTGGAGAGGATCGTCCCGTGGGCCTGCCGTTCCAGGCTCTCCTGGTGCCGCTCGAGCAGGCGGCCGAGGGCGAGCGTGGTGGCCGCCCGTTCCACCAGCACGATCTCGCGCGGGGTCGGCTCGCCGTCGCACAGCAGGATGAGCCGCCCCCAGTCCTGGCCGCGCGCGCCGACCATCTGCACCAGCCAGCCGGAGGCCGGGTCGTGGGCGGTGCGCTCGCCCGGCGCCACCGTGCGGGAACGCGCCTCCCAGTTCGCCAGCACCGTGCCCGCGTCGCGCCCCGCCGGGTCGCAGGCGAGCACCTGGTGGGCGAGGTTCTCCAGCACCACCGGCCGGCCGGACAGCCGGGCCACCTGGGCGAGCACCTCGGCCGGGGAGGCGCCCTCCACCGACAGCTCGGTGAACACCCGGTGCAGCTGCTCGGAGGCGCGCAGCTCCTCGAGCTGGTTGTCGATGATCCGGGCGTGCACCGACTCGGTGATCTGCACGAACGGCGTCTCACGGCGGAGCGTGATCAGCGGCAGCCCGTGCTCCTCGGCGGCCTTGACCAGGGCTTCCGGCAGCTCGCCGACGAACCTGCGGCCGAGCTCCACGATCAGGCCGGACGCCCCCACCTCCGCGAGCTCGGCGACGTACTCGGCGAGCTTGTCCGGCTCGTCGGGGAGGGCGACGCCGGTGGTGAGGACCAGCTCCCCGCCGCGCAGCAGGTGGGCGATGTCGCTCACCTCCCCGACGTGCACCCACCGGACGGTGGCGTCGAGCCGGTCCCGCCCGGCCACCACGCGGGGATCCCCGCGGCGCACGGCGTCCAGGGCAAGAACGTCGCGGACGGTCGGCAGCATGGCCATGAAACCTATTCGATCAGTATGTCAGTGCGGTGTGGCATCGCCAGGCATAGTGTAACCAACGGTAATGCCCGAAACTGCTTTTTGGACTTCCATATTCGCCGCACCGCCTTCCGTCCGAGCCATGCGCCGCGGGGCCCGACGAGGTCAGCTCTTGAGCTCGGGGAAATCCTCCTCCCGGAATTCCGCGGGACACTCGCCGCTTGCCCGCTCGCGCAGTTCCACCCGGCGAATCTTGCCGGAGATGGTCTTCGGCAGGTCGGAGAACTCCAGCCGCCGGATGCGCTTGTACGGGGCGAGGTGGCGGCGGGCGTGCCGGAAGATCGACAGCGCCGTGTCCGCGTCCGGTGCGAACCCGGGCGCGAGCACGACGTAGGCCTTCGGCACGGCGAGCCGTACCGGATCGGGCGCGGGCACCACCGCGGCCTCGGCGACCGCCTCGTGCTCGAGCAGCACGCTCTCCAGCTCGAACGGCGAGATGCGGTAGTCGGACGCCTTGAACACGTCGTCGACCCGGCCGACGTAGGTGATGTAGCCGTCGGCGTCCCGGCTCGCCAGGTCGCCGGTGTGGTAGTAGCCGTCGCGCATCGCCCGCGCGGTGAGGTCCGGGTCGTCCCGGTAGCCGACCATGAGCCCGAGCGGCCGGTCGGCGAGCGGCAGGCAGATCTCGCCGTCGTCGCCGGGCTCCCCGGTGACCGGGTCGACGAGCGTCACCCGGTAGCCGGGCAGCGGGCGGCCCATCGACCCGGTCTTCACCGGGCAGCCGGGCGCGTTGCCGATCTGGGCCGTCGTCTCGGTCTGGCCGTACCCGTCCCGGATCGTGATCCCCCAGGCCTCCCGGACCCGGTCGATCACCTCCGGGTTGAGCGGCTCGCCCGCGGCGACCGCGGTGCGCAGCGCCGGGGGCTTGGGCTCGAGGTCCTCCTGGATGACCATCCGCCACACCGTCGGCGGCGCGCACAGCGTGGTGACGCCGTGCCGGCGCAGCACCTCCAGCAGCGCGGGGGCGGAGAACCGCCGGGCGTTGTGCACGAGCGCGGTGGCGCCGGCGTTCCACGGCGCGAACACGCTGCTCCAGGCGTGCTTGGCCCAGCCCGGCGAGGACACGTTGAGGTGCACGTCCCCCGGCCGCAGCCCGATCCAGAACATCGTCGACAGGTGGCCGACCGGGTAGGAGACGTAGGTGTGCTCCACCAGCTTCGGCAGCGCGGTCGTGCCGGAGGTGAAGTAGAGCAGCAACGTGTCGTCCGCCCGGCCCTCCTGCAGCTCCCGCTCGACGGCGGGGGAGAGCTGGTCGGGGAAGTCGTCGGCCTCGTCGTAGGTGAGCCAGCCGTACGCCTCACCGCCGACGGCGATCCGGGTGTAGTCGCCGGGCACCCCGGCGAACCGGCCGGTGTGGTCGACGTCGGTGATCACGTGCGCGACCTTGCCCCGGTCGATGCGGTCGGCGAGGTCCTCGGCCGTGAGCAGCGTCGTCGCCGGGATGAGCGTGGCGCCGAGCTTCATCGCGGCGAGGATCGTCTCCCACAGCTCCACCTGGTTGCCGAGCATGAGCAGGATGCGGTCGCCCCGGCGCACGCCCTGGGCGTGCAGCCAGTTGGCGAGGCGGCTGGAGCGGACCGAGAGCTGGGCGAAGGTGTGCGAGTCGACGCCGCCGTCGTCCTCGACGATGGTGAGCGCGGGGGTGTCCGGCGTCTCCGCGGCGAGCACCGCGTCGAACCAGTGCACCGCCCAGTTGAAGCGATCGAGCGTGGGCCACCGGAACTCCCGGTAGGCCGTGTCATGGTCGGATTCGAGAAGAAAGTCCCGTGCTGAGCGGAACGCTGCCGTCGCGTCCATTTCCCCATGGTGTCACCTGGGCGCGGATCGCGCCATGCCTCCGCGCCGTCCGGAGGCGGCCGGACCCGGACGCCGGCGCGCGGACGCCCTGTTCCGGCGGGGTGTGACCGGCCGGGGTACGGCCGGCGGTCACGGGCGCAGCCGGGCCTCCAGGCCGTCGAGCAGCGATACCAGGCCGAAGTCGAAGGCGACCCGCCGGGCCACCGTGGGGTTCTCGCACCCCATCCACTCGTCGCTCAGCCGCAGCAGCTCGGGGTACCGCTCCGCGGACAGCTCCATGTCCGCGCGGACCTGCTTCTCCCACTCCTCCTCGGGGATGCCCAGCCGCGCCAGGCCGTTGCGCCAGGCCGCCTCGGGCAGGGCGGTGCCGAGGGCGAAGGCGGTGATCGCGCCGACCGCGTAGTCCACGTCCCGCCCGCGGAACCCGGCCTTGGCGAACGCCTCGCACAGCCGGGCGTTCACCGCGAGCGCGTTCGGGCCGATGAGCGGGCGCACCCCGACCTGCCGGCCGAGCCAGGGGTGCCGGAGGATCACGTCCCGCAGGCCGTACGCGTACCGCGACCCCAGCTCGCGCCAATGGGCCCCGTCGGTGTCGGGGTGGGTGACGAGCCGGGCCACCTCGGCGAGCACCTCGTCCGCCGCGAGCTCGAGCAGCTCGTCCTTGTTCGCGACGTACCAGTAGAGGCTCGTGGCGCCCGAGCCGAGCCGGGCGGCGAGACGGCGCATGCTCAGCGCGTCGGCGCCCTCGGCGTCGAGCAGGGCGACCGCCTCGCGCACGATCTGCTCGCGGCTCAGCCCGCTCGGATTGCCGCGTACCTCCCGTCGCCGGGCGGCCTCCCGTGCCCAGACCGACGTGAACCGTTGTCGCCGCTGCACGCCACCCTCCCTCGTCTCACCCCAGCATAAAAGGCGTCGCACACTGTTCGACGGCGTCGTACACTGTGCGAGTCACTCGAACGATGAACGAGAAACTCGCACAGTGAACGAGAGGCGGCACATGAGCCAACCGACCGCGCAACCGAGCGAGCAGAGCGCCACGGCGGCCGCCGAGCCCTTGGCGCCGCCGAACCCCCGGCGCTGGTGGATCCTCCTCGTGCTCTGCCTGAGCCTGCTCGTCCTCGTCGTGGACGACACCGTGCTCAACCTGGCGATCCCGTCGCTCATGCGGGAACTGGGCGCGACCCCGAGCGACGTGCAGTGGGTGATCGACGCCTACGTCCTCGTCTTCGGCGGCCTGCTGCTCACCTCGGGCAGCCTCTCCGACCGGTACGGCCGGCGGCGCGTGCTCGTCATCGGCCTCGCGGTCTTCGGCGCCGCCTCGCTGCTGTCCACGCTCTCCCAGGAGCCCTGGCAGCTCGTCGCGGGCCGCGCGTTCATGGGCCTGGGCGCGGCGCTGGTGATGCCGAACACCCTGTCGATCCTCATCACGGTCTTCGACGAGCGGGAACGGCGGAAGGCGATCGCCGCGTGGAGCGCGGTGGCGATGGTGGGCGTGATCGCCGGGCCGACGCTCGGCGGACTGCTGCTGCGCGACTACTTCTGGGGCGCGGTGTTCCTCATCAACGTGCCGATCGCGATCGTCGCCATCGTCGCCGCGCTCACCCTCATGCCCGAGTCGCGGGGCACCGTCCGCGGCATCGACCCCCTCGGCGTGGCCTTGTCGATCGTCGGCATGGGCTCGCTGGTGTGGACGATCATCAACGGGCCGGTGCACGGCTGGACCGCGAACGGCGTGCCGATCGCCGCCGTGCTCGCGGTGGCCGCGCTGGTCGCGTTCGTCGTCTGGGAGCGGCGGGCGCCGCACCCGATGCTGCCGCTCGGCCTGTTCCGCGAGCGGGCGTTCCGCGGGGCCTGCCTGTCGATCGTGCTGCTGTCGTTCGGCGCGGGCGCGCTGCTGCTCGCCCTCACCCAGTACCTGCAGTTCGTGCTCGGCTACGACCCGCTCGCCGCCGGGCTGGCGCTGCTGCCGTACGCGGTGGCCGCCGCGGTGTCGAACGGGATCGGCGCCGGGCTCGGCCGCCGGGTGAGCAACCGCACGCTGATCGCGGTGGGACTCGCGATCGTCGCGGCCGGGTTCGCGGTGATCGGCACCCTCGACCTCGGCGACGGGTACGGCACACTCGTGACCGGGCTGCTCATCGCGGGCGTGGGCGGCGGCCTCGCGGGCCCGGCCGCGTACACCACGCTGATGGGCGCGGTGCCCCAGGAGCACGCGGGCGTGGGGTCCGCGCTCAACGACACCGTCCAGCAGGTCGGGTACGCGCTCAGCATCGCGGTGCTCGGCAGCGTGCTCGCCGGGGTGTACCGCGCCGCGATGCCGGCCACCGTGCCGGAGGCGGCCCGGGAGTCGATCGCGGGCGGGGTGGCGCTCGGCGACCCCGGCCTCGTGCGGACCGCCAAGGAGGCGTTCCTCGAGGCGATGTCGGTGGGCGCCCACGTCAGCGTCGGGTTCGCGCTCGCCTCGGCCGTGGTGGCGCTCGTCCTGCTCCGCACGGCCCGTACCGGCGACGCGTGATGCGAACGCCCGGCCCGGGTTCCGTCACCCTGTAATCCGGGCAGGGGATCCCCGGACACGTTGCGGGCGGGACAGCAAACGGACGACACGGGATACTCGGAGCATGCCGGACCTTTACGCGCGCCACCGAGCCGTCATCCCCAAGTGGGTCTCCCTCTACTACGACGAGCCCATCGAGATCGTCCGTGGCGAGGGGAACCGGGTCTACGACGCGAGCGGCCGGGGCTACCTCGACTTCTTCGCGGGCATCCTCACCAACATGATCGGGTACGGCGTGCCGGAGGTGCGCGAGGCCGTGGAGCGCCAGCTCGCCACCGGCATCGTGCACACCAGCACGCTGTACCTCATCCGCGGCCAGGTCGAGCTGGCCGAGAAGATCGCGCGGCTGTCCGGCATCCCGGACGCCAAGGTGTTCTTCACCAACTCCGGGACCGAGGCGAACGAGACCGCCCTGCTCGCCGCCACCGTGGCCCGCGGCTCGGACCAGGTGCTCGCGATGCGCGGCTCGTACCACGGCCGCAGCTTCGGCGCGATCGCGGTCACCGGCAACCGGGGCTGGAAGAACAGCTCCTACTCCCCGCTCAACGTGCACTACCTGCACGGCACCGACCGGCACCTGCCGCGGTTCCGCGGCATGTCGGACGAGGAGTACATCGCGGCCTGCGTCGACGACCTGCGGCACGTGCTCGCCACCGCGGTCGCCGGGAACGTGGCCGCGCTCATCGCCGAGCCGATCCAGGGCGTCGGTGGGTTCACCATGCCGCCCGACGGCCTGTACCGGGCGTACCAGGAGGTCCTCGCCGAGGAGGGCATCCTGTTCATCTCCGACGAGGTGCAGACCGGCTGGGGCCGTACCGGGTCGGCGTTCTTCGGCATCGGCAACCACGGCGTGACCCCGGACATGATGACCTTCGCCAAGGGGCTGGCGAACGGCTTCGCGATCGGCGGCGTGGTCGCCCGGGGCGAGCTGCTCGACGCGCTGCCCGCGGCCGGCGTCTCCACCTTCGGCGGCAACCCGATCGCGATGGCCGCCGCCAACGCCACCCTCGACTACGTGCTCGAGCACGACCTGCAGGCGAACGCGGCCCGGCTCGGCGAGCTGATCATCGGCGGGCTGCGCCAGGCCGCCGGCCGCATGCCGATCGTCTCCGACGTGCGCGGCAAGGGGCTGATGTTCGCCATCGAGCTGAGCGACCCGGCCACCGGGAAGCGGTCGCCCGCGCTCGCCGACCGCTTCCTCGAGGAGACCCGCCGCCGCGGCCTGCTCGTCGGCAAGGGCGGGCTGTACGGCAACGCGATCCGGATGGCCCCGCCGCTCACCCTCACCGAGGCGGAGGCGAAGGAGGGCCTCGGCATCATCGTCGACGCGCTCGAGGCGATCTGCGAGGAGACGGCGTGAGCGACGGCCCGCGGCGCGTCACGCACTGGATCGGCGGGGCGGCCGTGCCGGGCGCCGGCCGTACCGGGGAGCTGTACGACCCGGCGACCGGCGAGGTGACCGGGCACGTCGACCTCGCCACCGCCGCCGAGGTGGACGCGGCGGTCGCCGCCGCGGCCGAGGCGTTTCCCGCCTGGCGGGACACCTCGCTCGCCCGCCGTACCCAGGTGCTGTTCCGGTTCCGCGAGCTGCTCGACCGGGAGCGGGACGCGCTCGCCCGGCTCATCACCGCCGAGCACGGCAAGACCCACGCCGACGCGCTCGGCGAGGTGGCCCGCGGCATCGAGGTGGTCGAGTTCGCCTGCGGCATCCCGCACCTGCTCAAGGGCGGCTACACCGAGAACGTCGCCACCCGCCTCGACTCCTACTCGATCCGCCAGCCGCTCGGCGTGGTCGCCGGGATCACCCCGTTCAACTTCCCGGCGATGGTGCCGCTGTGGATGGCCCCGATCGCGATCGCCTGCGGCAACGCGTTCGTGCTCAAGCCGTCGGAGAAGGACCCGTCGGCGTCGCTGCGCCTCGCCGAGCTGTGGCGCGAGGCGGGGCTGCCCGACGGGGTGTTCGGCGTGGTGCAGGGCGACAAGGAGGCGGTGGACCGGCTGCTCGCGCATCCGGACGTGCGGGCGGTGTCGTTCGTCGGCTCCACCCCGATCGCCCGGTACGTGTACGCGACCGGCACCGCGCACGGCAAGCGGGTGCAGGCGCTCGGCGGGGCGAAGAACCACATGCTCGTGCTGCCCGACGCCGACCTCGACCTTGCCGCCGACGCCGCGGTGTCGGCCGGGTTCGGCTCGGCCGGGGAGCGGTGCATGGCGATCTCGGCCGTGCTCGCGGTCGACCCGATCGGCGACGAGCTCGTCGACCGCATCGTCGCCCGGGCGCGCGAGATCGTCGTGGGGCCCGGCGACGACCCCGAGTCCCAGATGGGCCCGCTGATCACCGCCGAGCACCGCGACCGGGTCGCCGGCTACCTCGACATCGGCGTGGCCGAGGGGGCCAAGCTCGTGCTCGACGGCCGGCGCGCCCCGATCCGGGGCGGTGGCACCGCCGCGGACAGGCCCGGGTTCTGGCTCGGGCCCAGCGTGCTCGACCACGTGCCGGTCGGCTCCCGGGTGCACCGCGAGGAGATCTTCGGCCCGGTGCTGGCGGTCGTCCGCGTGCGGTCGTACGAGGAGGGCCTGCGAATCATCAACGCGGGCGAGTACGGCAACGGCACCGCCGTGTTCACCAACGACGGCGGCGCGGCCCGGCGGTTCCAGAACGAGGTCGAGGTCGGCATGGTCGGGATCAACGTGCCGATCCCCGTGCCGGCCGCCTACTACGGCTTCGGCGGCTGGAAGGCCTCGCTGTTCGGCGACACCCACGTGTACGGCACCGAGGGCGTGCACTTCCACACCCGGCAGAAGGTGGTCACCGCGCGCTGGCTCGACCCGTCCCACGGCGGCGTGCACCTCGGCTTCCCCGCGGGCACCTGACCGCGCGGCCCGCTAGGCTCCTCAGCCGAAGGCACCTGGGCCGATCGGGGAGGAGGCGCCCAAGTGGCAGGGGTGACGCGCGCGCGGGCGGCGCGGCCGGCCCGCTTGCTGGCGACGGTCGCCGCCGGGCTGGCGCTCGCGTCCTGCGGCGTCCCGCAAGCGGCGATCACGGCGGTTCCGGAGGCGGCCGCCCAGGCCCGGCAGGACGCGGCCACCGCCTCCCCGTCCGCCGCGCCGTCCCCGAGCGCGAGCCCTGCCCCCACGCCCACCGCGCTGGGCGCGGGCGAGGGCACGGTGAACGTGCTCGCGCTGCGCGGGTACGCCGAGTACGGCGGCAGCGACCCCGCGGTGAACTGGATCGCGCCGTTCGAGCAGGAGACCGGCTGCCGGGTGCGGCTCACCTACACCGACCGCGGCGAGCGGTTCGAGCGGACGCTCGCCGAGGGCTCCTTCGACGTGGTCTCCGCCCCGCCGGAGGTCGCCGGCCGGCTCATCGCCGAGGGTGAGGCCGCCCCGCTCGCCACCGGCCTCATCCCGCACTACCGCGACCTGCCCAAGTGGCTGCGCACGCTGCCCGCGTTCACCGCGGGCGGCCGGGTGTACGGCGTGCCGTACCTGTGGGCCTACCACCAGATCGGCTACGACCGCGCCCAGGCCGGCCGGGGCGCGGAGCCGAAGGACCTCGGCGCGCTGTTCCGCGGCCCGGGCCCGGTGCTGCTGCGCGACGACCCGCTCACCATCGCCGCCGCCGCGCTCGCGATCGAGGGCGAGGGGCGGCCGGAGGACCCGTTCCGGCTCACCCCCGACCAGCTCGACGCCGCGGCCGGGCTGCTCGCCGTGCACGGCGAGGCCGAGCGGTCGTTCTGGCGCGGCACGGGCGACGTGGTGCGCGGCTTCGCGGCGGGACGGGTGCGGCTCGCGCAGGCCCTGCCGTACCAGGTGGGCGTGCTCGCCCGCGCGGGCCGTCCGGTGCAGGGGGTCACGCCCGACCGCACCACCGGCTGGGCGGACGCCTGGCTCGTCCCCGCGAACGCGGCGCACGTGAACTGCGCCTACCGCTGGCTGGGCCACGTGATCTCCGCCGGGGTGCAGCGGGAGGCGGCGGCGTGGAACGGCATGGCCCCCGCCAACCCCGCGGCGTGCACCGGGCGCACCCGGCGGATCTGCGCCGACTACCGGGTGGACGACCCCGACCTGCCCCGCCGGATCGCCTTCGCGGTCCGGCCCACCGCGGACTGCGGCGACGGCACCGGCCGGTGCACCGACTACGCCGAGTGGCGGCGGCGCTGGAGCGAGCTCGTCCGCTGACGCGCCCGCGCCTCACGGCACCGGCACGCGCACCGGCGGCGTGCGCGTCTCGTGGCCGTCCGGGGCGCGCGGCGGCAGGGGGGAGAGGAGCTCGGCACAGTCGTCGCAGGTGAGCACGACCCTGCCGTCCGGCAGCCGGCCCACCCGCACGCGCGGCCGCGGCCACCGTTTGTGGCACACCACGCAGGCGTCACCGTCGCACTGTGCCAGGGTCAGCTCTTCGGGGTCGAACATCACCAGCGGTGACCCCGGCATCGCTTCCCTGCCCATACCTCTCCAAGGATCTCCAGGGCTACCCGAACCGTTATAACGCTGTTACCGACGGTGATCGACTGGCGAGGTGTCAAGTCGTTGTCAAAACACGGGCATGGAGTCCGCCGCATAGCTCACGAAAAGGGGCATCCATCGCAAGCCGGAAACCGGGCTTCGGTCGGGGTAAACCGGAGGGACGGCGCGGGTACCCTCATCCACTCATCGGGGCGCGCGGGCCGCGGCCGGGTCACGCCGGTGCGAACGCCGGCCCTCCGCTCGGCAACGGCGGGGTCGGGGAAAGGCCGCCCGGGCCTCCCGGCGCCGCGGCTCGGGCCGGGGCGCCGGGCGGGGCGTGGCCCGGTCCCGCGATGGTCTCCGCAGGGTCACAGTACGGCCTGCATCCCGGCCCGGCCGCTGTGCACCGTGGCACAATGACGCCAGAGCTTCTGTACAGGATGGACAACTTCGGACCAATCGGGAACGGGGACGCCCCATGGCTCCGACCCTGCGCAGGGTGGTGGCGATGGCGCCGTTGCGCCTTCGCGTGCTGGCCGCGGCCGGCGAGCTCGACCGGCCGGTGCGCTGGGTCGCGGTGAGCGAGCTGGAGGACCCCACCCCCTACCTCGAGGGTGGCGAGCTCGTGCTCACCACCGGCACCAGGCTCGGCGCCTACGACGCCGGGCCGTACATCTCCCGGCTCGTCGCCAAGGGGGCGGCGGGCCTCGGCTTCGGGGTGGGGCTCAGCCACGAGGAGGTCCCCGAGGAGTACGTGCGGGCCGCCGAGGCCCGCGGCCTGCCGCTCATCGAGGTGCACCGCGACACCCCGTTCATCGCGGTCGGCAAGGCGGTGAGCGAGCTGCTCGCGGCCGAGCAGCACGAGGAGCTGGGCCGCGCGTTCGCCGCGCAGGGGCGGCTCACCCGGGCGGCGCTACAGCCCGAGGGCATGCACGCGATCGTCGACCGGCTCGCCAAGGAGGTCGACGGCTGGGTGCTACTGCTCGACGAGGGCGGCGGCGTGCTGCACGCGGCCGGGGCGGTCGTCGCGCGGCGCAAGGCCCGCGCGCTCCTGCCCGAGCTCGACCGGCTGCGCGCCACCGGCGCCCCGGCGAGCCTGTCGGCCGCCACCCCGGACGAGCACGTCGTGGTGCAGCCGCTCGGCGGCCACCGGCGGCTGCGCGGCTTCCTCGCCGTGGGCTGCGCCCGGCCGTTCACCCCGGTCGCGCACACCGTGGTCAACGCCGCCGGGTCGCTGCTCACCCTCGCGCTCGAGCAGAGCCGGGCCCGGTTCGCGGCCGAGGCGCGGGTGCGCACCGCGGCGCTTCGGCTGCTGCTCGCCGGGGACCGGGCGACGGCCGAGGACGTGCTCGGCGAGGAGCTGCCCGCCGGTCCCGTGGTGGTGTTCGCCTGCCGCTCCGACGACGCCGAGGGGCTCGGCGACGCGCTGCCCGGGTTCACCGCGCCGTGGCGGGGCCTGGTGGTCGCGCTCGTGCCCGAGGCCCAGGCGGGGCGGGCCGCCGCGATCGCCGCGGAGCGGGGCCGGGCGGGGACGAGCGACCCGGTCGCGCTCGACGCGCTCGCCGCCGGGCTGCGGCAGGCCGAGCGCGCCCTGGAGCGCGCGACCGCCACCGGCACGGCGCTGGTCCGCTTCCGCGAGCTCGCCGGGCAGGGGCTGCTCGCGCTGCTCGACCCGGAGGCGGCCGCCGCCTACGCCGAGGCGCTGCTCGCGCCGCTGCGCGAGCACGGCTCCCGGGCCGACCTGATCGAGTCGGTGCGCGCCTACCTCGCCGCCAACGGCCACTGGGACGCCGCCGCCCAGCGGCTCGGCGTCCACCGGCACACGCTGCGCTACCGCATCCGCAAGGCGACCGAGCTGCTCGGCCGCGACCTCGACGACCCCGCCACCCGGGCCGAGCTGTGGGTGGCGCTCAGCGTCGGCGCCGCCTGACCGCCGGGTGGGGCCGGGCGGGCGTCACCGGTCGCGCTTGACCAGAAAGTGCCGCACCGTCGCGGCGGTGACCAGCTCGTAGTTGCTGCCGTCGCGGAAGTACCCGGCACGTTCCAGGCTGATCGCGCCCTGCGCCGCGGCCCACAGCGCGTCGGCGATCTTCCGCGGCTGGGTGGGGACGAGGTAGCCCGCCGAGATGCAGTCGGCGACCACCCGGTCGAGGATGTTGAGGGCGGCGCGGGCGAGGGTACGCGCCCGCTCGCTCGGCTCGAAGCCGGGGATCGCCTTCTCGAACATGAGGCTGTAGTAGGCGGGCTCGGCGAAACACGCCTCCCGGTAGGCGGGGCCCAGGGCGCGCAGGTACTCGAGCGGGTCGGGGCGCGGCGGCACCGCCTCTAATCGGCGGCGGACCCGCTCGAACCCCTCGAGGTAGAGCGCCTCGGCCAGCCCCTCCTTGCCGCCGAACATCGTGTAGATGACGGTGGTGGGGCAGTCGGCCTCGGCGGCGATCCGCCGCACCGTGAGGCTCTCCGGGCCTGCGTTCATGAGCAACCGGCAGGCGACGTCGAGCACGCGTTGCCGCAACTCGTCGTGCGCGGTGCGCTGACCCGGGGCGGTGGCACCCTGAAGCCCGAGCGGCGCCGGCGAACCCATGAGCGACGTGCCCTTCTTCCTCGGGGGTCCCCGCGGCGGACCCGCACCCTTGACGGTTTGACCAGCCGGGCGAGGGTTCAAACCACTCGCCAGAAAATAGTGGCAAATTCGAGCATCCTCTGTACCACGAACCGCCGGAACAGGGAATCCTTCGCCCTGGAGTGGCGCAACTCCCGGTTTGTACGTATTGGCGTGATCCGCGGGCGTCGCGAGCGGGCGTAGCGTCGGGTGCATGGACGTCCGCCCCTTCTGGCTCGCCGGTCGGCCCGCGACCGGCGAGGACGAGATCACTGTGACCAACCCCTACGACGGCCGCGTGGTCGGCGCGGCCGCCGTGCCCACCCCCGAGCAGGTCGAGCGGGCCGTCGCCGCCGCCGACGCGGTGCGCCGCACGGCCGCCGCGCTCCCCGTGCACGTCCGGGCCGAGGCGCTCGCCCACGTCTCCCGGCGGCTCGCCGAGCGCGCCGCCGAGGTCGCCGAGCTGATCAGCGCCGAGAACGGCAAGCCGATCATGTGGGCCAGGGCCGAGGTGTCCCGGGCGGTCTCGACGTTCCGGTTCGGCGCCGAGGAGGCCCGCCGCCTCGGGGGCGAGATGATGCGGCTCGACACCGAGCCCGCCGGTGAGGGCCGCGTGGCGCTGGTGACGCGGCAGCCGTACGGGCCGGTGCTCGGCATCACGCCGTTCAACTTCCCGCTCAACCTGGTGGCGCACAAGGTCGCCCCGGCGATCGCGGTCGGCGCCCCGGTGATCATCAAGCCCGCGCCGGCGACCCCGCTGTCCGCGCTGCTGCTCGGCGAGCTGCTCGCCGAGACCGGGCTGCCCGAGGGCATGTTCTCGATCCTGCCCCTGCCCAACGAGCGGGCCGCCGCGCTGGTGGCGGACCCGCGGCTGCCGGTGGTGTCGTTCACCGGCTCGGCCCCGGTGGGGTTCGCGATCGCCGAGCGGGTGCCGCGCAAGCACGTCACGCTCGAGCTGGGCGGCAACGCCGCCGCGGTGGTGCTCGCCGACGCCGACCTGGAATGGGCCGCCACCCGGATCGCGCTCTACGCCAACTACCAGGCCGGGCAGAGCTGCATCGCGGTGCAGCGGGTGCTGGTGCACCAGGAGGTGTACGACGAGTTCGCCGACCGGCTCGTGGCCAAGGTCAAGGCCCTCGTCACCGGCGACCCGGCCGACGAGCGCACCCAGGTCGGGCCGATGATCAGCGAGCAGGCGGCCCGGCGCGTGGAGCAGTGGGTGCGGGAGGCGGTCGAGGCCGGCGGGCGGCTGCTGGCCGGCGGCGGCCGCACCGGCGCCGTGGTCGAGCCGACCGTGCTCGCCGACGTGCCGGACGACGCCAAGGTGTGCCGCGAGGAGGTGTTCGGCCCGGTGCTCGTGCTGCGCCGGGTCGCCTCGGTCGACGAGGCGTTCGCGGTGGTGAACGACTCGGCGTACGGCCTGCAGGCCGGGGTGTTCACCACGAGCCTCGCCACCGCGTTCCGCGCGGCCAAGGAGCTCGAGGTCGGCGGCGTGATCATCGGCGACGTGCCGAGCTACCGCGCCGACCAGATGCCGTACGGCGGGGTCAAGGACTCCGGCGTGGGCCGCGAGGGGCTGCGCGCCGCGATGGAGGACTACACCTATCCGCGCACCACGGTGCTCACCGGCCTGACGCTGTGACCGGCGGCCGGGCGGGCCGGTCAGGACCGCTCGGCCACGGCGTGCAGCCGCCGGATGGCGTCGCCGAAGTACGGCCCGTACATGGTGTGCCGGTCGTTGCTGTATTTGAAGCTGCTCACCGAGGTGACCGTGCCGTGGCCGGTGACCGGGTCGAACCCGGTCAGCCACGGCCCGCCGCTCGCCCCGGCGGTGAGGTCGCAGCGCAGGCCCTGGCCGCGGGTCTGCCCGTTCGGGTCGGCGTGCAGCGGGCCGGCGCAGTACATCAGGTGCTCGCCGGTGTACGGCGGATGGGCGGGGAAGCCGAACGCGTAGGTCTGCTGGCCGCGCGGCGGGTTGAACCCGATCGGCTGCGCCCCGACCACGTCGGCGAGGTGGCGGCCGCCGTGGGTGTTGACCGCGACCATGGCGACGTCCTCGTTGTCGTCGCCGTGCCGGGACCAGCCGGTGGTGACGAACGCCCGCCGGGCCGTGTAGGTCCCGTACGGCCTGCGGCCGGAGTCGTAGCCGGGCACGAAGGTCCAGTTGCGCGCCCAGGCCCCGGTGCCGTCCTTGACGCAGTGGCCCGCGGTGAGCACGAGGTCGCGGTTGGCGGCGCGGATCGAGACGGCCGAGCAGACGAAGTCGCGGCCGTTCATGGTGAGGAACACCCGGCCGGTGGTGGCGGCGATCGTGCCGGGCGCGTCCGGGCGGCGGCCGGACGCCATGGTCCAGCGGGCGCCCGCGGTGGCGTGGGCGCGGCCGATCCCGGAGGCGGTGGTCTGCTGCCGCCGCTCCGGCGGCAGCAGACCACCCAACCCCCCGAGCAGGCCGGACGGGTCCACCGGCACGGCCGCGGCCATCCGCACGGGCGTCCAGTAGGCGAGGACGCGGCGCTGCGCGGCCCCGCCCGTCTCGGCGGCGTGCTGCACGACGCCGGGCCGGCGTGCGCCCGGCCGCGCACCGTCCCGCGCGCCGCCCGCGGCCGCCGGCGAGGCCGCCACCCCGCCCAGGGAGGAGGGCGGGGCGTCCGGCGACCCGGCCCGCGGGGCCGCGGGGTCCGGCGGCGCCGCGTCCGGGGCTGCGGAGTCCGGGGCTGCGGAGTCCGGGTAGGCCGCCGCCACGGCGCCCGGCGGGGCGGCGGGACGGACGTGCGCGACGCCGGCCGGAGACTGCCGGACGGGCCGGGCGGGACCGCCTGCGACGGGACCCACCAGGGCGACGGCGAGACAGCCGGCGGCCATCAGGGGGAGGCACGCAGTCATGCCTCCCGAGTGTGGACCACGTCACGTGATCGTGTGGCTACTTTCCGTAAAAAGTGGCCCGCCGGTGAGGCGGCCGCCGCGCCACGCGGCCTCGCCGTCCGCGGCGCCGTCACCGAGGCGTGTCACGGAGGCGCGTCGCCGAGCGCGTCACCGGGGTGCCGTCACTGGGCTCCCAGGCTCTGGGCGGCGTTGTAGACGGCCTGCGCCTCCGGGCCGAAGAACGGGCCGAACATGAACCGCGGGTCGACGTTGTACTTGAAGCTGTTGACCGAGTTCACCAGGCCGGTCCCGGTCCGCTCGTTGAACGCGAGCAGCCACGGCCCGCCGCTCGACCCGCCGGTCATGTCGCAGCGGAGCCCGAGGTCGTTGGTCTGCAGCGGGTCGTTGATCGTCCGGCCCGCGCAGAAGATCAGCCTGCTGCCGTCGAACGGCGCCGCGGCGGGGTAGCCGAACGAGTACATCTGCAGGCCGCGCTGCTGGTTGAACGCGACGCCCTGGCCGCCGACCACGTCGACGAGGTTGCGCCCGTTCAGCGGGGCGACCACGAAGGCGGCGATGTCGAAGTTGATGTCCTCGTTGGCGTTCCACTGCTGGGTGGTGAACAGGTTCGTCGCCACCCAGGTGCCGAACGGCCGGTTGCCGTTCTGGAAGCCCGGCACGAACACCACGTTCCGGTGGGTCTGGCCGTTCGACTTCACGCAGTGCCCGGCGGTGATCACGACGCTGCGGTTCGCGCTGTTGACCGCGGTGCCCGAGCACGAGGCGGTCCGGGTGCGGCCGCCCTCCTGGATGGTGAAGAACACCCGCCCGGCGGTGGTGGCGATCGCGCCGGTACCCGGCCAGACCGCCGCGGCGGTGGTGCGGGACGAGTTGCCGAGCGCGTTCTCCCCGGCGGTCGGCGGGACGACCGTGGGGGCGCCGTTCGACGCGCCCGCGGAACCCGGGGAGCCCGCCGAGCCCCCGCCCGGGCGGGACGCGCCCGGCAGGCCCGAGCCCGAACCGGGGGATCCCGGCAGGCCCGAGCCCGAGCCGGAGGATCCCGGCAGGCCCGGCCGCGCCGGCGAGCGCCGCCGGCCGTGGAGGATCTGCTCCATCGGCACGGCCGAGCGCAGCCGCGACCGGTTCCAGTACTGACGCACCTGCCGCTGCTGCACGGACGTGCTGGCCCCGCGCCAGGTGTGGTAGCCGCGGTCGCGGGGCGAGGCGGACGCCGTGGCCGCGGAGCCCGCCGCGGAGGCGGTGGCCGAGGCCGTGGCGAGCCCGGTGGCGCCGGTGCGGGCGCCGCCCTCGGCGTGTGCCGCGGGCAGTGTCAGCCCGGCCACACCTAGCGGGAGCAGGCCGAGTACGGCAAGACGACGGGCGATCCGGTGCATTCGGTACCTCCGTGAGCGGGTGTCCCTGTTCTCGGGAAGGTAGTGGTCGGTTGACACTGCCTTCTTGCTACCTGTCAAGACGGTTATGGAGACGAATGGGCGCGACATGCCCACACGTCGGCGACATGGTGTTGATCCCGCTCGCCCCCGCTATGGCCTGGCCCGCATTGGCGACCTTGCGGGCATCCCGGAAAGAATGGGGGCGTGGGATACGCGGGAACGCGGCCGGGCCCGAGCGGCTGTCCGGCCGCCACGAGCGACTACGAGCCCAGAACCATCGCCCTGCTCGGCTCGACGGGATCGATCGGCACCCAGGCGCTGGACGTCATCGCCCGGAATCCGGATCGGTTCCGCGTCGTCGCCCTCGCCGCCGGTGGCGGACGGCCCGAGCTGCTCGCCCGCCAGGTGGCGGAGTTCGGCCCCGAGGTGGTCGCGGTGGCCGACCCGGCGGCGGTGCCCGCGGTGCGCGAGGCGCTCGCCGGACGGCCGGTGAAGCTCCTCGCGGGCCCGGAGGGCGTGGCCGAGGCCGCGGCCTGGCCGTGCGACGTGGTGCTGAACGGCATCACCGGCGCGCTCGGCCTGTCCTCCACGCTCGCCGCGCTGCGCGAGGGGCGGACGCTGGCGCTCGCCAACAAGGAGTCGTTGATCATCGGTGGCCCGCTGGTGAAGCGGCTGGCGCGGCCCGGGCAACTCGTGCCGGTGGACTCCGAGCACTCGGCCCTCGCCCAGTGCCTGTGGGCCGCCGGGCCGGGACGGGGTGCCGGGGAGAGCCCGGGCGCGGCGGTGCGCCGCTTGATCGTCACCGCGAGCGGCGGGCCGTTCCGGGGCCGTAATCGGGCGGAGCTGTCCTCCGTCACGCCGGAGCAGGCGCTCGCGCACCCGACCTGGTCCATGGGGCCGGTGATCACCATCAACTCCGCAACTCTGGTCAACAAGGGCCTGGAGGTCATCGAGGCCCATCTGCTGTTCGATATCGAATACGCCCGCATTTCCGTCATGGTTCATCCCCAGTCGGTGATCCACTCGATGGTGGAGTTCACCGACGGCTCGACGATCGCCCAGGCGAGCCCTCCGGACATGCGGCTCCCGATCGCCCTCGCCCTCGGCTGGCCCGACCGGGTGCCCGACGCCGCCCCCGCGATCGACTGGACCAAGGCGCACACGTGGACCTTCGAGCCGCTCGACGACGAGACGTTCCCGGCCGTCGCGCTCGCCCGCGAGGTCGGCGAGGCGGGCGGGACCGCCCCGGCCGTCTACAACGCGGCCAACGAGGTCTGCGTCGAGGCGTTCCTCGCCGGCAGGCTGCCGTTCCCCGGCATCGTCGACACGGTCGCGCGGGTCGTCGGCGAGCACGAGGTGCAGCCCGCCTCCTCGGTGGAGGAGGTGCTCGCCGCCGACGAGTGGGCCCGGGCGCGGGCCCGGGAGCTCACCGGGTAGCCCATGGGTGCGACGCCCGCGCGGCCGTGGGCGCGCCACGCTCCGCCCGTGGGCCGCGCGTGGCGGCGTTCCGTGCTGATCCATCCGCCGCCTTGCCTAGACTGGTCGGCGGTGCTCGCCGCCGACAACGGCAACTGACACAAGGTGCAGCAATGACTTCTGTTGATCTGGGCATTCCCACCGTGCGTAAGCGTCCGCTCGCGGAGCGGAGAAAGTCCAGGAAGATCATGGTGGGGTCGGTGCCGGTCGGCGGGGACGCGCCGGTGTCGGTGCAGTCCATGACCACGACGGTGACCGCCGACGTCAACGCCACCCTGCAGCAGATCGCCGAGCTGACCGCGGCGGGCTGCCAGATCGTGCGGGTCGCGGTCCCCTCCCAGGACGACGCCGACGCGCTGCCGCAGATCGCGGCGAAGTCGCCGATCCCGGTCGTGGCCGACATCCACTTCCAGCCCAAGTACGTGTTCGCCGCGATCGACGCCGGGTGCGCGGCGGTCCGGGTGAACCCGGGCAACATCAAGAAGTTCGACGACCGGGTCGGGGAGATCGCCAAGGCCGCGGCCGACGCGGGCGTGCCGATCCGCATCGGCGTGAACGCCGGCTCGCTCGACGAGCGCATCCTGCGCAAGTACGGCTCGGCCACCGCTGAGGCGCTGGTGGAGTCCGCGCTGTGGGAGTGCTCGCTGTTTGAGGAGCACGGCTTCCGGGACATCAAGATCTCGGTGAAGCACCACGACCCGGTGGTGATGATCTCCGCCTACCGCATGCTCGCCGAGCGCTGCGACTACCCGCTGCACCTCGGCGTGACCGAGGCCGGCCCGCCGTTCCAGGGCACGATCAAGTCCGCGGTGGCGTTCGGCGCGCTGCTCGCCGAGGGCATCGGCGACACGATCCGGGTGTCGCTGTCGGCGCCGCCGGTGGAGGAGGTCAAGGTCGGCATCGCGATCCTCGAGGCGCTCAACCTCCGCGAGCGCGGCCTGGAGATCGTCTCCTGCCCGTCCTGCGGCCGGGCCCAGGTGGACGTGTTCACCCTCGCCGAGCGGGTGCAGGCGGGCCTCGCCGGGCTGCCGATCCCGCTGCGGGTGGCGGTGATGGGCTGCGTGGTGAACGGCCCGGGCGAGGCGCGCGAGGCCGACCTCGGCGTCGCCTCCGGCAACGGCAAGGGCCAGATCTTCGTCGAGGGCAAGGTGATCAAGACCGTGCCCGAGTCGCAGATCGTCGAGACCCTCATCGAGGAGGCGTTCAAGCTCGCCGAGCGCCGCGGCATCAAGGTCGACCTCGACGAGGCCGGAGGGGACGGCCCCGAGGTCGTCGTCACCTGACGGCGCCCGCGGCACCCGCGGCGCTCCGACCCGCCCGCTCACCGGCACCGGTTACCTTGAGTGTTTCGTCGGACACAGTTTGACAACCATCGACCTCACTGTTGAGTAATCGCGCCGTCACTTAGGAGAACATCGTCTCTGCGCTTTGACGGCAGAGAGGAAGTGACGGTGAAGCGGGTCATCGCGGTTGCGGCGGGTGCCACGGTGCTGGCCACCGGGCTGGTCTGGACGGCGGGTGCGGACGCGTACGGCGCCGCCGGACGGGCCACGGGGCAGGGCCGTGTCCCCGAGTCGCTCCGGTGGGGCGGGTGTGACGAGCCCGCGGCGGGTGAGGGCGAGCGGAAGGCCGAGTGCGCCATGGTGGAGGTGCCGCTCGACCATTCCAAGCCGTCCGGGCGGCGGCTGCGGCTCGCCGTCAACCGGTTCCGGGCGACCGGGCCCCGCTCCGCCCGGCTCGGCGTGCTGCTGGTGAACCCGGGCGGCCCGGGCGCGTCCGGCCGGGAGCTCGCCGCCTACATGGCCCAGAACCTGCCCGAGCAGGTCACCGCGCGGTACGACATCGTCGGCTTCGACCCGCGCGGGGTGGGCGGCAGCAAGCCGGCGCTGAGCTGTGTGGACCCCAAGCGGTACTACCGGCCGCCGCGGCCGGACAACGTGCCGCGCGACGCCCGCGAGGAGGCGGTGCTGCTGCGCCGCGCCCGCGCGTACGCCGAGAGCTGCGGGTCCCGCTGGTCGTGGCTGCTGCCGCACATGACCACCGAGAACGCGGCCCGCGACATGGACGTGATCCGCCGGGCGCTCGGCGAGCGGACGATCAGCTACCTCGGGTACTCCTACGGCACCTACCTCGGCGCGGTGTACGCCACGCTGTTCCCGGACCGGGTGCGGCGCATGGTGCTCGACAGCGTCGTCGACCCCACCGGGGTGTGGTACGCGAACAACCTCGCGCAGAACACCGCGTTCGAGCGGCGGCACCGCGACTTCCTGGCATGGGTGGCCGAGCACCACCGGGTCTACCGGCTCGGCGCCACCGCGGAGCGGACCACCGCCGCCTGGTACCGGATGCGCGCGAAACTGCGCACCCGCCCGGCGAACGGGGTGATCGGGCCCACCGAGCTCGACGACCTGTTCACCGTCGCGGGCTACACCGACGCGATCTGGCCCAAGCTCGCCCGCGCGTTCTCCGACTACGTGCGCCGGGATGACGCCACCCGGCTGCTGAAGGCGTTCCGCCGGTACGTGCGCAACGGCACGGCCGAGGCGGAGAACGGCTACGCCGTCTACCTCGCGGTCGAGTGCCGGGACGCGCCCTGGCCGCGCGACTGGGCGACCTGGCGCGCCGACAGCCGCCGTCTCAACGCCACCGCCCCCTTCCTCACCTGGGCGAACACCTGGTACAACGCGCCGTGCGCGTTCTGGCCGGTGCCGAGCGGCACCCCGGTGACGGTGGGCAGGGCGAAGCTGCCGCCGATCCTCATGCTGCAGTCGCGGCGGGACGCGGCCACGCCGTACCAGGGGGCGCTGCGCATGCAGCGGCTGTTCCCCACCGCCCGGCTGGTCACCGTGGGCGGCGGCAACCACGGGGTGACGCTCAACGGCAACGCGTGCGTCGACCGCGCGGTCACGTCCTACCTGCTCGCCGGGAAGGTTCCGGGCAGGCGCGGGGCCACCTGCCGCCGCGCGTCCGCGCCGGTGCCCGCCGAGGCCCGGAAGGCGGCGGCGCGGGCCGTCCGCGCCCCCATCGGCGCCCGTTTCGGGCTGTAGCGGCGGTACCTGGAAAAAACCGGTCGGTCGCGTACGCTTGACCGTGTGATGCTGCGTACTTCGGCGTCGCGCGTGCTGGACGACAGCGATCGCGAGGAGGTGCTCCGCATCCTCGACGCCGACCCGATCGCCAACGTGTTCGTCGCGTCCCGGGTGCGGGCCGTCGGGCTCAGTCCGCCCCGGCTCGGCGGGCAGATGTGGGGGTACGGCTCGCGCGGCGAGCTGACCGCGCTCTGCTACGCGGGGGCGAACCTGGTGCCGGTGAACGCCGGCCCGGACGCGATCAACGCGTTCGCCGAGCGCGCCCGGCGCCAGGGGAGGCGGTGCTCGTCGATCGTGGGCCCGGCTCATGCGGTGGAGATGCTGTGGGAGCGGCTGGAGCCGTACTGGGGTCCGGCGCGCGCGATCCGCTGGGCCCAGCCGGTGATGGCCACCTCCTCGCCGCCGAAGGTGGCACCGGACCCGCTGGTGCGCCGGGTGCGCCCGGAGGACTTCGACATCGTGCTGCCGGCCTGCGTGGCGATGTTCACCGAGGAGGTGGGCGTCTCGCCGGACGTCGGCGACGGGGGCGCGCTGTACCGGTCCCGGGTCGCCGAGCTGATCCGCATCGGCCGGTCGTACGCACGCATCGAGGACGGCCAGGTCGTGTTCAAGGCCGAGATCGGCGCGGTGACCCCGCAGGCCTGCCAGATCCAGGGCGTGTGGGTGCATCCGGAGCGCCGCGGCCAGGGGTACGGCGCGGCGGGCATGGCCGCCGTGGTCGAGCAGGCGCTGAAGCACTTCGCCCCGCTCGTCACCCTGTACGTGAACGACTTCAACCTCCCGGCCCGCGCCGTCTACCGGAAGGTCGGCTTCGAAGAGGTCGGCACCTTCATGTCGGTGCTGTTCTGACCCGGCGGTGCCGGATGGCCGGGTCTGCGACCCGGCGGTGCCGATGGCCGGGTCTGCGACCCGGCGGGGCCGGACGGCCGGTCGACCGGCCGCCGTGGTCCGGTGGCCGGGGCCGCGGCACCGCACGGGCGGGCCGTACCCGCGCCGCGTGGGAAGGGCGGTCCTCGCCGCGACCGCCCCCTCGACGGCCGCGACGACGACCTCGTCACCGCGGTCCCGCGTCCGCCCGGTCCCGGCGGGCGGCCGAGGCCCGCCGGTGCGCCCGGCAGCCCCGAGGCCGCGACGTGCGTGTGGCGTGCGGGCACGGCCGCGACAGAGGCGGACGGCGCCCGCGCGCGGCGGGCCGCGGCCTCCGGCCACAGGAAAAGATGGCGACCCGGGCGGGCGCCGAGGAAGTAGGGAGGTCCCTAGGACTCGTCCCGCGGCCGCGCTCGGCCCGACGGATCGCCCGGGCGCGCGCGGTCAGCCCCGGCCGCGGCACGCCGGCTCGGGGCCGTGCCGGAGCGGCGGCGAGGCCGCCGATCACCGGCCGCGGCGCCCCGGCTCAGATCTCGCCGCGGTCCACCGCGAGCGCGAGCTCCACCCGGGACCGCAGCCCGGTCTTCGCGTACACCCGGCTCAGGTACACCTCGACCGTCTTGCGGCTGTAGTGCAGCTCCTCGGCGATCTCCGGGTTGCTGCGGCCCACCGCGACGAGCTGGGCGACGCGCCGCTCGGTCGGGGTGAGGGTGGGAATCGGCGCGGGGGTGAGCCCGGCCTCGCGCAGGCGGCGGGCGGCGCGCTTCCGCCACGGCGCCGCGCCGAGCTCGCTGAAGATCGCGTGCGCCCGCTGCAGCTGGGCCACGTCGCCGTGCACGCCCAGCGTCAGCCGGGCCTGCGCCTCCTCGAACACCAGGCCGTCGCCGCGGGCGAGCTCGAGCGCGACCTCCGCCCGCTCCCGGTCCCCGCACGCCGCCGCGCAGAGGTGCGCGGCGAGCCGGGCGCGGGGCGTGGCGTTCGCCGCGACCGCGTCGAGCCGCGCCGCCGCCTGCCGGGCGAGGGCTCGCTCCCCGGCGACCAGGTGCAGCATCACCCGCACCGTGAGCGCCCGGTGCACCACCTCCGGCGGCCCGTTCTGCAACGCCCGGGCCAGCAGCCGCTCGGCCGTCGCGCGGTCGCCCCGGCCGAGCGCCAGCCGGGCCGCGTACACCGTGCGCAGGCCGACATGGAGCGGGCTGTCCGGCGGCGGCTCGGCGGCGATCGGCTCGGCCTCGTCGTACCGGCCCTGCATGAGCAGGATGTCGAGCTGGATGTTGCGCAGGATGGCGAGGCTCTCGACGAGCCCGGCCTCGGCCATGTCGTCGGCGTCGGCGGCGATGTCGGCGAGCGCCCGCTCCCACTCCCCGCCGAGCCTGCGCAGCAGCGCCAGGGTGTGCCGGGCCAGCCCGGCGATGTCGCCCCAGCCGAGCGCCTTGCGGATCTCCTCGGCCTGGCGGAGCAGGCCGAGCGCCCGGGTGCGCACGCCCGCGATCGCGAGCAGGTGCGCGGCGGTCTCCAACGCGGTCATCCGCGCCGCCGGGGACAGCGCCACCGAGCCGCGCACCAGCAGGTCGGCGGCGCGCTCGCCGCGTGCCCAGTCCGCGGTGAAGAGCGCGTTCTGGCAGAGCGAGGTGAGCGTGACGAGCCGGTCCTCCGGCGGCGCGTCGTCCAGCCCGGCCCAGGCGCGCCGGGCGCTCTCGGTGGAGTCCCGGTTGAACTGGGCCTCGATCGCGGCCCGCTGGGCGAGCAGCGCCGTCGGGTCGTCGGCGTGCGGGAGCTGCTCCTCGATCACCCGCAGCGCCTGGTCGTAGCGGCCGAGCGTGGTGGCGGCGTGCACCACGGTGCAGGCGGTGCGCACCCGCCGCCGCCCCGGCTCGAGCAGCTCCAGGGCGCGCAGCCCGGTCTCCACCGCCTCCCGGGGCCGCGACCCCTTCCAGTAGGACCGGGCCTGCCGGGACAGCAGCGTGCCCCGGTCCTCCGGCCCGGCGAGCCGCGCGGCCCTGCCGTACCAGTGGGCGGCGGACAGCGGCGCGGTGACCCGGGTGAGCTCGGCGGCGCGCAGCGCGGCGGCGAGCGCCTCGGGAACGGTCCCGCCCTCGGCGACGTGCGTCGCCCACTCCAGCACGCTGCGGGTGCCGCGCAGGCCGCGGCGGCTGAGCAGCTCGGCGATGCGCGCGTGCACCCGCCGCCGCTCGGCCGGGCCGAGGTCGGCGTAGAGCGCCTCGGCGACGAGCGGGTGGGCGAACTCGTGCGCGCCGTCCCCGGTGCCCACCACGATGCCGTCGCGCACCAGGCCGTCGAACGCGGCCTCGGCCCGCTCCGCGGTGAGCCCGGCCACCTCGGCGAGCACCTCGAGGTCGGCCGGGTACGCCGGGCGGGTACGGCGCAGCGCGGCGAGCACCCGGGCGAGGTTGCGCCCGTCGCGGTCGCGCTGGAACAGCCGGCCGAGGATGGCGCCGCGGCGCGCCGAGGGGTCCTCACACGGCATCGCGCCGTCCTGCACGAGCTCCCGCGCGATCTCCTGGGCGAACCACGGGTTGCCCCGGCTGTCGGCGTCCACCCGGCGCACGGTCTCCGGGTCGGGCTCGCGGCCCAGCAGGTCCGCGAGGAGGGCGCCGGTCTCCTCGAGGGTGAACGGGGCGAGCGTGATCGTCTCGTCGGCGTCGAGGTCCGGCGGCCTGCGGGCGGCGGCGACGACCGCGACCCGGCGGACCCGGCGGGTGAGGTAGCCGAGCACGCTGAGGGTGTCCGCGTCGGCGAGGTGCGCGTCGTCGATCATGATGAGGCTCGGCCCGGGCAGCGCCTCCAGCAGGCGTACGGCGAGCACCGCGGGCGCGCCCGCCGGTCCGCCGAGGGCCGCCTCGTCGATCGCGTCGAGCAGGGCGCGCAGCGGCGGCCCGCCGACCGGGTCGTCCTGCAGCGGGGAGAGCGCCTCCACCAGGGAGGCGTAGGCGATGCCCCCGCCGAAGTCGCGCGCGCGGCCGTGGAGCACGCGCACGCCCGCCGCGCGGAAGTGCCGGGCGGCCTCGGCGAGCAGGTGGGTCTTGCCGATGCCGGCCTCGCCGAGAATGAGAACGATCACGGGCCTGCGGTCGAGTGCGCCGACGAGACGCCGCAGGGCGTCCCCGCGGCCGGACGTGACGGCGGGCGCCTCCATCGGATACCGGCTACCTCGTGTCGATAACTGGGTGTGAACGAGCAAACTCCGTCAAGCTACTGTAATTCGCTGCGGCGCAAAAGTGCGGGCCGCTGGGAGGGGATAACCGCGCTATTGCGCGCTCTTGCGGTATACGTCCCCTAACGCGGCCAAATGAGCCGCAAATCGGGCATCGCGCCGGGATGGCGATTCCGGCCGGGCGGTACGGCGGGCACGCGGCGCCGCCGTCCGGGCGGCACGCCGCCGGACGGGGCGGCGGATGGCCGCGGCGGCCGGAGGCGCGGCCGCGGTGGTGGGTCAGGACGCGTAGGCGGCGAGCGCGGCGCGCAGCAGGGCCGGCCGTACCTGCTCCTCGGGCAGGTCGACCGTCTTGAGCACGGCGGTCTGGATCGCGCCGAGCACGGCCCAGGCGCGCACCCGGGCCTCGGCGTCGGGGGCGTCCCCGGCGATCCGCCGCATCAGCTCGTCGCGGAACTCGCGCAGCAGCTCGCCGGTGGAGCCGGGCGGGGCGGAGTCCATGGCGCCGATGTCCTCCATGAGCAGCCGGAGCACCGCCCGGTGGCGCACCGAGAAGTCGACCAGGGCCCGGATGAACGCCGAGGTGTCGCGGAAGTCGGTGCCGAGCAGGGCGAGGATGTCGTCCCCCGCGGGGGCGATCAGCTCGGCGGCGAGCCGGTCCTTGGGGTGGAAGTGGTAGGCGACCGCGGTCTTGGTGAGCCCGACGGCGGCCGCGATGTCGGCGAGTGACGTGGCCGCGTAGCCGCGCTCGGCGAACAGCCTGCGCGCGGCCGCGAGAATCCGGGTACGGGTGTCGTGACCCTGATCGGGTGTGGCCATCATCTCATTGCCTGTCGGGGTGGTACCTCCCGGGCCGAAACCGCGTTTACGCTTTTGTCGGCTCCTGTACGACCATACAGGACCACTATCCAGTACGGGTAACCATTCGAGGTCGGGGCGATGACGGCATTCTTGCGGCGTTTGGGGGACTGGTGCGGGCGGCACGGGGTGCTCGTGCTGGCGCTGTGGCTCGCCCTCACCGGGGCCGTGCTGGGTGCGCGCCTGGTCCTGGGGGCGCCGGTCAACAACAGCGTGGTCATCCCCGATTCGGACGCCCAGGCGGCCCACGACCTCATCCGGGAGAAGTTCGACGCCGAGACCGGGGGCGGGCGCGCCGCCCAGCTCGTGCTCTACTCGCCGGACCGGCCGCTCACCGACGCCGAGCCGAAGCGGGCGGTCGAGGCGGCGATGACGGCGATCCGCGCCATCCCCGAGGTCGTCGAGGTGGAGACCCCCTACCGCATGGGCGGCATGTCGCCCAGCCTGCGCATCGGGCTGATCACGGTGCGGATCGACTCCGACGACCCGTTCGGCACGTCGAGCACCGCGTCCCCGGTGAGCCCCGACGAGCTGGTGGCGGCCGCCGAGCCCGCGACCCGCGCCGGCATCGAGGTGGTGCCGATCGACAACTCCACCCCGGCGGACAAGGAGATCAAGACCGGCACGAGCGAGATGATCGGCATCGGCATCGCGCTGCTGGTGCTGATGTTCGCGTTCGGCACGCTCGTCGCCGCGCTGATCCCCATCTTCACCGCGCTGTTCAGCGTGGCCCTCGGCCTCGGGGTGATCGGACTGCTCGGCCACGTGATCGACGTGCCCAAGCAGGCCTCGGTGATGGCCACGATGATCGGTATCGGGGTCGGCATCGACTACGCGCTGTTCCTGATCTCCCGGCACCGGCGGCTGCTCGCCGACGGGGTACCGCTGCGCGAGTCGATCGCCCGCACCACGGCCGGCTCGGGCGGCGCGGTGCTGTTCGCCGGCGGCACCGTGGTGATCGCGCTCAGCGCGCTGTTCCTCGCCGGGTTCCCGCTGCTGCAGACGCTCGGCATGCTCACCGGCATCTCGGTGGTGTCCGCGGTGCTCACCTCGCTCACCCTCGTGCCCGCGCTGCTCGGGCTGCTCGGGCACCGCATCAACGCGCTGCGCATCCCGATCGTGGGGCCGCGCCGTACCGGCCGGGACGAGCCCGCGAGCGGCTGGGCCGCGCTCGGCGACTGGGTGGCCGGGCGGCCGTGGCGGGTGCTGATCGCCGCCACCCTGGTGCTCGCCGCGCTCGCCGCGCCGATGCTCGGCCTCAAGCTCGGCGCGCTCGACGACGGATACGCGGGCGAGGGCACCACGGCGCGGCGCGCGTACGAGCTGATGAGCGCGGGCTTCGGGCCCGGCGCGGTCGCGCCGATGGTCGTCGCCGCGGAGCTCGACCGCCCGGTCCCGGAGTCGGACCGCCCCGCCGCGGCCGGGTCGGGCGACGAGTCCGACGACGCGACCGACGACACGGCCGGCGACACGGCGGAGGGCGCCTCCGGCGGGAAGTCCCGCACGGTGAAGGACCCGGTCGTGCGGGAGCTGCGCGAGCGCCTCGAGGAGATCGACGGCGTGGTGTACGTCGCCGACCCCAAGATCAGCCGGGACGGGACCGCGGCGCTGTTCAGCGTGGTCTCGCGGTTCGCGCCGAGCGACGAGCGGGCGGTCGAGGTGGTCGAGCGCATCCGCGAGCTGGCGGTGCCGGGCGCGACCGTGCACGTCGGCGGCGAGGTGGCCGGGCTCGCCGACGCGGGGGAGCGCATCACCTCCCGCACCCCGCTGGTGATCGCCGTGGTCGTGCTGCTCAGCGCGTTCCTGCTGCTGCTCGCGTTCCGCGCGCCGCTGGTCGCGGTCAAGGCCGCGGTGATGAACCTCGTCTCGCTCGGCGCCGCGTTCGGCGCGCTCGCCCTCGTGTTCAGCTACGGCCTGGGCAGCCGCCTGGTCGGCATGGACCCGCCGCCGGACGCGAACGCCTCCCCGGTGGAGGTGCTGTTCTTCACCGTGCCCATCGACACCTACGTCCCGGTGATCCTGTTCGCCGTGCTGTTCGGCCTGTCGATGGACTACGAGGTGTTCCTGCTCACCTCGGTGCGCCAGTCCTACCTGCGCACCGGCGACAACCGGCGGGCGGTGGCCGAGGGCCTCGGCGCGACCGGGCGGGTCATCACCTCGGCCGCCCTGATCATGGTCGCGGTCTTCGTCGCCTTCGTCGCCTACCCGGACCCGCTGGTGAAGGTCTTCGGCGTCGGCCTCGCCGTCGCGATCGCGGTGGACGCCACGCTGATCCGCGGCTTCCTCGTGCCCTCCACGATGGTCCTGCTCGGCCGGCTCAACTGGTGGTGCCCGCGGTGGCTCGACCGCATCCTGCCGCCGCTGGCGGTGGCCGAGCACCACGAGGAGGAGCCCGCCCCGGCGCCGAAGCGGCGGCTCGTCGGCGCGGGCGGGCGGCACCGCGCCTGACGCCGCGCCGGGCCCGCCCCGGCGCGGTACGGCGGGCCGCCGCGGCCGCGCGGCACCCCTCGCACGGCTGACTAGAAAGACGTTCTAGAATTTCGATCATGACTGTGGAGACCGCGGCGACGAAGGAGTCCGGCGCGGACCGGGAGTCGCGCCTGGCCGCGCTCGCCGTCCTCGCCGGGCAGGTGCGCGAGCTGATGGACGCCGTCGCGCTCACCGACGTGGCCGAGGACGAGCTCACCCGCGTGACCGAGGAGCTCGCCGTCCTCACCGAGCGGCTGCGCGCGGCCCGCCGCGCCACGCCCCTCCAGCCCGAGCTCGCCCCCGACGGCTCGTTCCGGCACCTGGGCAACGCGGTCGCCGGCGACTGCAACCCGCACGCGCTCCCGCTGAAGGCGGAGGTCACCCCCGACGGGGGCGTGCGGGCCGAACTTGCCTTCCGTCCCATGCACGAGGGCCCGCCGAACTCCGTGCACGGCGGCGTCACCGCGATGATCCTCGACCACCTGTTCGGCACCGCCGCCGCGGTCGCCGGGCGGCTCGGCATGACCGCCCAGCTCACCGTCCGCTACCGCCGCCCGACCCCGTACGGCGAGCCGCTCGTCGCCGACGCCGCGGTCACCCGCACCGAGGGCCGCAAAACCTGGGTGGACGGCCGTATCGCCACCCCCGACGGCACCGTCCTCGTCGAGGCCACCGGCCTGTTCATCACCCCGACCGCGTGGCTGCCCGCGACCGCGGAGGGCGGGGAGCCCGCCGAGGCGGTCTAGCCCGGCCCGCCCGTCCGGTTCGCGCGATCGGGCCGCCCCGGCCGCGGCGGCGCGGCCGGCGCTGTCAGCCGGCGGGGCAGCCGGCCCTTTCAGTCGGCGCAGTCAGCCGGCTCTGTCAGTCGGAGCTGTCAGCCGGCGCCCGCCACCGCGGCGCTGTTGGCGGCCTGGATCACCTTGCGGAAGGCTTCCGCCGCCGGGCCGGTGCGCTCGCGCAGCGCGGTGATGCGGGCCTTGTGGGTGCGCCGCCGTTCGCGGGGGAGCACCGTGGCGAGGTGGCCCTCGGCGGCGAGGACGACCATGGCCGCGTCCCGCTCGTCCACCCGGGAGAGCGGCCCGGAGAGGGCGGCGGAGACCCGCGCGGCGAGCCGCCGGACCACCCGGGTGTCCCGGACGTGCACGATCGTCTGGCGGAAGATGAGGAACGGCCGCCGCTCCTCGAGCTTGATCCAGCGGTTCGCGACGAGCCGGTCGCGGACCGCGTGCACGGTCTTCTTGGCGTCGTCGTGGATCCAGCGCTGCCACGACTTGGGCCTGGCCTCGGCGATCGCGGTGAGCAGCTCGGCGAGCACCGGGTCGGCGACCGGTCCCGCCTCGGGCACGGCGCGCGGCTTGCCCGACTCGTCGGTGATGTGGCCGCTGAGCAGCAGGTCGGTGAGGGCGGCGGCGCGGATCATGTAGGGGAACCGCAGGTTCGGCGCGTGCCGCCGCTTGCGCAGGTCGTAGGCGAGCAGGTAGAGCCGGGCGGGAAGGGTCGCGGGGACCTCGTGCACGGTCGGCCTCCTTCGGGTGCGGGCGCGGCCGGGGCGTGGGCCGTCCGGCCGGTGCGGGCGGGGTGACAGGCGGCGGATCCCGGTGGCCGGGATCCGGGGGATCGGCGGGCCGGGCCCGGGCTCGGCGTCCGGCGAGGGCCGTCCGGGAGGCCGTGCCCGGGCCTACGTATCGGGAGGCGCGGCATCGGGAGGCGCGGTATCGGGAGGCGCGTCATCGGCGGGGGCGGTCTCCGGCTCCGGCGCGTCCGCCTCACGCCGTTTCCGCGGCCGGCCGCGCCGCGGCATGCCGCCCGCGTCCCGGGGCAGGCGGCCCGCCTCGGCGAGGGCCTTGCGGAGCAGGAACTCGATCTGGGCGTTCGTGCTGCGCAGCTCGTCGCTCGCCCAGCGCACCAGGGCGTCGTGGATCGCCGGGTCCAACCGGAGCAGGATGCTCTTGCGTGGGGAAGCCACGGTCACTGATAGAGCGAACCGGTGTTCACCACGGGCTGCACGTCGCGGTCACCGCACAGGACGACGAGCAGGTTGCTCACCATCGCGGCCTTGCGCTCCTCGTCGAGGTCGATGACGTCGTGCTCGTCGAGCCGGGCGAGCGCGGCCTCGACCATGCCGACGGCGCCCTCGACGATACGCTGCCGGGCCGCCACGACCGCACCGGCCTGCTGGCGCCGCAGCATCGCCTGCGCGATCTCGGGGGCGTAGGCGAGCCGCGTGATGCGCGACTCGATGATCCGGACCCCGGCGGAGGCGACGCGGTCGGCGATCTCGGCGGACATCCTGGCGGTGATCTCGTCCGCGTTCTCCCGCAGCGAGAGCCGGCCGGGCTCGGTCGAGTCGTACGGGTAGCTGCCGGCGATGTGCCGCACCGCGGTCTCCGCCTGGAAGGCGACGAACTCCACGAAGTCGTCGACGGCGAACTGGGCGACCGCGGTGTCCTCGACCTGCCAGACCACGACCGCGGAGATCTCGATGGGGTTGCCGTCCGCGTCGTTGACCTTCGCGATGCCCGTCTCGTGGTTGCGGATCCGGGTCGAGATGCGGGTCTTCTGGGTGAACGGCAGCACGCACCGCAGGCCCGGCGTGCGCACCGTCCCCTTGTAGCGGCCGAGCAGCTGGATCACCCGGGCCTCGCCGGGTGCGACCGCCACCAGGCCGCTGGAGACGACGATCGCGGCGAGCAGGACGAGCACGCCGGCCGTGATCAGGCCCGCGGCGAGGCCCGCGTCCGAGCCGACGTTGGCCAGGCCGACGACGGTCAGCGCGGGCCCGGCGAGCAGCCCCGCGATCGTCAGGCCGAACACCGGCCACCCGTTGATCTCCTTGGCCGGGAACTCCTTGATCCGCGGTGGCGGCATGTCCGGCGTGACGGATGCGGCGGCGAGTGAAGCCTTGGTCATGGTTCCTCCTCAAATGTCTATCTTGACCCTAGCAAAGTGATATCAGTTTTTGCCAGCCCTTGAGGTGACCGTCCTGGTCGGCGGGCACGGCGGCCCGAACCCGGCGAGGTCCGCGCACCGGAGGCGAGGCGGTACGGCGCGGCGCGCCGGGCCTTCCGGACACGAAACGGGCCGGGCCCGCCGATCGCGGGCCCGGCCCCGTGGTGAGGTCCCGCCGCCGCGCGGGCGGCCCGGCGTCACCCCTCGCCGGCGCAGCGCGGAGCGGGAAGGGCCACGGTGCGGCGAACGCTCCCACCGGGCACGGTCGCCACGGTCACCGTCCGCACGTCCGCCTCGCCGCGCAGGCGGGCCGAACCCGGCGTGCAGCGACACCACCTACGAGGTCCGGGCGCACAACACCGCGGCGCGGATCACGGTGCGGATCACGGTGCGGATCTGAGTGCGGGCGGCAGGCACGCCGCCGCCCGGAACCCGCTGCCGAACCGCGCCCGGACCGTCACCGGCCCATCGTCGCGGCCGTGACGCGCAGCCGTACCGTGTCGCCGTCTCAGGACGGCGGCCACGGCCGGGGCGGCTCGCACCTCGGCCCGGCCATCCGGGCTGTCCGGGTGACGCCGCCGCCGGGAGCCGCGGGCACGGTGGCCACGGTCAGCCCGAGCACGGCCGTCTCGCCGCAGCGGAGCCGCGGTGCGGTGACGGTCAGCGCCGTGGCGTACCGGGTGAGGCCGGACAGGGTACGGCCGGCGGTGGCGAGCGTCCGCGCGTCGCCCGCGCCGCGGGCCAGGGTGACCCGGGCGAGCAGCCGTACCGGGCCGGTGCCGTCGGTGGTCACCGTGACCGTCGCGCGCACGCCGTCCCACGCGGGGATCGACAGGCCGGTCACCCGCGCGGCCGGGCACGGCGGCCCGGCGACGACGGCGAGCTCGGTGCGCGCGCCGCCGGGCGCGGCGGGGCGTGTGGCGACCGTGACGCGGCGGACGACGCGCGTGCCGCAGCCGGGCGAGGGGAGACCGGCGCGCGCGGTGACGGTGTGCGTGGCCCCGCCGCGGAGCGTGCGGGTCTGCGGCGGCCCCGCGGGGGAGAGGGCGTCCGCGGTGCGGCCCTGGGCGAAGCGCACCGAGAGGGTGACCGGGCCGGAACCGGCCACGCCGACGCGCGCGGTGACCGTGGTGCCGTCGAAGCTCAGGATGCGCAGCGACTCGACCGTGCCCGCCGCCGCGCCCTCGGCGGGCGTGCCGGACGACGGGGCCGAGGTGGCGGGGGCGGGCGGGGAGGTGATCGAGGCGGACGGGGCCGGCTCGGACGGCGGCGACTGCGGCGGTGGCGATTCCGGAGGGGGCGACTCCGGAAGGGGCGACGCGGACGGGGTGGACGTGCCGGCGGGATCGGTGGGCTCGGCGGTGCCGTCGGGCTCGTCGGGATCGGTGGGCTCGGTGGGCGCCGCGGTGCCGGGCGGGCTCGGTCCCGGCGTCTCCGTCGGCCCCGCGGTCGGCGTCGGCGTGGGGCTCGGCGTCGGGGTGACCGACGGAATGGGGGCCGGGGTCGGCGTCGGGCTCGTCACCGAGGGGGTGGGCGTCGCCGTGCCGCCGGGGGTGAGCGTGGGGTCGCCGGTGCCGTCCGTGACCGAGGGGGTGGCCGACGGCGTGGGCGTCGGGGACCGCGTGGGTGTCGGGGATCGGGTCGCCGGGGTCTCGGCGCCCGCGGGGGCCGAGGTCGGCGGGACGAGGACCGGCGGCCTGCCCTGGCGTTCGCCGCCACCGCCGACGTCGCCGCCGGTCGACGGCCGGGCCACCTGGGTCGGGGTGATCGTCGAGGACGGCGGCTCGTCGCCGCCGAGCACGATGTTCGGGCGCAGCACGCTGAGCAGCAGCGCGACCGTGATCGCGGCGGCGAGGGTGCCCGCGCCGATCGCGGCGCGCGGCCCGGGCTCCCGCAGCCGGCCCAGCAGGCCCGCGGTCCGGTCCCGCGGCCGCCACGCGGTCGCGCCGCTCGCCCGGGGCGGCGGGTCGGCGAGCGGGAACTGCAGGGCCATCCGCGTGGCGAGCTCCGCGAGGCTCCGCCGTCCGCGCTGCTCCCACTCCGGCCCGTACGCCTCGAGCGCGGTCGTCTCCAGCTCGGCGAGGAAGGCCCGCGCCGTCGTCGGCCGGTCGGCCGGGTTCTTCGCCATGCCCCGCGCCACCAGGCCGCGCACCGCGACGGGCACCTGCACCAGCGGGATCGGGTCGTCCCGGTGCCGCCGCATCAGCGCCGCCGGATGGTCGTCCCGGTACGGCCGGTGCCCGGTGAGGCACTCGAAGAACACGCACGTGGCGGCGTACAGGTCGGTGGCCGGGGTGGCGCCGTCCCACCGCTCGGGGGCACCGTCCCACTGCTCGGGGGCGAGGTAGGCGGGCGTGCCGGCGGGCCGGCCCGGTCCCGGGCTGCGCGCGGCCACGCCGAAGTCGGTGAGCTTCGCCGTGCCGTCGGCCTGCACCAGCACGTTCTCCGGCTTGGGGTCCCGGTGCACGATCCCGGACGCGTGCGCCGCGGACAGCGCGAGCAGCGCCGCCTTGAGGACGGCGAGGGAGGCCTCGGGGCCGAGCGGCCCGTGCTCGTCGAGCAGCCTGCGCAGCGAGATGCCGTCGATCAGCTCCATCACGAGCGCGGCGCCCGCCACCGTCTCGACGTACTCATGGAGCCGGACGATGTGCGGATGGTCGAGCTCGACCAGCACCCGGGCCTCGGCGCGGAACGCGGTGAGGAACTCCGGGTCCCCGCGCAGCCCGTCGGTCAGGTACTTGATCGCGACGTACGCCCCGTTGGGGAGGTAAGTGGCGAGAACCACGCGCCCGGTGTCCCCCGCGCCGAGCACGCGCTCCTCCCGATATCCGGGAACCACCCAGGTGTCCATCCCGTCCTCTGTTTTCGTCCCCCTAAAGAGAAGGTCTCATCAGAAAAGGTCTTTGTCACGCAATTGCGGGGTCTGGGCATTTCGCTGTGACCGATATCTCCGGGTCGCCCGGCCCCGTCGTCGCCGGGCCGTCCCGCAGCCGTCACGGCCTGCGCTTTCCCGTGGTGGGCGGCGACCGGGCGCCGCCGAATAGGGCGTGCCGCGCCCGGCCGGCCGAATCGCGTTTCGGCTTCACGACCGTGTCGCGAACACCCGCGCTCACCACAGCCTCGGGTAAACCCGGCGTCACAGGCGTCGAAAAGGCCGCATCGGCCACGGCGTCGCGCTCGCGTCACAGCGCCCGGCGCCGATGACCGGGCCGGGTGTTCGCCCGGGGTGAACGGGCGAGGGTGGTCCGCGAAGGCCGGGAGGGGCCGGCGCCGCCCGGCCGGCACGCCGGGGATCCGGCCCGCCGGGAGCCCGTCCGAGTGACCTGGGTCACCGGGCACGGCGGGGTTTCCCGCCGCCGCGCTCGTGCCGTAAGGACGATGACGATCGGGTGTCGATCAGATGTCGATCAGGGACGCCGCACCGCCCGCATGTGCTCTGACCAGGCATTTCTTCTGGTTAGCCTGCTCTTGACGGCGTGCGGGCTGAGAATTATTTTCACAGGAACACCTCTCGAGTGGAAGGATCGATCGTGTCCGGTGGTGCCCTGGGGCGCATCGAGACCGAGCTGCCGCAGCTGCCCGAGGCGCTGCGCAAGGTCGGCGAGCTGATCCTTGCGGACCCGGCCGAGGCGGCCCGGTCCACGATCGTCGCGCTCGCCGAGCGGAGCGGCACCTCGCCGGCGACCGTCACCCGGTTCTGCCGGGCGTTCGGCTTCGCCGGCTACTCCGAGCTGCGGGTCGCGCTCGCCACCGAGACCGGCCGCGCCGCGCAGGCCGGCTGGGGTCTCGGGGTGATCGGCCAGGAGATCGGACCCGGCGACCCGCTCGAAGCGGTCGTGGAGACGATGGCCGTCGCCGACGCGCGGCTCATCCAGGAGACCGCCGCTCAGCTCGACCTGGGCGTCGTCGCCAAGGTCGCCGACGCGATCGTCGAGGCCGGGCAGGTGGTGATGTTCGGCATGTCGACCAGCGGCGAGGTGGCCGGCATGCTGAGCGGCCGGCTGCGCCGGATCCGCATCCCCTGCTGGAGCTACTGCGATCCGCACCAGGGACTGGCGCACGCGGCGCTGCTCGGCGAGGGCGACGTCGCGATCGGCGTCTCCCACCAGGGCCGCACCCGGGAGGTGCTGGAGGCGATGGCCGAGGCCGACGGGCGCGGGGCGACCACGGTCGCGGTCACCTCCTTCGCCCGGTCGCCGCTCGCCGAGCTCGCCGACCTCGTGCTCATCACGGCGAGCCGGGAGACGACCTTCCGGCCCTCCGGTCTCGCCGCGATCCACTCCCAGCTCTTCGTGCTGGACGTGGTGTACGTCGCGGTCGCCCAGCGCACCTACGAGCGGGCGAACGAGGCCTTCGACCGCACGATGAGAGCCCTGGACAGCCACCGAGTCGAAAGGAACTGACCAATCGTGGACATCGGCGCCACCGAATACGTCCAGCGCGTGGAGGAACTGGTTCGCGAGGTCTCGCGGAGCCAGCTCGACCAGGTGCGGCGGGCCGCGGAGCTCATCCTGGCCTCGCTGCGCGCGGACGGGGTCGTCCAGGCCTTCGGCTCCGGCCACTCCGAGGCGATCGCGATGGAGATCGCGGGCCGCGCGGGCGGACTCATCCCCACCAACCGCCTATCCTTGCGTGACCTGGTCCTCTACGGCGGGGAACCGCCGGAGATCCTCACCCGCGAGCTGGAGCGCGACCCCACCGTCGCCAAGCGGATCTACGAGCTGGCGCCGGTGCGGCAGCAGGACGTGTTCGTGCTCATCTCCAGCTCGGGCGTGAACGGCTCGATCGTCGAGATGGCCACGCTCGTCAAGGAGCGCGGCCACCCGCTGATCGCGCTCACCTCGGTGCGGCACAGCAGCCAGATGACGTCCCGGCACCCGTCCGGCCGCAAGCTGCTCGACCTGGCCGACGTGGTGCTCGACAACGGCGCGCCGTACGGCGACGCGGTGCTGGAGCTGCCCGGGGGCACGGCGACCGGCGCGGTGTCCACGATCACCTCGGCGCTGCTCGCGCAGATGATCGTCGCCGAGGTGGTGCGCGCGATGCTCGAGGCGGGGGAGACCCCGCCGGTGTACCGATCGGTGAACGTCGTCGGGGGCGACGAACACAACCGGGAACTGGAGGCCCGCTACGAGGGGCGCATCCGCCGCGGGGCCTAGCCCGGCGGCCGCGCCCGCAGCGGGCGGCACCCATTGGAGGAGTCAATGTCAGACATCCCCGTCAACGGTCCCCGCAACGACCTGCCCGGCCGCCCCGGCCTGAGCAGGCGCCAGCTGCTCCGGGCGGCCGTCGGCGCCGGTGTGGCGCTGCCGTTCGCCGCGGCCTGCGCGACCCCGGTCGGCGGCGGTGGCGGCGGGTCGCAGCCGTCGGTCACCGGCACGGTGAGCGCCGAGAACCCGCTCGGCGTGCCGGAGAACGAGCCCTTCGAGGTCGTGATCTTCGACGGCGGGTTCGGTGACGCGTACGCGCGCGACATCCACCAGCCGCTGTTCCGCACCAAGCACCCGAACGTGGAGATCAAGCACACCGCGACCAAGGAGATCGCCAAGACGCTCCAGCCGCGGTTCGCGAGCGGCAACCCGCCGGAGTTCGTGAACAACTCCGGCGACAACGCGATGGACTTCGGCGCGCTGATCCAGGACGACCAGATCGCCGACCTCACGCCGCTGCTCGACGCGCCGAGCTGGGACGACCCCAACGTCAAGGTGCGCGACACGATCCTGCCGAGCGCGATCGAGTTCGGCAGCTACGACGGCGTGTTCCGGGTGCTGCCGTACGCCAACACCGTCTGGGGCATCTGGTACTCGACCAAGCTGTTCAACGAGAACGGCTGGGAGGTCCCCAAGACCTGGGACGAGTTCCTCGCCCTCTGCGAGACGATCAAGAAGTCGGGCAAGTGCGCGCCGTTCACCTACGCCGGCAAGCACCCCTTCTACATCTACGAGACCATCCTCACGCTCGCCGCGAAGATCGGCGGCCCGGACGTGCTCCGCAACATCGACAACCTCGAGGACGGCGCGTGGAAGGCCGAGCCGGTGCTCACCGCCGCCACCGCGTTCGCCGAGGTCGGCGCGAAGTACCTGATGCAGGGCACCACCGGGCTCGACCACATCCAGACGCAGACCGCCCACAACAAGTACCAGGTGGCGATGCTGCCGAACGGCTCCTGGCTGGAGAACGAGCAGAAGGACACCACCCCGCCGGACTTCGGCTACGCGGTGTTCCCGCTGCCGTCGTTCTCCGAGAACGACGCCATGCCGTACGGCACGCTGCACTCGCGGCCCGGCGAGGAGTACTTCGTGGCGGCGAAGTCGCGCAACCCGCGGGCCGGCATGGAGTACATGCGGGCGATGCTGTCCAAGCAGGGCGCCGGGCAGTTCACCGAGCTCGTCAGCACGCTCACCGTGGTGAAGGGCGCGGCGGAGGGGCGCAAGCTCAGCCCCGGCCTGGCGAGCGCGTCGGCGGCGCTCAAGGCGGCCGGCGACAACACCGTCTACTTCCGGTTCCGGCAGTGGTACGCCGAGCTGCACGACGAGGTCGCGGCGGCGACCGGCCAGCTGATGAGCGGCCGGCTCACCCCGCAGGCGTGGTCCGAGCGCATCCAGCGCAAGGCCGAGCAGATCAAGCGCGACGACTCGGTCAAGAAGTTCCAGCGGTGACGGCGGCTAGGGGGAGATCATGACCCACGGCAGGACGCGCTTCATCATCGGGTTCCTCGCGCTCCCGGTGCTCCTCTACCTCATCTACGTGATCTCCCCCTACGCACAGGCGTTCTACATCGCCATGACGAACTGGCGGGGGGTGAACGCGAACCCGCAGTTCGTCGGGCTGGAGAACTTCCGCAGGCTGCTCGACGACACGGTCTTCTGGAAGGCGGTCTCGCACAACCTGCTCCTGCTGATCCTGCTGCCCGTCGGCACGATCACCATCGCGCTGTTCTTCGCCTACCTGCTCAACGTGGGCGGCCACGGCCGGGGCGTCGGCGGCATCCGCGGGTCGAAGTTCTACCGGGTGGTGTTCTTCTTCCCGCAGGTGCTCGCCGTCGCCATCATCGCCGTGCTGTTCCAGCAGGTGTTCCGGCCGGACCGGGGCGGCATGATCAACGGGCCGCTCATGGCGCTCGGCATCGAGCCGATCGGGTTCCTGTCCAACCCCGACATCGCGCTGTGGTCGGTGCTCGCGGTGCTGATCTGGCAGGCGGTCGGGTTCTACGTCGTGCTGTTCTCCGCCGGCATGGCGTCGATCCCGAAGGAGATGTACGAGGCCGCGCAGATCGACGGCGCCGGGCGGATCCCGATGTTCTTCCGGGTGACGCTGCCGCTGCTGTGGGACACCGTGCAGGTCGGCTGGGTCTACCTCGGCATCGCCGCCCTGGACGTGTTCGCCGTGGTGTGGGTGATGACCGCCGAGCAGGGCGGCCCCGACCACTCCACGACCGTGATCGCGGCGGAGATCTACCGGAACGCGTTCGACTACTTCAAGTTCGGCTACGCCTCGGCGATGGGCGTGGTGCTGTTCTTCTTCACGATCGGCTTCGCGGCGCTGGCGCTGAAGCTGTCCCGGCGCGAGCGGATCGAGTACTAGGGGGTGCCCCGCGTGGTCTCGCAAACCATGACCATCTCCCGCGCGGAGGTCCGGCAGGCGCGCCGGGTACGGCTCGGCCCGCTGTCGTACCTGTCGCACATCGCGCTCGTGGTGTGGACGATCCTCGTGATCGTGCCGCTCGCCTGGACCTTCCTCGCCTCGTTCAAGAGCGAGGACGAGATCTTCAGCGGCGCCTGGACGTTCCCGGCGGTGCCACGGTTCGACAACTGGGCCCGCGCCTGGGAGCAGGCGCACGTGGGGCAGTACTTCCTCAACAGCGTGATCGTGGTGGCGTGCAGCACGTTCGGCACGATGCTGCTCGGCTCGATGGCCGCCTACGTGCTCGCCCGCTACCGGTTCCGCGGCAACCGGGCGATCTACCTGCTGTTCGTGTCCGGGCTGGCGTTCCCGGTCTACCTGGCGCTCACCCCGCTGTTCTTCGTGGTGCAGAACATGGGGCGGCTGCCGGTGATCGGCCCGTTCATCGGGCTGAACACGCACGGCGGGCTCATCCTCGTCTACATCGCCTACTCGCTGCCGTTCACGGTGTTCTTCCTCGCCGCGTTCTTCCGCACGCTGCCGACCGCGGTGGCGGAGGCGGCGTTCGTGGACGGCGCCTCGCACACCCGGGTGTTCTTCCAGATCATGCTGCCGATGGCGAAGCCCGGCATCGTCAGCGTGACGATCTTCAACGTGCTCGGGCAGTGGAACCAGTACCAGCTGCCGCTCGTGCTGCTCAGCGGCGAGGCCCGGGACAAGTGGGTGCTCACCCAGGGCATCGCGAGCATCTCCACCGCGGCCGGCTACGACGCCGACTGGTCGGCGCTGTTCGCCGCGCTGAGCATGGCGATCCTGCCGATGATCATCGTCTACACGGTGTTCCAGCGGCAGATCCAGGCCGGGCTCACCGCGGGCGCGCTCAAGTAGGCCGGCCGTACCGGACGGGGGCATGCGCCGGGCGGCGTTGCGCCGTCGCCCGGCGCCTCGCCGGTCCGGGCCCCGCCGGGCCGTACCACCGGCCGCCGGGACGTCAGTCGACCGGCAGGTTCTTCAGCGCCTCGCGGCGGCTCAGCCCGGACAGGCCGGTGCGCTCGACGTACCGGACGACCTCCTGCGGGTTCACCTTGGCGTACTCGCGCAGCGCCCAGCCGATCGCCTTGCGGGCGAAGAAGCCGGTGTCGGAGAGGCTCGGCTCGATGCACGCGTACAGCAGCCCGGTGTCGGTGTCGCGGCCGAACTTGTTCTGGCAGAGGATCGCGGTGCGGCGCTTCCACAGGTCGGGGTCGTGCGCCCACTCCAGCACGAGCGGCCGCATCTCGTCCGGATGGGCGCGCAGCAGCGGGCCGATGCGGCGGATCGCGATGTCGTCCACCAGGTCCCACCACGCCCCGGTGACGATCATCTCCTCGTACATCGGCACCGTGGCGGGCGTCTGCCAGCGTCGGTAGTAGCGGAACCCGGACAGCTCGATCGCCGCGTACCGTTCCTCCCGGTACTCGGCCTCCCGCCACAGCGTCAGCACCGCCCGCCGCCACTCGGGGGCGGACTCGAGGCGGTGCGCGGCGAAGACCGCGCGCAGCGCCACCCGGCGCGGCCCGGCCTGCACCCCGAGGAACGGCATCGCCGACTTCATGTACGCCTGCATCGCGGGGGCCTTGGCGGGGTCGGCGACCGCCAGCAGCGCCTCCCGTACGGCCCGCCGCAGCGTCGTCATCCGCCGCTGCCGGTCGCGGCGGCCGCGGGGGCGGCGCGGTGACCGGCGGTGAGGCCGTCGAAGAGGATGGCGATGAAGTTGTCGGCGAGGGCGCCGGTGCCGAGCGGGCCGTCCGGCCGGAACCAGCGCACGGTCACCCAGATCGTGTCGCGGATCATCCGGTAGGTGAGCTTGGGGTCGACGTCGGCCCGGAACTGCCCCGCGGCCTGGCCGCGCTTGATCTGGCCGACCCACATGCGCTCGACCTCCTCCTCGGCCGCGACCAGGTAGCCGAAGCGGTCGCCCGGCAGCGAGCGCAGGTAGTTCCAGTCGTTCTGCATCACCGTGATCGCGGCGCGGTGCGGCACCAGCGCCTCGAAGCCGATGCGCACCATGGCGGCGATCACCTCGCGCGGCTCGCCCCCGGCGGCGATCACGGCGCGGTAGCGGGCGAGCAGGTCCTCCAGGAACGTCGACAGCACCTCGTCGACGATCGACTCCTTGGAGTCGAAGTGGTGGTAGAGGCTGCCGGAGAGGATGCCCGCCTCCTTGGCGATCTCGCGGACCGTGGTCGCCTGGAACCCCTTCCGCGCGAAAATCTCCGCGGCGAGTCTCACCAGGCGCTGCCGGCGGCCGGAGCCGTTCGCCGCCCGCGTCCCCCGTCGCGTGGCGCGCCCGCGGAGCGCCCGGCGCCCCTCCTGCCGTTCCTCGTCGCCGCCGCGTTCCGACGGGCCGTCCTCGGCGGCCGTGATGTCGCCCGGGTGATTGCCGGTTTTCACGCCCTCCATTATGAGCCTTGCGCAATCCCGCCTTCACCAGACGGCCGGGGGAAAATGCGGTGCGGTGTCGTGTTTATTCACTCCCGTTAATTGAGGGATCCCCGCGAACCAGGCCCCCCGGAGATGTGATTTGTGCAGGATCGGGGGCATGGCGAAGTCATCGAATCCATTCACCCTGGGCGTCGCCTCCGGAGAACCGCTGCCGGACGGCGTGATCATCTGGACCCGGCTCGCGCCCGACCCGCTGAGCCGCGCGGCCGGCCCGGCCGGGGGCATGCCGGACCGGAACGTCACGGTGCGCTGGCAGGTGGCCGAGGACGAGCGCTTCACCCGGGTCGCCGCCGAGGGCACCGCGGTCGCGAGCCCGGCCTGGGCGCACAGCGTGCACGTGCGGGTGGCCGGCCTGCGGCCCGGCACCGAGTACTTCTACCGGTTCCGCGCCGGCGCGCCGTTCCCCGACACGATCAGCCCGGTGGGCCGTACCCGGACCGCGCCTGCCCGGGACGCGGACACGCCGGTGCGGTTCGCGTTCGTCTCCTGCCAGCGCTACGAGCACGGCTACTACACCGTCTACCGGCACATCGCCGAGCAGCGGCCGGACCTCGTCGTCCACCTCGGCGACTACATCTACGAGTACGGCAAGCCCGCCAAGCCCGCCCCCGGCCGGTACGTGCGCAAGCTGGAGCCGCCCGAGGCGGAGTGCAAGACGCTCGCCGCCTACCGCAACCGGTACGCGCGCATCAAGTCCGACCCCGACCTGCAGGCCGCGCACGCGGCCGCGCCGTGGGTGACGATCTGGGACGACCACGAGGTGAAGAACGACTACGCCGGGAAACTGCCCGGCGACGGCTCGGACCCGGCCGCGTTCCTGCGCCGCCGCACCGCCGCCTACCGGGCCTACTACGAGCACCTCCCGCTGCGGGTGCGGCCGTCGGGCGACGGGCTGCAGCTGTACCGGTGGCGGCCGTACGGCCGGGTCGCCGACTTCCTGCTGCTCGACTCCCGGCAGTACCGCACGAAGGGCTCGATGCTCGGGGCGGAGCAGGAGCGCTGGCTGCTCGCCCGGCTCGCCGAGTCGCAGGCCCGGTGGCGGGTGCTCGCCGAGCCGCTGTTCTTCTCCCGCCGGGTGTTCCCCGATGGCCGGACGAGCGCGGACGCCTGGGACGCGTTCGCGGCGGAGCGGGCCCGCATCGTCGAGGCGGTGCGCGCCTCGGGCACGGCGAACCTCGTCGTGATCAGCGGCGACGTGCACAACCACTGGGCGGCCGAGGTGCTCACCGACTTCGCCGACCCGGCCTCGCCCTCGGTCGGCGTGGAGTTCGTCGGCAGCTCGGTGACGAGCGCGCCGCCGGAGACCGACGCCGACGCCGTGCTGCGGCGCAACCCGCACATCAAGTTCTTCGACGGCCGCCGGGGGTACGTGTGGTGCGAGGCGGATGCCGAGGGCTTCACCGCCGAGTACCGGGCCGTCGACTACGTGGACCGGCCGGGCGCGCCGGTGCGGACGGTGGCCCGCTTCTCGGTGGTCGACGGCCGTCTCAAGAGGGCGGACGCCTGAGGGCGCCGGACTAGCAGTTAGGAAAGTTTCCTATTAGATTGGCGGCATGCCCAAGGATGCCACCAGCCGTGACCCCGCCCTGCTCCGACTCGCCGACGCGGTGATCCTGCCCGGGTTCCCGGGCCGGGAGCCGCCGGACTGGGTACGCCGCAGGCTCGCCGAGGGCCTCGCCGGCGTGGTGTTGTTCTCCCGCAACATCGGCGACGTCGAGCAGACGGCCCGGCTCACCGCGGCGCTGCGCGCCGAGCGGCCGGACGTGATCATCGGTATCGACGAGGAGTCGGGCGAGGTCACCCGGCTGGAGGCGGCCACGGGCAGCTCCCGGCCGGGCAACTACGCCCTCGGCGTGGTCGACGACGTCGCGCTCACCGAGGAGCTCGCCCGCGACCTCGGCCGGGACCTCGCCGAGATCGGGGTGACGATCGACTTCGCCCCGGCCGCCGACGTCAACTCCAACCCGGACAACCCGGTGATCGGGCTGCGCTCGTTCGGCGCCGACCCGCGCCTGGTGGCCCGGCACACCGCCGCCTGGATCCGCGGCCTGCAGTCGGCCGGGGTGGCCGCGTGCGCCAAGCACTTCCCCGGCCACGGCGACACCGACGTCGACTCCCATCTCGGCGTGCCGACGGTGAGCGGCAGCCGCGAGGAGCTCGCCGAGGTGGAGCTGCTGCCGTTCCGCGCCGCGATCGAGGAGGGGGTGGCCGCGATCATGACCGGTCACCTCGTGGTGACCGCGTACGACGAGGCGTACCCGGCCACGCTCAGCCCGAAGATCCTCCGCGACCTGCTCCGGCACGAGCTGCGCTTCGACGGGCCGGTGATCACCGACGGCATCGAGATGGCGGCCGTCGCCGACCGGTACGGCATTCCCGGCGCGGCGATGCGGGCGATCGCCGCGGGCGCGGACGGGATCTGCGTCGGCGGCGAGCACCACGACGAGCAGATCGTCGAGGAGATCCGGCAGACGATCGCCGGGGCGGTCGCCGAGGGCACGCTGCCCGAGCAGCGGCTCGCCGAGGCCGCCGAGCGCATGCGCCGGCTCGCCGCCTGGCCCGCGACCGCCCGGCCCGCCGCGGGGGAGCGGCCCGCCGTGGACCTGCCCGAGGGGGTGCCGATCGGGTTGCACGTGGCCCGGCGCGCGATCCGGGTCACCCGGCGCGACCCCGGCGCGCTGCCGCTCTCCGCCCCGCCGCACGTGATCGAGATGTCGCCGCAGCTCTCGCTCGCCAGCGACCGGCACACCCCGTGGGGGGTGGGCGAGCCGCTCGGCGGGCTGCTGCCCGGCACCACGGTGGCGCGGTTCACCGAGCGCGACGGCGAGGTGCCCGGCTCGGCCGAGCTCGACGCCGCGCTGGCGGACGCCGCCGGCCGCCCGCTGGTGATCGTCGCCCGGTACGCCGACCGGCACCGCTGGCTGTCGGAGGCGATCGACCGGCTGCTCGCCGCCCGGCCCGACGCGATCGTGGTCGAGATGGGGCTGCCCGGCCGTACCGACCGGGGCGCGGCGCACATCGCCACGCACGGTTCGGCGCGGGTCTGCGGCCAGGCCGCCGCCGAGGTGATCGCGGGGGTGGCGCCGTAGCCGGGACGGCCCGCGCCCGCCGGTGCGGGGCGCGCGGGGCGCGGGCCGGCCGGGGCGGCGGATCAGGCCTTGGCCGTGATGCCGCCGTCCACCGGGATCACCGCGCCGGTGAGATAGGCGCCCGCCCGGGAGGAGAGGTAGATGGCGGCCCCGGCCACGTCCTCGGGCCGGCCGATCCGGCCGAGCGGGATCGCCGCCTCGATCTCGGCGCGCATCTTCGGGTCGTCGAGGGCGAAGGCCATCATCTTCGACTCGAACGGGCCCGGCGCGATCGCGTTCACGGTGATGCGCTCGGAGGCGAGCCGGGCGGCGAGGTGCCGGGTGAGCTGGTGCACCGCCGCCTTCGCCGCGGAGTACGCGTAGTTCTCCATCACCGGCACCCGGATGCCGTCCACCGAGCCGATGTTGATCACCCGGGCCGGGTCGTCCGGGCTCGCCGCCGCGCGCAGCAGCGGGAGGAACCGCACGGTGAGGTAGAAGACGGCCTTGACGTTGATCGCGAAGACCTTGTCGAACCCGGACTCGGGGTACTCCTCGAGCGGCGCGCCCCAGGCCGCCCCCGCGTTGTTCACCAGCACGTCGAGGCGGCTCTCCCGCGCGGAGACCGCCGACACCAGCGTCTCCACGCCCTCGCGCGTGGACAGGTCGGCGGTGATCGCGGTGCAGCCGAGCTCGGCCGCGGTCTTCTCCAGCTCGGCGGTCTTGCGTGAGGCGATGTAGACGCGGGCGCCGGCCGCGACGAACCCCTGGGCGATCATCCTGCCGATGCCGCGGGAGCCGCCCGTGACGACGACCGTCTTTCCTTCGACCGAGAACAGGTTCATGACGGCAGCATGCCCCACCCGGACCCGTGGGACAAACCGACCGGTCGGTATTCATCACGGATATGTCCGGCGACGCCGCCGAATTGGGCCTTGACGGGATGTGACCGGAGGTGAAGAACGGATGTGATTCACGTCTCGTGATCGGAGAGACGTGCGCGCAGCGCGTGACGCGGGACCGGGCCGGCGACCCGCGCCGAAACGGGTGGCCGAAAAGAGTGGAGCGTGTCCTGGCGGGCGTGGGGGACCCGCCAGGACACGCTCCGCCCCGGCGCGTGGCGCCCAGGACCCCGGCGAGGGATGGGGTCCTGAACCGCCGACGCGCGGGGAGCCCTTGGGGTGACGGCCCGTCGCGGAACCGTGACATACCGCCCACGGTCGGTCAGGCCGTCCGGCCGCCGCTCACCCGCGATCGGCCTTTCGATGGATTTGTACCAACGATTGGATGATGCGCCGCAACGCTCTCCGCGGTCAAGGGGTTGTTCCAAGTTGGAACGAGATCGTCTAAATTTGTTGGAACAAAAGGGCATGCAGAGGGTCGGAGTGGCACGGTCAACGCTGTATCAACAGGTGGCGTCGGAGCTGCGGCGCGCCATCTACTCGGGGGAACTCCGTCCGGGGGACCCGCTGCCAACCGAGGCCGATCTCATGCGCAAGTCGAACGTCAGCCGCAACACCGTGCGGCTGGCGCTCGGTGAGCTCGTCAACGAGGGCCTGATCAGCCGTACGCCGCGCCGTGGCAGCGTGGTCCGGGAACGGCGGCCCCTGCTCCTGTACCCGCAGAAGGAGCTCGAACCGCAGCCCGAGGGCGGGCGGCAGGAGGCGTTCGCGCGCGCCGTCGCCGAGGTGGGGCGGAAGCCGAGTCAGGACATCGAGGTGGCGATCGTGGAGCCGCCCGAGGACATCGCCACCCGGCTCGCGCTGCCCGACGGCGAGCTCGCCGTGGTCCGGCGCCGGCTCCGGTACGTCGACGACCAGCCGTTCAACACCAACGACTCCTACTTCCCCCTCTCGCTCGTCCAGAATTCGGAGATCGCCCGGCCGGCCGACATCACCCGGGGCGCGAACCGCGTGCTGGAGGAACTCGGACACCCGCAGGTTCGCATGGTCGACGACATTTCCGCACGTATGCCGACTTCTGAGGAAGTGTCGCGCCTCAAGCTCGAACCTGGTACTCCTGTTGTCGTTCACGTCCGGGTTGGTTACGACCCCGAAGATATGCCGGTGCGGGTCGCGGTGTCGGTGCTGCCCGCCGACAAACATCTGATCAGGTACGAGCTGGAACGTCATTGACGCAGCGCCGGCCGGCTCATCCTCGGATGGGGCGGCCGTTGTCGTCTTCGACGGGTGGAACCCGGCCGCGTCCGGAGCGATTCGCGTCGCCGCCCCGGCGCGGCCGTATCTGATGGTTCACGCGCCCGCCCCGTGGGCGGGGCCGGTCGCCGTCCGGGCCGCGGACGGCGGAGCGAGGCGGCCCCTGCCCGTTGACCGGGCCTGCCCTCGCACTTGGGGGGTGGTTCCACCCGTCGCCGTCGTGGGCTGAGCCGCCACGGACCCCGCGCGCTTCCGGGTTCCGCTCGCCGGCGGCCCTCTCCTGCTGAATCCGGCCCTGGAGACCTCACGCCTCCCATTGGTCACTCTGCGTACTCACCGCAGTACCACCAGCACCGAAAGGATGCATCATGCACACGAACACCGTTCTTCACGCCGTCCGCGAGCCGCTGACGCTCACCCTCCGTCGCGCCGAGGCCGCCGATCTGCCGGCCGTGCTCGCCCTGCTCGCCGAGGCCGCGGCCTGGCTCAACGCCCGCGGCGTGCGCCAGTGGCCGGCCGGCGGCTTCCCCGCCTCCCGCATCGAGCCGCTGATCGCCGCCGGCACGCTCTACGTCGTCGAGGGCGAGGCCGGCGGCCCGCTCGGCGACGGGCCCGCGGCGGGGCCGATCGCGACGATCGCCCTCGACGGGTACGCCGACCCCGAGTTCTGGACCGCCGAGGACCGGCCCGAGGACGCCTACTACGTGCACAAGCTGTGCACCGCGCGGGCCTGCTCCGGGCTCGGCATCGGCCGCGCGCTGCTCGACTGGGCGGGCCGCCGCACGCTCGCCGACGGCCTGCGCCGGCTGCGGCTCGACTGCGCCAAGACGAACGCCGCGCTGCAGGGCTACTACCGCTCCCTCGGCTTCCGGCACGTGCGCACCGTCGACCTGCCGCACCGCGCCTCCGGCGCGCTCTTCGAGCGCCCGGCCGGCGCCTTCGGCGGGTACGGCGGGCCGCGCATCATCGACCTGTCCGCCGACCTGTCCGACGGCCTGTCCGCCGACCTGGTCGCCGAGGCGCCCGCGGCGCTGCCGGGCGACGGCCTCGTGCTCACCCGCTAGCGCAAAGCGGACGAATCGCCAGGTTGCACCCCGTCACCTGGTGGAGCAGGCGGTAGCCGTACGTTCCAGGACGGCTCCTCCGATAGCCTCCCAACATGACGGGTTCGCTGCTCGAAGTGGTCACGCTGGACGTGCGTGACGCCGTGGCCGCCGAGGAGGGCGGCGCCGATCGCGTCGAGGTGGTCGCGCATCCCTCCGGTGACGGCACCCCGGAGGCGGCCACGGTGGCGGCGATCGCGCGGGAGTGCTCGCTGCCGCAGATGGTCCGGCTGGGCTGCGGCTCCCGGCCCGGCGCCGGGTACACGGTCACCCCGGCGGAGCTGGAGGAGCTGAAGAAACGCGCCCGGGAGCTGGCCGACGCGGGCGCGGCCGGGTTCGTGTTCGGTTTCCTCACCGCCGAGGGCGCGGTCGACCTCGCGGCGACCGAGGACCTGATCAGCGCGATCGCTCCGCTGCCGTGGACCTTCCACCGGGCGGTGGACCACGCCGCCGACGTCCAAGGCCGCGTGGCGCGCGGTACGGCTGCTGCCCAACCTCGCCACCATCCACACCGCCGGCGCCCCCACCGGCGTCGAGGACGGGCTGCCGGTGCTGCGCGCCCGCGCGCACGCCGGGGACGCCGGGCTGATCATGGTGGGCGGCGGGCTGGAGCGCCACCACGTGCCGCTGCTGCGCGCGCAGGGCATCGGCTCCTTCCACGTCGGCGGCGCGGTGCGCACCGGCTGGTCGGCGCCGGTGGAGGCCCGGCTCGTCCGGCAGTGGCGCGAGCTCGTCGGCTCCTGACCCGCCCCGCACGACGGCGAGCACACAGAGAGCACCGCACAGAGCACGACGGCGTGCGGCGCGGCGGGGGCGGGCCGCCGCGCCGGGCGGGTCAGCCGCGGTCCGGCGCGCGCCCGCAGGCGGCGAGCAGCGCCTCGCGGCCGGGGAGCTTCACCCGCTCGCCACGGCCGAGCCGGGCGGCGAGCGCCGCCTCGGCGGCCTCGATCGCCAGCCACTCGTCGTAGGTGACCGGCCGGATGCCGCGCCGGGCGAGCAGGTCGTCGATGCGGGGCCGGTCCCCGGTGGGGCGGCCGGCCAGGTCGGCGAGGAGGGTGCGCACGGTCTCGGCGGCGTCCGACTTGTTCGTGCCGATCACGCCGGTCGGGCCGCGCTTGAGCCAGCCGGCCACGTACTCGCCCGCGGCACGCTCGCCGGCCCCGCCGTAGGTGTCGTCCGGCCCCTTGCGGAGGACCCGGCCGGCCTCGTTCGGCACGGTGTGGGTGGCCGCGTCGAACGGCACGCCGGGCAGCGGCACGCTCCGGTAGCCCACCGAGCGCAGCACGAGCTGCACCGGGATCGTCTCGAACTCGCCGGTGCCGGCGAGCCGGCCGTCGACCAGGTGGGTGCGCTCGAGGCGGACGGCCTCCACCCGCCGGTCGCCGAGGATCTCCACCGGGCGCAGCCAGAACCGCAGCTCCAGCCGCCGCGGCCGGCCCTCCGGCACCCGCGACGCCCACGCCTGCAGCACCTCGACGTTCCCGCGGGCCTGCCGGGACAGCGAGGTCACGTCGTCGACCTTCACCTCGCCCTGGTGGGTGAGCACGTCGGCGTTGGCCAGGTCGCCGAGCTCGCGCAGCTCCTTGGTGGTGAACTTGGAGTGCTCCGGCCCGCGCCTGCCGATCACGTGGATGGTGCGCACCCGGCTCGCCGCCAGCCGCTGGAGCACCGGCTCGGGCACGTCGGTGCCGCGCAGCTCGTCGGCGGACTTGGCGAGGATGCGGGCCACGTCCACCGCGACGTTGCCGACCCCGATCACCGCCACCTCCTCGGCGTCGAGGGTGAAGGCGTCGGCGGGCACGTCGGGGTGGCCGCAGTACCAGTTGACGAAGTCGGTGGCGGCGGCGCTGCCGGGCAGGTCCTCGCCGGGGATGCCGAGGCGGCGGTCGACCGTGGCCCCGGTGCAGTAGACGACCGCGTCGTAGTGTTCGCGCAGCTCGGCCGCTGAGACGTCGGCGCCGAGCTCCACCCCGCCGAGGAAGCGCACCGCCGGGCGCTCCAGCACCTGCCGTAAGTACCGGGCGATCGACTTGATCGAGGTGTGGTCGGGGGCGACGCCGTACCGGACGAGGCCGTACGGGGTGGGGAGGCGTTCGAGCACGTCGACCTCGACGTCCGGGCCCGCCTGCTTGGTGAGCGCGTCCGCGGTGTAGATGCCCGCCGGCCCCGAGCCCACGATCGCCACGCGAAGAGTCATGCCGCGGTCTCCCTTTCCGAGTCAATCGGGCGTCCATCGGGCGTCGGCCGGACGGCCGACGCGTCGCCGCACCTGTGCTGCCGCCGACACGCGTCGGGCGGGGCGTGCCCGGTCGCTCCGGCCGGTGCGTCGCCGCCCCGCCGCGCGGGCGGACCGGCCGGCCGGGGCGGCACGGCGCGGCCGCGGGCGCGCCCGCGCCCGGCCGCCTGCGTTCGCGGTGCCACCGCCACCACCTCCCGCGGTCCGTCCTCCCGCGCCTGCGGAGGCGTCGCCGGCGTCGCGGACCGCCGCGGCGGGTTCCGCCGCCGTGCCCCGCCTCCTCGTTGGGCTAACGGTCGCACATCGAGGGCCGGAAAGGCGCGCTCGACATGCGGGACGCCGCGAGGTCGGGCCGGGGGAGAGGCGCCTGCGGCGGTGCCGTCCGGTCGCCGCGCCGCACCCGCCGGGAGCGCAGGGCGGCGGGCCGCGCCGGGCGGCACCCGCCGCGGCCGGTACGGCGGCGCCGTGGGCCGCCCCGCTCCGTCCGGAGGCCGCCTGCGGCCGTGCGCCGTGGCGGGCCCGGGGTGGGCGGTTCGCGCCGCGGCAGCCGGTCCGGGCCCGCGGTCCGGCACGGCGAGGCGGGTCCGGGCGGCCGGACGGGCATGGCGTGCCGGGGCGCGCCCGGGGATCGGATCGTGTGCCGGACTCCGCAGCGGGGCCCGCGCCGTCGCCCGCGTCCGGCCCGGCCTCGGCCGTGCCGTACCCGCACACGGCCGGTGCGGTCGGCGGCCGTGTGCGCTCCGCGGCGCGTGGACGCGGCATCTGAGCCTCCCCACAGGCGCGCGAGAACTCCGCGGGCGAGCCGAAGCCTGCTGAATAGGCGATTCCTCTTAAATCAGGTATTTGGCGGTTTACCCGTTGCAACAGCGGCGTAAGCGCTGTCTTCGGGAAGGCCCAGGCGAAGGCCGTGGTGCGCGAAGCACCCCTTCGCCAGGTAAATGTGGCAAATGCTCAGCGTGGAGGGGTTGCACGCGAGCGCCCGGGCTGACCACAGTAGGGGACCGTGGGTGCTGGGGCGAAGAAGCGGCGGGATGCGGGCGCGAAGGCGCGGCGGCGCGCGAAGCGGACTCCTACCGCGGCTTCCCCGCCGGTGCCCGCGGGCGCCGAGGCCGAGGACCGCACCGGGCCGCACCGAACCGGCCACCCGGAGGGTGAGCCGGAGGCGCGGCGGTTCGAGGCGTTCGGCCGGGTGATGGCGGCGCTCGCGACCGAGGCGGAGTTCATGCAGACCAGCCGGGACCTCACCTGGTGGCAGGGGACCGAACAGGACTGGAACATCGAGTGGCGCGAGGGGCCGTACGCCTCTGACGTGGCCGCGATGCTCGCCGCCCGGATCCCCGTGCCGGTGGACTCCGCGGGCCGTACCGACCGGTCGAGCGCGGCCGTCACGGTGCTCGGCGTGCCGTTCACCCTGCGCGCGATCGACCCGCTGGGCCGGGAACGCCCCGCGGCCCGGACCGGGCTGTGGCGCCTGGCCGCCGCCCTCAACACCTCGTACCACGACTCGCCGCGTCAGGCGGTGGCGCGCCGCCACTGGGAGGAGCTGCTCGGCGGCTGACCCGCCCGCGGCGCGTCGCCCCGATTCCCCCGTCCCGATTCCGAAATCCCCCGCGGTCCATCAGTGACCACCGCCGGTGACCGGGTCACGCCGGCGGTGGCGCCCGAGCTCGAGGGGGAGCCATGTCCGTGTTGTCGGATGACAACAGCCCGTTCACCCACTACGAGGCGCTGGAGCGCCGCTGCCGCGGCATCATCCGGCATCTGGTGCTCTCGGTCGCGGCCGGGGCGGCGGCCGGTGTGATCGGCACGCTCATCCACCTGAGCGGTATCCGGCAGGTGGAGCTCGCCTACGATCCCTACGCCTACTTCGCGCTCGCCGTGCTCGTCGGCCGCACCGCGGCGGGCCTCGGCTGGGCGGCGCTGTCCGCCACCCTCGCCGCGCTCGCCCCGCTGATCCCGGCCCTCGCCGGGATCGGGCTCGCCGGGCATGCCCGGGACGCGCTCGGCGGCGATCCGGACAGCCTCAACATCCTGCTGCTCGTGCTCGTCGGCTTCGGCCTCGTCGGCTACGCCGCGCGCGGCCCGGGGCTCGGCGCCGACGTCGCGGCCGGGGCGGCCGCCGGGGTGCTGCTCGCGGACGTCGGCGGCCGGGCGGTCCCCGGCCTGCCCGGCGTCATCCCGGCCTTCCTGCCCTGGCCCGCGCTCGCGGTGACGCTGCTGCTGCTCGTCCTCGTGCTGGCGCTGCGGCGCACGCCGTGGTCCCGGCTGCGCGCGCTCGCCGTGGCGGTGCTGATCGCCGGAGGCTATCTGCTCGTGCTCGGCCTCGCCGGGTGAGCCCGCCGCACCGGGCCGATCGGCCGGCGCGGCGGGCGATGACCGACCGGTGACCGGGCCGCGACCGCGCCGATGGCCGGGCCGGTTACGCTGCTGCGCCACGGCACGTCCGCATCCCGCGCCACACCGGTACCCCGGGCGCGGAATCGCGGCGCGGACGCGGCCGCGAAGTCGATAGCCTTGAGACAGTCCGTCACGACCCACCGAGGAGTAGCCGTGCTGCTGCGAATGTCCACCCTGTTCCTGCGCACCCTGCGCGAGGATCCGGCGGACGCTGAGGTGCCGAGCCACAAGCTGCTGGTCCGCGCGGGGTACATCCGCCGCGTGGCCCCCGGCATCTACTCCTGGCTGCCCCTCGGGAAGATGGTGCTGGACAACATCGCGCAGATCGTCCGCGAGGAGATGAACCGGATGGGCGCCCAGGAGGTGCTCTTCCCGGCGCTGCTCCCGCGGGAGTACTACGAGGCCACCGGCCGCTGGACCGAGTACGGCGACACGCTGTTCCGGCTGAAGGACCGCAAGGGCGCCGACTACCTGCTCGGCCCGACGCACGAGGAGCTGTTCACCGACCTCGTGCAGCGGGAGTACTCGTCGTACAAGGACTACCCGGTCATCCTCTACCAGATCCAGACGAAGTACCGGGACGAGGCGCGCCCGCGCGCGGGCATCCTCCGCGGCCGCGAGTTCGTCATGAAGGACTCCTACTCCTTCGACCTCGACGACGACGGCCTCAAGCGCTCCTACGAGCTGCACCGCGAGGCGTACATCCGGATCTTCGACCGGCTGGGCCTGGAGTACCGCATCTGCTCGGCGATGTCCGGTGCGATGGGCGGCTCGGCCTCCGAGGAGTTCCTCGCGCCCGCCGAGAACGGCGAGGACACCTTCGTCTCCTGCCGCGAGTGCGGCTACGCGGCGAACGCCGAGGCGGTCGTCACCCCGGCGCCGCCGGAGGTCACCGCCGAGCACCCGCCGATGCAGGTGCTCGACACCCCGGACACGCCGACGATCGAGAGCCTCGTCCAGGTCGTCAACGAGAAGTACGGCCTCGGCATCACCGCGGCCGACACGCTCAAGAACGTCGTGGTGAAGGTGCGCACGCCGGGCTCGGACGAGGTCGAGACCCTCGTCATCGGCGTGCCGGGCGACCGCGAGGTCGACTTCAAGCGGCTGGAGGCCGCGCTCTCGCCCGCCGTACCGGAGATCTTCGAGGCCGAGGACTTCGCCAAGCACCCGGGCCTGGTGCGCGGCTACATCGGCCCGCAGATCCTCAAGGACCTCGGCATCCGGTACCTCGTCGACCCGCGGGTGGTGACCGGCTCGTCCTGGGTCACCGGCGCGAACGAGCCGGGCAAGCACGCCGCCCACGTCGTCGCCGGGCGCGACTTCGTCCCCGACGGCACGATCGAGGCGGCCGAGGTGCGCTCCGGTGACCCGTGCCCGCGCTGCGGCGGCGCGCTCTCGCTCGACCGCGGCATCGAGATCGGGCACATCTTCCAGCTCGGCCGCAAGTACTCCGACGCCGCCGGCCTGGACGCGCTCGGCCCGGACGGCAAGCCGATCCGGATCACCATGGGGTCGTACGGCATCGGCGTCTCCCGCCTGGTCGCGGTGCTCGCCGAGCAGGGGCACGACGAGCTCGGCCTGGTCTGGCCGCGCGAGGTCGCCCCGGCGGACGTGCACATCGTCGGCACCGGCAAGGACAACCAGATCGAGGTCGCGGTCCGGCTCGCCGAGGAGCTGGAGGCGAAGGGCATCCGCGTGCTCGTCGACGACCGCCAGGGCGTCTCGCCCGGCGTGAAGTTCAAGGACGCCGAGCTGCTCGGCATGCCGACCATCCTCATCGTCGGCCGTGGCCTCGCCTCCGGCGTGGTCGAGCTGCGCGACCGCGCCTCCGGCGAGCGGCAGGAGGTCCCGCTCGACGAGGCGGTCGACCGGGTCGTGGCGGTCTGCCGCTCCTGATCGGGCTCTGCTGATCGGGCTCTGCTGGTCGGGTTTTCCTGGTCGGACTCGATCCGGGCGTCCGCGCGCGTCGCGGGCGCCCGGCTTCGCGTTCCCGGGGCCCGGGCTACTTCCAGCCGGGGAAGTCGGGGATCTGCGGGCGCCAGCGGTAGGCCCGGGTGGTGCTCTCCTGCATCGCCGAGGCGGCGAGGCCGCGCAGCGAGGCGTCGTCGACCGCGACCAGCTCCAGGTAGGCGGCGGTGACCCGCTCCTCGACGAGCGCGGCGAGGCGCACGCAGTCCTCGGCGGTGCGCACCGGGAACGGCAGGTCGTAGCCCGCGGCCGGCTCGGTCGGGGTGCCGCCCCGGGAGATGATGAGCTCGCGCAGCCGGTCGCGGCGCGCCCGGTGCGCGTCGAACGCGGCGGTCGCCTCCCGGCGGCGCGCCCCGTCGGTGCGCGCGCCGACCACGCCGTAGGCGTACACCGCGGCGTGCTCGGCCTCCAGCGCCTTGCGCAGTCCCTCCAGGGCGTCCACCATCAACTCCGCTCGTCCTGCCTCGGCACCCGGCTCACTTCGACCTCGTGGCGGCCAGGGCGACCACGTGCGCGGCCTCGCACGCCCCGATGCACGCCACGAGCTGGGCCAGCGAGGGCGAGACGGTGGCGAGCTGCCGGGGCCGCGCGGCCGCCGCGGCGCGCTCGGCGGCCCGCAGCCGGTCCACCGTCACCACCTGCGCCGACGGGGACGCCGACGGGGACGCAGAGGGGGACGCCGCCGGCTCGGCCGAGCCGGCGCCGGGGCCGGCGGTGGCGACCGAGGGCGGCGCGGACGGGCTCGCCCCGGACGCGTCCGCTGGGTCCGGGGTCCGCCCGGACGGCGTCGGGGTCACCCCCGGCGGCAGCCGGCGCCGCAGCTCCTCCAGGTGGGCCCGGTGCCGCCGCTCGAACGGGCGCAGCGTCTCGGCGAGCTCCGGATCCGCCGCCGCGGCCTGCCGGTAGAGGGCGATGAACCGCTCCTTGCCGGCGATGAGCTCGCCGAGCAGCGCGACGTCCGGATCGGGCCGAGCGGGCCTGGCGACGGGCCGGCGCTGCTCGGAGCATCCCGCGCTCGCGATCGCCGCGGCGGCGGCCGACCCCGCGGCCGCCCCGCGCAACAGCCCCCGCCGGGTCAGGCCACGCTCATGCACGGAATGGTCTCCTGGTGCCGTCGATCGTCCCGGCCCACGGCGCCCGCCGTACCGGCCCGGCGGCGCTGCGGCCGCCCCGGGCGTGGCGGGGCTCGGTGGGCGAGGTTCGTGTAAGACAGCATCGTACGGCGCGTCGCACCCTGGTCGTCCGACCCACGCTCGTTCGCCCCCCTGGTGTCGATAGGCTGGGGCCATCGGGGCGAGGTACGCCCCGGGCCGTCCAGCGACGGCCGCGCGCGCATGGGAGGTCGGATGGGCAGCGAGGCTCGGCGCGACCGCCTGAAGAGGCTCATCGAGCCGGTGGTCGCTGCCGAAGGGCTCGACCTGGAGGATGTCACGATCACGCCCGCCGGGCGGCGGCGCCTGCTCCGGGTGGTCGTGGACAAGGACGGCGGTATGGACCTGGAGCACATCGCCGAGGTGAGCCGGTTGGTGTCCAAGACGCTCGACGCCCATGACGACGCGCTGGGCTCCGGCCCGTACGTTCTCGAGGTCACCTCGCCGGGGGTCGACCGGCCGCTCACCCTGCCCCGGCACTGGCGACGGGCCCGCGGCCGGCTGGTCAAGGTGGAGACGGTGACCGGCGCCTCGTTCGAGGGGCGCGTGCTGGCCGCGGACGACACCGGCGCCGAACTGAACGTCGCGGGCACCACGCGGCGGGTCGAGTACCAGGAGGTCGCCCGCGCGCGGGTGCAGGTGGAGTTCCGCCGTCACGACGACGTTGCCGATGACGATGGCGTAGACGATGGCGACGAGGGCTAAGGGGGAGCCTTGTGGACATTGACATGAGCGTCCTGCGCGCCCTGGAGCGCGAGAAGGACATCTCCTTCGACCTGGTCGTCAAGGCGATCGAGGACGCCCTGCTGATCGCCTACTTCCGCACCGAGGGCGCGGCGCCCAAGGCGCGGGCCGAGCTCGACCGGGAGACCGGCCACGTGACGATCTGGGCCGCCGAGCTCGACGAGGAGGGCCAGGTCGTCCGGGAGTACGACGACACGCCGAGCAACTTCAGCCGGATCGCCGCGACCACGGCGAAGCAGGTGATCCTCCAGCAGCTCCGCGACGCCGAGGACGAGATCAACTTCGGTGAGTTCGCCAGCCGCGAGGGCGAGCTGGTGTCCGGCGTCATCCAGCAGGGCAAGGACCCGCGCACGGTCCTGGTCGACCTCGGCAAGATCGAGGCGATCCTGCCGCACCACGAGCAGGTGCCGGGCGAGGAGTACAACCACGGCGACCGCATCCGCTGCTACGTGGTGCAGGTGAAGAAGGGGCCGAAGGGGCCCTCGGTGACCCTGTCGCGGACGCACCCGAACCTGGTCAAGAAGCTGTTCGCGCTCGAGGTCCCCGAGATCGCCGACGGCAGCGTGGAGATCGCCGCCATCGCCCGGGAGGCCGGCCACCGGACGAAGATCGCCGTGCGGTCGCGCAAGCCCGGGGTGAACGCCAAGGGCGCCTGCATCGGCCCGATGGGCTCGCGGGTCCGCAACGTGATGGGCGAGCTCAACGGCGAGAAGATCGATATCATCGACTGGTCGGACGATCCCGCCGAGTTCGTGGGGAATGCCCTGTCGCCCGCACGCGTTTCCCACGTCGAGGTCGTCGACGCAGGCGGCCGAGTCGCCCGGGTGACGGTGCCTGACTACCAGCTGTCGCTCGCGATCGGCAAGGAGGGGCAGAACGCCCGCCTCGCCGCGCGGCTCACCGGGTGGCGCATCGACATCAGATCCGACGCCGAAACGGTTACGGATCACGATCAGGGTCAACCGGAGGACGCCGTCGGCCCCGCAGATGCGTCGACACGGTAAGCTGGAATATGGTGGTCAGGCAGCCCCGCTGAGAACTTGTGTGGGTTGCCGGATTCGCACGGTTAAATCCGAGCTTCTCCGCCTGGTGGTCATCGAGGGCAAGGTGGTCCCCGATCCACTGGGGCGGCTGCCGGGACGGGGTGCATCGCTGCATCCCACCCTGCGCTGTCTGGAGCTCGCCGAGCGCCGTCGGGCGTTCCCCCGCGCGTTCCGCGTCACGGGGCCGCTTGACGCGACGCCCGTACGGGCTCACCTTGAGGGGCTTGACGCCGATTAGGACCGGGTGAATGGTTACCAAGAGTTACAAAGGACGCCGAGTTGATGGGCGGGTCAGATTGTGATGAGCGCCTGATGAGTACGCGGCGATGAGTACGTGTAGGTAGAGACGGTCCGGCGGCGCTGCAAGCCTCCCGGACCGAGTAGGGAGTGCAGTGGCGAAGGTCCGGGTCTACGAGCTCGCCAAGGAGTTCGGAGTAGAGAGCAAGGTCGTCATGGCCAAGCTCCAGGAGATGGGCGAGTTCGTGCGTTCGGCGTCTTCGACGATCGAGGCGCCGGTGGTCCGTAAGCTTCAAGAGGCTTTCGCGGGCGGCAAGCAGCCGTCCGAGACAAAGGGCGGCGAGAAGCCGTCGCAGAAGACGTCGCAGGAGGCGGCGTCCGCCCGGCCGGGTGCGGCCGCGGGCAAGGCGGGCAACGGCGCGCCGGTGCCGACCCCGCCGCCCGGCCCCCGACCGGGTCCCAAGCCGGGGCCGCGGCCCACGCCGCGTCCCCCTGCCGCCATGCCCCAGACGCAGCAGGAACAGCCGCGCCCGGAGGCCGCGCGGCCGCAGCCGGGCGCGCCCGCGGCCGGCCAGGGTGGCGAGGCCGGGCAGCAGCCGCGGCCGACCCCCGGCCCGCGGCCGGTGCCGCGTCCGCCGGTTCCGCGCCCGCCCGCGGCGGGCTCCGGCGGCGCCACGCCGTCCGCGCCCACACCGCGGCCCGCTCCGCCGCCGGTTCCGCGCCCGCCGGTGCCCAAGCCCGGCCCGCGCGGCCCGCGTCCGGGCAACAACCCGTTCACCTCTCAGGCGAGTGGTATGGGCCAGCCTCCGCGTCCGCGTCCGCCGCGGGACGCCGGGGCGCAGCGCCGTGACGGCGGCCAGGCCCCGATCCCGCGTCCGCCGGTCCCGCGTCCGCCGGTCCCGCGTCCGGGTCCGGGTGTCGCCGGGCCGCGTCCGGGCGGCCCGCGGCCGAGCCCGTCGATGATGCCCCCGTCGCGGCCCACGCCGCCCGGGACCGCCCGGCCGGGTGCCGGTGGCGGTCGCGCCGGTGGCGGCGGTGGCCGTCCCGGCGGCGCCGGCCGTCCCGGCGGTGGCTTCGCGCCCCCGCGTGCGGGCGGCGGCGGTCGTCCCGGTGGCGGCGGCTTCGGCGGCCGTCCGGGTGGCGGCCGTGGCCGTGGCGGCGCCGCGGGTGCCTTCGGCCGTCCCGGTGGCAAGCCGAGCAAGGGCCGCAAGTCGAAGCGGCAGCGCCGGCAGGAGTTCGACAACATGCAGGCGCCGACCATCGGCGGCGTGCAGGTGCCTCGCGGCACCGGCCAGGTGGTGCGCCTGCCGCGCGGTGCCTCGCTCGCCGACTTCGCCGACAAGATCGGGGCGAACCCGGCGTCGCTGGTGCAGATCATGCTGCACCTCGGCGAGATGGTGACCGCCACCCAGTCGCTGAGCGACGAGACCCTGCAGCTGCTGGGTGCCGAGCTCAACTACGACGTGCACGTGGTCAGCCCCGAGGAGGAGGACCGCGAGCTCCTCGAGTCCTTCGACATCGAGTTCGGCGAGGACGAGGGCGACGAGGCCGACCTGGTGCCGCGGCCGCCGGTGGTGACCGTGATGGGTCACGTCGACCACGGTAAGACCAAGCTGCTCGACACCATCCGGAACACCAACGTCGCGGCGCGCGAGGCCGGTGGCATCACCCAGCACATCGGCGCCTACCAGGTGACCACCGAGCACGAGGGCGAGACCCGGAAGATCACCTTCATCGACACCCCGGGTCACGAGGCGTTCACCGCCATGCGCGCCCGCGGTGCCCAGGCCACCGACATCGCGGTGCTCGTGGTCGCCGCCGACGACGGCGTGAAGCCGCAGACGGTCGAGGCGCTCAACCACGCCAAGGCTGCCGAGGTGCCGATCGTCGTCGCGGTCAACAAGATCGACAAGCCGGACGCCGACCCGCACAAGGTGCGCGCCCAGCTCACCGAGTACGGGCTGGTGGCCGAGGAGTACGGCGGCTCCACCCTCTTCGTCGACATCTCGGCGAAGGAGAACATCGGCATCGACGACCTGCTCGAGGCGATCCTGCTCACCGCGGACGCCGAGCTCGACCTGCGGGCGAACCCGAACCAGGCCGCCCAGGGCCTGGCGATCGAGGCGCACCTGGACAAGGGCCGCGGCCCGGTCGCGACCGTCCTGGTGCAGCGCGGCACGCTCCGGGTCGGCGACTCGATCGTCTGCGGCGAGGCGTACGGCCGCGTCCGCGCCCTGCTCAACGACAAGGGCCAGCAGGTGCAGGAGGCCGAGCCGTCCTGCCCGGTGCAGGTCCTCGGTCTCACCTCGGTGCCGAGCGCCGGCGACAACTTCATCGTGGTGCCGGACGACCGGGTGGCCCGCCAGATCGCCCAGCAGCGGGCGGCGCGGCAGCGCAGCGCGGCCATGGCCAAGTCGAGCCGTCGCCGCACCCTTGAAGAGCTCTTCAAGGACATGGAGAAGGGCCAGCCGCGCGAGCTCAAGCTCATCATCAAGGGCGACGTGTCCGGTTCGGTCGAGGCCCTCGAGGACGCGCTGCTCAAGATCGACGTCGGCGAGGAGGTCAGCCTCCGCGTGCTGCACCGCGCGGTCGGCGCGATCACCGAGTACGACGTCAACCTCGCGATCGCCGACGAGAACGCGGTGATCATCGGCTTCAACGTGCGGCCCGAGGTGCGGGCCCGCGAGCTCGCCGAGCGCGAGGGCGTGGACATCCGGTACTACTCGATCATCTACCAGGCGATCGAGGACGTGGAGAACGCCCTGCGGGGCATGCTCAAGCCGGAGTACGAGGAGGTCCAGCTCGGCGTCGCGGAGATCCGCGAGATCTTCAAGGTGCCGCGCGTCGGCAACGTCGCGGGTTGTGTGGTCCGCTCCGGCGTCATCACCCGCAACGCCAAGGCCCGCCTCATCCGCGACGGCGTCGTGGTCGCCGACAACCTCACCGTGCAGTCGCTGCGCCGGTTCAAGGACGACGCCGCGGAGGTCCGCGAGGGCTTCGAGTGCGGTATCGGCCTCGGCTACAACGACATCAAGATCGGTGACACGATCGAGACCTTCGAGATGCGGGAGAAGCCGCGCACCTGACGCGGCGGCCCGCGTCCGCGGCCCGACCGGACGTCACCGGACAACCGAACATCGTGGACGGCGGTGCCGGGGGACCCTCCCCGGCACCGCGGTCCATGCCGACACCGATCGTTCGTCGATCACCACCCATGTACATAGGTGCCCTGACCCTGGACCTTCTGCTCGGTGACGTCCGGTCGCTGAAGCAGAAGCGCTCCGTGGTACGCCCGATCATCGCGGAGGTCCGGCGCAAGTTCCCGGCCGTCGCGGTCGCCGAGACCGGCCATCTCGACCTGTACCGCCGCGCGGAGATCGGCATCGCCGTGGTGAGCAGCACCGCGGCGAACTGCGGCGAGGTGATGGACGCGTGCGAGCGGCTGATCGCCTTTCATCCGGAGATCGAACTTCTGTCCGCGCGCCAGCGAATCTTCAACGAGCACGAGGAGTCCGGGCATGACGACACCGGCGATTCCCGGTACGGCTCGTCGCTCGATTCCTGGCGCTAGGGCGACTCACATGTGATTGGGGGAGCGCGACCAGATGGACGCAGCACGTGCTCGCAGGCTCGCCGACCGCATCCGGGAGATCGTCGCCAAGATGCTGGAGCGACGGATCAAGGACCCGCGGCTGGGATTCGTGACGGTCACCGACGCCCGGCTCACCGCCGATCTGCGGGACGCGACCGTCTACTACACGGTCTTCGGCTCCGACGCGGAGCGCGCCGACAGCGCCGCGGCCCTGGAGAGCGCCAAGGGCATCATCCGTTCCGAGGTGGGCAGGCAGCTCGGCCTGCGTCACACCCCCACCATCACCTTCGTGCACGACCCGCTGCCGGAGAACGCGCGGCACATCGACGAGCTGCTCGCCCAGGCCCGCGCCCGGGACGAGGAGATCGCCCGCAAGGCGCAGGGGGCCCGGCCCGCGGGCGACCCCGACCCCTACCGCAAGCCCGTCGCCTCCGACGACCTGGACGACGCCGACCAGGAGGAGGGCGAGGAGGACGACGTGGACGTGCCGGGCGGCGTGGGACGCCGGGCGAAGTGACCACGTCACCGCACACCTGGGCGGCCGCGGCGGGCCACGTCGCCGCCGGGCCGCCGGGCCGCCCGGACGCCCTCGCCGCGGCCGGGCCCGAGCAGCGGTACCGGATCGGCACCGGCGCGCGCCCCCGCCCACCGGGCAGGGCGGCGGCGCGTCCCGCCCAGCAGCGGCGGTGCCCCGCCCGCACGGGCGCGATCGACGAGCAGACCTGGCGGCGGGCGATCGCGGCGATCGAGGCGGCCGACGAGGTGGCGCTCGCCTGCCACGTCTCGCCCGACGGCGACGCGCTCGGCTCGATGCTCGCCCTCGGGCTCGCGCTGCGCGCCGCCGGACGGCGCGTGGTCGCCTCCTTCGGGGACCGCGACTTCGCCGTGCCCCGGCTGCTGCGCTTCCTGCCCGGGCAGGACCTGCTCGTCGAGCCGGCGCGGTACCCGGCCGCGCCGGGTTTGATGATCACCTTCGACGTGGCCACCGTGGAGCGGCTCGGCATGCTCGAGGACAGCGCCCGCAACGCCGGTGAGCTGCTCGTCGTCGACCACCACGCGTCCAACGACACCGCCAGCGGCTTCGGCACGCTGCGCCTGGTCGACCCCACCGCCGCGGCCACCGCGGTGCTCGCCGAGGAGCTCATCGCCCGGCTCGGCCTGCCCGTCGACGAGCAGATCGCCACCTGCCTCTACACCGGGCTCGTCACCGACACCGGCTCGTTCCGGTACGGGGTCACCCCGGCGGTGCACGACATGGCCGGGCGGCTCGTCGCGACCGGACTCGCCACCGACGAGATCACCCGCGAGCTGTGGGAGGGCAACCCGTTCGGCTACCTCAAGGTGCTCGCCACCGCGCTGGAGCGGGCCACCCTGGAGCCGCTCGCGGCCGAGGCGCACGGCCTGGTGTGGACCTACGTCACCCGGGAGGACCGGGCCGCCGTCGCCCTGCCGTACGAGGAGGTCGAGGGCATCATCGACGTGGTACGGCAGGCCGGCGAGGCCGACGTCGCCGTGGTGCTGAAGCAGGACGACGACGGCCTGTGGCAGGTGTCCGCCCGGTCCAAGGGGGCGATCGACGTCGGCCGCGCCTGCACCGCGCTCGGCGGCGGCGGCCACCCCCGGGCGGCGGGCTTCACCTCGCACCTGCCACCCGACGACACCCTGGCCCTGCTGCGGCCGCTGCTCACCCGTATGTGACCGAGACCGCGCCCCGCGCGGCATCCGTCCGTCCCGATCGAAAGGTGCTACCTGATCGATGAAGTCGCCCACGCCCGAGAGCGGCCTGATCATCGTGGACAAGCCGGCCGGCTGGACGTCCCATGACGTGGTGGGCAAGCTGCGGCGGCTCGTCGGCACCCGGCGGGTCGGGCACGCCGGCACCCTCGACCCGATGGCCACCGGCGTGCTCGTCGTCGGCGTGGAGAAGGCGACCCGGCTGCTCGGCCACCTCGCGCTCACCGAGAAGGTCTACGACGGCACGATCCGGCTCGGCGTGTCCACGAACACCGACGACGCCGACGGCGAGGTGGTCGCGGTGACCTCGGCGGCGAGCGTCACGCCCGAGGCGGTGGCCGCCGGCGTGGCCGAGCTCACCGGCAAGATCATGCAGGTCCCGCCGCAGGTCAGCGCGATCAAGGTGAACGGCGAGCGGGCCTACCGGCGGGCCCGCGCCGGCGAGGAGGTCGAGCTGACCGCCCGCCCGGTGACCGTGTACTCCTTCGAGGTCACCGCGTTCCGCCCCGGCGAGGACGCCGCCACCGCGACGAAGATCGTGGACGTGGACGTGACCGTGCGCTGCTCGAGCGGCACCTACATCCGCGCGCTCGCCCGCGACCTGGGGGAACGGCTCGGCGTCGGCGGCCACCTCACCTACCTGCGGCGCACCCGGGTCGGGCCGTACACGCTTGCGCACGCGCGGACCATCGAGCAGCTGTCCCGGTCGGTGGAGATCATGCCGATCGCCGAGGCGGTGGCCGCGGCCTTCCCGCGCCGGGAGGTGACCTTCGAGCAGGCCCGCGTGGTCGCGCACGGCGGGCGGCTGCCCGCCGCCGGGCTCGGCCCCGGGCCGATCGGGGTGTTCGCCCCGAACGGTACGCTTCTGGCATTGGTCGAGGAACGGGGCGGACAGGCCCGGCCGCTGGCCGTCTTCGTTCCCTGACACCGCCGGTCCCGGCGCCGCCCGGGCGGCGGTGCGGCCCGCGGGGACGGGGCCGGGGCGCGCCCGGCACGGCGAAGGCCCGGCCTCTGGGGAAAACGGCCCCGATGGTGCGACCCTGGAAGGGGCCGCGCGCACCCGGTGCGGGGTCGCCGGCGGGAACGTGGCACGCTGATGAGGGCCGACCGACAATCCGAAGGGAACGAGGTCAAGGTGGAGTTCTGGCACGGACTCGACGACGTGCCCGAGGGCTGGGGCAGATCCGTCGTCACGATCGGTGTGTTCGACGGAGTCCACCGCGGCCACCAGGGCATGGTCCGGCGCGCGGTCGAGATGGCGCGCAGGCTCGGCCTGCCCGCGGTGGTCGTCACCTTCGACCCGCATCCGGACGAGGTGGTGCGCCCCGGCACCCAGACGCCCCGCCTCACCACCCCGCGGTACCGCGGCGAGCTGCTCGCCGAGCTCGGCGTGGACGCGGTGTGCACGCTCCCGTTCACCCTGGAGTTCTCCAAGATGTCCCCGGACGAGTTCGTGCAGTCCGTGCTCGTCGACCGGCTCCGGGTGGCGGGCCTGGTGGTGGGGGAGAACTTCCGGTTCGGCCACAAGGCGGCGGGGAACGTGGACACCCTCCGCGAGCTGGGGGAGAAGTACGACTTCGTCGCCGAGGGCGTGCCGCTGGTGAGCAACGGCGAGGCGATCTCCTCCACCCTGATCCGGGAGCGGCTCGCCGCCGGGGACGTGGAGGGCGCCCGCGACGCGCTCGGCCGCCCGCACCGGGTGGAGGGCGTGGTGGTGCGCGGCTACCAGCGGGGCCGCGCCCTCGGCGTGCCGACCGCGAACGTCGAGCCGCCGGAGCGGACGGCGATCCCGGCCGACGGCGTCTACGCCGGGTGGCTGCAGTGCGTCGCGGTGGCCGGCGTGCCGCCGGCGTACCCGGGGGAGCGCTGGCCCGCCGCGATCTCGGTGGGCACGAACCCCACCTTCGCCGGGGTCGCGCGCACCGTCGAGGCGCACGCCCTCGACCGCGACGACCTCGACCTGTACGGCGCGCACGTCGCCGTCGAGTTCGGCTACCGGCTGCGCGACAACCTCAAGTTCGACAGCGTGGAGGCGCTGATCGAGCAGATGCGGTGCGACATCGCGCGGACCCGCGAGCTCACCGCGGAGTCGGACGGCTGACCGCGGGCCGCACCCGGAACACCGGCGGCCCCGCGGGGAGATCGACGGCAACCTTCACGTCGATCACGGGCCGATCGGTAAGATGTGCTGCCAGGTATGGCAGGATGGTAGCCTTGCATGTCGGCGTGCGTCCGGCGCTCGCCGTGCCGTCCGCCGAATACGGTCGGCGACTGTAGGCACACACGGTCGTTCGACTTCGCAACGTGTTGCAGGTGTGCCCATAGAGGATTAAGGAGAGCCGTGTCGCTCGACACCGCCACGAAGAAGAAGATCATTGAGGAGTTCGGTACCGGGGAGAACGACACCGGGTCGCCGGAGGTGCAGGTCGCGCTGCTGACCCGGCGCATCCAGGAGCTCACCGAACACCTCAAGGTGCACAAGCACGACCACCACAGCCGCCGTGGGCTGCTGCTGCTGGTCGGCCGCCGCCGTCGGCTGCTGAAGTACCTGCAGTCGAAGGACATCGAGCGGTATCGGTCGCTGATCGAGCGGCTTGGCCTGCGCCGATAGAGTGAACAAGGGGGCGGCGGTCGGGTCGCCCCCTCACTCGTATCCGGTCAAATACCGGTCTGGTGTGGGTCGACGGCGCGTCGCGCCCGTTAAATGACCCATATTTTGAGCAGACTGGGCCGTAGGGACAACTGAACAGACACTGCCCCGCGTCCGCGCTGGCGCGTTCCCGCGGAGTCGGAGGGCCGGTCCTCGGTAGTGGCCTCCGGATGGTCACGGCTACCGCCGTACAGACCGGGTGCTTCGATCGAAGACCGGCGCTGCACCTGACGGGGAGCAGGCGAGTGCGCCGGGCGCGGGGAGACCAAGCCGAAAAGGAGGTCCCCCGTGGAGGGAGTCCACACCACAGAGGCCGTCATCGACAACGGCTCCTTCGGCACGCGCACCGTCCGGTTCGAGACCGGACGGCTCGCCCGCCAGGCGGCGGGAAGCGCGGTCGCCTACCTCGACGACGAGACCATGGTGCTGTCCGCCACCACGGTCTCCAAGCAGCCGAAGGAGGCGCTCGACTTCTTTCCGCTCACCGTCGACGTCGAGGAGCGGATGTACGCGGCCGGCCGTATCCCGGGCTCGTTCTTCCGCCGTGAAGGCCGGCCGTCCGAGGACGCGATCCTCACCTGCCGGCTGATCGACCGGCCGCTGCGCCCGAGCTTCCACAAGGGCCTGCGCAACGAGATCCAGATCATCGCGACGATCCTCGCGCTCCACCCCGAGCACCTCTACGACGTGGTGGCGATCAACGCCGCGTCGATGTCCACCCAGCTCGCCGGACTGCCGTTCTCCGGCCCGATCGGCGGCGTGCGGGTGGCGCTCATCGAGGGCCAGTGGGTGGCCTTCCCGACCGTCAGCGAGCTGGACCGGGCGACGTTCGACATGGTCGTCGCGGGCCGGGTGCTCGACGACGGCGACGTCGCGATCATGATGGTGGAGGCGGAGTCCACCAAGAACACGCTCAAGCTCATCGAGGAGGGCGGCACCCCGCCGAACGAGGAGCGGGTCGCCGAGGGCCTCGAGGCCGCCAAGCCGTTCATCAAGGTGCTGTGCGACGCCCAGATGCGGCTCGCCGAGGTCGCCGGCAAGGAGCCGGTCGAGTACCCGCTCTTCGTCGACTACCAGGAGGACGCCTACGAGGCCGTGATGAACGCGGTGCGCAGCGAGCTCGCCGCGGCGCTCACCATCCCGTCCAAGCAGGAGCGGGAGGCCGAGCTGGAGCGGGTGCGGGCGCTCGCCGCGGAGAAGCTGCTCGCCGACTTCGAGGGCCGCGAGAAGGAGATCGCCGCCGCGTTCCGGGCGCTCACCAAGAAGCTCATCCGCGAGCGGATCATCAACGAGGGCGTGCGCATCGACGGCCGCGGCCCCAAGGACATCCGGCAGCTCAACGCCGAGGTGCACGTGGTGCCGCGGGTGCACGGCTCGGCGCTGTTCGAGCGCGGGGAGACCCAGATCCTCGGCATCACCACGCTCAACATGCTCCGCATGGAGCAGATGCTCGACTCGCTGAGCCCGGAGCGCAGCAAGCGCTACATGCACAACTACAACATGCCGCCGTACTCGACCGGTGAGACCGGCCGGGTGGGCTCGCCGAAGCGGCGGGAGATCGGGCACGGCGCGCTCGCCGAGCGGGCGCTCATCCCCGTGCTGCCGTCCCGGGAGGAGTTCCCGTACGCGATCCGGCAGGTCTCCGAGGCGATCGGGTCGAACGGCTCCACCTCGATGGGCTCGGTGTGCGCCTCGACGATGTCGCTGCTCGACGCCGGCGTGCCGCTGAAGGACATGGTCGCCGGCATCGCGATGGGCCTCATCTACGAGAACGGCCAGTACGTCACGCTCACCGACATCCTCGGTGCCGAGGACGCGTTCGGCGACATGGATTTCAAGGTCGCCGGCACCCGGGACATCATCACCGCGCTGCAGCTCGACACCAAGCTCGACGGCATCCCGGCCGAGGTGCTGGCGAGCGCGCTGAAGCAGGCGAAGGCGGCCCGGCTGGCGATCCTCGACGTGATGCGCGAGGCGATCGACGCTCCGGCCGAGATGAACCCGACCGCGCCGCGGATCATCACGATCAAGGTCCCGGTCGACAAGATCGGCGAGGTCATCGGCCCGAAGGGCAAGATGATCAACCAGATCCAGGACGAGACCGGCGCCGAGATCACGATCGAGGACGACGGCACGATCTACATCGGCGCGACCGACGGCCCGTCCGCCGAGGCCGCACGGGCGGCGATCAACGCGATCGCCAACCCGCACATGCCCGAGGTCGGCGAGCGCTACCTCGGCACGGTCGTCAAGATCGCCGCGTTCGGCGCGTTCGTGTCGCTGCTGCCGGGTAAGGACGGCCTGCTCCACGTCTCGCAGATCCGCAAGATGTACGGCGGCAAGCGGATCGACAACGTCGAGGACGTGATGAGCGTCGGCGAGAAGATCCAGGTGGAGATCGCCGAGATCGACCCGCGCGGCAAGCTCTCGCTCGTCCCCGTCGAGGTGATCGAGGCGGAGGCCGCGAAGGCCAAGGCCAAGGAGGCGGCGAAGAAGGAGTCGTCGAAGGCCAAGAAGGAGACGGCGAAGGCCGGCGCGTCCGCGAAGTCGGGTGGCGGCGGGTCCGAGCCGGGCGAGTCGTCCGGGCGGCGGCGCCGTACCCGCTCCCGCGGCGCGCGCAACGAGGGCAACTCCTGATCCGCGTCCGGCACTGACGTGAAGCGACCACTGAACACGATCACTCTTCACGATGGTGAGAACGGCGCCGGGGTCGTCCGCCGCACCGTTCTCCCCGGCGGGCTCCGGGTGGTGACCGAGACCATGCCGGCCGTGCGCAGCGTCGCGGTCGGCATGTGGGTCGGCATCGGGTCGCGGGACGAGGCCCCCGAGCACATGGGGGCCACGCACTTCCTGGAGCACCTGCTGTTCAAGGGGACGCCCCGGCGCAACGCGCTGGAGATCTCCGCGGCGATCGAGGGCATCGGCGGCGAGATCAACGCCTTCACCGCCAAGGAGTACACCTGCTACTACGCCCGGGTGCTCGACGAGGACCTGCCGCTCGCCATCGACGTGCTCGCCGACCTGGTGACCTCCTCGCTGATCACCCCGGAGGACGTGGAGTCCGAGCGGGCGGTGATCCTCGAGGAGATCGCCATGCACGACGACGACCCCTCCGACGTCGTGCACGAGCAGTTCTCCGCCGAGCTGTACGGCGACACGCCGATCGGGCGGCCGATCCTCGGCACGGTCGAGTCGATCAACGCGCTCACCCGGGACCGCATCGCCGAGTACTACCACCGCTACTACCGGCCGCCGCGGACCGTGGTCTCGGTGGCGGGCAACGTCGACCACGACCGGGTGGTCGACCTGGTGGCCGACGCGTACGACCGGGTGGGGGCGCTCGAGGGCGACACCCCGCCCGCGCCGCCGCGGCTGTCCGGGCCCGGCGTGCCGTTCCGGTCCGGGGTGCGGGTGCTCGACCGGCCCACCGAGCAGGCGAACCTCGTGCTCGGCACCACCGGGCTCGCCCGCACCGACGACCGGCGGTTCGCCCTCGGGGTGCTCAACGCGGCGCTCGGCGGCGGCATGTCGTCCCGGCTGTTCCAGGAGATCCGGGAGAAGCGCGGCCTCGCCTACTCGGCGTACAGCTACACCTCCCAGTACGCCGACACCGGCCAGTTCGGCATCTACGTGGGCTGCCTGCCGTCGAAGATCGACGAGGTGCTGAAGATCTGCCGCGACGAGCTCGCCCGGGTGGTCGCCGAGGGCCTCACCGAGGAGGAGATCGTCCGCGGCAAGGGCCAGATGCGCGGCGGTCTCGTGCTCGGCCTGGAGGACACCGGCTCGCGCATGTCCCGCATCGGCAAGAGCGAGCTGGTCTACGACGGGCTCATGCCGGTCGACGAGGTGCTCCGCCGCATCGACGCGGTGACCCCCGAGGACATCGCGACGGTGGCGCGCGAGGTGCTCAACCGGCCGCTCACCCTCGCGGTGATCGGCCCGTACGCCGGCCGGGACTTCTCCGACTACATCGCCTGACGGCGCCGCCCGCGCGCGCCCGCCGCCCCGGCCGCGGCGCGAGGGACCGCGGTGGGAGCGGTTACGCTTGGGGCTCGTGATTCGGGTAGGTGTGCTGGGCGCGCGTGGGCGCGTCGGTGTTGAGGTCTGTAAGGCGGTCGAGGCGGCCGAGGACATGGAGCTCGTGGCCGCCGTGGACAAGGACGACCCGCGGGAGGCGCTGACCGCGGCCGAGGTGGTGGTGGACTTCACCCACCCGGACGTGGTCATGGACAACCTCCACTGGTGCATCTCGCACGGGCTGCACGCGGTGGTGGGCACCACCGGGTTCGACGACGAGCGGCTGGAGACGGTCCGCGGGTGGCTGCGCGAGCACGAGGGCGTCAACGTGCTGATCGCGCCGAACTTCGGCATCGGGGCGGTGCTGATGATGCACTTCGCCCAGAAGGCGGCCCGCTACTTCGACTCGGTCGAGATCGTGGAGCTGCATCACCCGAACAAGGCCGACGCGCCGTCCGGTACGGCCCGCCGTACCGCGGAGCTCGTCGCCGAGGCGCGGCGCGCGGCCGGGCGGGGGCCGTCGCCGGACGCGACGACGTCGGCGCTGCCCGGGGCCCGGGGCGCGGAGGTGGCGGGCGTGCGCGTGCACGCGGTGCGGCTCGCGGCGCTCATCGCCCACCAGGAGGTGCTGCTCGGCGGCGAGGGCGAGACGCTGACGATCCGGCACGACACGATGAGCCGGGCCTCGTTCACACCGGGCGTGCTGCTCGGCGTGCGGCGCATCCGCGAGCTGCCCGGGCTCACCGTCGGGCTGGAGCACCTGCTCGACCTGTAGCCGGCACGGATCGGCGCCGCTCCGGTCCCGGGCGCGGGGCCCGGAGCGGCGCCGGTGAACGGTCCGCGGCCCGTCAGAGGGCGAGGCCCGCGGTGAACAGCGCGCCGAAGGCGAGCTGGACGCGGCCGGTCTGCTGCAGCGTGGTGATGAGCGCCGGCCCGGTCGCGCCGGTGCGGACCGCGCGCACCGGGGCGAGGGCGAGCGGGACCGCGAGCACCGCGAGCGCGGCGAACGGCCGCCACGGCACGAGCACGAGCGTGATCGCGAACGGCAGCAGCAGGCAGGCGGTGTAGAGCAGGCGGGTGCGCACGTCGCCGAGCACGACGGCCATCGTGCGCTTGCCCGCGGCCGCGTCGGTGCGCAGGTCGCGCAAATTGTTGATCACGAGCAGCGCGCAGGACAGCAGGCCGCACGGCACCGCCGCGGCCACCGCGGTCCACGGCAGCCATTCCAGCTGCACGTACGTGGTGCCGGCGACGGCGACCAGGCCGAAGAACACGAACACCGACACCTCGCCGAGGGCGCGGTAGCCGTACGGGCGGGGGCCGCCGGTGTAGGTCCAGGCGGCGGCGATCGCGGCCGCGCCGACGAGCAGCAGCCACCACGCGCCGGTCGCCGCCACGAGGGCGAGCCCGGCGACGGCGGCGGCGAGGAAGCACAGCAGCGCCGCGGCGAGCACCTGCCGCGGCGGGGCGGCGCCGGAGCCGACGAGCCGCAGCGGGCCGACCCGCCGGTCGTCGGTGCCGCGGACGCCGTCGCTGTAGTCGTTGGCGTAGTTGACGCCGACCTGGAGCGCCAACGCCACGAACAGGGCCGTCAGCGCCCGCCACCACACCACGCCGTCGTAGGCGGCGGCCACTCCGGTGCCGACGGCGACCGGCACGATCGCGGCGGGGAGGGTGCGCGGCCGGGCCCCTGCGAGCCACTGAGCTGGTGTCGCCAACGTCTGCCTTTCCCTGTGTTGTGACCGACCCCAGCAGCGTAGAGCACCGTTTCGGCCACCGGTGACGTCCCCTCGCGGCCACCGGGCGCCGCGGGGTACGGCGCGCCGGGACGGCGGCTACGGCGGGCGGCTAGCCGATGTCGGTGGCGAGGCGGATCATGCGCACCGGGCGTCCCATGTCGAGGATGCGCTCGGCCTCGTCCGGGGCCCAGCCCGCGGACTCCAGGAAGGCGAGCATCGGGGTGTGCTCCTCGAACACCCAGGTGACCACCCCGGCGTAGCCGTCCTCGCGCAGGTGGTCGACGGTGGCGTTGAGCAGCCTGCTGCCGTGGCCGCGCCGGGTGTGGTCGGGGTCGACGAGCAGGGTGAGCAGCTCGGCGTACTTGCCGGGGTCGAGGTCGGGGTCCTCGGCGGGCGCGTGCGAGGCGAGACCGACGACACGCTCCCGCCGGGCGGCCCGGGCCGCGGGCGCGCCGTCCGGCGCGTCGTCATCGTCGTCGAAGCCGAGCTCGACCGCGACGAGCACGCGGTGCCGGGGCGTGGGCGGGGCCACGATCGCCTCCTCCCACTGGCGGCGCCACAGCGCGCGGGCGGCCTCTCCGGCCATCTGGTTCAGCGGCTCCTTGGGCAGGAACGCGTAGGCGCAGCGCCATGCCCGCATCTGGGTGTCCGTCACGGCGTCGACGTCGCGGCGCAGCGCGGCACGTACCCCCACGTCGGCCATCGCCACCCCCTTTCCGGGCTAAGGGTAGCCTGCGCCCGCCGGGTCAGGAGGGGCGGCGGCCGCCCGCGGCGCGGCGGCGCGCCCGGTAGGCGCGGGTCTTGGTGCGGTTGCCGCACACCCGCATCGAGCACCAGGACCGCGAGCGGTTCTTCGACGAGTCGATGAACGCCCACTGGCAGCCGGCCTCGACGCAGACCTTGAGGCGCGGCCAGGAGCCCGCGGCGTGCGCCTCGACGACCGCGGCGGCGATCCGGGCGAGCCCGCCGCGCACCCCGATGACGAGCGGCTCGAGCGCGGGCGTCACGCCGTCGAGGCTGAGCCGCAGCGGGAGGCCGGACAGCAGGGCCGCCAGGTCGCCCGGTGCGGCCGCCCGCGCAGCCCGGCGGTCGCCGGTGCGGCTCTTGTCCGGGGCCGGCACGCCGGCGGCGGGGAGGCCGTCGAGCGGCCCGTACGGCGCGGGCGCCGGTACGGCGGGCCCGGCGACGGCGGCCGGATCCGGGGCCGCCGCGGCGGGGCCGTACCGCGCGGTGCGGTCGTGGTTGCGGCGCAGCGCGGCCCGCAGCCCTTCCCGGAGCGCGACGGCGGTGGCGAGGTCCTCCCGGGTCGCGCGGTCGTGGGCGGCGACCAGACCGCGCGCGCACAGCCACGACGCCAGCGCGTCCGGCGAGCTCAGCTCGTCGGCGTCCTTCTCAACGTCGTAGGTGTTCACGAAGTCGCGGAGCAGCTCCGCGGGGTCGCTCATCCACGCCCACCTCCCGGACCACTGTATGCCGCCGGACTCGCCCCCGATCTCGCCTCGCTCCCCCGGTCGCGCCGGGTGACCGCGGCCTGCTCGGCGAACGCGGCGGCGAGGCGGCGCACCCCCTCGGCGAGCTCGGGCGGGTGCGCGGCGGCGATGTGGGTGAGCCGGATGTGCGGGCCGGGCGGCTCGGACGGGTAGTAGATGCGGCCCGGGCTCACCAGCACCCCGTGCCGGAGCGCCGCCTCGGCGAGCGCGGCCTCGTCGGTCTCGTGCGGCAGCCGTACCCACAGGTGCACCCCGCCGTGCGGGAGCAGGTGCGGCTGCGCGTCGGGGAGGTGCCGGGCGAGCGCGCCGGCGAGCGCGTCGCGGCGGGCGGCGAGCTCGGCCGTGATCGCGGCCCGGTGCCGCCGCCAGGCCGGGGACTCGAGGAACTCCAGCGCGGTCTCCTGCACCGGGCGGGCGACGAAGAACGACTCGACGAGCTGCGCGGCCCGCAGCCGGTGCGCGGCGGGCCCCCGGGCCACCAGCCCGGCCACCCGCAGGCTCGGCGAGGTGATCTTCGTCAGCGAGTGCACGTGGACCACGACGCCGTGGGTGTCGAGGGTGACGAGCGGCGGCGGGGTCGGGCCGAGCGCGAGGTGGCGGGCGTAGTCGTCCTCGATCACGAACGCGCCCGCGGCGCGCGCCACCGCGAGCACCTGCTCCCGGCGGTCCCGCGGCTGGGTCGCGCCGGTGGGGTTGTGCAGCGTGGGCTGGCAGTAGAACAGCCGCGCCCCGGTGACCGCGAACGCCTCGGCGAGCAGGTCGGGCCGCACCCCGTCCGTGTCGATCGGCACCGGCACCGGGCGCAGCCCGGCCGCCTTCGCCGCGGCGAGCGCGCCCGGGTAGGTCGGCGTCTCCACCAGCACCGGTTGCCCGGGGGCGGCGAGGGCGCGGAACGCGTGGGCGAGCGCGGCCTGGCCGCCCGCGACGATCTGCACGTCGGAGGCGGTGACGTCGCCGCCGAGCTCGGTGGCGAACCAGCGGCGCAGCCCGGTCACCCCGGGCAGCGGCGGCACGTGCCAGGTCTCCGGGCGGCGCGCGGCCCGCCCGGCCGCGGCGGCGAGCGCGCGGGCGGGTACGAGGCCCGGGTTGAGGTAGCCGCCGACGAGCGGGATCACCCCCTCCGGCGGCTGGGCGAGCAGCGCGGCGACCCCGGTGTCGTCGATGGCCCGGTCGCCGAGCGCGACCGTCTGCCAGGACAGGTCGGCCGCCTCGGCCCGGCTCGGCCGCCGCGGCGCGACGTACGTGCCGCTGCCCGGCCGGGTCACCACCAGGCCCTCGGCCGCGAGCTGCGCGAGGGCGCGGGACACGGTGACCGGGCTCACCCCGAGCCGGGCCACGAGCTCCCGGCTCGACGGCAGGCGGTCGCCGGGCCGCAGCCGGTCCACCTCGGCCCGCAGGATCGCCGCGAGCCTATCGATACTGTTATCCTTTTTCATGAGAGATCACGATATCGCTACTGAAAAGCACCGAGTAGCGGTCTCCGCCGCGTCCCCTGCGGCCGCGTCCACTCCGTCCACTGGGTCCGCTGCGTCCATCTCGCCCGCCGCCCGCGCCTGGCAGGGCACCGCCCTCGCGTTCACCGGCGTCGTGGCGTTCTCCGGCTCGCTCCCGGCCACGGCGCTCGCGCTGCGCGGCTTCGACCCCTACCTCGTCGGGTTCGCCCGGGCCGTGATCGCCGTGCTGATCGCCGCGGCCTGCCTGCTCGCGGCCGGCGCGCCGCTGCTCCCGCCCCGCGCCGAGTGGCGCTCGTACGCGCTGATCGCGCTCGGCGTGGTGCTCGGCTTCCCGCTGCTCACCGGCCTCGCCCTCGACCTGGGGTCGTCCTCGGCGCACGCGGCGGTGGTGACCGGGCTGCTGCCCGCCGCCACCGCGGCCGTCGCGGTGGTGCGGGCCGGGGAGCGGCCCCGCCCGCTGTTCTGGGCCGCGGCCGCGGCCGGGGCCGCCGCGGTCACCGCCGTCACGCTGAGCCAGGGCGGCGGCCGCGTCACGCTCCCCGACCTGCTGCTCGCCGGCGCGCTGCTCGCCGCCGGGGCCGGGTACGCCGAGGGCGGCCGGCTCGCCCGGAACCGGCCGGGCTGGCAGGTGATCTCCCACGCGCTCGTGCTCTCCGCGCCGATCACCGTCCCGGCGACCGTGGTGCTCGCCGCGGTCACCGAGCTGCGGCCGGCCCCGGACGCGCTCGCCGGGCTCGGCTACGTCGGCGCGGTGTCGATGTTCCTCGGGTTCATCCCGTGGTACGCGGGCCTCGCCCGGGGCGGCATCGCCCGGGCCGGGCAGACCCAGCTCCTCCAGCCCCTGCTCACCCTGGTCTGGTCGTGGCTGCTCGTCGGCGAGCACGTCGGCCCGGTCACGGTGCTCGGCGCGGTGGCCGTGCTCGGCTGCACGGCGGTCACCCAGCGGCTGCGGTGACGGCGCGCCGGTGTGACCCATTGCACTTTGTTACGGCAAAGCGCACGATAGAGGCGAAAGTGTCACATCACACTGCCGGAGGGCGGCATGGCCGAGGTGACGGTCCCCGAGGGCGGCTTCCTGCCCGCACCCGAGATCCCCCAGCCGAACATCTTCCCGATCGAGTGGCGGGTCGAGACCGCCAAGCTCGCCGCGATCTACGAGAAGGCGAAGCGGGCCGTGTGGAACCCCGCCGACCTGCCCTGGGACGAGCTCGACCCCGGCGCGTTCACCCCGGAGCAGCGGCTCGGGGTCATGTACTGGTTCTCGGTGCTGGCGAACTTCGACGCGAGCGGGCCCGCCGTGTTCGCCCGGGCCACCGTCCACGCGTTCGAGAAGCACCAGGAGGACCCGGTCCGCAAGTGCTTCTTCTCGATCACGCGGGACGAGATGAACCACGAGGAGTGCTGCCAGCGGGCGATCGCCCGGCTGTGGCCGGGCGGCCCGCTCGACTGGGAGCCGGCCACCGACCTGGAGCGGGCCGCGCACAACAACATCGCCTGGCTCTACCACAACGGCGGCCGGTACTGGAACGGCTACAGCGCCGCCCTCGGCAAGTACACGCTGCCGGTCCTGTTCACCAGCTTCATGATGGGGGAGATGGCCGCCTCCACGCTGTTCCGCGGCATGGCGGCCGCCACCCGGCACCGGGTGTTCGCCGAGATGTTCCGGCGGATCGGCCGGGACGAGTCCCGCCACCTGCAGATCTGCATGACGATCCTCGAGAAGGAGTGGCCGGGGCTCACCGACGAGGTCAAGGGCATCATCACCCGCCAGCTCCGCGCCGGCTTCGTGTTCCTCTCGATGATCCTCTGGGAGCCGCCGAACGAGTTCTGGGAGCTGCCGCCGTACTTCCTCGACAACCACCGGGTGCTGATCGACCACGCCCGCGACGCCGGGCTCGGCGTGCTCGAGTACGACCAGCAGGCCGAGAACTGGCGGCAGGCGATGGGCAGGATCCGGGCGATCGTCGAGCGCTGGGGGATCGAGTTCCCCGCGATCCCGGAGCTCGACATCGACGGCGTCAAGGTCGACGTCACCGATCCGGAGGACATCATCCCCGTGTTCTGACGCGGGGTGTTCCGACGCCGGGTACGGCTCGCGGCCGCCGGGCCGTACCGCGCCGGTGTCGCCGGCGGGATCGCTCCGCGGCCGCGCCCGCGCGGCGAGGCGGCTCGCGCGGTCAGGCGCCGGGCAGCGGGATCGTGTAGGAGAGCCGGAACTTGTCGCCCGGTACCACGATGTCGCTGGTCTCGACCGGGCGGTCGCCGGACCAATGGGTGCGTTCCAGGTGCAGCACCTGCGTGCCGGTGGGCAGCTCGAGCCGGTCGCTCTCGTCCGGCCGGGGCACCCGGAGGTAGACGTCCTCGCTCGCCGCCGTGATCGTCACACCGGCGGCGGCCGTGCGGGAGGCGGGCGTCGCGTGGGGGCCGGTGCCCTCCTGAGGCAGCGGCAGCCCCTCGCCGAACTCGGCGGGTTCGTAGCAGGTGACGAGCTGGAGCGGGCGGCCGTCGCCGCGCAGCACGTAGGCGGTGCGCAGCACCGGCTCGGCGGCGTCGATCCTCAGCCGCCGCGCGATGTCGGGAGTGGCCTCCACCATCTCGGACCGCCAGTCCCACGTGGCGCTGCGCCCGTGGGCCTGCATGTCCGCGGCGAAGAGGGCCGGCGGGTCAGCGGACCGTGATCGCCGTAACGGCGACAGCACGGGCCGTTCCCGGACGTAGTGCCCGGCGCCCACCCGGCCGACGATGAGCCCTTCCTGGGCGAGCACCCGCAGCGCGTGCCGGGCCGCGGTCTCGCCGACGCCGTACCGCTGGGTGAGCTGCACTCGCGAGGGGATCGGGGCCCCCGGGGGTAACGTGCTGTCGAGGATCTGCCGCCGCAGGTCCTCGACGACCCGCAGGTAAACCGGATCGGAGCTGGCCACTGGTCCATCCCTGGTTTCCGCTCGGTCGCGACCGGCGCGGACGCCACCGGTCCGTGCCGCGGCACCACGCACCCGGAACGCCCGGCGCGGCGGGCCGCCTCGGCGATCGCCGATCTGCACTCGTCATCGGAGAACGCTGGATCAGCAGCGTGGGTGGAGCGCCGACGGTGCCTCAAGCCTAGGGAAAGACGGTACGGCCGCTCCAGGACGGCGTGCGGTGGTGGACCGGGTGGATATGGCGGGTGATCCGCCGGGTGAAAGCGGGTAAGTCCGATGTACATATTTCTTCCCGGTTCCCCTGTAACGCGGAGGTAAGACGGGACGATTCACGGGTAGAGGCCGTCGATGTGTGTACCCCCGAGCACATATCGACGGCCCCTTTTCGTGTCCGGGGAGGTCCCGGCGCGCGGGCCGCCGGGTACGGCGGGCGGGCGCGGCGGCCGGGCATACCCGCAGGCGGCGGCCCTGACGGGGGTCGACGGCGGGCGGAGGGAACCCGGGTGGCGGGGTCCACCGTTTCGCCGGATGCGGGTACCGTTCCCTTTATGGCATCGCCAACAGGAACTTCAGGCGCCCCCTTCGGCCGCATGCTGACCGCGATGGTCACCCCGTTCACCGCCGACGGAGCGGTCGACTACGACGCAGTGCAGCGGACCGCCGTCTACCTTGTGGACGAGCAGCGCAACGACGGCCTGGTCGTGAGCGGCACGACCGGTGAGTCCCCGACCACCACCGACGAGGAGAAGGAACGCATCCTGCGGGCCGTCCTCGAGGCGGTCGGCGACCGGGCCACCGTCGTCGCGGGCGCGGGCACCAACGACACCCGCCACAGCATCGAGCTGGCCAAGGCCGCCGAGCGCGCGGGCGCCCATGGGCTTCTGCTGGTAACGCCCTACTACAACAAGCCCCCGCAGGAGGGGATCTATCGACACTTCACCGCGATCGCCGACGCGACCGGTCTCCCGGTGATGCTCTACGACATCCCCGGGCGCACCGGCGTGCCCATCCAGACGAGCACGCTGATCCGGCTCGCCGCGCACCCGCGTATCGTGGCCGTGAAGGACGCCAAGGGCGACCTGTTCGCCGCCTCGCAGGTCATGGCCGCCACCGACCTGGCGTTCTACTCCGGCGACGACATGCTCAACCTGCCCTGGCTGTCGATCGGGGCGGCCGGGTTCGTCAGCGTCGTCGGGCACGTCGTGGGCGACCGGCTCGCCGCGATGATCGAGCACTACCGGGAGGGGCGGGTCGACGCCGCCGCCGAGATCCACCGGCAGCTGCTGCCCGCGGTCACCGGGATCATGACCCGCACCCAGGGGGCGATCATGGCGAAGGCGGCCCTCAACCTCGTGGGCCAGACCGGCGGGCACGTGCGGCCGCCGCTGGTCGACGCCACGCCCCAGGAGATCGAGATGCTTCGCGCCGACCTCGTGGCAAGTGGAGTAAAGGTCATGGACGGAAACTAGATGGAGATGTATGAGTCATCCGCACCCTGAACTGGGCCCGCCTCCCGCGCTGCCGAAGGACGGCCTGCGCATCGTGGCCCTCGGCGGCCTGGGGGAGATCGGCCGCAACATGGCGGTCTTCGAGTTCGACGGCCGCCTGCTCATCGTCGACTGCGGCGTGCTCTTCCCCGACCCCGAGCAGCCGGGCGTCGACCTGATCCTGCCGGACTTCGACTACATCCGGCCCCGGCTCGACGACGTCGTCGCCTGCGTGCTCACCCACGCGCACGAGGACCACATCGGCGCCGTGCCGTACCTGCTCCGGGAGCGGCCCGACATCCCGCTCGTCGGCTCGCGGCTCACCCTCGGGCTGGTGGAGAGCAAGCTCGCCGAGCACCGCATGAAGCCCGTGCGGGTCGAGGTGGCCGAGGGCCAGCGCGACCGGTTCGGCCCGTTCGACCTCGAGTTCTTCGCGGTCAACCACTCGATCCCGGACGCGCTGGCGGTGGCGATCCGCACCCCGGCCGGGCTGGTGCTGCACACCGGCGACTTCAAGATGGACCAGCTCCCGATGGACGGGCGGCTGACCGACCTGGCGGGCTTCGCCCGGCTCGGCGCCGAGGGTGTGGACCTGCTGATGTCGGACTCGACCAACGCCGAGGTGCCCGGGTTCGTCACCTTCGAGCGGGACATCGCGCCGGTCATCGACGACGTGTTCCGCGCCGCGTCCAAGCGCATCATCGTCGCCTGCTTCGCCTCGCACGTGCACCGGGTGCAGCAGGTGCTCGACGCCGCCGAGGCGCACGGGCGCAAGGTCGCGTTCATCGGCCGCTCGATGGTGCGCAACATGGGCGTCGCCCGCGACCTGGGCTACCTGCGCGTTCCGGCCGGCCTGCTCGTCGACTCGCGGGAGATCGAGGAGTGGCCGCCGGAGGAGGTGGTGCTCATCTGCACCGGCTCCCAGGGCGAGCCGATGGCCGCGCTGTCCCGGATGGCGAACCGCGACCACCCGATCCGGGTGACCGAGGGCGACACCGTGCTGCTCGCCTCGTCGCTCGTCCCGGGCAACGAGACCGCGGTCAACAAGGTCATCAACGGGCTCACCCGTTGGGGGGCGAAGGTCGTGCACAAGGGCAACGCCCTGGTGCACGTCTCCGGTCACGCCGCCGCCGGCGAGCTGCTGTACGTGCTCAACCTCACCCGCCCGTCGAACTTCATGCCGATCCACGGCGAGTGGCGGCACATGCGGGCGCACGCCAAGCTCGCCGCGCTCACCGGCGTGCCCGAGGAGAACATCGTCATCGCCGAGGACGGCGTCGTCGTCGATCTCGTCGACGGCCACGCCCGGATCACCGGCGCGGTGCCGTGCGGCTATGTGTACGTGGACGGCACCTCGGTCGGCGACGTCACCGACGTGGCGCTCAAGGACCGGCGCATCCTCGGCGACGAGGGCTTCGTCTCGATCGTCATCGCGATCGACTCCACCACGGGCAAGCTGCTCGGCGGTCCCGAGATCCACGCCCGCGGCTCCGGCATCGCCGTCGAGGCGTTCGACGAGATCATCCCGCAGATCGAGCAGGCCCTGGAGGAGGCTGCGGCGAACGCGGTCACCGACTCCCAGCAGATCCGCCGGGTGGTCAAGCGCACCGTGGGCCGGTGGGTGAACGAGACCTTCCGCCGCCGGCCGATGATCATCCCCGTGGTGATCGAGGTCTGACACCGGCCGGGCTCCCCGGCCGATGCGCCCGCACCGGCCGGGGCGGGTCGGCGCACCGCCGCGTCCGGGCCGTCAAGCGGTGGACGTCAGCGAAGGTGGACGTGGCACCGGTGGGCCCGGCCCCTGAACCGGTGGACCGCCTTCGGTTCCCGGTACCGCCAGCGGCACCCCTCGGCGCGCTGCGCCCGGCTGAGCGGAATCGTCCTGCCCTTCCGCGTCACGCAGTACGCGCGCAGCCGCGGCGAGATGCGGAATGCCGCCCACTTCCGGCCGAGCGACCGGCAGTACACCCTGAACCGTCCCGGGCCGAGCCCGGTGAGCCGGGGCGGCGAGGTCGCGGGCCGCGTCCTCTCGTCCGCGGTCGGGGCCGACGTGGGCGTCACGGTGGCCGTCGCAGAGGGCGTCGCCGCGGACGCCGCGGACGGTCTCGATGGCGGGGCCGGGGCGGGCGTCGCGCGGGGGCCGGTGGGCCGCCACGTGGGCGCGCCCCTGCCGGTGGCGGCGGCAAGGGGTGATGCGGCCGGTAGGCGCCGGGCGGCGGCGCCGATGCCGCGACCGGTGGGCCTGGCGGTGCCGGTCGGTGCCGCGCCCGTGGGGGACGGCGCGGCGGGGCCGGACGACGGCGGGCCGGCCGGTGCCGCGCGCTCCCGGTCGGGCGGCGACGGGTTGAGGACATGAGTCACCAGCAGGATCACCGCCGTCGCGGCGGCCACCGCCGCGGCGACCGGCAGCAGCCGCCGGCGCCGCCGGGAGGCGGGGGCGTCCCCGGTCTTCGCGGCGCGGCCCGCCGGGGTCGGCCGGTCCGCCGTGCCGGGCGGCGCCTCCGTGGCGGCCGCCGGCGGGAGGGTCGCCCCGGCGTTCTCCGCGGCCGCGTGTCCGTTGCGCCGTACCAGACGGTCGAGGATCCGGTGCGCGGACGGCCGGTCCGCGGGGTTCTTGGCGAGGCACTCGGCGAGCAGGTCCCGCAGCGGGGGCTCGACGCCGTCCAGGTCGGGCGGCTCGTTCAGCACCCGGTTCATGATCGCGGGCGGCGAGTCCACGCCGAACGGCGGGCGCCCCGTGGCTGCGAACGCCATCGTGGCCGCCCAGGCGAACACGTCCACGGCGGGGCCGAGCTCGCGCCCGTCGAACTGTTCCGGGGCCATGAAGGCGGGCGTGCCCACCCCGGTCGTCACGGTGCCGGTCCCGGCGAGCGCGCGGGCGATGCCGAAGTCGATCACGCGGGGCCCGTCCGGGCCGAGCAGCACGTTCTGCGGTTTGAAGTCCCGGTGCACCACACCGGCGTCGTGCAGCGCGACGAGCGCGGTCGCGGTACCGATCGCGAGCCGGTCGAGCGCGCCGCCCGTGCGCGGCCCCTCCCGGGCCACCACGGCGTGCAGCGACGGGCCCGGCACGTACTCGGACACGATGTACGGGCGGTCGCCGACCAGGCCCGAGTCGAGCACCTGCGCGATGCAGAACCGGGCCACCCGCTTGGCGGCGGTCAGCTCGCGGGTGAACGCGTCGCGCAGCGTGCGGTCCGCGCCGATCGGGGCGTGGAACAACTTGATCGCGACGACGGAACCGTCCTCGGCCTCGCCGAGGTAGACGACCCCCTGGCCACCCGAGCCGATGCGCCCGGTCAACCGGTACGGCCCGAGCCGGGTCGGGTCGGCGGGGTCCAGGGGCTGGGCGTCCGGCATGAGGTCAGCGTAACCAAGACGATCGCGTTCGCCGATACTTTGCGCACAACTACTGTGACGCTGCGTGCGCAAATATCCGCGAATCACCCCGGCGCGGCGTCCTCCGCGGTCTCGGGCGTCCACCGGCCCGGGCCCGGCCGCCGTAGGCCGCGAGTAGGCTCGATTCGTGGTCAGGGAAGGCAGTTCCATCGACAAGGCGCTCGCCGTGCTGGAGGCCGTCGCCGAGCATCACCGGCTCACCGAGATCGCGGCCGCCGCCGGGGTGTCGAAGTCGACCGCGCACCGCATCCTGCAGTCGCTGGCCGAGTGGGGCTTCGCCCGGCCGGACGGCTCCGGCGGCTACGAGCCCGGGCCGCGCATCCTCACCCTCGCGGCGCGGGCGATGAGCCGGTTCGACCCGGCCCGGCAGGCGGCCGGCGCGCTGCGCGCGCTGCACGACCGCACCGGCCACACCGTGCACTTCGCCATCCGCGACGGCGACGAGGCCGTGTACGTGGAGAAGCTCGAGGGGCGCCGGCCGTACCAGATGACCTCCCGGGTCGGCATGGGCCTGCGGCTGCACTCGACCGCGATCGGCAAGGCGATCCTCGCGCGGCTTCCCGACGAGGAGGTGCTGGCGATCGCGGCCCGCACCCGCCTGGAGCCGCGCACCCCCAACACGCTCACCAGCGACGAGGACCTGCTCGCCGACCTCGCCGCCGTCCGCGCCCGCGGGTACGCGCTCGACGACGAGGAGAACGAGCCCGGCGTGCGCTGCGTCGCCGCCGCCGTCTTCGACCACACCGGCCGCGTGCTCGGCGGCATCTCCGTCTCCGCCCTCGCCCTCGACGCGTCGCGCGAGGAGATGGAGGCGGTCGGCCCCGAGGTCGTCGCCGCGGCCCGCGAGGTCTCCCTGGCCCTCGGCGCCCCGGCCGCCGTCCGCTCCTGACCTCCGCGCGCCCGCGTCCCGGCCTCCCATGGCCGCCCCGCCGTACGGCCGAGGCGTCCCGGCGGCGGCCGAGCAGGGGTCTCCCTGCCCGGCGCTACGGGGCCCTGCCCTGGGCGTCGCCGGTCATCGGGCGGGCGGGACGTCCGTGAGCAGGTCGGCCAGCGGGGTCGCCGGCCGCCCGGTGAGGTCGGGGACGACCGAGGTGACGTGGCAGAGGTGGCCGAGGCGGGTCGCCGCGCCGAACGACACGATCGCCTTCGCCGCCTCCGGGGGCAGCCCGGCGGCCTCCAGCTGCGCCGTCAGCTCGTCGTCGGCCACGATGACCGTCTCCACCGGACGGCCCCCGGCCTTCTCGGCGAGCGCCGCGAGGTCGGCGGCGGTGAGCGCCTCCGGGCCGGTCACGTCGTACGCGCGGCCCTCGTGCCCGTCCTGGGTGAGCACGGCCGCCGCGACCGCGGCGCAGTCCTCGCGGGTCACGTACGCGGTGGCGCCGTCGCCGGTGTTCGTCACGTACCGGCCGGTGGCGATCATCTGCCGGATGGCGGGGACCTGCATGTGCGCGTAGAGGTTGTTGCGGAGCATCGTCCACTTCAGACCGCTCTCGCGCAGCGCCTGCTCGGTGCCCGCGTGATCGGGGACGACGAGCGCCGGGTTGCCGGGCACCGGCTCCGGAACCGAGGTGTAGACGATGTGCCGCACCCCGGCCTCGGCCGCGCCCGCGATGGCGGCCTTGTGCTGGTCGAGGCGGGCGCCGACGGCGTCGGTGGAGATGAGCAGCAGCCGCTCGACGCCCGCGAACGCGGTGGGGAACGTGTCCGGCTCGGTGAAGTCGATCCGCCGCACCTGCGCGCCGCGCGCGGCGAGGTCGGCGAGCGCGGCCGGGTTGCGGGTGGTGAGCACCACCTCGCGCGGGTCGGCGAGCTGCAGCAGGCGCTCGGCGGTGCTGCGGCCGAGCCCGCCGGAGGCGCCGGTGATCGCGATGGCCATGTCCCGTCCTATTCGCAATCGCACTGGTTACGATTGATGGCGAGAAACTGTAGCCGTGATGGTTACGTATGGCAAGATGGGGCCATGGCCCGCTCGACGAACACCCGGTTCGCGGTCGCCGTGCACGTGCTCACCTACCTCGCGGGCGTGGCGGGCGAGCGACCCGTCAGCTCCGACGAGCTGGCGGCGAGCGCGAACGTCAACCCCGTGCACGTGCGCCGGGTGCTCGGGCCGCTGCGGGCCGCCGGGATGGTGCGCTCCCGCCCGGGCGTGAACGGCGGCTGGGAACTCGGCCACCCCGCCGCGGACATCACGCTCGCCGCGGTGTGGCGGCTGCTCCAGGGGGACGACCCGGTGCTCGGCCTCCACGGCCCCAACCCCGCCTGCGAGATCGGCCGCCAGGTGCAGCGCTCGCTGACCGCCCTCGACCGCGCCGTCGCCGACGCCGTCGCCGGCGAGCTCGGCCGGTTCACCGTGCACGACCTGATCACGGGTGAGGTGACCGCGAGCCTGGTGGCGCGAGCTGTTCAGGGGTGAGCCTTCCAGGCGCACGGCGCGGCTGGTTCCGCCCGGCCGACGTGCCTTCGTGATGACGTCCGTGTTCGCGAAGGTGCCCGGATGGGCCATGCCGCACGTTCTGCTCACGATTGGCCGATTCTTCGCAGGATGTCAGGAATTCCCGATGGCGGCAGGGCGGCGGGCCGTGCGCCGCTATCGCCTTACAGCCGAAGTCGTTCGCGGCGTCGAGCGGTTCCTCGAACGCCTGCGGGGAGCCTGAAGTGCGTTCCTTCTCGGAAGCGGTGGCGGCCGTCGGGTGGATCCCGGCGTTCCGCCGGAAAATCTCGGCATGCGTCCCAAGCGGCGCGGTGATGCCGGGAAGGCGGGTGTCGCGGTTTTGGTCGTCGAGCCGGTGTTCCAGGCGGATGGCTGCCTCCCCGGCGATGCCGCCTCGGCATGTCGTCCGGCCTCGCCAAGCGGATGACGCGGCTCTATCGGTGTCGCGCCTTGCGGCGGCATTCCGGCATGCGTTGTGACAGAGAGCTTTCCTGCGAGATCCGGCCCGGGGTCATTTGATCGCCGAGGACGTGTTAGCCCAGATCAAGGTGGTATGTGCTGTATTCAGAGCCGTGCGGCTTGGAATCGGGGAACAGGTCCTGATCGGGTGGTTGAACGGGCTCTGCGCTGTGGCGGTCCGATGGGCTGGGGAGAGCGCCTTAGACTCCTGGCAGAATACCTCCTGATATAGCGGCTAATTTCTGTAGGTTTATAAGAACATGATTGAGCTCGTTGTGTAGAGCGTGCTGCTCGATGCGCTTCCGACATGTGGGTCGGCGCGCTTCGGGCTTGCGTTGCGTGTGACCGGCATGCCCGGTTGGATGGGATTTGTGGGTGCTCAGGCTATCGGGTGAGAAACCGTCCGGCTGCCTACGGACGAATGCGATCGGCGTGCACACCGCCGCGTGCTGAGAACGATTCGGTAATCGTTTCGGGTGAGTAGGCGGTGTGCGGGGGAGCGGCGTCGGACACGAAACCCCGGGCGCGGGGGAGAGTCCCCGCCTGCGGGCTACCCCGCATTTCAGGCATGGTGCACCCCGGATGCGGCCGGTCGTGTCCGCTCACCTGGCCGGGCGCGCCCCCGCGGATAGCGGGCTACCTACGGCTCTGCCCCGACGGCTGAGCGGAGGCGGTGTGCAGCAGCTCCTCGATCTCCTCCGGGGTGGCGACGCGGCCGGTGCCGCCCTGGCCGGCGAGGGAGATGGCGGCGGCGGCCATGCCCGCGCGGACCGCGTCGGGGAGGGGTTCGCCCTGGGCGAGGCGGGCGGCGAGGGTGCCGGCGAAGGCGTCGCCCGCGCCGGTCTGGTCGACGATCTCGCGGGCGGGGAAGGCGGGGATCGTGACCGGGGCCGCGTCGGCCGTGCTGAGCAGGACGCCGCCGGGGCCCTGTGTGACGGCGACGGCAGGGGCGCCGAGGCGGTGGCAGGCGCGGGCGGCCTCGGCCGGGTCGGCGGTGCCGAGGAGCGCGGTGCTGTCGCCGGGGCAGGACGGGGTGACCAGGGCGGACTGCGGGGCGACGGCGGCGAGGGTGGCGCGGGCCGCCTCGGCGGTGGTGAGGCGGGCGCGGAAGTTCGGGTCGTAGACGACCCGGCCGCCGGCCGCGCCGGCCCGGCGTACGGCGTGCCGTACCAGCTCACCGCAGGAGGCGGAGAGGGCGGCGGTGATGCCGCTGACGAGCAGCACGCGGGCCGACTCGAGCGGGACGTCGTCGAGGACGGCCGGGGTCATGCGGGAGGCGGCGCTGGCGGCGCGCAGGTAGACGAAGGCGCGTTCGCCGGTGGGGTCGGCGCCGACGGCGTAGGCGCCGGTGGGGCCGTCGCCGGGGCGCATCCAGCGGGTGTCGACGCCGTGCGCGGCGGCGAACGCGATCAGGCGCTCGCCGAACTCGTCCCGGCCCACCCGGGTGACGAGGGCGACGTGCGCGCCCGCGGCCGCCGCGGCGACGGCGGCGTTGAGGGCGTCGCCGGAGAAGGAGAGGCGGAAGTCGGCGGCCTCGGTGAGCGGCCGGGCCGCGGAGAACTCCACCAACGGCTCACCGATCACGACGACGTCCATGGCTGCTCCCTTCGCCTCGCCGCGTCCCCGGAGGCGCCGATGCGCTGCGTCGCGCCGCGCGCGCCGGGGCGCCGCCCCGGACGACCAGGTGTTTTATGTAACGGAATATAGATTCGTGTAGTGAAATAGCGTAGCCAAAGGTGAGATTCAGGAGCACTCGGGATGCTTCCCGCGTGCCTCCGTCACAGGCCGGGGTTGCTTCGCTAGCCTCGGATCATGGCCACCCGTGCGTCCGACGGGAAGCCGAGGGGATCGGCGGCCCGTGCCAAGTCCTCCCGAGGGTCAGCCCCCGCGAGAGGCGGGGCGTCCGCACGTACGGCCAAGCGGGCGGGTGCCCGCACGTCAGGGCGCGCCCCGGCCCGCAGGCCGGTATCCGCCCACTCCGACCCGATCGGCTGGCTGTTTGCGGCGATCGGCAAGCTCATCGTCGGGCTGTGGCTACTGCTCGCCAACACGATCGGCGGCGCCGTACGGGCCGTGGGGCAGGGGGCGCGGGAGCTCGACCCGGAGCACCGGCGGGACGGCCTCGGGCTCGCGGTGCTCGCCGGCGCGATCGTGCTCGCCGCGCTGATCTGGCGCACCCCCACCGGCGCGGTCTCGGCCACGGTGAACGCCGTGGCGAGGGGCGTGTTCGGCGCGCTCGCCTGGGCGCTGCCGATCATGCTCGCCGCGCTCGCCTGGCGGCTGCTGCGGCACCCGGACCAGGGCCAGGACACCGGCCGGATGAGCATCGGGTGGACCGCCCTGCTGCTCGGCGTCCTGGGCATCGTGCACGTCGCGCACGGCACGCCGTACCCGTCGGGCGGGCCGAACGACGGGATGGACGCGGTGTCCCGGGCGGGCGGCCTGCTCGGGTTCCTCGTGTCGGCGCCGCCGGACAGCATCCTGCCGTCGTTCGTCACGATCGTGCTGCTGCTCATGTTGTCCGGGTTCGGCGTCCTGGTGATCACGGCGACCCCGGTGTACCGCATCCCGGAGCGGCTCGCCGACATCCGGCACATGCTCTTCGAGCGGGGCGGGCCCCGCACCCGCGGCCGGTCCGGGCGGCGCCGCGGCGGCGACGAGGCGGACAGGCCCGCCGCCGAGCGGCGCGCCAAGCGGCCCAAGCGGGAGCCCGTGGTCGAGCCGGGCGAGGGGGACCGCCCGTACGACAGCCCGGTGATCGCGGAGAAGGAGGAGGCGGCCGAGGCGCACTCGCCGGAGATCATCCCCGGGCTCGCCGACGAGGAGCCGCCCCCGCCGCCGGAGCCGAAGCCGCGCAGCGAGCCGCCGCCGCCCACGCCCGCGCCGCGCAAGGTCGAGCAGCTCGTGCTCTCCCCGCAGTCCGGCTCCTACACGCTGCCGGACCTCAGCCTGCTGCGCCCCGGCACGCCGCCGAAGCCGCGCACCAAGGCGAACGACATGGTGGTGGAGGCGCTCTCCAGCGTGCTGGAGCAGTTCGGCATCGACGCGCAGGTGGTCGGGTTCACCCGCGGGCCCACGGTCACCCGGTACGAGATCGAGCTCGGCCCGGCCGTGAAGGTGGAGAAGGTCACCGCGCTCACCAAGAACATCGCCTACGCGGTGAAGTCCGCCGACGTGCGCATCCTGTCCCCGATCCCCGGCAAGTCGGCGATCGGGGTGGAGATCCCCAACACCGACAAGGACCTGGTGTCCCTCGGCGACGTGCTGCGCTCGCCGGTGGCGGCGGCCGAGCACCACCCGATGATCGTCGGCCTCGGCAAGGACGTCGAGGGCCGCACGATCGTGGCGAACCTCGCGAAGATGCCGCACATCCTCATCGCGGGCGCCACCGGCGCGGGCAAGTCGACCTGCATCAACAGCCTGATCAGCTCGATCCTCATGCGCGCCACCCCGGACGAGGTGCGCATGGTGCTCGTCGACCCCAAGCGGGTGGAGCTCAGCGCGTACGACGGCATCCCGCACCTGATCACGCCGATCATCACCAACCCGAAGAAGGCCGCCGAGGCCCTCGAGTGGGTGGTCGGCGAGATGGACCGCCGGTACGACGACCTCGCCGCGACCGGGTTCCGCCACATCGACGACTTCAACAAGGCGGTGCGCGCCGGCAAGCTCACCCCGCCGCCCGGCAGCGACCGCGTCTACCGGCCGTACCCGTACCTGCTGGTGATCATCGACGAGCTCGCCGACCTGATGATGGTGGCCCCGCGCGACGTGGAGGACTCCATCGTGCGGATCACCCAGCTCGCCCGGGCCGCCGGCATCCACCTGGTGATCGCCACCCAGCGGCCGTCGGTCGACGTGGTCACCGGCCTGATCAAGGCGAACGTGCCGTCCCGGCTCGCGTTCGCCACCTCCAGCCTCGCCGACTCGCGGGTCATCCTCGACCAGCCGGGCGCCGAGAAGCTCGTCGGCCAGGGCGACGCGCTGTTCCTGCCGATGGGCGCGAGCAAGCCGATGCGGCTGCAGAACGCCTACATCTCCGAGAAGGAGATCGCGGACATCGTCGCGCACTGCAAGGCCCAGATGAAGGCCGAGTACCGCGACGACGTGTTCGGCGCCGCCAAGGCGAAGAAGGAGATCGACGAGGACATCGGCGACGACCTCGACCTGCTGCTGCAGGCCGCCGAGCTCGTCGTCACCACCCAGTTCGGCTCCACCTCGATGCTCCAGCGCAAGCTGCGCGTCGGGTTCGCCAAGGCGGGCCGGCTCATGGACCTGCTGGAGAGCCGCGGCGTGGTCGGCCCCAGCGAGGGCTCCAAGGCCCGCGAGGTCCTCGTCAAGCCCGACGAGCTGCCCCAGTTGCTCGCCTCGCTGCGCGGCGAATAAGGCCGGTGCCAAGGCCGGTACGGCCCGCCGTACCGGCCGAGCCTTTGCCCGGTGCACCGCGCCACACGACCCGCCCTTCAATCACTGATTGAATGCGAATGACTACATTTCGTTGTGGCGGGTACGACAGGTACGACAGTGATCGACAGTGCGCCGGGCGCGGGACAACAGCGGGAGGCGCCCATGAGCGGCAACACCGATGGCGTCACGGAGAGTGTCGGGGGGAGCGGCAACGGAGGCGGCGGCGCTGCCGGCGTCGCCCGGCCCGAGGTAAGAGCCGAGATGAAGGACATCAGAGCGGCCGACGGGCGGCGGCCCGGCGCGACGACGGGGGACACCGCACACCGCCCCGCACGGGAGATCACGCGGCTCGGATCCGCGGGCACCCCGGTCGCCGGCGGGCGCGGCGGCGCGACCGCCGTCCGGGACCGCGAGGCGCGGCCGGGCGGGATCGGGGCGAAGCTGGCGCACGCCCGGGAGGAGGCCGGCATGTCGGTGGCCGAGCTGAGCCTCCTTACCCGCATCCGGGAGCCGGTGATCCGGGCCATCGAGCACGACGACTTCTCCATGGGCGGCGGGGACTTCTACACCCGCGGCCACATCCGCAACATCGCGCGCGCGATCGGGCTCGACCCGGGTCCGATCCTGCAGGAGTACGACGAGCAGTGCGGCGGCGCGCCGCAGCCGGTGCGGGCCGCCGAGGTCTTCCTCGCCGAGATACCGATCAAGCTGCGGGAGCGCCGCAGCGTCAACTGGACCACGGCCCTGGCGTTCCTGCTCATCCTCGTGGTGGCGTTCGGCATCGCGCGCCTGCTGAGCGGCGGCACCACCGGCGGCGTGGACTCCGCCGACCTGCGCCGCAGCCCGGCCCAGCCGGCCGCGACCGCGAGCCGGGCCGCTGCGCCGTCCGCCGCGCCGTCCCGGCAACCGGCGGCCGCCGTGCCCGCCCCCGTCGAGCACGTCGCGGTGCAGGTGACCGCGGACCGCACCACCCGGCTGCTGGTCCGGGACGCCGACGGCAAGCGGCTGTTCCGCGGCGACCTGACCGCCGGGAGCACCTCGGAGTGGCGGGCCAAGGGCCGGATCACGCTCACCGTCGACGACGCGGGCGCGGTGCGGCTGCGGGTCAACGGCAAGAACCTCGGGCCCGCCGGGCGGGAGGGGGAGCGCGTGACCCGGTCGTTCCGGCCGCCCCGGACCCGCTGAGCCCCGCCGCGGACGCGACAACAGGGTGACCGGGCGGGGGTGGGTGCGTCGCACGGTGGCCGAGTGCCGCTACCGTAGAGCACGCCATGTCTGCTCGCCGTACCCCGTCCCGGACCGCCTCGCTCGTCACCCTGGGCTGTGCGCGCAACGAGGTCGACTCCGAAGAGCTCGCCGCCCGGCTGGAGGCCGCGGGCTGGCGTATCGCCGACGACGGTGACACGCCCGACGTCATCGTCGTGAACACCTGCGGCTTCATCGAGTCGGCGAAGCAGGACTCGATCGACACGCTGCTCGCCGCGGCCGACTCCGGGGCCAAGGTGGTCGCCGCCGGGTGCCTCGCCGAACGGTACGGCAAGCAGCTCGCCGACGCGCTGCCCGAGGCGGCGGCGGTGATCTCGTTCGACCACTACGCGGACATCGGCGCGGTCCTCGACGACGTGGTCGCCGGGCGGCCGATCACGCCGCACACCCCGCGCGACCGCCGCACGCTGCTCCCGATCACCCCGGTCGAGCGGCACCGCGAGGCCCGGCACGTGCCCGGCCACATCACCGCGCCGCAGGCCGCCGAGGACGACGCCGCCGTGCCGACCCCGGCGAGCGGCCCCCGGCTGATGCGGCGGCGGCTCGCCGGCGGGCCGGTCGCCTCGCTCAAGCTCGCCTCCGGCTGCGACCGCCGGTGCACGTTCTGCGCGATCCCGTCGTTCCGCGGCGCCCACGTGTCCCGCCCGCCCGAGCAGGTGCTCGCCGAGGCCCGCTGGCTCGCCGAGCAGGGCGTCAAGGAGATCGTCCTGGTCAGCGAGAACTCCACCTCGTACGGCAAGGACCTCGGCGACCTGCGCGCCCTGGAGCGGCTGCTGCCGCGGCTCGCCGCGATCGACGGCGTGGAGCGGGTGCGGGTCAGCTACCTGCAGCCCGCCGAGCTGCGGCCCGGCCTCATCGACGTGATCGCGGGCACCGAGGGCGTGGCGCCGTACTTCGACCTGTCGTTCCAGCACGCCAGCCCCACCGTGCTGCGCCGCATGCGCCGGTTCGGCGACCCCGAGCGGTTCCTCGGGCTGCTCGAGCGCATCCGCGAGCGCAACCCGCGGGCGGGCATCCGGTCGAACTTCATCGTCGGCTTCCCCGGCGAGACCGAGGAGGAGTTCCAGCAGCTGGTCGACTTCCTCCAGGAGGCCCGGCTCGACGTGATCGGCGTGTTCGGCTACTCCGACGAGGAGGGCACCGAGGCGGCCGGGTTCGACGGCAAGCTCGGCCAGGATGTGATCGACGAGCGGGTCTCGGTGCTGTCGGAGCTGGCCGAGGAGCTGAACGCGCAGCGCGCCGAGGAACGCATCGGTGAGGAGTTGCGGGTGCTGATCGAGGAGGATCTCGGCGACGGCGGCTTCGAAGGCCGCGCCGACCACCAGGGCCCCGAGGTGGACGGGTCGGTGACCGTTCAGGGCATCGGGCTCGTCCCCGGGCAGTTCGTCCGTGCCGTCGCGGTCGACGCCGAGGGCGTGGACCTCATCGCCAAGGTCAAGGCCGGGCCGTGACCGATCAGCCGGGCACCGGTGCCGAGCCGCTGCGTCCCGTGGTGGGCGGCAGGGTGGGAGGCAGGGTGAGCCTGTGGAACGTCGCCAACGCCGTCACCGTGGTCCGGCTGGTGCTCGTGCCATGCTTCGCGGCGCTGCTGTTCCTCCCGGGCGACGGGTGGCGGTTCGCGGCACTCGCGGTCTTCGTGATCGCCTCGCTCACCGACCGCCTCGACGGCGAGCTCGCCCGGCGCTACGGGCTCGTCACCGACTTCGGCAAGATCGCCGATCCGATCGCGGACAAGGCGCTCACCGGCTCCGCGCTCGTCGGCCTGTCCCTCCTCGGCGAGCTGCCCTGGTGGGTCACCGTGCTGATCATGGGCCGGGAGATCGGCGTCACCCTGCTGCGGTTCGCCGTGCTCCGGCACGGCGTGATCCCCGCGAGCTGGGGCGGCAAGATCAAGACGGTGCTCCAGGTCCTGGCGATCTCGCTCTACCTGCTCCCCGGCGTGCCGGAGGTGCTGCGCTGGCTCACCATGGGCGCCGCGGTGCTCGTGACGACGGCCACCGGTCTCGACTACGTCGTCCGCGCGGTACGGCTGCGCCGGGCGGCGACGCGGGCGCGCACCGCCGAGGCGGCCGCGGGGCCGGCCGGCACGGCGCCGGCGCGGGAGACAGGTGATGATCGGCTCGGTCGTGGGAATGCCGGTGGCGATGGAGATGTTGTCGGATAAGGGGCTGCGGGACGCCTCCGCGCGGGCGCTCGAGCTGCTGGTGAAGGCCGGCAGGACGGTGGCCGTGGCGGAGTCGATCACCGCCGGCATGATCGGAGCTGCGCTGACCGCCCCGGCCGGGGCGTCGGCCGCGTTCCGCGGGGGTGTGATCGCCTACGCCACCGAGCTCAAGCACCGGCTGCTCGCCGTACCGGCCGACCTGCTGGAACGGGAGGGCGCGGTCGACCCTCGGGTGGCGGCGGCGATGGCGACCGGGGTGCGCGGGCTCACCGGAGCCGACTACGGCCTGGCGGTGACCGGCGTGGCCGGGCCGGACCCGCAGGACGGCAAACCCGTCGGGACGGTGCACATCGCGGTGTGCGGCCCCGGCGACCGGCTGTGGCACCGGGACCCGGTGCTCACCGGCGACCGCGCCGAGATCCGGTTGCAGGTCGTGCGGGAATCCGTTGACCTGTTGTGTGACGTCCTCGAGTCGAGATCAGAGAACGAATTTGTCTGATTACCACGTTACGTCCCGAGCGAACATGTCCACCTTGGTCTGCCGCCACGTCGGTCGTTACAGGTACGGTGGGAGCTGTGAGTGAGGTCCGTGAGCCACCGGCGAGGAGTCAACCCGTAACGCCCCCGGCGAAGGGGCCGAACGAACCGAATCTGCGGCTGGGGAGTATGTACAAGAGGAGCGCTAAGAACGGTCGACAGGAGCCGGCCGCGCGGGGAGTGGCCAAGGCGCCGCCCGCCGCGCTCGGGAGGGAGCGACAGATGGTCCTGCTGCGTCAGCTGCTCGGTGACGTCCTGCGGCGGCTGCGGGTGCGTCAGGGTCGCACCCTGCGCGAGGTCTCGACCATGGCACGGGTCTCCCTCGGCTACCTGTCCGAGGTGGAGCGCGGGCAGAAGGAGGCGTCCTCCGAGCTGCTCGCGTCGATCTGCGGCGCCCTCGGCGTGCCGCTCTCGCAGGTGCTGCGTGAGGTGTCCGACCAGTTCGCCCTGGCCGAGCTCCAGCACGCGCCCGTGATGGCGGAGGTGCCCGAGCGCGAGCGCCTGCCGATCCCGGACGCCGTGCCCGGTGGGATCTCCGGACCGGAGTTCGACGGCTTCCCCGAGGTGAAGGACATGGTCGCCGCCTGACCGGCTCCGCCCCTCGACCTCAGCGCGCGCGAGCGCGTTCCCGCCGCCGGATCCTGCGGGTCAGGCGGACGCCTTCCTCGGGCGTGCCCGCCCGAGACTGCAGGGAGTTCTCTTCGGTTCGCCCTTCGCCACCCCGTGCTCTGGGGACCTCACCACGGCTGGCAGGCCGGGCAGTAGAAGACCAACCGTTCGTAGGGCCGTGAGCCCAGCTCCCCACGCGCTATCGGAGTACCGCACCGACGGCACGGACGCCGATCCCTGCCGTACACCCACAGTTCACGCCCGGGGCGCGGGTCGCCGGTGGTGACCGGACCGCGGCCTTCCTCGGCCGCGCGCCGCATCAGCCGTGCCGTACGGGCCACCATCTCCGCGAGTCCGGCGCACTCACCCACCGGACGCCAGGGCGAGACCCCGGCGAGGAACAGCGTCTCCGCCCGCCAGATCGTCCCGATACCGGCCAGGTTGCGCTGGTCGAGTAGCGCCTCCCCGATCGTCTCCTCCGGCCGCCGCCGCATGCGGCGCTCGGCCTCCGCGGGGTCCCAGTTCGGGCCGAGCAGGTCCGGGCCGAGATGGCCGATGATCCGATCCTCCCGCTCCGTGGGAATCAGCTCGACCACGCCGAGCCGGACGCCGACCGCCTGATGCTCGGCGTTCGCCAGCACCAGGCGCACCACGTCGCCCGGCGGCAGACGGCGTCCGGCCGGCTGGATCCACCAGCTCCCGTCCATGCGCAGGTGCGTGTGGACGGTGAGGCCGCCATCGACCCGGGTGAGCAGGTGCTTGCCGTACGACACGGTGGTGAGCACCGTCCGGCCGGACAGGTCGGCCGTTGCGTACCGGGGCACCCGGAAGTCGGACCGGGTGAGCGGCCTGCCGTCGAGGGCGGCGCGCAGCCGTGCCGCGGTGCGGAAGACGGCGTCGCCCTCGGGCATACGTCAGTCCCACGCGGCGGGGTCGGCGGTGAGCTCGAGAACCTTCTTCGGCAGGTCGCCCGAGGCGATGTGCTCGAGGGTGACCTCTTCGAGGATGGCCCGCTCGGCCGCCCGCAGTGCGATCCACACCCGCTGCAGCGCCTGCGCCGCGCCGGTGTACCCGACGTGTTCCGGACGTTCGCCGCGCACGTTGGCGAGCGGGCCGTCCACGGCGCGGATCACGTCCGCGAGGCTGATCTGGTTGGCGGGGCGGGCGAGCACGTAGCCGCCCTCCGGGCCGCGCTGACCGCGGACGAGACCCGCCCGTCGCATCTGCAGCAGAATGTTTTCGAGGTATTTGGGCGGCATCTCCTGTTCTTTGGCGAGCTCCCCGACGGTGATCGGGCTGCCGCCGCCTGCGGCGGCGAGCTCGGCCGCGGCGCGGAGGGCGTAGTCGACTCGGGCGGATAGACGCATGTTGTTGATTATCCCGCCTGCTAGAGGCGGGTTGGTCGGCCCACCCCTGGGGCCGGCCGTGCTCTGTGGTAAACCTTCGGGGACGACGACGAGGAAAGCGGGCGAATGAAGCGACGTCCTGGCGTGCCCCGGCTGCTCAGGGAGATCAACGACCGGGCCGCCTTGGAGCTGCTGCTCACGTCCGGACCGCTGACCCGCGGGCAGATCGGCGAGGCGACCGGCCTGTCGAAGGTGACGGCCTCCCAGACGCTCGCCCGGCTGGAGGAACGCGGGCTGGTGGAGGTGGTCGGCGAGCAGGGCGGCAACCGCGGGCCGAACGCCGCGCTGTACGGCGTGGTGGCGTCCGCGGCGTTCGTCGGCGGGGTGAACGTGGGCCCTGACGAGGTCACCGCCGCCATCGCCGACATCAAGGGCGACGTGCGGGGACGGGGGCGGGTCACCCCGGACGCGTTCGGCGCGGGCACGACCCCGGACGGGCGCCCGGCGGCCGATCCGGTGGCGATGATCCGCGGCGCGCTCGCGCGGGCCTGCCGCGCCGCCAAGGTGCCGCTGAGCCGGCTCGACGCGGTCGGCATCGGCACCCCGGGCGTGGTGGATCCGCGCAGCGGCGACGTGCGGTTCTCCTTCGACCTGCCCGGCTGGCACGAGGGCGTGCACGACGCGCTCGCCCGCGAGCTGCGCACCCACGTCATCATCGAGAACGACGTCAACCTGGCGGCGATCACGGAGCGGGAGGAGGGCGCGGCCCGCGGGCTCGACGACTTCGTGCTCGTGTGGGTGGCCCGGGGCATCGGCATGGCCGTGCTGCTGGGTGGCCGGTTGCACCGCGGGCACTCGGGCAGCGCCGGCGAGATCGGGTACCTGCCGGTGCCGGGCGTGCCGCTCGCCGACGACATCCGGGCCCGGCCCGGGCGGCCGCCGTCGCTCGGCGGCGGGTTGCAGACGCTGGTGAGCTCGGACGCGGTGTGCGAGCTCGCCGCGGAGCACGGGTTCACCGCGCCGACCGCGGCCGAGTGCGTGGGCGCCGCGGTCGCGGCCGGGGAGGCGGGCGAGCCGCTGCTCGACGAGATCGCCCGGCGGCTCGCGCTCGGGGTGGCCTCGGTGTGCGTGGTGCTCGACCCCGAGCTGATCGTGCTCGCCGGCGAGGTCGGCCAGGCGGGCGGGGACGCGCTCACCTTCCGGGTCGCCGAGGCGGTGGCCCGGATCTGCCCGATCCACCCCAAGGTGGTCACCACGACCGTGACCGAGGACCCGGTGCTGCGTGGCGCGGTCCTCGCCGCGCTCCACCACGCCCGGGAGGCGATCTTCGCGGGCGGCTGAGCCGGGCCGGTCCCCGGGACGAGCGTTTCCAGGGCCGGGTCTCGGGCTAAACTGACAGGAAACTTTCTTAAATAATCGGGAACGCCGACAGTGACGACAGGGGGCCGATCTTGACCCGACGCCCGGGCACACCCCGGCTGCTGCGCCAGCTCAACGATCGCGCGGCCCTGGAGCTCCTCCTCACCCTCGGCCCGCTGACCCGGGCCGAGCTCGGCCGGCACACGGGCCTGTCCAAGGTGACCTCCGGACAGCTGCTCGCCCGGCTCCAGCGGAAGGGGCTCGTCAGGGTGAGCGGCGAACGCCCCGGCGGCCGCGGGCCGAACGCCGCGCTGTACTCGGTCGTCCCGTCCAGCGCGTACGTCGCCGGGCTCGACGTGCTGCCCGACACCGTCACCGCGGGCATCGCCGACATCACCGGCGCGACCGTCGCCGAGATCACCCTCGAGCTCGGCGGCGACCCGGCCGCCGTGGTCCACGACGCGGTACGGCAGGCCTGCGAGCGCGCGGACGTCGCGCTGTCCCGGCTGCGGGCGGTCGTGATCGGCACCCGCGGCGTGGTCGACCCCGCCACCGGTGAGGTGCGCTTCTCCTTCGACCTGCCCGCCTGGCACCTCGGCGCGCTCGCCCGGCTGCGCACCGCACTCGGCAAGTCCGTGATCATCGAGAACGACGTGAACCTCGCCGCGGTCGCCGAGCGCGCGTACGGCGCGGCCCGCGGGGTCGACGACTTCGTGCTGCTGTGGACCGGCATCGGCCAGGGCCTCGGCGTCATGCTCGGCGGCAGGCTGCACCGGGGCGTCACCGGCGGCGCGGGCGAGGTCGGCTGGCTCCCGGTGCCCGGCGAGCCGCTGCCGACCGACGTGAGCGAGCCGCAGTCCGGATCGTTCCAGCGGCTGGTCGGCGGCGAGGCGGTGGCGAACCTCGCCGCCTCCTACGGCATCGCCGAGACGGTCCCCGACGAGATCACCGCGGACTGGATCGCCGACGTGGTGCGCACCGCCGTGACCACCGACGCCGCGGGCTTCCTCGACGAGCTGGCGATGCGGCTCGCCGTCGGGGTCGCGGCCACCGCGGTCGTGCTCGACCCCGGCCTGGTCGTGCTCGGCGGCACCGTGGGCCGCGCCGGCGGGGTCGCGCTCGCCTCCCGGGTCGAGGAGGCCGTCGCCCGCATCTGCCCCAGCCGCCCCCGCGTCGCGGTGACCGAGGTCGAGGGCAACCCGATCCTGCGCGGGGCCCTGCTCGTCGCCCTCGATCATGCGCGGGAGGAGCTGTTCGCCTCCACGGTCGAGGCGTGAGGCGGCCGCGGGGAGGGGGACACGGGCCGGGGGTCCCGGGCGGCTACGGCGGGGCTCGCCGTTCCCGGCATGAGGGCTCCGGGCGCTGTGTGAGAATGGCTTCCCGTGGCGGACATAGTTCTCATCTCTGACCCTCGGGTCACCTCCATCCCGGTCGACGACATCGGCGAGCCCCTGGTCGATCTGCGCGGGCGGTTCGCGGTGGACACCCGCCTCGCCGACGAGGACGGCGCCTACGCGCACCTGCGGGAAGGGCTCGCCACGCGGCTGGAGGAGGCCCAGCGGCTGCTGCCGCGCGGGTACCGCCTGCTCATCGTGGAGGGCTACCGGCCGCCCGCCCTGCAGCGCCGGTACTTCGAGGAGTACAAGCGGGAGCTGCGCGACGCCTTCCCCGAGATGACGCCCGAGGAGCTGCACGCCGCGGCGAGCCGGTACGTCTCCCCGATCGAGGTGGCCCCGCACACCGCGGGTGCCGCGGTCGACCTCACCCTGTGTACCGAGGACGGCGTCGAGGTCGACATGGGCACCCCCGTCAACGCCACACCCGAGCAGAGCAACGGCGCCTGCTACACCGACTCCCCCGGCATCTCCGCGGAGGCCCGCCGTAACCGGGAGATCCTCGCCACCGCGCTGCGGGCCGCCGGTCTGATCAACTACCCCACCGAGTGGTGGCACTGGTCGTACGGCGACCGCTACTGGGCGATGAGCACCGGCACCCCCGCCGCCCTGTACGGCCCGGCCGAGTTCTGAGCCGCGCGGGCCCGCGTCGCGCAGCGTCCTCCGGCACCGTCCTCCGGAACCGTCCTCCGGCACTTGTCCTACGGCACCGTCCACGGCGGACCAGGTGCGTCTCGTCCCGCGCCGAAGGAGGGGGCCTGGGTCGCGGCGTTCCCGGCGATCCCCGACAGGCCGCGTGTTCCCGGCACCGCGCGTGCCGGGGCGCCGTGTCCGCCCGCGCCGTTCGGGGAACGCCAGGGGCAGGCCGCCCCGGCCGGGACGCAGCCGAAGGGCGCGATGATCGGAACGGTCCCGGCCGTGGCCGGCGGAGGGAGGGTGGTCCCGTCGCGGTCGCCGGCCGGCGGCCACCCGGTCACCGTTCGCGCGTTCCCGGCCGGTCCGGCCCTGTTCGGGCACATCGCGCCGCCCGGTCGTCTCCCGCGCGTTCCCGGGGTGGGCGCACACGGCCGCGCCACCGGCGGCGCCGCCGTACCGGCGCGGCCGGGCGTCGCGTCGGGGCGCACCTTGCGGGGGAGCGTGCCGGGGACGGCGCGGGACACGCCGCCCGGGGTGGTGGGGCGCGGCCGCGCGTCGGGCCGGCTCCACAGGTGGGCCGGGGCCCAGCTCACGGTGATCGCCGCGGTGAGCACGAGGGACACCATCGCGATCAGGCGGCGCAGCAGCCGGCCGTACCGGCGGGGCGTGTCCCGGCCCGCGTCCCGCGCGCTCGCCTGCAGGAACGCGCGTTCCACGGCGCTCAGCTCGCCGTGGTGCCGCGGGTCGGCGGCCCACTCCAGCGCCGTCGCGAGCGGCGTCCCCCGGTAGAGGTGGCAGGGGTCGCGGCCGTCCTGCTCCCACGCGTCCGCGGCCTCGGTGATCCGCTGACGCAGCCGCAGGCCCGGGCGGTCGGCGTCGATCCAGCCGCGTAGCCGGGGCCAGCGTTCCGGCAGCGCCGGGTGGGAGAGCTCCACGTGGTGCTCGTCGAGGGTGACCACGCGCGCCCGGGCGAGCGCCTCCAGGACGGCGGCGGCGTCCGGCAGATGGCGCAGCAGGCGCGACCGCGCCACCCTGCGGCGGGTCGGCCGGTCGTCCTCGCCCACCCCCACGAGCCGCAGCAGCAGCCGGCGCGCCCGGTCGCGGTCGGCCGGGCGCAGGCCGGTGTAGGCGCGCTCGGCGAGGGCCACCGCCGCGCCGTGCACGCCGCCCGCGAGCTGGTATCCGGCGACGGTGAGCGTGCGGCCCGAGCGCTGCTGCCAGGTGGCGAGCAGGGCGTGCGCCAGCAGCGGCAGCGCCCCCGGGTCGGGCCCGTCCGCCGAGGCGCCGATGTCGCGCAGCAGCAGCTCGACCAGGCCCGGCTCGAACTCCAGCCCGGCGGCGGCCGCGGGGCGCGTGATCGCCTCGCGGAGCTCGTCGGGCCGCATCGCCCCGAGGTCGATCCGGCCGTCCCGGAGCGCCGCGGCCAGGCCGGGGTGGGCGCGGCAGCGCTCCAGATGGTCGGCGCGCACCCCCAGCACGACGAGGGCCGCGGGCGGCTCGCCGTCCCCGCCCGCCGACAGGTCGCACAGCAGGCGGACGAACCGCTCCCGTTCCGCCTCGTCACGGCACCGGGTGAAGGCCTCCTCGAACCGGTCGACGATGACGACGGCGACCGGCCCGCCCCGCGGCCGGGCCCCGGCGGCCGCGTCCGCGCCGCCGGGCGGGCGCACCGGGTCGAACGCCGATTGGCCGGTCGCCTCGGCGAGCCGGTCGAGCAGCGTGCGGTACGGCGTCGCGGTCGGCGTGACCATGACCACGCGGGGCCGGTCGGCGCCGGGCAGCGGCAGCACGCCCCGGGCCAGCGCCGGGACGAGACCGGCGGCGAGCAGCGAGGTCAGGCCGGCGCCGGACGGGGCGGCCAGCACGAGCGGACCGCCGCCGGCGAGCCGGTCGGTCAACCGGCTCACCAGCTCGGCGACGACGCGCTCCCGGCCGACGAACCGGTCGGCGTCGCCGGGGCCGAACGCCGCGGGGCCCGGGTACGGGCAGCACGCCTCGGCCCGACCCGCCGTACCCTCGCCGGCCGTGCCGCGGCGCGGCGTTGTGTGGGGCGTTGGGCGGTCCGTCGACCTGCGGCGGCGGTCCGGCACCCACGCCAGCAGCGCGCCACCGGCGCCGAGCACCCGGTCGCAGGCGCGGGCGACCTCGCGGGAGGCCGCCTGCCTGCCGTTCTCCAGCCTGCTCAGATAGCCGCGGCTGTAGTGCACCAGCTCGGCGAGCTGGCTGAGCGACAGCCCGCGCAGCCGGCGCAGCCGGCGCAGCTCCGCGCCGAAGGAACCCGCCCCGCCGGCCTTTCCGCCTGTTTCCGCGACCGGCTCGGCCGCGGTGTCGTCCCTGTTCGTAGCCGTTTCCCGGACCGTTTCCTTTTCCTCACCCACCAGGAGACACCCATCCCGTCGACAGCCTCCGTTCACCTGTCCCACACTCGCTTTCGTCACGCAACGCGTTCGCGCGATTTCGTGGCGAAGTCAACACCGCCGCCAGCTCGGTGACGATCTCGCCGGCGGCCGCACGTCAAAGGCACACGAGGAAGGGGAAGGATCATGGAAATACGCGCCCCCGAGCCGTCCCGCCGCACGGCCCGACGCCTGCTCGCCCTGGGGGCCGTCGCAGCGGCGACCACCCTTCTCGGGCCGACCACGCCCGTGGCAGCGTCCGCCGAGTCCGCACACGCCAAGCCCGCCCAGGCGCGTGCGGCGTACGCGTGCTCGCCCGGCCACTTCTGCATCTACTGGGGGCGGAACGGCACCGGGCCGCGCCTCGAGCTCAGGAGGGGCGTCCGGGACCTCAAGCACGTCGCGGGCGGCAGACTCAACGATCACGTGCTGTCGGTGTGGAACCGGAGCGGGCGCAACTGGTGCCTGTACGAGCACGGCAACCGCTGGCCCAAGGGCCAGCACCAGCTCTACCCGCGCAGTTTCCGGGGCAACACCGGAGCCTTCGGCTACAAGGTCAGCCAGGCCCAGCCCTGCTAGCGGGCGGCCGACGCCCGGTACAGCTCCCCCGCGGTTCGAACGCGTCCTGCCCTGTCCACGGCCGCCCCTGCGGCACGCACCATCTCGGTGCGGAGCCGCGGGGGCGGCCCTTTGCGTTCGGCCGCGTACGCCCGGCCGTCCCGTCCCGTCGCGGCGGCCCCGCCGGGTCGCCGGGCCACGCCGTCGATCGCGGTGATCGGCCGGGGGTGTCCCCGCGCAGGGACCGTCGGCGTCACCGGCAGCGGTGCGGGCTCCTCGTGCGGGCCTCCGCTCCTCTGGCCCGGTGGCGAGGGGGCACGGCCGCCGGCCCGGGGGTCAGACGCGCAGGCGCAGCCCACGGGGCGTGGGGTGGAAACCGGCCGCCTCGAGGAGTGCGGCGAGCGGGGACTCGGTGATCGGGTCGCCGTCGGCGCGTTCCACGGTGAGCGCACCGAGGGTGCCGCCGCGGACGGCCGCGGCGAGCGCCTCGACGGCGGCCCGCAGCTCGTCCCCCTCGGCGAAGGACAGCACGCTCTTGCCCCCGCGCTCGACGTAGAGGGCGAGGCGGCCGCCGACGAGCACGACGAGGGCGCCCGCCTTCCGGCCCGGCCGGTGGGCCGGGTCGCCGGGACGGTCGGGCCAGGGGAGGGCCGCGCCGTACGGGTTCGCCGGGTCGGCGGCGGCGAGCACCACCGCCTGCGGGCTGCGCTCCGGATCGCCGCCGCCGGAGACCGCGGCCGAGGCGGACGGCGCCATGGCGCGCATCCGGTCGACCGCGCCGGGCAGCGCGAACTGGGCGCCGCCGAGCCCCTCCACGAAGTAGCCGCGGCGGCACCGGCCGCTCTCCTCGAAGGCCCGCAGCACCTGGTAGACCGCGGCGAAGCCGCCGGGTGGCCGCTCGGCCGCGACCGCGCCCCGGGTGAGCACGCCGTGCCGTTCCAGCAGGGTCTCGGCCTGCGCGTGCGCCCGCTGCGTCGCGTCGGCCGCGGGGCGCGGCAGCGCCCACCACCGGCCCGCGACCGTGGGCGGGCCGCTGCGCGTCGGCAGCACGGCCCGCCGCCGGCGCGTGGTGCGCGGCCGGTGCGCGGGCCTGCCGGTGCCGAGCGCCGCCCGCAGCGGGGCGAGCGTGTCGCCGGACACCCGGCCCGCCCACACCAGGTCCCACAGGGCGGCGACGAGCGCGGAGTCGTCGAGCGACCCGACCCGGTCGGACAGGTCGCGGAAGAACAGCGCGCCCCCGCCGGACAGCGCCTCCAGCACCGCCTCGTGCAGCGGCGTCATCGTGATCTCGGCGGGCTCGGGCAGCAGCAGCGGCGCGGTGTCGGCGAAGTACAGGGCCACCCAGCCGTCGCCGCCCGGCAGCGCCCCCTGGCCCGCCCAGATCACCTCGCCGGAGGAGGTGAGCTCGTCGAGCATCGCGGGCGTGTAGCCGGGCACGCGGGCGGGCAGCACGAGCGTCTCCAGGGCCGAGGCGGGCACCGCCGCCCCCTGCAGCCGCTCGATCGCCGTCACCAGCGCGTCGATCCCCTGCGGGCCCCGCTCGGGGGCGGGGATGCCGTGCCAGACCGGGGAGAACGCGGCGAGCACCTCGGGCGCGACCGGCTCGATCTCCCGCCGCAGCCGGGCGAGCGAGCGGCGGCGCAGCAGCCGCAGCACCCCGGCGTCGCACCACTCCTCGCCGCGCCCGCCGGGCCGGAACTCGCCGGACACCACCCGGCCCTCGGCGGCGAGCCGGCGCAGCGCGTCGGTCACCACGGCGACGCCGAGGCCGAACCGGGTGGCCGCGGTGGCCGCCGCGAACGGCCCGCGGGTGCGGGCGTGCCGCGCGACGAGGTCGCCGAGCGGGTCGGGCACCGGCTCGAGGAACGCCTGCGGCACCCCCACCGGCGGCGGCACCCCGAGCGCGTCGCGCAGCCGCGCCGCGTCCTCGATCGCCGCCCACTGCTCGATCCCGGCCACGCGCACCCGGATCGCCCGCCGGGCGGCCTCCAGGTCGTGCAGCCACGCCGGGTCGCCGCCGCGTACCGTGACGTCCTCGGCGAGCAGCGGGCCGTGTGAGCGCAGCAGGTCGGCGAGGTCCTCGGCGTCGCGCAGCGGCCGGTCGAGCCGGGCCAGCTCCCGCTCGGTCTCGGCGATCACGTCCGGGTCGAGCAGCTCCCGCAGGTCCGCCTGGCCGAGCAGCTCGGCCAGCAGCGAGGTGTCGAGGGCGAGCGCCTGGGCCCGCCGCTCGGCGAGCGGGGCGTCCCCCTCGTACATGAACGCCTCGACGTAGCGGAACAGCAGCGACGCCGCGAACGGCGAGGCCTGCGAGGTCTCCACCTCCACCACCCGCACCCGGCGGGCGGCGATGTCCCGCATGAGCCCGACGAGCCCGGGCACGTCGAACACGTCCTGCAGGCACTCGCGCATCGTCTCCAGCACCACCGGGAACGAGCCGTACTTGCTCGCCACCCCCAGCAGGTGCGCGGCCCGCTGCCGCTGCTGCCACAGCGGCGTGCGCCGGCCCGGGTGGCGGCGGGGCAGCAGCAGGGCCCGCGCCGCGCACTCCCGGAACCGGGACGCGAACAGCGCCGACCCGCCGAGCTCCTCGACGACGATCCGCTCGATCTCCTCGGGGTCGAACACCGCCACGTCCGAGGGGGCGCCGTCGAGCGTGTCCGGCACCCGCAGCACGATCCCGTCGTCGGAGTGCACCGCCTGCACGTCCACGCCGTAGCGCTCGCGCAGCCGCCGCGCGATCGCCAGCGCCCACGGGGCGTGCACCCGCGCGCCGTACGGCGAGTGCACCACCACCCGCCAGTCGCCGAGCTCGTCGTGGAACCGCTCGACCACGAGCGTGCGGTCGTCGGGCACGTACCCGGTGGCCTCCCGCTGCTCGCGCAGGTAGGCGAGGAGGTTGCCGACCGCGTAATCGTCGAGTCCGGCCGCCCGCGCCCGCGCCACCGCCTGCTCTGCCTTCGCGCCGGACAGCTCGCGCAGGAAGGCGCCGATCGCCCGCCCCAGCTCGACCGGGCGGCCGGGCGCGTCGCCGTGCCAGAACGGCAGCTTGCCGGGCTGCCCGGGGGCGGGGGAGACGAGCACCCGGTCGGGGCCGATGTCCTCGATCCGCCAGGAGGTGGCGCCGAGCACGAACACGTCGCCGACCCGGGACTCGTACACCATCTCCTCGTCGAGCTCGCCGACCCGGGCGTTCGTGTCCCCGCCGGCGAGGTACACGCCGAACAGGCCGCGGTCGGGGATGGTGCCGCCGCTGGTGACCGCGAGCCGCTGCGCGCCGGGCCGCCCGCGCAGCGTGCCGGTCACCCGGTCCCACACGATGCGGGGGCGCAGCTCGGCGAACTCCTCGCTCGGGTAGCGCCCGGCGAGCATGTCGAGCGTCGCCTCCAGCGCCGACCGGGGCAGCGTCGCGTACGGCGCAGCCCGGCGGACCACCCGCTCCAGCTCGTCGACGGTCCACTCGTCCATCGCGCACATCGCGACGATCTGCTGGGCGAGCACGTCGAGCGGGTTGCGCGGGTAGCGCAGCTCCTCGATCTCGCCGCGGCGCATGCGCTCGGCGACCACCGCGGTCTGCACCAGGTCGCCCCGGTACTTGGGGAAGATCACGCCCTTGGAGACCGCGCCCACCCGGTGCCCGGCGCGGCCGATGCGCTGCAGGCCGCTCGCCACGCTCGGCGGTGCCTCCACGCAGGCGACGAGGTCGACCGCGCCCATGTCGATGCCGAGCTCGAGGCTGGAGGTGGCCACCACCGCGGGCAGCCGCCCGGACTTGAGCGCCTCCTCGATGTGTGCCCGCTCCTGTTTCGAGACCGAGCCGTGGTGCGCCCGCGCCACCTCGCCGGACGGCCCGGCGGGCAGGCCGCGGCCGGTCCCGGCCTGCGCCATCATCCCGGCCGGGGCGAGGCGGGTCGGCGGCCCGTCCGGGGGCGGCGCGTCGGCCCCCGCGCCGCCGTTCCCGGCACCGTCGCCGGTGCCGTGCGGCGCCCGCGGGGCGGGCCCGGCGCGGGCGGCCCCGGCCGTCCCGGGATCCGCGGCCGCGGAGCCGTTGCCGGCGCCGTCACGGCCGGCGCGGCGTTCCCAGGCGAGCTCGTTGAGGCGGGTGCACAGCCGCTCGGCGAGGCGGCGGGAGTTGGCGAAGACGATCGTCGACCGGTGCGCGGCGATCAGGTCGAGCAGGCGCTCCTCCACGTGCGGCCAGATGCCGCGCCCCCGCTCGGCGGGCGGCGCGCCGTACTCCGCGCCGGGAGCGTCCCGGTCCGGTGGCGGCGGCTCGGCCATGTCCTCCACCGGGACGACCACCTCGATCTCCAGCCGCTTCTCGTGCGGCGGCTGGACCACCACCGCCGGGCGCGCGCCGCCGAGGAACGCGGCGACCTCGCCGATCGGGCGCACGGTCGCGGACAGGCCGATGCGCTGGGCGGGCCGCTCCAGCAGCACGTCCAGCCGCTCCAGGGTGAGCGCGAGGTGGGCGCCCCGCTTGGTGCCGGCGACCGCGTGCACCTCGTCCACGATCACCGTCTCCACGCCCCGTAGCGCCTCCCTCGCCCGGCTGGTGAGGAGCAGGTAGAGCGACTCGGGCGTGGTGATGAGGATGTCGGCGGGTTTCGCGGCGAACCTGCGGCGGTCCTCGGCGGGGGTGTCGCCGGAGCGCACCGCCACCGAGATGTCCGGAACCGGGAGCCCGAGCCGCCGCGCGGTCTGCCGCAGCCCCGCGAGCGGGGCGCGGAGGTTGCGCTCCACGTCCACGGCGAGCGCCTTCAGCGGCGACACGTACACCACGCGGCAGCGCCGCGCGGGGTCGGCGACGCCGGGCGAGGTGGCGAGCCGGTCGAGCGACCACAGGAAGGCGGCGAGGGTCTTGCCCGAACCGGTGGGGGCGACCACGAGGGTGTTCTCCCCACGCGCGATCGAGGCCCACGCCGCGGCCTGGGCCGGGGTCGGCTCGGCGAACGCGTCGGCGAACCACCGCCTGGTCACCGGGCTGAAGTGGTCGAGCGCCATGCGTCCATCCTGCCCCCCGCCACCGACGTTTTCGGTCGGCCGGAAGCCGCTCGCCGTGAGCCGTGACTAGCCGCCCTTGCGTGCCTGCCGCTCGCGACGGGCCTGCTGCACGGCCTGCAGTTGCCGGGAGCGCAGCAGCCGGCGCTTGGCGCGGTGGGCGCGCCGCTGGGCGCGGGTGAGCCTCTTCATAGGGCCTCCAATCCGCGGGCCGTCCGGCCCACTAAGGGAAGCGTCTCATACTGGAGGCGTGCGGTTAACGGACTTCTGGGATCGCATGCACCGGCAGTTCGGCGAGACCTACGCCGAATCCTGGGCGCGGGACTTCGTCATCGCCGAGCTGGGCCACCGTACGGTGATGCAGGCGCTCGCCGACGGGGAGTCGGCAAAGGACGTCTGGCGTGCGGTCTGCGCGACGGTCGACGTCGACCCCAAACTGCGCTGAGCGTCCCCGCCGAGGTGTGCCGCGCCTCCGGTACGGCCGGGCGGCGGTGCGGCGGGCGGCCGGTTGCGGCGGCGGCGACGGGCCGCCGCGCCGGTGCGCGGGCGCCGGCGGGGCGGGATCGGCGATGGGTTCGCCGGAATTGCGCCGACCTGCGCGTTCGCCGTGTTCCGGTTTCGGCGCGCGGCGCCGTTTCGATGGCCGATCGGCCGCGCGATCGAACAGCAGTTCGGCTATGCTGAGGTGGCCGCCGCCGGTAAAGGTGCCACCACGCGGAAGGCGAGTGTCGCCGGGAAATTGTCGGCGGCACCCCATAGCTTGCTGGTGACCGACAGGACCCACAACCCTCACAGGGGGCATCCATGGCAGCCAACGACCGCGAGAAGGCCCTGGAAACGGCGCTCGCTCAGATCGAGCGCCAGTTCGGCAAGGGCTCCGTCATGCGTCTCGGCGACGAGGCGCGTGCCCCTGTCGAGGTGATCCCGACCGGGTCGATCGCGCTGGACGTGGCGCTCGGCATCGGCGGCCTGCCCCGCGGGCGGATCGTGGAGATCTTCGGTCCGGAGTCGTCCGGTAAGACCACGGTCGCCCTCCACGCGGTGGCGAACGCGCAGAAGGCGGGCGGCATCGCCGCCTTCATCGACGCCGAGCACGCCCTCGATCCCGAGTACGCGAAGAAGCTCGGCGTGGACACCGACGCGCTCCTCGTCTCCCAGCCGGACACCGGCGAGCAGGCCCTTGAGATCACCGACATGCTGATCCGCTCCGGCGCGATCGACGTCGTCGTCATCGACTCGGTGGCGGCGCTCGTGCCGAAGGCGGAGATCGAGGGCGAGATGGGCGACAGCCACGTCGGCCTGCAGGCCCGTCTCATGTCCCAGGCCCTGCGCAAGCTGACCGGCGCCATCAGCCAGACCCGCACCACCGCGATCTTCATCAACCAGCTGCGCGAGAAGGTCGGCGTGATGTTCGGCAACCCGGAGACCACCACCGGTGGTAAGGCGCTGAAGTTCTACGCGTCGGTACGCCTCGACATCCGCCGCATCGAGACCCTGAAGGACGGCACCGAGCCGGTCGGCAGCCGCACCCGGGTGAAGGTGGTCAAGAACAAGATGGCCCCGCCGTTCCGGCAGTGCGACTTCGACATCCTCTACGGCGTCGGGATCTCCCGCGAGGGCGGGATCATCGACATGGGCGTGGAGCACGGGTTCATCCGCAAGTCCGGAGCCTGGTACACGTACGAGGGCGAGCAGCTCGGCCAGGGCAAGGAGAACGCCCGCAACTTCCTGAAGAACAACCCCGACATCGCCAACGAGATCGAGAAGAAGATCAAGGAGAAGCTGGGGGTCGGCCCGCGCATCGACGCCCCCGCCCAGCCTCCGGCCGGCGCCGCCGCGTCCGGTCCGGGTACGGCGCCCGCGGCGTCCACCGCCCGCGCCGCCACCGGGCGGGCCACGGCCGCCGCGGCCGCCCGAGCCGCCAAGGCGGCGACCGCGCCCCGGCCGGGTGACGTCTGATCCGCGGGACGATGTCGCCGTCCGGTTCACCCGGCCCCCGTCGCCGCGGGCGCGGGGGCGGGGGATGGCCGCCGCCGGACGGGCCGGGCGAGGGCACCCTGGCGGGCCAGGGGCCCGACGCCGACCCGGAGACGGCCGCCCGCGCCATCTGCCTGCGCCTGCTCACGGCCGCGCCGCGCACCCGGGCCCAGCTCGCCGACGCCCTCCGCCGCCGGGGCGTGCCCGAGGACGCGGCCGAGGCGGTGCTCGCCCGCTTCCAGGAGGTGGGCCTCATCGACGACAAGGCGTTCGCCGAGGCGTGGGTGAGCTCGCGGCACGCCGGGCGCGGGCTGGGGCGCAAGGCCCTCGCCGCGGAGCTGCGCCACCGCGGCGTCGCCGACGAGACCGTGCGGGACGCCGTCGCCCGCCTCGACCCGGAGGAGGAGCTGGAGACCGCCCGCCGCCTCGTCGCCCGCCGCCTGCCCGCCACCCGCGGCCTGCCCACCGCCACCCGGGCCCGCCGCCTGGGCGGCATGCTCGCCCGCAAGGGCTATTCGCCGGGCCTCGTCTACCGCGTCGTCCGGGAGGCGCTGGAGGCGGAAGGCGAGGCCGACGGCCACGTCGGCGACGACCTCGACGCGCTGGCGGGCTGGGAGCCGGAGGAGCTCTCCGGCGACGACTCGCCCTGAGGCTCCGGGCGGCCCGGAAGGCCGCGCGGCTCCGCGGCACAGGGCCGGAACACCGGCCATGGTGGGGATGGCCTCGGGCTCACGCTCTTGCACCGGCGGGGCGAGGGGAAGGGGCGCGGGAACGGCCCGCGCGGCCGCGCCGCCGGCCGATCACGGATGGGCGGTGGGTGGCGGCACCACGGCGCATGCCCGGGCATCGCCGGGAGCGGAGCCGGGGCGCCGCGGCGTGCGGCGGGGCGAATGCCGGGTCGTGCGGCCGGGCCGCAAAGGATGTCCTTACCGAGTCGTGGTGATCGGCGGAATCAGGGGCCGCCGCGATGTGTTCGGTATCCATGAACGGTTCCGGAGATCCGGTGCCGTCGGGCGCGGGGTGTCTCCGGCCGCGTTTGGGACGGGACATCCGGCGGATCCGATTGGGTTGGTTTGGGTTGGGGAAAATGCGGCCGTAGCAGGAACTTTGACAGCGCGGCAGGGCCCGTGCCTGGGTATTCGGCGATGCCTTTGCCCGCTCGTGGCTTGCTCGTTGCCGCTTTGACACCTAATCTCGACCATAGTGAGGAGTTACTCCGCGCAGTGCGGATTGACATAACGGTGAGTAACGGACGTAGAAGATTGTTTTCGCCTGGGGACCGGATCCAGGTGGTCGATAGACCAACGCCGAGAGCCGTATTGTCCGTGTAGCGTCACCGTAATCCGTCACTGTGCGTATGTGACCCCTCGCGCGGCGGAATCGAGACGCGAGGAGTGGGTGGGCGCATGGGCGACATCGCGCTGACGGTTGCCGTTTTCGTATTCGCCGTCGTCGCGGCTGTCGCACTCATCCTCTTGATCCGCCGCGGTGGGGGAACGGGACGATCAGCACCGGCCGGCCCGACGCCCGAAGAGATCGCCCAGGCGCAGAACGAGCTCGAGGAGGCCCGGCGGAAGGCGGCCGAGATCCGCGACAAGGCGAACAGCGACGCCGCGGAGATCCTCCGCAAATCCGAAGAGGCCGCGCGGACCGTCGCGCAGATGCGCAAAGAGGTCGAGGAGGAGACGCGGATCCTCAAGTCCGAGCTCAAGGAGCTACGGGCGGATCTGGAGCGCAGGGAACGCCGGCTCGCCGAGCGGGAACAGCGGCTCGACGAGGAGGCCCGCCGGCAGGCCGAACGGGCCAAGAAGCTCGCCGAGACCGAGACCCGGCTCGCCGACCGGCGCGCCGAGCTGGAGCAGATGGAGGACGAGCGCCGGATGATGCTGGAGCGCATCGCCGGGCTCACCGCCGAGCAGGCCAAGAACGAACTCATCCAGTCGATCGAGAACCAGGCCAAGCGCGAGGCGGCGCTGCTCGTCCGGGAGATCGAGGCCGAGGCCCGCAGGGAGGCCGACAAGCGCGCCACCAAGATCATAACGCTCGCGGTGCAGCGTCTCGCCACCGAGCAGACCGCCGAGTCCGTGGTCTCGGTGCTGCACCTGCCCGGCGACGAGATGAAGGGCCGCATCATCGGCCGCGAGGGCCGGAACATCCGCGCCTTCGAGTCGATCACCGGCGTCAACCTGATCATCGACGACACGCCCGAGGCCGTGCTGCTCTCCTGTTTCGATCCGGTGCGCCGGGAGACCGCCCGGCTCACCCTGGAGAAGCTCATCGCCGACGGACGCATCCATCCGCAGCGCATCGAGGAGGCGTACGAGCGCAGCAAGGCCGAGGTGCACGAGCTGTGCGTGCGTGCCGGTGAGGACGCGCTGGTCGAGCTCGGCATCACCGACATGCATCCGGAGCTGGTCACGCTGCTCGGCCAGCTCCGGTACCGCACCTCGTACGGCCAGAACGTGCTCAAGCACCTGATCGAGTCGGCGCACCTCGCCGGCATCATGGCCGCCGAGCTGGGGCTCGATGTGGCGCTGCTGAAGCGCTGCGCGCTGCTGCACGACATCGGCAAGGCGCTCACCCACGAGGTCGAGGGCAGCCACGCCATGATCGGCGCCGAGATCGCCCGCCGGTACGGCGAGTGCGAGGACGTCGTCCACGCCATCGAGGCCCACCACAACGAGGTCGAGGTGCGCACGGTCGAGGCGGTGCTCACCCAGGCCGCCGACGCGATCAGCGGAGGCCGCCCGGGCGCCCGCCGCGAGTCGCTGGAGGCGTACGTCAAGCGGCTGGAGCGGCTGGAGCAGATCGCCCAGTCCTTCGAGGGCGTGGAGAAGGTCTTCGCGATGCAGGCGGGCCGCGAGATCCGGGTGATGGTCAAGCCGGACGTGGTCGACGACATCCAGGCTCAGGTCATCGCCCGCGACGTGGCGAAGCAGGTCGAGGAGGAGCTCACCTACCCCGGCCAGATCCGCATCACCGTCGTCCGCGAGTCCCGCGCCACCGAGTACGCCCGCTAGCGCCCTGGCGGGCCGCCGGACGGTGGCCCGGGCGGCCCCGGGTGCCATCGGCGGGCGACGGCGGCCATGCGCCTCTTCCGCCGCCCTTCAGGAAGGTATCGGCCGTTCAACGCGTCCGCGACACGACCCGGGCCCACCGCCGGGCGACCTGGTCGCCGCGTCGCTGCCGACCGGCCAGGGCGTCGTGCCCGGCCGTACGGCTCGCCGCTCGCGCGGGTACCGCAGCACGCGACGGCCTGGCCTCACCCGCACCACCGCGGCGCGGTGCCAACGGACGGCCCGCCCGCTGTCGGCTCGCCGGCACGTCACGGGGTTGAGGGCGTGGCGGGACAGGACGGGAGGGGCTTCGAGGCACTTGCCGTGCCTGCAGGCGCGTCCCCGAACGGCCATTCGGCGATCCCGCCGCCGTGCGTGGCAGGCTCTGCGGCGGTCGAGTCGGGCCACCGCGGCCGGGCTTGCGGCGAGAGCCCCGCAACGGCGACCGGGCGGGGCGGGGCTCGGTGCACCGCCTTGCGGTGTGTCCGAGGTGTCCCCGCCCCGCCCGGTCGGAGAGCCGTGCGGGCGTCGTCGCAGCCGTACGACGGCGTCGGGGAAGTGGCGTCAGAGGCCGGGGGTGCCGCCCGCGACGCCGGTGGTGCCGGTGCCGACGCCGGTGGCGGAGGGCGGTGCGACCGGCCTCGCGCTCGTCTTGCTGCTGCCGCGGCTGCGCTTCTCCAGCCACGTGGCGAGCGCGCTGAGCGCCATGTTGAGCCCGATGTAGATGATCGCGATGACGATCGCGCTCGTGACCCGGGTGCCGAAGTAGTTCGCCGGCAGGATCACGAAGCCCATGTTGAGCAGGTCCTGGTAGGCGATGATGTAGCCGAGCGCGGTGTCCTTGAGCAGCACCACGAGCTGGCTGACGATCGCGGGCATCATCGCGGTGATCGCCTGCGGGATGAGGATCAGCCACAGCACCCCGGTCTTGCGCAGCCCGATCGCGTACGCCGCCTCCGACTGTCCCTTCGGCACCGCGAGCACCCCGGCCCGCACCACCTCGGCGAGCACCGACCCGTTGTACAGGGTGAGCCCGGTCACCAGCGCGATCAGCGTGTAGTCGCCGCCGCCGAACACGCTCGGCGCGAGGAAGAACAGGAAGAAGATGAGCAGCAGCAGCGGGATCGCCCGGAAGAACTCCACCACGACGCCCGCCGGGATGCGGATCCACCAGTGGTCGGAGAGCCTGGCGAGGCCGAACAGCGCGCCGAAGATGAGCGCGCACACCGACCCGAGCGCGGCGGCCTTCAGCGTGCCGATCAGCCCGGGGATGATGAAGTCCGTCCAGGTCTTGGCCTCAAGGAAGTGCTGCCAGAGGACCGGGCTCCACTGACCCTTCTCATCGAACTTGACGTACACGAAGTACGCCACCGCGAGGATCCCCACGACCGTGAGCAGCGTGAGGATGTTGTTGCGCAGCCGGGCGCGCGGCCCCGGCACGTCGAACAGGACGCTCGCCTGAGAGCTCATCGCGCCACCGCCATTCGCTTCGCCAGCCATCCGGTGAGGAACCCGATCGGCAGCGTCACCGCCATGAACGCGGCCGCCAGCCCGAGGAAGATCGGAATCGACACGCCGGTGTCGTCGAAGGTGTCGCGCATGACGAAGGCCGACTCGGCGAGGTATCCGGCCGCGATCGCCACCGTGGTGTTCTTCGTCATCGCGATCATCACGCTGCCGAGCGGCGCGATGACCGACCGGGCCGCCTGCGGCAGGATCACCAGCCGCAGCGACTGGAAGAAGGTGAGCCCGATCGCCCGGGCCGCCTCCGCCTGACCCAGCGGCACCGTGTTGATGCCGGAGCGCAGCGCCTCACAGACGAAGGTCGCCGTGTACGCCGACAGGCCGAGCACGACGAGCCAGAAGCTGTTGGTGATCGGCGTGTCGGAGAAGGTCAGCCCGAGGGTGTCGCTGAGGCCGAGCGCGCAGAACGCCAGCACCAGCGTGAGCGGGGTGTTCCGCACCACGTTCACGTACACGGTGCCGACGGCGCGCAGCACCGGCGTCGGCGCCACCCGCATGATGACCAATATCGTGCCGAGGATCAGGGAGAAGACCGCGCAGAGGGCCGCGATCTGCAGGTTGTGCAGAAAGCCCACGGCGAGGTCCGGAGCGTATCTGATCAGTTCGTCCATCGAGCTCCACCCGGTGGGTACGGCGACGGCCGGGGACCCGGAGTCGGGCCCCGGCCGCCACGCGTGAGTCGGTCAGCGGTCGATCAGGAGCAGCCCTCCGCAGGCGGGGCCTCGGTGGGCAGCTGCAGCCCCTGCGTGTTGCCGAACCACTTGTCGAGCAGCTGCTTGGCGGTGCCGTCGCTGTACATCTTCTGGATCGCCTGGTTGACGGCCTCGCAGGTCTTGACGTCGCCCTTCTTCAGGCCGACGCCGTACTTCTCGTCGGTGAACGGGTCACCGAGGATCTTGAAGTTGCCCCCGCCCTGCTTGGCGAAGCCGGCGAGGATGAGGTCGTCGGTGGTGACCGCGTCGAGGTTGTTGCCCGCGAGCTTGGCCACGCACTCGGAGTAGTTCGCCGCGCCGACGAGCTGCGCGTCGAGGTCGAGCTGGCCGTCCGGCGGCGGGTCGGTGATCCGCTTGTAGGAGTTGGAGCCGGCCGCCTGGCAGATGCGCTTGCCCTCGAGGTCGGTGGCCTTCTGGATCCGGCTGTCGTCCGCGCGGACCATCGTGTCCTGGTGCGCGATGATGTACGGCCCGCCGAAGGTCACCTTGGACTTGCGCTCCTCGGTGATCGAGTACGAGGCGAAGATGATGTCGACGGTGCCGTTGGCGAGGAACGCCTCACGGTTCGAGGACGCCGACTCCTTCCACTCGATCTGCACGTCCTCGCCGCCCGCCAGCTCCTTGATCACATACCGGGCGACGTCGACGTCGAAGCCCTCCGGGTCACCGGCACCGGACTTCAGGCCGAGGCCGGGCTGGTCCCACTTGGTGCCGACGACGACCCGCTTGGTGTTCTTGATCTTGTCCAGGACCGAGCCGTCACCGGCCGCCGTGGCGCCGTCCGAGCCCTCGCCACCGCCGCCGCCGCAGGCGGCCAGGCCGAGGGTGAGAGCGCCGGCGGCGGTGAGCGCCATCGCCAAACGTCGTACTCGCATTTCCGTTACCTCGTTTTCTCCGGGGAGGCCGGTCGCCCCGATCGATCAGTGCGTCAAGATCTTTGACAGGAAGTCCTTCGCCCGCTCCGTCTTGGGGGCGGTGAAGAACGCATCCGGCTCGCCTTCCTCGACGACCTGGCCGTCGGCCATGAACACCACCCGGTGGGCGGCGCGCCGGGCGAAGCCCATCTCGTGGGTGACGACCATCATCGTCATGCCGTCCCGGGCGAGACCGATCATCACGTCGAGCACCTCCTGGACCATCTCGGGGTCGAGGGCGGAGGTGGGCTCGTCGAAGAGGATCATCTTGGGATCCATCGCGAGGGCGCGGGCGATGGCGCAGCGCTGCTGCTGACCACCGGAGAGCTGCGCCGGGTACTTCCCCGCGTGGGCGGCGATCCCGACCCGTTCCAGCAGCTCCATGGCGCGCCGTTCGGCCTGCTCCCGGGGGATCTTCCGCACCTTGATCGGGCCGAGCGTGACGTTCTCCAGGATCGTCTTGTGCGCGAACAGGTTGAACTGCTGGAACACCATGCCGACGTCCGCGCGCAGCTTGGCGAGCGCTTTCCCTTCGGCCGGCAACGGCCGGCCCTCGAAGGTGATCGTCCCGGAGTCGATCGGCTCCAGGCGGTTGATGGTCCGGCACAGCGTGGACTTGCCACCGCCGGACGGACCGATCACCACGACGACCTCGCCGCGGGAAACGCTCAGATTGATATCGCGAAGGACATGATGGTCCCCGAAATACTTGTTGACGCCCTCAAGCCTGACTAGAGGCGTGGACCCCCCGGTCTCCGTCATGGTCAACAACGTAGGTGGGTGAGGGCCAAACGTCACTAACCACCTGGTACCGATCAGGTCACGGCGCGTTTACGTCCGGCGCGGCATGCCGCTGACCGCGCCTTTACGGCCGCTTTCACCTGGTATTTCGCTCTGCGCGAAGCGCCCGCCGGCGATGATCGCCGCCGGGGCCGCGCCGCGCGGTCGCCGGCCGCCCGTCCGCTCCCCTCGCCGCGGCCGGGCCACGGCGGGTCCGCCGAACGCCTACCCTTGTGTGTGCGATGACTGTCTCCGAGCAGGGCGCCCGCACGTACCAGGTACGGACCTTCGGGTGCCAGATGAACGTGCACGATTCCGAGCGGCTCGCCGGGCTGCTCGAGGAGGCGGGCTACGTGCCCGCCCGCGAGGGGGAGACGCCCGACGTGGTGGTCTTCAACACCTGCGCGGTGCGGGAGAACGCCGACAACCGCCTCTACGGCAACCTGGGCCACCTGCGGCCGATCAAGGCGAAGCACCCCGGCATGCAGATCGCCGTCGGGGGCTGCCTGGCGCAGAAGGACCAGGGCGAGATCGTCCGGCGCGCCCCGTGGGTCGACGTGGTGTTCGGCACCCACAACCTCGGCTCGCTGCCCGTGCTGCTCGAGCGGGCGCGGGTGCAGCGCGAGGCGCAGGTGGAGATCAAGGAGGCCCTCGAGGTCTTCCCCTCCACGCTGCCCACCCGCCGCGAGTCGGTGTACGCGGCGTGGGTGGCGATCTCGGTCGGATGCAACAACACCTGCACGTTCTGCATCGTGCCGTCGCTGCGCGGCAAGGAGCGCGACCGGCGTCCCGGCGACGTGCTCGCCGAGATCCGGGCGCTGGTGGAGCAGGGCGTGCTCGAGGTCACGCTGCTCGGGCAGAACGTCAACACCTACGGCGTGGAGTTCGGCGACCGGCAGGCGTTCAGCAAGCTGCTGCGCGCCTGCGGCGAGATCGAGGGCCTGGAGCGGGTCCGGTTCACCTCGCCGCACCCGGCGGCGTTCACCGACGACGTGATCGAGGCGATGGCCGAGACGCCGAACGTCATGCCGTCGCTGCACATGCCGCTGCAGTCCGGCTCGGACCGCATCCTGCGCGCGATGCGCCGCTCCTACCGCGCCGCACGCTTCCTCGGCATCCTCGAGCGGGTGCGCGAGGCGATCCCGGACGCCGCGATCACCACCGACATCATCGTCGGCTTCCCGGGCGAGACCGAGGAGGACTTCCAGGCCACCCTCGACGTGGTACGGCAGGCCCGGTTCGCCGGCGCCTACACCTTCCTGTACTCGAAGCGGCCCGGCACGCCCGCGGCGACCATGGAGAACCAGGTGCCGCGCGAGGTGGTCCAGGAGCGGTACGAGCGGCTGGTCGCGCTGCAGAACGACATCTCCTGGGAGGAGAACAAGGCCCAGGTGGGCCGGGTGCTCGAGGTGCTGGTCGCTGAGGGCGAGGGCCGCAAGGACGACGCGACCCACCGGATGACCGGCCGCGCCCCGGACAACCGGCTGGTGCACTTCACCCCGGTGGGCGAGCACGGCGTGCCCCGCCCCGGGGACATGGTCACGGTCGAGGTCACCCAGGCCGCGCCGCACCACCTCATCGCCGACGGGCCGATCCTGGCGCTGCGCCGTACCCGGGCGGGCGACGCCTGGGAGGCGCGGCAGAGCGCGGCGTGCGGCGCCGGGGCGGGCGGCTCGGGCGGGCGGAGCCCGGTGCTGCTCGGCATGCCCGCGATCCGGCGGGGCTGACCGTACGGCCCGGCGCGTGGCGGCCGCGCGGATCGCCGTTTCCGGCGGCCGATCGCGCGATCTCGGCGTGATTCGCGGCCACTGCGGCTCTTCGTCCGAAGAGGAAAATTTGCCGCGAATGCCGTGATCATTTTGTGATTTGCGGGACGTCTTGCCGTGATTGTCGTTAATGTGGGCGACCGACTGCGGAAGCCTGCCCGGTTTCCGGTTGATCGCCCGCAGGGAGAGTTCACGCATGCGACGGCACGACGGCGCCCGCACGGGCGGCCCGGTTCCGCCTGTCACGCCACCTCACACCCAGTCAGGTGCATACGAATATCTGTCCGGCCCCGGCGGCGCCCCCGCCGCTTCCGGGGCGCCCGCCCCGCACGTCCCGGGTACGGCCGGGCGGCCCGGTGAGCCGCCGCGCCAGGACGGCGCGCGGCCCTCGCGCGGCCGCACGATCGCGATCGGCGCCGCCATCGCGATCGCCGCGGCCTCGGCCTCCGGCGGCGCGGTGTACCTGCTCTCGTCCCGGGACGCGCCCGCGGGCGGGTCGAACCCCGCGGTGTCGGCGCCGCCCGAGGCGGGCACCGGAGACGAGACCGAAGGGCGGCCGGAACACCAGGCGGGATCCGGCGACGAGCAGGACGCGGCCGGCGGCGAGGAGCCCGCAGGCGGCGGGGACGCGCCGGGCGACGCCGAGCCGGTCGGCGGCGGCACCGGCGGCGCCGGGGGCGCGAGCGGCGGAGGCTCCGGCGGGTCCGGTGGCTCCGGCGGCGGGAAGGCCACCGGGAGCGACGGCTCGCCGAAGACCGGCACCGGCGGCGGCTCGTCCGGCGGCGGAGGCAAGGGCGGCGGCACCGGAGGCAAGGGCGGCGACGCCGAGGACGACGGCCCGCCGTACCCGGACGGCCCGCCGGGCCAGATCCCGGGGCGGACCGCCGACACCCCGCCGATCGGCGGCGAGCCCTTCCCCGACGCGGGCGGGAACCCGGTTTAGCGGGCGGGCCCGGGCTCTGGCATGCTGAACCGGCCGGTCCGGTCCGTCCGCCTTCCCCCCGGAGCAGGTCCGTGCCACGCCGCCTCGTGCGCACGGACGCTCCGGCGCGATCGGACCGGCGCTTCACCGTGCCCGGAACGCCGCCCGCGGCACGGCAGGCCCGCCGTACCCCGGAGTGTGCGGCGCGAGCACTCCCCGGCTCCTGACAGACTCGTCTCATGTCCGAACCGCCGATGGCGCGCGTCCCCGTGCTGGCCGTGGTCGGCCCGACCGCGGCGGGCAAGTCCGACCTCGGCGTCGAGCTGGCGCTCCGGCTCGGCGGCGAGGTGGTCAACGCCGACTCGATGCAGCTGTACGCTGGCATGGACATCGGCACGGCGAAGCTCACCGTGGCCGAGCGGCGCGGCGTGCCCCACCACCTGCTCGACATCTGGCCGGTCACCAAGACCGCGAGCGTCGCCGAGTACCAGCGCGCCGCCCGGCGGATCATCGACGACCTGCGGGCCGCGGGCAAGGTGCCGATCCTGGTCGGCGGCTCCGGCCTGTACGTCCGGGCGGTGCTCGACGACCTCGACTTCCCCGGCACCGACCCGGCCGTCCGGGCGCGCCTCGAGGCCGAGCTGGAGCGGGTCGGCCCGGCCGCGCTCCACCGCCGCCTCGCCGAGCTCGACCCGGACGCGGCCGCGGCGATCCTGCCGAGCAACGGCCGCCGCATCGTGCGGGCGCTGGAGGTGATCGAGCTGTCCGGCCGGCCGTTCACCGCCCGCATGCCGTCCTACGAGTCGGTCTACCCGAGCGTGCAGATCGGCCTGGAGGTGCCCCGGCCGGAGCTGGACGAGCGCATCGCGCGCCGGGTGGAGCGCATGTGGCGGGCAGGGTTCGTCGACGAGGTGCGCCGCCTCGCCGCCGCCGGGCTCGCCGACGGCAGGACCGCGGGCCGCGCCCTCGGCTACGCGCAGGTGCTGCGCATGCTCGCCGGGGAGTGGACCGAGGAGCAGGCGAAGGCGGAGACGATCCGGGCGACCCGCAGGTTCGCCCGCCGCCAGGAGTCGTGGTTCCGCCGCGACCCCCGGGTGCACTGGCTGCCCTACGACGCCCCCGACCTGGTGGACCGCGCCCTCGCGCTCGTCGCCGAGCAGCACGCCGCGCTCGGCTGAGCCCGGCCCGGGCGGCGTGGCCCGCGTCGCCGCGACCGGCGAGCCGCCCGCGGGCCGGTACGGCGGGCGGCGGGCGCGCCGTGCGGCGTGGGCGGGCCTCGGCGGGCCGTACGATTCGTGACATGCATTCGCCGGAGACGCTGCGGTTCGTCAAGGGCCACGGCACGCAGAACGACTTCGTGATCCTTCCCGACCCCGACGGGCGGCTCGAGTTGTCGCCGGAGCTGGTGGCGGCGATCTGCGACCGGCGCGCGGGCGTCGGCGCGGACGGGGTGCTGCGCGTGGTGCCCGCCAAGCTCTGCCCCGAGGTCGCCGACCAGGCCGGGGCGGCGGAGTGGTTCATGGACTACCGCAACGCCGACGGCAGCGTCGCCGAGATGTGCGGCAACGGGGTGCGGGTGTTCGCCCGCTACCTGGTCGAGGCGGGGCTCGCCGCCCCGGGCGAGCTCGGCGTCGCCACCCGGGCGGGCGTCCGCCGGGTACGGCTCGGCCCGAGCGGTGACGTCACCGTCGACATGGGCCTGCCCCGCGTCTTCGGCACCAGCCGGGCCGTGCTGGCCGGGCGCGAGTACCCGGGCGTGTGCGTGGACGTGGGCAACCCCCACCTCGCCTGCCTGACCGACGAACCGGTGGCCGGCATCGACCTCACCCGGCCGCCGTCCTTCGACCCGGCCGTCTTCCCGCAGGGCGTCAACGTGGAGCTGCTCAACCGGGCGGGCGAGCGCCGGGTCGCGATGCGCGTGTACGAGCGCGGCTCGGGCGAGACCCGTTCCTGCGGCACCGGCACGGTCGCGGCCGCGGTCGCCGCGGCCCGGGCCGCGGGCGAGACCACCGGCGAGTGGGCCGTCGAGGTGCCCGGCGGCGAGGTGCGGGTGACGCTGGCGGAGCACACCGCCTTCCTCACCGGCCCGGCCGTGCTGGTCGCCGAGGGGGAGCTCCGCACGGCCGCCCTCGGCGTCTGACGTCCCGCTCCGCGGCCGGTGGCCGTGCCCGCGGACCCGGAGTGCGGCCGGATGGCCCGCGCGGGCCGCCGCGCCGTACGCCCGCCCGGGAGCGGCGGCGCGTCGGCCGGTGCCGCGGCGCGGGCCGGCATGACGCACGCGGTCCGCTGAGGGGAGAATCGTTTGGGGCATCCCCGGTGAGCTGGCAGACTGGCCTGCCATGGACGTGGACATCTGGGCGTGGGTCGGCGACACCCAGCGGCAGTTGTACGAGGCGGGGAACGCCGGGCTGGCCCTCGCACTGGGGGACCTTCCGGCCCAGGCGCTGGAAGGACGATACGCGCAGCTCGACGTGATGGCGCCCGCGGTGGCGCAGCAGGCGGGCGTCGCGGAGCAGCCGTGGCTCGAGTTCTTCGCCCGGTACTGGCATCTCATCGGCCGGATCGGTGACCGTGCGCAGGGCGAGGTCGCGCTCGGGGACGCCAGGGAGCTGGTGGAGTTCTCCCGGCGGGAGGACGTTCGCGACTGCCCCGCGGCCCCGGCGGCCATCGAGGCGCTGGCGATCGCGCTCGCGAACACCGACGGCCCCAGGTACGCGGCCGAGCGGCTCGCCGTGCTCGGCACCGCGCTCGACGGCATGGGGCCGGACTCGCCGGCCTACACCGGCCTGACCACGCAGTACATCCTGGCGCTGCTCGACGCCGGGACCCCGCAGGAGGCGGTCGCCTACTCCCGGTCGGTGACCGAGCGGCTGCGTGCGGCCGAGAAGGCGGCGAGCTGGGAGCTCGCGGCCGCGGGCGTGCGGGCGCTGCTCGAGGTGGGCGAGGCGGAGGACGCGCTCGCCCTGCTCGACACGGCGACCGCGTTCAAGCCGGACGACCCGGTGGCGAAGGAGCGCCGCGAGCGGCTGCTGCGCGCCCGGGTGCTCACCGCGCTCGACCGGCTCGACGAGGCGGTCGAGGCGCTGCCGGACCTCGACGTGATCGACGGGCACCCGCGGGACTGGGTCGAGTGGGCCCAGGTGGTGGACCGGCTCGGCTTCCACGGCAAGATCACCAACACCTGGCAGCTCGGCCGGGTGCTGCGCCAGTGGGCGGACTACTTCGCGACGATGGGCGGCCACCGCGCCCACGTGGAGGTGCTGGTGGCGGCGGCCGCGCTCGCGCTCGGCCGGCAGGGCGTGTGGCAGGCCCGCCTCCTTGTGCAGGAGGCCGCCGAGGGCCTGGGCCGCCTGGAGAAGGCGGACGTCCTCGCCGAGGAGGTGGAGCGGCTGCGGGAGCGGGCCGAGCAGACCAGCCCGCCGAAGGCGCCCGCGCCGAAGAACGATCTGGTGGGGGCCTTCGACGCGGCGGACGGCATCACCGCCGACCCGGAGCGCTGGGTGGAGTGGCTGTGGCCGCTCTCCGGCGAGGACCTCGCGGCGACCCGCCGCCACACCACCACGCTCGGCTTCCTCGGCTACCCCGCGGTGGGCGCGGACATCTACTGGCGGATGATCGTCGAGAACGGCGACCCGGCGGCCGCGGACGCCGAGGACATCGGCTACCTCACCAGCCTGCTGCTCGACGCCGGGCAGGACGACAAGGTGGAGGCGCTCGCCGAGCGGCTCCCGGAGGGCCCGGCCCACCTCGCCCGGGCGCGGCTGCACCGGCGGCGCGAGCGTTGGGAGGAGACCGCGCGCGAGGCCGAGGCCGCGGTGCGGGCCGGCATCGGCATGGACGCCCGCCGGCTGTGGGCGGGCGCGCTGCAGCAGCTCGGCGAGAACGCCAAGGCCGCGGGGCTCATCAAGGACGTGCTCGACTCGCCCGAGGTCGAGGAAGAGGACGTCTGGCGCATGATCGTCATGGCGACGATCGCCGAGGACTGGCCCACGGTGCGGACCGGGGCCGCCAAGCTCGGCATCCCGCTGCAGAGCACCGAGGGCCCGATCGAGGAGGAGTGGCACCTCATCCGGGCCGTGCTGCCCGCCCCCGACGGCAGCCGCCGCGAGGTGCTCGCGCTGCGCACCGGCCCGGCGACCGCGCGCCTGCTCGTCGCGCAGCCGCGGGGCGTCGACTACAACGTCAACGACATCGTGGTCATCGACCCGACCCCGCTGGAGCCGGTGCCGGAGGACGAGCAGGAGCGGGAGCGGTTCATCATCCCGTTCGCCGCGGTCGCGATGCTGCGTTCGGCCGGGTACACGAGCTGGTTCTTCGACGGCGCGGCCCCGAGCGAGGAGGAGTGGGCCGAGTTCAACCAGGTGCTCGACGAGCGCGGCTGGGCGATCTGGGTGTACAGCGACGACGACTACACCGTCACCCACCCCGGCACGGGGGAGCGCATCCCCGGCGTGTACGGCTGGGTCGCGGTGCCGCCGAACGTCACCCCGCGGGAGGTCGACGCGCTGCTCGACGACGCGACCGAGCGGTGGACGCATCCGCTCGCCTGGCTCGACCTCGCCCGCGAGGTCGGCATCGAGGTCGAACGGCACGAGCGTATTGTCAAGGAGTACGGTCTTTAATAGTTTTCGTGCATCCGAAATTATCTCTGCCCGCTTTACCGGCGCGGTGTCCCCGGCGGCCCGTACCTGAAAAATTCCGTTCATCCGGAATAAACCCTCGTGTCAGGTTCGGGGCGCCGGGCCCTGGGTCACCGGGGCGGTCGCCGGTAGGCTTCTGCCTGCCGATCGCCCATCGGGTAACAACGGCCGCGCAACGACGCGTGGCGAGGAGATTGGAGGGGCACGTGCTGGAGATCGACCGGCTCGGCGCCGTGGTGCGCGACGAGCGGCCGTGGGGCTCGTTCGAGCGCTTCACCCTCAACGAGCCCTCGACGGTGAAAATCATCACGGTGCTGCCGGGCCAGAAGCTCAGCCTGCAGCGGCACGAGCACCGCGACGAACTGTGGGTCGCGCTCGATCCCGGCCTCGTGTTCGAGATCGACGGCGAGGTGACCAGGCCCGACGTGGGAGATCGGGTACTGATCCGCGCGCGCCGGCTGCACCGGCTGAGCTGTGAAGGGGAGGCCCCGGCGCGGATTCTGGAGATCGCCTTCGGGCACTTCGACGAGGAGGACATCGAGCGCCTGGAGGACGCCTACGGGCGCGCCTGAAACGCACACCGGCGCGGCGCGCCCATTCATATCCGGCATATCTCCAGTTGGTCACAATCGGGGGTTGCTCTTTCTGGTTTAGCCCGTATTGACGTGTCGGCGTTTTAGCTTCGATCCTGATGCAGGACACTGTGGTGCTCGCTGGGGATGGCGAAACACCGGCTGGGTCTGAAAGCGCGTCGACGGCGAACCGGGCGCCGGATCGGGCTGCGGCACCTCGCGGGCGCCAGAATCCCGACCCCCGATTAGGAGCACCATGCCGGAACAGACAGCGGCGATCGAGGTGCGCTCGCTGTGGAAGATCTTCGGACCGAAGGCGGATCGCATCGTCGGGACCCCGGACGCCGAACTGGAGCCCGCCGAGCTCCGCGCCAGGACCGGGTGCACCGCCGCTGTCCGGGATGTCAGCTTCTCCGTCGCCCCCGGAGAGGTCTTCGTGGTCATGGGCCTCTCCGGGAGCGGCAAGTCGACCCTCGTCCGCTGCCTGACCCGGCTCATCGAGCCGACCGCGGGTGAGATCAGCATCGACGGGGAGGACGTGCGCGCCGCCTCCCCGGCCCGGCTGCGCGAGCTGCGGCGGCACCGGGTCAGCATGGTCTTCCAGCACTTCGGCCTGCTGCCGCACCGCAAGGTCATCGACAACGTCGCCTACGGCCTGGAAATCCAGGGCGTCGGCAAGGCGGTACGGCACCGCCGCGCCGCCGAGATGCTCGAGCTGGTCGGCCTCGCGGGCCACGCCGACTCCTACCCCGACCAGCTCTCCGGCGGCATGCAGCAGCGCGTCGGCCTCGCCCGCGCGCTCGCCGTCGACCCGGCGGTGCTGCTGTTCGACGAGCCGTTCAGCGCCCTCGACCCGCTGATCCGCCGCGACATGCAGGCCGAGGTGATGCGGCTGCACCGCGAGGTCGGCAAGACCATGGTGTTCATCACCCACGACCTCGCCGAGGCGCTCAAGCTCGGCGAGCGCATCGCCATCATGCGGGCCGGCAAGATCGTCCAGATCGGCACGCCCGAGGAGCTGGTGGCCGCCCCCGCCGACGATTACGTCGCCGACTTCGTCCGCGACGTGCCCCGGGACGGCGTGCTGTCGCTGCGCTGGATCTGCCGCAGACCGCAGCCCGGTGAACCGCTCGACGGCCCGCCGCTGCCCGTGGACACGCTGATCCGCGACGCCGTACCGGCCGTGCTCGCCAGCTCCCGGCCGATCCGGGTGGTGTCGGGCGACGAGGTGGTCGGCGTGGTCGACCGGGTCGACATCCTGCAGGCGCTCGCCCGCGACACGGCGAACGGCGCGCGCACGGTCAGCGGGGTCGGCGGCGCCGTCGCCGGGACGGTCAGGGGCGGCGCGTCATGACCAGCCCCGCACCGGTCGTCTCACCCAAGCCGGTGACCGCGCAGGCCCCGGCCGCGCGGCCCGCCCGCCGCGTCCGCGTGCCGGGCTGGGTGCCGTGGGCCGGGGGCGTGGCCGTCGCCATCGTGCTCTACCTGCTGTTCGCCGGCGAGGCGGTGCTGCCGCACGACGAGGACGCCCGGGCCTTCGCGATCCTGCGGGACGCCCGGGACTGGGTGGACGCGAACCGCAACAGCAGCCCGATCTTCCTGTTCTTCATCAACTACATCCGGCTGTTCATCGACGTGCTGGTGAGCGTGCTGCAGACGGGCCTGCACGCGATGGGCTGGCCGGGGCTGATCGTCGCCGCCGGGGCGCTGGGCTGGGCGCTCGGCGGCTGGCGGCTCGGCCTGCTGTCGCTCGCCGGGTTCGCCTCGTTCGGCGTGCTCGGCGTGTGGGAGATGGCGGTCGACACCCTCGCCCTGGTGATCGCCGCCGTGCTGCTGTCGCTGCTCATCGGGCTGCCGCTCGGCATCTGGGCCGGGTACTCCGAGCGGGTCCGGCGGTTCCTCACGCCGATCCTCGACGTGATGCAGATCATGCCGACCTTCGCCTACCTCGCGCCGATGACGCTGTTCTTCCTCATCGGCGCGCCCTCGGCGACGGTCGCCACCATGATCTACTCGATCCCGCCCGCGATCCGGATCGCCGCGCTCGGCATCCGCCAGGTCTCGCCCACCGCGATCGAGGCGTCCCGGTCGATCGGCGCCACCTGGTGGCAGACCCTGATCAAGGTGCGGCTGCCGATGGCCCGCTCGACCATCCTGCTCGCCGTCAACCAGACGATCATGATGGCGATCTCGATGGTCGTGATCACCGCGCTGATCGACGCGCCCGGCCTCGGCGAGAAGATCATCAGCGCGCTGTCCCGCACCAACACCGGGGCGCTGTTCGACGGCGGCATCGCCATCGTGATCATGGCGGTCGTGCTCGACCGCATGACCCGGGTGCGCGGCGCGGGCCGCGGCGGCGCCGGCTCCGGCGGCCCCGCCGTACCGCGGCGGCGCCGGCGCATCCCCGGCCGGGTGCGCTGGGCGATCGCCGCCGTGGCCGCGGCCGCGGGCGTCGGGGCCGCCCGGGCGCTGCCCGAGGCGTTCCCGGCCGGCTGGCAGTACCCGCTCGCGCCGCACGTCAACGCCGCGACGCTGTGGATCGAGACCCACTGGTACGCCGCCACGAACTGGATCAAGGACACCGTCAGCGACTACCTGCTCAATCCGCTGCAGACGGTGCTCACCACGTCCCCGTGGTGGCTGCTCGCCGGGGCGGTGTTCGCCCTCGGCCTGAAGGTGAGCGGCCTGCGGGCGGCGCTCACCGCGACCGGCTGCCTGCTCGCGACCGCCGTGCTCGGCCTGTGGCAGCACAGCATGGAGACGCTCACCATGGTGCTGGTGGCGACCGTGCTCACCGTGGTCTTCGGGCTCGCGCTCGGCATCGCCTCGGCCCGGCACGACCGGTTCTCCACGCTGCTGCGGCCGGTGCTCGACGCGGCGCAGACCATGCCGTCGTTCGTCTACCTGCTGCCCGCACTCGCCCTCTTCTCGCCCTCCCGGTTCACCGCGATCGCCGCCTCGGTGATCTACGCGGTGCCCCCGGTCGCCCGCCTCGTCGAGGACGGCCTGCGGGCCGTGCCCGCCACGGTGGTCGAGGCGGCGACGTCGGCCGGATCCACCCCGCGCCAGCTGCTGTGGAAGGTCCAGCTTCCGATGGCGAAGCGCGCGCTGCTGCTCGCCGTGAACCAGGGGATCATCATGGTCCTCGCGGTCGTGGTGGTCGGCGGTCTTGTCGGCGCGGGCGCTCTGGGTTACGACGTGGTGGCGGGCTTCTCCCAATATGAGGACTTTGGCAAGGGCTTCGCGGCCGGTATCGCCATCGTCCTGTTGGGGGTCATGCTCGACCGGATCACCCAGGGATCCGGGGCCGGACGGAGGAGGAAGAGGGTCGCCGCATGAGACTTCGACGCAGGTCGCCGGGCCGGTGCGGCCCGGGTACGGCGCTGCCGTGGTGGACCGACGAGGTGCCCGCCCGCCGGGTGGGCGAGACCCCGGGGAGGCGGGGTGAGGCCGCCCCCGGGGCCGGGACGGGGCGGCCGCCGCGGTGAGCCGCGGGATGTACGACTTCGTCATCGTCGGCGCCGGGTCCGCGGGATCCGCGCTGGCGGCACGGCTGACCGAGAACCCGGAGGTCCGGGTCCTCGTGCTGGAGGCGGGCCGGCCCGACTACCTGTGGGATGTGTTCATCCACATGCCGGCCGCGCTGATGTTCCCGATCGGCAGCCGGTTCTACGACTGGCGGTACGAGACCGAGCCCGAGCCGTACCTGCACGGCAGGCGCATCTACCACGCGCGCGGCAAGGTGCTCGGCGGGTCGAGCAGCATCAACGGCATGATCTTTCAGCGCGGCAACCCGCTCGACTACCAGAAGTGGGCGGCCGACGCGGGCATGGAGACCTGGGACTTCGCACACTGCCTGCCGTACTTCAAGAAAATGGAGAACTGCACCGGCCCGGTGTCGGAGCGGGACGCGCCGTTCCGCGGCCACGACGGGCCGCTCGTGCTCGAGCGCGGCCCGGCCAAGGGACCGCTGTACGACGCGTTCTTCGCCGCGGTGCGGCAGGCCGGGTACGAGCTCACCGACGACGTCAACGGCTACCGGCAGGAAGGGTTCGCCACCTTCGACCGCAACATCCGGCGGGGGCGGCGGTGGAGCGCGGCCCGCGCCTACCTGTATCCGGCCAGGCGCCGGCCCAACCTCGAGGTGCGCACCCGGGCCTTCGTCAGCCGGATCGTGTTCGACGGGAACCGGGCGATCGGGGTGGAGTGCGGCCGCGAGGTGATCCGCGCGGGCGAGGTGATCCTCTGCGCGGGCGCGATCGCCTCCCCGCAGCTGCTCCAGCTCTCCGGGGTGGGGGACGCGCGGGACCTGAAGGACCTGAACATCCCGATCGTGCAGCATCTGCCCGGGGTGGGGCAGAACCTGCAGGACCACCTGGAGGTGTACGTCCAGCACGCGTGCACCCGGCCGGTGTCGATGGCGCCGCACCTGGCGATGTGGCGGCGGCCGTTCATCGGCGCGCGGTGGCTGTTCGGCCGTTCGGGGCCGGGGTCGACCAATCACTTTGAAGCGGGGGGATTTATCCGCTCAAATGATGATGTCCTCTACCCGAACATCATGTTCCACTTCCTGCCGATCGCCGTGCGCTACGACGGCACCCGGCCCGCCGAGGGCCACGGCTACCAGGTGCACGTCGGGCCGATGTACTCCGACGCGCGCGGCTCGGTGAAGATCAGGTCGGCGGACCCGCGGGTGAAACCGGCGCTGCGGTTCAACTACCTGTCCACCGAGCAGGACCGGCGGGAGTGGGTGGAGGCGATCCGGCACACCCGCCGCATCATGAGCCAGCCCGCGTTCGACGACCTCGACGGCGGCGAGATCTCCCCGGGCCCGGAGGTGGAGACCGACGAGGAGATCCTCGACTGGGTGGCCCGGGACGCGGAGACCGCCCTCCACCCCTCGTGCACCTGCCGCATGGGCGTGGACGACATGTCCGTGCTCGACCCGAAGTCGATGAAGGTGCACGGCGTGGAGGGGTTGCGGGTGGTGGACGCGTCGGCGATGCCGTACATCACCAACGGCAACATCTACGCGCCCACGATGATGATCGCGGAGAAGGCCGCGGACCTCATCCTCGGCAACACGCCGCTGCCGCCGGAGTACGTCGAGTTCTACCGGCACGATCCGAAGGCCACCGAGGCGGAGAGGGACGACGCGTGAGGCTCCGTGGCCGCCCGGACTCCGGGACGGGCGGCCACGGCTCTTCCCCGCCACGGCGGGCGCGGCGGCGGTAGCGTCGGGGCATGGCGGAGTCTCTGCGCGGCGCGCTCGTGACCCTGCGCCCGACCGAGTCCGGTGACCTGCCGGACCTCGTGCGCATCCGGGCCACCCCCGAGGTGGCCTCGCGCTGGGGTACGGCGAGCGACATGGCGGCCCGGGTCGCCGACGAGATCTCCGACCCCGGCACGGAGACCCTGGTGATCGAGTACGAGGGCCGGGTGGTCGGCGCGATCCAGTGGTGGGAGCAGACCGAGCCCATGTACCGGCACGCGGGCATCGACATCTACCTCGACCCGGCGGTGCACGGGCGCGGCCTCGGCACCGACGCGGTCCGCACCCTCGCCCGGTACCTGATCCACGAGCGCGGCCACCACCGCCTCGCCATCGACCCGGCCGCCGACAACCACGCGGCGATCCGCTGCTACACCAAGGTCGGCTTCCGCCCGGTCGGCATCATGCGCCGCTACGAGCGCGGCCCCGACGGCACGTGGCACGACGGCCTGCTGATGGACCTGCTCGCCGAGGAGCTCGTCGACTGAGCCCCGCGGCCCCGCTTCCGGCCGGCCGTACCGCTCGGGGTGGCGGTCAGAACCAGCCGCGGCGGCGGGCCATGGCGCGCAGGCCCTCGCGCAGCGCCTGCTCCACGGCGCCGGGGTGCTCGCCGTACCGCACGCGGAACCGGTTGTACACGTCGCGGCTCGAGGTGAGGAAGCCGCCGCGGGTGTCCGCCTCGAGCAGCACGTCCATCGAGGACGGCCCGGCGATGAAGGTGAGCTCGAGCTCGTTGAAGTGGCGCCGCCACTCCGGGCCCGCGTGGTACTCGATCTCCTGGTAGAAGGGCATCGTCGAGCCGCGCAGCGTGCCCGCCTCCAGGTCGGCGCCCTTGAACCGGAAGCCCATGCGGTCGAGCGCGGCGAGCACGTACTCCTGCTCGGGCAGCGGGTTGACGAACAGCGGGTCGAGGTCGCCCTTGTCGAGCGCGCCCGCGAGCGCGAGCTCGGTGTGCACGCCGATCCGCATGCCGGGCAGCGGGCGACCGCCGATCGCGCTCAGCGGCGTCTCCCACGGCACCGGGATCGCGAACGGCAGCGCGTGGGGCCGGCCCGCCTTCAGCTCGAACGGCCCGGCGACCTGGGCGCGCAGGAAGCTGAAGGTGTGGTGGCTCTCGTGGTCGCCGAGCTCGACCTCGACCACGGCGGTGAAGTCGATGGTGATCGCGTCCACGCGATGGTCGGCGGAACCGCCACGGAACCGCACCTCACCATGGAGCGTGTCACCCGGGCGCACCTGGGGGTTGCGCAGCACCGTGTCGACCTCGACCCCCACGCCGAACGCGGCCAGCAGCTTGCGAAACACGGCCTCTCCTCGCGTTGACCTCACTCAGCGAACGCGCGGTGCCACACCCGGGTTCCCGCCGCCGTGTGACGGCGCGATCACGCAGGCACGCTAGCAAGGGCGTCCGCCGGTCGCCGCACCGGGATGCCCGGTCCGGCCGGCCGTGCTCCGACGGTGAGAAGGCCCACCAATTTCCATGATTTGACAACATCGGTCATGGATAGTCATTGATCATGTAGAGGTCGGGCGACAGGACGGAGGAAGAGTGATGGGCAAGCCCACGGCCAAGGAGCTGATCGCGGCCGCCGCCAAGGAGATCGTCGTCGGGCCGAACACGTTCCTCGACCTGCTCGAGGAGGGGCGGGTGCCGAACGACCGGCTGCGGGCGTTCGCCGGTGAGCAGTACTGGATCCTGCGCAGCGACCAGCGCAGCTTCGCCGCGCTCGCGGCCCGCTTCCCCGAGGCGCCCGCGGGCGAGATGTTCCTGTCCCTCAGCGGCGGCGAGATCCAGGCCCAGCGGCTGCTCGTCACCTTCGCCGACGCGGTCGGTGCCGACGAGGCGTTCCTGCGGCGCTACGAGCCGGACCCGTTGGCCCAGACCTATCCGGCGTACCTCGCGTGGAGCGCGATCAACGGCACGCTGAGCGGCATCACACTGGCCATGCTCACGAACTTCGGCGTCTGGGGCGCCTACTGTGCCCGCACCGCCGGCGCCCTCGCCTCCCGCTACGACCTCGCCGAGAACGCCGTGGCCTTCTTCCACTTCTTCAGCAAGATGCCGCCCGGCTTCGAGGAACAGGCAACCACCGTGATCCAGGCCGGCCTCGACGCGGGCGAGGACTCGGCGATGGCCCTCCGCATGGCCCGCGCCCTGTACCGCTACGAGATCGCCTTCTGGGACGCCCTGGCCGAGGGCCTGTGAGCTGTTGGCGGTGGCGAGCGCTTCGGCTCGCCGTGTCGTACGGGCCGTGGATCCTGGCGGCCCGTGCCGAGCCCGGCGGCGGAACACGCCGCCGCCGGAACCCTCCCATGCCAATGACACCCTGTTGTCCGCCCGGCCGCGGCGTCCGTGCGCACACGCCCCTTGGCGCGCGTTCGCCCTGAGGTCTCGCCTGGGCGGTCTGCGACCTCGAGCGATGTCAGGCCTGCCACCCGAGGAAGACCTCCCCGGCCGTAATGGCGCACCACCACAGGGCGATGGCACCGATGGGAACGGCCGGCGCCCAGGCCGACCGGGCACGTACGGCGAGCACGGCGAGCGCCAGCAGACCGAGCCACGCGAGCAGCAGCACGACGATCGCCCACAGGGGCGCGACGAGGCCGCTGGCCAGGTAGTAGGGGAGGGTGCACAAGTGCCCGGCAAGCCCCAGCCATGAGGCGACACGGCCTGCCCTCGTCCACCTTGAGGTCACATCTGCTCCAGGCCTGATCGGACGCGGTGCCGCAGTGGTGCTCGCCTCGTTCGCCATCGACGACGCCCGTTGCCCGCGCCGATCGTTCCGGCACCTGCCATCCGAGGGACGGACGGAAAGTTATGACCACTATGCCCTGATTTGTGATCAGCGTCCTCTTTTCTCTGTCAAGAGGCGAACGAGGCCCTTGCCGCCAAAGGGCCGGGTACGGCTCCGGCCAAGCCGAGGGCGAGTCGCCCGCGCCGCGCCCAGAGCACCCGAGTCGCCTTCGGGCTGCGCTTATGAGGTTGGTTCGTATATTTGCGGCCCATTTTTGCGATATCGGTGTGTCCGATATCGGGCGCCGCCCTCCCGTCATGCCTACCCCGTCGGCACCATGTCGATAACGTGGCGGCGGGTGAGTTCGGTGAGCAAAGATTGGTGAGACCGCACAGGAGATCACGTTCGGAGGTGGGGATGCGCGCCGCCCGGTCGCTGGCCATCATTTTGCCGCTGGCATTGGCGGTGGGCTGTTCCTCCGGTGGGCCGTCGTTTAAGGAGGCGGCGGCAGAGCTAGAGAAGGACGTTCGCCGCCTGGAGACACACGATGTCTTCAAGAATCCCCTGAACAAGCTGCGCATCCTGCAGCGCGCGGACGCCGACATACCTTGCGGCGAGAATAAGTTTCAACGCGTACTAAGGGCGACCGCGGATTACGAGCGTAAGAATCCCGATCTCGATGGGCACCTCGATCTGGCCGAAGGATTGATCGAAAATGCTCTTGTTCGAGATCTGGGATATAAGCTTGAGTATGACTTCAGTCAGTATGATGCTGAAGATGGAAGGTTCGTCTATGCGGTGAAGGAAGAGCTTGGGATCAAAGCATTTGTATATGTGTCACCGGAATCTCCGACTTGGAGAATTCATGCGATGACCGGCTGTTTGCCGAGTTGATCTGGCCTCCTCAATTCCAAACTCTCAGCTCTTCCTTCGGCCTCTCGCTGGCTTGGTAGGCTGAGGCGTTCTCCACTTTGCTGTCGAACTTCTCGTTGCGATCCATCCAGGTCTCGTAGGGTGTCAGCTTCCTTCGTAGCACCTTCTCCCACTTCTCCCCCGATGCTTCCGCTTCTCGCTTGGCCTCCAATAGCAGTTCGTCGTAGGTCTTCAGGCCGCCGGTCGTCTTACTGATGAGTTCGTTGGGCGGGGCGTCGACAGGATAGCCAGCGCTGTACAGAATGTGTGCCAGGTCGTACTTCTGACGGAGTACGAATTCTGAGCGCGCACCGGTGGCGCGCTCGACACCGGTTTCGAATTGCTCGACCCAGTCGTCGAGCTGGCTGCTGATCACATACGCCTTAGTTACATCCCAGCCAGCGCTGATCAAGTCTCCAGCAATTGGGATCTTGTCGATTCCCAAGGAGGCGGTGTTCTTGATGAAATTACGTATGAGGTCGTCGGTCGCGTCTCGTTCGCCCCGAACGTCTATGGTTGCCTTGAACTCCAGCGAGGCGAGGTCACCAAGCATCCTCGATACGCCGTCGAATCGGTTCTTCTCGGAAACCGCATCGAGACGGGCGGCACGCAGCAGCGTGTCGCGCCGGAACCGGGCCGCGGTCGAGTCGAAGTCGTTGGTGAGTGCCTCGTCGCCGACGAAGGTACTGAGGAAGCGGTAGGTGTCGCCTGGGCTCAGGTAGAAGGAGGGTGTGACGCCGGGAAGGTGCTTCCAGTGCTCCGGGACGGTCATGCCGGACTCGCGGTGGACGGCCTTGTCGAAGCGGGCACCTGAGGCCAGTTCGTGGATGTAGGACTTGGCGAGGGCGGCCATCGAGGGCCGGGCGCGTTCGGGAATGGCGTCGCCGAAGGTGCCGGCGGCCTTGATCGCGTCCAGGGCGAACGCGGCGGCGGCCGGACTGTGCCTTCCGGGCTGCTCGGCCTGCACCTCGGCGCCGGACTCGATCACGCGGCCGAAGGCGTCGGCGATGTCGTCGCCGTGGCCGCTCCACCGGGCGTAGGCGAGGAACCGCCGCATCTTGTCGACCTGGGTGAGGCTCACCTCGGGCCCGCCCATGCGGGAGAAGGCGTCCCGGGCCGCCGCACCGTTCCCGGCGAGCACCTCCAGGCCGAGGCTGACCAGATCCATGGGCAGGCCGAGCGCCTTGACCTCGGCGGGTCCGGCCGCCCGCCACTCCTGGTACGGCTCGCCTACGAAGTCGTCGAGCACCAGCGCGCGGGCCGCCGCGCTGCGCACCTCCGCGGGCGCGTCGGCGTGCACGAGCAGGGCGAGCCGGTTCCACGCCACGGGCCGGTTCGGGGCCGGGCGCAGCAGCTCGCCGCGCACCCTGCCGAACGCGGGCACCGGGGCCGGTGCGCGCAGCGCCGCGCCGAGAGCCCTGCCGAAGGCGGCGAGGTCCTCCTTCGCGGTCGGGCTGCCGGTGGCCACGATCAGTGTGGCGAGGTTGCCGCGGATCCGCGGCGGCAGCAGCGCGAAGAAGGCGGCGGCCGCGTGCGGGTCGTTCGCGAGGCGTTCGATCTCCTTGATGTGGGCGTGGATGAGCCTGCCCTGGAACTCGCCGCTGAAGTTGACGAAGATGCCCTCGTACATGCGGGCGAGGCTCTGCGCGTGCTCGTACTCCTCCAGCCGGTCCGGCAGGCGCAGCATGCCGGGCTCCGCGCCCGCCCCCAGGCCGGGGTCGGCGTTGAGCGCCCGGATCAGCCGGGCCCGCTCGTGCAGCATCGGCACCTGCCTGCGGCCCCACTCGGCGATGTCCGCGATCTCCTGCAGCGCGGGGACGTGGATGCCGTGCTCGCGCAGCCTGCGGCCGACGTCCTGGTGGAACGCGCTCAGCCGGTCCGCGCCCGCCGCCAGGGCCCCGGCGAGGCGGCCCATCTCGTCGGGGTCGATGCCGCAGAACTCACTCGTGGCCGGCACGGAGCCTCCTCCTTCCGGGCGTGCGCGGGCGTGCCCCGGCCCGGCCGTACGGCGTCACAGCCGTCCGCTGCGCCGCCGCCGGATGGCGTCCGCCTCGCTCTCCGGGACGAGCGCCGGCACCCGGCTCAGCTCCGCCTCGATCGCGGCCGTCACCTGACGGGTGGTGTCGGCCAGCCGGCGGTGCCGGTACTCCAGATCGTCGTGCCACCGCCGGGCGGTGGGCCCGGTCCACACCCGGCCCGACGCCATCGCCGCCGCGGCGGGGCGGTAGGCGTCGCGGGCCTCGCGCGCCCGCTCGGCCACCTCGCGCAGCAGCGCCTTCAGCTCCACATGCCGGGGGTTGGGCACCATTCGCTCGGCCATGCCGTACCGTCCCCTTTCCGCCGCGGAATTCCCGCTCGCCTGGCGAAACGAATTATCCCGCCCGCCGGTTCACGCCTCCGGCCGAATCACCACCCGGCATACGGGCCCGCACAACGCGAAAACGACACGCGAATGCCGCCGGACTTTTCGGCATGAAATTACCGCTATTTCGGACCTATGTCCGGCCGTACGAAGACCGTGGCGGCGTCAGGGGCACTGGCCGCGCGGCGGGGTCCAGCCCGCGCAGGCGGTGAGCAGGCGTTCCAGGTCGGCCTTGGACACGGTCTCGCTGCCCACGATCGCGTTGTGCAGGTAGCGGTGGAAGGCGCGGCTGAACGCCGGGTAGTCGGGCACGGACGGCCGCGGCCGGGCGTTCCGCAGCGCCCGCTCGAGCACCCCGGCGAGCTCGCGCAGGTCCTCGGCCTTGGCCGTGTCGGCCCGCTCGACGTCGTCCTCCGCCTGCCCGTCCCGCTCGCCCCACAGCTCGGGGCACGCCGCGGCGCTCGTGTCGTCCCGGTCGTACACCTCGGTGCGCACCGGCACGTAACCGCTCCGGGTGAACAGCAGGCACTGCCGCCGCGGGTCGGTGAGGAACCGCACGAACCTGCGCGCCTCCTCCTTGTGCAGCGCATTCTTCGGGATCACCAGGTTCTGCCCGCCGAGTACGGCCGAGCCGCGCGGGGCGCCGGGCGGCGGCGCAAACAGCTCGGTGACGCCGACCTTGTCCCGCAGCACCGGGTCGGCCTTGAGCACCGCGTAGGCGTACGGTCAGTTCCGCATGGTGAGGATGCGGTTCTGCATGAACGCCTTCAAGCTCTCGGTCTCCTGGTACTCGGCCGACGCCGGGTGGATCACCGTCCGGGTGGTCTCGTCGACGAGCCGCTGCAGCCCGGCGACCGCGGCGTCGTCGAGCACCACCCGCCGCCCCTCGACCCGCAGCGAGCCGCCCGCGGCCCAGATCGCCTCCAGGCCGTTGACGGTCAGGCCCTCGTAGTCGGCGAGCTGGGTGACCATGCCCGCCTCGACCCTTGCCCGGGCCTGCGGCAGCAGGTTCTCGATGGTCCGGTCCCGCAGCTCGTCCCAGGTGCGCGGCGGCCTGGTCAGGTCCTTGCGGTAGAACAGCAGCCCGACGTCGCTCTTGAACGGGATGCCGTACTGCCTGCCGTCGTCGCCGGTGCCGCTGCGCCACGGGCCGGGCAGGAAGCCGTCCGGCCGGAACTCGTCGGCCGGGAACGGCTCCAGGTAGCCGGCCTCGATGAACGTGCGCATCCACACGATGTCGAGCAACAGCAGGTCGTAGCGGCAGCTGCCGAGCTGCTGCGAGGCGAGGGCCTCGCCGTACTCGCTGTTCGGGCCGCCCGAGATCTCGATGAGCCGGACGGACGGCCCGCCGGGGTTGCGCCGCTCCCACTCCTTGATGAGCTCGTGCCGGTGGCGTCCCGGGTTGATGTCCTCGCCGCTGAGCATGACGATCCGGCCGTCGTTCGGGTCGCGCTCGCAGCCGTGGCCGTAGCGCTGGTGGTACGGCACGAGCGCGGCCACGGTGCCGGCGAGCGCCCCCGCGGTGGCGAGCGTGACCAGCCGGCGCAGGCGGCGGCGGCGGATGCCGTCCCTCATTCGCCCTCACCCTGGTCGCGCAGGTCGGCGAAGAGCCAGCCGATGAGCTGGTCGGTGGTGGTGTCGCTCACCGCGTAGCAGCGGGTCATGATCTCGCGCTGCTCCAGCCGCTTGATATCGGGTTCGTCGCATTCGCGTTCGCCGATCGCGACGACGAACACCCGCGGCCGGTCCTCGAACGCCTTCAGGCGGCGGGTGAGCTCGGCGGCGTCGATGCCGCCGCGGGTGCTTTTCTCGCCGTCGGTGAACACGACCACGGCCTGGTTGACGCCCCGGTCGCGCAGCCCGAGCGCGGCCTGCTCGATCGCGTCGTACAGCGGCATGTGGCCCGAGCCCCGGGAGTCGAAGGCGGCGAGCCGCTTGGCCGCCTCCTCCCGGTTTGCGCCGCTGAACGGCACGACCGGCTGGATCTGGCCGAGCCGCGGGCCGCCGGAGCCGTCCTCGGCCGGGAACGCGGCCACGCCCGCCGAGTCGGCGTCGCCGAGCAGCCGCAGCGCGGCGTCGATGAGCTCCCGGGCCCGGTCGAGCCGGGAGACGTTCTCGGCGGTCGGCTGGTTCATCGACCCGGAGCGGTCGACGATGAACGCGACGGTGACCGCGGGCCGCGCGCTGGGGAACTCCTCGAGCGTGCGGGCGAGGTCCGGGCCGGCGAACGGGCGCACCGGGACCTCGGGCTCGACGAGGGGCGGCAGGTCACCCACGGCCTTGCCGGACGTGGTGCGGTAGCCGCCCGCCGAGGCGAGGCGTTCCGCCAGCCAGTCGCGCCACCGGTCGATCGCCTCGTCGCGCCGCGGGTCAGCCTCCTTCCCCCAGGTGACCCGGACGAACGGGTGGTCGGCCCCGTGCGCGTCCGCCGGATGGAAGGCGTGGTAGTGGACCTCGGGCCGGGCGCCCCGGCGGGGGCAGCCGTCGCCGAGCGGCTCGCCGCGCTCGTAGTCGAGCCAGGCCTGCTCGGTGACGATCACGGCCGTGGTCGAGGTGCCCGAGGTGCGGATCGTGCACAGCAGGTCGCGCAGGCCGCTCGCCGGCGTCCCGACCGAGGTGATCCCCCGTTCCAGGTCGCGCAGCGCCGCGGTGTCCCCGGGCGGGATCTCCCGGTAGAGGTCGACCGTGGCGAGCAGCCCGGCGACGGAGATGGCGGGGTCGGGACGCGCCACGGTGAGGCCGGCCCGGCGCGCGGCGTCGATGAGGTCCCGCCAGGTCCGCGCGCCCGCCCCCGGCAGCTGGCTCTCGATGCGCTCCTGGTAGCGATTCGGCGCGGCGAACACCATCGGGGTATAGGCGAGCGAGCCCATCACCTCCAGCTCGGCGTTCCTGGGCCGCTGCGCCAGCACGTGCTCCACCTCGGCCGAGGAGGCGGGCAGCCACACGTCGGGGTGGGCGCCGAGGAGCGTGGCCACGGGCGAGTCGGTGCCCACGCTCGACGGGCCGGTCCACTCGCGCAGGAACGCCTGCCGTACCGCCTCGGCCGACGATTGGGTGGAGAGGGTGATGTGCGCCAGGCGGCAGCCCCGGTTGTTCTCGGGCGAGACCGCGAACTCGTCGGCGAGGCGCCGGATGATGTGCCGGTTCTCCGCCGAGGTGAGTACGCGCAGCTCGACCGGCCGCCCGCACGGCTCGTCCCAGCCCGGCACGCCCCAGGTGACCACCCAGGTGGTGGTGAGCCAGGCGGACGCGGCGAACCCGGCGACGACCACCACGTGCACGAGCAGCACGCGCAGCCGGTTCAGGACCGGGCCGAGCCGGATCCGCACCCGTGGCGGCCGGACCGCCGCCCGCGCCCGGGAGCGCGGCCACAGCCGCCGGAACACCGCGCGGAGGGACTCCACCACGGCCTCGACGAGGTCCGGGTAGCGAAACAGCTCCGCGATCGCGACCAGCACGACGAGCATGCCGAGGAGGGCGAGCAGCGGGGTCGCCTCGTCACCGTCGATGAGCAGCGGGGCGAATATCTCGAGAATGAACAGCGTCACGCCGCCGATCAGGGGCAGAACGACGCGGAGCGCCTTTTGGCGGCGCTTTCCGCCCCCCGGCCTGTTCATGCTCACCCGCTCTTCGGCGCTCGCTTGTGCTCGATGGCTTTCACTGCAAAAAGAGATGCGTGGTGATGTCCCCTACACTATGTCAGCGGCCCGAAATGTACGAGTTGGTAAAGGAGGGGTGCCGACTCGATTTCATTTGGGCGGTTACCGAAAATTCCCTTTCGGTCGGCCCGTAAACGGGGGCCGGCGGAACGCGGGTACGGCCGGCCGGCGCCGGCCCGGTGCGCGGGGCCCGGCCCGCTGGCGGGATGGGCCGCCCGGCTCACCGGATGAGGAGGTAGACCGCGAGCGGGACGAGCGCGCCGACCAGGCCCCCGGCGACCACCTGCGCCACGGTGTGCGCGCCCAGCGCGACGCGGGCCGCGGCCACCGCCACGGTGAGCGGCCAGGCGAGCGCGGCGGCCACCCCGTCGAAGGTGACGGTGAGCACCACCGCCGTCCCGGCCGCCACGGCCGCGTGCAGGCTGATCTTCCAGAACGCGGTGATCGGCGCGATCACGGCGAGCGCCACGAGCATGCCGACCACCAGCACCACCACGGCCGGGATCGCCCCGAGCACGAGCAGCGCGCCGAGCCCGGCCACCACCGAGGCGAGCGCGAGCACGAGCGGCCGCACCCGCTGCTCCCGCCGCCCGATGTGCTTGTCGGTGAGCCGCCCCGTGCGCACCCCGGCCAGGATCGCCGCGTACGGCACGGCCCCGCAGAACAGCGACGCCACCAGCCCCCACAGCGCGCCGGAGAAGTCCGGCCAGGTGGCGTGCCAGCCGATGACGAACGGCAGCGCCATCACCAGGTGCGCGGGGGAGAGGATCTCGCTCACCGCCCGCGCCCACAGCGGCCCGGGCCGCGTCGCGGGCGGCATGGGGCCGGGCTGCCGGGCGCCCGGCGGCGGGGAGGTGGTCACGATCCGTCGCACTCCTCACGCGCCGTTCCACTGGTCCGGCCGCGCCCGGGTCCTCGCCGGTACGGCCCGCAGGCGACGATTGTCCCACCCGCCCTCCGAGTACCCGGGCATTTCACCTTTCGTGCCGCCATAAGCGCAGGAAAAAGAACGTCTCGCCCGTCGCGTGCCGCCTCCGGCCGCGCCCGCCGGTGTGCCACACGCCCGGCGCAGCCGTGCCGCAGGCCGCGGCGACGCCCCGGCCCCGCCGCACGCCCGCCGCCCGGTAGGCCCGCGGCCGCCTTCCACGATGTGGGAACGCTTGTGCGACCCGCGGAACCGTGCCCGGTCGCCCCGCGCGGCCGCGCACCCCGGCGGCCCCGCCGTACCCGCGCCGCACGGCGGGCCGGGAATGTGCGATCGGGCCGTTGTTCGGATCAAGGCCAGGCCTTAATGTCGGTTAGTGATCCGGAAATGTCGCCCCGGTCCGGGGCGTCCTGGCGGGTGCCCGGAGGATGCATGACGGTCCGTGCGCGAGTGGTGATCATCGGAGCCGGCATCGTGGGATGCGCCCTGGCCGACGAGCTCACCGCCCGCGGATGGACCGACGTCACCGTGCTCGAGCAGGGGCCGCTGTTCGCCACCGGAGGGTCGAGCTCGCACGCGCCCGGCCTGGTCTTCCAGACCAACCCGTCGAAGACCATGACCGAGTTCGCCGCCTACACGGTGCGCAAGTACGCCGGCCTCACCCTCGGCGGGCGGCCTTGCTTCAACCAGGTGGGCGGCCTGGAGGTGGCGACCACCCCGGAACGCTGGCAGGACCTGCACCGCAAGCACGGCTGGGCCGAGGCGTGGGGCGTGCCCGCCGAGCTCGTCGGCCCGGAGCGCTGCGCCGAGCTGTGGCCGCTGCTCGACCCGGCGAAGATCCTCGGCGGCCTGCACACCCCGACCGACGGCCTCGCCTGGGCGCTGCGCTGCGCCGAGGCGCAGGCGCGCCGCGCCATCGACCGCGGCGCCCGCTTCCTCGCCCACCACCGCGTGGTCGGCGTCGACCGGCGCGGCGGCCGGGTCACCGGGGTGCGCGCCACCACCGGCGACGGCACGACCGAGACGTTCCCCGCGGACGTGGTGGTGTGCGCGGCCGGGTTCTGGGGCCCCGCGGTCGGCGCGCTCGCCGGGGTCACCGTGCCGCTGCTGCCGCTCGCCCACCAGTACGCCAAGACCGGCCCGGTGCGGGCGCTCGCCGGCGACTGCGACGAGCAGGCCGAGGCGGTCCGCCCGATCCTCCGCCACCAGGACCGCGACCTCTACTTCCGCCAGCACGCCGACCGGCTCGGCATCGGCTCGTACGCGCACCGCCCGATGCCGGTCCGCCAGGACGAGATCGCCGCCAAGGCGACCGGCATGCCGTCGGTGCAGGCGTTCACCCCCGAGGACTTCGAGCCGTCCTGGCGCGACGCGGTCGAGCTCATGCCCGCGCTCGCCGAGACCAAAGTGGAGGAGGGCGTCAACGGGATCTTCTCCTTCACCCCCGACGGCTTCCCGCTCATCGGCGAGGCCCCGGACCTGGCCGGGTTCTGGGTCGCCGAGGCGGTCTGGGTCACCCACTCGGCCGGGGTCGCCCGCGCGGTCGCCGAGTGCCTCGTCGACGGCCACCCCACGGTCGACCTGCACGAGTGCGAGCTCGGCCGGTTCGAACCGGCCCGGCTCTCGCCCGCCTACATCGAGGAGCGCGGCCGCCAGAACTTCATCGAGGTCTACGACGTCGTCCACCCGCTCCAGCCGATGGAGTCGCCCCGCCCGCTGCGCACCGCCCCGTTCTACGTGCGCCAGCGGGAGCTCGGCGCCTTCTTCCTCGAAGGCGGCGGCTGGGAGCGCCCGCACTGGTTCGCCGCGAACGCCGCCGCCCTCGACGCGCTGGTCCGGCGTCCCCCCGCGCCGGGCGAGACCGTGGGCGACGGCACCCTGCCCGCGCAGGACCGGCACGTCGGCCGCACCCTGCGCGACGAGTGGGCCTCGCGGTACTGGTCGCCGATCGCCGCCGCCGAGGCGATCGCCACCCGTGAGCGGGTCGCCCTCTACGACCTGACCCCGCTCACCCGCATCGAGGTCTCCGGCCCCGGCGCGCTCGGCCTGCTCCAGTACCTCACCACCAACGACGTCGACCGCCCGGTCGGCTCGGTGACGTACACGCTGCTGCTCGACCCCGGCGGCGGGGTGCGCTCCGACCTCACCGTGGCCCGGCTCGGCGAGGAGTTGTTCCAGGTCGGCGCGAACGGCAACCCCGACGTGGCGTGGCTCGCCCGGCACGCCCGCGACTGGCCCGAGCCGGTGCACGTGCGCGACATCACCGCGGGCACCTGCTGCATCGGCGTGTGGGGCCCGCGCGCCCGCGACCTGGTGCAGCCGCTCACCGACATCGACCTGTCCAACGACGCCTTCCCCTACTTCGCCGCCCGGACCGGGTACGTCGGCCAGGTGCCGGTGACCGCGCTGCGCGTGTCGTACGTGGGCGAGCTCGGCTGGGAGCTGTACGCCACCGCGGACCTGGGCCTGAAGCTGTGGGACCTGCTGTGGCGGGCGGGCGAGCGGATCGGCGCGGCCGCCGCGGGCCGGGCCGCGTTCGACAGCCTCCGCCTGGAGAAGGGCTACCGGCGCGCCGGAGTGGACATGACCACCGAGCACAACCCGTACGAGGCCGGGCTCGGCTTCGCGGTGCGCCGGGACAAGGACTTCGTCGGCCGCGCCGCCCTCGAGGGCGTGACCGCCGAGACCGTGCGCCGCCGCCTCGTCCCGCTGCTCACCGAGCGGGTGGTGATGGGCCGCGAGCCGGTGTACGCCGAGGGCCGCAAGGGCGCGGTCGGGTACGTCACCAGCGCGGCCTTCGGGCACACGATCGGCCGCGCGATCGCCTACGCCTGGCTGCCCGCCGAGCTCGCCGAGCCCGGCACGAACGTGACGGTGGCGTACTTCGGGCGGCCGGTGGCCGCGCAGGTCGCCGCCGAGCCGCTGTACGACCCGGAGAGGGCGAAGATCACATGCTAGGGGCCCGCCCGTGAACGAGTCACCCCACCCCGACTTCCTGTGGCGCAACCCGGAGCCGCGGCGCGCCTACGACGTGGTGATCGTCGGCGGCGGCGGGCACGGCCTCGCCACCGCCTACTACCTGGCGAAGAACCACGGCATCACCGACGTCGCGGTGCTCGAGAAGGGCTGGCTCGCCGGCGGCAACATGGCCCGCAACACCACGATCATCCGGTCGAACTACCTGTGGGACGAGAGCGCCGGCATCTACGAGCACGCGCTCAAGCTGTGGGAGGGCCTCGCCGAGGAGCTCGACTACGACCTGTTGTTCAGCCAGCGCGGCGTGCTCAACCTCGCCCACAGTCCCGCCGACGTGCGCGAGGGCATGCGCCGGGTGAACGCGAACCTGCTCAACGGCATCGACGCCGAGTGGCTCGACGCCGACGAGGTGAAGAAGTTCTGCCCGATCGTCAACACCTCGCCGGACGTGCGCCACCCGGTGCTCGGCGCCACCCTGCAGCGCCGCGCGGGCATCGCCAAGCACGACCGGGTCGCCTGGGCGTACGCGCGGGCCGCCGACCGGCTCGGCGTCGACCTCATCCAGGGCTGCGAGGTCACCGGGTTCGACATCGCCGGCGGCCGGGTCCGCGGGGTGCGCACCAACCTCGGCCGGATCGGCGCCCACCGGGTGGCGCTCGCCGCGGCCGGTCACTCCTCGGTGCTCGCCGCCCGCGCCGGCATCCGGCTGCCGCTCCAATCCCACCCGCTGCAGGCGCTCGTCTCCGAGCTGCTGGAGCCGGTGCTCGACTGCGTGGTGATGTCGGGCGCGGTGCACGTCTACGTCAGCCAGGCGCACAAGGGCGAGCTGGTCATGGGCGCCGGCATCGACGCCTACAACTCGTACGGCCAGCGCGGGTCGTTCCACATCATCGAGAGGCAGATGAGCGCCGCACTGGAACTCTTCCCGATCTTCGCGCGGGCGCGGGTGCTGCGCACCTGGGCCGGGATCGTGGACGTCTCCCCGGACGCCTCCCCGATCATCGGCCTCACCCCGGTGGAGAACCTGTTCGTCAACGCCGGGTGGGGCACCGGCGGCTTCAAGGCCACCCCGGGCAGCGGCTGGGTGTACGCGGACACGATCGCCAACGGGCGGCCGCACCCGCTCGCCGAGCCGTTCGGGCTCGACCGCTTCACCACCGGGGCGCTCATCGACGAGCACGGCGCGGCGGCGGTGGCGCACTGATGCTGCTCATCGACTGCCCCTGGTGCGGGCCCCGCGACGAGATCGAGTTCCGGTACGGCGGGCAGGCCGGGGTCGCCTACCCCGAGGACCCGGCGGCGCTCACCGACGAGCAGTGGGCCGAGTACCTCTACGTGCGCGACAACCCCAAGGGCTGGTTCCACGAGCGCTGGTTCCACGCCGCCGGATGCCGCACCTGGTTCACGGTCCGGCGGCACACGGTCACCCACGAGATCAAACCGGGCGGGCCGGACGGGGCCCCTGAGCCGGGCCGCGGCCGGGACGCCCCGGACCGGCGCAGGCGGTTCCCGCGCGGCCTGGCCTGACCGGGCCCGGCGGGCGAGCACACGGCGAGCGAGCAAGGGGTGGGATGCCACGTGGGCGGACATGACGGCGGGACGGCGCAGCCGTACCGGCTCGCGACCGGCGGGCGGATCGACCGCGGCCGGACGCTCCGCTTCACCTTCGACGGGCGCACCCTGACCGGGCACCCCGGGGACACGGTCGCCTCGGCGCTGCTCGCCAACGGGGTGCGCGTCGTCGGCCGCAGCGTCGACCTCGGCCGCCCCCGCGGCGTGTACACCTGCGGGGTGGAGGAGCCGAACGCGCTGCTGCGCATCGACGCCGAGCCGATGGTCGCCGCGACCACCGTGCCGCTGCGCGACGGGCTGGCCGCGGCCTCGCTGCGCGGCAAGGGCAGGCTCACCGAGCCGGACGGCGCGGCGGGCCGCCACGACAAGGCGTACCTGCACTGCGACGTGCTCGTGGTCGGCGGCGGCCCGGCCGGGCTCGCCGCCGCGCTCGCCGCCGGGGTCACCGGCGCGCGCGTCGTGCTCGTCGACGAGCAGGAGGAGGTCGGCGGCGACCTGCTCGGCTCCCGGGTGCGCATCGACGGCGCCCCGGCGGCCGAGTGGGTGGCGGCCGTGCTCGGCCGGCTCGCCGCCCTCCCCGAGACCCGGGTGCTGCCCCGCACCACCGCGCTCGGCTACTACGACCACAACTACCTGGTCGCGCTGGAGCGCCGCGGCCCCGACGCCACCCGGCTGTGGCACATCCGGGCCGTCCGGGTGGTGCTCGCCACCGGCGCGCACGAGCGGCTGATCCCGTTCCCCGGCAACGACCGGCCCGGCGTGATGCTCGCCAACGCCGCCCGCACCTACGCCAACCGGTACGGCGTGCTGCCCGGGCGGCGCGCGGTCGTGTTCACCTGCGCCGACTCCGGCTACCAGGCCGCGGCCGACCTGCTCGCCGCGGGCGTGGAGGTCGCCGCGATCGCCGACCCGCGGTCCGGCGAGGGGCCTGCCGCGGCGGCCGTCGCCGGCCTCGGCGTCGAGGTGCTGCGCGGCGCGGCCGTCACCGGCACCGGCGCCGACGAGCAGGGCGTGCTCGCCTCGGTCACCGTGCGCGCGGGCGGCGCCGACCGGGAGATCGAGGCCGACCTGCTCGCGGTGTGCGGCGGCTGGAACCCGGTCGTGCACCTGTTCGGCCAGTCGCAGGGCAGGCTGCGGTTCGACGAGGAGCTCCAGGCGTACGTGCCGCACCTGTCCGCGCAGGCCGAGCGCTCCGCCGGGGCCTGCCGCGGCGTGTACGGCACGGCCGCCGCGATCGCGGACGGCTTCGCCGCGGGCGCCCAGGCGGCCGAGCTGTGCGGGTACGCCCGCGGCGGGCGATGGGACCCGCCGGTCACCGACGAGCCGGACGGCCCGGCCGAGCCGACCGCCCCGCTGCGCGACCTGGTGGAACACGAGCCCGCCCCCGGCGCGCACCGCGAGGCGTTCGTCGACCTGCACCGCGACGTGACCGTCGCCGACGTGCGCCGCGCGCTCGGCGCCGGGCTGCGCTCGCCCGAGCACGTCAAGCGGTACACCACCGCCGGGACCGGCGCGGAACAGGGCAAGACCGCGGTCACCTCGCCCGTGGTGTCGGCACTGCTCGGCGACCCGGTCGGCCCGACCACGTTCCGCCCGCCGTACACGCCGGTGTCGTTCGCCGCCCTCGCCGGGCGGGACCGCGGCATGCTGTCGGACCCGGCCCGGGTGACCGCGCTGCACGACCGGCACGTGGCGCGCGGCGCGGTCTTCGAGGACGCGGGCGGCTGGCTGCGGCCCCGCTACTACCCGCTGCCCGGCGAGGACATGGCGGCGGCCGTGCTGCGCGAGTGCACCGCGGTGCGCACCGCGTGCGGCGCGCTCGACGCCTCCACCCTCGGCAAGATCGACGTCCAGGGGCCGGACGCGGGCGAGTTCCTCGACCGCGTCTACACGAACACGATGTCCACGCTGCCGGTCGGCTCGTGCCGGTACGGGCTGATGTGCCGCGCCGACGGCATGGTGTTCGACGACGGTGTGGTCGCCCGGCTCGGCGAGGACCACTTCCTGGCCACCACGACCACCGGCAACGCCGCCGCCGTGCTCGACTGGCTGGAGGAGTGGCTCCAGACCGAGTGGCCCGACCTGCGGGTCTGGCTCACCCCGGTCACCGACCACTGGGCCACCATCACCGTGTCCGGCCCGCACTCCCGCCGCATCGTCGCCGCCCTCGCCCCCGGCCTCGACCTTTCCGGCTTCCCGTTCATGACCTGGCGCGAGGCCACCGTGCTCGGCGTCGCGGGGGCGCGCATCCTCCGCGTCGGCTTCTCCGGCGAGCTCTCCTACGAGATCAACGTGCCGTCCTGGTACGGCGCGGCCGTGTGGGACGCGGTGCTCGAGCTCGGGGCCGTGCCGTACGGGACCGAGGCGATGCACGTGCTGCGGGCCGAGAAGGGCTACATCCTCGTCGGCCACGAGACCGACGGCACGGTCACCCCGCACGACCTCGGCCTGTCCCGGCTCGTCTCCACCCGCAAGCGCGACTTCATCGGCAAGCGCTCGTTCGCCCGCCCCGACACCCGCCGCCCCGGCCGCAGGCGGCTGGTCGGCCTGCTGCCCGAGGACCCGTCCGTGCTCGTCGACGAGGGCGCCCAGCTCATCACGCCGAACGGGGACGGCCCGCCGCGCCCGCCGGTGCCGATGCTCGGCCACGTCACCTCGTCGTACCGCAGCGCCGCGCTGGGCCGTACCTTCGCGCTGGCCTTGGCCACTGCCAAGGTGGGGGACCGGCTGGTCGCCTGGTCGCGCGGCCGTGCCGTACCGGTGACCGTGGTCGACCCGGTCTTCTACGACCCGGGCGGCGCGCGCCGCGACGGCGACCCCGCCGACCGGGACCGGGCGCCCGAGCCGCCGCCGCGCCCGCTCGCGCCCGCCGCCGCGCGTAGCCCGCTCGCCGGGTACGCGGAGCGGTTCGCCGCGGCCGGGCCGGGCACGACCATCCGGGAGATCCCGTTCCTGCGGATGTGGGAGGTGCGCGCCCGCGCCGTGCCGTCCGCGCCCACCGCGGACGTGCTCGAGCTCGGCCCGGGCTGGTGGCTCATCGTCGGCGACGAGGAGCCGGTGGTGCACCACGGCTGCTGCGTGGACGTGTCGGCGCAGCGCACGGTCATCGAGCTGTCCGGCCCGGACGCCCGCGAGGTGCTGCTCACCGGCTGCCCGATCGACCTCCACCCAAGCGCCTTCGAGGTCGGCCAGCACGCCCAGACCCTGCTCGGCCAGGCCCCGGTGATCGTGCAGCGCACCGCCGACGACACCTACCGGCTGTACGTCCGCGCCTCGTACGCCGCCTACCTCGCCGACTGGCTGCTCGACGCCTGCCGGGCGGAGGTGGCGGCGTCCTGACCGTGCCGCCTCACTGTGCCGCCTGAGCCTGCCGCGCGGCGGGTCACCAGGCCTCGATGAAGCGGGGCGTCGTGTTCCCGCCGGGCCCACGTGGCGCTGATCCGGCCGAGCCGCGCCGGTGCGGAGACGCCGCAGGCGTGCGCGATCCTGCCGTCGCGGGTCTCGAGCACGAGCACGCTCATCACCCGGTCGCCGATCACGGCGATCATGGCGGGGGAGCCGTTGACCACGCCGGCGTGGCGGGCGGGGGAGCCGCCGATACGGCGGCGCTTGTGGTCGGTCGGCTTGAACAGGCCGCGCATCGCGGCGGCGAACCGCTCCGGGGCCGGGAACACCAGCGGCCTGCCGCCGAGCCCGCTCGCGTCCGCGATCCCGGCCCGCCGACGCCTGGAGTCCTGGCCGGGCAACGCGTACGTCCGTGATCTGGGCGAGTGGGTGCGTACCGTCGCGGTGGCTTGGGCTTGCCGGCGTGCTCGTCGCGCGACCCGGCGCGGGATGCGCTCCGGGTCAGCCGTTGCTGAGCATGCTCGGCGGGACCTCCCGCCTGGTGCCGCGGAGTTGTGCCTCCAGGTCGGCGATGACGTCGTCGATCGCCGTCTTCAAAAGATTCCGGTGGTGGGCGAGGCCGTCCCGGAACGCCCGCGCGGTCGGCCCGACCCAGACGGCCTGGGAGGTGAAGGCGTCGAACGCGGGGTCCAAGGCGGCCTGCAATCGCCGGCCACGCGCCCAGACCAGCGCCAGCGTGCGTTCCAGTTCCTCATAGCGAGGATTTGGAACGAGCTTTTCCATGGTGGTTCCTGCCTATTCGCGCCTTTTGGTGAAGAGTCGGCGTGCCTCTCCGGCGACGTTATGCGATTTCCGTGGCGTCGGCCAGCGGCGGGAGAAGAACGGTATGGCGGGCGGGCGCAACGCGGCGTGTCGCACAAAAGAACGGTGAGACGACGCTCTGAACCTGAAAGCATGACGCCGCCAGGTCGGCGGATTAGACTGTGTGACGATTGTCGGAGCGTGACGCACATCGTCGTGTTTCTGCTGGTGGTCGGTTTGGCCGCGGCGTGAAGGGTGCGGCGGCGCAGGCCCTGTCGGGAGCTCGATTGAGCTTCTTTGGCTGCCAAGGGATGGGTCGGACGCGCCCTTTCCCTGGCCTCGGTCGCGTGATCACTCGGCCACGCAGCCCGGCCTTTCCCGCACGACGATCACAAAACCGGTATTAGGTCCCCGGCCAAGGGAGCAGGTGATGGCATTCTCCTTACGCCGCACCGCTGGGCTCGTATCCGTCGCCTTGCTCGCTCTGGCCGGATGCGGCGAACCGGAATCCGATCGGCCTACTGCGGCCCAGGCGGGGGCGACACTCAAGGAGCACATAACCCAACTGCTCGATAAGGTGGGGGCCTCCGACGTGCAGGTCACCGATCCTGGTGACAGTGACATTCCCTGCGGCGACGGCAAGGCCAAGAGGACCTATGGCGTGACCGCCACCGAAAACGTCGGATCCGGCGACTCCGGGGCGATTCTCCTGGCCCTGGTCGGTGCGCTGGACGAGGTGGCGGAATACGACGCGGTGGGCGAGGCGAGCGACGCGTCCAGGCGGGAGCTGAGGAACGCCCGCCACCACACGCGGATCATTCTGGAGTCGCCGGGGAATCGCCGGATCGTCGTGCGGGGCGAGACGAGCTGTCTGGCGCAGTAGCGCTCACTTGTACGGGGAGATGGCGGGATCCTCCGCGTCGTCCTTGGCGCCGCGGAAGATCAGGTCGAGCCATTTCGCCGCCTCGCCGAGCTCGGTCTTCGAGGTGCCGCCCGAGCCGTTGGCGATGAGCCAGTTGTTGAGGTTGCGCAGGGCCTCCTTGTCCTTGGCGATCCGGTCGAACGGGAGCAGGCGGCCGTCCGGGCCGGTGATCGGCGGCCGGGCGAAGCGCGGGTCGGTGGCGGGCACGGCCGGGGTGAAGCCGCTGTCGATGAGGGCGTTCACCAGCCAGTGGCCCCGGGCCAGGGCGGCGAGCCGTACCTTGTCGTCGAGCGCCTGCACCCGCGTCTTGTCGACCTCGGTGAGCTTGTCGAAGGCGAGCGGGGCGCCGGTGCTGAGCGCGAGCCACAGCACCTGACCCTCGAGCGGGACGGCGATGCCGCCCACGCCGAGCGCGAGGCCGAGCAGGAAGGCCTGCCGTTTGCGCCGCGCCTCGTCCTCGGCGTCGCGGGCGCCCTGGACCAGCCGTTCGGCGGCGTACTGCAGGCCGGAGACGTGGCCGAGGGCGCGCATGACCCGCTCCAGCGGCTCGATGCCGCGGCCGCCGCCGGCCGCCGCCCGGACGAGCCGGTCGGCGAGCTCGCCCATCGCCTTCTCGAACGGCTTGATCGTCGCCGGTGAGGTGGCGAACGTCGTCACGAACGCGAAGGTGTCGGCCGGGCTGAGCCGGAAGGCGGGGTTGAGGCCGGGGACGACGGTGGTCACCTTGCCGAAGGCGCTCGGCCGGGTGCGGTTGGCGTCGCTGAGGTTCGCCCCCTCGGTGATCTCCGTCGCGTACGCCCCGGCGATCTCGGCGAGGTGCACCCTGGTCGGCTCGGCGATGTCGAGCTTCGGCAGCGTCCTGATGAGGTCGAACGCGAGCCTGGCCGCCTCCTCGCTGTGGGCGCCGTCCCGCTCGTCGTACGCGCCCGCCGCGGCGGCGAGCATGCGGCCGAAGGCGTCCGCCCGCGAGTTCTCCTTGAGCTGCAGGTGCTCCTGGTAGGCGTACCGGGACCGCACCGCCACCCGGTCGTTGAGCCGCCGCAGGAAGGTCTCGAGCGGGACGTCGCGGGTCGCCGCGGCGATCGCCGCGCGGGCGGCGGCGGGGTTGTTGCCGAGGGCGTAGAGGTAACCGGCGAGGTCCTCGCCGCTCACGTTGCTCTCCGGCGCGAGGGCGTGCCGGTGCGCCACGGCGGCGAGCCAGCCGGGCGGGAACTCGCCCGCACGGAGCAGATCGCCGAGCCCGTGCCGCACGCCCCCGCCCTTGGCCCGCAGGGGACCGGCGGCGAGCCGTTCCCGCATCTCGGTGAAGGCGCGCACGCCGGCACCGGAGCGGATCGCCGTGCCGAACGCGCGGCTGACCGTGTCGATCGCCGCGTCGGCGTCCTCACCGAGCGCGGCGCGCAGCCGCCGGCCGAGGTCGAGCGTGCGCTCCAGGCCGAGTCCCGCGAAGAAGGCCGCGGTGAACTCGGGATCGTCCGCGTGCTCGCCGAGCGCCTTGACGAAGGCCGCGTACCTGTCGCGGGCGCCGATCACGGTGGGGGTGGCGTCGCCGATCCAGCGGGCGAGGGCGGCGCCGCGGAGCCGGGCCTCGGCCACGCCGACGAAGCGGCTCTCGTCGAACGGCCGCAGCCCCTGCGCCCCGCCGGGCGCCCAGGGCGGCAGCGCGCCGGTCCTCCGGGCCAGCTCCGCACGGCGCCGCAGGTCCGGGAGCTGCTGGCCCACCCAGTTCGCGACGTCCTGGACGCGCAGCATCCGGGTACGGTCGGCGCCGGCCCGGGCCAGCTCGGCGAGTATCGCCCCCGTCTCCTCCCGGAGCACGGCGTGCGCCTGCTCCAGCAGCGCGATGAACTCGGCCATCAATGCCGGATTCATCCCTGAAAAGTCCGGAGACAGCGGCCCTGTGCCCGGGGGTACCGGGGGCGGTCGCTCCATGCCTCGCCTCTCGGTCGCGCTACCTGTGACCCGCATGATAAGGACGCCCGCCGTACGAAACCGGTGGCATGCGAATACGGGTCCGCCGCCGCGGCTCGTCGGGTTTTCCGCATCGCCGGAAGTGCCGCGTCCGCCGTATGAAATCCGGGTCGGCGAGCGCGCCGGCGGGGTTCCGCCCCGGCCGCCGGATCCGGCGCAGGCCACGCCTTTCGCCTGGGGCGGGTGCGGGGGCGAGGGGTGTCGCTTTCCGTATCCGAGCCGCCACGATTCTCTGCGCAGGGGGTCAATGGTTCCGCCCTACGGCATTTGCTATACGTAGGCATTACGTTGCCTTGGCTCCTGCTTTGGGGGGAATATGCGCCGTTTTCGGGCTGCCGCGGTGGTTGTGGCGGCGGCGGCCGCTCTGACCGGATGCGGCCTGGCGGACGCGATCGGCCTGGAGGTGGACACCGGCTCCGCCCGGTCGAACGGAGCGTCGTCGGAACACGGCACCAACCCCCTCGACAACCCGGACGGCACCAAGCCCGGCCTCGCGCCGATCACCTCGGCGGAGGACAAGCAGGAGGCCCGGGACCTCATCGAGAAGCTCGCCACCCGGGGGCGCGGCCCCAAGACCGGCTACTCGCGGGACGAGTACGGCTACGCCTGGGCCGACACCGCCACCGGCGTACCGCTCGCCCGGAACGGGTGCGACACCCGCAACGACATCCTCTCCCGGGACGGCACGAACCTGAGGTACCGGTCCGGCTCCCACTGCGTGCTGGAGTCGATGACCGTCTACGACCCCTACACCGGCACCACGATCGAGTGGCGCAAGTCCGACGCGGCCAAGGTGCAGATCGACCACGTGGTGCCGCTGTCGTACAGCTGGCAGATGGGCGCCTCACGCTGGCCGAAGGAGAAGCGGGTGCAGATCGCGAACGACCCGCTCAACCTGCTCAGCGTCGACGGCTCCACGAACTCGGCCAAGGGCGACTCCAGCCCCGCCTCCTGGCTTCCGCCGAACCGGCGGATCCGCTGCGCCTACGTGGTGCGCTTCGCCCAGGTCGCGCTCAAGTACGGCCTGCCGGTCACGCAGCCCGACAAGACCGCGATGCTCGAGCAGTGCCGCTGACGTTCGGCTGCGGCGCCGCCGGGCTTCCCGCTGCGGCGCTCGGGCCCGGGCGGCCCGCGCGGGCGCCCCGGCGGCGCGGCGGACGCGGGCCGGCGGTGCCGCCCACGTGCGCGGGCCGCCGGGACGGCCGGCGCCGGCCCGCCGAGTCATGACCGATCGGCGTTCGCCCGGCGCCGGGGCGCGATGCGCCGGGTGGCGAGGCGGGCGGCGCGCCCCACTGCGCGGATGGGCCGCACCAGGCGGATCGATCGCGAATTCCGGGCCGCGCAGCGCATTCTTCGTGGCGTACTGAGAATTGCCGCGGATATCACTGCCAGGGCTCATTGCACTGTCCGGTCGGGATTATCGCGATAAACCGACAAGTGGATGTGGAGCCGGCCGCTCAACGCCTGCCTGGCGGCCGTCGCCGTCCGGGGCGCGGCGTCGCTGGTTCCCGGCCACCGGGTGGACGGCACCCCGGCCGAATGCTGTTCCTCAAGGCCGCGGCCCTGCAGCGCCGGCGCCGGCCGTCGCGGCCGCCCGCCCCTCCGGCCGACATCTGATCCTTATCCGGTCATATACCTTGTCGTACCAAGTATCTGGTCGTACTGTAAAAGCGTGGTGGACATCGCTGAGGAGGGCGCCCCGACGCTGCACCGGCTCCGGCGCGAGCTGGCCAGGGGCACCGCCGAGCTCGCCGTGTTGTCGATCCTCAGCTCGGGTCGGCGGTACGGGTACGAGCTGCTGAAACTGCTGCAGACCGCCGGGGCGGGCGTGCTGGAGATCAAGGAGGGCACGCTCTACCCGCTGCTGCACCGCCTGGAGGACGCGGGGCTCATCGCGTCCTCCTGGGAGGTCGAGGGCGGCCGGGGCAGGCCGCGGAAGTACTACTCGATCACCGACCACGGCCGGGGCCACCTCGCCCTGCTGCGGGCGGAGTGGAGCGAACTCGTCGAGGCGATGCGCGCCCTGCTCGACACATTGGACGGAGTGCACCGATGAGTGACGACCAGCGCATCGGCGAGCGCGACCGGAAGGTCATCGAGACCTACACGCGCGACGTCGCCGCCCTGCTGCCCGGCCCCGCCCGCGAACGGCGGGCGATCGTCGCCGAGCTCGCCGATCACCTGACCGAGGCCGCCGAGGCGGGCGAACTCGACGCGGCGCTGCGCCGCCTCGGCGACCCCGAGGCGGCGGCGAAGTCCTTCGCCGGGGTACGGCTCGCCGACCCGGCCTCACCCATGCGGCGGCTGATGGCGGCCGCCGTCGACAACCTGCCGCTGATCGTGCTGACGGTCACCCTCGTGCTGCGCGACCTGGCCGGCCGCGACCAGGTGGCCTGGGCGTTCCCGCCCGCCTGGTACGTCCGCATCGGCGAGACCTTCTGCGTCTCCTCGCCGTTCGGCTGCGGCGGGTACGACCACGCCGGGGCGCTGTTCACGATCGGCGTCCCGCTCGCGCTCGCCTGGTCGGTGCTCGGCCTCGGCATCCTTGAGAGCCGCACCGGCACCACGCCCGGCAAGCTCCTGCTGGGCCTGCGCGTGGTCACCGACACCGGCCTGCGGATCGGCGTCATCGCCGGGGTGGTCCGCCGCCTCGGCTTCCTGCTGGGCCCGGCGGCCTGGCTGGACTGGATCCCGTTCCTGGTCGGCCACCACTGGCGGGTGCTGGACCGGCTCGCCGGGACGAGGGTGGTGCCGGCCGCGTCCCGCTCGGTCGCCGAACCGGCCCGGGCGGACGCGTGACCGCACCGGGTGCGGGGCACGGCAACGCGGCGCGGCCCGGCGGACCGGGGCGAGCCGCCGCCGTGCCCCGCGCGACCGCGGGGCCGGGCGGGCCGATGCGGCGTGGTATCGCGGCCCGGCGCGGCGGCCGGTGGGCCGCCGGGCGGGGCGGCGGCGAACCTCGCCGATGCGCCCGGCGACGCGTCGGCCCGGCCGTACGGCGGCTCCCCGGAAACGGCTCGGCCCATCCGCCGTGGGCCGGCCACGGCGGATGGGCCGGGAACGCTCATCCGGCCGCTCGGAGCCGGAGGCGGACCGTCGCCCGGCCGCGTGCGGCTAGCGGGCCGCGGTGAGCTCGGCTTGCTCGAGCTCGGCCCGCTCCGGCCGCGCGGGCTCGGCGGGCACGATCGTGTCGTAGGGCTTGTAGGGAATCTCGATGTTCTCCGCGCGGTACCGCCGGTGCAGCCGCTTGATGAACTCGTGCACCATCAGGTACTGCGCCGTGGCCTCGCTCGCGCGCAGGATCACCGAGAACTCGATCCGGAGCTCGCCGAAGCCGTTGTAGCGGATCAGCGGCTCGAAGTCGGGCACCGCGCCCTCGACGGTCCGCTGCACCTCCCGCGCCACCTCGAGCGTGATGCGCTCGACCTCGTCGAGGTCGCTGTCGTAGCTCACGCCCACCTTCACGGTGACGGAGGTCTCCTCCACCGGCTGGTGGTAGTTCGTCATCACCGTGTCGGCGAGGTGCGCGTTCGGCACGATCACGATGTTCCCGGACAGCTGGCGGACCGTGGTGTTCCGCCAGTTGATGTCCTCGACGTACCCCTCCTCGCCGGTATCGAGGCGCACGAAGTCGCCGGGCTGGACCTTCTTCGACGCCAGGATCTGCAGGCCGGCGAAGAGGTTGCGCAGCGTGTCCTGCAGGGCGAGGGCGACGGCGAGACCACCCACGCCCAGCGCAGTGAGCAGCGGCGCCACCGAGATGCCGATGCTCTGCAGCAGCACCATGACGCCGGTGCCGATGATCGTGCCGCGGGTGAGCAGCACGAAGATGCTCGCCGACCGCGCCACCCCCGACCTGGCGAGGGCGATCGAGCGGACCATGTTGGCGGCGAACTGCGCGATCGTGACCGACACCGTGAGCACGATCGCGGCGAGGAGCAGCCGCTCGATGAACCCGCGGACCGGCTCCTCCAGCCGCAGGATGTTCGTCGCCCACCATGCCCCGGTGATGGCCGTCGCGGGCAGGGCGATCTGCCGCAGCATGCCCCACCACAGGTCGTCCCACTGGGTGGGCGTGTCGGCGGCCCGCTGCACGAACCGGCCGAACAGCGCGCGCAGCAGGATGCCGAGCACCACTCCGCCCACCAGGCAGGCGCTGGCGATCGTGAAGGACATGATGTCCGCGGGCCGGGTCATGGGCGCCTCCCGCGGCGCACCGGCGCCCCCTCGCCCGGGCACCGACGCGACCCGGTACGGCGGGCCGCGGACGTCGGCGCGACGTGATCCACACTGGTACTCACGTAACGATCATGTTAGCCAGGCTCGCGTTTACTGTGATCACAAATCGGGTAATAGGGGCGGCCCGATCGGCCGGTCCGCACGTCCGCCCGTGAACCGGCGGCCCGGCCGTCCTGCCGTGATCGGCGACCGCCGCGCACGCCGGCCGGCCGCGCCGTAGCCGGACCGCGGGGAGGCCCGCTCCGCACGGGCCCGAGGACCGACCCGTGCCGACGGCGGCCGGCGCCCGCGGCCGGCCGGTCCTCCGGCGGCGCGGCGGGAACCCCGCCCTCGCGGTCCCCGCCGCCCACCGGGCCGGGTACGGCGAGCCGGCCTCAGTCGTCGTGCCCGTCGTCCCGGCCGTCGTCGCAGTCGGCATCGTGGCCGGCGTCGCGGTCGTCGTCGTGCTCCTGGCGGACGATCTCCCGTCGTCGGTGGCGACGTGACCGGCTTCGTCCTGTTCGTCACGGCGTCCGGTCAAGCCGCGGCCGCGATGGGCCCGCGCCGTGCCGTTCCCGAGGGCGGGCTAGGACAGGAACGCCAGCAGCCGCTCGTTCACCTCGGCCGCGTGGGTCCACAGCAGGCCGTGCGGGGCGCCGTCGATCTCGACGTACTCCGCGGACGGCAGCGCGGCGTGGAACGGGCGGCCCGTGGCGTCGATCGGCAGGATGCGGTCGGCGGTGCCCTGCATGATCATCGTGGGCACGCCGAGCTCGGCGATCTTGGCGACGTCCTGGCGGAAGTCGGTGAACCAGGTCGACACGCAGGCCGCGGCCGCGTACGGCGCGGACGACACCGCGACGTTCCAGCTCGCGCGCACGGCGGCCTCGCTCAGCCGCGGCGTGCCGAGGAACCTGTCGGTGTCGTAGAAGTTCGCGAAGAAGGTCTCGTACCAGGCGTACCGGTCCCTGGCGGCGGCCTCCTTGTTCTGCTCGAGCACCGACTCGTCGAGGCCGGTGGGGTTGTCCTCGGTCTTGAGCAGGTACGGCTCGAGCGGCGCGATGAAGACGGCCTTGGCGACCCGGTCCGCGCCCTGCGTGGCGAGGTAGCGGCCCACCTCGCCGGTGCCCATCGAGAACCCGACGAGGATCGCGTCCCGCAGGTCGAGCACGTTGAGCAGCGCGGTGAGGTCCGTGGTGAAGGTGTCGTAGTCGTAGCCGCTGGTGGGCCGGCTCGACCGGCCGAAGCCCCGCCGGTCGTAGGTGATGACCCGGTAGCCCGCGTCGAGCAGCGCCGCGGTCTGCTTCTCCCAGGAGTCCCCGGTCAGCGGGTAGCCGTGGATGAGCACGACCGGCCGGCCGGAGCCGTGGTCCTCGTAGTAGATCTCGACCGGTACGTTGTTCTCCCTGCCCACGGTCGCGTACGGCATGGCGGACGTTCCCTTCGTCGCTCGGTGACGGCGGCCCGGGTGGGCCGATGGCCGGCGGTCCCGCCCGGCCCGTGTGGTGCCGGCGGCGCGACCGCCGCGGTCACCTACCCGCGATTCGCGCGCTAACCCGTCCTCCGCGGCGCTGCCGGTCGGGTTCCGGCGGCCGGAGCGGGCGGCGGGTGCCCGCCCGGGGGCCGTCACCGCAGGTCGCGGGCCTTGCGGTGCCGGGGCGGGGTTCCGCGGAACGCCGGCGCCTTCGTCCGCGACCACCGGCCCTCCCGCCCGCTCGTCGCGCCGCGGGCGGGCCGGGGTCAGCGGCCGGGCGCCGCGGCCGCGGGGGCGAGGTGCGGGGCGATGCGGGCGCGCACCGCCTCGGGGCGGGGGTCGGCGGCGAGCGCGGCCATGAGCAGGATGCGGGCCTTGGCGGCGGGCAGCGGCCCGGCGAACACCGCGCCCGCCGCGGCGAGGTCGGCCCCGCCGCCCGCGCCGTACACCGGGACCGCCGGGCCCTCCGCGCACCGGGAGGCGACCACGACGACGATGCCGTCGTCGACGCAGCGCCGTACCTCGCGCAGCACGCCGGGGGTGGGGTTGCCGGTCCCGAGCGCGGCGAGCACGATACCGCGCGCCCCCGCCCGGCGGCAGGCCGCCACCTGCACCCCGTCGGCGTCGAGGTAGACCGGCACGATGTCCACCCGGGCGGGCAGGTCGCGCAGCTCGGCGAGGGTGAAGCCGGGCGGGCGCTCCGGCCGGGCCGCCAGCCGGACCCGCCCGCCGGCCACCGCGCCGAGCGGGCCGGCGCCGGGGGAGGCGAAGGCGTCGAGGGCGAGCGTGTGCGCCTTCACCGCGTGCCGGGCGGCGTGGATGCGGCCGCCCATCACGATCACCGAGCCGAGCCCGCGGCAGGCGGGGTCGGCGGCGACCCGCACCGCGTCGGCGAGGTTGCGCGGCCCGTCCGCGTCCGGCGCGGAGGCGTGGCGCTGGGCGCCGGTGAACGCCACCGTGCGCCCGGGCGGCAGCACCAGGTCCACCAGGTAGGCGGTCTCCTCCATGGTGTCGGTGCCGTGGGTGACCACCACGCCGCCGGTCTCCGCCGCCGCGAGCGCCTCCGCGGCGATGGCGAGCACGTCCGCCCGGGTCAGGTTGAAGCTGTGCGCCAGCATCACCTCGCGGACCGCCACCGCCCCGCCGTACCCGGCGGCGAGCTCCGCCCCGGGCACCGCCACCCGCACGCCGCCGCCCGCCGCGTCCGGCAGCGAGGCGATCGTGCCGCCGGTGGTGAGCACGGTCACCGGGGCGGTCACCGGGCCACCTCGGCGGCGGGCTCGACCGGGGCGGCGGCCACGCGGCGCCGTGCGCGGGCCGCGAGCAGGCAGTACAGGCCGCCCGCGACCAGGCCGCCGGACAGCCAGGAGAAGTCGGTGCCGCCGAGCATGCGGGCGATCGGCCCCTGCAGCGCGGGCACCATGCCGTACTCCCAGCTCCACGCCGCCACCAGGCCGAGGCCGAGGCTGACCAGCGCGGGCCGGTTCCACGCCCCGTACGGCCCGGCGTCGCCGAGGTAGAGCGCGGGGACGTCCACCCGGCCGCGGCGCACCACGAAATAGTCCACGAGCACGACGCTCGCCCACGGCGAGATCCACACCAGGATCGACACCATCCAGTGGTCGAACGCCCGGGCGAAGTCGTCGGCCTGCACGAACACCGCCAGCACCGTCGCGGCCACCGCGCCGGCGACCAGGGTGACCTTCCAGCGCGCGGCGCGGATGCCCACGGTGAGCGCGGCGAGCGAGCAGGAGTACAGGTTGAGGATGTTGGTCGCCACCGGGCCGTGCATGATCAGCAGCAGCACCGGCACCGCCATCACCCCGAACGTGGCGGTCACCAGCGTGGACGGGTCGCTGCCGCCGCCCGCGCTCGCCAGCCAGGCGCCGAGCGCGGCGAGCCACACCGTGGGCAGGTACATGCCGAGGAACGCCGCCCAGAACACCGAGCGGCCCGGCGTGCGGACCCGGACGAACCGGCTGTAGTCCGCCGAGTACGGCAGCCAGCTCACGCCCCAGCCGACGCCGATCGCGGTGAGCAGCCGGGTGACGGCGGTGAGCTTGTCGGCCGCGGTGACCGCGGTGGCCGAGGTCCAGTCCGGGGCCGTGGTGGCGAGCGCCAGCACGGTCATGATCGCCATGATGAGCACGGTGGCGGGCACCGTGTACTTCTCGAAGGTGCGGATGGCGTAGAAGCCGTACAGCGCCAGGCCGAGCTGGACCGCCATGATGACCCCGGCGACCAGGTACTTCAGGCCGAGGCCGCCGTGGATGCCGAGCTGGGCGAGGATCGCGATGACCAGGTCGAGCACCACCCAGGTGTTGACGCCGACCCAGCCCATCGCGAGCAGGCCCTGCACCACCCCGGGGACGATCGCGCCGCGCCGGCCGAACGCGGCGCGGCCCAGCACCATCTGGTTCACCCCGGTCCGGTGCCCGATGACGTTGAACACCCCGAAGACCGCGCAGCCCACCAGGTTGCCGACGGCGATCACCGCCAGCGTCTCGAGCAGGCTGAGCCCGAGCGTGATGCCGAGGGCGCCGAGCACCCAGTTGATCGGGGCGATGTTCGCCCCGGCCCAGATCCAGAACTGCTGCCAGGGGGTGGAGTCGCGGGACGCCGCCGGGATCGGCTCGATGCCGTGCTCGTCGAAGTGCCGCGGCGTCTCGGACCGGGGGAGATCACTGCTGGGCATGGCTTCCTCCTGTGCGTGATGGAGGCCACAAAATCGGTTGCCCGATTCGTGCAGTGGAGGAAGCTCCAAGGTTTCACCGGCTGCATGTGTACATTCACAGGCGCGCACCGTGCGGTCCCTGCTCGGCGACCTTTTCGGCGGCGCTCCACGTGTGGCAGCCGTGCAGTGCCGGGCCGGCGCGGGGAACGTCGGGCGCGATCCCCGCCGCACCCGGTGGGCGCGGCCCGCGCCGGATCTCGCGCGGGGTCACCCGGTGCCGGCCGCGTCCCGCCGGTGGCCGCGCGCGCGTCGCCGGGCCGCCCGGGCTGCCTGTTCGATCCAGGCGTAGGCCCGGCCCGGGGCGGAGTCATACGCCTGGCCGCGGATGATCGCGACGAGCCGCCAGACCCGCTCGGCGCGGGGGTCGTGCTCGTCGAAGGCGCGCAGCAGGTCGTCGAGGGTCTCGCCGCGCAGCGCCAGGATGCGGTCGAGCACGGGCCGCGCCTGCGGGGAGCCGGGGGCGATGCCCGCCTCGACGGCGGCGAGCGCCTCCGCGACGACCGCGGCGTTGGTCCGGCGGAGGTCGTCCGCGGCGCGCGGACCGCGCCAGTACTCCTCGCTCTCCCTGCGCAGGTTCTCCCGGAAGCCGGGGTCGGCGAACAGCTCGGCGAGTTCCAGCCATGCGTCGAGCTGGGCCGTGGTGGGCTCCTCGGGGAGCTCGGGCAGCATGGCGTCGCGCATCGCCGCCAGCCACTCGTGCCGGGCCCGGATGCCGCCGCCCACCTCGTCGATGAACTCGTCGACGAGCGCGGCCATTTCGGCGGGGCCGAGCTTGCCGAGCGCGTGCAGCCTGCGCAGGTCCTGCTCGTCCGGGGCGTCCTTGCCGAGCGCGACGCGGAGCACGGCCCGGGTCCGGCGCAGCGCGGCGAGCTGCGCCTCCACCGCCCGCAGGTGCAGCGCGAGCACCTGCTTGAGGTCGCTCTTCTCGCTGATCGAGCGGATCGTGGCGAGGTCGAGGCCGATCTCCCGCAGCGTGCGGACGAGCTCCAGCCGTACCCGGTGCTCGTCGGTGTAGCGGCGGTAGCCGGAGGCGGTGCGCGCCGGGGCGGGAAGCACCCCGGTGTCCGAGTAGAACCGGATGGTCTTGACGGGGATGCCGGTGAGTTCGGCGAGCTGTCCGATCGAATATTCCACTTGAGTCTCCAGTAACTGGAGACTTTAGCGTGGCCGCCATGGCGAAGAAAACGGTGGTCAGGGTCGTCACCCTGCACATATCGGCCGGTGAGGCGGGTCCGGCGACCGTCGGCAAGGACCTCGGCCCGCTCGGCATCAACCTGATGGAGTTCTGCAAGCGCTACAACGCGCTCACGGCGCATCGGCGCGGCTTCACGGTCCCGGCCGTGATCACGGTCTACGAGGACCGGTCGTTCGATCTGGCGATCAAGCAGCCGACGACGGCGTCGCTCATCCGCAAGGTGGCGGGCCTCGACAAGGGCGCGGCCAGGCCGGGGCGCGAGGGCGCCGGGGTCGTGACCACCGCCCAGCTCAAGGAGGTGGCCACGATCAAGCTGCCCGACCTCAACACCACCGACCTGGACAAGGCGGTCAGGATCGTCGCCGGTACGGCGCGCTCGATGGGCCTCACCGTCGTCGACTGAGCGCCGGCCGGTCGCGCGCGGCCGGGTCGTGCAGTGGAGGAACCTCCAGAGTTCGGCCGATCGCGTGTGTATATTCACAGCGTGCTCACCGTGCGGTCCCTGCTGGAGGAGCCGGCGCTGGAGCTGCGGCTCCTCGTGCCCGGGCCGCCGGGCGCGCTGGAGCGGCCGGTGGTCTGGGTGCACAACACCGAGCTGCCCGACCCGTCCACCTACCTGCGCGAGGGCGAGCTGGTGCTCACCAACGGCCTGTGGCTCCGGGTGACCCCGGACGTCTTCGTCGCGAACGTGGTGCGGGGCGGCGCGGTGGGCATCGTGTTCGGGCTGCGCGCGGACACCCGGGAGACCCCGCCCGAGCTGGTCGCCGCGTGCCGGGCCGCGGAACTGCCGCTGCTGGAGATCTCGCCCGCGGTGCCGTTCACCGCGGTCTCCGAGGCGGTCGCCGCCCGCTACACCGAGGAACGCCAGCGCGCCCTGGTGGGCCGGGTACGGCGCGGCGACGCGCTCGCCATGGCGATCTCGCGGGGCGCGGGCGCGTCCGGTGTGCTGCGGGTGCTGCGGCAGGAGCACGACCTGCCGCTCGCCGTGGCCGACCGGCGGGGACGGCTGCTCGCCACGGCCGGGATCGAGCTGGACGCGGAGCGCGCGCGGGCGGTGGGCCGGGCCGCGGGCGCGGCGCTGGCGCGCCGCCCGCCGCCGCTGGAGATCGAGCTCGGCGCCGCGGGCACGGCCACCGTCTTCCTCGTGGGGGCGGTCGGCGACGTGGACGCCGCGCTGCTGTGCCTGCGCCCGGCGCGCGCGCTCGGCCCGGCCGAGAAGGACGCGCTGGAGCAGGCGGCGCGGTTCCTCAGCCTCGAGGTGGCCAAGCAGCAGGCGGTGCAGGCGATCGAGCAGCGCTTCGCGGGCGAGCTGCTGGAGATGGTGCTGTCGGGCGGGCACCGCGCGGGCGAGGTACGGGAACGGCTGCGCGCGTTCGGCGTGGACGCCGACGGGCCGCTCGCGGTGTGCGCGGTGGCCTTCGCCGCCGCCCCGGCCGGCGGCGGCGGTGCGGCGGCCGGGCCCGCGCCCTCGGCCGGGCCGTACCCGCAGGCGGACGACTCCGCGACGCTGCCCGGGCTCGCCGAGACCGTCGGCGAGCTGCTCACCGCCGAGGCGATCCCCGCCGTGGTCGCCGAGGGCTCCCAGGACGTGGTCGCGGTGCTGTCCTGGCGGCGGCCCGAGGGCGAGCTGAAGCCGCTGCTGGAACGCCTGGTCGCCACCGTGGCGGACCGGTTCCCCGGGCGGCGCGCGGTGGCCGGGCTGGGCGGGTTCGCGCCGCGCGCCACCGAGCTGCGCGAGCCGCTGCTGCGCGCCCGGGAGGCGTGCCGGGCGCTGCGCCGCAGGCGGACCGGGCCGGCCGTGCGCACGTTCGCCGAGCTCGGCACCTACCGGCTGCTGCTCGCCCTGCAGGACTCCGGCACGCTGCGCGGGCTCGCCGACGCGGTGCTCGGGCCGCTGTGGGAGCACGACGCGCGGCGCGGCGGGGAGCTGGAGCGGACGCTGCGCGCCTTCCTCGACCACGACGGCCAGTGGGCGGCCACCGCCGCCGCCCTGCACGTCCACGTCAACACCCTGCGCAACCGCCTGGCCAAGATCGCCGAGCTCACCGGCAAGGACGTCTCCCGCACCGAGGACCGCGTCGACCTCTTCCTCGCCCTGGAGGCCGCCGCCACGCAGTGAGCCGCCGCAGGGACCTCTGTCCTCTGCGGCGCGGCGTACGGGGGCGCGCCGGCCCGGTCCGGACGAGCGATCGTGACGGCAGCCCGAAGCCCCCGGACCGACGCACGTACTTTATCCGGCGGCTCCGGCGCACTTCAGGGGAGTCCGCGCCGTCGCGCCGGTACGGCGCGGCTCCGGCGGCCGCGGGCGCGGCCGTGGCATCGGGTTCGGCACTGGTTCGGCGCTGTGCGGAGCGATGAACGGTACCGCGCCCGCGGCTCGGGACCACGCGCGGCGGCGCGGCCACCGATGGGCGGACCGGGCCCGGGGTACGCCCGGCGCGGCGCGTGCCGCGGCCGGGACGGCCGGGCCCGGGCCAGGGGCACGCGCCCGGCGCGGCCGTCCGCGTCGAAGGAGGGCGCGCCGGGCGCGTGCCGTACCGGCCCCGGGGTGCGATGAGCCGGTCAGTCCGGGTAGACGGCCGGGTCGATCGCGGGCGGCCGGTGCGGGCGCAGCGGCACGCCCGGATCGGCCAGCGCGGCCTCGGCCACCTCGCGGCAGCGGGCGAACCGCACGTCGCCGCAGGCGAGCGCGTCCTCGATGAACCGGCGCAGCGCGAGCGCGCGGCCGGGGCGGCCGGACAGGAACGGGTGCGCGCACAGGTTGAACAGGCAGCCGTAGTGGCGCATGCCCTCCAGCTCCGCCTGCCACAGCTCCAGCACCTTGCGCGGCGACTCGATCACCGAGCCGACGTCCGGCGCGGGCAGGAACGCGTACTGCTCCCAGTCGTCGAGCGACCAGTGCACCGGCAGCTCGGCGATCTCGCCGTGGCCGGTGACGATCCGGTACGGCCGGTCGTCGCCCATCAGCGACGAGTCGTACCGCAGCCCGTGCTCGGCGACGAGGTCGGCGGTGAGCCAGCTCGCCTCCCACAGCGCGGCCCGGTGCCCGGCCACCGCGACGCCCTGGTCCTGGAACACCCGCAGCGCCCGCACGAAGTCGGCCCGCTCCTGCTCCGGGGTGAGAGAGGTGGGCGGCCGGTGCGCGTAGGAGTGGTGGGCCACCTCGTGCCCGGCCGCGACGATCCGCGCGGCGAGGCCGGGCCGCTGCTCGGCCACCCAGCCCGGCATGAAGAACGTGGCGGGCACGCCCAGCTCGTCCAGCAGGTCGAGGATCCGGGGCAGGCCCACGTCCGGCCCGTACGCCTGATGGGACATCGTGCTCGCGTGCCGCGCGTACCGCCCGCCCTGGGCGAGGATCGGCGTCTCGGCGTCCACGTCGAAGGTGAGCGTGACCACGGCGGCCGCCCCGCCCAGCCAGCTCCCGCTCACAACAGGACCATCCTCACACTCCCGGCATTTCGTCTCACGCGCCGACAGCCTGTCGCCACCGGCGGGCGTTGTCCAGCGTGGCGAACGGCTCCAGCATCGCGGGGTCGAACGCCCGCGGCGCCTCGCCGGCCGCGAGCAGCCGCGGCAGGTCGGGGTTGGCGAGCGCGCCCCGGCCGATCGACAGCAGGTCGGCGTGCCCCTCGGCGAGCACCCGGGCGGCCCGCTCCGGCTCGTGCATGCCCCCGTTGGCGATCACCGGGAGGCCGGTGACCCGCCGGGCGAGCCGGGTGATCGTCTCGCCGTCGCCGAGCCGGGCCGTCTCGATCCAGTCCCGGCCCTCGCTCGCGATGTGCAGGTACGACGCACCCGCCTCGGCCAGCGCGGCGAACACGGTCTCGGCGTCCTTGGCCCCGCCGGGCCAGCGGTAGGTGAAGTCGTTCACCTTCGTCTGCGACAGCCGCACCCCGACGCACCAGTCCGGCCCGACCGCCGCGCGGATCGCGGCCACCACCTCGGCGGCGAGCCGCACCCGGTGCGCGATCGGCCCGCCGTACCGGTCGGCGCGCTGATTGGTGTAGTCGGTGAGGAACTGGTCGAGCAGGTAGCCGTTGGCGGCGTGCACCTCCACGCCGTCGAACCCGGCCCGGCGGGCCCGCACCGCCGAGTCGGCGAACCCGCGCACCGCCTCGGCGATCGCGGCCTCGTCCATCTCCTTCGGCACCGGCCACGGGCCGTGCCCGCCGTACTCCGGCATCATCTCGCCGCGCGGCCGCACCGGCGACGGCCCGGCGGTGTGGTCGCGGTGCCGGTTGCCCTGGGACAGCGCGCCCGCGTGCATGAGCTGCAGCACGATCGGCGCCCCGGCCGCGTGCACCCGGCCGGTCACCTCCCGCCAGCCCGCCACGTGCCGGTCGGTGACGATGCCCGGCTGGTTGAAGTACCTCTGGCTGTAGGCGGCGTCGGTGTAGGTGCCCTCGGTGATCACCAGGCCGAAGCCGCCGCGGGCGAACTCCGCGTAGTAGTCGGCCATCTGCTCGGTCGGGGTGCCGTCGGCGGTGGCCGACACCCGCGTCATCGGCGAGACCGCCAGCAGGTTGGCGGTCCGCAGCTCCCCGATCCGCCCCGGCCGCAGCGCCGGGTGCGCACCCGTGGTGGGCCTCATCGTGGTCGTCTCCTCCGGCATGTCTCAGAGCACCTCCAGGGCGAGCGGCGACAGCCCGCCTGCGTTGATCCCGGTGATGTCCTGCGGGCAGGCGGACAGCGCGACCACGCAGTCCATCGCCGCCTCGAAGGTGATCGAGTCGCCGGGGCGGCTCGGCGACGGCAGCGAGCCGAGCTCGCCGTCCGGCCCCACCGGCACGTCCATGAACACGTTGACCGGCTGCGGCGTGGTCTCGACGGCGAGGCCCAGCTCGGCGAGCGCCCGCTCCAGGTTCACCGCGCACGACGCGTGCCCCGGCGGCGCGCCGAGCTCGGCGTAGCGGGCCGGGTCGCAGGCCGCGATGAGCATGTCGTGGCGGCCGGGGGAGGTGTCCGCCACCAGGGTGAGGATCGGCCGCCGCCGGTTGGTCACGAACGCCTCGCCGATCCGGGGGAACAGCCGGCCGACCGCGGCCCGGGTGTGCGACGCGCTCAGGTGCTCGCGGACGTCCTCGGCCGCGAACGCGAACAGGTCCCCCACCTGCCCGCCGTCCAGGTCGATCACCCGCACGCGCCGCCCGGCAGGCACCCGTACGGCACGGCCCTCGCCCGCGGGTACGACGACCCTCGTCGTTGTCTGACTCATGCCACCCAGCACAGCACCGGCGATCCTCGCCTGGCCATAGAGCTTCATCCACTCTTTGTCGGTTCCGTTGGGTGAATCTCCACCCAAGCGGGCGGAGGTCCGGGGGCGGGTACGGCCCCTCGCGGGGCGCGGCCGCCGCGGTCCGGGCGCCCGCGCTCCACCCGCCGGGTGGCACGGCCCGGGTGCCGGCGTCCTCCGCCGCGTGCAGCTGGAGCCGCCGTCCCGGGGTCGCGACGCTCGAGCCGGGCCACGCGGTGCGACCCGCGGGCGGCCTCGGCCGCGGCGCGGGTCATGTGGCGGCGAGCAGGGCCGCCAGCTCGCGCTCCAGCCCGGCGTCGCCGACCGGGAGCACGGTGAGCGGCAGGCCGAGCAGCCGGGCCGCCCGCTCGGCCCGGGCGCGCAGCTCGGCGGTGGGGGACTGGGCGAGCCAGACCACCCGCCGGTAGTTGCCGAAGTAGGCGTCGCGCAGCTCCGGGTACCGGTCGAGGCCGAGCTCGGCGACGACCGAGCGGTCGAAGGCGCGCACCAGATGGTCGGTGAGCAGGTAGGTGCCCGGCTCCTCGGCGATCAGGTCGTGCGCGAGCGGCCCGGCGAAGACCTCGTAGCAGTGCGCGCCGCGCAGCCGGGCCAGGCCGTGCCGGGCGCACACCTCGTCGAGCGCGCCGTACGTGCCGCAGTCGGCGTACGCGACCGCGAGCCGCCGGTGGCGCGGGCGCAGCTCGGCCACGAGCGCCGCCACCGCGGCGGCGATGCGCTCGGGCCGGTTGTGCAGCAGCGGCGGCAGCGGGTGCACGGTCACCGGCCAGCCGCGCCGGTCGGCGATCTCGCGCACGTGCCGGGCGAGCGCCCCGCACGCGATCACCCCGACCGTGCGCTCCGGGTCAGCCGGGGAACGCGAGCTCGCCGACGAAGCGGTCGTTGAAGTCGGGCCGGTCGGAGAGCTCGACATAGCGCACCTCCTCCAGCAGGGCGAGCGCCCCGGCCCGCTCCTGCGCCGACAGCAGCGCGAGCTTCGCGCCCTCGCCCGCCACGTTGCCCGCGCTCACGATCCGGGCCGGCGCGAGCCGAGGCACCAATCCGATGCGGATCGCCGAGGCGGGGGACAGGTACGAGCCGAACGAGCCCGCGAGCAGCACCTGCCGGATGTCCGACTCGGCGGCGCCGTACTCCTCCAGCAGCAGCCGCCACCCGGTGGCGATCGCCCCCTTGGCGAACTGCAGCTCCCGGATGTCCCGCTGCGACAGGTACACCGGCTCGGCCGCGTCCGGATCGGTGAGCAGGAAGACGCGCTCGCCGCCGATTGTGGCGAGCCGCTCGGCGAGCGCCGGGGCGACCCGCCGCGCCGCGTCCGCGTCCGCCAGCCGCCCGGAGGCGTCGACCAGGCCGGTACGGCGCAGCTCGGCGACCGCGTCCACCAGCCCGGACCCGCACAGCCCGGCCGGGGCGGCGTCGCCGATCACCCCGAGCGCCACCCGCCCGGCGGCCGGGTCGATGCGCACGGTCTCGATCGCGCCGGGCGCGGCCCGCATGCCGCACCGGATCTGCGCGCCCTCGAACGCGGGCCCGGCCGGGGCGGCGGTGGCGAGCAGCCGGTCGGCGTCGCCGAGCACGATCTCGCAGTTGGTGCCGACGTCGATGAGCAGCCGCAGCCGCCGGTCCCGGTCCATCCCGGCGGCGAGCGCCCCGGCCACGATGTCGCCGCCGACGTACGCGCCGAGCGCGGGCAGCACCACCGCGCGCGCCCGCGGGTGCACCGGCACGCCGAGGTCGCCGGCGAGCAGCTCCGGGAAGGAACGGGCCGCCATCACGAACGGGGCCACGCCGAGCGGCTCGGGGTCGATGCCGAGCGCCAGGTGCACCATGGTCGCGTTGCCCGCCAGCGCGATCTCGTACACCTCCTCCCGGGCCACCCCGGCCCGGGCGCACACCTCGCCGGTGAGCCGGGCGAGCGTGTCCCGGGCCGCGTCGCGCAGCCGGTCGAGCGCGGCCGGGTCGAGCATCGCCGCGCTGATCCGGGAGATCACGTCCGCGCCGTACGGCTGCTGCAGGTTGAGCATCGAGGCGACCGCGGCCGGGGCGCCGGTGGCGAGGTCGAGCAGGGTGGCCACCACGGTGGTGGTGCCGAGGTCGAAGGCGATGCCGTACCGGCGGGCGGTGGTGTCCCCCGGCTCGACGTCGATCAGCGCGGTGCCCACCACCACCGCGGTCACCTTGAAGTCGGCGGCGCGCAGCACCCGCCCGGCCCGCCGGTACACGTGCAGGTCGGGTATGACCTCGAGGTCGTCGAGCGCGCGCACGATCCGCTCCACGTCCGGGGTCTGGTCGGCGAGCGACGGCTCGGCCAGCTCGAGGTACCGCTTCTGCACGGCCGGGCGCAGGATCACCTGCCGCCCCACCCCGACCGTGGCCGCCTTCGGCCGGGTGGTCAGCGGCGGCACCTCCACGGTGAGGTCGCCGGTGGCCTGGGCGAGGCAGGCGAGCCGCCAGCCCTGCCGCAGCCGCTCGGCGTCGAACGCCCGCGGGTCGTGCCGGGAGACCGGGACCTCGCCCGCGGCGATCCGCACCTTGCACTTGCGGCAGGTGCCGTGCCCGCCGCAGGTCGAGTCGATCGCGACGCCGTTCCAGCTCGCCGCCTCGAACACGGTCACCCCGGGCGGCACGCTCACCTGCACCCCGGACGGCTCGAAGCGCAGCCGTACCCGGGCGGTCGGCTCCGGCGGCGGGGCGGGGCGGCCGTCCTCGCGCACCGGCACGGAGTCGGCCGTCATGACGCGGCCTTGGCGCGGTAGGCGGCGATCCAGTTCGCGCCCCACGGGTCGTTGCCGAGCAGCAGGTCGCCCGCGCGCACCGCGGCGACGCACTCGGGGGCGAGCGCGTTCATGATCGCGCTGGTGAGGCCGGCGGACATCGCCATGGCGAGGAACGCGGCGTTGATCGTCGCCCGGTCGGGCAGGCCGAACGACACGTTCGAGGCGCCCAGGCACATGTTCAGCCCGTACCGGCGGCGGATCTCGCGGATCGTCTCCAGCGTGACGGTCACCGCGTCGGCGTCCGCGCCGACCGTCATCGCGAGCGGGTCGATGACGATGTCCTCGAGCGGGATGCCGTACTCCCGCGTCGCCACCCGGACGATCTTGTCGGTGATCTCCAGCCGCTTCTCGACCGTCTCCGGGATGCCGGTCTCGTCGTTGGCGAGCGCGATCACCGCCGCGCCGTACCGCTTCACCAGCGGCAGCACCTCGGCGAGCCGGTCGTCCTCGCCGGTCACCGAGTTCACCAGGGCCTTGCCCCGGTAGACGGCGAGGCCCGCCTCGAGCGCCTCGACCACCGAGGAGTCGAGGCACAGCGGCAGGTCGGTGTGCTCCTGAACCAGCCGGACCATGCGGGCGAGCAGGCCGGCCTCGTCGGCGAGCGGCACGCCCGCGTTCACATCGAGCATGTCGGCACCGGCGGCGACCTGGCGCTCGACGTCGACGACCACCTGGGAGAGGTCGCCCGCGCGCAGCGCCTCGGCGAACCTCTTGCGCCCGGTGGGGTTGATGCGCTCGCCGATCACGCAGAACGGCCGGTCGGGGCCGATGACCACCTCGCGGGCGTGGGAGCGGAGGACCGTGTGCATGTGCGACCGCCCTCCTCAGGAGACCAGGGCCCGGCGGCGTTCGAGCAGTTCCTTGGCGCGGCGCACCGCCGAGGAGGCGTCGGCCGCGTACCCGTCCGCGCCGACCGCGTCGGCGTACTCCTGGGTGACCGGCGCGCCGCCCACCATCACGATCACCTGGTCGCGCAGGCCCGCCTTGACCAGCGCGTTGATGTTCGCCTTGAACATCGGCATCGTCGTGGTGAGGAACGCGGAGAACCCGACGATGTCCGGCCTGTGCTCGCGGACCGCCTCGACGAACCGCTCCGGCGGCACCTGCACGCCGAGGTCGATCACGGTGAACCCGGCGCCCTCGAGCATGATGTTCACCAGGTTCTTGCCGATGTCGTGCACGTCGCCCTTGACGGTGCCCATCACGAACGTGCCGATCGAGGACGCGCCGGTTCGCGTGAGCAGCGGCCGCAGCACCTCCATCGCCCCGGCCATCGCCTTGCCCGCGATGAGCATCTCCGGCACGAACAGGTCGCCCCGCTCGAACCGGGCGCCCACCTCCTCCAGGGCGGGGATGAGCGCGTCGAACAGCATCGTCTCGGGGGAGAGGCCGAGCTCAAGCCCCCGGTTGGTGAGGTCGAGCACGGCGGGGCCGTTGCCGGCGAGCGTCTCGTCGTAGAGGCCGCGGAGGACGTCCTGTTCGTTCATAACCCACCTTCCGGCTCGCGGGCCGTGCGGGCCACGGCCGATGCCAGTGCGGCGGAGAGCTCCTCCGCCTCGGAGACGAGCAGTGCGCCGATCTCGGCGATCCGGCCCTCGTCGAGCCGGAAGGTCGGCGCGGAGACCGAGATCGCGGCGATCACCCGGCCGCCGCGGCCGCGCACCGGGGCGGCGACCGCGACCAGGCCCGGCTCCAGCTCCTCGACCGCCACGCCGTACCCGGTCCTGCGGATCTCGGCGAACTGCGCGGCGAGCCGGGCGCGGTCGGTGATCGTGTGCGGGGTGCGGCGCTCCAGGCGGCCGCGGGGCAGCTCGGCCGCGCCGAACGCGACGAACACCTTGCCGAGCGCCGAGCAGTGCAGCGGCACGCGCAGGCCCACCCAGTTCGTGGCGCCGAGCAGGTAGCGGCTGTCCACCTGGGCCACCTGCTCCACCTCGGCGCCGGCCGGCACGGCGAGGTTCACCGTCTCGCCGGTCTTCTCGCCGAGCCGTTCCAGCACCGGCTGGGCCGCGGCGATCAGCTCGGCGATGCCGGAGCGGCTCGCGTACCGGGTGAGCACCGGGCCGGGCATGAACGCGCCGGCCGCGTCCCGGCCGAGCAGGCCGTGCCGTTCCAGCGCGGACAGCAGCCGGGAGGCGGTGCTCTTCGACAGGCCGGACTCGGCGTGCAGCCGGGAGAACGGCAGCGGCTCGTCGGCCTCGATCACGCGGACGAGCAGGCCCGCCGCCCGGTCGATCGCCTGGGTCCCGGACCGGCGCTCGGGCGGGCCGGTGCGCGCGGCGGCCGCGGGCGTGGAGCGCGGGCCGCCACCTGCACGAAGTTCCACATTGTGAGACTCGGTTTCCATAATCCGAGCGTAAAATCGGGTCACAATGAGGTCAAGGGAGGGTCGCGTGTTCGTCAACCGGATGCCCCGCTACGAGATCCTCTCCGCCGACGCCATGGCCACCCTCGACCGCGGCTGGCGGCGCATCGTCTCCGAGATCGGCGTCGAGTTCGACTCGCCCCGGGCGCTGGAGCTGTTCCGCAAGGCCGGCATGAAGGTCGAGGGCAGAACCGTCTTCTTCGACCCCGAGTTCCTGCTCGAGCAGGTCGCCAAGGCCCCCCGCGAGTTCGACGTGCAGGCCCGCAACCCGGCCAACACCGTGCGCATCGGCGGCGACCACATGGTCTTCGGCGCCGTGTACGGCTCGCCGTTCGTGCGCGAGGGCGGCGTGCGGCGGGACGCCACCCTCGACGACTTCCACCGGTTCTGCAAGCTCTCCCAGGTGTTCCCCGAGCTCGACTCGGCCGGCGGGGTGGTGTGCGAGCCGAACGACGTGCCGCTCGACTCCCGGCACCTCGACATGACGTACGCGCTGCAGACCCTCACCGACAAGATCTACATGGGCAGCGTGGTGTCCGGGCCGAACGCCGCGGACACGATCGCGATGACCTCGATCCTGTTCGGCGGGCGGGAGAACATCGAGCGCACCCCGGCCGTGATCGCGCTGATCAACTGCAACTCGCCGCTGCGCTGGGACGCGCGCATGCTGGAGGCGCAGTTCGAGTACTCGGCGGCGAACCAGCCGGTGGTGCTCACCCCGTTCCTGCTCATGGGCGCGATGTCCCCGGTCACGATCCCGGCCGCGCTCGCCCAGCAGATCGCCGAGGCGCTCACCGGCATCGCGCTCTCCCAGCTCATCCGCCCCGGCTGCCCGGTGATCTTCGGCTCGTTCCTGTCGAACATCGACATGCGCACCGGCTCGCCGTGCTTCGGCACCCCCGAGTCCGCGATCGGCCTGCTCGCCACCGGCCAGATCGCCCGGCGCTTCGGCCTGCCGTGGCGGTCCGGCGGCGGGCTCACCTCCGCGCAGGTGCCCGACGCCCAGGCCGGGTACGAGGCGCTGATGACCATGCTGCCCACCTTCCTCGCCGGGGCGAACTGGGTGATGCACGCCGCGGGCTGGCTGGAGGGCGGGCTGGTGAGCGGCTACGAGAAGTTCATCGTCGACATCGAGATCCTGCGCATGCTGCAGGAGGAGTTCACCCCGCTGGAGATCGACGAGGCCTCGCTCGCCTTCGACGCGCACGCCGAGGTCGGCCACGGCGGCCACTTCCTCGGCGCGGCCCACACCATGGAACGCTTCCGCACCTGCTTCTACCGCCCGCTGCTGTCCTCCGCCGACAACTACGAGCGGTGGATGCGCACCGGCGGCAAGGACGCCGCCGCCCGCGCATCCGAGATCTACCGGGCGAAGCTGGCGGAGTACGAGCAGCCGCCGCTCGACGGCGCCATCCGCGAGGAACTCGCCGACTACGTCGCCCGCCGCCGCGCCGAACTCGGCGATTGACCAGGCATTTTGACCAATTACGCGGTGGATTGTCACTCGGCCGGTGCCGTACCGGCCGCGCCGTTCCGCCCCCCTTTCCGGTGGCCCTCCTTCCGGCGGCGCCCGCTCCGGCCGCGCGGGCGCCGGCCCTGGGCGACCTGCGGCCCTTTGACCGGATCGTGTACGGTCGTCCAACGCGCATGGACCAAAAAGGGGGTAATGGACGGTTGACTGCCAAGAAGTCGAACACCGCGAGCGCGGGCGCGGCAAAGTGGATCAAGCGAGGATTCGCTCTCGCCCTCATCGCGGTCTTCTTGCTGGGCTTCGCGGCCGCGGGCTGCACCCGGGTGAGCACCGCGCCCGACGAGGTGGTCCTGCACTACGCGGGCGGCCTCTTCGAGCCGAAGAAGTTCGAACGGTGCATCATGCCGTCGAGCGGCGCCACCTACCTCGGCCCGGGTGACACCTACTACTCCTACCCCTTCGGCCAGCGCACCTTCGACTTCACCGGCTCCAAGGACGCCGAGTCGAAGCCGATCACGGTGGTGAGCAAGGACAACGTGCAGATGACCGTGGCGGGCTCGGCCACGCTCACGCTCAACACCGACTGCGAGACGCTGCGCCGCTTCCACGAGCGCATCGGCCTGAAGTACGGCGCCTACCTGGAGAACGGCCGGACCTCCGACGGCTGGACCCGGATGCTGAACTTCTACCTCAAGCAGCCGCTGGACCGGGCCCTCGACGCGGCGAGCCAGGAGTTCGAGTGGCGCGCCCTGTTCAACGACCCCAACACCAAGCAGCGCTGGGAGGAGCGCGTCGGCCAGCTCGCCCGCCAGTTCATTAAGGAGACCGCCGGCGACGAGTACTTCTGCCAGCCGAACTACGCGGGCCACGGTGACTGCGGCGACATCGTGCTCACCATCCAGAAGCCCGAGCCGCCGAAGAGCCTGGTCGACGCCCTCGCCGCCGAGCAGGCCGCCAAGCAGCAGAACCGCGCCCAGCAGCAGATCAACGCCAAGGTCAGGACCGAGCTGGAGTCGATCCGGGACCTGGTGAAGGTCCTCGGCCCGGAGGGTGCGGTGCTCTGGAAGGCCATCCAGGACGGCAAGGTGGAGGTCGTCCCCGTCCCGCAGGGCAGCAACATCAACATCACCCCGCCCACCCGCGGCAGGCGGTCGTCCGACTGACCCCGATCCACCGAGGCGGCCGCGGCGCGCACCCGACCACGCGCCGCGGCCGTTTTCCGTCCGAGGGCCGCTCGGGTGCGCTCACCGCGACCGCGCCGCGGTGGCCCGGCGGCGGCGCCCGGTGAGGAGGGCGTGGAGCGCGAGGGCCGCGGCGAGGGAGGCGAGGGGGTAGACCGGCAGCACGTAGCGGTGGTCGAAGTCGAGCACGGCCACCGGGCCGACGAGGAGGCCCACGGCGACGGCCCAGGGCAGCAGCGCGGCCCGGCCGCGCCGCAGCGAGCCCGCGGCGCCCGCCAGGAGGAGGGCGGCGAGCAGCGGGCCGCGCAGGTGGGTCGGGTACTGGTAGGCGACGAGGAAGGTGGAGTACGGCCGGACCGGCCGCAGCGGCCGGATGTCCGGGGCGTACTCGCGGCGCATGCGCTCGATCAGCGGCTGGTCCGGAAACGCCGAGGGGCGCTCGGAGAAGCCGTAGGCGGGGGTGACCCGCCTGGGGTGGGCGATCGGGGTCCAGGCGAACGCGATCGCGGTGTCCCGGGCCACGTCGCGCAGGTAGTCGACGGGCTGGGCGAGGATGGCGCGGATCGCGAACGCGCGGGCGCGGTCGTTGTTGGCGTACCGGCCGCCGGGCAGCAGGTTGATGGAGGCGGTGGGCGCCCAGACGTACTCGGAGGCGGCATCCAGCACGGTGCCGTTGGGGCAGAGCGGGGCCAGGTCGGGCGGCGGCTTGATCACCGAGCAGTCGGCGAAGGTCATGGTGCGGGCCCACAGGGCGACGCCGTCGGCGCCGCTGAGCGCGAACCTGCCGTGCTCGGCGCGGAACCAGGCGGCGTAACCGGCGAGCGGCACCGCCGCGGCGAGCGCAAGAGCGAGCAGCGGGCGCCAACCCGCGCGCCGTAGTGCGAGCACCAAAAAGACGAGCAGGAGCAGCGGCAGCGCGATCGTCCGGGTGAGCGCGGCGAGCGCGAACAGCAGCCCTGCCACCGCGGCGGCGCGGGGGGTCGGCCGGGGCTGCCACATCAGCACGGTGACCCCGGCGACGACCAGGAGCATGAACTGGGTGTCGGACAACACCGAGTGCTCCAGGCGTAGGAACGCGGCGCCCAGCAGCTGCGGCGTGGTGGCGAGCGCCGCCGCCCAGCCGGGCAGGCACCGGCGCCGCAGCAACGCGTAGATCAGCACGCCGATGGCCAGGCCCATCGCGTGCTGCACGGCCACGACCAGCTGCACGCTGTGGAACGGCCATAGCAGCCGCAGCAGCAGCGGATAGCCGATCGGGTGGAAGGCGCCCGACGGCGTCATCCGGATCGCGGTCTCCAGATAGGTGAAGGAGTCGTACCAGTACAGCTGGGCTGGCCGGTAGCCGAGCATCGTGATCACTCGGATGGCGGTGGCGAACGCCAGGACCGCAAGGAAGACCCGGTGGCGGGAGACGGCGGTGCGCAACGCGGGCCGGTGCCGCGGCGCGGCGGCCGCAAGGTCGGTGGTGAGCATGTGCTGTCCGATCGTCGAGGCGGCGCGCCCGGGCGCGGGCGCGGCCGGTGTGCTGAGGTCGGGCGACGGACGCCAGGGGGTTCGCTGAGGGGGGAGGTTCAAAAGGCAGGGATCCCTGGTGGGCCGGGGCAGGCCGAGCCGCCTGCCGCCGGCGCCGGCGGGCCTGCGCGGCCGGGGATCGCCCTCCGGCGGCCGATGGAGCGCGCAGCCGCGGCGCGGGTCACGGTCGCGGTCTCGCCCGTGACCTGCCTGCGGGCGTGCGACGGCGCAGGGCCTGGGCTGGGATGGCCGGACGCGTGGCGCGTGCGAACGTGGCCTGGTCCGGCCGGGACGCGAAGAACTGCCTGAGGTCGTCGGGTCGCCGGATCGAGCGGCCCGGTCGGCCGCTTCATCGGCCGGTGGGCCGCTGCACGTCGGCGGCGATGCCCGCCCCTCGGGCGGGCGCCGGACGATCAGCCGGTTCGGCCCCTAGCGGCAGGGCCGTACCGGACAGGCGGCGTCAGGAGCCGGGGCAGCCGGCGGCGGGGTCCGGGCGCGGGGACGGATCCGGTTCGGGGCCGATCAGGAAGAGCGCCGACTTCTCGCCGCTCATCACGCCCTCGTGGACGTGCCAGTCGCCGGGGACCTGATCCGCGGCCTGCACGGTGCCCGCGTGAGCGAAGGCCGGTTCGACGCCGCGTTGCCGGGCGGCCCGGGTGACCTCGGCGACGGTCCGGTTCACGTACGGCACGCAGTGCAGCGGCTCGCCGGCGGCGCCGGCATCGGGCCTGATCGCGTAGCTCTCGCCGGGGCGGGCCTCCCGGCCGATGGTGATCTGGGCCCGTTCGGCCAGGTCGACCGGGATCCGCACGCCGAGCGGGCACTCGCCGGGCGCCGTGCAGGAGCCGGGTGGCGCCAGGGGGGAGACCGGGCCGCCGGGGGAGGCCTCCTCGCCGACCGGCGGTCCGTCGACGGTGATGCGGCCCTCGGCCGGGACGCGCCCCTCCGCCATGAGGCGGTCGAGGTCCTGGATGACGTAGACGGATCCCGCCTTGGTGCGGGACGTCGGCAGCACCTTGAGCGTGATGTCGATGCCGCGGGCGCGCAGCTCCCGCTCGTAGACCTGCGGGGCGGCGTGGAGGTCCCGGACCGTGATGACGTAGTGATCACCGTCGCGCCGGATGTCGAGCGCGGCGGCGGCCGGGTCGGGCCCGAGCCCCGGTATGGCGGGGACGAGCCAGCCGATCGCCAGCGCCGCGGCGGTGAGCCCGGCGGCCACCGGGACGGCGACCCAGCGGCGGCGGCGGCGTGGCCGCGGCGGCGCGGTCACGGCGACCGGGGTCGCGGTGATCTCGTCCATCAGCCGCCGGGCGAGCGGGGTCAGCCCGGGGCCGGGGTCGGGGGCGATCTCGCCCACCAGCCGGTCGATGCGGTCGGATCGGGGCATCACGTGGTCCCTTCGCTCAGCGCGACCGCCCGCGCCCCGTAGCGGGACACGTCGAGTCCGGCCGCGCGAAGTTCCTTGGCCAGCCGTTTGCGGGCGCGGTGCAGCCGGATCCGGACCGTGGCGTGGGAGCAGCCCAGCACCACGGCGATCTCGTCGTGGCTCAGGCCCTCCCAGCTCGCCAGGGCGAGCACCTCCCGGTCGCCGGGCCGCAGCCGCCGGAACGCCGCGCGCACCTCGGCGCGGTCCGCGGCCTCGGCGGGGTCGGGCGACCGCGCCTGCCATACGGCCAGCTCCGTGCCGAGCCGTTCCACCAGCTCGCTGCGGCGGGTCTCGGCCCGCCGCCCGTTGGCGAGCACCCGGCGGGCCACGCCGAGCAGCCACAGCCGGGTCCGCGGGCCGTCCGGGATGTCGGCGAGGCGCCGCCAGGCGATGGTGAAGGTCTCGGCGACGGCGTCGGCCGCGTCGTGTGGTGAGTCGGTGCGCCGCCGGATGTAGGCGAGCACGTCGGCGTAGTGCGCCAGGTACATCTCGGCGAAGCGCTGCTTCGGGTCAGGGGGATCCACCCTGCTCCTTCTCGTCCGAGGAGTCCGTCACCTACAGAGGTGTCCGGAACGCTTCGCGTGTTTCACCTCGCTCGGGCGAATTTCGCGAGCGGCCGGGTCACGGCAGCCAGGACTCGTCGTCGGTGGCGTGCGCGAGCAGGCGGCGCAGCAGGGTGCGCAGGGTCTCGATCTCGTGCGGGGCGAGGCCGCCGCCGAGGAACTCGGCCTCGGCCTCGAGCAGCGCGGCCTGGGCGTAGTGGACGGCGCGTTCGGTGCGGGAGGTGAGCTCGAGGCGGCGGGTACGGCCGGACATGCCGGGCGTCCGCCGCAGGTGCCCGGCCCGTTCCAGCTCGGCGGTCATCTCCTGCAGCGACTGCCGGCTCACGCCGATCTGGCGGGCGAGCTCGGACATGGTGAGCGCGGGCTCCTGGCGGAGCTGCATGAGCAGGCCGAACTGGCGCACGGTGAGCCCGTGCGGGCGCAGCTCCCGCTCGGCGTGCCGGGCCGCGACCGTGGCGGCGTAGGCGAGCAGGCAGGAGATCGGCGGTTTCGGCGAGGGCCCCGCCGACGAATCGGACGTCACGGACATCCGGCCATGATAGTCAGGGGCCCTGACGTTGGAACGTGTATTCGACCTAAGCTTGTCGGGTCTCGAGCCGGGGGAGTGGCCCGGCGAATCCCCGAAATCCTCCCAGTGCACCGATGAGGTGCTTTTCGTTGTGCCCGAAAACCGTGGCGGAAGGAGAGATCCGGTGATCCCCACCGCAGTCAGATCTGAAGCTCCGGGCCGCGCCCGGCCCGCCTGTCATCTTTGGTTGACAGGCCATCTGTGTCAACCTAGGCTGACAGCGTGGATGTCGGCCGTATCGCGGCGTTCGCCCGGGCGGTGAGCGCCGGAGAGGGGTCGGCCTGGGGGCTCCACCGGGTGGTCCGCCTGGTCGTTCCGTTCTGAAGCGTCGAGTTCCGAACCAGAGGATCAACCCGACAAATCCCTCAAATCCTCCTAGTGCGCCCACGAGGTGCTTTCTTGGCATGCCCGAAAACCGTGGCGAAAGGAGAGGTCCCGTGATCCACACTCGCGGCCTGACCCGGCATTTCCGGGTCAAGGGCGAGATCGTCGAGGCCGTGCGCGGCATCGACATCGACGTCGAGGAAGGGGAGCTCGTCGCCTTCCTCGGCCCCAACGGCGCGGGCAAGTCCACCAGCCTGCGGATGCTCACCACGCTGCTGCCCCCGACCGCCGGGACGGCGACCGTCGCCAGCTGCGACATCCGCACCGACCCGCTCGGCGCCCGGCGCCGCATCGGCTACATCGGCCAGGGCCGGGGATCGGGGGACCAGTTCCGCGTCCGCGACGAGCTGGTCTTCCAGGGCCGGTTCCACGGCATGAGCCGGGCGGCGGCCCGCCGCCGCGCCGACGAGCTGCTCGCCACCCTCGGCCTCGAGGGGATCGCCACGCGCGTGGCGAGCACGCTCTCCGGCGGCCAGCGCCGGCGGCTCGACATCGCCCTCGGCCTGATGCACCGGCCCGAGCTGCTCTTCCTCGACGAGCCCTCCACCGGGCTCGACCCGCACAACCGCGCCAACCTGTGGGAGCACATCCGGCGGCTGCGCGAGGAGCACGGCACCACGATCTTCCTCACCACCCACTACCTCGACGAGGCCGACACGATGGCCGAGCGGGTGATGATCATCGATCACGGCCGGGTCATCGCCGACGACACCCCCGAGCGGCTCAAGTCCGACCTCGCCGGCGACCGCATCACCGTGACCGTCGGCAAGGGCGAGGACGCCCGCGCCGCGGAGATCGCCGCGCGCATCCCCACCGCGCACGAGATCACCACCGGCCGGCAGGCCCCGGACGCGGCCGGGCCGTCCGCCGCCCCGCAGGAGGGGCCGGACGAGGGGGCCGACACGGTCACCTTCCGCGTCAAGAACGGCCCCGCCGTACTGCCCGAACTCGTGCGCGCCCTCGACGCGGCCGGACTGTGGACGGTCGCCACCGAGGTCCGCCGCCCCACCCTCGACGACGTGTTCCTCGCGCTCACCGGCCGCAGCCTGCGCGAGAGCGACCAGACCCAGGAAGGAGCCTGACCATGACGACCGCCACCGCCGTCACCGCCCCGGGTCCGCTCGGCCGCGCCGGGAACTTCCTCCGCGAGGTGGGCCTGGTGTTCGCCCGGGAGATCAGCCCCGAGCTGCGCGTCCCGATCGGCCTCATCATCGGCATGCTGCAGCCGCTCATCTTCCTCGTGCTGTTCGGGCCGCTGCTCGGCGGCATGCCGGGGCTCGGCGAGTCCCACTGGCAGTGGTTCGTGCCGGGCATCCTCGTGATGATCAGCATGTTCGGCACCGGCGCCGCCGGGTACGGCGTGATCGTCGAGGCCGGCGGCGGCTCACTGGAACGCGTGCTCGTCACCCCGCTCAGCCGGGCCGCGATGCTGATCGGCCGCACTCTCAAGGAGGCGCTCACCCTCCTCGTCCAGGGGGTGCTCATCACGCTGCTGATGGCGCCGTTCGGCCTGCGCATCCATGCGGCCGGGGTGGCCGCCGGGCTCGCCCTGCTCGTCGTGGTCGGGGTCGGCGTCGGATCGCTGTCCTTCGCGCTCGCCCTCGCCGCCAAACGCTCACCCTCGCTGTTCTGGGCGGTACAGCAGTTCGCCCAGTTCCCGCTGCTGCTGACGTCGGGGGTGCTGCTCCCCGTGGAGGCGGGCCCGGCCTGGCTCGCCGCCGTGTCCCGGTTCAACCCGTTCACCTACCTGGTCGAGGCGGAACGGGCGCTGTTTGCCGGCGACCTCGCCGCCCCCGTGGTCGGGTACGGCGCGCTCGCCGCCGCCGCGATCGCCGCGGCCGGCCTCGCGCTCGGCATCCGGGGCATGCGCCGCGCGACCCTCTGACGCCACCCGCTGACCGGGCGCGCCGGCCCCGCCCGGCACCCGGGACGTCACGCCCGCGGCCCGGCACGCTCCGCACCCGCACGGACACCGTGCGTGCGGCGGCGTGCCGGTCAGCGGCCGCGGACGGTCAGCGACGCCAGCAGCTCCTCGGTCGCCTTCGCCACCGCGTCCACCGCCCGCTCGAACGCCTCGGCGTTGTGCGCGGCCGGGGTGCGGAACCCCGACACCTTACGGACGTACTGGAGCGCGGCGGCGCGCACGTCCTGTTCGGTCACCTCGTCGGTGAACGGCGGGCGGAGGGTCTTGATGCTCCTGCACATGCCCTCATTCAACCCGCCGCCACCGACGAACCGAACACGTCCGCCCCGAAGTCCTCCGCGATCTTCCGCATGCCGCGGGCGAGCTCGGCGAGGTCGAGCGCCTTCATCCGGTCCGCCGGGCCGGACACCGACATGCCCGCCACCACCCGCTGCCCGTCCCGCACCGGCACCGCCAGGCAGTGCACGCCGGTCTCCTCCTCGCCCAAGTCGAGCGCGTACCCGCGCTCCCGCACCCGCTCCAGCTCGGCGAGCATCTCCGGCACCGAGGTGATCGTCCGGTCGGTACGGCGCGGCATCCCGGTGCGCTCGAGGATCGCGGCCGCGTCCGGCCGGTCGGCGAGCAGCACCTTGCCCACCGCCGTGCTGTGCGCCGGCACCCGCCGTCCCACCTCGGCGAACATGCGCAGCCGCCGCGGCGAGGGCACCTGCGCCACGTAGACGACGAAGTCGCCCTCGAGCACCGCCAGGTTCGCCGTCTCCCCGGACAGGTCCACCATGCGGGCCAGGTACGGCCGCGCCCACGCCGCCACCATGTTCTCGGCCGCGCCGCCGAGCCGTACCAGCGCGCCGCCGAGCGCGTACCGGCGGTCCGACTCCTGCCGCACGTAGCCGCGGGCGAGCAGGGTGCGCAGCAGCCGGTGGATCGTCCCGTACGGCAGGCCGGTGGTGGCCGCGATCTCCGACAGCGACGCCGCGCCGCCGTGCCCGGCGAGCGCCTCGAGCACGTCGAGCGCCCGGTCGACCGACTGAACCCCGCTCACCGCACCGCCAGCAGGGTCGAGACGGGCAGGCCGCGCAGCGAGGCGTCGAGCACCTGCGCGGTGTGCGCGATCGGCATCGGCCGGCCGCGCCGCCGCAGCCCCGCGGCGATCTGCATGGTGCAGCCGGGGTTCGCCGACACCACCAGGTCGGCGCCGGTGGCGGCGACCCGCTCGGCCTTCCGGTCGCCGAGCTCGCGCGATGCGTCCGGCCGGAACAGGGTGTAGGTGCCCGCCGAGCCGCAGCAGATCGCCTGCTCGGCGACCTCGACCAGCCGCACCCCCGGCACGCCGGACAGCAGCGCCCGCGGCTGGGACCGCACGTTCTGCGCGTGGGCGAGGTGGCAGGCGTCGTGGTAGGCGATGGTGAGCGGCAGCGGGTGCCGCTCGGCGGCCGGGCCGAGCTCGGCGAGATACTCGGCGAGGTCGGCGAAGTGCAGCCCCTTCGCCCGGGCCTGCCAGGCCGGGTCGCCGGCGAGCAGCTCGGCGTACTCCTTGGTGGCCGAGCCGCACCCGGCCGCGTTCACCACCACGGTGTCCACGCCCGCCCGCTCGAACGTCTCGATCACCCGCCGGGCGAACCGGGCGGCCTCGGCCCGCCGCCCCGAGTGCACCGACAGCGCGCCGCAGCAGCCCTGCTCCGGCGGGATCACCACGTCGCAGCCCTCCAGCGCCAGCACCCGCGCGGTCGCCGCGTTCACGCCGGGGAAGAACGCGTCCTGCACGCACCCGGTAAGCAGCCCCACCCGGGCCCGGCGCGGCCCGCGCGCCCGCACCAGCCGCGGCAGCCGTACCCGGGGGGTGATCGGCGGGGCGATCGCGGCCATCGTGCCCAGCCGCGGGGCGAGCAGCTCGAGCACCGGGGCGAGGCGGCGGCGCAGGCCCTCGGTGAGCCGCAGCGGCCCGCGCAGCGCGCGCAGCCGCCGCGGGTAGGGGAACAGCCGGAACACCAGCTCGCGGTAGACCCGCTCGGCGAGCGGGCGGCGGTGCTCGCGTTCCACCACCGCCCGGGCCTGCTCGATCAGCCGGTCGTAGCGCACCCCGGACGGGCAGGCGGTGACGCACGCCATGCAGCCCAGGCAGGCGTCCAGGTGCCCGGCCATCTCGGGGGTGACCGGGGTGCCCTCGGCGTGCTGCGCCATCAGGTGGATGCGGCCGCGCGGCGAGTCCATCTCCTCGCCCCACAGCACGTAGGTCGGGCAGGTGGGCAGGCAGAAGCCGCAGTGCACGCAGGTGTCGATCAGCTCGGGATCGATGCCCGGGGCCGCCGGCCCGGTCCGTTCCGCCGTCATCAGATCCCTCCCGGGAACCGCCCGGGCGCCATGATCCGCCCGGGGTCGAACCGCTCCTTCACCCGCCGCATGAGGCCGAGCGCGCCGACCTTCCCCCACCGGTCGAGCCGGCGGGCGATCTCCTCCGGCGCGGTCAGCACGATCACCCGGCCGCCCGCGTTCTCCACCCCGGCGCGCACGTCCGCGACGAAGTGCTCGGCCCGTTCGGGCGCGATGCCGGCGGGCAGCGCCACGTGCAGCACCGCGGACGCGGCCGAGCCGCGCACCCGGATGTCGGCGGTGGCCGCGCTGCTCACCTCGGCCATCGCGGTGCCGATCTCGCCCGGCGGCACCCGCACCTCGACGAGGAACTCGTCCCCCGGCAGCCGCCCCCACCACGGCGGCGGCGCGGCGGACACCTCCGCGGCCGCGCCGTGCGCCTCGAGCAGCTCGCGTACGGCCTGCGCCCGGGCCTCGGCGGCCGCGCCTTCGACGAGCACGGACACGGTGAACGGCCCGAACAGCGCCTCCGGCCAGTCGATCTCGATCGCGGACGGCTCGGCGGTGCTGGTGGCGACCGGGCCGATCACCTGGAACGGGTCGACGGGGAAGTCGTTGACGAAGCGGCGTTCGCCGTGCTCGCCGGCCCGCTCGCGGGCGATCGGGTAGGTCGCGGTCACCCAGCGGCGGCCGGCCGGCAGCGGGTGGAGGCGGAACGCCGCCTCGGCGATCACGCCGAGCGTGCCGTACGAACCGGTGAACAGCTTGCCGAGGTCGTACCCGGCGACGTTCTTGACCACCTTGCCGCCGGACCTCGCGATGGTGCCGTCGGCGAGCACCACGGTGGCGCCGATGAGCAGGTCGCGGGCGGTGCCGTAGCGCAGCCGGCGGGGCCCGGCGACCGCGGCGGCGAGCGTGCCGCCGACCGTCGCCTCCGGGTCGGGCACGTCGAGCGCGAGCTCCTGGCCCTCGCGCGCCAGGGCCTCGGCGAGCGCGCCCATCGTCACCCCGGCCTGCACCCGCACCACCAGGTCGCCCGCCGCGTGCTCGAGCACCCGGTTGAGGCAGCAGGTGTCGAGCAGCACGTCGCAGCGTTCCGGCGGGCGGCCCCAGTGCAGCTTGGTGCCGCTGCCGACCGGCACCACGGCGAGGTCGTGCGCGCTCGCCGCGCGCAGCACCGCGGCGATCTCCTCGGTGCTCTCCGGCAGCGCCACCCAGCGCGGCTTCACCCCGGCGACGTCGTCGTCCGGGCCGGCGTCCCGGATCGTGACGCCGGTCGCGGCGAGGGCCTCGGCGGGCTGGGCGGCCATCAGAACAGCTCCGCCTTTCCCGCCTCGACGAGCGGGTGCACGCCCTTGCGCACGCCCGGGGCCTCGCCGCACAGCCGCGGGGTCGGGAACACCTTGCCCGGGTTCGACAGGTTGCGCGGGTCGAACGCGCACCGCACCAGCTGCATGGTGTCGAGGTCCGCCTCGCTGAACATCCTCGTCATGTATCGCGCCTTGTCCACGCCCACGCCGTGCTCCCCGGTGATCGAGCCGCCGTGCCGGATGCACAGGTCGAGGATGCGGCCGCTCACCTCGGCGGCACGCTCCCCGGCGCCCTCCTCCTCGTCGTCGAACAGCACCAGCGGGTGCAGGTTGCCGTCCCCGGCGTGGAACACGTTGGCCACGCGGATGCCGTACTCGCGGGACAGCTCGTCGATCGCGGCGAGCACGCCCGGCAGCGCGGTGCGCGGCACCACGCCGTCCTGCACGATGTACGCCGGGCTGATCCGGCCCACCGCGGCGAACGCGGACTTGCGGCCCTTCCAGATCGCGGCGCGCTCGTCCGCGTCCTTCGCCACCCGCAGCTCGAACGCGCCGTTCTCCCGGCACAGCCGCTCGACCTGCGCGTACTCCTGCTCCACCTGGGCGAGCGGGCCGTCGAGCTCGACCACGAGCACCGCGCCCGCCCCCGGCGGGTAGCCGCAGGCGACCGCGGCCTCGGCGGCCTCGATCGCCAGCGCGTCCATCATCTCGATCGCGGCCGGGACCACGCCCGCCCCGATGATCGCCGACACCGCGCGGCCGCCGGACTCGACGTCGCGGAACGCGGCGAGCAGCGTGCACACCGCCTCCGGGGTGACCGACAGCCGCACGGTGATCTTGGTGGCGATGCCGAGCGTGCCCTCCGAGCCGACGAACGCGCCGAGCAGGTCGTAGCCGGCGTCCATGCGGCTGAGCTCGACGATCTCCCCGTCCGGGGTGACGATCTCGCACGCCTCGACGTGGTTGACGGTGAAGCCGTACTTGAGGCAGTGCGCGCCGCCGGAGTTCTCCGCCACGTTGCCGCCGATCGAGCAGACCTGCTGGCTGGAGGGGTCGGGGGCGTAGTAGAAGCCCCGGTCGCGCACGGCCTCGGTGATCGCGAGGTTGGTCACGCCGGGCTCGACCACGGCGCGGCGGCTCGCCAGGTCGACCGAGAGGATGCGGCGCATCCGGGAGGTGACGATGAGCACCCCGTCGGACCGCGGCAGCGCCCCGCCGGACAGGCCGGTGCCCGAGCCGCGGGCGACGAACGGCACGCCGTACTCGTTGCAGGCGCGCACGATCGCCGCGATCTGTGTGGCCGACTCCGGGAGCACGACCAGGCCGGGGGTGGCGCGGTGGTAGGTGAGGCCGTCGCATTCGTAGGTGCGCAGCCGCACCGGGTCGGTGATCACGGCGTCCGGGCCGAGGATCTCCCGGCAGCGTTCGGTGAGCCGGGCGAGCGGGCCGGGACGGTCCGGCCCGCCGTCCGGAGCGGCGACGAAGGTCTCGCTCACGGCCGCCTCCCGTCGAGATTCGCCATCAGCGAGACCTTACGTCGTACAGCCGTACCTGTCATGGCATGCGCTCGTAGGCGGGCAGGGTGAGGAACTCGACGAAGTCGTCGTCGAGCGCGACCTCCTTGAACAGCGCGGTCGCCTTGCCGTACAGCTCCTCGTCGAAGCCGGGCTCGGAGCGCATGTTCGCCAGCTCCTCCTCGATCACCCGCTCCACCAGGTCCTTGGTGACGGTGGCGCCGGTGTCGTCGAGCGTGATGCCGTTGTGCACCCACTGCCACACCTGGGAGCGGCAGATCTCGGCGGTGGCCGCGTCCTCCATCAGGTTGTGGATCGCCGCGGCGCCGTTGCCGCCGAGCCAGGCGGCGAGGTAGCGGATGCCGACGTCGACGTTGTTGCGCAGGCCCGCCTCGGTGATGTTCCCGGGGGTGGCGGAGACGTTGAGCAGGTCGGCGGCGGTGACGGTGACGTCCTCGCGCAGCCGGTCGAGCTGGTTCGGCTTGTCGCCGAGCACGCCGTCGAAGACCTCCGTGCAGATCGGCACGAGGTCCGGGTGGGCGACCCAGGAGCCGTCGAAGCCGTCGTTCGACTCGCGGGTCTTGTCCTGGCGCACCTTCTCCAGCGCGACCGCGTTCACCTCGGGGTTGCGGCGCGACGGGATGAATGCGGCCATGCCGCCGATCGCGTGCGCGCCGCGCTTGTGGCAGGTGCGCACGAGCAGCTCGGTGTAGGCGCGCATGAACGGCGCGGTCATGGTGACCACGTTCCGCTCGGGCAGCAGGAACTCGCGGCCGCGGGTGCGGAACTTCTTGATCACGCTGAACAGGTAGTCCCAGCGTCCGGCGTTGAGCCCGGCCGAGTGCTCGCGCAGCTCATAGAGGATCTCCTCCATTTCGAACGCGGCCGGGTAGGTCTCGATGAGCACCGTGGCCCGGATCGTGCCGCGCGGGATGCCGAGCAGCTCCTGGGCGCGGACGAACACGTCGTTCCACAGCCGGGCCTCGAGGTGGCTCTCCAGCTTCGGCAGGTAGAAGTACGGGCCCTTGCCCTTGTCGAGCTGCCGCTTGGCGCAGTGGAACATGTAGAGCCCGAAGTCGAGCAGCGAGCCCGACATCCGCTTGCCGTCGACGAGGATGTGCTTCTCCTCCAGGTGCCAGCCGCGCGGGCGCACCACGATCGTGGCGAGCTCCTCGTCCGGGCGCAGCCTGTAGGACTTGCCGCCGGTCTCGAAGTCGATGGTGCGGTCGAGCGCGTCCTTGAGGTTGAGCTGGCCGCCGATCACGTTCTCCCACAGCGGGGAGAGCGCGTCCTCGAAGTCGGCGAGCCACACCTTCGCGCCGGAGTTGAGCGCGTTGATCGTCATCTTCCGGTCGGTCGGACCGGTGATCTCGACGCGGCGGTCGACCAGGCCGGGCGCCGGGTCGGCGACCCGCCAGGAGTCGTCCTCGCGGATGTGCTTGGTCTCCGGAAGGAAGTCGAGGTTGGCGCCGGCGGACAGCTCCCGCTGGCGGGCCTGCCGGGCCTCGAGCAGCTCGAGGCGGCGGCCGTTGAACTCGCGCTGGAGCGTGGCCACGAACGCCAGCGCCTCCGGCGTGAGGATCTCGTCGAAACGGGTAAGCAGCGGGCCGGTGATCTCAACGCCGTCCATGCCGTGATCCTTTCCGGGATGCGGAAAAGTGATTCTGAAATATGGAAATCACGCTACTTCATGCCATCTTTCGGGGTCAACGACGCTCCGGGCGGGTCAGGGCCGGTACGGCGCGGCGCCGGAGGCGACCCCCGGGACGGCTCAGGGACGGCTCAGGGCCGTGCCGGATGGGCCTGCGGGCCACGCCGCGGCACGCTGGTCGGCGTGCGGGTCGCCGCCGGACGGAAACGGAAGATCGACCACGACATGAGGGGGATATGAGAACGACGGAGCCGAATCCGGGGCCGGGGACGGGGCGCGCGGCGTGCCGGGTGCCCGCACGCCGGCCCGCGCGCCCGTCCCGGCCCGGCGCGGTACGGCGGGCGATGGCCATCACGGGGGCGGCCATCGCCGCGACCGCCGCGCTCGGCGCCTGCCGCCCGGGCGACCTCGCCGCGGGCCCGGACGGGCGGCGGCGCAACCAGGAGCGGGCCGACTACACGATCACCGCGGCGGTCACCGCGCTCGACGTGGCGAGCGCGACGGGGGACATCACCGTCACCGAGGCCGACCGGTCCGGGGTGAGGGTCGTCGAGACCCTCCACTGGCGGGGCGGCGCGGACGCGCGGCCGCGCACCCGGCGCGAGGTCAAGGACGGCGTGCTCGTCCTGCGGTACCGGTGCCGGGGCCGGGCGCGGCGCTGCTCGGTCGACTACCGGGTCGAGGTGCCGCGCGGCCTCGCCGTCAAGGTGTCCGGCGGCGCCGGGACCATCGCGCTGCGCGGCCTGTCCGGGAACGTCACCGCGTCCACCGGCGCGGGCCGGATCACCGGCGAGGACCTCGCCGCCAAGCGGCTGGTCGGCGAGTCCGGCGCGGGCGACGTCGAGGTGCGGTTCGGCACGGTGCCGGACGACGTCAGGATCGACGTCGGCGCCGGGAACGGCGTGGTCCACGTGCCCCCGGGCCGGTACGCGGTGACCACCGAGGCCCAGGTGGGCGAGCGGCGCGTGGAGGTGGAGCGGGACGGCTCGGCCCCGCACCGCATCGTGGTGCGCTCCGGCGCGGGGGACGCCCGGGTGCTGCGCATCTGACCGTCCCGGCCGGTGACCGCGGCCTCCGGCCCCGGCCGCCTCGCCGTACCGGCCGGGGCCGGGCCGCGGAAACGGCGGCACGGGTCCGGAAATGCGGGCGATAACCAGGTGATGCGCGGGCATGGACGTGGCACCATCGGGGAAGACACCCGTGGGCCGGGATGTTGTAAATAGTGCAAATAGGAACGAGAGGGACGTGCGACGACGCCGTCTCCGTGAGCGCTGAGGAGCGCGACATAACCGCCGAGAACATTCACCACGACAACCGGTACGAAGGACGCCGCGCCCGCTTCGGCAGGAAGGGGCGCGACGGTGAGGAGTCGCTGCGGTTGCTCACCGCCCGTGAACGTGAACTCGACGAACTCCACGAGCTCGAAGACGCCCGCCGCGATCTCGGCCTCGAGTCCGACCGGGACGTGACCCGGGACGACGCGGAGGATCCCGCGACCGGCGAGCTCGACCTCGCCGACCGGTACGCGCTGCGCCGGGTCGTCGGTTTCTCGACCGAGCTCGAGGACGTCACCGAGGTCGAGTACCGGCGGCTCCGCCTGGAGCGCGTCGTGCTCGTCGGCGTGTGGACCTCGGGTACGGTGGCCGACGCCGAGAACTCGCTGCAGGAGCTAAAGCAGCTCGCCGAGACCGCGGGCTCGGTCGTGCTGGAGGGGCTGATCCAGCGCCGCCAGCGCCCGGACCCCGCGACCTACATCGGCTCGGGCAAGGCCGAGGAGCTGCGCGAGGTGGTCGCCGCCACCGGCGCGGACACGGTGATCTGCGACGGCGAGCTCACCCCCGGCCAGCTGCGGCGGCTCGAGGAGATCGTCAAGGTGAAGGTCATCGACCGCACCGCGCTCATCCTCGACATCTTCGCCCAGCACGCCAAGAGCCGGGAGGGTAAGGCCCAGGTCGAGCTCGCCCAGCTCGAGTACCTGCTGCCGCGGCTGCGCGGCTGGGGTGGCAACCTGTCCCGCCAGGTCGGCGGCCGGGCCGCCGGCGGCGTCGGCATCGGCGGCCGCGGTCCCGGTGAGACCAAGCTCGAGCTGGACCGCCGCCGGATCCGCGAGCGCATGGCGCGGCTGCGCCGGGAGATCGCGGCGATGGCCACCACCCGGGAGACCAAGCGGGCGCGCCGCCAGCGCCGCGAGGTGCCCGCGGTGGCGATCGCCGGGTACACGAACGCCGGCAAGTCCTCCCTGCTCAACCGCCTCACCGGGGCGGGCGTGCTGGTGGAGGACGCGCTGTTCGCCACGCTCGACCCGACCGTGCGCCGGGCCCGCACCCCGGACGGCCGGGTGTTCACGCTCGCCGACACCGTCGGGTTCGTCCGGCACCTGCCGCACCAGCTCGTCGAGGCGTTCCGCTCGACGCTGGAGGAGGTCAGCGACGCCGACCTCATCCTCCACGTGGTCGACGGCTCGCACCCCGACCCCGAGTCGCAGATCCGGGCGGTGCGCGAGGTGCTCGCCGAGCTGAACGCCACCGACATCCCGGAGATCGTGGTCATCAACAAGGCGGACAAGGCCGACCCGGACACGATCACCCGGCTCACCCGCCGGGAGAAGCACAGCGTGGTCGTCTCCGCCAAGACCGGGCAGGGCATCGACGAGCTGCTCGCCGCGATCGAGCGGGACCTGCCGCGGCTGGACCACGAGGTGAAGGTGCTCGTGCCGTACCGGCGCGGCGACCTGGTGGCCCGGGCGCACGAGGAGGGCGAGGTGCTCGCCGTGGAGCACACCGCGGACGGCACCCTGCTGCACGCGCGCGTGCCCCCGGCCCTCGCGGCCGAGCTGGAGCGCGCCGCCGTACCGGAGAAGGTCGGCGCCGGGGCCGAAAGGCCCGCCTGACGACCTCGTCCGGCAACTCGTCCGGCCACCCGGGACCATCCGGCCCGGGTGGCCGTTCCGCGTCCGCCCGCGTGCCGGTCGGCCGACCCGGGCGACGGCCGGAAACGGTCGCGCGGTGGCTCGGAAGGCCCGAGATTGCTAGGATTGCGAGAACCTTATAACCGATCCTGACGCGGGTTCATCATGACGGCTTTATCTGCTGTTCACCACGGGGGGTGTGCGTCGAGGACGGGTCCGATCGGCCTGAGCGGACCCGGTTGTGGCGGGGGAGAGTTTCCGGCGGCGGCGGTTACGGGTGTGACGTTTCGCCGTTCTTCCCGATAACCCTGTACAGCAGGCCGATCTGTGAAATAACGTAACTGAACTGAAATCGCCGAAGCATGATTGCGGCGATACGGTCATCGCACCAAGAGTGCGGATGAGAGCAGGAGTCCCCCCGATGACGTCCGGACACACCGCGGACCCCACGGGCGTGGCGCCCGGCACGAGCCGGGCCGTGCAGGCGTGCCCGGACGATCCGGCGGTGATGCGATGACCGTCCGTCTGCTGACCAACATCGGCCGGTTGTGGACCGGCAACGACGTGCTCAGCAACGCCGCCATCCTCGTGCACAACGACCGCATCGCCTGGGTGGGCCGCGCCGCGGACCTGCCGCAGAGCGTGCCCGGCGTCGTCGACGACATCGTCGACGTCGACCACGTGGAGAACCTGGGCGGCGCGCTCGTCACGCCCGGGCTCATCGACGCCCACACCCACCCGGTCTACGCCGGCAACCGGTACGCCGAGCTCGCGATGCGGTCCGGCGGCTCGTCGACGAGCGCGATCAACGCGGCGGGCGGCGGCATCAACTCGACGGTCACCGTGACCCGCGGCACCGACCCGTGGACCCTGTGCAACAACGTCCGCGAGCGGCTCCGCGACTGGCTGCTGTCCGGCACCACGACCGTGGAGGCGAAGACCGGTTTCCACCTCACCCGCGACGGCGAGCTCGCCGACGTCCGGCTCCTGCGCGAGCTGGAGAAGGAGCCGATGATGCCGCGGGTGCACGTCACGTTCCTCGCGGCGCACGTGGTCCCGCCGGAGTACTTCGGCCGCCAGCGCGACTACGTCGAGGCCGTGGGCGCCTGGTGCGCCGACGCCGCCGCGGCCGGCGCGGACAGCGTCGACGTCTACTGCGACGAGGGGCACTTCTCGCCCGAGGAGGCCCGCTGGGTGCTCGCGGCCGGCCGGAACGTCGGCCTCAAGCCGCGCATCCACGCGTGCGTGCAGAGCCACCGGCGCGGCGCGGTCCAGCTCGCCGCCGAGATGGGGTGCGCCTCCGCCGACCTGCTCAACCACTGCACCGACGAGGACATCGCCGCCCTCGCCCGGTACGGCGTGCCCGCGGTGGTGTGCCCCGGCAGCGCGCTGCAGCACGGCAGCCTGCCGCCGGTGCGGCGGATGCTCGCCCAGGGCGTGCCCATCGCCCTCGGCAGCGACCACAACCCCGGCCACTGCGGCATCACCTCGATGTCGCTGGTGATCGCGCTCGCCGTCGCCGCCTTCGGGATCAGCGTCAACGACGCGCTCCGCGCGGCCACGCTCGGCGGCGCGCACGTGCTCAACGCGCCCGACCGCGGCGTGCTCGCGCCCGGCCGGCTCGCGGACATCGTGCAGTGGGACGCCGACCACGAGGGCGCGTTCGCCTGGGCCTTCGGCCTCAAGCCGCGGCGCGTCTGGCGTGGCGGCACTCCGGTTCAGTAGCCGTCATCGGGCTGCCGGGGGCGGCGGTGTCCCGGTGGGGTGGCGTTCGCCCGGCCCTGCCCGGGCGTGGTTTCGTGGTGGTCCGCCGGGGCGGCTCGTGGACATCGTCC
>Ga0207870_100032_pt1 | contig 194041 bp, 185 predicted proteins | sample CeladaPassage60B_FD_187477 | JGI IMG/M metagenome (GOLD analysis project Ga0207870, IMG submission 187477) | Cellulose-adapted microbial communities from the Joint BioEnergy Institute, USA - Passage3 60B (SPAdes) (version 2) | ecosystem: Engineered > Bioreactor > Continuous culture >...
CACCCCTTGGAGAGTTGTTTTTTTGGTCACTGTATATGATTTCCAAGGTGGTGGATTTTTTATGTGCATTTATGCATTCGTTATGCGTTTTGCAACACGTTCTTCCAACTTTAACCGAAGAACATCGTATCTGAGTTGGTTATTTAGGCCTCAATGGTATCAGTGGATAAAAATTTATATTTAAATCAACAGCTGTCCACATAAAATTTTAGCTTAAATCTATCGCGTTGGTTCTAAAAACATTATTTCGTAAAAATGAATATAAACGAAAAACCCCAAAACCTTTGTAGTTCAAGGGTTTTGGGGTTTTTACATGTTGAACTATAGAACCTGGCTTTATTAACGCGAGTAGAACTCAACGATGAGCGCTTCGTTAATTTCCGCCGGCAGTTCAGAACGCTCCGGCAAGCGAGTGTACGTGCCTTCCAGTTTTTCTGGATCGAACGTCAAATAATCTGGAACGAAGTTGTTCACTTCGATCGCTTCTTTAATGACTTGCAAGTTGCGCGATTTTTCGCGGACAGCGATCGTTTGTCCCGGTTTTACGCGGTAAGACGGGATGTTGACGCGGCTGCCGTCAACTAAAATGTGACCGTGCGTCACGAGCTGACGAGCTTGACGGCGCGTACGAGCCAACCCTAAACGATAAACGAGGTTGTCCAAGCGCGATTCAAGCAAAATCATGAAGTTTTCGCCGTGTTTACCCGGCATTTTGCCCGCTTCGTCAAACGTTTTGCGGAATTGGCGCTCGTTGACGCCGTACATATGGCGCAGCTTTTGTTTTTCTTGGAGCTGCAAACCGTACTCCGACAATTTTCTCCGTTGGCCTGGGCCATGTTGACCAGGCGGATACGGACGTTTTTGCAATTCTTTCCCCGTGCCGCTTAACGAGATGCCGAGGCGGCGGGAAATTTTCCATGTTGGGCCAGTATAACGAGCCATGTTTTGCTCCTCCTTATGCTTTTATTCCCGTAAAATAAAAGCAGACGTGCGCCAACAATTATGGCCATTTTGTTTTCATGTATCCTCGCTCTAGCAGCTAAGAGTTACACGATACACCTCGGAGCACCGAGGAACAAAATGAACCATAAAGGTGTGCACAAAGGCTGCTATATTTTACACAAAGGCTATTATATGATTTTTAAAGGGCAAAGTCAATATTTTAATTTCCTTCTTTGCTGCTTATATGATATAATAAAAGATGAAATTTTTAGAAAAAAATGCTACTCATTCTTTCGCTTTAAAGTGATGATATCAGTTCAGGTGGAAAGACAATGAAACAGGAAGAAACGAAACGATATGAATCGTTTAAGCGGGAATTTTTCCACTGGTTTTTAGCGTTTTCGGGGGATGAGCCGTTTTCTGTGGCGGCGGGCGAGCTGCTTGTGATGTTAAAAGAAGAGTTGGCGTTGCAACAAGCCGTATTGTATTTGTTTGACCCATCCTGTGACGCCTTTTGCCCAGAAGCAGCGGCAGGCAGGATGCCGGCGGCAGAATTGATCGTGGCAGAGGAAAAGCAGGAGATCGTCGTGATAGATGATGGCGGGCCGTGTATAGTTGTCCGCCTCTTTTTCCTGCTTTCTGAAGAAACACGAGCGATGCTTGAGCTTATGTATGGAAAAGAGCGCCACATCGACCGTGAATGGTTGAAAGTGCTGAGAACGGATTTGTCTTCATTGTTCCGTAAGTTGAGTGCGCTTTCGCAACGAACGAGCGAGGAGAATCGGTATGAGCAGTTGCACCGTTTTGCAGCGAAAATCCATTCCACCATGCAAATTGACGATGTGCTTGAAGAAATTATCCGCACGCTGCAAAATGTTTACCCAGCGTTTACATACCATCTCCTCTTATCGCATGATAACCATGTGTGCGGGAATTTGCCGATTAAAACGCTTGCCTTGGATGAAAGCGAGGGGCAACCGGCGGCACTGCGGGCGTTTTTGACCGGACAGGTGCAATGTGAGGAGACAGCCGCACCGCCGCGTTCAGTGCTATATGCCCCCATTAAAGGGGTGCAGGCCGTATACGGGGTGATTCAAATCATTGCTCCGTATGCCGCCCCATTTCCAAAGCGGGAAATCAATTTTATTTCGTTGTTGGCGGGAACGGCGGGAAGGGCGTTGGAAAACGCCAAACTGTATGAGCAATCGCGCCGGCTCGTTGCCGATTTGCAACTCATTAACGATACGATGCGTCAGCTGAATGCCCGGCCGCGGCTGTGTGAAGCGATCGAGTATATGGTGTCGCAAATCAAAGAATCGTTTGGCGCGGACGAGGTCGGCTTTTTCTTGTTTGCTGACGGCAAACGTGAGCTTCTTCGAGGAAGCACACCATTTTTTTATAATGACTTGTCGGCGCTGTATGTCGAATGGGTCGAAGCACGGCTTCTAAGCGGAAATGATATTCTATTTGCCGGCGATGTACGCACGTCCGATTTCGGACCGTTTCGTTCCATTATGGCGGCGCCAATGATGCAAAATAAAGAAATGAAAGGCGTCTGTATCGTGCTTGCCTATGAGACGTATCGATTCACCTTTGAGATGTTTAAACTGCTGCAATCGCTCGTCCAACACTCGACACTGGCGTTTATGAATGCGATTTTGCGCGAAGAACTTGAGAAATTGGTTGTCACCGATTATTTGACGAAGCTGTATACGCGCCGTTATTTAGATGAGGCGATCCAAAAATCGATGGAAGAGGATGCGTTAGGGTCGTTTCTTTTAATCGATATCGATAATTTTAAGCAGATCAACGATACTTATGGCCACCAAACCGGCGATGATGTGCTCGTTCAAGTGGCGAAGATGATCCGCACTAACATTCGCGATGGCGATATAGCGGCGCGCTGGGGAGGAGAAGAGCTCGCCGTCTATTTGCCAAAGGTGGCGCTTTTGGATGCGATAGCGATTGCGCGCCGCATCGTTGAAAAAGTGAGAGAGCATACGGTCCCGTCAGTGACCGTTTCATGCGGTCTTTCATCGTGGAGACGACATGATCATGATGATGCAGAACAGCTGTTCAAACGGGCTGATGCGGCGCTGTATATGGCAAAAGAAACAGGGAAAAACGCCATCTTCGTTCATGATGGTGACCATCTATATAGAGGGTGAAAAAGGAATCCGGACAGGCGGATTCCTTCTTCGCGCTCACCGCTATTTTCGCTTATTCTGAAACGAGCACGCTGGCGAATTGCTCTAAATAGCGGCGGTCAATGTCATCAAAGCGGTTCTTGATCGGGCTGTCGATATCAAGGACACCGATGACGCGACCTTCCTTAATGAGCGGCACGACGATTTCCGATTGGGATGCGGCATCACAGGCGATATGGCCTGGGAATTGGTGCACATCGGGAACGACGACCGTCCGCCGCTCGGCAGCCGCTGTGCCGCACACGCCTTTGCCGAACGGAATGCGCACGCATGCTGGCAATCCTTGGAACGGACCGAGCACAAGCTCATCGCCATCTGCCAAATAAAACCCGACCCAGTTGATGTCGGTGAGAAACTGGTTGAGCAGGGCGGAAGCGTTCGCCAAGTTGGCGATCATGTTCGGTTCGCCGGCGATGAGCGCCTTCAGCTGCTCGATGACGAGCGCATAGTTTTCTTCGCGTGTCCCGTTGTAGGTTAGTTGATGAAACATTTGTTCGCCCTCCTTTTTGACCCATTTTATGACGACGCTTGGCGATTGTCAATCGAAAGCGCCTCGTGATCCATCACGTCCCGCCCTTGATGCAGGTCGGCTGCACGATGAGCGTCCGAGCCGTAAACGATCGGAATGCCACGCCGCCGCGCTTCAGTGATGAGGTGATTGGGCGGGTATGGCTCGAGGCAGAGCGGTTTGGCAGCGCCGGCGCCGTTATAGTCGATCTCATAGCCGAACTGCTCTATGTCATCGAGAATGGCGAGAACGAGGTCAGTCATCGGATCTGGGCACGGAAAGCGACGCCAAAACTTCCGCACAAGCGTTAGATGGCCGATGCGTTTCGGCTTATAGCGGCCCATGTCGGTGCGGATCGACTGGCGCACCGTTTCGTAATAGGTGCGGTGAACATGTTCGACGGAACCGAACAGGCGGACGATGTCGGCGAACATGTCAGCACTGTAGTCAATGCATACATATTGACCTTTGTGCGCTAAAAAATGGACCGATAAAATGCTGTCATCAAGCAGCGGTCCAACTTCATCGAGCAATCGAACCGTTTCTTCCTCCCAGCCGGGGATAAAGTCGACCTCAAGTCCGACGCGGATCGTGATGTCGTTTCGGTAGCGCGCTTTTACATCAGCCACAGCGGCTAAATAGCGTTCAAGCTGACGGCGCTCCATCGCGCTATCCCGATCCGGCGTCGGATCAACAAACCGCTCTGGCAGCGGGGCATGTTCAGTGAAGGAAATGTCGGTATAGCCGAGCACAATCGCCCGTTCCACATATTGCTCAAGTGGGTCAGGACTTCCGTGTGGACAAAACGGTGTATGAATATGGCCGTCACGCAAGGCGGTTTTCCCCCTTTCCCTTGTATCATAGCAAAAATCTTGAAGATTCTTGTAAAAAAAATAAAAATTTTGGTCAAAAAATGTCGTTAACATGGTATCATAAAAACATTGAAAAACATATATTTTTGCCTTCTCCGCCGTATTCATTCATTTCGGAGTAGCTTGAGTGCAAGGGGGCATTCGTGCATGGAAATCGTATGGATCGTTCTGCTCCTCGGCGCAGGAGTAATCATATACAATCATATGTATCGGAAGAAGATGTACCGGGAAATCGACCGGCTTGAGGCATGGAAAATCGAACTGATGAACCGGCCGGTGCCGGATGAGTTAGCGAAAGTGAAACAGCTGAACATGACCGGGGAAACGGAGCAGCTGTTTGAACGGTGGCGCCAACAATGGGATGAGATCGTAGCCGTGAAGCTGCCGAATGTCGAAGAACAGCTGTTTGATACCGAGACGTTTCTGGACAAATACCGGTACCGGCAGGCACGCAAGTTGATTGGGCAAATTGAGGATGGGTTGCGTCGCCTTGAGGAAGAGGTGCATCAAATCATTGATGAAGTTAACGAGCTGATCGGAAGCGAAGAGCAAAGCCGGACGGAAATCGAAGAGCTGCGCGCTGTCCATCGGGAGGCGAAGAAAACGCTGCTTGCTTATCGGTATACGTTTGGGGCGGCTGCCGATTTGCTTGACGTCCGCCTAACCGAGGCCGAAAAGCAGTTTGAGTCGTTTGCCAAATTGACGGAAGCCGGCAACTATTTGGCAGCGCGCGGTGTCGTCCAGGAGCTGAAGCAGGAGCTTGACAGCCTGGCGACGATGATGGAAGAGATTCCGGCGCTGCTTAGCGAGTGCCAAACCTCTCTTCCCGCCCAGTTGGCCGAGCTTGCTGACGGCTATCGGGAAATGGAGCAAAGCGGGTACATACTCGACCATTTGCACATCGAACGCACATTGGCAGAAAAACAGGAGAAAATCGGACAATGCTTAGCGATGATTGGCGAGCTGCGCATCGAAGAAGCGAAGCAAACCGTCGCTGAGCTGAAAGAAGAAATTGATACGCTATACGACTTGCTGGAAAAAGAAGTGCTCGCTAATCAATACGTGCAAACGGAAATGCCGCGCATTGGCGGCATGCTTACGGAGTTGGCTGCCGAGGCAAAAGAAACGAGCGCTGAAGCGATGTTTGTTCAACAAAGCTACCATCTGCCGCCAAGCGACCTTGAAAAATATCGAAGCATTGAAAAACAGATGCATCAGCTGCAGAAGCGGTTTTTGCTGATCGAAGACCGCGTCGCTGAGGCGAAAACTGCCTATTCTTTGCTCAGAGAGGAGCTGGAACAGCTCGTCGGGCAAATTGACATGATGAAAGAAGAGCATGAACAGTTTCGGTTGATGCTGCAGGCGCTGCGCAAAGACGAATTAATTGCCCGTGAAAAGCTCGACGACATGAGAAAAAAATTGTCCGAATCGCTTCGCCTCGTGCAAAAAAGCCGACTGCCGGGGCTGCCTGAGCCGTATGCGCTTGAGCTGACGGAAGCGAAAAACAGCTTGCAAAATGTGGCCGCCCGCCTCGAAGAAAAGCCGCTCGACATGCCGGCGGTCGACCGGGCGCTCGAAGAAGCGAAAGTTTCGGTTGAACGTCTTTATGAGCGAACAGTCGAAATGATTGAACAGGCGTCCTTGGCTGAACGGGCGATTCAATATGGCAACCGCTACCGCCGCCGTTATCCGGCGGTTCACAAAGGGCTTGAGGAGGCCGAGTTTTTGTTCCGTCATTACGATTACGAAGAGGCGCTCCGGCAGGCGGTGGCCACGATTGAAAGTGTCGAGCCAGGCGCGTTTGACCGCGTGCAGAAGCTTTGGCAGGCGGACAACGAGGACGAACAATGATCAAAACCCGATAATTATCGGTGAAAACCGATATTTATCGGGTTTTTGGTGAATACTGTAAGTACGTGTGTGTTTTCAGCTCGGTTTTATGTTATTATACTATGTATGTACATTTGCCGATCATGAGCGGAGGATGGAAACAATGATTTACCTTGATAACAGTGCGACGACCAAACCGTTTCCAGAAGTGATCGATTCGTTTGTCAAGGTCGCGACGGACTATTTTGCCAATCCGTCTTCGCTTCATGAACTGGGCATGAAGGCGGAGCGGCTGCTCGCGCAGGCGCGCGAACAAATCGCTGCCATGCTGCGGGTCAAAGCGAACGAGGTCGTGTTCACGTCCGGTGGAACGGAAGCCAACAATTTCGCCATTAAAGGAGTGGCTTGGCAATATCGGCGGCGCGGCCGGCATATTATTACGACGGAGATCGAGCATCCGTCCGTTGCTGAGCCGTGCCGTCAGCTTGAGGAGCTCGGCTTTGAGGTGACGTATTTGCCGGTCGACCGCAACGGGAGAGTGTCGGCGGAGCAAGTCGAGCGCGCGCTGCGCGATGATACGATTCTTGTTTCAATCATGCACGTCAATAACGAAGTCGGCACGGTGCAACCGATTGAGGAAATCGGTGCGCTTCTTGCCCGCTACCCGAAGACGCTGTTTCATGTCGACCGGGTGCAAGGCATCAGCAAAGTGCCGCTTGATTTGAAAAAGGCCGGCGTCGATTTAAGCACGATATCGGCTCATAAGTTTCACGGATTGCGCGGTGCCGGAGTGCTTTACGTCCGCGAAGGTGTCCGCTTGACGTCGTTGATTGCCGGCGGCGGGCAGGAAATGCGGCTCCGGTCCGGAACGGAAAATGTGGCCGCCATTGTCGCGATGGCGAAAGCGCTGCGCCTCGCTATGGAGAGATACGAGCGGGAGATCGACCGGCTCAAGGCGTTAAAAGACGAGTGGCGAACCGCTCTTTCCGCCATTCCGGAGATTGAGATCAACACGCCGCGCGACGGTGCTGCGCCTCATATTATTAACTTTTCCTTAAAGCGCGGCATGAAGCCGGAAGTGTTCGTCCACGAACTGGCGAAAAGCGGCATTTACGTCTCGACAACATCGGCTTGTTCGTCGAAGAAAAAGGCGCCGAGCAAAACGCTGGTGGCGATGGGGCTTGGGGAAGACCGTGCTGAGCGCGGCATCCGCGTCAGCTTATCGTTTGACAACACAAGCGAAGAAATCGCGCCGGCAGTGGCTGCCATGAAACAAGCGATCAAAACGTTAAGCGAGGTAACGGGATAACATGGAAATGAAGTATGACCGCATTTTAATCCGTTATGGGGAAATGACGACAAAAGGAAAAAACCGCAATATTTTTGTTCGACGGCTAAAAAACAACATCGCCCGCAAACTGCAGGCGTTTCCTCGGATCAAAATTGAATATATGCGTGACCGAATGTACATTTTATTAAACGGTGAGCCGCATGAACCGATTATCGACAAGCTGAAAACGGTGTTTGGCATCCACTCGTTCAGCTTGGCGATGAAGTGCGAAAACGATTTAGCGGCTATTAAAGAGACGGCGCTCGCTGCTGTCCGGCAGCTTCCATACAAAGGAAAAACGTTTAAAGTGAGCGCCCGCCGCGTCGATAAACAGTTTCCGTACCGAAGTGATGAGCTTAATCATGAAGTTGGGGCACATATTTTGCGGCAGACGGAAGACTTAACGGTCAATGTGCGCCAACCGGATATTGATGTGCGCATCGAAGTACGCCAAGACGGAACCTATGTTACGTGCCATGACATTTTCGGCGCTGGCGGCTTGCCGGTGGGGACGAGCGGCAAGGCGATGCTCATGCTCTCAGGCGGCATCGACAGCCCGGTCGCCGGGTATTTGGCGATGAAGCGCGGTCTCGAAATCGAAGCCGTTCACTTTTTCAGTCCGCCGTTTACAAGCGAGCGGGCAAAGCAAAAAGTGATCGATTTGGTGCGGAAACTGACCGCGTACGGTGGAAAAATCAAGTTGCATATCGTACCGTTTACCGAAGTGCAGCAAGCCATTTATCAAGGGGTTCCAAACGAATATTCGCTGATTTCCACTCGGAGGGCAATGCTAAAAATTACAGACGCCTTGCGCCGCCGCCAGCGGGGGTTGGCGATCGTCACCGGTGAAAGCCTCGGCCAAGTTGCGAGCCAAACGCTTGAAAGCATGTACGTGATTAACGAAGTGACCAACACACCGGTTTTGCGCCCGCTCATTTCGATGGATAAAATGGAAATCATCGAGATTGCTAAGCAAATCGACACCCATGATATTTCCATTCTTCCATATGAAGACTGTTGCACCATTTTTACGCCGCGGGCGCCAAAAACAAAGCCGAAAAAAGAGAAAGTGCTTCAGCACGAGAGCCAGCTTGATCTCGCTCCGCTTCTTGAAAAAGCGATCAATGAGACGGAAACCATCGTGATTGATGAAGAAGCTGGACAGGCTGACGAGTTCACTGCGCTGTTTTAAATCTCAAAATTTACCAAACATGTTGTTGCATATTGCTGTCTGTTTTCACACATTCTATACGTACAAAGGAGGTGAAAACAGATGGCACGCAACAACAACAGCAATCAATTGCTTGTTCCGGGCGCACAACAAGCGCTTGAGCAAATGAAATATGAAATCGCCCAAGAATTCGGCGTCAACTTAGGCGCTGACACGACATCGCGCGCTAACGGTTCGGTCGGCGGCGAGATTACGAAACGTCTTGTCGCTATGGCGCAACAACAATTGGGCGGTGCACGTCAATTCTAATTTTATAATGATGGCTTACGCGGCGGGGAGCTCCCCGCCGTTTGTTATGACAAAAGTATTCAAAATATAATAATTATTTTGTATAATAAAAGGTGTCGGAGACGGCAAAATGAACAGAAGAGGGGGAGAGGAACGATGAAGCGGGAAGAACTGATCGCTCCTGAGCGCTACAATTTAACGTCCGAAATGGAACGGCATGCGGCAGCACATCCGGAGCGAATTGCTTTAAAATGGGAGAATGAGCGCGGCGAAACGAAAGAGATTACATACGGTCGCCTCATGGCGCGCGCTAACCAAATTGGAAACGCTTTCTTATCGCGCAGGCTGGAAAAAGGGGATAAAGTGCTTGTCATGGTTCCGCGGCTGATTGAAGCGTATGAAGTATATTTAGGGGCGCTCAAAGCCGGGCTTGTCGTCATCCCAAGCTCGGAGATGCTGCGGACCAAAGACTTGGAATACCGATTGTCCCATGGAGAAGTGAAGGCAATCGTTGCCTATGAACCGTATCTCGACGAATTCGCTCCGATCGATGGCGTGGACAAGCTGTTGAAATTTTCGATCGGTGAACACGAGCATGACGGTTGGGTTCGGTTGGACGCGGCGATGGCGGCGGAAAGCGAAACACTCGCAGCGGCCGACACATCGCGCGACGATATGGCGTTTTTATCTTACACATCTGGAACGACCGGCAATCCGAAAGGGGTCGTCCATTGCCACGGCTGGGCGTACGCCCATTTGCGCACGGCGGCGAAAAACTGGCTGTGCATTGAAGAGACGGATCTCGTTTGGGCGACCGCTGGACCAGGGTGGCAAAAATGGATTTGGAGCCCATTTTTATCGGTGCTCGGTTCGGGAGCGACCGGGTTTGTCTATTACGGCCGCTTTGAGCCGGAAAAATATTTGCAGCTGTTAGAAAAATATCAGGTCAACGTGCTTTGCTGCACACCGACCGAGTACCGTCTGATGGCGAAAGTGCCGGATATCGGCCGCTACGACTTATCGCATTTGCACAGCGCCGTCTCGGCTGGTGAGCCGCTCAACCGTGAAGTGATCGACACGTTTGCCAAACATTTTGGCATCCAAGTGCGCGACGGTTATGGACAGACGGAAAATACATTGCTTGTCGGTGTCATGAAGGGGATGGACATCAAACCGGGATCGATGGGGAAACCGACGCCGGGCAACCGTGTCGAAATTATCGACGAAAACGGCGAACCGTGCCCAGTCGGCGTTGTGGGAGATATCGCTGTTCATGTAGAAACGCCAGCCTTATTTAAATATTACTATAAAGATCCGGAACGGACGGCGATGCAGTTCCGCGGTGACTATTACATTACCGGCGATAAGGCGAGAAAAGACGAAGACGGTTATTTCTGGTTTGAAGGCCGCGGCGATGATATCATCATCAGCTCCGGTTATACGATCGGCCCGTTTGAAGTGGAAGATGCGCTCGTCAAGCATCCGGCGGTAAAAGAATGCGCGGTTGTCGCCAGCCCGGATGAAGTGCGCGGTCATGTCGTCAAAGCGTTCGTCGTGCTCCGTGATGGAGTCGATCCAAACGATCCATCGCTCATTCCGGCGCTGCAGGAACATGTCAAACAATTGACCGCTCCATACAAATATCCGCGCAAAATTGAGTTCGTCGATGACTTGCCGAAAACCGTGTCGGGAAAAATCCGCCGCGTCGAGCTTCGCGAGCGGGAAGCGCGCCTTGCAGGCCGCTCTTCTTAAACACCGTGAGAAGGCGTGTGAAACACGAGCTTAACGAAAAGACGTCAGAACTGCCTGTCTTCCTAAAGGATGAAGGGGAAGCAGGGCGTCTTGAAGCCATCCGCCAAATGAAAGAGAGGGTGTCCCGAAAGCAACGGGGACACCCTCTCTATTTGCACCGAACACTTCCACAGATCTGATCTTGGAGACCTTTCCCGCGGTTTATAAAAAGACGCGCTTCACTTTATCCCAGAACGAATTGTCTTTCAGCCGTACGGTTTTGATGACCCGATCGCTCAGGCGGATGTCGATTTGTTCGATATGTTGGATGCTAAGCGCCTCGTTGTCGAGGCCGATGATCGGAAAATGGCTCGTTTCTTCCGACATTTTCAGCGTCAGTTTCCGCTCGCCGCTTAAAATGAACGGCGAACCGAGCGTCCGGTAGCGGTTACTGTTGAGCGAAGCGAGCTCGCTCACTTGGAAACACGGCAAGAGCGGATCAACCACTGCTCCGTGCACCGACTTATTGTAGCCGGTGCTGCCGGTTGGGGTTGAGACAATAATGCCATCGCCGCGGAAGGTTTCAAAATGCAAGTCGTCAATAAAGACATCGATGGCCATCGTTTTAATGATTTGCGAACGAATGGAACATTCGTTTAGGCAGAAAAAGGAGGCGGTGCCATCGATCGTCACTTCGATGATTGGGTAACGTCGTACTTCTAATTTCCAGTTTCTCGCCGCTTCAACGATATGATCGATATGATCAATTTGGAAATCACAATAAAATCCGCGTGTCGGTAACGTTGACACACCGACGTATAAACGGTCGGGGTGGAACCCGGTTTGCCGGACCGCCTGCAAAAAAGCTCCATCATCGCCGATGCTGACGATAATATTCGCTTCTTGAGCGTCGTCGACCACGACAAACGGCCCGCGTTCCGCCCGTTCAATGAGCGGCTTTACCCGTTCGACCAACTCGTCATCCCGCTTATAAAAAAAATAAAGGCGATTACGTTCCATGTCCATCTTTGCGCCCTCCTATTGGCATCATGCTTAAACCGATGTACAATGAATATTGTACCACGTTTTCCATGATTATAAAAATATGGACAGTCCATGCAAAGGGGGAAGAAAATGAATCGAAAACGGTGGACGGCGTTGGCGATTGCTGCCGCGTTATTTATTATTTCTGTGCTTGTTAATGCCGTTGGTATCTTGCTGTCTGATAAGTCCGAAACATGGTCGAAAAATTGGTTGTCGCTTATGGAAGATTCATTTAGCGAGGAAGTGATCGAAGACGGCGATCCGTTGAAAAAAATCGTTGTCTTGGAGGTGAACGGTGTCATTGAAGATACGGGCGAAGCGGAAACGTTCTTTTCCTCGTCGTTTTATAATCATCAAGCGTTTTTGAAAATGATTAAACAGGTGAAAGAAGATGACAGCGTCAAGGCGATCGTATTGCGCATCAACTCGCCGGGCGGCGGAGTCGTTGAAAGCGCGGAAGTTCATAACCAGCTGTTGAAATTGAAAAAAGAGACGAAGAAGCCTATTTATGTGTCGATGGGAGCGATGGCAGCCTCCGGTGGCTATTACATCGCCACAGCGGGTGATAAACTTTTTGCCAGCCCGGAGACGATCACGGGTTCGATCGGCGTCATTATGCAGAGCATCAATTACGAAGGGTTGGCGAAAAAATACGGCGTCGAACTCGTCACGATCAAAAGCGGCCCATACAAAGACATCATGAATCCAGCGCGCAAAATGACGGATGCGGAGCAGGAGATTTTGCAACGGCTGATCAACCAATCGTATGAGGGGTTTGTCGATGTCATTGTTGAAGGAAGAAAGTTGTCGGAAGAAGCGGTGCGCAAACTGGCTGATGGCCGCATTTACGACGGCCGCCAAGCGAAAGCGCTCCAGTTGATTGATGAGTTTGGCTATTTGGATGATACCATTGCAGCACTGAAAAAAGAACATCGGCTTTCCGGTGCTCAAGTCGTGAAATATGTCAGTGATACTCCGTGGAGTTCATTGTTTGGCGTGATATCGAACAATGCTAAGCCAGAAACGGAAGCGTCCGAGCTCATTCGCTTGTTGTCGCGTCCGTCATCGCCACGGCTTATGTATTTATTTAGTGAGTAAAGGAAGTGGGAAGATGACTGATACGCAAGCCATGGCGCCGTCTGCAGCCGAAAGCCTGCCGGTGGAAACAGCCCCCCGCTACGGCGGGTTTTGGCTTCGCTTTTGGGCATATTTGCTTGACATCATCGTCGTTTCAAGCATCAACCGGCTGATCGTTTGGCCGCTGTTTCGCTTGTTCGACTGGCCGTTAGAGAGAGATCATTTGTTTGCGCCGGCTGCGGTGGTGGCGGCGATCATTTTTTACGCTTATTTTGTCTTAATGACGAAAACGTTCGGACAGACGCTTGGCAAAATGGTGTTCGGCTTAAAAGTCGTCGATGAGCGGGGCGTGCCGCTTACATGGCTGACGGTGCTGTTCCGCGAAGTGGTTGGCAAGTTTATTTCGAAAAAACTGTTGTTCATCGGTTTTTTGTTTGTCGCTTTTTCGGAAAAGAAAAAAGGGATGCATGATCAGTTTGCCGATACGATCGTCATTCGCGATTGACGGTCTTTGGTTTGTATCGGCTGATCATCAATGATATCGACCTGCCGCTCCGGCAGGTTTATTTTTTTTCCATATGGTGACAATGATATGGTGAAAGGAAGTGCGGACATTGAGAGGAATAATCATAGCTGTCGTGGTGGTTGCTCTTTTTCTCCTTCTTGTCGCATGGATGAAAGTCGCGGTGACGGTTGTCTTCCGCCATGCCAAAGACGATGATGAGTATAAAATTGTTGTGCGCACGCTATTTGGTCTCATTCGTTACACGATTCGCATTCCGCTCATCAAGCTCGAAACCGAATCGGAGTCGCCCGGTGTGACGTTTGTCCATAAAGAAGGTGTTGGGGGGACGCGAACGAAAAAGGAGAAGAAAAGCAAATGGACACCGAGAGACATTGCTCATTTCTTTCGTCAAGTCAAGCAATTTCTCAAGCAAGTCGTCGACTTGCATGAAATTATGAAACAGTTTTACCGTCATGTAACGATTACCAAATGGGAATGGAGAACAACGATCGGCACCGGCGATGCAGCGTCAACCGGATTGATCGCCGGGCTTGGTTGGTCGTTGAAATACACCATCATTGGTGTGGTGAGCCGCTACACGAAGATGAAAACGGTACCAGTGATTATGATCGTTCCTTCGTATGATCGAGCGGTTTCGGAAACAGCGTTTTTATGTATGTTTCAGTTTCGAATCGGGCATGCTATGTTAGCAGGATTGCGAGTGGTCAAACATTGGAACGGACGACGCTTGCCGAAACGAAAGCCGCTTGCGGCCAAACAGGCAAATGAAGGCTATTAGGAGGAATGAGCATGACGAACCATCCAATCCAAGGGTTAATGACAACAGCGATGGAAAACTTAAAACAAATGATTGACGTCAATACGATTATCGGCGATCCGGTCGAAACGCCTGATGGCAGCGTTATTTTAACCGTGTCGAAAGTCGGGTTTGGGTTTGCTGCCGGCGGCAGCGAGTTTATGCTCGACGGCCAGCAAAACGGCCAAGGAGCTCAAGCTGGCGCAAACGGGCAAAGCGGGCAAAACGGACAAAACGGACAAGCCCAAGGGAGCGGGCATCCGTTTGGCGGCGGCAGCGGCGGTGGTGTCTCCATTACCCCGATTGCGTTTCTTGTCGTCAATTCGTCAGGGGTCAAACTTCTCCATTTGGATGAAAGCACGCACTTATACGAGAAACTACTTGATGTCGCCCCGCAGGCGTTTGAGAAAATTCAAGCGATGTTGAAGAAAAACAAGAAAGACGAGGCATCCTCTGCTTCGGCAAATGACTTTGACATTTAGCTGGGCGCTGGACACGTTTTTGTCCGGCGCTTTTTCTAAGTTGTGGAAACCGAAAACAACAGTCTCTGTTGTTTCATCAGATGCTACAAACTATTTTTTGAATGTTCATTCAAATTAACTTTCTAGCGAAGGCAAAACGATTGCAAAAATCTTTTCCGTGTTCTAATATGGAAATAGTACATATTTTTTCTTAAGGGGAGAGAAATGATGGCTAATGTGACGTTTAAAGGAAATCCGGTCACGCTCGTCGGAAACGAAGTGAACGTCGGTGACAAGGCGCCGGATTTTACGGTGCTTGACCAAAACTTGCAAGAAGTAACGCTCGCCGATACGAAAGGACACGTCCGCTTAATCAGCGTCGTTCCGTCGCTTGACACTGGGGTTTGTGATGCGCAGACGCGCCGATTTAACGAAGAAGCGGCGAAGCTTGACAATGTGAAAGTGTTAACCATCAGCGTCGATTTGCCGTTTGCACAAAAACGGTGGTGCGGCGCTGCCGGCATTGACAACGTCCAAGTATTGTCCGACCATCGTGACGTTTCGTTCGGACAAGCGTACGGCGTCTTGATCAAAGAACTGCGCTTGCTCGCCCGCGCGGTGTTTGTCATCGACAGCAATGATACGGTGACGTACGTAGAATACGTGCCGGAAGTGACGAACCATCCGAACTACGAAGCCGCGATTGAAGCAGCAAAAGCAGCGAAATAATGGAAAAAGGCCCCGATCCGTTCGGGGTCTTTTCTTTCCTGCCGACGCTTTTCTTGCCGCACAGGGGGAATCCGGCGTACAATAGCAAAAGGAAATGGCCAGAAAGGTGGGATATACGGAATGATGACGCCAGTTGAGCGGCTGTTCACTGTATTGGATGAAACAGCTCATATTTTGCAGGAAGAATTGCAATGCACGTATTTAGAAGCGGTCGCCGAAACAGGAGAAAATTTGTTTCACGGCGACGTGTTGCAAGACGAAGTGAGTGAATTAAATGCTAAACGGTTGAAAAAACAATATCGCGAACTCATGCTCGACCGGTTTCAAAATGAGGAAATCCGCAAGGCGTTCCAGCTCGCCGTCTTAAAAGGGATGCGCCAACATATCCAGCCGCACCACCAAATGACCCCGGATGCGGTCAGTTTATTTTTGGCGTATTTAGTCCGTCGGTTTACACGCCCGCATTTGGCGCTTACCATCCTTGACCCGGCCGTTGGCACGGCGAATTTATTGACGGCGGTGCTCAACGGTCTTAGTGGCAAACAGGTGAAAAGTTATGGCGTCGATGTGGACGACTTGCTCGTCAAACTCGCGTATGTCAACGCGAACTTGCAAAAACACTCGCTGCAGCTGTTTAACCAAGACAGCTTACGCCCTCTTTTTGTCGAACCGGCCGACGTCATCGTCTGTGATTTGCCGGTCGGCTATTACCCGGATGATGACAATGCGTCTCGTTTTGCTCTAAAAGCGGAAGAAGGGCAGTCATACGCGCACCATTTGTTGATTGAACAAAGCTTGCGGTACACAAAAGACGGCGGTTATTTGTTTTTCCTTATTCCTAATACGTTATTTTCGAGCCCGCAAGCAGAACAGCTGAACCAGTTTCTAAAAGAGACGGCCATCGTCCAAGGCGTGCTGCAGTTGCCGTTGTCGATGTTTAAACATGAACAAGCAGCGAAAAGTGTATTTATTTTGCAAAAGAAAGGACCGATGGCCAAGCCGCCAAAAAACGTGCTGCTTGCCGAGCTGCCGCGCTTTTCGAACAAGACGGCGATGCAGGCAATGATGGAAAAAATCGAGGCGTGGATCGCCAACGAGAAGGGAAGTTGACGGCCTCCAAAAAGGGAGGCCGTTTTCATTTTTCGCAACATAAAAACTTTTTGTTGCAACCGATTACTGAAGGGGGAAGCGCTTGAAAGAAAAACAAGGGGGGCATACAATGAAAAAGGCATAGTGAAATAGCGCCCAAGCGCGCACACTAAAGATAGGTGCGATCGGATTTCGTAAAAAGGAGCTGTTTGGATATATGGCGAAAGTGTTAGCCATTAACGCAGGTAGTTCATCGTTGAAATTCCAATTGTTTGAGATGCCGGCGGAAACGGTGTTGACGAAAGGGGTCGTCGAGCGCATCGGTTTTGACGACGCGATTTTCACCATTGTTGTGAACGGGGAAAAACAACAGGAAGTGACCGCCATCCCGAACCATGCCGTGGCGGTGAAAATGCTGTTGGATAAATTGATTCGCTACGGCATTATTCGGTCGTTTGAGGAAATCGACGGCATTGGCCATCGTGTCGTTCACGGCGGGGAGAAGTTCAGCGACTCCGTGTTAATTACCGATGAAGTCATGAAACAAATCGAGGAAGTTTCCGAGCTCGCCCCGCTCCATAACCCGGCCAACCTCGTTGGCATTCGGGCGTTCCAGGAAGTGTTGCCGAACGTGCCGGCGGTGGCCGTGTTTGATACGGCGTTCCACCAAACGATGCCGGAACAATCATTTTTGTATAGCTTGCCGTATGAGTATTATACGAAATTCGGTATTCGAAAATATGGATTCCACGGCACGTCGCATAAATACGTCACCCATCGTGCCGCCGAATTGCTCGGCCGGCCGATCGAACAGCTGCGCCTCATCTCGTGCCATTTAGGAAACGGCGCGAGCATCGCGGCGGTGGAAGCAGGAAAATCGATTGACACGTCGATGGGCTTCACTCCATTAGCGGGCGTAGCGATGGGAACGCGTTCTGGTAACATCGACCCGGCGCTTATCCCGTATATTATGGAGAAAACGGGAATGACGGCGGATGAAGTGATTGAAGTGCTGAACAAACGAAGCGGCATGCTCGGCTTATCTGGCCTTTCAAGCGACTTGCGCGACCTCGAAAAAGCGGCATCGGAAGGGAATGAACGGGCAGAGCTGGCGCTTGAAGTGTTTGCTAGCCGAATTCATAAATATATCGGTTCGTATGCTGCGCGCATGTGCGGTGTCGACGCCATCATTTTCACCGCCGGCATCGGCGAAAACAGTGATGTCGTGCGCGCGAAAGTGTTGCGCGGTCTCGAATTCATGGGGGTTTACTGGGATCCGGCATTAAACAAAGTGCGCGGCAAAGAAGCGTTCATCAGCTACCCGCACTCGCCGGTGAAAGTGCTCGTCATCCCGACGAACGAAGAGGTTATGATTGCCCGTGATGTGATGCGGTTGGCGCATTTGTAATAGAGCCGGATAGCGCAAAATAAAATGAAGCGGCTCTCTCCTAGCTTCTAGGAGGGAGCCGCTTTTTCGTTGGTCGCAGCGTTTGGCAGGATACCTGCTGTTTTTTGCTATACTTATGGATGAAGACGATAAGCGAAAAGGAGAGACGAACGATGAGCACGATCGAACATAAACAAGAAGCTCCGAAAACCGTCCGCTGCAAAGTCGTGACGATCAGCGATACGAGAACGGAAGAAACCGACCGGAGCGGCCGGCTGATGATCGAGTTGCTGACCGAGGCGGGGCATGACGTTGTTGGCTATGACATTGTGAAAGATGAGGAAGCCGCCATTCGCGAGGCGGTGCTCGACGGCTGCCGTCGCACTGATGTCGACGCAGTGCTCACAAACGGCGGCACTGGCATCGCCAAGCGTGATGTGACGATCGAAACGGTGAGTGCGCTGCTCGAGAAGGAGATCGTCGGCTTTGGCGAATTGTTCCGCTTTTTAAGTTATACGGAAGACATTGGCTCGGCGGCGATGCTGTCGCGCGCCATCGCCGGTGTGGCGATGGATACCGCCATCTTTTGCACTCCTGGCTCAACCGGAGCGGTGCGCCTTGCGATGACGAAGCTCATCTTGCCGGAACTCGGGCATGTCATGAGGGAGATTCGAAAAGACCGGTAAAGGAAAACGTGTCCGTTCGGTAAGAACGGACACGAAGTTTGATCACACGTTTTTCTGTTTTTCCCTTTCTTGATTGCGAAGGATAAACCGCTGGATTTTTCCGCTCGGCGTTTTCGGAAGTTCGGTGACAAATTCGACTTCGCGCGGGTATTCGTGCTTCGATAAGCGTGTTTTGACGAACAATGACAGCTCTTCGGCCAGCTCGTCCGATGGAGCATAGCCCTCTTTCAGCACGACAAACGCTTTGACGATTTCCCCTTTAATAGGATCCGGTTTGCCGACGGCGGCTGCTTCGACGACGGCTGGATGCTCAAGGAGGCAGCTTTCAATTTCGAACGGTCCGATGCGGTAGCCGGCGCTTGAGATGATATCGTCAGCCCGCCCTTGGAACCAAAAATACCCGTCTTCGTCTTTGTTCGCCAAGTCACCGGTCAAAAACCACCGGCCGACAAGCCGTTCGGCTGTCTTTTCAGGATCTTTCCAATATCCTTTAAAGACGTTCGGAATGGAATCGATGTTAAAGGCAATTTGCCCAACTTCGCCGTCAGCGACCGGGGTTCCATCTTCACCGAGCAAGGCGATGTCAAAGCCCGGAAGCGGGCACCCCATCGAGCCCGGGCGGATGTCCATCGCAGCAGCGTTGAGATTTCCAATCAGCATCAACGTTTCCGATAAGCCATAATGGTCGTGGATCGTGACACCTAAGTGCTCTTGGAAAAAGCGAATGACTTCCGGATTGAGCGGCTCGCCGGCTGAGCTCATCGCGCGCACTTTCAGGTGATAGCGGCCGATGACATCGGCACCGGCTGCGGCCATCGCCCGGTAGGCGGTCGGAGCGTACGCAAAGTTCGTGACGCCGTATTTTTCCATCAGTGAATAGCATGTTTCTGGTTTAAACGGTCCCTCATAAAAGACGATCGGCACCCCAAACGCCATCGGGGCAAAGGTGCAGAAAATCAACCCGTACGCCCAACCTGGGTCGGCCCCACCGAAAAAGACATCATCATCCCGCAAATCGATGGCATAGCGCATGTATGGATAAATATTGATCAGCACGTTATGCGGCCACATGGTGCCTTTTGGCATTCCAGTCGATCCGGACGTATATTGGATGGCAAGCAGATCATCGGCCGTCGTTTCTTCGAGCGAGTGCTCGGTCGATTCTTTCGAAAGCGTTTTCCAAAATGGGGAATCTTGGCTATCTTCGCGCTCATCATCGACGACAAAAATGTGTTCGAGAGTCGGCATTTTTTCCTTTGCCGGTAGTTTGGCGCGTTGTTCCTTGTTCGTCAAAATCACTTTCGCCTCGGCATGGTTGATGCGATATTCGATCGCCTGTGGGCCAAACGCGGTAAAGAGCGGCACGTACACGGCGCCGACTTTCCAAGCTGCCAAAATATAAACGACAAGCGCAGGGTTTTTCGGCATGAGCGCGCAGACGCGATCCCCTTTTTTCACTCCTAGTTTGCGGAACACATTCGCCATTTGGTTGGACCAATCGCGTAATTGTCGATACGTGATCGTTTTCTGCTCTCCTAAAGCGTTTTCATAAAAGAGCGCAATGCGATTCGGATCATTGGCATAGCGGTCGCATACTTCATGGGCGACGTTGAATCGGCTGTGGGGATCTCCATCATAATGAGCAAATACGTGATCCCAGGAAAACGATTGGATGAGTGAGACTGGTGATACGTTGTTAACCATCTTGATCCCTCCGTTGTTTGAAAAAGACTTAAATTAATAATAATAGAAAAATGTATAAAATTCAATATATTATTGTTAGATAACACCGATAGTAATAAGAGAATCTGTTTAGGAACAATTTGTGTTAGGGTGCTGAACTTGGCAGAACCAATGAGGGTGGTATTCATTTCTTGGCTGGTGTCCCTAGTGGCTCGTTCCTTTTTTGCATAAGCAACATTTCGAGCGATGATGCTGGAAGCTCCTCCTTTTTGCTTCCTCTTGGATTTCGAGGATAAAAAAATTCTCCGATTTTTATCGGAGGATGCGAAAAGAAAACGGCGTTCTTACCGATTTGGTAGTGATGAATGGATCAGTCAGGACGTTGGAAGGGAAGTCATCAAGGAAATGATGATGGATTTGAGCAAGCGATTGTAGCAATCACCGACAATAAGAAAGAATACGTCATCGTTAACGGAGCTAGTATTGCAGGTAGGGAATTCGAAAATGGTGAAGTGAAAGGGAGCGATCAAAACAAATGAAATGGTAGACGAGCAATGATAACCGAATTTTCACACAAAACCGGGCAATGATATAGTAAAATTAGAGAGACGGGGGATGGGGAAATGAGCTTTTTTTGGGTGGGATTTCTATTTTGGTTATTCATCGGAGCCTCAATTTTCCTTCTCATTTGGGGAGGGCTGAGAAAAAGGGCGATTCATTTGGTAAGTAGTGCCTTATTATTTTTACCGATTGCGTATTATTTCAGCGGAGCGGAGAATGCGTTCAAGTGCCTGATGTTTTATCCTATGTTCCCATTGTTGCTTGCTATATTTTTTATACATAAAAGCTCTTGATCCACTAATATGATTGCTATGGAAGGCTGATGAAAATCGCTGTTTCTTGGCGTCATTGATGCTGGAGAACTTCAAATAGTAGAAAGGACTTTGATAGGCTCTTGGCGAGTGGGATAAAAACGCTGAAGAGGAGTTCCCTAATTTGAGCACTCCTCCTCGTCTTTCAGGCATGACTAAAATTTTATTTGTACCAACGTATTCTCTGTCAGCGCAGCGAAATCCGCTACATCTGTTCACTTCTCTTTCCGTTACGCTTGTCTGCTGTCTTTAAAAGAACACCAAACGGTCTTGGCACTCATTCGTGAGGGCATGTCACCGTTTTTCACCTTGTTTTTCTTCTGTGAGTGATGAAACGGATGGCACGGTGCGATACCAAATCCACAAATCGTTGATAATCGAGGCGAGTTCGGCGATGTCAGCATTGAGCTGGCACGAGCGCGCAAAATCGGCTTCGTGGCTAAGCGCATCTTGTTTTTCATTGATTTGCCGCTCCAGCGTCGCGATGCGGTCAGGGATGGAGCCACGGATGGCTTCCCACTCGAGCAAAATCGCTTCCTGTTCTTCGGCGCTGTAGTCTTCCCAACGTTTGTCCAACTGCGGCACGCGGATGCCGAGCCGTTTGTCATCGATAAATTGGCGGTTCATCTTATCCCCTCCCTGTTTCTATTATACGAAAACATACGACAGCTCGGAGTCGAATTTTTATGCTTTTATTTGAATAAGTATTGAAAAATCATTGGAAAGCTGATAAAGTGATAGTGTATTAGATTGAATATTTATTTATGTTTAAGTATATTTATGTGAAAAAGAAAGGGGAACAACCATGGCAAATCCAAAATTGGTGCTGGCGTATTCCGGCGGTTTAGATACATCGGTGGCGATTAAGTGGTTGCAGGAGCGCGGGTATGATGTGATCGCGTGCTGCTTGGACCTTGGAGAAGGGAAAGATCTCGATTTTGTGAAAGAAAAAGCGCTCAAAGTCGGAGCAATCAAATCGTACGTCATCGACGTCAAAGACGAGTTTGCGAACGAGTACGCGCTCATCGCCTTGCAAGCAAACGCGCTGTATGAAGGAAAATATCCGCTCGTCTCGGCACTGTCCCGCCCGCTCATTGCGAAAAAATTGGTGGAAATCGCCGAGCTTGAAGGCGCGGTGGCAGTGGCTCACGGTTGCACGGGGAAAGGGAACGACCAAGTGCGTTTTGAAGTGTCAATCAAAGCATTGAATCCGGATTTGGACGTGATCGCGCCCGTTCGTGAATGGAGCTGGTCGCGTGAGGAAGAAATCGAATACGCGAAAAAACACGGCATTCCGATCCCGGTTGACCTTGATAGCCCGTTTTCGATCGACCAAAACTTATGGGGACGCAGCAACGAATGCGGCATTTTGGAAGATCCGTGGGCTGCACCACCGGAAGAGGCGTACGAGCTGACAGCTTCGCTTGAGAATGCGCCGGACGTGCCGGATGTTATCGAGATCGGCTTTGAGCAAGGCGTGCCGGTGACGCTAAACGGGAAAGCGTACCCACTTGCACAGATGATTTTGGAGCTGAACGCCATCGCCGGCAAGCATGGTGTCGGCCGCATCGACCATGTCGAGAATCGCCTTGTTGGCATTAAGTCGCGTGAAGTGTACGAATGCCCAGGCGCCATGACATTGATCAAAGCGCATAAAGAGTTGGAAGACTTGACGCTTGTGCGGGAAGTTGCCCATTTCAAGCCGCTCATCGAGCAAAAAATCGCCGAAGTCATTTACAACGGCCTCTGGTTCTCGCCGCTCAAAGATGCGTTGGTCGCGTTTTTGAAAGAGACGCAGAAAAACGTGACCGGCGTTGTGCGTGTGAAGCTGTTTAAAGGCCATGCGATCGTCGAAGGGCGCAAATCGCCATTCTCGCTCTATGATGAAAAATTGGCAACGTATACTTCAGAAGACGAATTTGATCATCAAGCAGCCGTTGGCTTCATTTCGCTGTACGGCTTGCCGACGAAAGTCAACAGCATTGTGAATAAGCAAAACAAATCATCGGTGTCGACGGGTCAATAAAACATCGGGAAAAGGAAGGAGGAAGTCGCATTCCTCTGCGGCGTGATGTGTGAAAAAGCTTTGGGGTGGACGATTTACAAAAACAGCGGAAGAATGGGTCGATGAGTTTGGCGCATCGATCCCGTTCGACCAAGAGCTCGTTGAAGAAGATATTGAAGGCAGCCTCGCTCATGTGACGATGCTCGGCGAGTGCGGCATTTTGCCGGCCGAGGACGTCGAAAAAATAAAAGACGGGCTTCTGCGCTTGCTCGAAAAAGCGAAGCGGGGAGAGCTGGAGTTTTCGGTCGCGTATGAAGACATTCACTTAAACATCGAAAAAATGTTGATCGATGACATCGGCTCAGTCGGAGGCAAGTTGCATACCGGACGGAGCCGGAACGACCAAGTGGCGACCGATATGCATCTATACTTGCGCAAGCGCGTCAAAGAGATTCTCAGCTTGATCCGCGGGCTGCAGCGGGCGCTTGTGTCTCAAGCCGAGAAGCATGTCGAAACGATCATGCCGGGGTATACGCATTTGCAGCGGGCGCAGCCGATTTCGTTCGCCCATCATCTGCTTGCGTATGTGTGGATGTTAGAACGTGACTATGAGCGCTTTTCCGAGTCGCTGAAACGGATCAACCGCTCGCCGCTTGGCGCCGGGGCGCTCGCCGGCACGACGTTCCCGATCAACCGGCAGCGGACGGCGGAGCTCCTTGGTTTTGAAGGCATTTACGAAAACAGCTTAGATGCTGTAAGCGATCGCGATTTTATCATCGAATTTCTAAGCAACAGCTCGATGCTCATGATGCACTTATCGCGGCTGGCGGAGGAGCTCATCCTTTGGTCAAGCCAAGAGTTTCAGTTCGTTGAGCTTGATGACGCGTTTGCGACCGGCAGCAGCATCATGCCGCAAAAGAAAAACCCGGACATGGCCGAGCTTATCCGCGGCAAAACCGGGCGGGTCTACGGGCACCTAATGGCCTTGTTGACGGTGATGAAAGGGCTGCCGCTTGCCTACAACAAAGATATGCAAGAAGATAAAGAAGGCATGTTCGATACGGTGAAGACGGTCATCGGTTCGTTGAAAATTTTCACCGGCATGATCGAGACGATGAATGTGCGCGTGGATGCGATGGAGAAGGCGACAAAACAAGACTTTTCGAACGCTACGGAGCTCGCCGATTATCTGGCGGCCAAAGGCATGCCGTTCCGCGAAGCGCATGAGGTCGTCGGCAAGCTCGTCTTGCATTGCATCGAACAAGGCGTTTTTTTGGCCGATTTGCCGCTTGAGGTGTATAAGGAAGCGTCGCCGCTGTTTGAAAAAGACATTTATGACGCGTTGAATTCGCGTACGGCGGTCAATCGCCGCAACAGCGCCGGCGGAACCGGTTTTGCGGAAGTGCGCGCGACGCTCGCCAAAGTGAAAGAGAGACTAGGCACCCTGTAACATGACGGGGTGCTCTTTTTTTGGACAGGGCCGGAACATGTGCGGTTTCTTTCTCTCTCTATGTGCATGAGTTTTGTTCGTACCACTATTCTTTTGGTGTCCGAACGACCAACACATCGCATTTTGCATAGCGGACGATGTTTTCCGATACGCTGCCGATTAAGAACCGCTCGACTGCGTTCAGACCCGTCGCCCCGCAAATGATTAAGTCGGCTTTGTATTTGGGAGCGACGTCCTTGGCGATTTTCACTTTCGGCGAGCCAAACTCAATGTCGGTCTCCACGTCGTTGAGTCCTGCGGCGATGACCGCATTTTTATAACGTTCGAGCAGGTCGTTGGCATACTGCTCCGACCGTTCGGCAAGAGAATAATCATGCGCCTCGACAGTCGTAAAGCCGCGCAAATCGATAATATGGGATAAAATGAGCTTCGCTTTGTTTCGTTTCGCAATTTCGATCGCTTTTTTCAACGCCCATTCTGCTTCTTTCGAGCCGTCAACAGCAACGACAATCGTTTTGTATGTTGTCGTCACGTTCTCCACTCCCCTTGGATATAAATGTTACTTCTATATGTAGTATACCCTCCTCGTTCTAGCGGGAAACTAGACCATATATTTCGATTTTGTGAACAAGGAGGAAAAATGATGGAAAAGCGGTACAACGGCTGGTCATACGATGAGGAGGAAGTACGGACGATTACGCAGCAAATTACTGAGTCGTATGAGAGCGGTATGATTGATGATGACGATGCATCGTATTATGACCCGCGCCGGGAAGTCGGCGAATAACCATAGCGACAACGCGCTATGGTTATTTTTTTATCATCGTGCCCCGGGAAGACCTCACTTCGACCGCATGAGGATAAGTGGGAGATGAATCCGTCATCACCCACTGTGGAGCGCACGAGGCTGGCGTGGTTGACAGCCTGCCGTGGGACGGGTGTTCCCGACACTCTCCTCTCTAAGCGTAAACGTCGGTGGCAGAGCGTTCCAATTCTCTCCTGTTTGTAGTAAAGTAAAAATGAGACAGGCGAATAGCGGCAAGGAGGGAGAACAGTGCGGCACGCCTTAATCACGGCTGGAGCGAAAGGGCTGGGTCGAAAAGTGACGGAGCTGCTGCTGGACAAAGGTTATTCAGTGACGGTTAACTACCGGAGCGATGAACGGGCAGTGCACTTGCTTCAAGAACGGTATAAGGACGCGAGCGATCGTCTCCAATTTGTGCGCGGCGATGTGACCAACAAAGACGATTTGGCGGCATTGGTTGACGCGGCCATGGAACGGTTCGGCCGCATTGATTTCCTCATTAACAACGCGGGACCATACATTTTTGAACGGAAAAAGCTGGCCGATTATACGGAAGATGAATGGTACGAGATGGTGGAAGGCAACTTGAGCTCGGTGTTCCATTTGGTAAGGCGGACGATTCCGATTATGCGGAAACAACAGTTCGGTCGCATCATTACGTATGGGTTCCAAGGAGCGGCCGATGCCCCGGGATGGGTGCATCGTTCGGCCTTTGGCGCTGCGAAGGTCGGGCTTGTGTCATTGACGAAAACGATCGCTCTCGAAGAGGCGGAATACGGCATCACCGCCAACATGGTCTGTCCAGGCAACATCGTTGGCGACATGAAAGAAGCGGACATTCAAGATGCCCGCACCAAGCGTGATGAGGAAACGCCCATCGGACGGCCTGGGACGGGAGAGGATATCGCTCGTGTCATCGCCTTTTTGTGCGAAGACGATTCGGACTTCATCACCGGCGCTGTCATTGATGTCACCGGCGGAGCGAACGTCATCTATCGCCACTTTTTCCGGTGATCGCAATGCCGTCTTCTTTTGCTGTTTGCTTTCCGGTTGAACAGGGAACAATAAAAGAGGAAGTGGCAAGGAAAAAGGAGGAAAATGAACGGTGAAAATTGGCGTTCCAAAAGAAATCAAAAATAATGAAAACCGTGTCGCCATTACACCGGCTGGCGTCATGACGCTTGTGAAAGCCGGGCATGACGTCTATGTTGAAACGAATGCCGGCGCCGGATCGGGCTTTTCAGATGCCGAATATGAACAAGCCGGAGCGGTGATCGTACCGAACGCCGAAGATGCGTGGGCGGCGGAGATGGTGTTGAAAGTGAAAGAACCGCTGCCTGAGGAATTCCGTTATTTTCGGCCTGGGTTGATTTTGTTTACGTATTTGCATTTGGCAGCGGCCGAAGAGCTAACAAAAGCGCTTGTTGAACAAAAAGTCGTCGGCATCGCCTATGAGACGGTGCAGTTGGAGAATGGCTCCCTGCCGCTATTAACCCCGATGAGTGAAGTCGCAGGCCGCATGTCGGTGCAAGTCGGTGCCCAGTTTTTGGAGAAACCGCACGGCGGCAAAGGGATTTTGCTTGGCGGTGTACCCGGAGTGCGACGCGGCAAAGTGACAATCATCGGTGGGGGAACGGCTGGGACGAACGCAGCAAAAATCGCCGTCGGCCTCGGGGCGGACGTGACGATTTTGGACATCAACGCCGATCGGCTGCGTGAGTTGGATGATTTGTTTGGCGACCATGTGACGACGTTAATGTCCAACCCATACCATATCGCGGAATGTGTGCGCGAATCAGATTTGGTCGTCGGCGCGGTCTTGATCCCGGGGGCGAAAGCGCCAAAGCTCGTTACCGAAGAGATGGTTCGCTCGATGGCCCCGGGCTCGGTACTTGTTGATATTGCGATCGACCAAGGGGGCATTTTTGAAACAACCGACCGAGTGACGACGCATGACAACCCGACATACGTTAAGCACGGCATCGTCCATTACGCCGTCGCCAACATGCCGGGCGCTGTCCCGCGCACCTCGACGTTTGCGCTTACGAACGTCACGATCCCATACGCCTTGCAGATCGCCAACAAAGGCTACCGCGCTGCGAGTCTTGACAATCCGGCATTGTTAAAAGGAATCAACACGCTAGACGGGCACATCGTGTACGAAGCGGTAGCGGCGGCTCACAATATGCCGTATATGGATGTTCATCAGGTATTAGGGTAATGAAATGGTGGCGGGGCGCCCAGTGATTCCCGAAGGAGAAGGTGCAAGAAACAAAGCCAATAAACCGCAAAGCTGCCCAACTCGGCCTTGCAGCAGGCCGGCGGGCAGCTTTCGCTGTTTAGACAAGAGAATCAGTTTCTAAACTCCGCACGTTAAACGATGATCAGTTCTTTTGAAAACGATGTCAGCACCTGACCCCCGCTGTCGGTGACAGCGATGTCATCCTCAATGCGCACGCCGCCGATTGCGGGGACGTAAATGCCTGGTTCGATTGTAAACACCATCCCTGGGACAAGAAGCTCTTCGTTTGCGCCATGGAGGGATGGGTGTTCGTGGACCTCAATCCCTAAGCCGTGGCCGACGCGATGGGTGAAGTACGGACCATAGCCGGCCTGTTCGATGACGCTGCGGGCGGCGCGATCGATGGCGCCCAAAGCTGTTTGCGGGCGGCAAGCATCAATCGCCGCTTGTTGGGCGCGCAGGACGGTGTCGTAAATGAGTCGTTGTTCGTCGCTTGCCGTTTGACAGACGACAGTGCGGGTGATGTCCGAACAATAGCCGTCAACGATGACTCCCAAATCGAATAAGACGAAATCGCCCGAAGCGACCGCTGCCGATCCCGGCACGCCGTGCGGATCGGCCGTGCGCGCGCCTGTCAGCACGGTTGTCGGAAACGACATTCCTTCCACGCCGAGCTTTTTCAGTTCATATTCGATCACAGCGACGAGCTCGAGCTCTGTTACGCCGGGGCGGATGGCCGATACGCCGATTTCAATCGCTCGGTCGGCGAGTTCGGCTGCCTGGCGCAACCGTTTCATTTCTTGCTCGTCTTTGATAAGGCGAAGCTGACGCAGTGTTTCTTCAGCGTCGAGCCATTGGACGTTGGGAAACAGCGCCGAAAGCCGCTCGAAACGCGCGAATGACAAATGGCTTTTCTCGACGGCGATGGTGTTTGCTTTAATCGCTCGTCCTTGCAGATGGCGGTGAATTTCTTCCCACGGGTCGGTGCTGTCATCATAGCCGATCACCGCATACCCCCAACCAGCCCGGCGGGCGCGGGCGGTTTCCATTTGCGGGCAGACGAGCACGGGCTCGCCGTCAGGAAAAACGAGAAGCGCGAGCAGCCGCTCGTGCGGGTCGCACCAAAATCCGCTTAAATAAAAGACGTTGGCGCTTGACGTGATGAAGGCAAATGAATCATCATGATGTTGAAGCCATAATGATAACGATTTCAGCCGTTGATTCATCGTTCCATTCCTTCCTTTTTTCGCTATCGTTCATTTTGAGCGTACCAAGAAACGGGCAAATTGTAAATGGATAAGCGGGAAAAGAAGGAAATGAACGCGCGGCGGCGAACCATGTTTAAGTGGAAAGGAGAGATGTGACTATGAAAATCAGCTACCATGGCCATTCAGTTGTTCGCATTGAAACAAACGGAAAAACGATTTTGATCGACCCGTTCATCACCGGCAACACAACGACCGACTTGAACGCAGCCGATGTGAAAGCGGACGTCATTTTGTTGACGCACGGGCACGGCGACCATGTGGGTGATACGGTCGAGATTGCGAAGCGGAACAATGCGCTCGTCGTAGCGACGTTCGAGCTGGCGACGTATTTAAGCTGGCAAGGGGTCGAGACGTTCGGTATGAACATCGGTGGGGCGCGCGAATTTGACTTTGGCACGGTGAAGTTCACACAGGCATTTCACAGCTCCGGCTTTGTGACAGAAGACAAACAAATCATTTATTTAGGCATGCCGACTGGCATTTTGTTCACCGCCGAAGGCAAAACGATCTACCATGCCGGTGACACCGGACTGTTTTCTGACATGAAACTGATCGGCGAGCGTCATTCGATCGATGTGGCGTTTTTGCCGATCGGCGACAGCTTCACGATGGGACCGGAAGATGCGGCGGTGGCTGCCGAATGGCTTGGGGCGAAGCTGGTCGTGCCGATCCATTACAACACGTTCCCGCCGATCGCACAAGATCCACAACAGTTCGTGTCGCTTCTCCCGCCGGGCGTCGGACGCGCCTTGCAGCCGGGCGAAAGCATCGAGCTGTAACCGCCTGTTCCTTGCAGTACAAACCGCTTTTAGCCGCTGTTCATTGAGGGGAAAGGAATTGACCTTTCCTCTCTTTTTGTCAACAGGACGACATGCCCCTTTGGTCAAACGGGTGGATGCGCGGTGATGCGGTTGGAGTGATTGGTGATTGCCGGTTGTGTTTTTTGATGAGCCACATCCTTCGCATAGCCCCTTCCCGTTGAATCGCTGCCGTTGTGCCCGTTATAATGAAAGTAACAATATGCAAAGGGTGAAGGACCGTTGGCGACAAAACATGAGCAAATTTTGCAATACATCCATCAGTTGCCGATTGGCGAGAAAATTTCTGTCCGCCAGATCGCCAAAGAAATGGGCGTGAGCGAAGGCACAGCGTATCGAGCGATTAAGGATGCGGAAAACAAAGGATATGTGAGCACGATTGAGCGCGTCGGCACGATTCGGATCGAGAAAAAGCGAAAGGAAAACATTGAAAAGTTGACGTATGCGGAAGTTGTTAACATCGTCGACGGACAAGTGCTCGGCGGGAGAGAAGGATTGTATAAGACGCTCAACCGCTTTGTCATCGGTGCGATGCAGCTGGAAGCGATGATGCGCTATACCGGGGCGGGCGATTTGTTGATTGTCGGCAACCGGACAAAAGCGCATGAGCTGGCGCTTCAAGCTGGGGCGGCAGTGCTCATCACCGGAGGGTTTGATACGGCCGATCACGTCAAAAAACTTGCCGACGAGCGGCAGCTGCCGATCATCTCGACGAGCTACGATACGTTTACCGTGGCGACGATGATCAACCGTGCCATTTACGACCAGTTGATTAAAAAAGAAATTGTGCTCGTCGAGGATATTATTATCCCGCTGGAAAAAACCGCGTACTTGCGCGTCAACGACCCTATTGAGCGGTGGTATGTATTAAACAAGGAAACGCGCCATAGCCGCTTCCCGGTTGTCGATGACGATTGGAAAGTACAAGGGATTGTGACGGCGAAAGACGTACTTGATATGGATCGCCAGCTGCCGATCGAAAAAGTGATGACGAAGCAGCCGATTACGGTGAATGGAAAAACGTCGGTCGCTTTTGCTTCCCACATTATGGTGTGGGAAGGGATCGAACTTCTTCCGGTTGTGGATGATCACCACCGGCTGCAAGGGATTATTAGCCGACAGGATGTGTTGAAAGCGCTGCAGATGGCACAGCGTCAGCCGCAAGTCGGCGAGACGATCGAAGACCTTATCACCGCCCAGTTTCGTGAGTCAGGCGACAAAGAGACGTTGTTTCGCTGCGCGATCACCCCGCAAATGACAAGCTATTTAGGGACGCTCTCGTATGGTGTGTTTACGACGATCGTCACCGAAGCGGCGGCACGGATGCTGAGGGCGTACAAACGCGGGGATTTAGTGATGGAAAACATAACCATTTACTTCATCAAGCCAGTGCAAATCGACAGCACGGTCGATGTGAAGGCGAAGTTGCTTGAACTCGGGCGCAAATTCGGGAAAGTAGATGTCGAGGTGTATAACGAAGGGGCGATCGTCGGCAAGGCGATGATGATGTGCCAGCTGATCGACCGATAGACGGTGAAGGCAAACGAAGGGGATGAGGCGATGCCAACGATTCGACCATCCCTTTTTACTTCTGAGAAAGGACGCAAAGCAAGGCGAGGATATCGGTTTGTATGTTGCCAGAGGATGAAGGAGAGGAGCTGTTGCTCCTAGAGTGAGGCATCTCAACGATTTAGCGCCACCGATGGAAGACGGGGGAGAGGAGTAAAAAATTGGAAAATCATTTCGCCTTAAAAGAGCATTTACAGCAATTAGAGGAACGATTGTTAGACCCGAACATTCGCACAACACCAGCAGAGTTGGAAAAGCTGCTTGCAGATGATTTTTTTGAATTCGGAAGTTCGGGGAATGTCTGGTATAAAAAAGATTTCGTTGGCGAGGGTGGACTTAGTGCAACAGAAATGACTCTTTATGATTTTCATATACACCCTTTAACAGAACATGTGGTGCTAACAACATATCGTGTCAAAGATGAAACAAGAAGGCAACATACGTTGCGCAGTTCCATTTGGAAGCAGGTAGATGGGAGATGGCAAATGTTTTTCCATCAAGGAACGATCATACAATCGTGGTAGCCGTCCGATGAAACGAACACGTGCTTTAGATTGATGAAAACATCGCACTCTATGGAACCAATCGCAGCAAAAGCACAGTGAGAGGGGCAAACGGAAAAACTCGCTCATTTTGCACAACCATCGACCTTTTTGAGAAAAAGGAGCGCACGCCTAGACCATGCTGTCTGCGGTGCACTCCTTGATTTTTATCCCCGTTTCGCCGCTTCTTCCGCCTCTTGCGCCGCCTGCGGCAAATAATGACGGTAAGCGCGGTAGCCGGCCCAAGCGCTGCCCAAGCCTAAGGCGATAAAAATGGCGGAGATGATGTACGTTAATGTTGTTGAATACAAAAACAGTTGGTTGATGCCGAACAATGCGACAAACAATCCAAGTGCCATGCTCGATTTTGCTGAGTAAAACTGGCGCTCCATCGGGCGCTGCGCACGGACATAGCGGATTTTATAATAGACGTAAAACGAAAAGGAAAATATAATGAAAATAACCAGTGCTGGCATAGATGATCCCTCCGTTGTCCATTTCTTTTCCCATTGTACATAGAAACGGAAAAAAAGGCCAGCGGTTGAAAATGACAGGTAATCCAAAAGGGGAAGAACGATGAGAGAACAATGCCGACAAATTTTAGATGCGATTCGCCAATTTGACACGATCATCATTCACCGCCATGTGCGTCCAGATCCGGATGCGTACGGGTCGCAAGGTGGATTGGCGGCGCTGCTTCAAGCGTCATTTCCGGAAAAACGGGTGTATGCAGTCGGGACAGATGATCCGTCATTGTCATTTTTGCGGAAAATGGATGTCATTGACGACGATGTGTATGAACAGGCGCTTGTGATCGTCTGCGATACGGCCAATGAGGAGCGGATTTGTGACGGCCGCTACCGGCTTGGACGGAAACTCATCAAAATCGACCACCACCCGAACGACACGCCGTACGGTGATATGATGTGGGTCGATACCACAGCCAGCTCGACAAGCGAAATGATTTACGAGTTCTATTTGGCGGGGAAAGATCACGGGCTGACGATGACGGTGGAGGCGGCACGCTTAATCTACGCCGGTATTGTCGGGGATACGGGCCGCTTTTTGTTTCCGCGCACGAGTGAAAAAACGTTCCGTTACGCCGGGGAGCTCATTTCGTACGGCTTTTCGCTCTCAGAGTTGTATGACGGGCTGTATCGAACAAGCTTGCCGCTCGCGCGTTTGAGCGGTTACGTGCTGTCGAATTTCACGATCGACGAAGGAGTGGCGGCGGTGAAAATGCCGCGGGCGCTTCTTGAGGAGTACGGCGTTGCTCCGCTTGAAGCGTCGCAGCTTGTCGGATTGCTCGGCAATATCGATGGCATTGTTGCCTGGGTGTTTTTCATTGAGGAAGAGAAGGAGATTCGCGTCCGCTTCCGGTCAAAAGGACCGATCATTAATGTTGTCGCCAAACAGTACGGCGGCGGAGGCCATCCGCTTGCGGCCGGTGCTTCCATCGCTTCATGGGAAGAAGCTGACCGTATTGTTGAAGATGTGAAAGCCGTCTGTCGGGCCGAGCGGTAAAGGAAGGAGTTGTTCTTCCGGAAAAAGCCCATATGCGCCGATATGGTCATGAGAAAAGGTGTCCCGACCTTTGGGGACACCCTCTTTTGCCGCCGGCGGACAATGGCGCGCCACCAGGAGATTGATTACGGGAGCGGCGTTAATTTGACTTCGACCGCTAAGATGGTGAAAATCGTGAGTGTATGAATTTGAAGACGGTATGGTTTTTCGTGGATCGTATACGTTTTGTTTTCGATGGCCCGTTTGATCAAATCACGGCTGTTGTACACTGTTTCAATGTCCTTTGTAATTAAATGGGACAAGTCTTCTTTGACGCTGTCTTCGATGCGAAACGTCGTGTACGAGTCAAGCTTGTACTGCTTAGCGTTGGCGAGATGGACGGAAACGTCTTGTACGGTCAGCTTTTTTTTCATTTCTTTGTTGTAATGGATATAGTCCTCTTGCCAAATGCGAATTTCATTTTGTAAATCAGCAATCTGCTCATTGAGCTCGTTGACATGCCGCGCTTGTTTTTCCTGCAGGACGCCGAAAATATATAAAAAGACAAACCAACTAATCAGCGCTCCGATCGCTGCGCCGGCGAAAAAGCGCTGCCATGATGGGGATTGGTAATGCGGAGAAATTCTCATGGCGAAATGTGCTCCTGCGTCAGCCACGTAATGATCGCTACCCCTGTTTGCGCGCCGCCCATGGCAGACAAAATCAACAAAAATTGCCGTACGATGTCTTTCGTTTCCCCAAGAAACAGCCCCCGCTCGACGACATAAAACGTATCAAACGTCCCGCCGATGGCGGCCACCACCGCCCAAATGCGCAAATCGCCGGCGAACCGATACATGGCTGTCAGCGGCTGGCCGCCGCTCAAAAAAGCGCCGAGCGCGCCGATGATGGCGCCGCCGAGCAGCACGCCGACCGCGATGAAATAGCTTTGAATAAACGCTGGCAAAAAGGCCACTTTTTCGTTCATCTGTTTCCCCGCCCTTTCTTTTCTTTTACTATGTATATCAACAAGTTGGACGGAGTATGTAGCTGAAAGAGAAGTTTTCGCCCGTAAAGTGTACGGATGAAGGAGGGATGGCAATGACGTTCGTCCACTTGCACGTGTTAAGCGGATATAGCTTGTTTCAAAGTACGGCCACGGTCGAGGCGCTTGTGGCAAAAGCAAAACAGCTAGGCTACCGGGCTTTAGCGCTCACCGACCATCAGGTGTTGTATGGTGCCATTCCGTTTTATCGGGAGTGTCAGCGCCACGGGCTCCGACCGATCATCGGCATGATGGCTGATGTTGTCCTTGACGGGGACAGCGGGGCGTTTCCGCTCGTCTTGCTCGCGGCCAATGAGGAAGGATACCGCCATTTAATTGAGATAAGCACAGCGGTTCAAATGGGGGAAGAAAAGCATGTTCATGAGGCCGCCCTCCGCCGCTTGAGCGGTGGAATCATTGCCATCACTCCGGGGCTGAACGGGCGGGTTGAATCGTTTCTCGCAGCCGGAGAAGTTGCGCAGGCCAAAGAAACGTTGCTTCGCTATCGACAGCTGTTTGCCGGCCGTTTATATATAGCCATCCAGCGCGGCGAGCGGACGCGCGCTCCGTATGAAAGTGCGCTGTTGAGGCTGGCTGAAGAGACCGGTGTCCCGGTGGTTGCGACGAACGAGGTTCGCTACGTTGAGCGCGAAGATGCGCTCGCATGGCGCTGCTTGCAGGCGATTGGTGACGGTGTGCCGCTTGCGCATATTCCGGAAGAGGATGAGCGGTATTTAGCCGCGCTGGATGAGATGGCTCGCCGGTTTGCCGACTTGCCAGAGGCGCTTGAAAACAGTATGAATATCGCCAATCAGTGTGAGCTCCATATCGAGTTCGGCCGCTGGCGGCTGCCGAAGTTTCCGGTGCCGGACGGAGAGACGGCGGATAGCTATTTGCGCCGCTTGTGCGAACAAGGGCTCGCCCGCCGCGTGCCATCGGCGGATGCGCGCTACCGGGAGCGGCTTGAGCATGAGCTGCACATCATTCAAACGATGCGGTTTAGCGACTATTTTTTGATCGTCGCTGATGTGCTCGCCTACGCTCGTCAACGCGGCATTTTGACCGGCCCGGGCCGCGGTTCGGCGGCCGGATCGCTCGTCGCCTACGCTTTGTCGATTACCGATGTCGATCCGATCGAATACGGGCTCTTGTTTGAACGGTTTTTAAACCCGGAACGGGTGTCGGTGCCGGATATCGACTTAGATTTCCCTGATGATCGCCGTGAAGAAGTGATTCGCTATGTCGTGGAAACATACGGGCGTGATCACGTCGCGCAAATTATTACGTTCGGCACGTTCGGCGCCAAAGCGGCGCTCCGCGAGACGGCGAAGGTGCTTGGCGTCTCTGGGCGCGAAGCGGAACGAGTTATGGCGCTGTTGCCGAACAAACAAGGCGTGACCATCAGCCAATGGCATCGTGAATCCGCTGCTTTCCGCCGTGCGCTCCGTGCCCTCCCTGACGGAGAGCGATGGCTTACGATCGCGAAAAAGTTGGAAGGATTGCCACGCCATACGTCCATCCATGCTGCAGGCGTCATTATCAGTCCAGATCCGCTTATGCGTCATGTGCCGCTGCAGCCGAGCCATGGCGAGTGGCCGCTCACGCAATACGCCATGGGGGCATTGGAAGCACTCGGTTTATTGAAGATTGACTTTCTCGGCTTGCGCACGTTGACTCTGCTCGGGCAAATGGTGCGCCTGATCGAAAGGCAGACGGGAAAGCCGTTTGATGTGCGCACGTTGCCGCTTGATGATGAAAAAACGTACGCCCTGCTTAGTGCCGGGGATACAAGCGGCGTTTTTCAGCTTGAATCAAGTGGGATGAAGCGCGTACTTGCCGAATTGCGGCCGTCGACATTGGAAGAGATCGTCGCCGTCAATGCGCTGTACCGGCCGGGGCCGATGAACATGATCCCTACTTATATCCGGCGCAAGCGCGGCGAAGAGGCGATTTCGTATCTCCATCCGGACCTTGAGCCAATTTTAGCGCCGACATACGGTGTTCTCATTTATCAAGAACAAATTATGCAAATCGCTGCCCGGATTGCTGGATTTTCGCTTGGCAAAGCGGATGTGCTCCGGCGGGCGGTGGCGAAAAAGGAAAAAGCGCTGCTCGCTGAACACCGGGAGGCGTTTGTGGCCGGCTGCGTAGCGAACGGCTATCCAGCGCCGATGGCCGAAGAGTTGTACCGGCAAATCGTTCGCTTTGCCGATTACGGTTTCAACCGGAGCCATGCCGTCAGTTATACGCTGCTGTCGTATGCGTTGGCGTATATAAAAGCCCATTATCCGCTTTGCTTTTATGCGGTCATGCTCTCGAACGCTTCCGGTGACCGGGAAAAAATGGTGCTTTATAGCTACGAGGCGGCGCGAAAAGGCATCGCACTTTTGCCGCCGTCGGTCAATCGAAGCGGCTACCGGTTCGCCGTTGAAGGGGAGGCGATCCGTGCGGGATTGGCAACGGTGAAGCATGTCGGCTCGGCGGCGAAGCTCATCATTGATGAGCGGAAGGAGAACGGGCCGTTTGCGGACTTTTTTGATTTTGCCGTTCGTCTGTTGCCAAAAGGGTTGGCGCGTTCGGCGCTCGAGGCGCTCATTTCCGCCGGTGCGTTTGACGAGTTGGGTGAGGAGCGGGGTTCACTTTTGGCTAGTATTGAGATCGCCATCGAACACGTGCAACTGATGCGGCCATATTTAGAAGCCGGAGGGCTGTCGCTCAAGCCGAAATATGCGGATGCGCCGCCGTTGTCACCGGACGAGCGGCGGCAGCGGGAAAAAGAACTGCTTGGCTTCGCTGTCACTCCGCATCCAGCCGCCGTCTGCCGCCCTTTATTTCAAGCGGTCCGGGCGGTGCCTGCGGCTGAGGTGCACGGTTCGCCGGTCGTTGTTGGCGGCTGCATCGCCGAGTTACGGAAAACGAGAACGAAATTTGGAGAAGAAATGGCATTTATAACGGTGAGCGATGAAAGTGGAGAATTGGAGGCGGTCGCTTTCCCATCCGTCTATGCCCGTGCGGCTGGTGAGCTTGAAGAAGGGAATTTTGTGCTGCTCGCCGGAACGGTGGACATGCGCGCCGGACGGCGCCAGCTCGTCCTCCGCCGGGCGGAACGCCTGCCGGTGTCGGCGCTGTACATTCATGCGAGCCTTGCAGACAGATCTCGGCTTTCCGCGCTGAAGCTGTTGCTTGAGCAGCATCGCGGCAGCACTCCGGTTTATTTGTACGATGAGACGAAGCGGTCGCTCCTCCGCCTGCCGGAGCGGTATGGCGTCGCTTTGACTGCGCCGCTGATCGATGAACTGATCGCCTTGTTTGGCGCTCGTCGCCTAGCTGTTAAATAAATCGCCCTTTACTATTTCGCTATTTTATTATATCGTATAACCATTAGGTGGTCAGACCAGTATGGAATTGAGAAGTGAGGAAAAGCCGCCGATTCTCGTCACCCATCGTTCCCAAGGTCGGTAAAGATTCAGTTTTCGACTTGAGAAATCTTTTTGCTAGTAAATCGCCGGGAGGGATCTTCGTTGAACGACGAGAAAGTGTATGCTGAGACGTTGAAACATATTCACCGTCTCATTGTTCAGGATGGCCTCGCCCCCGGCGATAAGCTGCCGTCGGAGCGGGAGTTGGCCGAACGGCTTGGAGTCGGTCGTTCGTCAGTGCGCGAGGCGCTGCGGGCGCTCGAATTTCTCGGCCTGATTGAAACGCGGCGCGGCGAAGGAACCTATATGTGTGAGATCGGCAGCCATCAGCTAGTCGATTTACTGGCGATGTTTTTGCTTGAAAATGAACGGGCAAAAGCCGATTTGGCGGAAACGAAATGGCTTGTCGAACGGCTGTTGCTTGAACTCTTCTGTCAGCGTCAAGGTGAGGAAGCCATAGGAAGGCTTGAAAAAACCGTTCGTCAAAAACCGATCGATTTCGAGCGGTTTTTTCAGACGATCGCCGAAGCAGCTGGAAATTACTTGCTTGTCCGCATTTGGCGGGCGTTGTCCGCGTTTGCGGCCGCCTTTGCACCGAAGCCGTCGCTTGCGGATTCATTTTATGACCAGCTGCTAGCAGCATTGAAAAAGCGTGATTCGGCGGAAGCCATCGCCGTATGGGAGGCGCACCGGCCCTGGCCATTGTCGAAAAAGAGCTGACACCGTTTGACAAACAATCGTACGTATTTTCGATAAAGTAGTAGAGAGGCGAAAACGCAAAGGAGGGGCTCCCTCGTGTGGAAAGATTTATTTGTGAAAAAGAAAAAATATGCGGCAATCCCTTCCGAGCCGTTGAGGCCTGAAGTGCCGGAAGGCGTAATGACGAAATGCCCGCAATGCAAAAAGATCATGTATACAAAAGAATTAGTGAAAAACTTGCGCGTTTGCTTAAGCTGTGGCTACCATCATCCCATGCCGGCGCGCGAACGGATTGAAAGCGTACTTGATGAAGGCAGCTTTCGCGAGTATGACGCCGGCATGACATCGGTCAACCCGCTCGGGTTCCCGGGTTATATAGAAAAACTGGAAGCAGATCGGCGCAAATCCGGATTGAACGAGGCGGTCGTCACCGGCGAGGGAACGCTTGAAGGCCATCCGCTTGCCATCGCGGTGATGGACTCATCGTTCCGCATGGGCAGCATGGGATCGGTTGTCGGTGAAAAAATCGCCCGCGCCGTCGAACAGGCGCACGAACAGCGGATGCCGTTTCTCATTTTTACCGCTTCCGGCGGCGCCCGCATGCAAGAAGGAGTGCTAAGCCTGATGCAAATGGCGAAAACGAGCGCGGCGCTCAAACGATTCAGCAACGACGGGGGCTTGTTTATTTCCGTCATGACCCACCCAACGACGGGCGGCGTATCGGCAAGCTTCGCCTCGCTTGGCGATTACAACTTCGCCGAACCTGGCGCGCTCATCGGTTTTGCCGGCCGCCGCGTCATCGAACAGACGGTGCGCGAAGAGCTGCCGGAAGACTTCCAGACAGCGGAGTTTTTGTTAAAGCACGGGCAGTTGGATGCCGTCATTCATCGGCATGAGCTGAAGGAGAAGCTCGCCGTCGTGTTGGCGATTCACGCAGGAGGAGGGGAATCAGGATGGTGGCGGAATTAGAATTTGAAAAGCCGCTCGTCGAGTTGCGCCGCAAAATTCAAGAGCTGAAAGAGTTTATGAAAACGGCAGACGTCGATTTGTCGTCGGAAATTGAAAAGCTGGAGGCGCGCCTCACCAAGCTTGAGAACGAAGTGTACGCGAATTTGACGCCGTGGGATCGCGTGCAAATCGCCCGCCATCCGCAACGGCCAACGACGCTTGATTATATTGAGCGGCTGTTTACGAACTTTTTCGAATGCCATGGCGACCGCTGTTTTGGTGATGATGGGGCGATCGTCGGCGGCATTGCGGATTATGATGGGCTTCCGGTGACGGTGATTGGTCACCAGCGCGGTAAAGATACGAAAGAAAACTTGCGCCGCAATTTCGGCATGCCGCATCCGGAAGGCTACCGGAAGGCGCTTCGGCTCATGAAACAAGCGGAAAAATTTTCCCGGCCGATCATTTGCTTTATTGATACAAAAGGTGCCTATCCAGGTAAAGCGGCTGAAGAGCGCGGCCAAAGCGAAGCGATCGCTCGCAACTTGTTTGAAATGGCAGGATTGACGGTACCGGTCGTCTGCATCGTCATCGGTGAGGGCGGAAGCGGCGGAGCGCTGGCGCTTGGTGTCGGTAACCACATTCATATGCTTGAAAACTCAACGTACTCGGTCATTTCACCGGAAGGAGCGGCCGCTATCTTATGGAAAGATGCGTCATTAGCCCAACGGGCAGCGGAAACGATGAAAATTACCGCTCATGACTTAAAGACGCTCGGCGTCATTGACGAAATCATTCCAGAAGTGAAAGGCGGCGCCCATCGCAATGCCGACGAGCAGGCGAAAGAAATTGACCGCGTGCTGCGCGCTTCGCTGAAGCAGCTGTTGGCGCTCGACGGTGAGGCGCTCGTTGAACAGCGCTATGAAAAATTTAAACAAATGGGCCAAGTATCGTTTTTACAAGAAACGATTCGGGCAAGATAAGGAAAAAGCTGTCTCCATCTGTGGGACAGCTTTATTCTGTCTAGAAAAATTCATTAATGTAAGCCGTTTCAGTGAGGGCTTCGATATTGTGTTCCTTAGATGTTCATGGTACATTAGGAATGTTCAAGAGCGACAGACGTATGAGGTCGGACGTGTTGAATTCCATGTAAATGAGGTGGAAAATCATGAAACGGATTGGTGTATTGACAAGCGGCGGCGACTCGCCGGGGATGAACGCCGCCATTCGTGCCGTCGTCCGCAAGGCGATTTATCACGGCGTGGAAGTGTATGGCGTCTACTACGGCTATGCGGGGCTGATTGCCGGCAACATTAAAAAGTTGGAAGTCGGCGATGTCGGTGATATTATCCATCGCGGCGGCACCATGTTATATACGGCTCGCTGTCCGGAGTTTAAAACAGAAGAAGGGCAGAAAAAAGGGATTGAACAGTTGAAAAAGCACGGCATTGAAGGGCTTGTCGTCATCGGTGGCGACGGTTCGTACCAAGGGGCAAAAAAGCTGACTGAACATGGTTTTCCGTGCGTTGGGGTACCAGGAACGATTGATAACGACATTCCAGGTACGGATTTTACGATCGGTTTTGATACGGCGCTGAATACAGTCATTGATGCCATTGACAAAATTCGTGATACGGCAACCTCACATGAACGGACGTACGTCATCGAAGTCATGGGTCGTCATGCCGGCGACATCGCCTTATGGTCCGGTCTTGCTGGCGGGGCGGAAACGATTTTAATTCCAGAAGCGGACTACGATATGAACGACGTCATCGCCCGGTTGAAACGCGGCCATGAGCGTGGCAAGAAACATAGCATTATCATCGTTGCTGAAGGGGTTGGCAGCGGTGTTGACTTCGGCCGGCAAATTCAAGAGGCGACCGGATTTGAAACGCGCGTCACTGTTTTAGGCCATGTGCAGCGCGGCGGGTCGCCGACAGCGTTTGACCGTGTGCTAGCTAGCCGTCTTGGCGCCCGTGCGGTAGAGTTGCTGTTGGAAGGAAAAGGAGGACGCTGCGTCGGCATTCAACAAAACCAGCTTGTCGACCATGACATTGCCGAAGCGTTAGCGCAGAAACATACCGTCGATCAGCGGATGTACTTACTGTCGAAAGAATTGTCCATCTAATTCCCGAGGGGAAAGGAAGAGGAAACGATGAAGCGGAAAACGAAAATCGTCTGTACCATTGGGCCGGCAAGTGAAAGTGTGGACAAGCTTGAACAACTGATTGAAGCGGGAATGAACGTAGCACGCCTGAATTTTTCGCATGGCGATTACGAGGAACATGGACGGCGCATTGCCAACATTCGTGAGGCAGCGCAGCGAACGGGCAAAACGGTCGCCATTTTGCTTGATACGAAAGGCCCGGAAATCCGGACGCACAATATGGAAAACGGCGCGATCGAACTGAGAGAAGGAGCGAAGCTGGTCATTTCGATGAGCGAAGTGCTCGGCACGCCAGAAAAGATCTCGGTCACTTATCCGGGATTGATCGATGACGTATCTGTCGGTTCGAAAATTTTGCTCGACGATGGGTTGATCGCCCTTGAGGTCAATGCAGTTGACAAGCAAGCCGGAGAAATTATCACGACCGTTTTAAACGGCGGCGTGTTGAAAAACAAAAAAGGGGTCAACGTCCCGGGGGTGCGCGTCAACTTGCCGGGGATTACCGAGAAAGACCGGGCCGATATTTTGTTTGGCATTCGTCAAGGAATCGACTTTATCGCTGCCTCGTTCGTTCGCCGAGCGTCCGATGTGCTCGAAATTCGCGAGCTGCTTGAAGCGAACGATGCCCTCCATATCCAAATTATCGCCAAAATTGAGAATGAAGAAGGCGTCGACAACATCGACGAAATTTTAGAAGCAGCCGACGGCCTCATGGTGGCCCGCGGTGATTTAGGCGTCGAAATTCCGGCTGAGGAAGTGCCGCTCATCCAAAAGCTGTTGATCAAAAAGTGCAATATGCTCGGCAAGCCGGTCATTACAGCGACGCAAATGCTTGATTCGATGCAGCGCAACCCGCGGCCGACGCGGGCGGAAGCAAGCGACGTCGCCAACGCTATTTTTGACGGCACGGATGCTGTCATGCTTTCTGGGGAAACGGCGGCTGGCCAATATCCAGTCGAAGCGGTCAGAACGATGCACCAAATTGCACTCCGCACCGAACAGGCGCTTGAGCACCACGATATTTTGTCCCAGCGCACAAAAGAAAGCGCGACGACGATTACCGATGCCATCGGGCAGTCAGTCGCTCATACAGCCTTAAATTTAGATGTAGCAGCGATCGTTACGCCGACGGTGAGCGGGAAAACGCCGCAAATGGTGGCGAAATACCGCCCGAAAGCGCCGATTATTGCTGTCACCTCAAACGAAGCGGTATCGCGCCGGTTGGCGCTCGTATGGGGCGTCTATACGAAAGAAGCGCGACATGTGAACACGACGGATGAAATGCTCGATGTCGCCGTCGATGCCGCGGTGCGTTCCGGTTTGGTGAAGCACGGTGATTTAGTCGTCATCACCGCCGGGGTTCCGGTCGGTGAGACCGGTTCGACGAACTTAATGAAAGTGCACGTCATCAGCGACTTGATCGCGAAAGGACAAGGCATCGGTCGCAAGTCGGCGTTTGGCAAGGCCGTTGTGGCGAAAACAGCGGAAGAAGCGTGTCAAAAAATGGTGGAGGGTGGCATTTTAGTCACCATCAACACCGATGCCGATATGATGCCGGCAATTGAAAAGGCGTCGGCGATCATTACCGAGGAAGGCGGATTGACAAGCCATGCCGCGGTTGTTGGCCTAAGCCTTGGCATTCCTGTCGTTGTCGGGGTGAACAATGCAACAAGCTTGTTTAAAGACGGGCAAGAAATTACGGTCGACGGAGGGTTTGGTGCTGTCTACCGCGGCCACGCAAGCGTCTTGTAATATCGTTTTATGATCGAAAAAACAGCCTTGGCCATAAAGCCAAGGCTGTTTTTATGAGGATGGTTTACCGATGATAAAACGCCAAATGTCGTGAAAGACGTTGGCACTATGGAGCGTGCGGATAATGACGAGAATGACCGGGCCGGCGATCAAGCCGAGAAAGCCGAGCAGCTTGAAGCCAACAAACAAGGCAATGAGCGTCGCGAGCGGGTCGAGACCGATCGATGAGGAAAGGACTTTCGGCTCCATAATTTGCCGCTGGACGAGCACGACGATATACAAAACGCCAAGCCCGATCGCAAACGGGATGTCGCCGCTGACCGCCGCGTAAATAATCCAAGGCACGAACACAATCCCCGTCCCTAAGTAAGGCAAAATATCGACGAATCCGATGATTAAGGCGATTGTAATAGCGTAATCGACGCGCAAAATGAGCAAGCCGATCAACACGATGACGGTCGTAATCGAAATGAGCGTCGCCTGTGCTTTAATAAAGCCAAACAGCGCCCGCTTCAAGTCAAGAAACACCGTTTTTCCGCTTGTGCGGGCTTTCGCGGGCAGCCATTGCTGTATCATCCGCATGAGACGGTGCCAGTCTTTGCTGATGAAAAATGTGGCGAGCAGCGAAAAAATAAAAACTGTCGCCGCGTTCGGCAGCCAAGCGAGAAGCTGCGGAATGTTTTGCAACACGCGCTGGATGAATTCGCCGACTGTCGTCGCAATTTGCGTTCCGATCGCCTGGATGTTTTGCATGATTGTATCCTGCTGATTATCATTTAAACTTTTAAACAGAACGGCTAAGTCTTGATAGAGTGGAATGAGCTGATTGGCCGCAAACGACTCCATGTACGCGATGAGCGCCTGGAATTTTTCCGGCACGACGTCGGCCAAGTATTGCGTTCCCGAAACGATTTCGGCAATTAACAGAATCACGATTCCCGCAACAGCGGCAAACAGGACGATCAGCGTCACGCTGACGGCGAGCCAGCGCGGCATTTTCGTCTTTCGTTCCAAAAAATTGACGAGCGGATTGATGAGAAGAGCGATAAAAAAGGCAATAATAAACGGGTACGTCACCGTCGAGACATAATAGGCGGCCATGAGGCCCAACACAACGACGGCGATGACAATGAGAAAGCGCAAAAAACGGTCGATATAGACTCGGGACAATGTTTCACCCCCAACGGTTTTCCATACTGATATATTACATGTTTCTTTACGAAGAAGCAAAAAGACAAGTTTCATAGGAAAGGACGGACGCTTATGAATGAACCAGTATTATTTTTGCTTTTGCTTTTGGCGATCGGGGTGATCGCAAAAAATCAGTCGCTCATCATCGCCATTGCGGTGCTGTTGGCCATCAAACTGTTCGGGTTGGAAGCGCGGCTGTTGCCGGCCATTCAGGCGAAAGGAATCAACTGGGGGGTTACGGTCATTACGGTTGCAGTGTTGGCGCCGATTGCCACCGGAGAGATCGGGTTTAAACAGCTCATCGGCTCGCTGCAGTCGGCGTCGGCCTGGATTGCCCTCTTATCCGGCATTTTTGTGGCGTTAATTGCCAAAGGAGGGGTAACGCTTTTGGCCAGTGACCCGCACATCACCGCTTCACTTGTGTTGGGTACGGTCATTGCCGTATCGCTGTTTCACGGGGTGGCAGTCGGACCATTAATTGGCGCAGGAATTGCCTATGTGGTTATAAAAATGGTAGAATATTTTTGAAGCTGGGCGAGGATCATTATTCCTGTGTAATAATCTTTTGACAAATGGATGCATTACCGTTCACAAAAATCTGATAATTGTTTATAATAATAGGTGTAAGCTAGTTTTCGGCCCAAGCGACATGTAGCGTTGTCACAACAAGGCGGCAGCCGATGTGTCAATGTAAGCACTTTCTTGTGTATGTCTGTTTTTGCATCCATTTCGAGCAAGCGCTCACCAGCCGTCTAGTGGCAAGGCAGGAATTATGAAGAAAAGGGGAGATTCGTATGACAGTAACCCGCGGTTTAGAAGGGGTTGTGGCGACAACCTCAAGCATCAGCTCGATCATCGATGATACATTGACGTATGTCGGCTATAACATTGATGATTTAGCCGAAAACGCTTCCTTCGAAGAGGTCATTTATTTGCTTTGGCATCGGGTGCTGCCAACAAAAGAGCAGCTGGCGGAACTGAAGCAGCAACTTGCGGAGAATGCGGAGATTCCGAACGAAATCATTGAGCATTTTAAATTATACCCGATCGATAAAGTGCATCCGATGGCCGCGTTGCGCACGGCGATTTCGCTCCTCGGCCTGTATGATGAAGAGGCGGATGTTATGACGAAAGAGGCAAACTACCGGAAAGCAATCCGCCTGCAGGCGAAAATCCCGACGATCGTCACCGCATTTGCCCGCGTGCGCAAAGGATTGGAACCGGTTGCGCCGCGCAAAGATTTAAGCTTTGCTGCGAATTTCTTGTATATGCTCACCGGTGAGGAGCCGAATGAAATTGCGGAGGAAGCGTTCAACAAGGCACTCGTGCTGCATGCTGACCATGAGCTGAACGCATCGACGTTCACGGCGCGTGTCTGCGTGGCGACGCTGTCGGACATTTATTCTGGCATTACTGCAGCGATCGGCGCCTTGAAAGGGCCGCTTCACGGCGGGGCGAACGAAGCGGTCATGAAAATGTTGACGGAAATCGGCACGATCGACAACGTTGAGCCGTACATCCGCGGAAAACTGGCCAATAAAGAGAAAATTATGGGGTTTGGCCACCGCGTCTACCGGAAAGGCGACCCGCGCGCCAAGCATTTGAAAAAAATGTCGGAAAAACTGACGAAGCTTGTTGGTGAACCGCACTGGTATGAAATGTCGACGAAGATTGAAGAAATCGTCACATCGGAAAAAGCGTTGCCGCCGAACGTTGACTTTTATTCCGCCTCGGTTTACCATTGTTTAGGAATCGACCATGATTTATTTACGCCGATTTTTGCCGTCAGCCGGACATCGGGATGGTTAGCCCACATTTTAGAGCAATATGACAACAACCGTCTCATCCGTCCGCGTGCGGAGTACACCGGCCCGAGCAAGCAAGTGTACGTGCCGATTGAACAGCGCGGTTAAACAAGTGGACAAGGCGCTGAAGGCCAACCTTCACGCCTTTTCAATAAAAAATGGCATTGGGGGTTTTACTCGTGACGCAAGGGGAAAAAATTACTGTCACCAATGGTGTTCTCAACGTTCCAAACAACCCGATCATCCCGTTCATTGAAGGGGACGGAACGGGTCCGGACATTTGGGCAGCCGCTTCGCGCGTGCTCGAAGCAGCCGTTGAAAAAGCGTACAAAGGCGAGAAGAAAATCGTCTGGAAGGAAGTGCTTGCTGGTGAAAAAGCGTACAAGCTGACGGGCAACTGGCTTCCAGATGAAACGCTTGAGACGATCCGCGAATACATAATCGCTATTAAAGGGCCGTTGACGACGCCGGTTGGCGGTGGCATCCGTTCGTTGAACGTTGCGCTCCGCCAAGAGCTGGACTTGTTCGTCTGCCTGCGTCCGGTTCGTTACTTCCAAGGTGTTCCGTCGCCGGTAAAACGTCCGGAAGATACCGACATGGTCATTTTCCGCGAAAATACGGAAGACATTTACGCCGGTATTGAGTATGCAAAAGGGACCCCAGAAGTGAAAAAAGTGATTGACTTTTTGCAAAACGAAATGGGCGTGCGCAAAATCCGCTTCCCGGAAACGTCCGGTATCGGCATCAAACCGATTTCTGAAGAAGGAACGAAACGGCTCGTGCGCGCGGCAATCAACTATGCGATCGAACACGGCCGCAAGTCGGTTACGCTCGTCCATAAAGGGAACATTATGAAGTTCACTGAAGGGGCGTTTAAAAACTGGGGTTATGAGCTGGCTGAACAAGAGTTCGGCGACAAAGTGTTCACGTGGGCACAATATGACCGGATCGTTGAAGCAGAAGGAAAAGAAGCGGCGAACAAAGCGCTTGCTGACGCGGAAGCGACCGGTAAAATCATCATTAAAGACGCCATCGCCGACATCTTCCTGCAGCAAATTTTGACGCGTCCGCGCGAATTTGATGTCATCGCGACGATGAACTTAAATGGCGATTACATTTCCGATGCACTCGCAGCCCAAGTCGGCGGTATCGGCATCGCACCAGGAGCGAACATCAACTATGAAACCGGTCACGCCATTTTCGAAGCGACGCACGGCACGGCGCCGAAATATGCTGGTTTGGACAAAGTCAATCCGTCGTCGGTTATTTTGTCCGGCGTCATGATGTTTGAACATCTCGGCTGGAACGAAGCAGCTCAATTGATCATTCAAGCAATGGAAAAAACGATCGCGTCCAAAGTGGTCACGTACGATTTCGCCCGTCTGATGGAAGGGGCAACCGAAGTGAAATGTTCGGAATTTGCTGATGCGCTCATCCGCAATATGGACTAACCTTTAACGAAGGGGATGGCAAACGATGGCGATGAAACGGAAAAAAATTTCGGTCATTGGCGCCGGATTTACGGGAGCGACGACGGCGTTCCTTTTGGCGCAAAAAGAGCTTGGCGACATCGTGCTTGTCGACATTCCGCAGCTTGAGAACCCGACGAAAGGGAAAGCGCTCGATATGCTCGAGTCAAGCCCGGTACTCGGCTTTGACGCGAACATCGTCGGTACGTCGGATTACGCTGACACGGCTGATTCTGACATCGTCGTCATTACGGCGGGCATCGCCCGCAAGCCGGGAATGAGCCGCGACGACTTAGTGACGACAAACCAAAAAATCATGAAACAAGTGACGAAAGAAGTCGTCAAATACTCGCCAAACTGCTACATCATCGTCTTGACGAACCCAGTCGATGCGATGACGTATACGGTCTTTAAGGAATCCGGATTCCCGAAAAACCGCGTCATCGGTCAATCGGGCGTCCTCGATACGGCACGCTTCCGTACGTTCGTCGCCCAGGAGCTGAACATTTCGGTGAAAGACGTCACCGGGTTTGTGTTGGGCGGCCATGGCGATGACATGGTGCCGCTCGTCCGCTACTCGTACGCCGGCGGCATTCCGCTTGAAAAACTTATTCCAAAAGACCGTCTTGACGCCATCGTTGAGCGGACGCGCAAAGGCGGCGGCGAAATCGTCAACCTGCTTGGCAATGGCAGCGCCTACTATGCGCCGGCTGCCTCGCTTGCCGAAATGGTCGAGGCGATTGTCAAAGATCAACGCCGCATTTTGCCGGCGATCGCCTACCTTGAAGGCGAATACGGCTATGAAGGCATTTATTTGGGGGTGCCAACGATCCTAGGTGGCAACGGCATCGAGAAAGTGATTGAGCTCGAGCTGACCGAGGATGAAAAAGCGGCACTCGCCAAATCGGTTGAGTCGGTCAAAAACGTCATGCGCGTATTAGAATAACCGCAAGGCAAAAATTCGGGCGTTGTCCCGAATTTTTGCACCTTCATTTTGAAAGCGTTTTCCAAATCAAGGGGGTGGGAACGTGTTAAAAAAACGGAAGTTGGGGAGAACAATCAGGGAAATCCAACCTGGAGAAAAGCTTGTCTTCCAGGCGGCCATTGAAGATAAAGATTTGCTTCTTTATCTCGGGCTGACCGATGATGCGAATCCGCTTTACATTCAGCATGACTACGCCTCACAAACACCGCTCGGGAAGCCGATCGTTCCGACCGTCATGTTGACGGGGATGATTACGTCAGCAGTCTCCAAATATTTGCCGGGTCCGGGAAGCTACATTACGCGGCAGGATCTTCTTTTTCTCCGTCCGGTGTATCATTATGAAACGCTCGAATTTTTGCTTGAAGTGGCAGAGGTGGATGAGGCGGGGCATTGTGTCACATTGAACGTGACAGCGACGCGCGGTGCGGAGACGGTGCTTGATGGCACGTTGTCCGTCTGTCCGCCGCACGCACTTCCGCGCTTCGATGGCCGTGTGTTAGAAAATTTTTGATAAAAAAGGCGTCGCTAGGACTGTTTTTCTAGGCCGTATCATTCTTGGCAGCAAACGATATTTGTCTTCTGTCAAAGAGGCAAACCAAATGCCAGGGGCTGTTCTTCACGGGTGAACCGACCGTTGGAAGAACAGCCTCTTTCATTTTTTGCCGAGTAAAAGCGTGAGTTATGGTATGATAAAAATGAGAAACATTGGACGAGATGGAGGCGTGGCATGGGCAAAAAAATTTTAGTTGTCGATGACGAGCAGCCGATTGTGACTCTTTTGTCTTACAATTTGGAGAAAGCCGGTTTTCAAGTCGTAGCCGCCTATGACGGCGAAGAGGCGCTGGAGAAAGTGGCGTTTGAGCAGCCGGCGCTGATCATTTTGGACTTGATGCTGCCAAAGCTTGACGGTGTCGAAGTATGCAAACGGCTTCGCCAGCAGCAAATCATGACGCCGATTTTAATGTTGACGGCACGGGACGATGAATTTGACAAGGTGCTCGGCCTTGAGCTTGGCGCAGATGATTACATGACGAAACCGTTCAGCCCTCGCGAAGTCGTTGCGCGTGTGAAGGCGATTTTGCGCCGCACGGATCTTGCTCAACCGGCCGCTGAACCGAGCGAACGACTTGTCATCGGCGATCTGGAGATTTTCCCAGAGCGTTACGAAGCGGCAGTCGGCGACAAGCCGCTTGAGCTGACGCCGAAAGAATTTGAGTTGCTCCTTCACTTAGCGCGGCATAAAGGGCGGGTGTTGACGCGCGATCAACTCCTCAGCGCGGTATGGAACTACGATTTTGCCGGCGATACACGCATTGTCGATGTCCATATCAGCCATTTGCGCGAGAAAATTGAGGAAGATACGAAAAAGCCAGTATACATTAAAACGGTGCGCGGTCTCGGCTATAAATTGGAGGAACCGAGGCGGGTATGAATAGCTTCCGCAACCGGTTGCTGTTTTGGCTCGTAACACTTATTGTCACCGTCTTGATCGCCCTTGGCCTTTTGCTCGGTCAATTGCTGAAAGACTTTTATGCTGAGACGATGAACAAACGGATGGAAAAGGAGGCAAAAGCGCTCGCCATTTTGCTTGAAAACGAACCACTTGAGCGAATTCGCCTCGATTTGAAGGAAATGGGGGATGAGCTGTCGTCGCGCATCACTGTGCTTGATCGACACCAGCGGTTGCAGTTTGACAGCGGGCGCATCGCGGCGATCAGCGACGAAGACCACGAGCGCATTATCCGCACCATTTTGCGTAAAAAGCAGTTCCCTCGCTTTTCGGTGATCGAAAAAGCGAACGATGTGTACTACTATATTGCCCCGTACGGGCACGGCAGCGAGCGAGGCGGGTATGTCATTTTAAGCACGCCGACGAGTTCGCTGAAAAAAGTGAGTCAGCAAATTTGGGGGGTGCTCGTGAGCAGCCTCGGCATGGCGCTCATCGTTATTGTCGCTTTGGGCTGGAAAATCGCCAACCAATATATGAGGCCGATTGAGGCGGCCACAAAAGTGGCGTTTGAGCTCGAAAAAGGCAATTATGCTGCCAGGGTTCCCGATGGCGAGTATAAAGAAGCCGGCATGCTTGTCCGTTCGATCAACCGGCTTGCCCGCAACTTGCAGGAAATGAGCCGGGCGCGGGAAATCCAAACCGACCGGCTCCATACGCTTATCGAAAATGTCGGCAGCGGCTTGTTGTTTATCGACCATCGCGGGCATATCCATTTGATCAACCGCGCGTTCCAAACGTATTTTCATCTTGATTCGTCCGATTGCTTGTACCGTCCATATGCCGATGTGTTGCCGCACCGTGACATCATCAAATTGATCGACGATATTTTTATCACCGAAACGGCGATGCGCCGGCACATGCGGTTGACGATTGGCATTGAGCGGAAGCATTTTGATGTATACGGCGCTCCGATTATCGGAACGAATGCCGAGTGGAAAGGGATCGTCGTAGTGTTCCATGACATTACGGAATTGAAGCGTCTGGAGCAAATTCGCAAAGACTTTGTCGCCAACGTTTCACACGAGCTGAAAACGCCGGTCACCTCCATTAAAGGGTTTGCCGAGACGCTGCTTGACGGAGCGATGAAAGACGAAGAGGCGTTAGAGCATTTTTTGACGATCATTTTAAAGGAAAGCGAGCGGCTGCAAACACTCGTTGAAGAATTGCTTGATTTGTCAAAAATTGAGCAGCACGGATTTCAATTGCAGCTCGAAGACGTGGACGTGGCCGAAGTGATTGCCGAGGCGGCAGCCGTGTTTCGTCAAAAGGCGGAGGAAAAGCAAATTGACTTGCGCGTTGAGGCGTTGCCCGGGCTTGTCATCCGCGGCGATCGAAATCGGTTGAAGCAGATTTTGATTAACTTGCTTGCCAACGCTCTCGCTTATACGCCAGAACATGGACAAGTCGCCGTCGAAGCGGAAGAAAAAGAGAAGGAAGTGCTCATTCATGTGAAAGATACCGGTATTGGTATCGAGGAGAAGGAAATTCCTCGTATTTTTGAGCGCTTTTATCGCATTGACAAAGCGCGCAGTCGTGATTCCGGCGGAACAGGCCTAGGCCTTTCGATCGTCAAACATTTGGTGGAGGCTCATCACGGCTATATTACAGTAGCAAGCGAAGTGGGGCGCGGCACAGTGTTTACGATCCATTTTCCAAAGCCGGAGCGGTAGCCGGCTTCTTTTTTATGAGAAGCGGTTTGCATGGTACAATAGAACAAGGAGCGTTCGAGGAGGGATGAGATTGAAGAAAAAACTCGTCTTAATTGATGGCAACAGCGTGGCATACCGCGCCTTTTTTGCCTTGCCACTTTTGCATAACGACAAAGGCATTCATACGAATGCGGTTTACGGGTTTACGATGATGTTGAACAAAATTTTGGCGGAAGAACAACCGACCCATTTACTTGTAGCGTTTGACGCCGGAAAAACGACGTTCCGGCATGAAACGTTTCAAGAGTATAAAGGCGGACGGCAACAAACTCCCCCGGAACTGTCCGAGCAGTTTCCGCTGTTGCGCGAGTTATTAAAAGCGTACCGCATTCCCGCTTATGAACTTGATCATTACGAAGCGGACGATATTATCGGGACGCTCGCTGCCCGCGCTGAGCAAGAAGGGTTTGAAGTGAAAATCATTTCCGGCGACCGCGATTTAACCCAGCTCGCCTCCCGTCATGTGACGGTCGATATTACGAAAAAAGGGATTACCGACATTGAGCCGTATACGCCAGAGACCGTTCACGAAAAATACGGCCTGACTCCGGAGCAAATAGTGGATTTAAAAGGATTGATGGGCGATAAATCCGACAACATCCCGGGCGTGCCCGGCATCGGGGAAAAAACGGCGGTCAAGCTGCTGAAGCAATTTGGTACGGTGGAAAATGTGCTCGCATCGATCGATGAGGTGAAAGGGGAAAAACTGAAAGAAAACTTGCGCCAACACCGGGATTTAGCTCTCTTGAGCAAACAGCTGGCGTCCATTTGCCGCGACGCCCCGGTTGAGCTGTCGTTAGATGACATCGTCTACGAAGGACAAGACCGCGAAAAAGTCATCGCGTTATTTAAAGAACTCGGGTTTCAGTCGTTCTTGGAAAAAATGGCCGCGCCGGCAGCCGAAGGGGAGAAACCGCTTGAGGAGATGGAGTTTGCCATCGTTGACGTCATTACCGAAGAGATGCTTGCCGACAAGGCAGCGCTTGTCGTTGAGGTGATGGAAGAAAACTACCACGATGCCCCGATTGTCGGAATCGCACTAGTGAACGAGCATGGGCGATTTTTTATGCGCCCGGAGACCGCGCTGGCTGATTCGCAATTTTTAGCATGGCTTGCCGATGAAACGAAGAAAAAAAGCATGTTTGACGCCAAGCGGGCAGTCGTTGCCTTAAAGTGGAAAGGAATTGAGCTTCGCGGCGTCGCCTTTGATTTATTGCTCGCTGCCTATTTGCTCAATCCGGCTCAAGATGCCGGCGATATCGCTGCGGTGGCGAAAATGAAACAATATGAAGCGGTGCGGTCGGATGAAGCGGTCTATGGCAAAGGTGCCAAGCGGTCGCTTCCGGACGAGCAGACGCTTGCTGAGCATCTCGTTCGCAAAGCGGCAGCCATTTGGGCGCTTGAGCAGCCGTTTATGGACGATTTGCGGAATAACGAACAAGATCAATTATTAACGAAGCTTGAGCAGCCGCTGGCAGCGATTTTGGCTGAAATGGAATTCACTGGGGTGAACGTGGATACAAAGCGGCTTGAACAGATGGGTTCGGAGCTCGCCGAACAACTGCGTGCCATCGAGCAGCGCATTTACGAGCTAGCCGGCCAAGAGTTCAACATTAACTCGCCAAAACAGCTCGGAGTCATTTTATTTGAAAAGCTGCAGCTACCGGTGCTGAAGAAGACGAAAACAGGCTATTCGACTTCGGCTGATGTGCTTGAGAAGCTTGCGCCGCATCATGAAATCGTCGAAAACATTTTGCATTACCGCCAGCTTGGCAAACTGCAATCAACGTATATTGAAGGATTGTTGAAAGTTGTGCGCCCTGATACCGGCAAAGTGCATACGATGTTCAACCAAGCGCTGACGCAAACTGGGCGGCTCAGCTCGGCCGAGCCGAACTTGCAAAACATTCCGATTCGGCTCGAAGAGGGGCGGAAAATCCGCCAAGCGTTCGTCCCGTCAGAGCCGGACTGGCTCATTTTCGCCGCCGATTACTCACAAATTGAATTGCGCGTCCTCGCCCATATCGCCGATGACGACAATCTAATTGAAGCGTTCCAACGCGATTTGGATATTCACACAAAAACGGCGATGGACATTTTCCATGTGAGCGAAGAGGAAGTCACGGCCAACATGCGCCGCCAGGCAAAGGCCGTTAACTTCGGTATCGTTTACGGAATTAGCGATTACGGATTGGCGCAAAACTTGAACATTACGCGCAAGGAAGCTGCCGAATTTATCGAACGTTACTTCGCCAGCTTTCCGGGCGTAAAGCAGTATATGGAAAACATTGTGCAAGAAGCGAAACAGAAAGGATATGTGACAACGCTGTTGCATCGGCGCCGCTATTTGCCTGATATTACAAGCCGCAATTTCAACGTCCGCAGTTTTGCAGAGCGGACGGCCATGAACACGCCGATTCAAGGAAGCGCCGCTGACATTATTAAAAAAGCGATGATTGATTTAGCGGCACGGCTGAAAGAAGAGCAGCTTCAGGCTCGTCTTTTGCTGCAAGTGCATGACGAGCTCATTTTGGAAGCGCCAAAAGAGGAAATTGAGCGATTATGTGAGCTTGTTCCGGAAGTGATGGAGCAGGCCGTTACGCTCCGCGTGCCGCTGAAAGTCGACTACCATTACGGCCCAACATGGTATGATGCCAAATAAGAGGTACGGGGGCGGAAACGGGCCGGCCAATCATAGAAAAAGAACGTCTCCCAGCCGGGCTGATGCGATTGGGAAAAAGCTTTTGCCCGGTTGCGGGGCAAGTCGACATCAACAAAGAGAAGTCGTCTTGGCTTGAGTCGGGACGCCGGGTGAACGACAGGGAAGAAAAAGGCTCTCTGCCCGGCGAGCCTGCATTTTGTGATTGTACAGGCAAACGAGCAAAGAAAGGAGGGAACGTGATGCCAGAATTGCCGGAAGTGGAAACGATTCGCCGCACGTTGCTGCCGCTTATTGTTGGCAAAACGGTCGGGGATGTGCAAATTTTTTGGCCGAACATCATTCGTCATCCACAAGATCCGGAGGCATTTGCCGCAAGGCTTGTTGGACAGACGGTGCGCGGCATCGATCGGCGAGGGAAATTTTTGAAGTTTTTGTTTGACCAAGATATGCTTGTTTCCCATTTGCGCATGGAAGGGCGTTACACCGTTGCTGATGCACACGAACCGCTTGACCCGCACACGCACGTCGTGTTCCGCTTCACTGACGATAGTGAACTCCGTTATCGCGATGTGCGCAAGTTCGGAACGATGCATGTGTATGCCAAGGAGGAGGGAGACCGCCAGCCGCCGCTTGATCAATTGGGGCCGGAGCCGCTTTCCCCGGCGTTTTCTCCAGCCGTATTGGCGGAGCGGGCCGCGAAAACGAAACGGACTGTGAAAGCGTTGCTGCTTGACCAAACCGTCGTCGCTGGATTTGGCAACATTTACGTCGATGAATCACTGTTTCGCGCTGGCATTCTTCCCGAGCGGCAGGCCGCTTCACTGACAGACGAAGAAATCAAGCGGCTGCATGAACAGATGGTCGCCACCATCGGTGAGGCCATCATGAAGGGGGGAAGCACGGTGCGAACGTACGTCAACACGCAAGGGGAAACGGGTACGTTCCAACATAGCTTGTTCGTATATGGCCGCAAAGGGGAGCCGTGCAAACGGTGCGGAACCCCGATTGAAAAAACGGTCGTCGCCGGCCGCGGCACGCACTATTGCCCGCACTGTCAGCGGTAGGCGACAAACGAAAAAGGAGAGAAATCAAATGGCAGTAACCATCGGGTTGACTGGGGGAATCGCGAGCGGGAAAAGTACGGTCAGTGCCATGATGCGCGAACTCGGCCTTCCGGTCATTGACGCGGATGAGGCGGCGCGAGCTGTCGTTGAACCAGGAGAAGAGGCGTATCGACAAATCGTCGCTACCTTCGGTCCGGACATTTTGCAGATGAACGGCGAGATCGACCGGGCAAAACTCGGAGCGATCGTCTTTAACAACGAACAAGAGCGGAAAAAGCTGAACGCCATCGTCCATCCGGCTGTGCGCCGGAAAATGCTTGCGGAAAAAGAGGAGCTCATTCGTTCCGGAGCAAAAACGGTCGTCTTGGATATTCCTCTCTTATTTGAAAGCGGACTGACCGATTGGGTTGATAAAGTGCTCGTCGTTTACGTTGATGATGACGTTCAGCTTCGTCGCCTCATGGCGCGAAACGGCTTCACCGAGGAGGAAGCGATCGCCCGCATCCGCGCTCAGTGGCCGCTCGAAGAAAAAGTAAAACGTGCTGATGCAGTTATCGACAATAACGGAACGGTGGAACAGACGCGTCGACAGTTATTGTCGATTTTACAACAATGGGACGCCTTGGAAAAATAGGCGTCTTTTTTGTTTGTTTTTTGTCATTTTGCTCTCCACATTCTCAAAAAATATGATATACTATTTATACAGATTGCGATAAATAGTATAACATATATGAGAGGAGAACAAGGTGAATGAAGGCGAAAGTGGCGATTAACGGATTCGGACGAATTGGACGGATGGTTTTCCGGAGAGCCATCAATTCTCCTGATCTCGATATTGTGGCGGTCAATGCCAGCTATCCGCCCGAAACGTTAGCCCATTTAGTGAAATACGACTCGAACCACGGCAAATTTGACGGGGACGTCACCGCCTTAGAAGACGGCCTGCTTGTCAACGGAAAAAAAGTGAAGCTATTGAACTCGCGCGATCCGCAGCAACTGCCGTGGAAAGAGCTTGATATCGATATCGTCATTGAAGCAACTGGAAAATTTAATTCTCGTGAGAAAGCGAGCCTCCACTTAGACGCTGGGGCGAAGCGTGTCATTTTAACCGCTCCGGGCAAAAATGAGGATGTCACAATCGTCGTTGGCGTCAACGAACAGATGCTTGATATCGAACGTCATTTCATCATTTCGAACGCTTCGTGCACGACGAACTGTCTCGCTCCTGTCGTGAAAGTGCTTGATGAGGCGTTCGGAATTGAAAATGGGCTGATGACGACCGTTCACGCCTATACGAACGACCAAAAAAATATTGACAATCCGCATAAAGATTTGCGCCGCGCCCGCTCATGCGCACAATCGATCATTCCGACGACGACTGGGGCGGCGAAAGCGCTTGGCTTAGTGTTACCGCATTTGAAAGGAAAACTTCACGGCATGGCGCTGCGCGTCCCGACGCCAAACGTCTCGCTTGTCGATTTGGTCGTCGATGTCAAACGGGATGTGACGATTGATGAAGTGAACGAGGCGTTGCTTCGCGCGGCTAACGGACCGCTGAAAGGAATTTTAGAATTCACGATGGAACCGCTTGTGTCGATCGACTTCAACACGAATCCGCATTCAGCGATCATTGATGGTTTGTCGACGATGGTGATCGATGGACGGAAAGTGAAAGTGCTCGCTTGGTATGACAACGAATGGGGCTATTCGTGCCGCGTCGTCGACTTAGCGCATCTTGTCGCTGCTAAGATGAACGAACATCTTCACGTCAATGCGTAACCACTTCGCCGGCCATCCGCCGGCGTTATTTTATCACCTTGAGTCAAGGTATCCTCGCTTCTCAGTGTGATGGTACGTAGGAGGGCGTTCGCTGACTGGTTGCTTGAACATTCGCCGCAAGGCTTATCCAATCCGTTTCCAAAAAGCGTCCAAGCCGATGTTGAGCGGCTTGGGCGTTTCTTGTTTTTCTCATGTAAAAAAATTAAAAAAGGCTGTTGCAAAAAACCCCTAAACAAAGTATACTATGTCTCGTGAACTTCTTAACGGCAAAGGTAATGTGACTACTTAAAGGGTTAGGACCTCTTAGGACTAACTTTCCCCCGTGGTAGTTATACATGCCATTTTGCAAACGACAATCTGTTTTTTATTTGAGAAAATTGGTTAAAAGGGGGATTCTTTGCATGGATACGATGGGTCGTCACGTTATCTCGGAACTCTGGGGATGCGACTTTGACAAACTGAATGATATCGATTTTATTGAAAAAACATTTGTTGACGCCGCACTAAAATCGGGGGCGGAAATTCGTGAAGTCGCGTTCCATAAATTCGCTCCACAAGGCGTAAGCGGAGTTGTCATTATTTCGGAATCTCATTTAACAATTCACACGTTCCCTGAACATGGCTATGCGAGTATTGATGTGTATACATGCGGCCATTTAGACCCGACGATTGCCGCTGACTACATCGCAGAACAGCTCGGCGCACAAACGCGAGAAACGATTGAACTTCCGCGCGGCATGCGTCCAATCGAAGTGAAAAAGGCGCACGCGCTGTAATTCCATAACGACGGAACCGAAAGGAGCGTAAGCGGAACGCTCCTTTTTTTATTCTTCGACGGTACAACAGCGGTGAAAATCATGGTATGATGGAAGAAAAAGAACGACTAGGGAGACGTGGCTATGAGCGTGTGGAAGAAGTTGAAGTATGCGTTGACGAACCATTGTGAAACGCGGGAAACCCATGAAGATTCCGAGCTGCGCAGCCATTATTACAAGGCGACCAACCGTGCTGTCATCGAAGCAGTCAAAGAGCTGCTTTCGTCGTTACCTAACGCCGAGCTGCTTTCCGTTTCCGAGGAGCGAGGCGAGCTTTGTGCTCAGACACGGCGGGGCAAAAAGTTGTTTATTGTTGCTACCGTCGTTTCGGTTCGTCCGTTTGAAACAGCGGTCGACTTTTCAGTGACGACGGAGACGAAGGTGTTGCCGTTTGATTTTGGCTCCAGCCGGGCAGTGATCCTCGAATTGTACCGGAAGCTTGATGCCCGTCTGCCGTATATCGGCTCCGGGTTAAACGGCTAACTATGGCTTGTCTGCTTTTCTCCATTCCGGTATGATAGAAAATAAGAAGACAAACGGAGTGAATGTTATGCGGTGTCCGTCATGCCATCATCAAGGCACGCGCGTGCTTGATTCGCGTCCAGCCGAGGAAGGCCGTTCGATCCGTCGTCGGCGGGAGTGTGAACGGTGCCATTATCGGTTTACGACGTTTGAGCGGATCGAGGAGCCGCCGCTCATTGTCGTGAAAAAAGAAGGGACGCGCGAAGAATTCAGCCGAGAAAAAATTTTGCGTGGCTTGATTAAAGCGTGTGAAAAACGGCCGGTGGCGTTGGAAGAACTGGAAAAAGTGACGCAAGAAATCGAGCGAGAGTTGCGTAATCAAGGCGTATCGGAAGTGAAAAGCGAAACGATCGGTGAAATGGTCATGGAGCGGCTGTCGCGCATCGATGAAGTGGCTTATGTCCGTTTTGCTTCCGTCTATCGCCAGTTTAAAGATATTAATGTATTTATTGAAGAACTAAAAGAGTTGATTAAAAAAGGACAGCGGTAAAAGGGCTTTCGCGTTAGGCAGCAAGCCCTTTTTTCAACGTTTTTTCGGGCAGGAAAGGAGAGAGGCGGGTTGAAACGAATACGACGAAATGGAAGGTTGGGACGATGGAACATCATTGGAAAGAACTGATTGCCGTCGACCGGTACATGGTACAAAGCCGCGGAGTATTGCATGATGTGGATCGAAAAGTGTTGACGATGCTCTATCAGCCGCTCATTGGCTATCGCGCGCTCGCGCTTTATATGACGCTTTGGGGGGAACTTGAGCTGCTCGGCGGCCGGGAAGCGACTCACCATCGGCTGATGGCGCTTATGCAATGCGGGCTGCCGGACATTTATAGTGAACGGCTCAAACTTGAAGGAATCGGACTGTTGAATACATACGTCCGTGTTTGGGAAAAGGAAGAGCCGAAACAGTTTCTTTATGAATTGCGTCCGCCGCTGGCGCCCGATCAGTTTTTCCGCGACGAAATGCTCGGTGTCTTTTTGTATCGGCAAGTCGGTCGCCATTTGTTTGCCCAACTGAACGAGTTTTTTGCCCGCCCCTCGATTGACGAGACGAAGTTTACCCGAGTGACACGTTCGTTTTCTGACGTCTTTTCAGCCGTCCAAGCCGAACAAATCGTCGCCGGTTTTAGCGAAGAAGCCGGACATGAACTCGAGCCGCCGGACGGAAAGGTGCATATTGGGCGGGACGGGGCATCGTATACGCTCGATGACGACGTGTTTGATTTTGAACTGTTTTTTGCCGGACTGTCGAAACAATTGGTGCCGCGTCGAGCAGTGACGGCAAAAGTGAAAGAAGCAATTAAAAAGTTGGCATTTTTATACGGCATTCCGCCGCTTGAAATGCAAAAAATCGTTCTTGGTGTCATCGATCCCGCTTACCATATCGATATTGATGCGTTGCGTCAAGCGGCGCGTGAATGGTATGAGCTTGAGCATGGCGGTGCCGCACCACGGCTTGTCGAGCGGGTGCAGCCGCTCGCCCATCGGACGATGGAGAATGTTGAACCACGCACGAAGGAAGAGCAGCTGATGAAGCAGCTCGAAACGATTTCTCCACGTCAGCTGTTGAAAGAAATTTCAGGTGGTGCTGAACCGTCGCTAGGGGATTTGCAGTTGATTGAAGACGTTATGTTTCAGCAGCAGCTTCTTCCTGGTGTTGTCAACGTGTTGATTTATTACGTTATGCTGCGGACGAATATGAAACTATCAAAAAAATATGTCGAAAAAATCGCCAGTCATTGGGCGCGCAAAAAAGTGCGGACGGTCAAAGAGGCCATGGAGTTAGCCAAAGAGGAAGCAAAGACATACCAACAGTGGGCGAATGAAAAAGAAAAAGGGGTACGGCCAGTGCGAAAAGTCGTGCGCACAGAAATTGTTCCTGACTGGCTGAAGATGGATTACAGTCAACCGGACGATGACGATTTTGATGTGGAACAGGCGCGCAAAGAGCTTGAAGAACGGCTGAAAAAATATCGTGATGGATCGTAGGTGTAAAAGCAATGGAACGAGTAAACCACTTGTTGCAGCGGTTGCTTGGCAACCAAGGGTTTAAGCAGCGTTATGAACAAATGAGGACCTATATTTTGACACATCCGGACGTGCAGCCGTTTTTGCGGGCACACGAGCGGCAGTTGTCAAACGACATGGTTGACCGCAGTTTGATGAAGCTGTATGAATTTATTGAGCAAAGCCAGCACTGCCGCCAATGCCCAGGGCTCGAGCAATGCCCGAACATGCTGCCGGGATACCGTCCGAATTTGGTGGTCACCGGTGGACGGATTGACACCGAGTATGACCGCTGCCCGAAAAAGGTGCAGGATGACGAGCGAAGACAGCAAGAATCGCTGATTCAAAGCATGTTCGTACCGCGTGAAATTTTGCACGCCTCGCTGTCTGATATTGATCTTAGCGATAATGGGCGGATTAAAGCGATCAAGTTCGCCGAGAAGTTTGTGACAGAATACCAGCCAGGAAAAAAAATGAAAGGGTTATATTTGCACGGATCGTTTGGTGTCGGCAAAACGTATTTGCTTGGCGCGATCGCCAACGAGCTTGCCAAACGAAACATCCCATCGCTCATTGTCTATGTACCGGAGCTGTTTCGTGAGCTGAAACATTCGCTCCAAGATCAGACGATGAACGAAAAGCTGGATTACGTGAAAAAAGTGCCGATTTTGATGCTTGATGATCTTGGTGCTGAGTCGATGTCAAGCTGGGTGCGCGATGACGTGCTCGGTCCGATTTTGCAATACCGGATGTTTGAAAACTTGCCGACCTTTTTTACATCCAACTTTGATATGCAGCAGCTTGCCCATCATTTAACGTATTCGCAGCGCGGCGAGGAAGAGAAAGTGAAGGCGGCGCGCATTATGGAACGGATTCGCTATTTGGCATACCCGATTGAGCTGACCGGGCCAAACCGTCGCGAGCAAAACGGTTAATAGGCGTACTAGGATCCCGCAGCAACGTTCTCTTACGATCGGCTTCCAAAAGTAGGACGCCGATTTTTTTTGTCTTGCCGCCCTTCAGGTGAAACGCCGTTAAGCTTGGCTCTTTTTTTAGTCTAAACAGCTGGTTGTCCCCATATATATAAACCAAGCATTGATCTCGAATTAAGGGGGGACAGCGGGTGATCGAAATCCATTTTGACGAGGCAAGCGAGGCGGAGAAACTGTTTTGGCTGCTGAACAAACGGAAACAGGATGCCTGTCCGCTGTTTCACGCCGCTTACGATGGACGCAAAACCGTGGCGGTTTACATACATGGCGAGGAGAAGCACGTGCTTGAGGAGCATATCATACCAGCCATGACGGCGTTTGTGAGGAGGGTTGTGGAAGACAGGTTGCTCTTATCGATCATCTCCGACGTCTTTTATTTCCGTGATGTGGAGGAGCAACAGCAAATTTTAGCGCTCGCCCATTCGTTTTTAGAAGGTGAGCGGCGCGACTACCGGAAAGGCGGGGAGTTTGCCGCTTCGCGTGCAGTGCTTCTGCGCAGCGCATTCGCTTCCTTTTTGCGTGACGGATTATCGTTTTCGTTTTCTTCATTCGTTACATTCCGCTTAAAGTCGTATATGGAGCGCCTCCAGCATTACGTCGAGCTGGCGATTGATGAATACAAACTAGAACAGGAATACCAAAACTTTGTGCAAATGCTGCGTGACTGCCTTGCCACCCGGACGCCGCAATGGCCGCGCCTCTACTTAGTACATGACCCGCCACACTTTTTGTTTTATGACAGCAGCCGACGGGAATTGTCGATGGCTGAAGTAAAACAAATGATTGATCGCCATCTCGTCTTCAGCCAGCCGATGTATATCGATTCTTCCGTTCTGGCGCCGCTTATTTCGCTTGCTCCGGCTGAAATCGAGCTGTACACGGATCATCCGGATGATGGCATGGTGCAGACGATGCAAAACGTGTTCCAAGAGCGGCTTCGCCTTCGGCGTCGCGCTGATTTTGCCCATCTGTTTATCGCTAACGCTGGAAATCGAGAAGAATCTTGATTTTTCCTGTTGTTTTCGCTATAATGGCGTCATAAAAGTGAACGAAAACAAGCGATGATGAGGACATGGGCGCATTTTTACGGTTTCCAGAGAGGGAAGGCGTTGGCTGGAACCTTCCTAACACGAAAAATGTGCTTACCCCCTCAGAGCTGCGGCAGCGAACGCGACGTCTAGTAGTTGCCGCCGGTCGACGGCCGTTATATGTGTTGAGCCATGGCTTTGTTTTTGCCATGGGAAGAAGGGTGGAACCACGACAAAAACTCGTCCCTTTATGAGGGAGGAGTTTTTTTATTTTGACATTAAGGTAAAGGAGTGAACTTCATGCCAGACGTTATTCGCATTACGTTCCCGGACGGGGCGAAAAAGGAGTTTCCGAGCGGAACGTCAACTGAGGACATCGCTGCCTCGATCAGTCCGGGATTGAAGAAAAAAGCGATTGCCGGGAAACTGAACGGCCGGTTTGTTGATTTACGCACGCCGCTTCAAGAAGACGGCGAGCTTGTCATTATTACCCAGGACATGCCTGAGGCACTTGATATTTTGCGTCATAGCACCGCCCATTTAATGGCGCAAGCGATCAAGCGGCTGTATGACAACGTCAAGCTTGGCGTCGGCCCGGTCATTGAAAACGGCTTCTACTATGATATTGATATGGAACATAAGCTGACGCCGGATGATTTGCCGAAAATTGAGGCGGAAATGCGCAAAATCGTAAAGGAAAATCTTGACGTTGTTCGCAAAGAAGTGAGCCGCGACGAGGCGATTCGCCTGTATGAAAAAATTGGTGATCACTTGAAACTGGAGCTCATCAACGATATTCCGGAAGGCGAGACGATTTCCATTTACGAGCAAGGCGAGTTTTTCGATCTTTGTCGGGGTGTGCACGTGCCGTCGACCGGGAAAATCAAAGAGTTCAAGCTGCTCAGCATCTCGGGGGCCTACTGGCGCGGTGACAGCAACAACAAAATGCTGCAGCGTATTTACGGTACGGCGTTTTTCAAAAAAGAAGATCTGGACCATTATTTGCAGTTGCTCGAAGAGGCGAAAGAGCGCGATCATCGCAAATTGGGCAAAGAGCTTGAGCTATTTACGACATCACAAAAAGTCGGACAAGGACTGCCGCTTTGGTTGCCGAAAGGGGCGACGATCCGTCGCTTGATTGAACGGTACATTGTCGATAAAGAAATCGCCCTTGGTTATGATCATGTATATACGCCGGTGCTCGGTAGTGTGGAGCTGTATAAAACCTCAGGACACTGGGACCATTATAAAGAAAACATGTTCCCACCGATGGAAATGGATAACGAAGAGCTCGTGCTGCGGCCGATGAACTGCCCGCACCATATGATGATTTATAAAAGCAAGCTTCATAGCTACCGTGAGCTGCCGATCCGCATCGCCGAGCTCGGCACGATGCATCGCTACGAAATGTCCGGGGCGCTTACTGGACTGCAGCGTGTCCGCGGCATGACGCTCAACGACGCCCATATTTTCGTGCGCCCGGATCAAATTAAAGACGAGTTTAAGCGCGTCGTTAATTTGATTTTGGAAGTATACAAAGACTTTGGGCTGGACGAATATTCGTTCCGCCTGTCGTACCGCGACCCACAAGATAAAGAAAAATATTACGACGACGACGAGATGTGGGAAAAGGCGCAACGCATGCTGCGCGAGGCGATGGATGAACTTGGCCTCGATTACTACGAAGCGGAAGGGGAAGCAGCGTTTTACGGACCGAAGCTCGATGTGCAAGTGCGCACGGCACTCGGCAAAGATGAGACGCTGTCGACTGTACAGCTTGACTTCCTCTTGCCGGAGCGGTTTGACTTAACATATATCGGCGAAGATGGAAAACCGCACCGCCCGGTCGTCATCCACCGCGGCGTTGTTTCCACGATGGAACGGTTTGTCGCCTTCTTGATCGAAGAATACAAAGGGGCATTTCCAACGTGGCTCGCCCCGGTGCAAGTGGAAGTCATCCCGGTATCGTCGGAAGCCCATCTCGATTATGCGTATGAAGTGAAACAAGCGCTGCAAGTAAACGGCTTCCGCGTCGAAGTCGACGAACGGGATGAAAAAATCGGCTATAAAATCCGCGAAGCGCAAATGCAAAAAATTCCTTATATGCTCGTTGTCGGCGACAAAGAAGCGGCCGAGCGAGCGGTCAACGTCCGCCGCTACGGTGAAAAAGAAAGCGAGACTGTGGCGCTTGACAAGTTTATCGCGATGCTAGAAGAAGATGTGCGGCAAAAACGAGTGAAAAAACGATGAGCCAACAGCGGCCCGTAGGCGGCATGCCCGCCTGCCGGGCTGCTTTTTTCAGGTGAACAGCTGCGCTGCCTCAGAAACGGGAACACGAAGGGCAACAAAACTTTTTGTCACAAATCAAAAGTTTTCTCTTGTCAACGAAACAATGATCCGCTATAATAAAGGACGTTGTGTTTATCAAGAATGGATCCTTGACATGCCATCACCAAGGTGGTATAGTGTATAAAGTGAAATGATTGCTTGTTTGTAACGAAAGCAGAAGCACCCGCTTCTCACCTGACCGACGCTTAAGTGGCTGTTGGCAGGTTGTTACGGTTCGTCAATGGTTTATTCGAACATCGTGCGCGGGTGCCTTGTGCATCCGCGCTTTTTTGTTAGGAGCGGGATTCTGCCGACAAACAAGACAGTCGGAAAAAACCTTGGAGGTGGCTCATTATTAGCAAAGATTTTATTATCAACGAACAAATTCGTGCCCGCGAAGTGCGCTTAATCGATCAAAACGGCGATCAGCTCGGCATTAAGTCGAAGCAGGAAGCGCTCGAGATCGCGGCAAGACGCAACTTGGACCTTGTGCTTGTCGCCCCGAACGCCAAACCGCCTGTTTGCCGTATCATGGACTACGGCAAATTCCGCTTTGAGCAGCAAAAGAAAGAAAAAGAAGCGCGCAAAAAGCAAAAGGTGATCAACATTAAAGAGGTGCGCCTCAGCCCGACGATTGAGGAACACGACTTTAATACGAAACTACGCAATGCGCGCAAGTTTTTAGAAAAAGGCGATAAAGTGAAGGCGACGATCCGCTTTAAAGGGCGGGCGATCACCCATAAAGAAATCGGGCAGCGCGTCCTTGACCGCTTCTCGGAAGCATGCGCTGATATCGCGGTCGTCGAAACGGCGCCGAAATTGGAAGGGCGCAACATGTTTTTAGTGCTGGCACCGAAAAATGACAACAAGTAAGGAGGAACTACGATGCCAAAAATGAAAACTCACCGCGGCTCGGCCAAACGGTTCAAAAAAACGGCGAGCGGCAAATTAAAACGCGGTCATGCGTATACGAGCCACTTGTTTGCTAACAAAACGAAAAAGCAAAAACGTCATCTTCGCAAAGCGGCGCTCGTTTCGCCTGGCGATTTCAAACGCATTCGTCAAATGCTTGACAACTTGAAATAATGACCGATCAGTAGGAGGGAAAAATTATGCCACGCGTAAAAGGTGGACCAGTGACGCGCAGACGTCGCAAAAAAGTATTAAAGCTTGCGAAAGGGTATTTCGGCGCGAAACACGCGTTATATAGAGTTGCTAACCAACAAGTTATGAAATCTCTCATGTACGCGTATCGCGACCGTCGTCAACGGAAGCGCGATTTCCGTAAATTATGGATCGCGCGTATCAACGCGGCAGCTCGCCAAAACGGCTTGTCCTACAGCCGCCTCATGCACGGCTTGAAACTGGCCGGTGTAGAAGTAAACCGGAAAATGCTTGCTGACTTGGCGGTAAACGACCAAGCAGCGTTCGCTCAACTCGCTGACTTGGCAAAAGCGAACTTGAATAAGTAATACGAATGGCCATCCTGAACGGGGATGGCCGTTTTTATTTACATAGGAAATGGAGTGAGGGAGGGGCCTTATGATACAATATGCAATAGCCGTCAATCTTCTCGCTTTTTTTGCCATGGGGCTTGATAAATATAAGGCGAGACGTCATCGTTTTCGCATCGCCGAGCGGACGCTTTGGCTGCTAGCGTGGTTGGGTGGAGCTTTCGGAGCTATGGCGGGCATGTATACGTTTCGCCATAAAACGCGCCATCGCGTGTTTCGATACGGCTTGCCGCTGTTGGCAGCGGCCGAGTTCGTTGTTTATTGGCTGTGGATGAGGTAGAAAGGGGAGGAGAGAATGAACTGGCCTTTGCTTTACGACATGCAACGCGAGTTAGACACACGCATTGAAACGCAGCACGGCCTAGAGGCTGAAGATTTGTTTGCGCGCAAGCATCTTGCCTTTCTTGTTGAACTTGGTGAGCTGGCGAACGAGACACGCTGTTTTAAGTTTTGGAGCGTTAAGCCATCTTCACCAGCAGAGAAAGTGCTTGAAGAGTACGTCGATGGGTTGCACTTCCTTTTGTCGCTCGGACTCGAATGCGGGTTGTTCTATGAAAGTGAAACGTCTCCTTCGGCACAACGGCCGCTAGTTGAACAGTTTCTCGCCGTGTTTCGCGCCGCTGACCGGTTCGGGATGACGAAAGCGAGTGCGGATTATCACGAGCTGTTTACCGAATATTTGTGCCTTGGCGCGGCGCTCGGTTTTTCGCCAGATGAAATCACCGCCGCGTACCGTCGGAAAAATGAAGTGAACCATCAACGGCAAAACGAACGGTATTAAGCTTTTTTGGAGAGCAAATGATTGAATTTTGCCAACCGCCAGCTTTTTCAGGTATAATGAAAAAGTGGACAAAAACGGAAAGGGGTGTCAAGATGGCAAAGTTGGACGAAACGTTGACAATGCTGAAAGCGTTGACGGATGCAAAAGGTGTCCCGGGCAATGAACGGGAAGCGCGCGAAGTGATGAAAACATACATAGCCCCATATGCGGACGAAGTAACGACCGACGGTCTCGGCAGCTTGATCGCCAAAAAAGAAGGAAAAGCTGGCGGACCGAAAGTCATGATTGCCGGCCATTTGGACGAAGTCGGCTTTATGGTCACGCAAATTGATGATAAAGGATTCATCCGCTTCCAGACGCTCGGCGGCTGGTGGAGCCAAGTGATGCTCGCCCAACGAGTGACCATCGTAACGAAAAAAGGCGACATCACCGGTGTGATCGGTTCGAAGCCGCCGCACATTTTGCCGCCGGAGGCGCGCAAAAAACCGGTTGATATTAAAGATATGTTCATTGACATCGGTGCGAAGAGCCGTGACGAAGCGATGGAGTGGGGCGTCCGCCCAGGCGATATGATCGTACCGTATTTTGAGTTTACCGTGTTGAACAATGAAAAAATGCTGTTAGCCAAAGCGTGGGACAACCGGATCGGCTGTGCGATCGCCATTGATGTGCTCAAGCAGCTGAAAGGCGTTGACCACCCGAACACGGTGTATGGTGTCGGCACGGTACAGGAAGAAGTCGGTTTGCGCGGGGCGCGCACGGCTGCCCAATTCATTCAACCGGACATCGCTTTTGCCGTTGACGTCGGCGTGGCAGGCGATACGCCAGGTGTCTCGGAAAAAGAAGCGATGGGCAAGCTCGGCGCCGGCCCGCACATTGTCCTATACGATGCAACGATGGTGTCGCATCGCGGTTTGCGCGAATTTGTCATCGAAGTGGCGGAAGAGCTGAACATTCCGTATCACTTTGACGCCATGCCAGGCGGCGGCACAGACGCGGGGGCGATTCATTTAACCGGCAGCGGTGTCCCGTCACTGACGATTGCCATTCCAACCCGCTACATCCATTCGCATGCTTCCATTTTGCATCGCGATGACTATGAAAACACGGTCAAGCTATTAGTTGAAGTCATTAAACGGCTTGATGCTGATAAAGTGAACCAAATTACATTTGAATAACGAGCGTAAGGAGGTTGCCTGAAAAGGCAGCCTCTTTTAACGAAAAGGATTTGCGTATATACAGAAGGAAACAGGTGTCCCGAACGTTTTGGGACACCTTCTTCTTGGTAGAAACAGCGCTACTTATTGTGCTGGTTTGTATGCGGCGCTTGTTATCCAATTTCTTGATTGGTCAACATGTTGTGACCGTTTTTCGCTTTGCCGGCGGATGTATTCCAACCCGCTTTTGCATTGACGGCAGTAAAACGGTCTCACTAGTTGAGCCGTGCCTCAGGGCAGTTATTTTAGTAAGCAGAGGGATATGATTGGCCGAAAGAGAGTTGAACTACTCACCGCTTAACCGCCTTACAGTTTGTTTGAAGTGGGAGATTCCTGCGAACACTGAGGGATCCCTCAGACTAATAGCTATTTTTTCTTTTTGCTTGTTCAAAAAGAAGTTAAGGACGAATCGAGAACAACCAAATGTTTTGTTTGGATAGATTCTAAATGGATATGCTTTGTTTACCAGCAGTGTTTTTCCCCTTCCAATTTGTTATGATTACCTATTATATCAAAATGGAAAAGCCGCCCTAGTCGGGCGGGCTTTTTTCGTTGAGGCGAGGTGTTGGGGGTGGCGCTGTTTAGAAGGCGGGCGATGAAACAGAGCATGTAGCTTCATAGTAGGCGTTCTCAAGTTGAAATACGTTTCCCTTTTCCCATAGTCATTGTGTTTCATCAGCCTTCTAGGCGGGAAGGGTGACCGCAGCGCCAGCGACTGCTTACTGTTTGACTGCTTGCTCGAGCGTGGAGAGCATCATGTCTTTTTGCTGCTCATTGGCGTTCGTCCAAATGGCTTCAAAGAGGACGCCAAGGCCGGGCAAATACTTTTCCTCACCACGTTGAATCGCGTCTTCAATCGTATTTTCGAGCTGGTCTTTCGAATTGTTTGCGACATTGTGCATAATCGCATGGCGAAGATTTAAATTCATTGTCATCACCTCGTTTGCCGTTGTTGTACAACGTTATCGTTTGCCAATGGCAGCGGATTTATACATCGGTGGTTCACGTCTATGGTATAATGGGGAGCAAATATCAAAATGAAGAAACTTGACGTATGAGGTGACGACACAATGGAAAAAGCGACATTCGCTGGAGGTTGCTTTTGGTGCATGGTGACGCCGTTTGAAGAGCTGGACGGCATTTACGGCATCGTCTCTGGCTATACGGGTGGGCATGTTGAAAATCCGACGTATGAGCAAGTGAAAACAGGGACGACCGGCCATTATGAAGCGGTGCAAATCACGTTTGACCCGGACGTGTTCCCATATGAGCGGCTTTTAGAGCTGTATTGGTGCCAAATTGACCCGACCGATGACGGCGGTCAGTTTCATGACCGTGGACCGCAATACCGGACGGCGATTTTTTACCATAACGAAACACAGCGCCGGCTCGCTGAGCAGTCAAAGCGGGCGTTAGAAGAAAGCGGGCGTTTCTCAAAGCCGATTGTGACAAAAATTTTGCCAGCTACAACGTTTTACCCGGCGGAAGAGCACCATCAAAACTACCATAAGAAAAATCCGGAGCATTACAAGCAAGATCGTGCCGCTTCCGGGCGCGACGAGTTTATCGCCAAACATTGGGGGGCGAAGCGGTGAAGCGGATCGAATCGCCGAAAAATGCACGTGTAAAGCATTGGAAAAAGTTATTGACGAAAAAAGGACGCGAGGAAACCGGGTGCTTTTTGCTAGAAGGATTTCATCTCGTTGAAGAGGCAGTCAAAAGCCAAGCGCCGCTTGTCGAGTTGATTGTGGATGAACGGACGACGATCCCGCCCGGCTGGGACGTCAGCGATGTTCCGGTAGTGATCGTGACCGAGACGGTGATGAAGGCGATCAGCAGCACGGAAACGCCGCAAGGGATCGCTGCCATCTGTCGTCAGCGGCCGCATGAGCTTACAGGTGTGAAAACGGCGTTGCTCATTGATGCCGTGCAAGACCCAGGCAATCTTGGCACAATGATTCGCACTGCCGACGCAGCCGGCATTGATGCTGTCATTTTAGGAGAAGGATGCGCTGACTTGTACAATCCGAAAGTGATCCGCGCAACCCAAGGGTCGTTGTTTCATCTTCCGGTTGTCAAAGGCGATGTGGCAGAATGGATCACGCGCTTGAAAGAGCAAGGTGTTCCAGTGTACGGCACCGCCTTGGAGAATGCGGTCGACTACCGTGCCATCCCGCAATCATCCTCATTTGCGCTTTTAGTTGGCAATGAAGGAAGCGGCGTCCGGCGCGAGCTGCTCGAGATGACAACGGAAAATGTCTACATTCCGATTTACGGCCAAGCCGAGTCACTCAACGTTGCCGTTGCAGCTGGAATTTTACTTTACTCCTTGCAGACGGCGCAGTAAAAAATTTCTGACTTACCTTGCCTTTGTCTCTTGGTTTGCGTATAATGAATAGCGACATTTCCCATATCGATAACAACGATGACGGAGAAGAGTAGCTTGCTGCTCGCCATCCAGGGAGAAAACGCCATAGACTGGGAGCGTTTTTATGGCCGACGCAAGTGAAGTTCACCTCCCGAGTTGACACCGGGACCATCCTCTCAGGCAGGATGTAAAGGTGATCCGGCTTCAGGCCGTTATAGCAATGAAGGGAACAGTGCGTCTTCGTTTGCGCTGTTAACAAGGGTGGTACCGCGAGCAACAACTCGTCCCTTATGAGGGACGGGTTTTTTTATTTTGTTAGAGGAGGGATTGGCGTGAAAGAACGGTTGCATGAGCTTGAACGAGAAGCGCTTGAAAAAATTGAACAAGCTGGCGATTTAAAAGCGCTCAACGATGTGCGTGTCGCCTATTTAGGCAAAAAAGGGCCGATTACCGAAGTGCTGCGCGGCATGGGAGCATTGCCGCCAGAAGAGCGCCCGAAAATTGGCGCGCTTGCCAATGAGGTAAGAGAGGCGATCCAAAAGGCGCTCGAAGCAAAACAAACGAAACTGGAAGAAGAAGAAGTCGAGCGGAAGTTGGCGGCTGAAGCGATCGATGTGACGCTTCCGGGCCGTCCGGTGAAACTGGGGAATCCTCATCCGCTGACGCGCGTCATCGAGGAAATTGAAGATTTGTTTATCGGCATGGGCTATACGGTCGCCGAAGGTCCGGAAGTCGAGACCGATTATTACAATTTTGAGGCGCTCAATTTGCCGAAAGGACACCCGGCCCGCGATATGCAAGATTCGTTTTATATTACGGAAGAAATTCTGCTTCGCACCCACACGTCGCCGATGCAGGCACGGACGATGGAAAAACATCGCGGGCGCGGTCCGGTAAAAATCATTTGCCCGGGGAAAGTGTATCGCCGCGATACCGATGATGCGACCCATTCACATCAGTTTACGCAAATTGAAGGATTGGTTGTTGACCGCAACATCCGGATGAGCGATTTAAAAGGGACGCTGCGCGAATTTGCCCGCAAGCTGTTCGGTGAAGGGCGCGACATCCGTTTTCGTCCGAGCTTTTTCCCGTTTACCGAGCCTTCAGTCGAGGTCGATGTGTCCTGCTTCCGCTGCGAAGGGCACGGCTGCAGCGTTTGCAAAGGTACGGGCTGGATTGAAATTTTAGGCGCTGGCATGGTGCACCCGAACGTGCTTGAGATGGCCGGCTTTGATTCGAAAACGTATACCGGATTTGCGTTCGGCATGGGGCCGGAGCGGATCGCGATGTTGAAATACGGCATTGATGACATCCGCCATTTCTATCAGAACGATCTTCGTTTCTTGCAACAATTTTTGCGTGTCTAAAAGAAAAAGGAGGAGTTGGGAATGCTCGTTTCTTATCGTTGGCTAGGCGAATACGTCGATTTGACGGGCGTGACGGCGGAACAACTCGCTGATCGCATTACAAAAAGCGGCATTGAAGTCGAGCGGGTTGAAGCGCTTGAGCGGGGAATGAAAGGAGTCGTCATCGGCCATGTGCTCGAATGCGAGCCACACCCAAACGCCGATAAACTGCGGAAATGTCTTGTTGATCTTGGCGAAGGAGAGCCGGTGCAAATCATTTGCGGCGCCCCGAACGTCGCCAAGGGGCAAAAAGTCGCTGTAGCGAAAGTTGGGGCGAGACTGCCGGGCAATTTTAAAATCAAACGGGCGAAGCTGCGCGGCGAAGAGTCGAACGGCATGATTTGCTCGCTCCAAGAACTCGGTGTTGAAACAAAAGTCGTGCCGAAAGAATACGCCGAAGGCATTTTCGTCTTCCCAAGCGATGCGCCGGTCGGCGCTGATGCGCTTGAATGGCTCGGCTTGCACGATGAAGTGCTCGAACTCGCCTTGACGCCGAATCGCGCCGATTGCTTAAGCATGCTCGGCGTTGCCTACGAAGTCGCTGCGATTCTCGGCCGCGATGTGAAGTTGCCGGAAACGGCGGTGAACGAAAATGAAGAAAGCGTCCATGACTACATTTCTGTCCGTGTCGAGGCGCCGGAAGACAATCCGCTGTACGCCGGACGGATCGTGAAAAACGTCCAAATCGGCCCGTCGCCGCTTTGGATGCAAGCGCGCTTGATGGCGGCCGGCATTCGTCCACACAACAATGTTGTCGATATCACCAACTACATTTTGCTTGAGTACGGCCAGCCGCTTCACGCGTTTGACTACGACCGTCTCGGTTCGAAGGAGATCGTCGTCCGTCGTGCCAAGGCGGGAGAAATGATCGTGACGCTTGACGATGTCGAGCGGAAGCTGACTGAAGATCATCTCGTCATCACAAACGGCCGTGAGCCGGTCGCCTTAGCCGGTGTGATGGGCGGAGCGAACTCGGAAGTGCAGGATGACACGAAAACAGTGTTCATCGAAGCCGCGTATTTTACGAGCCCGGTCATCCGTCAGGCGGTGAAAGACCACGGGTTGCGCAGCGAAGCGAGCACCCGGTTTGAAAAAGGGATTGATCCGGCGCGGACGAAAGAAGCGCTCGAGCGCGCTGCTGCTTTGATGGCAGAATACGCCGGCGGCGAGGTCGTCAGCGGTATCGTGGAAGCTAATACATGGAAAGAAGAGCCGGTTGTTGTAACGGTGGCGCTGGAACGCATCAACGGCGTCCTCGGCACAGCGATGACGAAAGAGGAAGTGGCTGGCATTCTTTCAAACTTGCAATTCTCGTTTACGGAAGATAATGGAACGTTTACAATCCATGTTCCATCGCGCCGCCGCGATATTACGATCGAAGAAGATATTATCGAGGAAGTCGCCCGTTTGTATGGCTACGACCATTTGCCAGCGACTTTGCCGGTGGCCGAAGCAAAACCGGGCGAGTTGACACCGTACCAAGCGAAACGCCGCCGTGTCCGCCGCTATTTCGAAGGCGCGGGCTTGTTCCAGGCGATCACGTATTCGCTTACTAGTCCGGACAAAGCGACGCGGTTTGCTTTGGAGACAACCGAACCAGTCCGCTTGGCGTTGCCGATGAGTGAGGAGCGGAGCGTTCTCCGGCAAAGCTTGGTGCCGCATTTGCTCGAAGCGGCGAGCTACAACCGTGCCCGCCAAGTTGAGAACGTCGCGCTATATGAAATCGGCTCTGTCTATTTGTCCAAGGGGGAAAACGTCCAACCGGCGGAAAAAGAACGGCTCGCCGGCGTCATCACCGGTTTATGGCATGCCCACCTTTGGCAAGGAGAGAAAAAAGCAGCTGATTTCTATGTTGCAAAAGGCGTGCTTGACGGCTTGTTCGCCCTGCTTGGGCTGTCTGATCGCATCAGCTACCGTCCGGCGAAGCGTGCTGATTTGCATCCGGGGCGGACAGCGGAGATTGTGCTTGACGGCAAAGAGATCGGCTTTGTCGGCCAGCTCCATCCGGCTGTACAAAAAGAGTACGATTTGAAAGAAACGTATGTCTTTGAACTCGCCTTCGCTGAGCTACTGAATACAGAAGGCGAAACGATCCGTTACGAGTCGATTCCGCGCTTCCCGTCAGTCGTGCGCGACATCGCTTTAGTCGTCGACGACAATGTCGAAGCAGGTGCTCTCAAGCAGGCGATCGCCGAAGCGGGGAACCCGCTATTAAAAGACGTGGCCCTCTTTGACGTCTATAAAGGCGACCGTCTGCCGGCCGGGAAAAAATCGCTCGCCTTCTCGCTCCGCTACTACGATCCGGAACGGACGCTCACTGATGAAGAAGTTACTGCCGTCCATGAACGGGTTTTGGCAGCGGTCGAGGAGCAGTTCGGCGCGGTGTTGCGCGGGTAATGCCGCGGCTGTGTTAGGCAGGGAGCGTAGGCAGCTCCCTGTTTTTCTATTCGCGCCCATCGCGAAAAAAGGGGGAGAACGATGCGAAGCGTTCGAGCTGTGATCATTGCGATGGTTTTACTTGTCGGGTTGCACGGGTGTGACGCAGGTCGATCAGAAGGTGGAAAACAACCGGTTGAGCTCACCGTCTCAGCGGCTGCCAGTTTGCAAGACGCGCTAAAGGAAGTGAAAACCGCCTTCGAGCATGAACATCCGAATATCCGCATTCACTATAATTTTGGGTCATCCGGCGCCTTGCAAAAACAAATCGCCCAAGGAGCGCCGGTCGACTTGTTTTTCTCTGCCGCCGTCCTGCCGTTTGAAGAACTGAAAAAGGAAGGGCTGATCGATTCCACGCATGAAAAAACGGTGGTTGCCAACGAACTCGTGCTCATTGTGCCAAAACAGGAAGAAGGAGCGATTCAGTCGCTCGATGACATCACTCGCGCGAAACGGGTGGCCATTGGCATCCCTGAGTCGGTGCCGGCCGGCATATACGCGAAACAAACACTTGAGCGCGCCGGGCTTTGGGAAAACGTCGAGCCGCGCCTTGTTCTTGCCAAAGACGTTCGCCAAGTATTGACGTATGTCGAAACGGGCAACGTCGACGCCGGCTTTGTATATCGGACGGACGCGCTTGTCTCGGGCAACGTGCACATCGCCGCTGCGGTGCCTGATGAGATGCACGAACCGATCGTCTATCCGCTCGGTGTGGTCAAGACGAGCAAACATCTGCAAGAAGCGCGCCAGTTTTATGCCTATTTGACGAGTGAACAAGCGTTGAAGCAATTTGAACAGTACGGGTTCCGCCGTGCCCACTAGCATCCAAACGCACTTGTCTTCACACGAACAGGCCATCATTGTAAAATAAAAGACATATCAACATACTAGGCGATGGGGTTCGCCATAACCACCGGCTTCCGGCTGATGACTCCTGCTGCGTTTGCGAGTGGCAGGAGTTTGCTTGTTTTGCAGAGGAGGGATGTCTTATGGTGTATGTCGCTGTCGGCATCGCTGGCATGATCGGCGCACTTGTCCGCTATGCGCTCGGATTGGCTGTTCCCGCTGCCGCTGTCGGCGGTTTTCCGCTCGGGACACTGTTAATGAACTGGACAGGCGCGTTTTTGCTTAGCTGGCTGACGGTTGTTTTCACCTGTCGCCCCACATGGCCGACGTGGTGGAAAACGGCGATGACGACCGGTTTTGTCGGCTCGTATACAACGTTTTCTACGCTTAGCGTTGAGTGTGTCGAATTGATGGAGCAAGGGGCATGGGGAGCGGCGGCTGTTTATATTGCGGCTAGTTTGTTTGGCGGTTTGTTCGCCTCATGGGCTGGGTACGCTGCAGCCCAACGGAGTGATGGGGGACGAAAGGAAGGAGTGGAATCATGATAGCGCCATGGTTGGTGATGCTTGGCGGCTTTTTCGGTGCTGTGGCTCGCTATACCGTCAGTCGGTGGTTCGCTCGCTGCATGCCACATGTTCCGTTCGGGACGCTCTTTGTCAATTTGCTTGGCTCGTTTTTGCTGGGTTGGCTTGCAGGAAGCGGTGCCGCCAATGCAGAAAAACTGCTCATCGGCACGGGGTTTATGGGAGCGTTCACGACTTTTTCCACCTTAAAGTGGGAGAGTGTGCAAATGATGCAGAAAAAACAATGGGAAAAATCGCTGGCTTATTTGGCTGTCACCTACTCATTTGGAATATGGTTGGCATGGCTAGGCTATCAATTTGGACGTTCATAATGACATGACATCCGATCGAAGACTGGAGAAATCGACAAAAACTCTCTCCCCGTCAACGACACATTGGCGGGGAAGAGAGAGCGGATGAAGGGGAACGATGGAAATAACGCATCGGTTATCTTTCTCTTTTTCCAAACAATAACGTCTCAAGAATGTCATGAATGTGCGTATTTTCATACACGCCAGCAAACCGTTTCGCTCCCGGACCCATGGCGGTCAGTGGCACACCGGCAGCAGTGTGGCCTGTTGTCGTCCAGTTTAAGGTGAATGTTTGTTTAGAATGGGCGACGGCAAACGGGCCGTTTTCGTCAGAGAGCGTGTTACTGTCTTCTGATTCATCTGCGTCGCCCGGCGTTTCAATCGTCAGGCCGCCGGATTCGTGGTCGGCGAGCACAAGAACGAGTGTGTCTGGATGGTGCTTGGCGTACCGTTTCGCCACGGCGACTGCTTGATCAAACTGTTGCCCCGCTTTGATCATGAGCGAACCGTTATTGTCATGGCTCATTTCATCAATCGCTTCCTCTTCGACGACAAGGAAAAAGCCTTTTTTGTTTTTCGACAACACATCAATCGCTTTTTTTGTCATATCAGGCAGCGATACGACGGGGTTGTACTTACCTTCTCCTTCGGAACGTTTTTGGAACATTTCTTCATTGGCGAATAATCCAAGCAGTTTGCGCCCCTTTGCCCGTTTCAGCTCATCGGCGGTGCGGACATAGGTGTAACCGAGCTTCTTGGCGCGTTCAACTAAGTTTCCTTGCGTGCCTTTGCTTCCTTCTTCTGCATCTTCAGCCGTATCTGGGTAATAGCCAGGATGTCCAGCTGGATACCAGTAGTCTTCCCCGCCGCCCAAAATGACGTCAACTTTGGTTTTTTCGATGTATTGCTTGGCGATGTCGCTTTGTGCGGAGCGATTGGCGGTGTGAGCAGCGAATGCCGCTGGGGTAGCATCGGTTACTTGGGCAGTCGTGACAAGCCCGGTCGCTTTCCCGGCTTTTTTCGCTTGTTCCAAAATCGTTTTCACCGGTTTTCCTTGTAAGTCAACGGAGATGGCGCCGTTATACGTTTTTACACCTGTCGCTATCGCGCTGGCAGCCGCAGCGGAGTCGGTGATGAATGATTTGGGGTCGGCGGAGTTTGTATGAATGAGCCCGCTGTATGGCATGCTGTCCATTTCTAGTTCCCCGTCTATCCCTTTCGTCGCTAGGCGAATGGCATTGCGCTGGGCTGTTCCCATACCGTCGCCGACGAGCATGATGACATTTTTCACGACAGGTGGCTTTGCGGGCTTGGACGGTGCAGCCGATATTGCTTGTCCGCCATGGTTGAGCGTGAGTCCGACACTTAGCGTAGCGATAAGTAGAGCAGCGCAGCGTTTCGATTTGAACATCGTTCTCCTCTCCTTTTTTCAAATTCATTTTGTCATGTTTATCGTACAAGCTCGATATGAAGAGAATGTGAATTCTATGTAATCGTTTTGCAAATAAACCAGTATTTTCTTTTTCCTATCTGCTCATTGAGCAGTGTGTTTTCGGGAAGAGGACGAAAACGGATGAAGATGACCGCGGCTCCATTTGCAACTGTTCTTATTTCAAGGCATGAAAACAGTCTATCAACCAGTAAGGTTTTGCCTGTCTTCCTCATTGACTTTTTCTTTTTCGCTTGATAAATTGATTAATAGTTCAATAGTTGAACTAAATGGACAATGAATGCCGCGTGAGGAGTATAGCGGACTAATAGTTCAATTCGTGAACCAATGGAGGTGAAATCGTGAAGAAGCGGAACGTGGATGATTGGATCGACCGCTATTTGTCTGTGTCATTTCTCGTGATAAAACGTGGAGCGGCGCTCGTGAAAGTCGGGCTTGACGAGGAAATGACGCATGACCAATATTATTTGCTTCGCTACATTCGCCGGCGGGGGACGTGCACATCGACGGAGCTCTCGACGGTGTTTGGTGTCAATAAAAGCGCGGTGACAGCGATGACGAACCGTCTCGTCGACAAAGGCTGGCTGCGCCGCGACCGTGATCAGAACGACCGGCGCGTTGTGGCCTTATCGTTGACGCCACAAGGAGAGGAATGGGTGGCCGAGACGGATCGCAACGTCTACCGACTTGTGGAAGAGGTGATCGCTCGTTTTCCAGAAGAAGAAATTGAAGCGTTCATCCGTACGTATGAGAAATTGGCCCGCGTATTGCAGGAGGTGGAAGAGGCGAAATGAGAGCGATCATCAGAGGAAGATGGTTGGTGCTTTTGACGTGGATTGCCGTGGCGGCGGTGCTCGTGATGACCGCGCCGAACATGGGCGAGCTCGTCCGTGAAAAAGGGCAGCTGAGCGTGCCGGACGGCTATTCGTCGTCGGTGGCAGCAGAATTGATCAAAGAAGCAAATAAGCAAGAAAACAAAGAAAATGAGCTCTCTACCGTGCTCGTCTTTTATCAGAAAGACGGATTGACGGCGGAAGACAAAAAAGAAATTGAGCGAGCAGTGAACGCGCTCGAAAAGAAGAAAAGCGACCTTCATATCACGAATATCATTTCCCCGTTTGCCAACCCGGAGTTAGAAAAAGAGTTGATCTCTAAAGACAAAACGACGATGCTCGTTTCGGTCAGTATCGATCCGGACGGGCGGACGGCGAAACAGTTGACCGATGCGTTATATGAAGCGTTGGATGGCGTCAAGGTTGAGCATTATTTCACCGGCGGGTGGATGATCGATGAAGATGTGGTGACAAGCTCGCTTGAAGGCGTGAAGAAAACGGAAGGGATTACGATCGTCTTCATTCTAATTGTTCTGCTCGCCGTGTTCCGTTCACCAGTAGCGCCGCTGATTCCATTGGTGGCGGTCGGGGCGACATACGCCGTTTCACAGTCGGTCGTCGCCTTTTTGGTTGACAAAGTCGATTTTCCGCTATCGACGTTTACGCAAATCTTTTTAGTCGCCGTTTTGTTTGGGATTGGAACCGACTATTGCATTTTGCTGCTGAGCCGGTTTAAAGAAGAGTTAGCGAAACTCGGCGATCGGACGGAAGCGATTGTTGTGACGTACCGAACAGCCGGGAAAACGGTGTTGGCGAGCGGATTGGCGGTGATGATCGGTTTTGCGTCAATCGGCTTGTCAACGTTTAAGTTATACCAATCGGCAGCAGCTGTCGCCGTTGGAGTAGCGGTGTTGCTTGTGGCGCTCGTGACGCTCGTGCCGTTTTTTATGGCCGTGCTTGGCGAAAAATTGTTTTGGCCGGTTCGAGGAAAGCTTGAGCACGGGCAAAGCCGGCTTTGGCTGGCGGCTGGCCGATTTGCGTTCGCCCGCCCGCTGTTGGCGCTCATTATCGTCGCAGCGGTGACCGTGCCGGTGCTGGCGACGTACGAAGGCAAGCTGTCGTTTGATTCAATGGAAGAAATTGGCGATCATTATCGCTCGGTAAAAGCGTTTCGTATCATCGCTGACCACTTCAATCCAGGAGACGCAATGCCGACGCAAATCGTGCTAAAAGGCAAGCAAACACTCGATTCTAAAGAAGGGTTGGCGTTAATCGAAACGATCAGCCGCGAAGTTGAGAAAGTCAACGGTGTGGCAAGCGTCCGCTCGGCAACACGCCCGACTGGAGAGCCGATTGAACAGTTGCTTGTCACCGAACAGGCCAAACAGCTGAAAGACGGTCTTGGCGCCGGCAAAGACGGTATCGAAAAAATCGGCGCTGGGCTCGAAACAGCGAGCAATAAGCTCTCCGCTTCCGCGCCGCAGCTTAAGCAGGCTTCATCCGGCATTGGCGAACTTGTCGAGGGAACGGAGCAGTTAAAAAACGGCATCGTTGAGCTGCAAAACGGCCTTACCCAAATCGAACAAGGTGTGCGCCAAGGAGCGATGGGGGCCGGCGAGCTGAAAAAAGGGGTGTCTACGCTCCGCGACAATGCGAAAAAGCTGCAAGCCGGCGCAAATCAGCTGCTTAGCGGTTACAAACAGGCCGAACAAGGTCTGTCGACGATCAGCAGCCAATACCAGCAAGTTGAAACGGGATTAAAGGCGGTCGCCGATCAGCTCGCAGCCGTACAAATGATGCTCGAGCAAGTCGAGCAGTCGCATGCAGAGCTCCGTCAAGACGAGACATATCAACGGGCGAAAATGACAGTCGCTGCTTTATCTGATCAAGTGAAGCAAATGGCGGCCGGCCTCACGCAGTTGAATGGGGCACTTGATCAAGCGCGCGCTGGATTGGTGAAAGCGAATGAGTCGTTTGCCCAACTCAACAACGGTCAGGCAGCCGTCAACGGCGGTTTAGACAACGTGATCGCCGGGCTTGGTGAACTTGAGGATGGTTTAAAGAAAGCAGCCGACGGCCAAAAACAAGCGGTTGATAAACTGCCGCAATTCTCAGCCGGTCTTGAGCAAGTCAACGGCGGCCAGCGACAATTGCTCGAACATTTCTCCGCACTTGGCGGCCAGCTCGGCCAGCTTGTCAACGGCTTGGACCAAAGCGCGTCCGGTTTGCGCCAAGTGGCCGACGGTCTTGGAACGGCGGAAACGTATTTGGCTGATTTGTCATCAGCGCCGGTGAAGGAAATGGCCGGTTGGCACATGCCGAAAGAAGCGCTCGAAAGCAAAGACTTTGCGCAGGCGAAAGACGCGTACATGTCAAAAGATGGACGCATCGTCACATTTGACGTCATTTTAGACGAAAATCCGTATTCCATCTCCGCGCTTGGCCGCATTGATGATATTCGCGCCGCCGCTGAACGGGCGGTGAAAGGAACGAAATGGGAAGGCGTGACGATTGCGATTGGTGGCGTCACGAGCACGTATGCCGATTTGCAGGCGATTTCGAACGCCGACTATCAGCGTACCGCGGTGCTGATGATCATCGGTATCGCTATTGTGTTGGCGGTGCTGCTCCGTTCGCTCATCATGCCGCTTTATTTGATGCTGTCGCTCGTGTTGACCTATTTCACGTCCATGGCCGTCACGGAACTTATTTTCGTCAACGGCCTCGGCTATGCCGGCTTGAACTGGGCGGTGTCGTTTTTCGCTTTCGTCCTGCTTATGGCGCTCGGCATCGACTACAGCATTTTCCTCATGGACCGGTTCAATGAATATCGCGACCGTCCAGTGAGAGAAGCGATGCTTTCGGCGATGGGACATATGGGTACGGTCATCATCTCAGCGGCTGTCATTTTAGGTGGAACATTTGCCGCTATGTACCCGTCCGGCGTTTTGTCGCTTTTGCAAATCGCAACCATTGTCTTAACCGGGCTGCTGCTTTATGCGCTCGTTGTGCTGCCGTTGTTTGTCCCGGTCATGGTTCGCACGTTCGGACGCGCGAATTGGTGGCCATTCCGGCAGCCTGCGGGTGGAGCAGGTGAACTTGAACAAGAGAGAATGAGTTAAGCTAGCTTGCGTCGCCCTCATGTTGCTTGAGGGCGGCGTTCCTTTTTTAGAGTCAGGAAATAAAAACAAGTCGGCACATTCAACCAACATCAATGTGCTGAATGACTGCCTCTAGTTGGCGGATATACATACTCTTTTGGATTGACATAAGGGAAGAGATAGAGGATATATGTTTGGTAATATATTGAATATGATTGTTGCTTTCGCTACTATCTACATAAATGCACCTTGAAAAGTTCACTTTTCGGTTGCGCCGTTCCATCTTCCACACCATTTTTTCCGGACATTCATGAATGTGCCATAACCTATTAGTGGAGACGGATCTTTTTGATTTTATGCTCCATGATCTTGGTGATGTTTGAGACGTTTCGTGTGCGGTTCTATCCATTTTCCTCATAGATGATAAACAGAAAGGGATAGTGTTGACTTGGGGAGGGAGAGAAAAAATGAGTTTTTTCAAAGCTACAAACAGAATGAAGGTTGTTTCGCTTGCTATTTCTATCATTGGGTTGTGGTTCATTCTAAACAGCCCTGAATGAGGGAGTGATTCCGTCTCATCATAGGTTCGGTCTGCAGGCGGTTCTGTAGGTTCGTAAGAGTATTGGCAGATGTTAAAAGAATATATCAATGCTTATAAAACAGTAGGAGCTATTTTCTTGTTTACGGGCTTGTTTTCTTTTCTTAACAACCATCGTCATCAGTAAACGTTATTTTCATCGATTTGTTTCTTCATGAGAACAGAAACGCTAATTTGACCATTCATTTCATGGAAAGAGAAAGGAATGTCTCTTACACAGAAGCCCCCACCTTGACATGTAGCGAGACGAGTGGGGGCATAAGATGATGGTTTCGCTTTTGCCCTTGGCAATCGGAGGAAGGGAAGGGGCGAACCATTACGAGTGTTTGGCGATGTCGAGCGCTTTTTTTGTATTCGCGAAATGAAGCTTGGCACACGTCTCAAGCGCCCCAACCCCTTGTTGGCGGATAAGCTGGGCGGCGGCTTCATCGACAATAGCGCCCGCGCCTTTCGGGAGCGGAAGGCCGACGGTGCGGGATAGTTTGTCCATCTCCGCTAAAAACATATAGCGGGCGATGATCGAGGCGGCGGCGACGGCGACGTGCACCCCTTCTGCTTTTGGCAGGCAGTGCACCCGCTCGCGGACGATGCGCGTTTCATCTTCGAGGTAGCGGAAATATGAATTGCGTTCCAAAAACTGATCGATGATGATCGCTTCTGGTTCGATGGGCGCGATGTCGTCAATGAGTTTCGCGAGCGTCCGGTTATGGAGCAACGCTTTCATTTTCGTCTGCGGCATGCCGCTTTGCTGCCAGCGGTTGTATTCGGCGTTGGTGAGCACGGTGACGGCGTAAGGCACGGTTTCCATGATGGTCGGTGCGATTCGCGTGATCGTTTCGTCATTCAATTGCTTTGAATCTTTGACGCCAAGCGCCGCGATTCGATCGAGATGACCCCGGTCAACGTAAGCGGCGGCAACGACGATTGGGCCGAAATAGTCGCCGGTTCCGACTTCATCGGAGCCGATGGCGGAAAGACTCCCGAGTTCTTGTTCCGACAGGGCGGTTGTTTTTGCTCGGTTCTGATCCTTTTGTTTGTTTTCAGGCGCTGTGTGATTCTCCATCCATTTTGCCGCCTCTTGTTCTGCCGCTTTCCCTTGAAACAGCACTTTGCCTGAGCGGTAGGCAGTGATCGTGACATCCGGGCGCTTTGCAGCAAACAGCGCCCCGGCCGGAAGCCGGTCGGATAAGGCGTCTTTATAGTAGGCGCGCAACGTAGCAAGCAATTTTTGGTCGGCGTGAATCACATAGTTTGACAACGTTTGATCGCTCCTTTATTGTCTCTTTGGGCCGCATCTTTCCATTATACCAGCATTCATGATATGATAAACAGTAGGATTTTGCGAAATGGGGGAAGCAGGTTGACAGACGAGCCAAAAACGCGGGTAAGCGTCCGCATCTACGGTCAAGATTACACGATCGTCGGCACGGAAAGCCCGGCTCATATCCGGCTCGTGGCGGCGTTCGTTGATGATAAAATGCACGAGTTCAGCGAAAGGAACCCGGTGCTTGATGTGCCGAAGTTGGCTGTGTTGACGGCAGTCAATATCGCCAATGAATACTTAAAGCTGAAGGAAGAATACGATCGGCTTGCAGCCAAGTTGAGACGGGAAAAGGGTGGGGAAGACGATGATTGATGTCGTGCTTTTATTTGTCCTGCTGTTAGGCGCGATGATCGGACTAAAGCGCGGTTTTATTCTTCAATTTATCCATATGGCAGGGTTTCTCATCGCCTTTTTTGTCGCTTATAAGTATTATGATCGATTTGTGCCGACATTGCGCCTTTGGATTCCGTATCCGACGTTTGGCGATCCGGAGACAGTGAAGTTGTTGTTTCAAAGCACGCATTTAGATGATGCGTATTATCGGGCGATTTCGTTTGCACTCTTATTTTTTGCCGTGAAAATTGTGCTTCAAATCGTCGGTTCGATGCTCGACTTTGTCGCCCAACTGCCGCTGTTGCGCAGCGTCAACCGTGTAGCGGGGGCAGCGCTCGGATTCGCTGAAGTGTATTTGTTTGTGTTTTTGCTTTTGTATGTGAGCGCGCTCGTGCCGATCGATAGCGTGCAAGAGCAGTTGCAGCAGTCGCTCATGGCGACGGTCATCGTGAAACATACACCAATCTTGTCGGAGATGCTTAGCAACTGGTGGATTCATGGCCGCATCTAACGGAGCGCGGCCCGCGGTGTTTCGGAAAAGGGAGGGGACGGCATGAACGTGAACAAAAAAGATGTCATCCGCCTGTTAGAGACGATCGCCTTATATATGGAGATCAAAGGAGAAAATCCGTTTAAAGTGACAGCGTTTCGCAAGGCGGCGGCCGCGCTGGAAACAGATGAACGGAGTTTGTCGGAAATCGAAGAGTTCACTGCCATCCCGGGCATCGGCAAAAGCACGGCGGCGATTATCACCGAGTTTGTCCAAACCGGTTCATCGTCGGTGCTAGAGGAATTAAGGCGCGACATTCCGGAGACATTGCTTGCTTTGCTTAAGCTCCCGGGGCTTGGCGGCAAAAAAATCGCGAAGCTGCATCAGGAGCTTGGCATTGTGGATATGAATGGATTGAAGGAAGCATGTCTTTCCGGAAAGGTGCGGGAGCTTCCTGGATTTGGGGTGAAAACGGAAGAGAAGCTGCTTATGGCTCTCGAAGAGGCGGGAAAACGTCCTGAGCGGCTGCCGCTCGCTCGGGTATTGCCGCTCGCCGAGGACATTGAACGTCAACTGCAAGAGATCGATGGCATCATCCGCTTCGCGCGAGCAGGCAGTTTGCGGCGTTTGAAAGAAACGGTGAAAGATTTGGATTATGTCATCGCTACCGATCGCCCGGCCGAGGTGCGCGAGGCACTCCTTCGTCTTTCGCGCATCCGTGAAGTCATCGCTGCCGGGGAAACGAAAGTGTCGCTTCTTTTCAAGTATGAGGATGAAATCGCCGCCGACTTCCGGCTCGTCAGTGCGGCTGAGTTTGCGACAGCGCTTCATCATTTCACTGGATCGAAAGAACATAATGTCCGCATGCGCCAGCTTGCCAAAGAACGTGGGGAGAAAATTAGCGAATACGGCGTTGAAGACCAAACAACAGGGGATGTAAAAACGTTCTTGGATGAACCGGCGTTTTATGCTTACTTCGGGTTGCCGTACATTCCGCCTGAACTGCGCGAAGACGGCACGGAAGTTGAGCGATATTCTTCGGATTATCCGCTTGTCCATCTTGACGATATCCGAGGCGATTTGCATATGCACTCGGCATGGAGCGACGGGGCGTGTTCGCTCGAGGAGCTCGCTGAGGCGTGCCGTCGCCGCGGCTACCAGTATATGGCCATTACGGATCATTCTCAATATTTGAAAGTCGCCAACGGCTTGACGCCAGATCGATTGCGGCGTCAACGCGAGGAGATTGAGCGGTTGAATGCACGCTATTCTGATTTTACGATCTTAGCTGGCATCGAGATGGATATTTTGCCTGACGGGACGCTCGATTACGATGATGACGTGCTCAAGGAGCTTGATTTTGTCATTGCCGCCATTCATTCTGCGTTCAAACAGCCGCGCGAGGTAATTATGAAGCGGCTCGAAGCGGCGCTTCGCCACCCGTATGTGGATGTCATCGCCCATCCGACCGGCCGGCTCATCGGCCAGCGTGACGGCTATGACGTCGACGTTGAACGATTAATCGAGTTGGCGGTCGAGACGAACACGGTGCTCGAGCTCAACGCGAATCCGAACCGCCTCGATTTGTCGGCTGTTTACGTGAAAAAAGCGCAAGAAGCAGGTGCTTATATTGCCATTCATACGGACGCCCACCATTTGGACATGCTTGATGATATGGTCATTGGTGTGACGACGGCAAGGAAAGGATGGATCAAAAAAGAGACGGTGATCAATACATGGCCGCTTGAGAAGTTACAACAGTTTTTGCGCGACAAACGAAAGCAAACATGATGAGGCATGGGGGTTTGAATACGTGCAGCAAAAAATGCTTCGTATCCTAGAGTTCGATAAAGTGAAAGAACAGTTGGCCGAGCATGCGTCATCCGCGCTCGGTTTAGAGAAAATCGCCGCTCTCGTTCCATCGTCTGATTTGGATGAAGTGGCGGTTTGGCTTGAGGAAACAGATGAGGCGGCTGCGGTGTTGCGGCTGCGCGGCTACGTTCCGCTGGACGGGGTGGTCGACATCCGTTCGCATTTGAAACGGGCGGCCATCGGCGGTGTGCTCAGTCCGATTGAGCTGTTGGAAGTGGCGGCGACGGCTGCCGCAAGCCGCCAAATGAAGCAGTTGATCATGTCGCTTCATGATGAGCACGGTGGGCTCGCGCGGCTGGCCGACTATGCGGATGAGCTTGCCGAGGTGCCGGCGCTTGAAGAGGACATCCGCCGCTCGATCGATGATCACGGCGAGGTGTTGGACACAGCCAGCGACCGTCTTCGTTCGCTGCGCGGGCAAATCCGGGCGGCTGAAGCGCGCATCCGCGAGAAGCTTGAAAGCATTATCCGCTCGCCATCAGCGCAAAAGCGGCTGTCGGACGCGATCATTACGATCCGCAACGATCGGTATGTCATCCCGGTCAAGCAAGAATACCGCGGCGCTTACGGCGGCATCGTCCATGACCAGTCAGCCTCCGGAGCGACTCTGTTTATCGAGCCGCAGGTGGTCGTTGAGCTGAATAATGCACTGCGCGAGGCGCGGGCGAAAGAAAAGCAAGAAATCGAACGCATTTTGCGCGAACTCTCAGCCAAAGTGGCTGAACACGATGAACCGCTCAAACGGGCCGTTGAGGCGCTTGCCCATTTTGATTTCTTATTTGCCAAGGCGAAATACGCGCGCCGGCTGCAAGCGGCAAAGCCAGCGGTCAACAACCGCGGCTACCTCCGCTTTTTGCAAGCGCGCCATCCGCTTATTGACCAAGATAAAGCGGTGCCGAATGATATTGTGTTGGGCGGCGATTACACGACGATCGTTATTACCGGGCCGAACACCGGTGGGAAAACGGTGACGTTAAAAACAGTCGGCCTGTTGACCATCATGGCGCAAGCCGGGCTGTTTATCCCGGCGGCGGACGGGTCGGAGGCAGCAGTGTTCCGCTCTGTTTTCGCCGATATCGGTGACGAGCAGTCAATCGAACAAAGTTTGAGTACGTTCTCTTCCCATATGGTGAATATTGTTGATATTTTGCGTCATGTTGATGAGGAAAGCCTCGTGCTCTTTGATGAGCTGGGGGCCGGTACCGATCCACAAGAGGGAGCCGCGCTGGCTATCGCTATTTTGGATGAAGTACACGGACGCGGGGCGCGGACGGTAGCGACGACGCATTATCCGGAGTTGAAAGCGTACGGTTACAATCGTCCCGGAGTGGTAAATGCCAGCGTCGAATTTGACACCGAAACGCTTCGTCCGACGTATAAATTGTTGATCGGAATTCCCGGCCGCAGCAACGCCTTTGACATCTCGCGCCGTCTTGGGCTCGATGAGCGGATTATCGAGCGGGCGAAAGTGCAAGTAAGCGCAGAAAGCCATAGCGTGGAAAACATGATCGCTTCACTGGAACGAAGCAAAAAGCAAGCAGAGGAAGATGAGGCAAGGGCGCACTCAGCGCGTGAAGAAGCGGAACGATTGCGGGCTGAGTGGGAACAAAAACTTGAAGAGCTGGAAGACAAAAAAGCAGAGCAGCTCGCGGAAGCGGCGCAAAAGGCAACCGACATCATCCGCGCTGCCGAGCGCGAGGCTGAGCGGATTATCAACGAGTTGCGTCGTCTGCAAAAAGAAAAGCAGGCAGAAGTGAAGGAGCATGAGCTCATTGCCGCGAAACAGCGACTTGCTGCCGCTGTGCCCGTAGTTGAAAAACGGAAAAAAACAAAAAAAGCGACTGCACGCCATGCGTTCCAATCGGGTGATGAAGTGAAAGTGACAAGCTTAAACCAAAAGGGGTATTTGCTCGAAAAAGTGTCAGAGGATGAATGGCAAGTGCAGCTTGGCATTTTAAAAATGAAAATTCATGAGCGCGACTTGGAGTATATTGGCAGCGCACCGGCCAAAGAAGTGACGCCGATTGCGACTGTAAAAGGCAAGGACGCCCACGTCAGCCTAGAGCTTGATTTGCGCGGTGAGCGCTACGAAGACGCCCTTGTCCGACTGGAAAAATATATTGATGACGCCGTGCTTGCCGGCTATCCGCGCGTCTCGATCATCCACGGTAAAGGAACAGGCGCGCTTCGCCAAGGAGTCCAGCAGTTTTTAAAACAGCACCGGGCGGTAAAAAGCTTCCGGTTCGGTGCGGCGAATGAGGGCGGTACCGGGGTGACGGTCGTCGAACTGAAATGATAGGGGAGAGAGCGATGATGCCGTTTTGGGAGCACGACATGGTGAGGACGGCAGCCAATTTTAGCGTCGCAGTATTGTGCATCGTCGTGTTTTTAGCCTTGTTTGAGCTAGTGACGAAATATAAAAATTGGGAGGAAATCCGCAACGGCAATGTGGCGGTCGCGATGGCGACAGGCGGAAAGATTTTTGGGATTTCCAACATTTTCCGCTATGCGCTTGACCGCCATGAGTCGCTGTTATCGATGATTGGCTGGGGCTTATATGGATTTTTACTTTTATTGGCGGCGTACTTTATCTATGAGTTTTTGACGCCAAAGTTTGATATTGATGAAGAAATTGCCAATGACAACCGAGCAGTCGGCTTTATTTCGATGGTGATTTCCGTTGGCTTGTCGTTTGTGATCGGTGAAGGCATTCAGTAAAGGGGAACAAAAGCGATGGACGCAGTAGTGAAAGGGCTGTTAATCATAGTCGGTCTGCTGCTGGTCGCCGGCATTGTTTATATGGCGGTTCGCAACCGATCGATGGATGTGCTGGCAAAAATTTTGTTTGCCATCTGTGCGTGTTTTCTTTTGATGGGGTTGATGTATTGGTTTTGGTGACGCCAGACGTAGTTCTGGCGTTCTTTTTTTTGATGAAAAATTAAAAATAATAAAATAAAATAGGAGTAAGGGGGGATTGTGATGGAAAAACGATGGCTCGCTCATTACCCACCGGAAATCCCACACACCTTGGATTATCCGATGAAAACGCTTCCTGATTATTTGCGAGAGACAGCGGAACAGTTTGGGGACCGAATAGCGATCGATTTTTTAGGGAAGACGGTGACGTTTCGCGAGCTGTATGAGCAGGCAATGACGTTTGCCCACTATTTGCGGGGGCTAGGTGTCAAGGAAGGCGATCGGGTAGCGGTGATGCTGCCGAACTGCCCTCAGGCAGTGATCAGCTATTACGGGACGCTCCTGGCCGGCGGCATCGTCGTGCAGACAAATCCGCTCTACACCGAATATGAACTGGAGTATCAGCTGAATGATAGCGGCGCATCCGTGTTGGTGACGATGGATTTGCTTTATCCGAAAGCGATAGCTATGAAAGGAAAAACGGCGGTCAAACATTGGATTGTGACAAGAATGCAAGATTATTTGCCGACGATCAAAAAATGGTTATATCCGCTCGTTCGGTGGAAGCAAAAGATGCCGTCAGTGCGGGTGGATGAGGGAGAGTCGGTTCACTTGTTCCGTTCCATCGTCAGTCGTCTTGAGACAGCGCCTCTTCAGGTCGCGATTGATCCGATGGAAGATATCGCCTTGCTTCAATATACAGGTGGCACGACAGGTCATCCGAAAGCGGCCATGCTGACGCATCACAATTTGATCGCAAATACATTGATGTGCGCCCATTGGGTGTATAAATGTGAAAAAGGAAAAGAAACAGTGCTTGGTATCTTGCCGTTTTTCCACGTATATGGGATGACGACGGTGATGAATTTGGCTATCATGCAAGCAAGCAAAATGGTGCTGCTGCCTCGATTCGACGTAAAACAAACATTGAAAACGATTGAGCGCACGCGGCCAACGATGTTTCCAGGTGCACCGACGATGTATATTGCGCTGCTGAACGACCCGGATTTATCGAAATATGATTTATCCTCCATTAATGTATGTATTAGCGGTTCTGCGCCGTTGCCTGTCGAAGTGCAGGAGCAGTTTGAGCGGGTGACTGGCGGAAAATTGATTGAAGGATATGGTCTGACAGAAGCATCACCCGTCACTCACAGTAATTTTCTTTGGGATGGCGAGCGGGTCAAAGGAAGCATTGGTGTGCCTTGGCCGGATACCGAAGCGAAAATCGTTTCATTGGAAACCGGTGAGGAGGTAAAGCCGGGGGAGATAGGGGAACTTGTTGTGCGCGGTCCGCAAGTGATGAAAGGCTATTGGAATCGGCCGGAAGAGACCGAGCAAGTGCTGCGTGATGGTTGGCTGTACACTGGCGATATCGGCTACATGGATGAGCGCGGTTATTTTTATATTGTCGACCGGAAAAAAGATGTTATTATCGCCGGTGGCTACAACATTTATCCGCGCGAAGTCGAGGAAGTGCTGTATGAACACCCGAAAGTGCAGGAAGCGGCCGTTATTGGCGTTCCTGATCCATATCGCGGTGAGACGGTAAAAGCGTTCATCGTTTTGAAACCAGGAGAGGAGTGCAGCGAACAAGAGCTAGATGCATTTATGCGCGAGCGCCTAGCCGCGTATAAAGTGCCGCGCCTATATGAGTTCCGAAGCGAGCTGCCGAAAACTGCGGTCGGAAAAATTTTACGGCGCGTTCTGGTGGAGGAAGAAAAAAAGAGCTTGACAAATCGACAGAACAGTCCGTAAAATAGGATTGTGAATGATTATTCATTCAGTTGGTGACAGGTGATGTTGAGAAAAGGAGAATGACGATTGCGTAGGGAGAAACCGAAGTTTAAGCAAATTATTGATGCAGCCGTCGTCGTCATCGCCGAACATGGCTATCATCAGGCGCAAGTGTCGAAAATCGCGAAGCAGGCTGGTGTCGCCGACGGCACGATCTACCTTTATTTCAAAAACAAAGAAGATATTTTAATCTCGCTTTTCCAAGAAAAAATGGGGTCGTTTATCGAGAAAATCGAGCAAGAAATAGAAGGAATTTCGAGTCCGCTAGAGAAATTGTATGTATTGGTGAGAACTCATTTTTCCGCCCTGGCTGATGATCCGCATATGGCGGTCGTGACGCAGCTTGAGCTGCGCCAGTCGAACAAAGAGCTGCGCCAACGCATCAATGAGGTGCTGAAAGGATATTTGCGGCTCATCGACAGCATCATCATCGAGGGAATGGAAAAAGGAGAATTCCGAAATGATCTAGACGTCCGGCTCACTCGGCAAATGATCTTCGGCACGATCGACGAGACGGTGACGACATGGGTCATGAATGAGCAAAAATACGACTTGGCTGCGCTCGCCGAGCCAGTGTACGAATTGCTTGCCAAAGGGTGCGCTGCTGGGCGTTGATGGAAGGCAGAAAGGGGAGAGGCATCATGGAGCATTTTCGCTTGACAAAAGAGGAATTCGTCGCTGTCGTGACGTTTTCGCGGCCGCCGGCGAATGCTCTTTCATCTGCTGTTTTGAAAGAGCTTTCAAATATCTTGGATGAGCTCGAGGCCGACTCGGACGTGCGTGTCGTGCTGTTGCATGGTGAAGGCCGGTTTTTCTCGGCTGGCGCGGATATTAAAGAGTTTACGTCCGTCGCTTCTGCCGAGGAAGCGTCCGCTTTGTCGCGCAACGGCCAGCTGGTTGTAGAGCGGATTGAGCGGTTTTCCAAGCCGGTGATTGCTGCTATTCATGGCGCCGCGTTGGGTGGAGGACTTGAGTTGGCGATGAGCTGCCATATTCGTTTGGTGACAGAAAATGCGAAGCTTGGCCTGCCAGAGCTGCAGCTTGGCATCATTCCAGGGTTTGCCGGCACGCAGCGGCTCGTGCGCTACGTTGGGTTCGGCAAGGCGGCGGAAATGATGTGGACAGGCGAGCCGATCACCGGCTTAGAGGCTGTGCAGTGGGGGCTGGCCAACAAGGCGGTGCCTGAAGAGCGGCTTCTTGATGAAGCGAAACAGTTAGCGCACAAAATCGCTGCAAAAAGCCCGCTTTCCGTTCGCGCCACGATTGAGCTTCTCAATGCGGCGAAAGAAAAATCGTTCGCTGAGGCGGTGCGCGACGAAGCGGAATGGTTTGGCCGTGTGTTTGTTTCCGAGGATGGGAGAGAAGGTGTGCAGGCGTTTTTAGAAAAACGTCCCCCCGTCTTTCAAGGGAAATAATCGCTATAAATGTCGGAATCTTGGCAACTGAAATAATGTTGGATCAAACTGAGGAGGGGAATGACATGAACATTTTTGTTTTGATGAAACGCACGTTCGACACCGAGGAGAAAATTACCATCAATAACGGCAAAATCAATGAGGAAGGTGCTGAATTCATCATCAACCCGTACGATGAATACGCCATTGAAGAGGCGATCCAAGTGCGCGACAAACATGGCGGTGAAGTGACGGTCGTCACCGTCGGCAGCGAGGAAGCGGAAAAAGAGTTGCGCACAGCGCTCGCCATGGGCTGCGACAAAGCGGTGCTCATCAATATTGAGGATGACGTCGAAGAGCAAGATCAATATACAACGGCGAAAGTGCTCGCTGAATATTTGAAAGATAAAAACCCGGATTTGATTTTAGCTGGTAATGTGGCGATTGACGGCGGCTCGGGGCAAGTCGGACCGCGCGTGGCTGAATTGCTTGGCATTCCATACGTGACGACGATTACGAAGCTTGACATTGCCGATGGCGGTAAAGTGACCGTTGTGCGTGACGTCGAGGGGGATGAGGAAGTGATCGAAACGTCGCTGCCGCTCCTTGTTACCGCTCAACAAGGGCTGAATGAGCCGCGCTATCCGTCGTTACCAGGCATTATGAAAGCGAAAAAGAAACCGCTTGACGAGCTCGAGCTCGATGACTTGGATCTTGACGAGGACGATGTCGAGGCGAAAACGAAAACGATCGAAGTGTTCTTGCCGCCGAAGCGGGAAGCGGGCAAAATTTTGCAAGGTGAGATTGCCGATCAAGTCAAAGAGCTTGTCGGGCTGCTCCGTTCCGAAGCGAAAGTCGTTTAAAGCGGCAGACGGTATGGTTGTTAGCGCTCTCTAACGGACGGAAAACATGAACAAAAGGGTAGGGGGACTGAAACATGGCACGCAAAGTATTAACATTAGCAGAAGTTCGCGACGGATCGCTGCGGAACGTTTCGTTTGAAGCGATCGCAGCAGCCAAAACGATCGCTGAAGGCGGGGAAGTCGTAGCGGCACTTGTCGGCGATCAAGTGCAAGCGCATGCAAATGAGCTGATTTTCCGCGGGGCGGATCGCGTCGTTGTCGTTGAGCATCCGAACTTGAAATTTTATACGTCCGACGGCTATTCGCAAGCGTTGAAAGCGGTGATCGATAAAGAACAGCCAGAAGCCATTGTCTTTGGTCATACAGCGCTTGGCAAAGACCTGTCGCCGAAGCTGGCCGTTAAACTTGACGCCGGTCTTGTTTCCGACGTGGTGGCAGTCGAAGAAGTAGGCGGCAACATTGTGTTCACGCGCCCGATCTACTCCGGTAAAGCGTTTGAAAAGAAAATCGTCACCGACGGCATCATGTTTGTGACGGTGCGTCCGAACAACATCGCATCGCTTGAGCGTGACGAATCGCGCTCCGGCAGCGTTGAATCATTGGCGGTCGAAATTAAAGATTTGCGCGCGATCGTCAAAGAAGTCGTCCGCAAAACCGCTGAAGGGGTCGACCTGACGGAAGCGAAAGTGATTGTCGCTGGCGGCCGCGGTGTGAAAAGCGCGGAAGGCTTCAAGCCGCTCCAAGAGCTGGCGGAAGTGTTGGGCGGCGCAGTCGGTGCGTCACGTGGAGCGTGCGATGCCGGCTATTGTGACTACTCGCTGCAAATCGGGCAAACCGGGAAAGTCGTAACACCAGATCTTTACATCGCCTGCGGTATCTCAGGTGCTATTCAGCATTTGGCAGGCATGTCGAACTCAAAAGTGATCGTCGCCATTAACAAAGACCCGGAAGCCAATATCTTTAAAGTCGCTGATTACGGCATTGTCGGCGATTTGTTTGAAGTCGTTCCTCTCCTCACGGAAGAGTTTAAAAAGCTGAAAGTGCATTCGTAATCGATTCAAACGGGTAGCGTGGTATGCGCTGCCCGTTTTTTCTTGGATAAATTGAACCGCGAAGCGAATATTAGAAACGAGGCAAAATATTCGCGTCGTTTTAAATTTCCATGGTATACTGTGCTTACAGCATTCTAGAATATGGGAGGGAATTCGCATGGCCATTATCAATGCGACAGACCAAACGTTCGCCGCGGAAACGAAAGACGGCGTCACTCTTGTCGACTTTTGGGCGCCATGGTGCGGTCCATGCCGTATGATCGCCCCGGTGCTTGAGGAGCTTGATCAAGAAATGGGCGACAAAGTGAAAATTGTCAAAGTCAACGTTGATGAAAACCAAGAAACAGCAGCAAAGTTCGGGGTGATGAGCATTCCGACGCTGCTCGTGTTTAAAAACGGCGAACTCGTTGATAAAGCCGTCGGCTACCAACCGAAAGAAGCACTTGCTCAGCTTGTCGGCAAACATGTGTAGTGATGGCATAGGAAAAATCCAGAGGCCTCTTCCTCTGGATTTTTATTTTTTGCTGAAAAATGGTTGACAGATGGCAGATAATTCTTTATATTTATAACCAACAATTCCTAGTGTTTAAGTTTGTTTTACGCCTGTTATTCATACTTTTTCTATCTATTTAGTTCTAATTAAGAGGGAGATCAAGAATGACGATCACGTACGTGTGTGAAAGCATTGCAAGAAATGAACAAAGGAGGGAAAAGCGATCATGAAAAACAAAGTGTTCTGGAAAACATTGGGTGGAATGTTAGCGGTCGCTTTATGGCTGGCGATGGCATCTGGATGCAATACATAACGAGTCTGCGAACGCCAAATCATCGTCATCCTCTCCGCCATCTAGCAAAGTCATCCGCATCGGCTATCAAAAATACGGGACACTCAACATGTTAAAAGCGCGTGGTGACTTGGAAAAACGGCTGAAAAAATTAGGCTACACCGTACAATGGGCGTTATTTCCGGGAGGTCCTCAACTGTTGGAAGCGATGAATGCCGGAAGCCTCGATTTTGGCCATACCGGTGAAGCGCCGCCAGTATTTGCTCAAGCGGCTGGTACACCGCTCTTGTATGTAGCGACGTCACCTCCCAATCCTGTGTCCGAGGCCATTTTAGTCAAAAAGGACTCGTCCATTCAGACAGTGGCGGATTTGAAAGGGAAAAAGGTGGCGTTAAACAAAGGATCGAATGTCCATTATTTGCTTGTGCAGGTGCTCAAAAAAGCGGGATTGACACTTTCTGACATTCAGCCGGTCTATTTGCCACCAGCCGATGCTCGCGCTGCATTTGAGCAGGGGAGCGTTGATGCGTGGGCCATTTGGGACCCGTTTTACGCCGCCGCTGAAAAGGGAGGAAAGGCTCGAGTGCTCGCTGACGGCCAAGGATTGGTAGCGAACCGTGAATTTTTCTTCGCTTCACGTTCATTCGCCAAACGCGAGCCAGAGTTGATTCAAGTCTTGCTCGAAGAATTGAAAAAAGTAGAGCAGTGGGCAAACAATGATCCGAAAGGTGTGGCTGAATTTTTAGCGCCCGAACTCGGCATTGATGAACAGGCGCTGGAAACGGCCTCGAGACGCCACGTTTATGGGATTGAACCGATCACGAATGAAGTGATTTCCCAACAGCAAATCATCGCCGACGAGTTTCATACACTCGGCCTGTTGCCCAAAAAGCTGATGGTAAAGGACGCAGTTTGGCATGACAGCCGTTGAACGAAAGCATCTTCGTGCGCCTAAAAGGGTTAATGAATGAGCGGGGAATGCAGCTTATCAACATAAAGAAACCGTGACTTTCGCTTTCCTTGAACATCACTTTATGACGGTTTTTCCACCTAAAAGTAGGTGATTTTAGTAGACAATGCTGATCAGCCCTTATTAAAAATGATGACTCATCTTTACACGAGAGCACTTTATTGGGGGAAATGGCTGTTTTTCACTAGCCTTTTAAGGTTTCGTAGGATGGGGGCTGGATGAGAAGAGGAAAGGGAGTGATGGAAGAATGAAAGAGTCCAAGAAGGTGAAATGGATTCATGAAAAGGTGGTACCATGGGGACTGCCGATCGTCTTGCTCGTTGCATGGCAGGGGGCAGTGGAGGCGGGATGGCTATCTTCAAGAGTGCTGCCGGCTCCGACTGACGTGGTGGCGGCTGCTTGGGATCTCTTAGAAAAAGGAGAGTTATGGCAACATTTATCGATCAGTTTTGGGCGTGCATTGATTGGATTTGCTATCGGCGGGTCACTCGGCTTTGTTCTTGGCTTGCTCAACGGGGTCTTTCGGCCGGCCGAACGATTGTTGGATACTTCAATCCAGATGATTCGAAATATTCCGCATTTGGCGATGATTCCGCTCGTCATTTTATGGTTTGGCATTGGGGAAGAAGCGAAAGTGTTTCTCGTTGCCATCGGGGTGCTTTTTCCAATTTATGTCAATACATTACATGGCATTCGCAATGTGGATGCGGGATTGTTGGAAATGGGTCGTGTCTATGGGCTTCGCCCGTGGCAGTTGTTTTGGCGTATTTGGCTGCCGGGCGCGTTATCGTCGATTTTGGTCGGTCTGCGCTATGCGCTGGGCATTATGTGGTTGACGTTAATCGTAGCGGAGACGATCGCTGCTGACCGCGGCATCGGGTATTTGGCCATGAATGCACGTGAATTTATGCAAACGGATGTCGTTGTGTTCAGTATTTTGCTTTACGCGCTGTTTGGCAAGCTCGCAGACAGCATTGCCCGCTTTTTGGAAAAACGCTGGCTTCGCTGGAATGTCAACTATCAAAATCGGTAACTGACACAAACGGAGTGGGAAAGGAGAGCGAGAGATGGAAACAGGACGAGGAGCAGAGCTCGTATTTGTGCAAGTGGCCAAACAGTTTGGCGATCAACAAGTGTTGCGCCGCATTGATTTAACGGTCAAACCGGGGGAGTTTATCGCCATTATTGGTCGCAGCGGCTGCGGAAAAAGCACACTATTGCGCTTGGCTGCCGGATTGGAGACGCCGACTTCCGGCATGATTCAGCTGGATGGACAGTTGCTTCATGGGTTGAATACAGCAGCTCGCGTCATGTTTCAAGATGCTCGTCTGTTGCCATGGCGGCGCGTCATCGACAATGTCGGCCTCGGGTTGAAAGGTGACTGGAAAGAACAAGCGATCACAGTGCTCGAACAAGTCGGTTTGGCAGACCGCGCGAAGGATTGGCCATCGGTGTTATCCGGCGGCCAGCGTCAACGGGTGGCGCTCGCCCGCGCATTGATCAGCCGTCCACAGTTGTTATTGCTTGATGAACCGCTCGGTGCGCTTGACGCGTTGACGAGAATTGAAATGCAGCGGCTGATCGAACGATTATGGAGAGAACAACGCTTTACGGCTTTGTTGGTCACGCATGATGTTGATGAAGCAGTGATGTTGGCGGACCGCGTCGTGCTCATTGAGGACGGGGAATGCGCGCTTGATTTGCCTGTGCGCTTGCCGCGACCGCGTCAGCGCGGCGATGCGGCGTTTGCTGATTTGGTCGATACAATTTTGCGCCGCATTTTAAGCACAGAATCTGATGAGAAAGTCATCGCCGCGTCTTCGATGAGTGAGAAAAGGAGGGCGCTATAGACAGTGAAAAGAAGGCTCCTTTTGTTTTCGGTGTTGAGTGCATTCCTGTTGTTGGCAGCTTGCGGCCAAGAACGTTCTGCTTCCTTGTCTTCTCCTAAACAGTCGGCATCGACGGATTCTTGGCCGAAAGAATTGCACGTCGGCTTTCAAAAATCATCATTTTCTCTCTTTTTGAAAGAGAAGGGGTACTTGGAAAAACAACTGCAAAAGCATGGGGTGCAAGTGAAATGGTTTGAATTCCAATCTGGCCCTCCGTTGCTCGAGGCATTAAATGCTGGGCAAATCGACATCGGCTATGTCGGAGGAGCACCCGCTGTGTTGGCGCAGGCAAATCCAGGTTCAAAATTGGTTTATATTGCATATGAACCAGAAGTGGCGCGGGCGATTATTGTGCCGAAAACATCACCGATTCGTACAGTGGCGGACTTGAAAGGGAAAAGAGTGGCCTTTGGAAAAGGATCTAGCGCCCATTATACGCTGTTGACTGCATTGGAAACAGCCGGGCTCACGTTGGATGATATTTCCCAGGTATATTTGCAACCGGCTGAGGCGCGTACGGCGTTTGAGCGTGGTGATGTTGATGCTTGGGCCATCTGGGATCCGTTTTTGGCTGATGCGGAAGTGAATGGCGGAGCGCGTGTTTTGATTGATGCAAATGGGTTGCCGAAGCAATACGGATTGATTGTTGGACGGAAAGAGTATGTCAAGCAATATCGGAAAGTGGCGGATGTGGTTATCAAGGAGTTAGGAAAAGTCCATCAAGAGATTCAATCCTCCCCGGATGAAGCGGCCCGTCTACTGGCCAAAGAAACAAAAATCGGTGAAGACATTTGGAAAAAAACATTAAGTCGGAGAGGATACGGGGTGTTTCCGCTGACAAAGGAGGTGATCGATGCCCAACAGCGTATCGCTGATCGATTTTATGAACTCGGGCTTATTCCGAAAACAATCAAGGTGCGGGATGCGGTCATTGCCGAGCAATAAAAAACGATGGGAGGAAAACGGAATGGCAGTGGTAACGATTGTTTCTGGCAGCCCGTCACACACGTCGAAAACGAATCAGGTGGCCGAATGGGTGAAGGGGCAATTGCAACAGCTCGGTCACACGGTGCATTTCATTCGCTTGCGCGATTTGCCTGCTGAGGACTTGCTCTATGCTCGCTCATCGAGTGACCCGATTGCCCAAACGCATCAATGGATCCACCAGTCCAAAGCGGTCATTGTGCTTAGTCCGGTCTATAAAGGAAGTTACACGGGCATTTTAAAAGCGTATTTGGATTTGCTGCCGGAAAAAGCATTTGCCGGGAAGCTCATTGTACCGATTGTGACTGGGGGAACGATTGCGCATCTGTTGGCGATCGAATACGCACTCAAGCCGATTTTCTCGATTTTAGGTGCGCGGGAAATTCTGCATGGGGTCTTTATTTTAGATTGGACGTTGGGGCACGATAGCGAAGGACGCCTTGTTCTTTCTGATGACTTACTATCGCGGATGGAAGAAGTCATTCATTCCGTTTCTTAGATAAACGAAAAAACGGTTATTTAAATAAGGGGGAAACCAATGATGGAGTTGCTGTGGTTCATTCCTTCTCATGGTGATGGGCGATATTTAGGAACGACTAAAGGCGGTCGCTCTCCTGAGTACAGTTATTTCAAACAAGTCGCCCAAGCAGCCGACCGCTTAGGATATACGGGCGTGCTCATTCCAACCGGCAAATCGTGCGAAGATCCTTGGCTGCTCGCTTCGGCATTGGCGGCTGAAACCAACCGTTTGCGCTTTCTTGTCGCTGTCCGTCCCGGATTGATGACGCCGACGTTGGCTGCCCGCATGGCGTCTACATTGGACCGCATTTCGGATGGGCGGCTGCTCATTAACGTTGTGGCGGGGGGAGATCCTGTTGAGCTCGCAGGTGATGGGTTATTTTTATCCCATGATGAGCGGTATGAGGCAACCGATGAATTTTTGACGGTTTGGCGCCGATTGCTTGCAGGAGAAGAAGTGACGTTGAGTGGAAAACATGTGTCGGTCAAGGGAGCCAAACTGCTATTTCCAGCGGTGCAAAAGCCGTATCCGCCCATCTTTTTTGGCGGATCGTCGGATGCCGGCCAACGGGTTGCGGCGCGCCATGCGGATGTGTATTTGACCTGGGGCGAGCCTCCTGAACAGGTGAAAGACAAAATCGAACGGGTAAGGGAGCTTGCTCGTCAAGAAGGCAGAAAAATCGAATTTGGCGTTCGTCTCCATATCATCGTTCGTGAGACGGAAAAAGAAGCATGGGAAGCGGCAGAGCGATTGATTCGATATGTCGATGACCGGACGATTGAAGAGGCGCAACGGGTATTTGCTCGCTACGATTCGGTGGGACAGCAACGGATGCGGCAGCTGCACGGCGGAAAGCGGGATTCGTTGGAGATCAGTCCAAATCTATGGGCTGGGGTAGGATTGGTGCGCGGGGGTGCGGGCACGGCTCTCGTCGGCGATCCGGAAACAGTGGCTGCTCGACTGCGTGAGTACGAGCAGTTGGGAATCCGGTATTTCATTTTATCTGGCTACCCACATTTAGAGGAAGCGTATCGGGTAGCAGAACTGCTCTTCCCGCTGTTGCCGCTGACGTCTCGTCGCACCAGTTCTGCGATCCAAGGTGAAGTGGTAGGGAATGAGTTTTTTCCGACGTTTATTAAAGTGTGAGCATTTTTCAGAATGGAGGGATTCTCAAGTCGAGAATTCCTCCATCTTTTTGTTTTTTACGGATTCTTCGCGACTTTCTCTAGTGGCTTATGGTACGATGCTAATGGATGATAGAAATGAATAACGAGATGAAATCAACGAAAGCGGCGGTGACCGGAGGAACGGAATTTATCGGCAGCCATTTGGCCGCATGTTTGCAAGAATAATGGAAATTGATAGTTTCCATCCATACTATTCTGTTGAAAGGAAAGAGCGGCAGTTTCAAGTGCTTACCAGTGGCTGGGTGCCGCGAGTTCGCTTGGACTTGCTTGATGGGGAACAGACGAAAAGTTTCCCCCGATATCGTCTTTCATTTGGCCGCGCTGCCAGGCGTGCTGTATTGGCTTAAGCATATTGATTATGAGAAACGTCTTGACTGCAGCTGGAGAATCGAGAGTCCGTCATGCACTGCTCATCGAGCTGCGACAGCATTTCCCGGACATGAAAATTGTGCGGATGCTGGAACGAAAAGGCGAAGGGAAAGTGACGTGGGCGAATATTACGAAGGCGAAATGAGCGTTTGGCTACGATTCGAGGGCGCCGTTTGTCGAAGGGTTGGCCCGGACGCGGGCGATGGCGTAGGCGCACGAACATGAGCGATCGGTGTGCCGCTTATGACGTGCATGACACAGCCGTTTGTGGTATGTATATGGGAAGATACGATTATATTCGACGATTTGGCGTGCTGTTTCCGTATAAATATGTATTCCATTTTTTCTTCTATTATTTGTAAGACAAAGAGAACGGTCGCCATGCTACAATTGATATAGCAAACCATGTTGTGGGCAGGTTTCGCGTCCAGAGGGCCGACCTATCCAGCTATGTGCGGAGAGGGAAAACGTATCGTTCAAGTTCGCTCGACGATCCGGTGTATGGGACGATTACGCTGGGCGAATGGGTCGAGGAATAGGATGGAGTGATGACCATGAACGACCGGCTGAAAGAAAAGCTGTCCGTGCTGCCAGAGCAGCCGGGCTGCTATTTAATGAAAGACAAACACGGAACGGTCATTTACGTCGGCAAGGCGAAGTCGCTGAAAGCGCGCGTCCGCTCGTATTTTACCGGGACGCACGAAGGCAAGACGCAGCGACTTGTCGAGGAAATTGCCGATTTTGAATATATTGTTACCTCATCAAATGCCGAGGCGCTCATTTTGGAAATGAACTTGATTAAAAAGCATGACCCGAAATACAACGTCATGCTGAAAGGCGATGAAAGTTATCCATTTATTAAAATTACCGCAGAAAAGCATCCGCGATTGCTTATTACCCGCAAAGTGAAAAAAGACGGCGGCAAATATTTCGGTCCGTACCCGAACGTGCAGGCGGCCCGCGAAACGAAAAAGTTGCTCGACCGTTTATATCCGCTCCGCAAATGCTCGACGCTGCCTTCGCGTGTTTGCTTATATTACCATATGGGACAGTGTCTTGCTCCGTGCGTTTACCCGGTGTCGGATGAGCAAAACAAAGCCATGGTCGAGCAAGTCGTTCGTTTTTTAAACGGTGGCTATCAAGAGGTAAAGCGGGAGCTGACGGAAAAAATGCATCAGGCGGCCGAAGCGCTCGAGTTTGAGCGGGCGAAAGAATACCGTGACCAAATCGCGGCGATTGAGATGACGATGGAAAAACAAAAAATCGTGTTCAACGATTTCATCGATCGCGATGTGTTCGGCTATGCATATGACAAAGGTTGGATGTGCGTACAAGTGTTTTTCCTTCGCCAAGGGAAGCTGATTGAGCGCGATGTGTCCATTTTCCCTCTTTACCAAGACCCGGATGAGGAAATGCTCACATTTTTAGGTCAGTTTTATACGAAGGCACACCATTTAAAGCCAAAAGAAGTTGTCTTGCCGACCGACATCGACGGTGAGCTCGTCCGCGAGCTGCTTGGCGTCCATGTCGTTCAGCCGAAAAAAGGGAAGAAAAAAGAACTGATCGAGCTGGCGAACAAAAATGCTGCCATCGCCTTGAAAGAAAAGTTTTATTTTATTGAACGCGATGAAGAAAGGACGATTAAAGCGATCGAACGGCTCGGGGAGCTGCTCGGCATTCCGACGCCGCGCCGCATTGAGGCGTTTGATAACTCGAACATATACGGAGCCGATCCGGTCTCAGCGCTCGTTGTCTTCCTTGACGGCAAGCCGGCGAAAAAAGAGTACCGGAAATATAAGGTGAAAACGGTCGAGGGGCCGAACGACTATGAGTCGATGCGCGAAGTCGTGCGCCGACGCTATACACGCGTGCTGAAAGAAAGACTGCCGCTTCCTGATTTGATCATTATCGATGGCGGAAAAGGCCATTTGTCCGCAGTGCGCGATGTACTTGAAAACGAACTCGGCCTCGATGTACCGCTCGCCGGGCTGGCGAAAGACGAAAAACATCGAACATCGGAGCTTATTGCTGGTGACCCGCCAGCCGTTGTGCCGCTTGACAGGCAAAGCCAAGAGTTTTATTTGCTGCAACGCATTCAAGATGAAGTGCACCGGTTTGCGGTGACGTTCCACCGTCAGACGCGGCAAAAAACGATGCTCCATTCCATTCTTGATGACATCCCTGGTGTCGGGGCAAAGCGAAAAAAGGCGTTATTAAACTATTTTGGCTCCGTGAAAAAAATGAAAGAGGCGACGGTGGAAGAGCTGCAGCGGGCAAACATCCCGCGGTCGGTGGCGGAGAAAATTTATGAAAAACTGCACGAATAATGGCGCAAAGGGCGTCCCAGAGGGTTGGGACGCCCTTTGTTCACTTGATTCTCCTTGTCGGAGAAGCCTTTTGTGTTTGTTGTCGAAAACGTGAGGCAATCAATCAATCGATTGCTTTCGATCCCATTTTACTAAAATGCGCGCCTTGCCGGCCTGCTTTGATGGCATTTCGACTGCTTCGGTGACGAACCGTTTTTGCTGCTCAATTTGCTGGGCGAGAAATCCGGCTTCCAGCTGAAATGTGCAGTCGTCGTATAAGGAAAGGCGGGCAGAGATAATCGGACCGGACAGCTCGATATGCAGTTCATCTTTCCGCTCTTCGCCAATCGATATCGTTCCCCAGCCGGCCCGTTCAAAAAAAGCGGCGATGTCTTCTAGGGTAGCAAGTGGATAGCGGCGCGCCAGCTGCTTGCCGGCCCAATACAAAAGCCCTGCGCTATCTTTGCCGAACAGCTCGGGAAGAAGTGAATGGCGGAGCAGCTCGGTGCCAAATGCGGAAAGCGCGATGGATTCAAATGCTTGATACTGTTCGTCTAATGATGGCTGTTTCATCATCTTCCCCTCTTTCTATCCATTTCCTCATTATAGCTGAACTGATGGCGGCGTGCACGCCCTTTCTTAAAGAAAGGATAAATATGAGAATGTTTGAACATTTTGTGACGATGTTTTCTTGACGCTTGTACGATGTGGGAGTACAATGAATGTGACAAAGCGAATATGGAAATGGAAGGCGTTTCTGTTTCCATTCTTTAGCGAGGGGGCACGCATTTTATTACTAGTCAAAAGGGGGCTTACATATGGCAGGGAATCGCGAGTTTTATTACCGCCGGCTCCATTCGCTGCTTGGGGTTATTCCCGTTGGCATTTTTTTAGTGCAGCACTTGATCGTCAACCATTTTGCGACGCGTGGGCCGGAAGCGTTTAACCGAGCGGCTGCATTTATGGAGAATTTGCCGTTCCGTATTTTCTTAGAAATTTTTGTTATTCTTCTTCCATTGGTGTTCCACGCTGTATACGGTATTTATATTGCGCTTACAGCCAAATTCAACACCCGTCAGTACGGCTATTTCCGTAACTGGATGTTTATGCTTCAGCGGATCACAGGGATTATTACGTTGATTTTTGTCGTCTGGCATGTGTATGAAACAAGGGTGCGAGCTGCCTTTGGTGCCGAAGTGAACTATGATATGATGGCGAATATCGTCGATAATCCGATCATGCTTTGGTTTTATATTGTCGGAATTTTATCAACCGTGTTTCACTTCGCTAACGGTTTATGGTCGTTCTTTGTCAGCTGGGGGTTAATCGTGTCTCCTCGTTCACAACAAGTGTTTACGTACATTACGATGATTATCTTTTTCGCAATTTCGATTATCGGTATTCGCGCCATTTTAGCATTTGCGTAGGACAATCCTTTCATTCGAGACGTTTTGATGATGAACCGCTGCGTTGGCTGATAACGGATCGCGTTGCAGCCGTTCGTCGAACGACCGCTTGGTCGATGGGGCGAATCGGCGGAGCAAACCGTGGATATTGAAGCAAAAGCAGCAATTTTCTAGGGAGTGAGTAGCCATGAAAAAAGGAAAAATCATCGTTGTTGGCGGCGGATTGGCCGGCTTGATGGCCACGATTAAAATCGCCGAAGCAGGAGTGCCTGTCGAGTTGTTTTCACTCGTTCCAGTAAAGCGTTCTCACTCCGTCTGTGCCCAAGGAGGCATTAACGGAGCGGTCAATACGAAAGGTGAGGGTGACTCGCCGTGGGAACATTTTGACGATACCGTCTACGGCGGCGACTTTTTGGCGAACCAGCCTCCGGTCAAAGCGATGTGTGAGGCGGCGCCGGGCATCATTTACATGCTCGATCGGATGGGTGTCATGTTCAACCGCACGCCGGAAGGATTGCTCGATTTCCGTCGTTTCGGGGGAACGCAGCATCACCGCACTGCTTACGCTGGAGCAACGACTGGTCAGCAAATTTTGTATGCGCTTGATGAGCAAGTGCGTCGCCATGAAGTAGCAGGCCTTGTCACGAAATATGAGCATTGGGAATTTTTGGGTGTTGTTTTAGATGATGAACAAATTTGCCGCGGCATCGTCGCACAAGACTTGCGGTCCATGGAAATTAAAGCGTTTCCGGCTGATGCGGTCATTTTGGCGACCGGTGGTCCGGGGATCATCTTTGGAAAATCGACGAACTCGGTCATCAATACTGGTTCGGCCGCATCGATCGCTTACCAACAAGGTGTCTATTACGCAAACGGTGAGTTTATCCAAATTCATCCGACCGCGATTCCGGGCGATGACAAGCTTCGGTTGATGAGCGAATCGGCGCGCGGAGAGGGCGGACGCGTCTGGACGTACAAAGACGGAAAACCGTGGTACTTCCTCGAAGAAAAGTATCCGGCTTACGGAAACTTAGTGCCACGCGACATCGCCGCTCGGGAAATTTTCCATGTGTGCGTCGACTTGAAGCTTGGCATTAACGGCGAAAACATGGTGTATTTGGATCTTTCCCATAAAGATCCGAAAGAGCTGGATGTTAAGCTTGGCGGTATTATTGAAATTTATGAGAAATTCATGGGCGAAGATCCGCGCAAAGTGCCGATGAAAGTGTTCCCGGCCGTTCACTATTCGATGGGCGGTTTATGGGTCGATTATGATCAAATGACGAACATTAAAGGGTTGTTTGCCGCAGGTGAGTGCGATTATTCTATTCACGGCGCGAACCGCCTTGGTGCGAACTCGCTGCTCTCAGCTATTTATGGCGGAATGGTCGCCGGCCCGAATGCTGTTCGTTACATCCGCGGCCTTGAAAAATCGGCCGATGCGTTGCCGTCGACGCTCTTTGACAGCTATGTCAAACAAGAACAAGAAAAATGGGAAAACATCCTGTCGATGGACGGCACGGAAAACGCTTATGTGCTGCATAAAGAACTCGGCGAATGGATGACAGCGAACGTGACGATCGTCCGCTACAACGACCGGCTGCTGAAGACGGACGAAAAAATTCAAGAGCTGATGGAGCGGTATAAAAACATTAGCGTCACTGACACGGCAAAATGGAGCAACCAAGGGGCAACATTTATCCGTCAGCTGTACAACATGCTGCAACTCGCCCGTGTCATTACACTTGGCGCGTACAATCGCAATGAAAGCCGCGGAGCGCACTACAAACCGGAGTTTCCGGAGCGCAATGACAAAGAGTGGCTGAAAACGACGATGGCTCGCTATACGCCAGACGGTCCGTCGTTCCATTACGAAGACGTCGATGTTTCGTTGATTAAGCCGCGCAAACGCGACTACAGCAAAAAGAAAGAGGAAGTGAAGTAAGATGAGCGAGAACAAAACGGTTCGATTCATCATTACGCGCCAAGATCGTCCGGACTCTGCACCATATGAAGAAGAGTTTGTCATCCCGTACCGTCCGAACATGAACGTCATTTCGGCGCTCATGGAAATTCGCCGCAATCCGGTTAACGCCAAAGGGGAAAAAACAACACCAGTCGTTTGGGAAATGAACTGTTTGGAAGAAGTGTGCGGAGCATGTTCGATGGTGATTAACGGCAAGCCGCGCCAAGCGTGTGCGGCCTTGATCGACCAGCTTGAGCAGCCGATCCGCCTCGAGCCGATGCGCACGTTCCCAGTCATCCGTGACTTGGCGATCGACCGTAGCCGGATGTTTGACGCCTTAAAGAGAGTAAAAGCGTGGATCCCGATCGACGGGACGTATGACTTAGGTCCTGGCCCGCGCATGCCGGAGCGGAAACGGCAGTGGGCATACGAGTTGTCAAAATGCATGACGTGCGGCGTGTGCCTTGAGGCGTGTCCGAATGTCAACAGCAAGTCGAACTTTATCGGCCCGGCGCCGCTGTCGCAAGTGCGGCTGTTCAACGCCCATCCGACCGGAGCGATGCATAAAGCGGAACGGCTGCGGACTATTATGGGCGACGGCGGCTTGGCGAACTGCGGCAACTCACAAAACTGTGTGCAATCATGCCCGAAAGGCATTCCGCTGACAACATCGATCGCCGCTTTAAACCGCGATACGACGATTCAAATGTTCCGCGATTTCTTCGGCAGCGACGAAGTATAATGAGGACGATATCCATCCCCTTCATGTTCAGCCATGAAGGGGATTTCTTGTCCTAGGTGCCGGATGGATACCGCCTGTCGGGCGGATGCAGCCTGCTGATCGTTTGTCCTAGCGCATGGAAAAAGTGAAGAAAAAAGACCCATTTTTCTATTAGATAAGCAAATTTTCGTCACCGCCGCCCTTGCTCTCACATACTATATGGTGAGTAAATACCCATCCGGCAGTTCGGGCCCATTGAGAGCAAGGAGGGTTACAACCGTTGAAGGATAAATCGTTTCAATCGAAGCCGCTGTTGACAAAGAGAGAGAAAGAAGTTTTTGAATTGCTCGTCCAAGATAAGACGACGAAAGAAATCGCTAAAGAGCTGTTTATCAGCGAGAAAACCGTTCGCAACCATATTTCGAATGCGATGCAAAAGCTTGGAGTCAAGGGGCGCTCACAGGCTGTCATCGAATTGCTTCGAATGGGCGAACTTGAACTATAAAACGATGCCGATGTTCCCTTTTCCAATGGCTGTTTGTTATCTCCTTTTGTGGCCGGACGAGGCTTTGTTGCCCGTCCGGCCTTCGTCTGTAGTGGAAGCCGCATTTTTGTATTGATTATGTCCCGGGGTGTTGTAAAATGAAAAATAGAATATCGTATTGGCACAAGCCGGTGATTCATGGCTAGGCCGCGAAAATGATCAAGGGGAGATTGTATGCCGTCTGCGATGAACGAAAAAACGGTTGCCGAATTAGAAAAATTGCTTCGCTATATCGCCGCTAACTTAAAGCAGCGCGGCCGTGAAATTTTAACCAATTATCCGATTACCCCCCCGCAGTTTGTCGCTTTGCAATGGTTACTTGAAGAAGGGGACTTGACGGTCGGCGAATTATCGAACAAAATGTATTTGGCGTGCAGCACGACGACCGATTTGATTGACCGTATGGAACGGAACGGCCTTGTCAGCAGAGTCCGGGATGAACATGACCGCCGTGTCGTCCGCATCCATCTGTTGGAAAAAGGCGAGCGCATCATCGAGGAAGTCATTGAAAAACGCCAACGTGATTTGGCAAGAGTATTGGAGAACTTTTCGGACGAGGAAATCGTCTTTTTGGAACGCTGTTTACGCAAGTTACATCAAGAAATGAACAAAGAATGAGGCGATCACTTGGAAAGAGCAATTGGTGTTATTGATTCAGGAGTTGGCGGCTTAACAGTTGCCAAGGAAATTATTCGTCAGTTACCGAAAGAGCGAATCATTTACCTCGGCGACACCGCCCGTTGCCCATACGGGCCACGTCCGATCGAAGAAATCCGCCAGTTTACGTGGCAAATGATTCATTATTTGCAACAATACCCGCTGAAAATGCTCGTTATCGCTTGCAACACGGCGACAGCTGTCGTGCTTGACGAGGTGCGTGCGAAGCTTGACATCCCTGTTCTTGGTGTCGTTCATCCTGGCGCCCGCGCTGCCCTAAAGGCGACGAAAAACGGGCACATTGGCGTGATCGGCACTGTCGGGACAGTCAGAAGCAAAGCGTATGAAAAAGCACTTCAATCGATCAACCCGCACGTTCATGTCGAAAGTTTGGCCTGTCCGAAGTTCGTTCCGCTTGTCGAAAGCGGCGATTTTGAAGGGGAGAAGGCGTTGGCGATTGTCGCCGAATCGCTTGCTCCGCTGCGTCCGCGGCCCATTGATGTGCTCATTTTAGGCTGTACGCATTACCCGTTGCTTGCCCCTCTCATTCGTGAGTATATGGGCAAAAAGGTGAAACTGATTTGCTCCGGGGATGAAACAGCCCGTGAAGTGAGCGCGATTTTGCATCATAGCCACCTTCTTTACACTGGCGGATGTGAACCGGAACATTTGTTTTTCACAACCGGATCAAAAGAGTTGTTTGAAAAGATTTCACGAAAATGGTTTGGCAAATCGATCGGTACAGTCGAGGCGATTCGCTTGTGACCAAAAAAATCCTTTAGCGTGTGGACGCTAAAGGATTTTTTTATTCTATTTTGGCAACCAGCTCGTATACATAGTAGTACAAACTACGAGTAGGAGGGAACGTCAATGGGCAAACGGACGGCTCATAGATGGACAGCACCAGTGCTTGCTTCTCTTTTGCTGCTTGGCGGTTGCGGTTTGTTTGGCAATGATGAAGCGGTGAAGGAGATCGATCCGCCGCAAGAAACGAACTACGTTAAAGACGGCCAGGCGCTTCAAGAGGCAACGGGAGACAAGAAAGAAGAGAAAGAGAAAGCAAAGGCTACTGAGACGGTGAAGAGGGAATTATACTTAATTGACAAAAATGGCTTTGTCGTGCCACAAACAGTAGAGTTGCCGAAAACGCAGGCGGTTGCGAAACAAGTGCTCGAATATTTGATTGAGGACGGCCCTGTGTCCGAAATTTTGCCAACAGGCTTCCGCGCCGTCATTCCAGCGGGAACGACTGTGCTTGGAACAAAATTAGAAAAAGATGGGACGCTAATCGCCGATTTTTCGCCGGAATTTAAGCAATACAAACCAGAAGATGAAAAGCGGATTTTGCAAGCCATTACGTGGACATTGACCCAATTTGACAATATTAAGCGTGTCAAAATTCGGATTAACGGCTATGACCAAGAGGTGATGCCGGTCAATAAAACACCGATCCAAGATGGAGTCAGCCGTGCGGACGGCATCAATATCGAGGCGAGTGGTGTACCGGACATTACGAATACACACCCGGTTACGGTTTATTTCGTCGCACAGCAGGGAGATCATACGTATTACGTACCGGTGACAAGACGCGTCCCCAATAAAGAGAAGGACAATATCGCTGCAGCGGTCAATGAGCTCATTCAAGGGCCGGACCACGGCAGCGGGCTTGTTGGCGCCTTCCAGCCGGATGCAAAACTTGTCGATGCCCCGAAATATGAAGACGGCAAAGTGACACTTAACTTTAACGAAGGCATTTATGGCAGCAACAAGAAAAATGTCATTTCTGATGTCGTGTTAAATTCGCTTGTGCTATCGCTCACCGAGCAAAACGGAGTTGACAGCGTGGCAATCACCGTCAACGGCAAAGCCGATCTCGTCACCGAGGATGGGAAACCGCTCACAAAGCCGGTTACTCGGCCGCAAAACGTCAATACTGGAGCATTTTAACCAGTTGACGTTGGGCAAGCTGGAAACGAAGAGACTGTTTGTGGTATAACAAAGGGGTGGAAACGTATTCCGCCCCTTTATTTTTTATCAAAGCGGTGGAAGCTTCTGCTAGGGAGTGCGATAAAAGCAGGAACGATGTTTGGGACCGCTTGGGATTCGCTTGAAGGAGCAGGCTGACACTTGGCCGTCAAGCGGAAGCCATCCAAGGAGGAAAAAGGAGGACTGTCGATGAGAACGGACGGACGAAATAACCGCGAGCTGCGCCCTGTACATATACAACCGCATTATATCAAGCATGCTGAAGGTTCGGTGCTGATTGAAATCGGCGACACGAGAGTGATTTGCACGGCGACGGTTGAAGACAAAGTACCGCCGTTTATGCGCGGTGGCGGGAAAGGATGGATTACGGCCGAATATGGGATGTTGCCAAGAGCGACAGAACAACGGAATGCGAGGGAAGCAAGCAAAGGGAAAGTGTCGGGACGCACGATGGAAATTCAGCGTCTGATCGGCCGGGCGCTCCGTTCGGTCGTTGAGTTGGAACAGCTCGGCGAGCGGACCGTCTGGATTGACTGTGACGTCATTCAGGCGGACGGTGGAACACGAACGGCGTCGATCACTGGTGCGTATGTGGCGCTCGTGTTGGCGCTCTCCAAACTGGTTGCAGAAGGGAAGCTTGAGTCGCTCCCGGTTCGCGATTTTCTCGCTGCCACGTCAGTCGGCATCGATCCTGAACACGGGGTTATTCTCGATTTAAATTACAGCGAGGACGCACGGGCGAAAGTCGACATGAACGTCGTCATGACCGGAGCCGGCCAGTTTGTCGAAATTCAAGGCACCGGGGAAGAAGCGTCTTTTTCGCGCGCTGAGCTGGAGGAATTACTCGAGACGGCCCAACTAGGTATTGAACAGCTCATCACCATTCAGCGCCGTGTATTGGGGGAGCAGGCAGCCCTCATCGGAGAGAAAGTAGAACAGGAGGGGAAATCAGAGTGAAGGAAATTGTCATTGCCACGAAAAACGCAGGCAAGGTGCGTGAGTTTGCCGCCATGTTTGCCAAGCGAGGCATCGAAGTGAAATCGCTGCTCGATTTTCCGGATGTCCCCGATGTCGAAGAAACAGGAAGCACCTTTGTCGAAAATGCTAAATTAAAAGCTGAAGCGGTATGCCAACGTTTGCAGCGGCCAGTCATCGCTGATGATTCCGGACTTGCCGTCGATGCGCTCGGGGGCCGACCGGGTGTTCATTCAGCCCGCTACGCCGGTGAAGACAAAAATGATGCACGCAACATCGCCAAACTGCTTCATGAGCTTGACGGAGTGCCGATGGAGAAACGGACCGCCCGCTTTCATTGTGCGTTGGCTGTCGCCATTCCCGGGCAGTCGACTGCCATCGTCGAGGGAACGTGTGACGGCTATATCGCCGAAGCGCCGCGCGGGGAGGGTGGTTTTGGATACGACCCTGTCTTTTATCTTCCGGAGCGTGGGAAAACGATGGCTGAGCTCACGCCAGAAGAGAAAAATGCCATCAGCCATCGAGCGAAGGCGCTGGAGAAGTTAAATGAGCAATGGGACGAGATCATGGGCGAAAAGGGGCGGACGGAATGAACGTCGTCATTGTCAGTGACAGCCACGGGCTGACTGCCGAACTCGCTCAAATTGTGTCGCGTCATCGCCATGAAGCGGATTTGTTCATTCATTGCGGTGATTCCGAGCTGCCGGCGGAAGCGGATGAGCTTGCTCCGTTTGTAGTCGTGCGCGGCAATTGTGATTGGAAAGCCGCGTTTCCCGATGAGCGGATCGAGGAGGCGGATGGCGTCCGCTTCTTTGTCACCCACGGCCATTTATACGGCGTGAAAACGTCGCTTTTACGTTTATACTACCGGGCGAAAGAAACAGAAGCCAACGTCGTTTGCTTCGGCCACTCCCACCTTGCTGGTGCTGAGCAAATCAATGGGGTGTTGTTCATCAATCCCGGCAGCATCGCCTTGCCGCGGGGAAGAAAAGAAAAAACATATGCGGTGCTGACGATTGACAAAGACCAGGCCTTTGTTCAATTTTATGATGTCACGGGTCATCCAATCCCCGGCTTGGCACAAACGTTTTCCTTCTAGGCGGACAAATGTCCGCTTTTTTTATGCATTCGTGCCCCTTCCTCCTCTCCAACTCCCCCGATTTGTTGCGAGAAGAAAAAATTTTTTTAAAATCAGCAAACCCTTGATTCTATCACATTGTAAGCGTATACAATTATTTTGACCAATCAAAATTTTCAAAAAACATTATTGACGCCAAGAAGGTTTAGGATTATTATAATTTTCAAATAAGAGGAACGACTTAAATTCATCATCAAGCCGTTCAAAGCAACCATTGACTGATCAAGGAAGAGGGGAACCGAAATGGGAGAACAATGGATTTTTTTAAACGGAGAATTTGTAACAAAAGAAAACGCAAAAATATCAGTTTATGATCATGGATTTTTGTATGGGGACGGCGTGTTTGAAGGTATTCGCGTCTATAGCGGCAACGTATTCCGCCTAGAAGAACATATAGATCGTCTGTATAACTCAGCTAAGTCCATTATGCTGAACATTCCATACACGAAAGATGAAATGATCAACCACGTGCTCGAAACCGTCCGTCGCAATGGATATCAAGATGCGTACATCCGCCTTGTCGTTTCGCGCGGGGTTGGCGATTTGGGGCTTGACCCGTATAAATGCAAATCACCGCAAGTCGTGATTATCGTTGAGCCGCTGGCGCTCTTCCCGAAACATTTATATGAAACGGGTATCGAAGTCGTGACAGTGGCAACACGTCGCAACCGCTCTGACGTGTTGAGCCCAAAAGTCAAGTCGCTCAACTATTTGAACAATGTTCTTGTGAAGATCGAGGCGCATTTGGCCAATGTTAGTGAAGCTCTTATTTTAAACGATCAAGGGTATGTAGCGGAAGGTTCCGGGGACAACATCTTCATCGTCAAAAACGGCGTCGTTTACACCCCTCCGGGATATGTCGGAGCGCTTGAAGGCATTACGCGCCAAGCGATTATCGAAATTGCTGAGGAGCTTGGCTATACGGTCAAAGAAGAGCCATTTACCCGCCATGATGTATATGTCGCTGATGAGGTGTTTTTAACCGGGACGGCGGCTGAAGTCATTTCCGTCATTAAAGTGGACGGCCGGACGATCGGCGATGGAACACCTGGTCCGCATACGAAGCGGCTTCTTGAAGAATTCCGGCGCCGCGTGATCGCGGAAGGAGTCAAAGTATATCCGACCAAAGCCAATGTCGGTTGAGAGACAATGACAACTGCATAGGGAAAAAGCGTTGATGAGGACAAGTAATCAGCGGGGCCAACATCCACAGAGAGCCGGGGGAGCTGGGAACCGGTGATGTTGCCGCTTGATGAACTCACCTCTGAGCGCCAGCCTGAACGCCAAACGGCTAGTAGGGTTGGACGGGTGGAGACGCGCGCTTCACTCGTTACGAAAATGAGCGGCTGGCTTTGGCTAGCTGCTCCTGAGGCGGCCGTAATGGCCGTGAAGAAGGGTGGTACCGCGGAAAGGAAACCTTTTCGCCCCTTTGGCTGGGTAAGGCCGGCCATGAAGGGGGAAAAGGTTTTTTATTATGGATGACAAACAACGGGGAGGATCGACGATGGCAAAGATGAAGGTGGAGGAACAAGCGAAGACGAAGGCGAGAATGAGCGGGTCGCTGATGTTGATTGAAGCGCTCAAGGCGGAAAATGTCGAAGTCATTTTCGGCTATCCGGGCGGTGCGGTGTTGCCGCTTTACGACGAGCTGTACAAAGCCGGTGTGTTTCACGTGTTGACGCGCCATGAGCAAGGCGCCATCCATGCGGCGGAAGGGTACGCGCGCATTTCCGGAAAACCTGGGGTTGTCATCGCCACTTCTGGCCCGGGAGCGACAAACATCGTCACAGGGCTGACGGATGCGATGATGGATTCGCTGCCGCTCGTTGTCTTTACCGGGCAAGTGGCGACGAACGTCATCGGTTCGGATGCGTTTCAGGAAGCAGACGTTGTCGGGATTACGATGCCGATCACAAAACATAACTACCAAGTGCGTGACATCAGCGAACTTCCGAAAATCATCAAAGAAGCGTTTCATATTGCGACGACCGGGCGGCCAGGGCCGGTGTTGATTGACATTCCAAAAGATGTGACGATCGCCGAAGGGGAATTTGACTACAACCAAGATGTCCATCTGCCAGGTTATCAACCGACGACGCAGCCAAACCATTGGCAAATCCGCCGGCTCGTCGAGGCGGTCAGCCAGTCGAAGCGGCCGGTCATTTTAGCCGGTGCCGGCGTCTTGCACGCCAACGCAGCCGATGAATTGCAGCAATATGCAGAACAACAAAACATTCCGGTCGCCCATACGCTCCTTGGCCTCGGTGGTTTCCCAGCTGATCATCCGCTTTTCCTTGGCATGGCCGGCATGCACGGCACGTATGCGGCGAATATGGCGCTGTATGAGTGCGACTTGCTTATTAACATCGGCGCCCGCTTCGATGACCGGGTCACCGGCAATTTAAAATATTTTGCACCAAAGGCGACGGTCGCTCATATTGACATCGATCCAGCGGAAATCGGCAAAAACGTACCAACGAAAATCCCGATCGTCAGCGATGCGAAGGCGGCCTTGCAAGAGCTGATTGAACAGCAAGGCAAACCGGCTGACAACGCGGCATGGCTCGCGCAGCTTAATGAATGGAAGCGGCGCTTCCCGCTTCATTACGAGCCGGAAGCCGGGGCGATCAAACCGCAAAAGCTCATTGAGATGATTTATGAGGTAACGGGCGGCGAAGCGATCGTCACGACCGATGTCGGCCAACATCAAATGTGGGCGGCGCAATATTACAAGTTTAATCGGCCGAACCGCTGGGTCACATCCGGGGGACTCGGCACAATGGGCTTCGGGCTTCCGGCGGCCATCGGTGCCCAGCTTGCTGACCGGAGTGCCACGGTCGTTTCGATCGTCGGCGACGGTGGCTTCCAAATGACATGCCAAGAGCTGTCGGTCATTCAAGAGCTGCAGCTGCCGATCAAAGTCGTCATCGTCAACAACCAGGCGCTCGGCATGGTGCGGCAATGGCAGGAACTGTTTTATGACAAACGGTACTCCCATTCACTCATTCCGAACCAGCCGGATTTCGTGAAATTAGCCGAAGCTTACGGCATGCCGGGGCTACGGGCGAAGACGGAAGCGGAAGCCGCCGAAGTATTAAAACAAGCATTTGCCATCGACGGTCCGGTGCTGCTTGACTTCCATGTCTGCGCCGACGAAAACGTCTATCCGATGGTCGCGCCCGGAAAAGGGCTTCATGAAATGGTGGGGGTGAAAGCATGCGAAGAATTATCACAATGACCGTCAACAACCGTCCAGGCGTATTAAATCGCATCACCGGGCTGTTTACGAAGCGGCATTACAACATTGAAAGCATCACCGTCGGCCATACGGAAATCGATGGGGTATCGCGGATGACGTTCGTCGTCAATGTTGATGATGAACGGATCGCTGAGCAAATTATTAAGCAGCTAAACAAGCAAATCGATGTGCTAAAAGTAAGTGACATTACTGACCAAGCCATCGTCGCACGAGAGCTGGCACTCGTAAAAGTAGCGGCCGCCCCGGCGACCCGCCAAGAAATTTATACGCTCATCGAACCGTTCCGTGCCTCGATCGTGGATGTGAGCAAAGACAGCCTCGTCATTCAAGTGACCGGCGAGCCGGAAAAAGTCGAGGCGTTAATCGAACTGCTCCGTCCGTACGGCATCAAAGAAGTCGCACGCACCGGAACGACTGCGTTTACCCGCGGGGCGCAAAAAGCGGGATCCAATCAGAAAACAGCATTCATCATTTAACAATTATTACACTAATAAAAGGAGAGGGTAATCATGGCAAAAGTTTACTATAACGGAGATGCAAACGAACAATACTTGCAAGGAAAAACAGTTGCTATCATCGGCTATGGTTCGCAAGGCCATGCCCATGCGCAAAATTTGCGTGACAGCGGTGTTCACGTCATTATCGGATTGCGGAAAGGCAGATCATGGGAACAAGCGGAACAAGACGGCTTTGATGTATATTCGGTGCGTGAAGCGTCGAAAAAAGCTGATATCGTGATGGTGCTGCTGCCAGATGAAAAGCAGCCCGCTGTTTACAAGGAAGAAATTGAACCAGAACTGAAACCGGGCAACGCGCTTGTCTTCGCCCATGGCTTTAATATTCATTTCAGCCAAATCGTCCCGCCGGAGCACGTTGACGTCTTTTTAGTCGCACCAAAAGGCCCAGGCCACCTCGTGCGTCGCACATACGTCGAAGGGGCGGGCGTACCAGCACTCATCGCCGTCTACCAAGATGTGACCGGCCATGCCAAGGAAACGGCGCTCGCCTATGCCAAAGCGATCGGTGCCGCTCGGGCTGGAGTGCTTGAGACAACGTTCAAAGAAGAAACAGAAACTGACTTATTCGGCGAACAGGCGGTACTTTGCGGCGGATTGACGGCACTCATTAAAGCCGGATTTGAAACGCTTGTTGAAGCTGGATATCAGCCGGAAGTCGCGTATTTCGAATGTTTGCATGAGATGAAGCTCATCGTCGATCTCCTTTATGAGGGCGGACTGTCGTGGATGCGCTACTCGATTTCTGATACGGCACAATGGGGTGACTTTACATCCGGACCGCGTGTCATTAACGAAGCAGTAAAAGCAGAAATGAAAAACATCTTGCATGACATTCAAACCGGCAAATTTGCAAAAGGCTGGATTTTAGAAAATCAGGCGAATCGTCCAGAATTCAACGCCATCAACCAGCGCGAAAATGAGCATTTGATCGAGGTCGTCGGACGCGAATTGCGGAGCATGATGCCGTTTGTGAAGGCAAAACAAAAAGAGGTGGTGGTGCCAGGTGCGAAAAATTAAGTTTTTTGATACGACCTTGCGCGACGGGGAACAATCGGCTGGTGTCAACTTGAACTTGCAAGAAAAATTGGAGATCGCCCGCCAGCTCGAGCGTCTGCAAGTCGACATTATCGAGGCGGGCTTCCCCGCCTCGTCCAAAGGCGATTTTGAAGCAGTCAAACAAATCGCTGAGACGGTGAGAACATGTTCGGTCACCGGGCTGTCGCGCTCGGTCCGAAGTGATATTGACGCAGCGTGGGAGGCATTAAAAGGCGGCGCTGAACCGCGGTTGCATCTGTTCATCGCCACTTCGCCGATCCATATGGTGCACAAGTTGCGGATGACTCCGGAGCAAGTGATTGAAGCGGCGGTGGAAGCGGTGAAATATGCCAAACGCTTCTTCCCGATCGTTCAATGGTCGGCAGAAGATGCATGTCGGAGCGAGCTTCCGTTTTTAGCCAAAATCGTGACCGAAGTGATCAAGGCCGGCGCTTCAGTGATCAATATCCCGGATACGGTCGGCTATATTACACCAAAAGAGTATGGGGAGATCTTCCTCTATTTACGAAATAATGTTCCGAATATTGAAAACATTTCTTTGTCCGCCCATTGTCATGACGACTTAGGCATGGCGGTCATCAACTCACTGTCGGCCATCGAACATGGGGCGACGCAAGTTGAATGCACGATCAACGGCATCGGTGAGCGGGCCGGCAACGCGGCGCTTGAGGAGATTGCCGTCGCCCTTCACATTCGCAAAGACTATTACCAAGTGGAAACGCGTCTCAATTTGCAAGAAATTAAGCGCACGAGCAATCTAGTCAGCAAGCTGACCGGCATGGTCGTTCCGCCGAACAAAGCAGTTGTCGGCAAAAATGCTTTTGCTCACGAATCAGGCATCCATCAAGACGGCGTTTTAAAAGAAAAAACGACGTATGAAATCATCTCGCCAGAGCTCGTCGGTGTGTCGTCGAATTCGATGGTACTTGGCAAACATTCCGGGCGCCATGCGCTCCGCAACCGGGTCGAAGAGCTCGGCTATACGCTATCAGAGGAAGAGATCAACCAGCTGTTCGTCCGCTTTAAAGAGTTGGCAGACAAAAAGAAAGATGTTACGGACGACGATTTGATCGCTTTAATTTTCGAAGAGAAGTTCGACCATTTCAAAGACTTCTACCAATTGTCATCGATTCAAGTGCAATACGGGACAAATCAAATCCCGACAGCAGTTGTTGTACTGAAAGATGGGAAAGGAAACACCATTCAAGAAGCAGCGACTGGAGCTGGCAGCGTCGAGGCGTTGTACAACACATTGGAGCGCTGTTTCCAAACGGCGGTGACGCTGTTAGATTACCGGATTGAATCGGTCGGAGGCGGCCGTGATGCGCTAGCACAAGTGTTTGTCAAAGTGCGCGTCAACGATGTGGAAACGAGCGGCCGCGGAACGGCGCAAGATGTGTTGGAAGCTTCAGCTAAAGCGTACATTAACGCGATGAACCGCATGTTTATGATCGAAGCGATGCGTGCTGAAAACGAAAAAGTGACAACACCATAAAACGGGGGGATCGAGCATGGGAAACTATCGGATTGCCGTCTTGCCGGGAGATGGTATCGGCAAAGAAGTGACGTCTGGAGCGGTGGAAGTATTAAAAGCGGTCGGAATCCGGTTTGGCCACGAGTTTACATTCGAATACGGGTTGATTGGCGGAGCGGCGATCGATGAAGTAGGGACGCCGCTTCCAGAAGAAACGCTTCGCCTTTGCCAACAAAGCGATGCTGTCTTGCTTGGGGCGGTCGGCGGTCCGAAGTGGGACCAAAATCCTCCGCACTTGCGCCCGGAAAAAGGGTTGCTTGCTATCCGTCAACAGCTTGGGCTGTACGCGAACTTGCGGCCGGTCGTCTGCTATGACAGTTTGGATTCCGCTTCGCCGTTAAAATCCGATCTCGTGCAAGGGGTAGATTTTATCATCGTTCGTGAATTGACCGGCGGCATTTACTTCGGCCAACCGAGCGGCCGCGTTGTTGAAAATGGGGAAGAAAAAGCCGTTGACACACTCTTATATAAAAAGGAAGAGATTGAACGGATTGTGCGCATGGCGTTTACGCTGGCACGTGGGCGGAAGAAAAAAGTGACATCGGTCGATAAGGCGAACGTGCTCTCCTCAAGCCGTTTATGGCGGGAAGTGGCCGAAGAGGTGGCTAAACAATTCCCGGATGTAGAGCTTGAACATATGCTGGTCGACAATGCAGCGATGCAACTGATCCGCGCGCCTAAGCAGTTTGACGTGATCGTCACTGAAAATATGTTTGGCGACATTTTAAGCGATGAAGCATCGATGTTGTCCGGCTCGCTCGGGATGTTGCCATCAGCTAGCTTGTCGGCTTCCGGACCGAGCTTGTATGAGCCGGTGCACGGTTCGGCGCCCGATATCGCTGGCATGCGAAAGGCGAATCCGATTGCTGCTATTTTGTCGGCTGCCATGATGCTTCGCCTGTCGTTTGGGCTCACCGCCGAGGCGGAAGCGATCGAGCATGCGGTGCAGCAGGCGCTCACTGCGGGCTTGCGAACGGCTGATCTAGCGCAAAGCAACGGTCGTGTCGTATCGACAGATGAAATGATCGAGGAAATCAAAACAGCTGTACTGGACTATACAGCGATCGCGCAAATCATGACCGTTTATGCATGAGACGAGCGAGGTGAAGGCAATGAAACCAAAAACGATCATCGAGAAAATATGGGAAAACCATGTCGTTTATCGAGAAGAAGGAAAGCCGGATTTGCTGTATATCGATTTGCATTTAGTGCATGAAGTGACATCGCCGCAGGCATTTGAAGGGCTGCGCCAAAACGGGCGCAAAGTTCGGCGTCCAGATTTGACGTTTGCGACGATGGACCATAACGTGCCGACTGTCAACCGGTTTGTCATTACTGATGAAGTGGCACGCAACCAAATCGCTGCGCTTGAGCGCAACTGCCGCGAGTTTGGCATCCCGCTTGCTGACTTGCACAGCGAAGAACAAGGAATCGTTCATGTGATTGGTCCGGAACTTGGCTTGACTCAGCCAGGAAAAACGATCGTCTGCGGCGACAGTCATACATCGACGCACGGAGCGTTTGGCGCCTTGGCGTTTGGCATCGGAACAAGTGAAGTCGAGCACGTATTGGCGACACAAACGCTTTGGCAGCATAAACCGAAAACGTTGCAAATCCGCATCAACGGCCAGCTCGGCAAAGGAGTGACGGCGAAAGACGTCATTTTGGCTATCATTGGCCGCTACGGCGTCGGCGTCGGCACCGGTTATATTATCGAGTTTACCGGTGAGGCGATCCGTCGGATGTCGATGGAAGAGCGGATGACGATTTGCAACATGTCGATCGAAGCCGGGGCGCGCGCCGGCCTCATCAGTCCGGATGAAACGACATTTGCCTATTTGCGAGGACGCAAATATGCACCAAAAGGAGAGGAGTTTGACCAAGCGGTTGAACGGTGGCGTGCGCTTGCCAGCGACGAAGGGGCCGAGTATGACAAAACGATCGAAATTGACGCCTCAACCATTGCCCCGATGGTAACGTGGGGCACGAACCCATCGATGAGCACATCGGTTGATGGAACGGTGCCCGACCCGGAACAGTTTGAAAGCGAAACAGAGCGAAACGCGGTGCGCCGGGCGCTTGAGTATATGGGGCTGAAGCCGGGCATGTCGATTACCGAAATTCCGGTGCAGCATGTATTTATCGGTTCCTGTACGAACTCACGCATCAGCGATTTGCGCGAAGCGGCGAAAATCGTCAAGGGCCAAAAAGTAGCTCCTGGTGTCAGAGCGCTTGTTGTACCCGGGTCGCAGCAAGTAAAAAAACAGGCTGAAGAAGAAGGACTCGCGCAAATTTTCCTTGATGCCGGCTTTGAATGGCGCGATGCTGGCTGCAGCGCCTGTTTGGGCATGAACCCGGACATCATTCCGGAAGGCGAGCATTGTGCGTCGACGTCGAACCGCAACTTTGAAGGGCGTCAAGGAAAAGGAGCGCGCACCCATCTTGTCAGCCCGGCGATGGCTGCTGCCGCTGCCATTTACGGCCGCTTTGTCGATGTGCGTCAGCTCGAAGCTGAACCGGTCCGGTAAGGGATGCTTCTTGAATCCGCAGCATCCCACCTTAGGGCCATCCGCTTTTGGAACGGTGACTGATACATCTGATGGAAGGGGAGAGACGATGAAGCCGTTTACGATTCACCGCGGAAAAACTGCTGGCATCGACCGGGTGAACATCGATACCGACCAAATCATTCCGAAACAGTTTTTAAAACGGATCGAGCGTACCGGATTTGGCCAATTTCTGTTTTACGACTGGCGCTATTTAAGCGATGGTACGCCGAATCCGGAGTTTGAGCTCAACCGTCCGGAAAATGAAGGGGCAACGATTTTGGTCGCCGGTGACAATTTTGGCTGTGGTTCATCGCGCGAACATGCCCCGTGGGCGCTTCAGGATTATGGATTTCGTGCGATCATTGCTCCTTCATTTGCCGATATCTTTTACAATAACTGCTTAAAAAACGGACTGCTGCCCATTCGGCTTGATCAGGAAGATGTCCGCTATTTATTACAACAGAGCGAGCGTGCTGACTACGAGCTGACCGTTTCGCTTGAAGAACAGCGGGTGTTTGATGACGAAGGGTTTTCACGCCCGTTTGACATCGACCCGTACCGGAAGAAGTTGCTCTTAAAAGGCTGGGACGAAATTGATTTAACGTTTGTATATGAATCGCATATTGCTGCCTACGAGCAAAAACATTGTCCGCGGCCGTAAGCGCTTGGCGTTCGGAACGGCAATGTAAGGCGAACTGAGGGTGTCCTAAAAGAAAAGGGACACCCTTTTTCATCACTGTATACATGCGCTGAATCGTTCTTTTAGAGCTGGTGACGGAGCAAAAAAGGCGTTTCGCTCATTGAGAGAGAAAAATGATGGATGGAAGGAGTAATGGTTTTTGTCAGTTTTTTTAGGCTATAGCTTCCCTCTTTTGAAGACAGTCGTCCCTTTCAGTCAGTCCCCGTTTTTGACCCAACAGTAGAGGGATGAGTGGGCTGTCATGATGTTGCTGCGGCTTGTTTCGCCAGGGAAAACTTGCTACACTTGTGGTAAATGCAAATAGGAGCAGGCAAAGATGGGGAACGGAAAAAAAGGAAAAATCATTATGTTTCCACAAACGAAAGAACGGCTGATCGAAGCGGCGTTCACAGCACTCGAGGCGAAGCAGTACAAGGAAGCACTCCGTTTTTTGCGTGCCGCCGAACAGCTTGGTGACGGCAGCTTTCCGATCCGGCTCGGGCTTGCGGTTTGCTGCTACGAGCTGGGAGATTACGATGAGGCGGAATGGCGCCTGGCCGCATTGCTTGATGAACAACCGAACAATGGCGAACTGTTGCAAATGTATGTTGCCCTGCTGTTACAGACGAACCGATATCGGGAGGCGGAAACGTTCATCCGCTCCGCTTTGCGTCGCCAGACACTGCCAGTTTCATTGCGTGAACAGCTTCGCCAGCTGCTCCGATTCAGTGAAAAAATGAACGTCCGCCCATTGCCGCCCGCGGAATGGAAGCGGGTGAAACGGTTGCTTGAATCGGAGGATATCGCCGAGCAAATGCAGCTCATTAAACAGCTGGAAAAAGAAGATATCGCTCCAGTACTGTCACTGTTGAGTCAATATTTAAGTGAACCGAAAAAAAGCCCGATAGCAAAAACGATGTTGCTTCGGCTTCTGACGGTGAAACAGATTGATGAGACAGTGACGGTTGAGAAGTTTGGCCAGCGTATCGATGTCGTCCCATCTGCATTAAACGAACAAGCGGAAACGGAATTCGCTTCAACGCTGTTGCGCCTGCTTGAGCAGCGACTTACGGCGGAGAGCCCGAGCTTGTATGAAACGGCGGCGGAAATATGGCTTCGCTATGCGTACATCTTGTATCCGTTCCCGCCAGAGCCGGCCGATGCCGACGTATGGCTTGCTGCCCTTCATTGGATGGCAAGCCGACTTCAAGGTATGGACGCTGATATGAGTATGTTGGCTGCCCGCTACGGTGTAGCGGTGGAGGAGATGGCGAAGCTTTGCAAAAAGTTGAACGAAATAGAGAAACTTTCCTACCTCTAATGGATGGTTCTGTATTGAAACATAGCTTTTGTATGTTATAATATAATGGCTGTGCTATGTATCTGTTTTCGCATACTTGGCTACATAATATGGACATAATAAAAGGATAATGGACAAGCAGATTGCGCCATGATCCTAGCAATGATTTTAGGTGGAGGGAACAGTATGTCAGTCAAATGGGAAAAGCTTGAAGGCAACGAAGGCGTATTGACCGTTGAGGTCGACGCTGAACAAGTGAACAAAGGCTTGGACGCCGCATTCAAAAAAGTGGTGAAAAACGTCTCGCTTCCGGGCTTCCGTAAAGGGAAAGTACCGCGCGTCTTGTTTGAAAAACGCTTTGGCGTTGAAGCGCTCTATCAAGATGCGCTCGACATTTTGCTGCCGGAAGCGTATGCGAAAGCGGTCGAAGAAGCAGGCATTGAGCCGGTATCGATGCCGGAAATCGACATTGAGCAAATGGAAAAAGGCAAAAGCTTAATTTTTAAAGCGAAAGTCACTGTTAAACCGGAAGTAAAACTCGGTCAATACAAAGGACTTGAGGTTGAAAAAATCGATACGACGGTAACGGATGAAGATGTCGAAAATGAGCTGAAGCGCCTGCAAGAAAACTATGCTGAACTGGTCGTCAAAGAAGAAGGGACAGTGGAAAACGGTGATACGGCCGTCATCGACTTTGAAGGATTTGTCGACGGCGAACCGTTTGAAGGTGGCAAAGCAGAAAACTATTCGCTCGAAATCGGCTCCGGAACGTTCATTCCTGGGTTTGAAGATCAGCTTGTCGGCATGAAAGCGGGAGAAGAAAAAGAAATTCAAGTCACCTTCCCGGAAGAGTATCATGCTGAACAACTGGCGGGCAAACCGGCGACGTTCAAAGTGAAAGTACACGAAGTGAAAGCGAAACAACTGCCGGCGCTTGACGATGAATTCGCAAAAGATGTCGATGAAGAAGTCGAAACGCTTGACGAACTGAAGTCGAAAATCCGCACTCGTTTAGAAGAAGCGAAGAAGAACGAGGCAGAAGCGGCCGTTCGCAACGCAGTTGTTGAGAAAGCAGCGGCCAACGCGGAAATCGATATTCCGGCTGTCATGGTGCAAAATGAGACTGACCGGATGCTTCGCGAATTTGACCAACGTCTGCAAATGCAAGGAATGAACTTGCAGTTGTACTATCAATTCTCCGGCCAGGACGAAGCAGCGTTGCGTGAACAAATGAAAGAAGATGCTGAAAAGCGGGTGCGCGCAGCACTGACGCTTGAAGCGATCGCCAAAGCAGAAAATATCGACGTGACTGACGAAGAAGTGAATGAAGAGCTCGAAAAAATGGCTGCATCCTACAACTTGAGCGTTGACAAGTTAAAAGAGCTGATCGGCAACCTCGACGGCGTCAAAGAAGATTTAAAATGGCGAAAAACGGTCGATTTTCTTGTAGAGCACAGCACGGTTGCGGCATAATAATGAAGTAGGGAAGGAACAAGGCGCGAAACGTTCGTGCCTTGTTCTTTATCTCATCAATGGCGATTGGAGGATGAGTTTTCAAACTTTTCTAACACATTTTAGTTTTTTCATTCGCTTTTTCGGGAACACTTATGGTAAAATAGCGAATACATACGTTTTTGCAACGAAGGATGGCGACACACGATACATAACGCAGGCGTGATTCCGTTAACAAGGGGTGAATAACATGTTTAAATTTAACGATGAAAAAGGGCAGTTGAAATGTTCGTTTTGTGGCAAAACACAAGACCAAGTGCGCAAGTTGGTCGCTGGGCCGGGTGTGTACATTTGCGATGAGTGCATCGAGCTATGCACGGAGATCGTCGAAGAAGAGCTTGGCAATGAGGAAGAGTTCGAGTTTAAAGATGTGCCAAAGCCGGTGGAAATCCGTGAAATTCTAGATGAATACGTCATCGGCCAGGACGAGGCGAAAAAATCGCTTGCCGTTGCCGTTTATAATCATTATAAACGGATTAACTCCGGCAGCAAAATTGACGATGTAGAGCTGTCGAAAAGCAACATTTTGATGATCGGGCCGACTGGAAGCGGGAAAACGCTCTTGGCGCAAACATTGGCACGCATTTTAAACGTACCGTTTGCCATTGCTGATGCGACATCGCTCACGGAAGCGGGCTATGTTGGCGAGGACGTCGAAAACATTTTGCTGAAGCTTATTCAAGCGGCTGACTACGACGTCGAACGGGCAGAAAAAGGCATTATTTACATCGACGAAATCGATAAAATTGCCCGCAAGTCGGAAAACCCTTCCATTACCCGCGATGTTTCGGGTGAAGGGGTGCAGCAGGCCCTGTTGAAAATTTTGGAAGGCACGATCGCCAGCGTTCCGCCGCAGGGTGGCCGCAAACATCCGCATCAAGAGTTTATTCAAATTGATACGACGAACATTTTGTTTATTTGCGGCGGGGCGTTTGACGGAATTGAGCCGATCATCAAGCGCCGCCTCGGCAAAAAAGTGATCGGGTTTGGTGCTGAAATGAACCAAGCTGACGTTGATGAGAAAAACTTGCTGTCGAAAGTGTTGCCGGAAGACTTGCTCAAGTTTGGTCTCATTCCGGAGTTCATCGGCCGCCTGCCGGTCATTACTACGCTTGAACCGCTCGATGAACAAGCGTTGATTGATATTTTGACGAAGCCGAAAAACGCCATTGTGAAGCAATACAAAAAAATGCTCGAGCTTGACGGCGTTGAGCTTGAGTTTGAAGAAGCCGCACTCCGTGAAATCGCGAAAAAAGCAATTGAACGGAAAACGGGAGCGCGCGGTCTCCGTTCGATCATCGAAGGCATTATGCTCGATGTCATGTTTGAGCTTCCGTCGCGCGAAGATGTGCAAAAATGTATCATTACTGTCGATACCGTGTGCGGCAAAAAACCACCGAAACTCATTCGCCATGACGGCACGGTGGTCGAGCACGAACGGAAAACGTCCGCTTAATGAGGGAAACCGCCTTTTACGGCGGTTTCTTTTTTGTTGCATGCCCTAGGCGCCAGTCGGCGCTTTTTTTGTTTATTCCCGCCAATTCGCGGAGATACTATTATACTACATACTACTTGAAGGCAGGAGGATATCGGGGCATGAATTGGACGAATATCGTGCTTGTAATTCAGTTGTTTTTTGGGGTCGTCATCGGCCTTTATTTTTGGAATTTGTTAAAAGGACAGCGTGTGCAAAAAGTATCGATTGATAAAGAATCGCGCAAAGAGATGGAGCAGCTCCGCAAGCTGCGCTCTATTTCACTCACTGAGCCGCTTGCCGAAAAAGTACGCCCGAAAAGTTTTGACGATATCGTAGGTCAGGAAGACGGCATCAAGGCATTGAAAGCAGCACTGTGCGGGCCGAACCCGCAACATGTCATCATTTATGGACCACCTGGCGTCGGCAAAACAGCCGCAGCCCGGTTGGTACTTGAAGAAGCGAAGAAAAATCCGCTCTCCCCGTTTAAGAAAAATGCTGTATTTGTTGAGCTCGATGCGACGACGGCGCGCTTTGACGAGCGCGGCATCGCCGATCCGCTCATTGGCTCGGTGCATGACCCGATTTACCAAGGGGCCGGGGCGATGGGACAAGCCGGTATCCCCCAGCCGAAACAAGGGGCGGTGACGAACGCTCATGGCGGCGTTTTGTTTATTGATGAAATTGGCGAACTCCATCCCATCCAAATGAACAAGCTGCTCAAAGTGCTTGAGGATCGGAAAGTGTTTTTTGAAAGCGCCTATTACAGCAAAGAAAACCCACAAATTCCAAGCCATATCCATGACATTTTCCAAAACGGGCTGCCGGCCGATTTTCGCCTTGTCGGTGCAACGACACGAACGCCAAACGAGATTCCTCCGGCCATTCGTTCCCGTTGTTTAGAAGTGTTTTTCCGCGAATTGGATCAAGACGAAATCGCCTTGATCGCCAAAAAAGCAGCGGAAAAAATCCGCTTGAATGTTTCCGAAAGCGGCATTTGTCTCCTTGCCGCTTATGCGCGCAACGGTCGGGAAGCGGTGAACATGATGCAAATTGCGGCCGGGCTTGCCATTACGGAAAACCGGGAGAAAATTTTGGATAAAGATATTGAATGGGTCATTCACTCAAGCCAAATGGCTCCGCGCTATGAAAAGAAAATTGGATCCGCTCCGGCAGTCGGTGTTGTCAATGGGCTGGCGGTATACGGACCGAACACCGGCGCGCTTCTCGAAATTGAAGTGACTGCCTTGCCAGCGAAAGGAAAAGGATCAATCAATGTGACCGGCATTGTCGAGGAAGAAAGCATTGGTAGTCCGGAAAAATCGGTGCGCCGCAAAAGTATGGCGCGCGGCTCGGCGGAAAACGTGATTACCGTGCTTCGTGCGATGGGGGTACCGGCGGACCGTTACGATATTCACGTCAATTTTCCAGGCGGTGTGCCAGTCGACGGTCCTTCAGCCGGGGTGGCGATCGCGGTTGGGATTTATTCGGCCATTTATCAGCTGCCGGTCGATCATACCGTCGCAATGACTGGAGAAATTAGCATCCACGGCTACGTCAAACCGGTCGGCGGCGTGTTTGCTAAAATTAAAGCGGCCAAGCAAGCCGGAGCGAAAAAAGTCATTATTCCGATTGAAAACATGCAATCGCTGTTGCGGGAAGTGAGCGGTATTCAAATTATCGCTGTCCGCCGCCTTGAAGAAGCGCTCATCCACGTGTTCGGTGAAGAAACACTCCGTCGAGGCACTGCATTTTTGCCGGCTGCTGCCGCCGATCGTTCAGGGAAAAAGCTCGTGTAACAAAGGGGGAGCGATGGTAAAGAGGAGCGCAGCCGCCCGTTTTTGCCGCTGTGGAATATACCGTTTCGTGTACGGCTCGCTGCATTGTGCGGCCGACTATGAGACAGATCAACGGTTTTACCAGTTGTCAGTGTACGGCTTCGGCGCAAGCGGATGATCGCCGGAGTCGATTTTTCTTTGTCTGCAAATAAGATGCCGTTCTCTTTGGTATTCATCAAATTTTACAAATCTGGCTGTCGTACTATACAATAAACGAATAGAAGCGAGATATGGAGGTGTTCGGCGTGAACGGAAAGAAAAAGGAGACGATCGTTCCGCTTTTGCCGCTGCGGGGGTTGCTTGTGTTTCCGACGATGGTACTCCATTTGGACGTCGGGCGCGAGAAATCGGTGAAAGCACTCGAACAGGCGATGGTCGAGGATCATATCATTTTGCTGACATCGCAAAAAGATGTCGCCATCGACGAACCGGACATGGACGACTTATATAAAATGGGGACGATTGCGCGCGTTAAGCAGTTGTTGAAATTGCCGAACGGCACGTTCCGTGTGCTTGTCGAAGGCATTGCCCGGGCGCTCATCACCGAAGTCGTCAGCGAGGAGCCGTATTTTTCCGTCAAGGTGGAAAAATTCGCCGATCGGGCATCGAAAGACTTGGAAGATGAGGCGCTCAAGCGGACGATGCTCGAATATTTTGAGCAATACATAAATTTATCCAAGCGGCTGTCGGCGGACATTTATGCCTCGATTGTCGACATTGATGAGCCGGGGCGGATGGCCGATATTATCGCTTCGCATTTGCCGCTTAAGCTCGAAGAAAAACAGCGTATTTTAGAAACGATCGATGTGAAAGAACGGCTGAATAAAATTATTCAAATTTTGCACAACGAGAAAGAAGTGCTTCAGCTCGAGAAAAAAATTAGCGCTCGCGTCAAACAGTCAATGGAGCGGACGCAAAAAGAGTATTATTTGCGCGAGCAAATGAAAGCCATTCAAAAAGAGCTCGGTGAAAAGGAAGGAAAAACGGGTGAAGTCGAGGCGCTCAAAGAGAAAATCGAGGCAGCCGGCATGCCAGAACATGTGAAAGAGACGGCCCTCAAGGAGCTCGACCGCTATGAAAAAATTCCGGCAACATCAGCGGAAAGTGCGGTCATCCGCAACTACTTAGACTGGCTCATTGCTTTGCCATGGTCAAAAGAAACGAAAGACATCCACGATATTAAACGCGCGGAAACGATTTTAAACGAGGAGCATTACGGGCTTGATAAGGTGAAAGAGCGGGTGCTTGAATTTTTGTCCGTGCAGCAGTTGACCCAATCGTTAAAAGGACCGATTCTTTGCCTTGCCGGACCGCCGGGGGTCGGAAAAACATCGCTTGCCCGCTCGATTGCCAAAGCACTCGGCCGTCGTTTCGTTCGCATGTCGCTTGGCGGCGTGCGCGACGAATCGGAAATTCGCGGCCATCGTCGCACGTACGTTGGAGCGATGCCGGGTCGCATCATTCAAGGCATGAAAAAAGCAGGCACGATCAATCCGGTCTTTTTGCTTGATGAGATCGACAAAATGTCAAGCGATTTCCGTGGCGACCCATCCGCGGCTATGCTTGAGGTGCTCGATCCGGAACAAAACCATACGTTCAGCGATCATTATATCGAAGAGCCGTACGATTTATCGAAAGTAATGTTTATCGCTACCGCTAACAATTTGGCGACGATTCCGCAGCCGTTGTTGGACCGGATGGAAATCATTCACATTCCAGGCTATACAGAGGTCGAAAAGCTGCATATCGCCAAACGGCATTTGCTGCCGAAGCAGCTGGCGGAGCATGGATTGAAAAAGGCAGCGCTCCAGGTTCGGGATGATGCGATGTTGGATATCATCCGTCATTATACGCGCGAAGCCGGCGTTCGGGAGCTTGAACGGCAACTTGCCGCCATTTGCCGGAAAGCGGCTCGCCTCATCGTCTCTGGGGAGAAAAAGCGGGTTGTGGTTACACAAAATAATATCGAAGAATTTTTAGGGAAACGAAAATACCGCTATGGTCAGGCGGAGGCAGAAGATCAAATTGGGGTAGCCACCGGTCTTGCGTATACCGCGTTTGGCGGTGATACGCTCGCCATCGAAGTGTCGCTTGCGAAAGGCAACGGCAAACTCGTCTTGACCGGAAAACTCGGCGATGTAATGAAAGAGTCGGCACAAGCGGCGTTCAGCTATGTGCGTTCACGCGCCGAGGAGCTCGGCATTGACCCGAAATTTCATGAAACGTACGATATCCATATTCACGTTCCAGAAGGAGCGGTGCCAAAAGACGGACCGTCTGCTGGTATTACGATCGCGACTGCGCTCATTTCCGCTTTAACAGGTAAGCCGGTCAGCCGGTTTGTCGGTATGACCGGGGAAATTACGCTGCGTGGCCGTGTGCTCCCGATCGGCGGCTTAAAAGAGAAAACGCTAAGCGCCCACCGCGCCGGACTGAAAACGGTCATTTTACCGAAAGATAATGAAAAAGATTTGGCCGACATTCCGGATACAGTAAAGCGCGACTTGCGCTTTGTGCTCGTCTCCCATCTCGATGAGGTGCTGCCACATGCGTTGGTGGGGTGGGAACGATGAACATCACAAAAGCAGAGCTCGTCATCAGTGCTGTCAAACCCGAGCAATATCCGGATAGTGGGCGGCCGGAAGTGGCGCTTGCTGGTCGCTCAAACGTCGGCAAATCGTCATTTATCAACAAAATGATCAATCGGAAGAACTTGGCGCGCACCTCATCAAAGCCAGGGAAAACGCAGACGTTGAACTTTTATTTGATTAACGATTCGTTTTACTTTGTAGACGTGCCTGGCTATGGTTTTGCCCGCGTGTCGAAGCAGGAGCGGCAAAAATGGGGAAAAATGATGGAGACGTATTTCACGACGCGCGAGACGCTCAAAGCGGCGCTGTTGCTTGTCGATTTGCGCCACCCGCCAACCAAAGACGATGTCATGATGTATGAGTTTTTCAAACATTACGAGATTCCTGTGATCGTCATTGCGACGAAAGCGGATAAAGTCCCGCGTGGCAAGCAGCAAAAGCATGCGAAAATCGCACGCGAAACGTTGCGTCTGGCAGCCGGTGACTCCCTCATTTTGTTTTCCTCCGAGACCGGGCAAGGAAAAGAGGAAGCGTGGGCGGCGCTCTTGCCGTTTTTGACCGAGTGATAAAAAAGTGTTCTCATATTTGGTGATGAAAAAGGTGTCTCGATCCTTCGAGACACCTTTTGTTCACCTCCAACTACCTCCGTTTGGCCCATAATACGTAAATGCCGATGGCGATGAGTCCGAGCGGCCAAAACTTCCAGATGGAAGAAAGGCCGGTTTGGACGAGATGGAACAGCGGCTGGCCGCGGTCGGAAAACGACAGCACAATAGCAAGAAGCAAAAAAAATGCGCCGAAGCCGGCTCCGCTTTTTTGCTTGCGACTGCTGGCGAAAAAAGAGAGTGCAATGATGAAAAAAAAGATGTTTGTGCCATGGGGCCAAGACGGAAAGGCACTGGCAAGCAAAAGCTCAACACCGAAGCCGAGCAAAAGAAAGCCCGGGAAAACATAATGGTACTCGCGCGCCGAATACGCCTGCCCAAGCAAGGCGGCGCCGCAAATGGCGAGCAAAGCCGGCCATCCTTGAAGGAAGCGGAGCAATGGAATGGCTAACTGTCCGGCAAGAAAATATAATCCGAGGCCGATGAACAATATGCCGGAGAAAGCAGCTCTGTTTTTCACGATCGTGCCCCCCGTTTCCCATTTAGACATGTTTATGATAGAATGTTCACTGTATACAGTTTAACATAGCTCGTGAGGGATGTTCACAATTTTTTCAAATCGGAATGATAGACGTTTATGGTATAATAGTGGAAGGGATTGGGCTAAGAAGGGGGGATTGCACCGTGCAGATCATCGTAGTTGGCGTCAATTATAAAACTGCCCCTGTAGAAATTCGTGAAAAGTTGGCGTTTGGTGAGGCAGAGCTCGGCGAGGCGATGAAACAGCTCGCCAAGCAAAAAAGCATCCTCGAAAACGTCATCGTTTCCACATGCAATCGGACGGAAATTTACGCGGTCGTCGATCAACTGCATACCGGCCGTTACTATATAAAAGCATTTTTAGCCGAATGGTTTGACATCGAAGCGGAGGCGATCGCCCCGTATTTGCGCGTGCTCGAAGGGGAAGCGGCCGCGGGGCATTTGTTCCGCGTAGCAGCCGGCCTTGACTCCATGGTGCTTGGAGAAACGCAAATTTTAGGACAAGTGAAAGGGAGCTATTTGCTCGCTCAAGAGATTGGAACGAGCGGCACGATTTTGAACCACCTGTTTAAACAGGCAGTGACGTTTGCCAAACGCGCCCATTCGGAAACCGGGATCGGTGCGCATGCCGTGTCGGTCAGTTATGCAGCTGTCGAGTTGGCGAAGAAAATTTTCGGCCATCTCAACGGCAAGCATGTTTTGATTATCGGTGCCGGCAAAATGGGGACGTTGGCGGCGCAAAACTTGTACGGCAACGGTGTCGGTAAAGTGACCGTCGTCAACCGGACGCTTGAAAAAGCGAAGCAGCTCGCGGCGCAGTTTGACGGTGAGGCGAAGTCGCTTGGCGAATTGTCATGTGCGCTGCTTGAAGCGGATATCGTCATCAGCTCGACGGGAGCGAAAGGCTACATGTTAACGAAAGAGGAGATGGCTCCGCTTGAGAAAATGCGTAAAGGCCGCCCGTTGTTTATGGTCGATATTGCCGTGCCGCGCGATTTAGACCCGGCGCTCGCTGAACTAGAGACGGTCTTTTTGTACGACATTGATGACTTGCAAGACGTCGTCGCAGCGAATTTGGCGGAACGGCAAAAAGCTGCCGCCCTCATTGAGGAGATGATTGAAGGGGAGCTAGTGGCGTTTGGCCAATGGTTGCAGACGCTCGGCGTTGTGCCAGTCATCGCGGCGCTGCGGGAAAAAGCGCTCGCCATTCAGGCGGAAACGATGAAAAGCTTGGAGCGAAAGTTGCCGCATTTGTCGGAGCGCGATCGGAAAGTGTTGAACAAACATACGAAAAGCATTATTAACCAGCTGCTCCGCGACCCGATTTTGCAGGTGAAGGAACTTGCCGCTGGTCCGAACGCTGACGAAGCGCTTCAGCTGTTTATGAAAATTTTTAATATCGAAGATGCAGTCAAAGCAGAGCAACGGAGCGCGCAGCGAGCAGAAGTGCAGTTGAGGGATGAACAGCAAGCGGAAGCGGTTCGCGCCGCCCGCCCATCATGGCAGCTGTAAGGTGGGATAGATGGTGGCGTTGTATGAACTGTCTATTTTGCTCTACATTGCTTCGATTCTTTTCTATTTTATCGATTTTTTGCAGCAAAACCGGAAGGCGAATGAAACCGCCTTCTGGTTGCTTTCTGTCGTTTGGCTGTTGCAAACATTGACATTCGCCTTCCGCATCATGGAAACAAAGCGCTTTCCGATTTTAACGATGTCGGAAGGGCTTTATTTTTACGCCTGGCTGCTTATCACGCTGTCGCTTGTCATCAACCGGCTGTTGCGTGTTGATTTTATCGTCTTTTTTACGAACGTACTCGCTTTTTTTATTTTGGCCATTCATACGTTCGTGCCGTCCTCGCAATCGCCGGCTGTCGCCAAACGGCTTGTCTCCGAACTGCTGGTCATCCATATTACCCTTTCCTTCGGGGCATATGCAGCGTTTACACTGTCATTTCTTTTCTCGGTGCTTTACATGTTGCAATACAGTCTGTTGAAAAAGAAAAAGTGGAACGCTCGTCTTTGGCGGATGGCTGATTTGTCGAAGCTCGATTTTTCGTCGTATGTTTTAAATTTGCTCGGTTTGCCTATGTTGTTATTAGGGCTTATTCTCGGTATGATTTGGGCGTATATTCAAATCGATTATTTCCATTGGTATGACGCGAAAGTGCTTGGATCATTTGTCGTTCTTCTCGTTTATGGCGTCTATTTTTACAAACGGATCGTCCGACAGGTGCAAGGGAAGACGATCGCGCTATGGAATATCGGTTCATTTTTATTTTTGCTTATCAACTTTTTCTTGTTTGGCAGTTTGTCAGAATTCCATTTTTGGTATGCGTAATTGAGGAGGAGCGAAATGCGAAACATCGTCGTTGGCTCGCGGCGCAGCAAGCTTGCTTTGACTCAGACGAACTGGGTCATTAACGAATTGAAGCGGCTCGGGGCGCCGTTTACGTTTGAGGTAAAAGAAATCGTCACGAAAGGAGATCGCGTGCTCGATGTCACGCTCTCCAAAGTAGGAGGCAAAGGGCTGTTTGTGAAAGAAATTGAGCATGAAATGCTGACCGGCGGCATCGATATGGCCGTCCACAGTATGAAAGACATGCCGGCAGTACTGCCGAGCGGATTGGTGATCGGCTCGGTTCCGCGGCGTGAGGATGTGCGTGATGTGCTCGTCAGCAAGGGGAATCTGTCGCTTTCCGATTTGCCAAGCGGGGCGGTCATCGGTACGAGCAGTCTGCGCCGCTCGGCACAGTTGCTCGCCTATCGGCCGGATGTGACGATCAAATGGATCCGCGGCAACATTGACACAAGGCTGGCGAAGCTGAAAAACGAAGATTATGACGCCATCGTGCTGGCGGCTGCCGGCTTGGCGCGCATGGGCTGGAGCGATGACGTGATCAGCGAATATTTGTCGCCGGATGTGTGCGTCCCGGCGGTTGGCCAAGGAGCGCTTGCTGTCGAATGCCGTGAAGATGATGTGGAGTTGCGCGAGTGGCTGAGCCGTCTGAATGATGAACAGACGGAACGAGCAGTTCGGGCGGAGCGCGCCTTTTTGCAGCAGATGGAAGGTGGATGCCAAGTGCCGATTGCCGGCTATGCGGAAGTGAAGGAGGGAATGGTGCATCTTACTGCGCTTGTTGCCTCCCCAGACGGCAAAGAGAAATACAAAGAAATCGTCATTGGCGCTGATCCGGAAGAGGTCGGCCGACAGGCAGCTGCCCTCCTGAGTGAGCAAGGGGCCAAAGAGCTGATCGAGCGCGTAAAAAAGGAGCTGGGCAACTAATGACTAATCGTGCGCTGGCTGGCAAGACAGTGCTTGTAACCCGTGACAAGGAGCAGGCGGCATCGTTTTCCGCCAAGCTGCGCGACGCTGGTGCGGTGCCGATCGAAATCCCACTCATAGCTATCCGGCCAGCGGCGACACCGGAAGCGATTGCCGCGCTCGCCGAACGGCTTGAGGAATACCGATGGCTCGTCTTGACGAGCGCGAACGCCATTCGCTTCTTTTTTCCGCACGTTTCGTTGTCGCGGCCGTTGCCGAATATCGCTGTCGTCGGACGGAAGACGGCAGCTGCCCTCGCTGAGTACGGTGTTTCACCGGTGCTCGTGCCGGATGATTTCACCGCTGAACGGCTCGCTGCCATGCTTGCACCGCGCTTGAAACAGGGCGAACGGGTGCTGTTTGTCAAGGGGGACTTGGCGAGCCCGACGCTGCCTGAGGCGTTAAGAGAGGCTGGGGCAACAGTTGATGAGTTTATTGTGTATCGCACCATGCCGGATACGAGCGGAGAAGAGCAGTTGTTGACACTGCTGCGCGAACGGAAGTTGGATGTACTCACTTTGATGAGCCCATCAGCAGTCCGCAGCCTTGCCCGTCTTCTTGGCGGAGAAGCGAACGAGCTTCTCTCCGGAGTCACCGTCGCCTGCATCGGACCGGTGACAAAAAAGGCAGCCGAGCAGGAAGGCATAGCAGTACATATTTGTCCAGCTGATTACACGGCTGATGGTATAATGAAAGCGATGGAACAATATTTTTCCACGGAGGGACGATAAATGTCATTGTCATTTGACCGCCATCGTCGCCTGCGGCAAACAGCCGCCATTCGGGCGATGGTACGCGAGACGCATCTTCGCGTTGATGATCTTATTTATCCGCTGTTTGTCGTCGAAGGAAGCGGCATTCGCCGCGAAGTGCCATCGATGCCTGGGGTATACCATTTATCGCTTGATCGTCTAACGGAAGAAATCGATGAAATCGCGAAGCTTGGCATCCGGGCGGTCATGGTGTTTGGTGTGCCGGACGAAAAAGATGAAGTCGGTTCGCAGGCGTATTGCGAAACTGGGATCGTCCAGCGAGCAATCCGGCAAATCAAGGCTGAACGTTCGGAGATGGTCGTCATTGCCGATACATGTTTATGCGAATATACGAGCCATGGTCATTGCGGCGTCGTCGAAAATGAGCAAGTACTCAACGACCCGTCGCTCGAGTTGCTCGTCAAAACGGCAGTGAGCCAAGCGCAAGCTGGTGCCGACATCATCGCACCGTCGAACATGATGGACGGGTTTGTCGCCGCCATTCGCCATGGGCTTGATGAAGCGGGGTTTGAGAACGTGCCGATCATGTCCTATGCAATTAAGTACGCCTCGGCATTTTACGGCCCGTTCCGCGATGCAGCGGACAGCGCACCGCAATTTGGCGACCGGAAAACGTACCAAATGGATCCGGCCAATCGTCTTGAGGCGTTTCGCGAGGCAGAATCCGATATAAAAGAAGGCGCTGATTTCTTAATGGTCAAACCGGCGCTTGCCTATATGGACATTATTCGCGACATCAAAAACCGGTTTCCGCTTCCGCTTGTTGCCTATAACGTGAGCGGTGAGTATTCGATGGTGAAAGCGGCAGCGCAAAACGGTTGGATTGACGAAAAATCAGTTGTGATGGAAATGCTGACAGGAATGAAGCGAGCCGGCGCTGATTTAATCATCACATATTTTGCGAAAGATGTTGCTCGCTGGCTGGCTGAATAGAGAGGGGGCGGAATCGTGCGAAGTTATGAACGGTCGAAAGCGGCTTATGAAGAAGCAGTGACATTAATGCCAGGTGGGGTAAACAGCCCGGTTCGCGCCTTCAAATCGGTCGGGATGACGCCGATTTTTATGGCGCGCGGCCAAGGTGCGAAAATTTACGATATTGACGGCAACGAATATATCGATTATGTGTTGTCATGGGGACCGCTCATTTTAGGGCATGCCGATCCACAAGTTGTTGAAGCGTTAAAACGGGTAGCCGAACAAGGGACGAGCTTCGGCGCTCCGACGTTGCTTGAGAACGAGTTGGCCAAACTCGTGATCGAGCGGGTGCCTTCCGTCGAGATCGTACGAATGGTCAACTCCGGAACGGAAGCAACGATGAGCGCCCTCCGTTTGGCGCGTGGCTACACGAAGCGCAACAAAATCATCAAGTTTGAAGGCAGCTACCATGGTCATGGTGATTCGTTGCTTATTAAAGCTGGCTCCGGTGTGGCGACGCTCGGCTTACCGGATAGTCCAGGCGTACCGCAATCAGTCGCTCAGCATACCATCACCGTTCCGTACAATGATTTGGACAGCGTGCGCTATGCATTTGAGCGGTTTGGTGAAGACATTGCGGCGGTGATTGTCGAGCCGGTAGCCGGCAATATGGGCGTTGTTCCGCCAGTCCCTGGCTTTTTGGAAGGGCTGCGCGACGTGACAAAACAATACGGCGCTCTATTGATTTTTGACGAGGTGATGACCGGATTCCGTGTCGATTACCATTGTGCACAAGGGTATTACGGCGTTGAACCGGATTTGACGTGCCTCGGCAAAGTGATCGGCGGCGGCCTGCCGGTTGGAGCGTATGGCGGTAAAGCAGAAATTATGGAGCAAGTTGCACCGAGCGGGCCGGTGTATCAGGCCGGTACGTTGTCCGGCAACCCGCTTGCCATGACAGCCGGTTATGAAACGCTTCGCCAACTGACACCGGAAACGTATAAAGAGTTTCGTCGGAAGGCAGCGCGCCTTGAAGAAGGGCTGCATCAAGCTGCCGAAAAATATGAGATTCCGCATACCATCAACCGCGCTGGATCGATGATTGGCTTTTTCTTTACGAACGAGCCGGTCATCAATTACGAGACGGCAAAAACGTCGGATTTGGAACAGTTTGCCGCCTATTACCGGGAGATGGCGAACGAAGGCATTTTCTTGCCGCCGTCACAATTTGAAGGGCTGTTTTTGTCGACTGCTCATAGCGATGAAGACATTGAATATACGATCGCCGCTGCCGAGCGGGTATTTGCTCGTCTGCGCGGCTAAATCCATCGGGCTGCTGTATGGGCAGCCCGATTTTTTTATCATACCGCCTCTTTTCCGTTCATACAATGGATAATGTCATAGAAACTATTTGTCGAGGGGACGGAAGGAGGAAGCCCGGTTGGAGCAATCGTATTTGCGTTTTTCATTGGAAGAATCAGTCTGGTTTAAAAGCGGACAGGAAGTCGCCGAGTTTTTGTCCATCTCTCTTGATCCGGTCATTTCCGTCGACGAGTACGACCAATATATTACGATTCGCGGCGCGCTCGAGTTAAGCGGAGAATTCCGTCAAGCGGACGAATCGCCGCAGAGGGACGTGGATGATGATACGTTTGAATCGGCAAGCTATCGATTCATTCAACACATTTCGGTGCGTGAAGACGGCATTAGCGAACTGTTGCACCGTTTTCCAATTGATATTACGATTCCGAAAAACCGTATTCGCGAACTTGACGATGTATACGTGACAGTCGAATCATTCGACTATGATTTAGGTGACAACGGAAGGCTGCTTGTGACTGCAGACATTTCGATCAGCGGGATTAGTGAGGCGCCGCTCGTCGATGACTTACCGGATGATGACGAAGATGAGGAGCCGCTGTTTACCCCATTTGAGTCAATCGCCCGCAAAGAGGCAACCGACGATGAAGCATTCGCATCGGAAGATCGCCCCGCTAATGAGGTGAACGAACAGCCTATTGCTGCAGTCAGTGAAACGCCGTCTTCCGAGCTTGAACTGGCGGCTGTGCGCCATGAAGAAACGCCGTCTGATCAAAAAGAGGACGTAAAAGAGCCATTTTTGCCAATTGAGACGGAAACGAAAGCTGTCAGTGCGGAAGCAGAAGAGGAACTTGATAATCTGTCGCCGCCAACGGAGGCGAAAGTATCGATTGGCGCAGCCAAAAAAGCGATGGATGAAGAGGACGAGGAAGAACAACAAACGGAAGTGAAAAGTGAAAACGCCCTTTACTTAACGAAGCTGTTTGCCAAAAGTGGAGCGGAAGAGTTTACAACCGTCAAAATTTGCATCGTCCAACAAGGAGATTCGTTGGACAAGATTGCTGAACGGTATGATGTGACGATCTCCCAACTTTTGCGCGCCAACGATTTGGAAAGCGCGGAGGACGTGCATGAAGGGCAGCTGTTATATATTCCGGCCTTGGCGGGAAGCCGTCCTTTCTCGTGAAAGGAACGCTTTCCGTTTCTTTTGCCGGTGAGGGGGCGTAACAATGGCCATACGGTCTGAAACGTACCGCGCCGTACTTCATCAGTATGGGCTTCAACCACAGCGCATCGAACAGCGGGGCAAAGCGGCGAAAGTGTACACTGATCGCGGTATTTTTGCCTTAAAAATGCTCGACGGCGAGCAGGAGGCGGCCGCCATTTGGCAGTCGCTTCACTATTATGGCCGCCATTGCCCTCCGGTTTATTGGACGAGGCATCGGTCGCTGTTTGCGGCGGAGGGGGGCCGCCTTTATTATTTACACGCATGGCAGGATGGAGAAGCGAGAGCAAGGGAGGAAACAGTGCGTGCCTTTTTTCACGGACTGTCTCGTCTCCATCGCGCTACCGTTCGCACCGTCGAAGTGAGCGAGGAAGAGGTCGCCGCTTATCGAAAACAAAAAAAAGAGGAATGGCAGCGGGAGCGGACGGTTTGGGAAGAGCGGATCGAGCAGTATGAAACTGCCTGGTACATGTCACCGTTTCAGCTGCAGTGCTGTACGTATTTTCATGAGGTGATGCGCGCTTATTTGTTTGCTGAGGACCAGCTGACCGCTTGGGAGGAGGCACTCCAAGAAACGAAACAATGGCGAGTTGCTTGGGTGCACGGAAAAGCGCGTCTTTCTCATTACGTAGCACCGTATTGGATCAGCTGGGAGCGAGCGCACTGGAATTCGCCAGTATATGATTTGATCGCTGCACTTCGCGTTCATGTCCAAACGCTTCCGCCGCTTGGACAGGAGTGGATGAGGGGGATGGATGAATACGAAAAGGAACTCCCATTATCCGCCGGGGAACGGGCATTTTTATACAGCCATTTAGCCGAACCGCGCGGGTTTGTCCGCTGCCTTGAACAATATGAAGCTGCGCCGAGAAAGGAACGGAACGAGCGGAAATATGTTGCCGCCTTGCAACGCTGCTATTTTGCCTTCAAAAACATGGAAGCGATTGTGATGCATCTTGTCCAACGCGACGCTGCGCGGCAGCAAGAAGAGGCGATCAAGCATGAAGAGCCAGAACAAGGGGACGACAGCGGTTAAATCCATTCCAAATGGAGCGCCACAGCAATCAAAACAAAGATGGCTAATAAAATGACATCGAACGTCGTTGGCAAAAAAATGGTGCGAATGGCTTGAAAAATAGTGAGCGGAATGATCACTTGGGCGCAGACGGCGCGCACTTGCCTCAGCCACGGCGGCCATGAATATGGGTTAAATCGCCGCATCGGCACTTCCCTCCTTCTCCGGTTTACTATACAATATGAAAAGGTCCATTATTTGTCACCTAAGGCAATTGGAATAAATAAATAAAAACTTGGCAAAGATGATGGACAATGGTAGTATAATAATCGAATAATGATGAAAAAAGCGAAGACGGGGAGGAGTACAACAGTTCGCTCCTGCAGAGAGGGAAATCATAAGCTGCGAGATTTCCTAGGATGTCGACTGTTGGAAGGTCGCCCTTGAGCTGCTTCGTTGAAAGGCGAAACCGCTGAGTAGGGGAAGCCGGCTTGATGCCGTTATGCTAATGAAGTGCTTAAGCCTCTAGGAGACGGGTGATTGAAAGGAGAATGTCGTTGAAAGACGCAAGTCGAGAAACCTTGCGGCCGCTCCTGATGGAATATTGCCCGATGCTCGGAAAATGGCACCTTTTCACCGTTCTTCTAGGCTTAAGAAAAAAGGTGGTACCGCGAAAGCAGCTCCTTTCGTCCTTTTTGGATGAAAGGGGCTTTTTTGCTTGCCTATCGGACGGTTGATCCTGTAGGCAACACAGCCATTGTTTATCACATGAAGGAGGGAATAAAAGTGGCACAGCATGAAGTGTCGATGCCGCCAAAATACGATCACCGCGCTGTTGAAGCGGGGCGCTATGACTGGTGGCTGAAAGGCAAGTTTTTTGAAACGACCGGCGATCCGGACAAACAACCGTTTACGATCGTTATCCCACCGCCGAACGTCACAGGCAAACTGCATTTGGGCCATGCGTGGGATACGACGCTGCAAGACATCATTACGCGCATGAAGCGGATGCAAGGGTATGATGTCCTATGGCTTCCGGGTATGGACCATGCCGGCATCGCCACCCAGGCGAAAGTGGAAGAAAAATTGCGCCAACAAGGACTGTCCCGCTACGATTTAGGACGGGAAAAATTTTTGGAAGAAACGTGGAAATGGAAAGAAGAATATGCCGGCCATATCCGCAGCCAATGGGCAAAATTAGGGCTCGGCCTCGATTACACGCGCGAGCGGTTTACGCTTGATGAAGGGCTGTCAAAAGCCGTACGCGAAGTGTTCGTCTCGCTTTACCGGAAAGGGCTCATTTACCGCGGTGAATACATTATCAACTGGGATCCGGCGACCAAAACCGCCTTGTCCGACATCGAGGTCATTTACAAGGAAGTGAAAGGTGCGCTTTATCATTTGCGCTATCCGCTCGCTGACGGCTCGGGCTACATTGAAGTAGCGACAACCCGTCCAGAAACGATGCTCGGTGACACGGCCGTCGCGGTTCATCCGGATGACGAGCGGTATAAACACTTGATCGGCAAGATGGTGAAATTGCCAATCGTTGGCCGGGAAATTCCGATCATCGCTGATGAGTATGTCGATATGGAATTCGGTTCCGGCGCGGTGAAAATTACACCGGCACACGATCCGAACGACTTTGAAGTTGGCAACCGCCACAACTTGCCGCGCATTCTCGTCATGAACGAAGACGGTACAATGAACGAAAACGCATTGCAATATCAAGGGCTTGACCGGTTTGAATGCCGGAAGCAAATCGTCCGTGATTTACAAGAGCAAGGCGTCCTCTTTAAAATTGAGGAACACGTCCACTCGGTCGGGCACAGTGAACGGAGCGGCGCCGTTGTTGAACCGTATTTGTCGACACAATGGTTCGTAAAAATGAAGCCGCTCGCGGAAGCTGCCATCAAGATGCAGCAAACAGAAGGAAAAGTGCAATTTGTGCCGGAGCGGTTTGAAAAAACGTACTTGCACTGGCTTGAGAACATTCGCGACTGGTGCATTTCGCGTCAGCTTTGGTGGGGGCACCGCATTCCGGCGTGGTACCATAAAGAAACGGGTGAAATTTACGTCGACCACGAGCCGCCGGCAGACATTGAAAATTGGGAGCAAGACCCGGATGTGCTTGATACATGGTTCAGCTCGGCACTCTGGCCGTTCTCCACAATGGGGTGGCCGGATACGGAAGCGCCGGACTACAAGCGCTATTACCCGACCGATGTGCTTGTCACCGGCTATGACATCATTTTCTTCTGGGTGTCGCGCATGATTTTCCAAGGGCTTGAGTTCACTGGGAAGAGACCGTTTAAAGATGTGTTGATCCACGGCCTCGTCCGCGACGCTCAAGGAAGAAAAATGAGCAAGTCGCTCGGCAACGGTGTCGACCCGATGGATGTCATTGACCAATACGGCGCCGATGCGCTCCGCTACTTCCTAGCGACCGGTAGCTCGCCAGGACAAGATTTGCGCTTTAGCACGGAAAAAGTTGAGGCGACGTGGAATTTTGCTAACAAAATTTGGAACGCTTCACGTTTCGCCTTAATGAACATGGGCGGCATGACATATGAGGAGCTCGATTTGAGCGGCGAAAAAACGGTCGCCGACCATTGGATTTTAACGCGCTTAAATGAAACGATCGACACGGTGACGAAGCTCGCCGACAAATACGAGTTTGGTGAAGTCGGTCGCACGTTGTACAACTTTATTTGGGACGATTTGTGCGACTGGTACATTGAAATGGCGAAGCTGCCGCTTTACGGCGATGATGAGACAGCGAAAAAGACGACGCGTTCAGTTTTAGCGTATGTGCTTGACAATACGATGCGCTTGTTGCATCCATTCATGCCGTTCATTACCGAGGAAATTTGGCAAAACTTGCCGCATGACGGCGAATCGATTACCGTTGCCTCGTGGCCGCAAGTGCGTCCGGAGCTGTCAAACGAAGAAGCGGCGGAAGAAATGCGGATGCTCGTTGACATTATCCGCGCGGTCCGAAACGTTCGTGCCGAAGTCAATACGCCGCCGAGCAAACCGATTGCGCTCTACATTAAGACAAAAGACGAACAAGTGCGCGCAGCGCTTATGAAAAACCGCGCTTATCTCGAACGGTTCTGCAATCCGAGCGAATTGATCATTGACACGGATGTTCCGGCGCCAGAAAAAGCGATGACTGCTGTCGTCACAGGGGCAGAGCTCATTTTGCCGCTTGAAGGACTCATCAATATCGAAGAAGAAATCAAGCGGCTTGAGAAAGAGCTCGACAAATGGAACAAAGAAGTCGAGCGTGTCGAAAAGAAACTGGCGAACGAAGGCTTTTTGGCAAAAGCGCCGGCTCATGTCGTCGAGGAAGAGCGGCGCAAGCGGCAAGATTACATCGAAAAACGCGAAGCAGTGAAAGCGCGTCTTGCCGAGTTGAAACGGTAGACAAACAATTCTTTTGTTGATTATGATGAAGACGAATCCGCTATCATGCGGGTTCGTCTTTTTCGCTAGCGAAACACCTAGTCAATCGCTAATTTCTTATATCCATCTTCTCGAGGGAGGAGTCATCAGCATGATCCGGACATATGAAGAAGCCGTCACTTGGATTCATGAGCGGCTACGTCTTGGCATGAAGCCGGGGTTGGCCCGGATGGAATGGATGATGGAAAAGCTCGGCCATCCGGAACGCCGCGTCCGTGCTGTCCATATCGGCGGAACGAACGGCAAAGGGTCGACAGTGGCGTATTTGCGTTCGATTTTGCAGGCGGCCGGTTATTCGGTCGGTACGTTCACCTCACCGTACGTTGAGCAATTTAACGAACGGATCAGCATCAACGGCGAACCGATTCGCGATGAAGAAATCGTTGAGCTTGTGCAAGTCATTCAACCGCTCTCGGACGAACTCGAACGAACAGAACTTGGTGGACCGACCGAATTTGAAGTGATCACCGCTATGATGCTCTATTACTTCGGCAAAAAACGGATTCAAGATATTGTACTTATTGAAGTCGGGCTTGGCGGACGATTGGACTCGACGAATGTGATTTATCCGCTCGTTTCCGTCATTACGAACGTCAGCTACGACCATATGAACATTTTAGGCGATACGCTCGCGCAAATTGCGGCCGAAAAAGCAGGAATCATCAAATCGGGGGTTCCGCTTGTGACAGCGGTGAATGAGCCGGAAGCACGGGAGGTCATCGCTAAGACGGCGGCGGAGCGGAAAGCGAAAACATACTGGCTTGGCGTTGATTTTTCCGTTTCCCACCAGCAAACGACCGCTGAAGGGGAGCAATTTTCCATCACAACGCCGTTTGCTGAGTATCGTGACTTACGCATTCACATGCCGGGAGCCCACCAAATTGAAAACGCGGCGACGGCCGTCATGGCGGCTGAATTGCTTCGGCTGAACTATTCGTTTTTGATTGAACCGGAGCACATTCACGACGGACTCGCTATGGCTGCTTGGCCGGGCCGGTTTGAGCGGGTGAGCGATGATCCGCTTGTCATTATCGACGGCGCCCATAACGAAGCCGGTATTCGCGCTCTTGTTGACACGGTGCGCACCCATTACTCGGACAAGCGGGTGCATGTGTTGTTTGCTGCGTTGGCCGACAAGCCGCTTGAACGAATGATCCGTCTGCTTGACGAGCTGGCTGAGACAATTACGTTTACGACGTTTGATTTCCCACGCGCCGCAGCGGCTGATGCACTTGCCGCCCTTTCTTCTCATCCACAGAAAGCGGTCACGGACGATTGGACCGGCTGGATCCGTGAGAAGAAAAAACAAATAGGGGATGATGAGCTGCTGCTTGTCACCGGATCGCTTTATTTTCTATCGGAAGTGCGGAAACTTTTAAAAACCGATGCCAATTGATGAAAAGAATTGATATAATGAAAGAAAAATAGTTCTTTTGGCACGGGAGGGGAGGCGCATGCGGCGACGAAGATGGCTGTTATGGGGGATGTTGTTCTGGCTGATGGCAAGTATATGGCCGAACACCGCAGATGTCGTTTATGCCGACCCAAAAAAGGGAGCGATCACTTCCGTTTCCGAGGAGAAAATTGAAGGATGGGCGACCGCTCCGGGAGAAGGTGATGGAAAAGGCAACAGCATTCGCTTTTTTGAGGTTCGCATTCAGCTGAAAGGACAAAACGGCACTGCTGTCAGCTACCGGACGGAAGCGGTGGAAGTAGAGCCGGATCGGAACGGCGAGAAAAAGTATACATTTTCGCTCGATATGCGCGGCAAATGGCCATCGGCTCCGGGAACAACGGCCACTTATGAAATCGTTGTCGATGCTTACCGGGTGTTAGGAAACGGACAAGAAAAGGTGTATTTTTCATTTCCGCAGCCGCCTTATGAATATACGAGGCAAACGGAGACGAGCACGGCGAAATTGGATTTTTCCCTCTCATTTTCACAGCCAGAATACGCCAAGCCGCCAGACGGCGATGCCCAAGGACGACTCGATGTGACGCTCATCCCGCAAGGTGGGGTTCCGGCGCCTGTTCGCCCGCCGATCGATGTCGTGTTTGTGATGGACGTGTCAGGCTCCATGACGACGATGAAGCTGCAAAGCGCCAAATCCGCTTTGCAGGCAGCGGTGAATTATTTCAAAACCAATTATCATCCAAATGATCGGTTTGCTCTGATTCCGTTTTCTGATGACGTGAAGGCAACAAGTGTTGTTCCGTTCGGATCGAAATCAAATGTTATCAGTCAATTAGACGCCATACTTGATGAAGGAAACCGTTTGACGGCCAACGGCGGGACGAACTACTCGGCTGCCTTGTCGTTGGCTCAGTCGTATTTTAACGATCCAGAGCGGAAAAAGTACATTATCTTTTTGACTGATGGAATGCCGACTGTGCTAAACACAACGAGTTCGATTACACATAAGGAAATTAAGAAAGGTTTTAAAGATGATGGTGAAAAAATCACCGCTTCCCTACCGCTCATATATGGATTGTACAGCGACGGAAAAATGACGAGCATCAGCTTTACCGATAAGGACGGTTATGACCGGCTATTTTACAACAATCATATCGATTATGTGAATGGGTGGCTGTTTTCCAACGATAACGGCTATTCGTTCACTTATGCCTGGGGTGAAGGGAAGGCTTACGGTGATGCCGTCAATGTGGCAAAAACGCTTGTCATGAACAACATCACGCTGTATTCGATCGGTTTTGGCAACAATCACGAGGTCGATATGGACTATTTGCGAGCACTGTCGACGACAGCAGGAGGGGAAGTGCGGCAAGGAACACCGCAAAACTTGACTGAGCTGTTTCAACGGTTTTCACAAATGCCCACCGATCCGACTTTAACGGGAACGGTTCGTATTCCGCTTGCTTCCTTTGGAGGCAATGTGACCATTACAGAAAACGGCCAAGTATGGCTAGATGAAGACAAACAAAACGCGTATATTTCGTTTTCGATTCCGTATGAAGTCGGGAAGCCAGCGCCGGCGCCGATTACGATTCCGGTTTCCGTCTCCTTTAAGCAAAAAGGGACATATACGTTTACGGCCGAACTAACGTACCGTGATGTATACGGGCAGTTGCAGCCGGCAGTGACCAAAACTGCGACGGTCATAGTGAAAGATGCATACGTGCCGCTCGAACGGATGGAGTTTCCCCGGGTGCTGTACATGGAAGTTGGCGAACGGCTTGAAGTAATGCCGCAGCTTCGCTTCATTCCAGACAATGCGACCGATCAAACGCTTCGCTCCGTTGAATCGTCCGCACCGGAGTATGTCGAGGTTGTCCGTGAAAACGGCGAGTGGGTTTTGGTTGCCAACGATGTCGGTTATGCGACGGTGACGGCGACTGCTAATGCGAAAACGAGCGATCATCAGCCGATTCGGGCGAGCGTGACGGTGATTGTTCGCGAACCGGAAGATCACGGTGATAACGACGGGCGAAACCGATGGTAATCGACATCAACACAACTAAGCTTGTTGACGAGATCAAATGATATCGACAAATTAGTGGAGGTTTTTCCGTAAAAAAGGGCGGCCAGATCGACCTAGCCGCCTTTTTCTTTATTCTACTTTCAACCGGTCTACAACGAGGGACAACCGTTTGACAAACGGAAGACCTTCCCCGCGGTCGATCAGCACTTGCGGGTCGTGACTGATGACGAGACGCGACTGGCCGATGTCGTCATCCGGAGCTGGAATGAACGACAATCCGTTTTCCGCCCGGCCGCGATAAGCGTTGACGACAAGGCCGGATATGTCAGCATCCGGTGCGTGTTTGGATGCATCGCCGCGTGCGAACAAGCCGCCTTGAATATGAATGTACGAGCCAACCGCATAGACTGTGGCATTGCTGCTCGTGTAAAAATAGCCTTTTAAGTTCGGCTGCCGCGGAAACGAATTATGAAACTCATTAATGCGCGCCAGCTCAAGCGGACCGTCGGATAACAGGACAAGCTCTTTTCCGTCCCAATCGCTAATGTCAGCGTCATAAATGAGCGTGCGCCCGGTGACATATACAGAGGCGTCAAACGCGACATTTCCTTGAATCGTTAAATCACCGAGCACGATCAAATTGCCGCGCACTTTTGTCGGCGTCTGTGCCGTATTGCCTAAAAACAAATCGCCGTTGACGATGAGCCAATGTTTCTTTAGGTCAATTTCCCCATGATCAACAAAAAACGAGGAAACTTCTGGATGATAAAGCAGGACAGACTGATGCCACGAACCGTCGAGCAGTGGCTCAATGTCATCCACCAACGTTAGGCGGTCTTCGAGCATCGAAAGCATGTCTGGAATGCCCTTATCAATCCATTGTTCGTATTCATCGCTAAACGTTTCGATACCTGCCGCATTAAGCAGCTTATCTTTCACCGTCCAGTTAAAATCAACGTCAATAAAATCGTCTGTTTCTTTTTGTACGGTCGCTCCCTCTAAACCAAAGGAAAAGTGAATTGACTGTCGAAGAAACGTTCCTGACGCCCTTTGATAGCAGTCAGCTCCGCTTTTGCAAGAGAACATCTCTCCTTGAACAAGCCAGGCATTGTCGGCCGAAAGGGAAGGAAAAGAAGTCGGTTCGGTCCGGCGTTGTGAATGGTCGATATAGTTGGCGGCGTTCGTGACATAGGCATCGTTGCCCGCATACACATGTCCGTCGATATATGCGCCGCCGTTGACAGCCAAGTCCTCCGCCGAGCCGAGGGCGTATTTTAAAAAACTTGGCGTGTTGGAGATAATGACGCGCCGCGTGACCGTTTTGCTCCCATGCGGCTTCGAAATATAGAAAACGCGGGTAAACAGCTTTTGCCGGTCGATCCCTTCTTCCTCAGTCGCATCGTGGATAGTGACTCCATATCGCTGTTCAAATGCGGACAGCCAACGGCTTAAATCATCGTCAAAGCGCACCGGCGTAGAAAGGACAAAATCCGGCTTGGCGATGGTCGCTTTTAAGGAGGCGACCGTTTCGTCGATGGCGTTGGCGGCTTCGTGAAACGATTCGATATCTTCGACGCGCACGTCAGTAAATCGCGCCTGTTGAGCGGCAACCGCTAAAATCGTTAAGCCGAGCAAAAAGAAGATGGTGATGACAAGCATCGTTGTCACTAAACTGTAGCCGGCCTCGTTTAGACGCAGGCGGTTCATCGAGCTTCCCCCCCCTTAAAAGCCGAACTCCGTTTTTAATGTAAACGGTTGTACATACAGCCAGCTATCCGGATCGGCGTGTTTGCGGTCTTGCACGGTGAGCTTCATCGTGACCACACCGCTGCGGCAAATATGCGCTTCCCCCTTTTTTTCTTCGCGCAGGCAACGGAGCGAAAGTGTGGAATCGGCGGCCAGCGACAGGCGTGATGAGGAAATGGCTTCCCCATTGATCGCAAGCGCCCCGTCTTCAATCGAAATCGTCAGTGCGGCACCGTCCTTTTTTTGTTCAGCAACAAATCCAGACAAGGTGTCAATCCATTGTTGTCGGTCCTCAATGAAGGTTAACGTCTGTTCATTGCTTACGCTTAGATCAACGCCATCGGGAGCGAGTTCGTACAGCTTGTTCATCATCATGGCGACGGCATAGTCCGCCTCACTGCGCAGTTCGTTCTCGATGCCGATCCGTTGATAGGCGCGAATGCCGGTCAGAAAGACGGTATAAATGGCGCCGATGATGAGCAGCGAAATGGAGACGGCAGCAAGCAGCTCAACAAGCGTCATCCCAGCTTGGGCTTTAGCGGATCGTCTCATCAGTGATTACTCCTTCCACCCACTCCGCCTCTTCGGACCGATCGCCCCAGCGGACGATCACATACATTTTCAACGCATACTGTTCCAAGCCAAGTTCAGACTGCCGCACTTTTTCCGCTTCTTCGCTGATCCGTTCGCGCAGTGAACGTGGGAACTCCTCAGGAGGGGATGAGGTGAGTTGTTCCCAGAGTGTTCGTTCATACGGAATGAGAAAAACAGCGACCCGCCCGTTATCGTAAATGACATTATTGATCATCGGGGAGAATTGGGCTCGGCATACGTCCGGCTCAGGGAAAATGGCCGCATGTTCACAATCGACCCCCGTCAGTTTTACAAATGGCGTTTGTTCGTTGGTCGATTGGCGGACATGTTGTTCGAGCGCAGAGAAGTTCAATTTTCCCATATATACAGCGACGCCGCGGGCGATATTGATCGCGACCGTGCGCCCTTGGTTGTAGGACGTATATGTCATCGCGTTCGTAAAAAAGTAGAACAAGCCGATCACCACGCCTGATAATAGGGTGATGGCGAGCAGTGTTTCGATGAGGGTGAATCCCTCTTTTTGATAAAATGTACGAAAATTGTACCAATACATTCGTCACAACCTTCTTTCAAAATATGTAATTTTATTATACAATAAGTTAAAATTACTATGTAGATTTTTAGGGTAATAGGGTGATAAGTCATACATTTGTAATCGTTGCGCCGGGAAGGAACGGATGGGCATGTGGAAAGAGGCGGTTATTTATCTTGCGGCATTCATACTGGCTCTTTTGGCGATTTGGTTGTTGCCGCTTGGGTTCAGTCGAGCCGGGGGTGCAGTAGTTGTCGCAGTTGCGTTTCTCATCGCGGTATTAGCTCGACTGGCCGAATCGGTCGTGCCGCTTTGGCAAATCGTGCTGTTGCTCGGGCTCTTGCTGGCTGCGGTTTCGTATTTATTCGACCGCCGGTTTGGCACGGTCCTCTATCGGTCGGTAACGGAAAAGGAAGAAGATGACGAGACGAATGATGCTCGGATAGAAAAAACGGTGCGCTTGATGAAGCCGATAGACCATAACGACAAAGAAGCGGATCAGCGTGAGGCAAATGACTTGAACGACGGACGCCAGCAAACAGCGTTCAGGCAGGAACACGGACATGTCGCTCCTGAGGTTGCTTTGCCAAATGCAGCGGTGCGCCTTCATGACGGTTTGGAAGCGGACGAACCCGCTTCAGACGGGCTTGAACCAGCGCTGAAAGATTCGGCTTCAGCGTTGAACGAACCGACGACCGCTGTCGATGAGCCGAGGCTGTCTTCAGATGAATCGATGTTAAGGTTAGATGACCTAGGGACAGCTTTAGGTGAGCTAGGGGCAGCGGTCAAACATGCTGAGGACTTCGAACGGGAAAAAGAGCGTACGGAACGTTCTGCCGCGCTGCTGTCGGAATTGGCAAGCCATGCGGAACAACGTGTGCCTTTCTCTTTGGAGTCCATTGCCTTGGGGGAAGATCGCAGGGCGGTTGAGCGTGAAGAAGAGCGCTCCGCCTTTTCGCCTGCCTTGCTTCCGATGCAGGTGGACGATGAGGAGCAACCTTCCGATTCCGCTTTTGAGTCGGTCATTGCAGCTGATGAGCCGGCACGCCCCTCGCATGACTGGCTCGATGAGCTGCCGGTCGCTATGACGCCAGATATCGAAGCAGCGGCGTTGCAGGCGGAAGCAGCCGCTGGCTCCCTAGCGAATGATCACGATGACTGCGATTTGTTGCAGGCAATCGATCGGAGTGACGCCGCTTCCCTGTTGACTTTTTTTGAAGCAGATAACGACTATGGCGATGAAAGCGAGCTCATTTCCGAGCAGGAAGCGTTGCTTGAGTGGACGTCTGTGAAAGATGCGCCGCCGGACATAACACAAGTTTCGCTGTCGGAAGTGGGTAGCGTTACTGAGCAAATAGGGGAAACGGATGAGGAAAACGCACTGTTTGAGCAACAAGGAGAGCGACAAACAAAGCAGAACCGACAAGCTGGGGTCGGATACTGCGAGCTCGAGGAAGATAGGCGAACCGGCAGGAAGAGAGGGAGCGAATAACCTGAAGAGCAATAGGAAGAAGACAGACGGCTGAACCGGAAAACGGTGCGCACAGAAGGCGTGCCGCTGGGTATCTTGCAATGGTGTCTTAATTACCGCTGTTTTAATGCTGCCGTCTACGCTCGCTGTCTTTATCGACACTTGAGCGCGCTGCTTTCCGATTGCGATTATTACATATTGGCTCGTTTGTGAATGGAACATTATGTAATAGAACGACGGGTCGACAAGTTATGATGCAGATGCACGCCTATTATTCGTTGTCAGAACAACGCTTCACAAAGAGGGTGTGCACAAGTTGCAAGAAGCAGGTCCGGGTGTCATCGTCAATATCTCAATGAATATGGAAGCATAACAGGAGGAGGGTCGGCAGTGGAAAAAGCGACCCCGTGGAAATTGTTCGCTGTGATGGCCGTTTGTACGATCTATTTTATTACTTTTTCGCATTTCGGCACCTTTGCCTATAATGCGTTAATTCCGGATGACGGCCGCTTAAGTGCGGGAACGGCAGTCGGACCGGTTTCATTGGCGAATATGACAGTGCCCGAAGCCCATGAGGCGGTGACTAGCCGAGTGAACCAATGGAAGGCGACCGCATCCATTCCGTTGCGATATCAAGAAAAACAGATCGACCTGTCGGCGGATGTTTTTACGTTCCGTCTCGAAGAAAGTATGAAGCGGCTCATTGATGGGAAGCACACCCCGCTTTTTGTCATCATGGATTTGGAAAAGTGTCTCAAAGCAGTGGAAGCTGTCGTTCCGCTAGCGCCGCTCGAGGCGCTGGATGTCAAGCGGCTTGGGGAGGACTTAGAGAAACGGGCGGCTCAGCTGCAGTCGCCGTCTTCCCCCATTGACTTAGCAGGCTACATATCGTTTCCGGACGGGAACGAGCCGGTTGTCAGTGAAGCAGCTGTACCGTTGTCTGATGCGGCGGCTGCCCTCTGGCTGTCGACGGAGCGGCGTGCGACGATCAAAGCGGGGCAGCTGTTTTCGCTTGATGATTGGCTTAAAAAGGAAAAGGCGGATTTCAGTGATGGAGCGGCCGATTTGATCGCTTCGGCGGTTTATCAAGCGGTGCTAAAAACGAATTTTGCTATTGCCGAGCGCTACACGAGCCGCACGCTGCCCGACGGAGTAACGCCCGGTTTTGAAGCGGCCATCAGCAATGGCCGCGATTTGGAATGGCTCAATCCAAACACAACTGATTACACGCTTTGGCTTCGGTATGACGGGCAAAGCGTACACGCTGAGATCTCCGGCTTGCCATTTGTCTATCAATATATCATTCGCACCGGTGAAGCGGTGAACATCGAACCGCGCACAGTTGTTCAATATGATGCGCGCTTGGCGCCGGGGGATAAGCAAACGAAACAAATGGGCCGCTTGGGGCTGTTTGTCGAGGTGACGCGCGAGGTGCGCGACGGGCCGCGTCTCGTCCGCAAGGAAACGGTCAGTGAAGATTTTTATCCACCGACATACACGATTGAAGTGCGCGGTCTCGAGATCCCGAAAAGCAGCGTCGAGCCAAGCAGTGATGAGGAAGGCGAAAGCGGCGAATCAACGGAAAGCGAAAACGGTGAATCGATGGAATCACCGAACCCGACAGCAACAGAAAATAGCGAAGAGAATACAAGGGACAAACCGGTGCCAAAAGAAGGCGATGAAGCGGACAGCCGTGAAAATGCGCCTACTGCCAGCGGTAAAGGGGAGACGGAAGCGAGCGGAGGGGGAGAAAAATGAGCAAAAAGCAAGAACGGAAACGGCTTGGCGATTTGCTTGTCGAAGCGGGATTAATTACGAAAGAGCAGCTCGCCGAAGCGCTACGTGAGAGGGTGCCCGGACAAAAGCTTGGCGATGCCTTGTTGCAGCGCGGCTACATTACCGAGCAGCAGCTGATTGAAGTGCTTGAGTTCCAGCTTGGCATTCCCCATGTCAGCTTATACCGCTATCCGATCGATCCGAAAGCAACAAGCCTTGTGCCGAAAGAATTCGCCCGCCGCCATATGGTGATGCCGCTCAAAGTCGAAGGCGAGCGGCTGCTCGTCGCTATGGCTGATCCGATGGACTTTTTCGTCATTGACGATCTGCGTCTTTCAACCGGGTTTCAAATCGAGACGGCGATCGCCTCGAAAGACGATATTTTAAGAGCCATTAATAAATATTACGACATTGATGAGGTGTTTGCTGATTTTGTGCAGGCATCGCCGCTGGAGGTGCGCGAAGACGAACAGGCCGATGACGATGATTCCCCGATTGTTCGGTTGGTGAATCAAATTTTGCAGCTTGCCGTTGAGCAGCGGGCAAGCGATATTCATATCGATCCGCAGGAGACGAAAGTGCTCATTCGCTACCGGATCGATGGTCTCCTCCGCACCGAGCGGGCGTTGCCGAAACATATGCAAAGCATGTTAACAGCGAGGATTAAAATTTTAGCCAATATGGATATCACGGAACATCGCATTCCGCAAGACGGCCGGATGAAAATGGATATCGATTTCCACCCCGTCGATTTGCGTGTTTCCACACTGCCAACGGTGTACGGCGAGAAGATCGTTATGCGTGTCCTCGATCTAGGGGCAGCCTTGAATGACATTCATAAACTCGGCTTTAATTCGGTGAATTTGGAGCGTTTCATCCGCTTAATTGAACGGCCAAACGGCATCGTGCTGATCACTGGGCCGACCGGTTCAGGAAAATCGTCGACGTTATATGCCGCCTTAAACCATTTAAACCGAGAAGAAGTGAACATCATTACGATTGAGGATCCGGTCGAATACCAAATTGAAGGGGTTAACCAAATTCAAGTGAACCCGAACGTCGGCTTGACGTTCGCTCAAGGGCTTCGCTCGATTTTACGTCAAGACCCGAACATCATCATGGTCGGGGAAATTCGCGACCGCGAGACGGCCGAAGTGGCGATTCGCGCCTCGCTCACTGGGCATTTAGTGTTAAGTACGCTTCATACGAACGATGCGTTAAGCACGATCACCCGCTTGATCGACATGGGGATTGAACCGTTTTTAGTGGCGACATCACTCGTTGGTGTCGTGTCACAGCGGCTCGTGCGCCGCGTCTGTCGCGACTGTCAAGAAACGTATGAACCGACAAAGCGGGAGAAAGAAATTTTCGCCCGCCGTGGAATCGAGGTGCAAACACTCGCCCGCGGTCGCGGCTGTCCGATGTGCAATATGACTGGTTACCGCGGCCGGCTGGCGATTCATGAGCTGCTCGTCGTGACCGATGAGATGCGGCGCGTCATTTTAAATAATGAACCGTTTTCGAAATTGCGCGAGCTCGCTATTCAAAGCAAAATGATTTTTTTGCTTGATGACGGGCTATTGAAAGTGAAGCAAGGGATAACGACACTCGAAGAAGTGCTGAAAGTAGCCATTTTGCATTGATAGGTGAGATCCATGAAAGAAAAACTTGAGGCGTTATTACGTGCCGCCTTTGAATGCCGTGCGTCCGATGTGCATTTAACTGTCGGCGCACCGCCGATTTTTCGTGTAGACGGGGAACTGAAAGCATACGGCCATGAGCGGCTTCGTCCGGAAGAGACCGAACAAATGGCAAAAGCCATCATTCCACCGCCGCTTTGGCAGCAGTTTCAAGAAACAGGGGAGCTCGACTTTTCGTACGGCATAACCGGAGTTTCCCGCTTCCGTTTAAATGTGTTTAAACAGCGGTCGTGTGTTTCTTTAGCTGTGCGCCTCATTCCGATGCGCATCCCGACACTTGAGGAGCTTGGCATGCCGGCCGTCTTAAAACGCATCGCCGAAAGGCCGCATGGGCTCGTGCTTGTCACCGGGCCGACCGGCAGTGGTAAATCGACGACATTGGCAGCCATGATCGACTATATGAACAAAACGATGTCCAAACATATCATTACGCTCGAAGATCCGATCGAATATTTACATAAACATGGAAAATCGATCATCGACCAGCGTGAAATCGGGTTTGACACCGGCAGCTTTGCCGCTGGTTTGCGCGCTGCACTTCGCCAAGATCCGGATGTCATTTTAGTCGGGGAAATGCGCGATTTGGAGACGATTCAAACGGCGATCACCGCCGCGGAAACGGGGCATTTCGTATTAGGCACGCTGCATACGGCAAGCGCGCCGGCGGCGATCGAGCGGATGATTGACGTTTTTCCGTCGGCCCAGCAGACGCAAATTCGCTTGCAGCTCGCTTCCGTTCTTGTCGCAGTCATCGCCCAACGTCTGTTTCCGAATAGCCGGGGGAACGGACGAGTGGCAGCGTTCGAAATTTTAATCAATAATTCCGCGGTCGCCAACTTAATTCGTAATGAAAAAGAACATCAAATCGTTAACGTGATGCAAACAAGCAAAAACGTTGGCATGCAGACGATGGAAATGAGCATCAAAGAGCTTGTGGCCGACGGGCGCATCGATCCACGTGCAGCCGAGGCGTATTTGGTAGGGGAGCGTGGCGAACATGGCACAATTTAAGTACGAGGGGCGCGATCGGAGCGGGCGAAAAAAGGCGGGGATGATCACCGCCGTCTCGCGGCGCGAGGCAGCCATCAAACTGCGGGAAAAAGGGATTCGCCCGATGGTGCTTACTGAAGTGCCGCCATCGATATGGAACAAAGAAATTTCGTTCGGCCGCGCTGTGAAGCCGCAGCACTTTGTCATTTTTTTGCGCCAGTTTGCGACGCTCGTGCGCGCAGGGGTGACGATTGTTGACTCGGTTCATATTTTAGCCGAGCAGACCGAGAGCAAGTCGCTTGCTCGGGCGCTTTCGGACATCGAACAGTCATTGCGCGGCGGGAATCCGCTCTCGACGGCCGCGGCGCGCCATCCACGCCTGTTTCCGTCGCTGTTTGTCAACATGGTGCGCGCTGGAGAGGCGAGCGGAACGCTTGACGAGACGCTCGACCGTCTTGCTGATCATTTTGAAAAAATGCACCGGACGCGGCAAAAAATCGTCTCGGCGCTCGCTTATCCGATCGCTATTGCCATCATCGCCACGGCGGTCGTCATCTTTTTGCTTGTGGCTGTCGTGCCGGCGTTTGTGGAGATGTTTGCCGATTTTCACGCCGAGCTGCCGGCGATTACGAAGTTTGTGCTCAAAACAAGCGACGTGATGCAACATTACTGGTGGGCGATGGTGCTGCTGATCATGGGCGTATACGTATTGTTCATCGCTCTCCGGCAGCGAAAGGAGGTGAAGTATTATTTCGATTACGCAGCGATGCGGCTGCCGATTTTTGGCAAACTTGTGCAAAAGGCGGCGCTCGCCCGTATGACGCGAACGCTTAGCTCGCTCGTCTCGAGCTCGGTGCCGATTTTAGAGGCGCTGGCCATCGTCGGGCGCGTCGTTGAAAATGAAGTGATCGCTTCCGTCCTTGATGAAGCACGCACCGCCCTTGAGCGCGGCCAGTCGCTCGCCGAGCCACTCCGTCGCCATTGGGCGTTTCCGCCGCTTGTGGCGCAAATGATCGCCATCGGCGAACGGACGGGGGCACTTGACGCCATGCTCGGCAAAGTCGCCGACTTTTACGAAGCGGAAGTCGACGCCGGCACCGATCGCCTCAAATCGCTCATCGAACCGATCATGATCGTGCTGCTTGCTGGTGTTGTCGGGACTATCGTCACCTCCATCATCATACCGATGTATGATATTTTCGGTCGTGTCCAACAATAGTCAATAAGAATATATTCTTATTTTTATTTCCTCGTTATAGAATAGTAGGGGCAACATTCTAATTTAACAGAAAGGGAGAGGGAATGATGTTGAAGCGAATCATCAAAAACGAGCGTGGTTTGACACTCATCGAACTGCTCGCCGTCGTCGTCATTTTAGGGATTATCTCGGCGATTGCGGTTCCATCGATTGGGGGATTGATTGACAATTCGAAAAAGGATGCGCATGTCGCCAATGCGCAGCAAATGATCAATGCAGCGAAAATTGCAGTGACGGCGGATAAAAGTCTTATACCTGATGGCAGTAAGCCCGTAAAAATTGAACTGAAGAAACTAGAGAGCAATGGATATCTAGAAAAAGTAAAAGATCCAGATGGAGGAACTTATAATAAAACTGACTCGTATGTCATGATTAGCAATGATAATAATAAATTGTCTTACAGCGTTAAATTGATTAATGATAAACGGGGCGTTCAGAATGATAATGGAGAAGCTGTCAATGAAAATAAATTAGATCGTAAACAAGTTAGAAACAATTCATCTCAAAATCCTGAAAATAACTCCTTATGAGGACCATGGTCTTAAGCTATTTATTTATTATTTCCCTTCTCCTCGCCTCCTTTTTTAACGTCGTCGGGCTGCGGGTGCCGGTCGGGAAGTCGATCGTCCGGCCGCGGTCGCATTGTCCGGCGTGCGGGCGGACGTTGTCGGCGAGGGAGTTGGTTCCGGTTGTGTCGTATGTTGTGCAGCGCGGGCGGTGCAAAGGGTGCGGGGGGCGCATTTCCCCCCTTTACCCGGCGATGGAGCTCGCGACGGCTATCTTGTTTACCGCTGCACCAACGTGGGTCGGTTGGGGTGGACGGCTTATTATCGTTTGGACGTTGATTGCGCTTTTTGCCATTATCGTTGTTTCTGACCTTCGCTATATGCTCATCCCGGACCGGGTGCTTGTGGTATTTGCCGCCTTGTTTTTGATAGAACGGCTCTTCATTCCGTTTTTGCCGTGGATGGACATGCTCATTGGTGCGGCGGTGGGGTTTTTGTTGTTGCTGCTGATTGCCGTGCTATCAAAAGGCGGGATGGGCGGCGGCGATGTAAAACTGTTTGCCGTGCTTGGATTTGTGCTTGGCTGGAAAATGGTGTTGCTCGCGTTTTTCTTGGCGGCATTGTATGGTACAGTGATCGGGTTGGTCGGCATGGCGCTCGGCCATGTGCGACGCGGCGTGCCGATGCCGTTTGCGCCGGCTATTGCGCTCGGGACGCTGACAGCGTTTTTCTTTGGCGAGGCGATGGTGCGTGCGTATCTTTCGCTTATGATGTAGGACGGTAGAAAGGAAGCAGACAACCATGGCGTTATGGCGGCGAAAGGCAAAACAAGCGAATATTGTCATTAAAGACCATGTCGTCCGTTGTGTGGAAGCGAAGCCGGGGAATCCGCCGGAGGCGAAGCGGTGGGGTGAGCGCGAACTACCGCCTGGCCTCATTCGCGACGGAAAAATCGTTGATGCGGAAACATTGGCGATGATTTTAGAGGAATGCGTCGACGAATGGAAGCTTGGCGGGCGGCGCGTCCGCTTTGTCGTCCCCGATCCGTTTGTCATGATCCGCACCGTGTCGCTTCCTCCTCATTTGCCGGACGATGACATTCGCGGATATTTGTTTATGGAACTTGGTGAATCGATCCCGCTTCCGTTTGCCGATCCGGTGTTCGACTACGCGGTGGTCGAACGGACGGAAGAGGCGCTAAACGTGCTATTGTTTGCTGCACCGGAGGAAGCGGTGGCGGAATATGCGGCGCTCCTTGAGGATGCTGATTTGCGGCCGGTGGCGGCCGACGTGTCGCCGCTTTGCGCTTACCGTCCGTTTTATGCCGCCGGACAAGCAGCGGCAGATGATCATATTTTGCTCGTGCAGCTTGATCGCTCGGCGGTGAATGTAAGTGCCTTTCACCGCCATTTGCCGCTGTTTATGCGCCATTTGCCGCTTGAGATGCTCGAGGAGCGAACCGTGCCGATCGTTGACCCGTTTGTGGATGTGTATAAGGAAATCGAGCGGATGATGAACTTTTATTCATTTTCTCTCCAACAAGGAAAACAGCAAATTACGCGCCTGTTCCTCATCGGTGATCACCCGCAGCTTGCCGATGCCTTCGCTGCCTTGGCGGAGCGGCTTGACGTACCGCCCGAGCGGCTTTCCTATTCACTCGATCCGCTGCCGGATCGGTATCATCTCGCCTGGGGGCTGGCGTTGAAAGAGGGAATGACTGACGATGATCGTTGACATCAACTTATTGCCGCGGAAAGAGCCGCGCCATACGTTCGGCGTCGTGTTGACGGTCTTGGTCATCCTTCTTCTCCTCATCGGCGCCGCCGGGGGATACTGGCTGATGGAACGTGCCAACAGCCGTCAAGCGGCGCTTGAAGCGGAATTGAAGCAAGTGCGCGCCCTGCAGGCCGCGACGGCCGCCAAACAGAAGGATGCCGAGCAACAGCAAGGGAGGCAAGAGCTGTCCAAGGCGGTGGAGTGGGCGAACCGCTATCCGTTTAAAACAGTGCCACTGTTGCGCGCGTTGACAAAAGAGTTGCCTGAGCGCGGCTTTATCATGAAATTTTCCTATGCCGACCGGCAGACGGTGACGATGACGGTTCAGTTTGATACCGCCGAAGAAGCGGCCTATTATTTAGCCCGGTTAGAGGCGGTGGACATAGTCAAAGAGGTGAAGCTGACAGAGGTTTCTGCCAGCAGCCAAAGCGGTGAAGTTGAGACGGAAATGATCGTGCCGCGCTATATGGCGCAATATGAGCTAAAAATCGGCCAAGCCGAAAAAAAGGAGACATCGCCATGACCGGTCGCGTAAACAAATGGCTAGCAGTTTCCATTGTATTGCTGCTTGTTGCCGCTGTCGGCACCGCGTTTTATTTTCTCTTGTTAGCGCCGCGCTACCAGGAAATTGACCGGCTCGCCGCCATGGTGCAAAGCGAGAAAAAAGTGCTCGCTGCCATGGAGCAAAACGTTTCGCCAAAGGAAGGAGAGGCGTTGGAAAGCCTCGCCGCGCTGCAAAAAAAAGTGCCGACCCGCCCGCTCATCGACCAACTGTTGCTTGAGTTTCAAAAGGCGGAGTACGTCTCGGACAGCTTATTGGTAAATATTCGCTTTTCCGAAAAGGAGCAGGTAAGCAGAGATGAAACGGGTGCTCCACCAACTAGTATTGAGACGGTGAGTGCGCAGCTGACGGTTCAGTCGCCATCGTATTACCAGCTTGAACGATTTTTAGAAACGTTAGAGCGGGCTGAGCGCATTATGGCCATTGAGTCGCTCACGTTTACCGGGCCGCCAGAGTTGACCTCAACGTCAACGGATATCCATCCGTTGACGTATTCGCTAACAGTTCGCGCCTTTTATGCACCGAAGCTTGAAAAATGGAAACAGCTCCTGCCGGCACGGGATGTTCCGCCGCCAGGCGACAAGGATAACCCGCTGACAGAAATCGCGCCATCGGTGAGTCCGTAGCTAGTCGGAGGGGCGACCATATTGGGGCGGGTAAAGCGTGGAATGACGCTCATCGAGCTCCTTGTTGTGTTGGCGATTGTCGGTATTGTCGCTGTGATTGAAAAGGCGCGCGAGCGGGCGTTTGTTTCCGATGCGTATGGCTTGTATGAGGTGGCGCGGCTGTATGTCGGCGCAGAAAGCGTCGAGTTTTTGCCGGCTCGTTCATCGGCGGTATTGTCCTATAGTGAACTGGTGAAACACGGCTTGCTTCACCCGATCCAAGATCCGTTTACCGGGAACGTACTATCCATAGAGACGAATCCGTCGTACGTGCTCGTGACGAAACAGGAAGGCGACGGGATCGACTATGCCGTTTGTTTGAAAGAGGAGACGAAGCAGCTTTGCGATTACCGGGGACGCGAACAGCCGATTCCTGTCGAGGCGTTAACAAGCGAAGCGATTCGTGACCGGTAATGTCGGAAAATGAAGAAAAGAAGCGGGAACAAGACGACAAATGTCTTGTTCTTTTTTTTTTCATTTATGGTAAGATGGGCGAAAGAAATCGAAGCACGAAGAAGGGTGGTGACAAAATGGACAAGCAGCGCTCGGGCATTACGGTGAACATTAACGGACATCCGCAGCCGTTTACGATCAGGCGCCCATCGGAAGGGAATCAGCCGGACGAGCCTAGGGAGCACCGATCTGAAGAGCGCCCTTCTGCAACTCCCGCCAATGATGGAAAACCGGCCGATCGTCATCAAGCGTGTTCGTCTCAAGCGGACGGTCGACAAACGGATGAAAATCAAAGAAACGGTCGGCAAATCGGTGAACAAAAGGCGGAAAAGCAGGCGTTTGAAACGGTCAAAGAGGAAGAAGCGGCCGCCCTGGAAGAGGTGGACGAACAAACCATCTCGATTTCAGAAGCGATTCAAAAAAAGAAGAAAGCCGGCCAAAAGCGGTGGGCGTGGCGATTGCCTCCGCATGCCAAGTCACTGTTTCTAGCGGCGGCGATTGCCGCTTTCGTTGGCATGGCGTTTGGTATGACGATGCTTCGCCTGATTCCGAAGGAAAAAGCAGAGCCGTCGCCGGCAGCTGAAGCGATGACGGAACTCGCCGAAGCTGGAACAGCGACGGATGGAGAACGTGAGGAAAGTACGATACCTGCGCCATTTTCGATCGCAGTGATTCAAGCCGGGGTTTATTCCGACTCTAAGGCAGCCGCACGAGCAGCCAAATCGATTCAAGAAGCGGGCGTGCCGGTCGTCATTGCCGGCCAGAAGCCGGCGGCGCTCTATATTGCGGTCGGCACGGATAAGGAAGGGTTGCGGGCGGTCAACAACAAATATCGTGAGGCTGTGCCAAGCACGTACGTGAAGGAGCTGGCGTTTGCTGCCGAAACGAAGGCGCGGTCGGATATCGTACAAAAAGGAGAGAAATTGTACGGAAATATGGCAGCGCTCTCTGCCGCTTTGCTTGCCGGCAAGGATGCAAGCAAAGAGGAATGGCAAGCGTTGAGCAAGGCGTACGGTTCGTTGGAAAAAAGCAAAGTATCAAACGACAAAACGGTTCAAAACTATGTCGAAGCGCTAAAGCAGGCGTATTTGGCGCTTGCCGCCTACAAAGAAAATCAAGACGAAGCGCTGCTTAGCAAAGCCCAACAACAGCTGCTTGAGGCGCTAAGCACGTATATGGAACTCGTGCCGTTGCGGAGCTAAAAACAGGCTCCGTTTTTTCTTTTTTGCTTCTTGACTGTGGAAAATTGTCTTCCGGTGAAAAATTTGCTACGATACAAATGAATCTTCCGAACCGAAGCGAAGGAAAGGAGAATGGTTCATGCCCCCACGGTTAGTACTTGCTTCCCGCTCCCCGCGCCGCAAACAGCTCCTCGAGATGACCGGTTGGCCGTTCGATGTGCAAGAAAGCCAAGCCGATGAAACGATCGCTCCCGGAACACCTCCTGAAGAAGCTGTTCAAATGCTTGCCCGCCGGAAAGTCGAGGCGGTCATGCCGTCGATACCCGATGCTTACATTCTCGGGGCTGACACGATGGTTGTGTACGGTGATCGCTTTTTAGGGAAGCCGCATACCGCCGAAGAAGCATTTGATATATTGCGCCTTTTGTCTGGGCGGACGCATGATGTGTGGACTGGTGTCGCCATTGCAACGCCGAATGGAGAAGTGGTGTCGTTCGCTGAAAAAACGGCGGTGACGTTTTGGGAGTTAAGCGAAGAAGAGATCGCCGCCTACATTGCGACCGGGGAGCCGATGGACAAGGCAGGGGCGTACGGTATTCAAGGACAGGCCGCCCTGTTTGTCAAACGGATTGAAGGCGATTATTTCAATGTCGTTGGCCTGCCGCTGTCGCGGACGGTAAGAGAACTGCGCCGATTCGGGTGGCCGTCGTCGGGAGCGTAGGCGTGCAAAACGTGGGCGGCTGGCCGCTCTTTGGGCAGGCCCAAAAAGCGTCCCTAAGCGGTGTTTGCTCCTCAATTGAAGGGGAGACGATGATCACAAAAAAAGGGGAGATACGATGACGTGGATGATTCGTGACGTGCCGAAAGACAGCCGGCCGCGTGAACGGTTGCTGGCATCCGGGCCGGAAAGCTTATCCGATCATGAGTTATTGGCGATTTTGCTGCGCACCGGGACGAAAGACGAGTCAGTCGTGCAGCTCGCCCAGCGTGTTCTCCAGCATTTTGAAGGGCTGAGGCTGCTGAAAGACGCGACGGTTGAAGAAATGACCAGCATTAAAGGAATTGGCCCGACGAAAGCGGTGCAAATTTTAGCCGCGCTTGAGCTTGGCCGGCGCATTCACCAGTCCGGCTACAATGACCGCTATGTCATCCGTTGTCCGGAGGACGGAGCCAAATACGTGATGGAAGATATGCGCTTTTTATCGCAAGAACATTTTGTTGCCATTTATTTGAATACGAAAAACCAAGTCATCCACCGCAAAACGGTATTCATCGGAAGTTTAAACGCCTCAATTGTCCATCCACGCGAAGTGTTTAAAGAGGCGATCAAACGATCCGCCGCCTCGGTCATTTGCGTGCATAATCACCCCTCTGGCGATCCGACCCCAAGCCGTGAAGACATCGATGTCACAAAACGGCTCGCTGAATGCGGACGCATTATCGGCATCGAACTCTTGGATCATCTCATTATCGGCGACCAAAAATTCATCAGTTTGAAAGAAAAAGGATACGTCTAACGGTTCTCATTTTTTGTCGAATCAGGTATAATATCAATTATGAGTTTTTCTGAATCTGCTTGGGCGGTGCTGTACAACTTATAAATGACTGACATCCGACCAATTTTGCCAATATAAAGATGATACGCATTTCGTTTCGGAAAGGAAGATCGACAATATGCTTGGGTTTGGAACAAAAGATCTTGGAATCGACTTAGGGACAGCGAATACACTTGTTTACGTAAAAGGAAAGGGCATCGTGCTCAGAGAGCCGTCAGTCGTTGCTATTCAGCGCGATACAAAGCAAATTGTCGCCGTTGGCAATGAAGCGAAAAACATGATCGGGCGCACGCCGGGCAACATTGTGGCGCTGCGGCCGATGAAGGACGGCGTCATCGCTGATTATGAGACGACAGCGACCATGATGAAGTACTACATCCGCAAGGCCATCAAAACGAAAGGGATATTTGCGAGCAAGCCGTATGTGATGGTATGTGTACCGTATGGCATCACAGCGGTCGAAGAGCGGGCGGTCGTTGATGCGACACGCCAGGCTGGAGCGCGCGATGCGTATACGATTGAAGAACCGTTTGCGGCGGCAATCGGTGCCAACTTGCCGGTATGGGAGCCGACCGGCAGCATGGTTGTTGATATTGGCGGCGGCACGACCGAAGTGGCGGTTATTTCGCTCGGCGGCATCGTGACAAGCCAGTCGATTCGCGTTGCCGGTGATGAAATGGATGAGGCGATCATCCAATATATCCGCAAAATGTACAATTTGATGATCGGCGAGCGGACGGCGGAAGCGATCAAAATGGAAATCGGTTCAGCTGGAGATGTAGAAGGAATCGGCAAAATGGAAATTCGCGGCCGCGACTTATTGACTGGGTTGCCGAAAACGATTGAAATTAGCGCGGAAGAAGTAGCAGAGGCGTTGCATGATACCGTTTATGCGATCGTCGATTCGGTGAAAAATACGCTTGAAAAAACGCCGCCGGAGCTGGCTGCCGACATTATGGATCGCGGCATTGTATTGACGGGCGGTGGGGCTTTGTTGCGCAATTTGGACAAGGTCATCAGCAAGGAAACGGACATGCCGGTCATCGTGGCTGAGAATCCATTGGATTGCGTGGCGATAGGCACCGGCAAAGCGCTTGACCATATTGACTTGTTCAAAAACAAGGCGAGAGACCATCGCTGACAGTAAGAAGGTGCTGACGCATGTCACAGTTTTTTGGAAATAAGCGCCTCATTTTTTTGCTTGTCAGCATTGTCATTCTTGTCATGTTGATCGGTTTTTCGTTGCGCAACCGTGAGGAACTGACATGGCCAGAGCAGTTTATTAAAGACACTGCTGGGGGTATTCAGCTTCTGTTTGAGAAGCCCGCACAGTTTGTCGCGGGCTTCTTTGAAAATGTGAACGACCTCCGCCATACATATGAGGAAAACGAGGTATTGAAAGCAAGACTTGAGGAATATACGGCACTGCAGACAGAGGTCGAGGCGCTGCGCCAGGAAAATGAGCGGCTGCGCGAGCTGCTTGATAAAAAGGAGAGCTTGCGCGACTTTATTCCGATTCAGGCAACAGTGATCGGGAGAAACCCGGAGCGTTGGCGGGAGACGATCATTGTCAACAAAGGAATTCAGCATGGGGTCAAAAAAGATATGGCGGTCATTACCCCGGCCGGGCTTGTCGGCAAGGTGCAGCACGCTTCCCAATTTACGTCCACGGTGCAACTGTTAAGCGCGCTTGATCAAAACAACCGCATTTCCGCCTACGTCCAAGGGAATGAAAATGTATTTGGGTTAATCGAAGGGTACGATGAAAAGCGGCGTGAACTAGTGCTCGGCGAAATTCCGATTGATGCCGAAGTGAAAAAAAAGCAAAAAGTGTTGACTTCCGGCCTCGGTGGTGTGTTTCCGAAAGGATTGCCGATCGGCGAAGTGACCGAGGTCAAACCAGATCAGTACGGACTGACGCAAATCGTCTATGTCAAACCGTTTGCCAACTTGTATGATATTGACGATGTAATGATTGTGAAACGAAAAATCGATAAGACACTGCAAGAAGAGGAGGAGGCAAAGTGAAAAAGTGGCAGCTCCCTTTCCTTGCGGTGTTATGTTTTGTCAGCGAAAGCATTTTTGTTGATGTATGGCCGAAGGGTGACTTATATATTCGCTATTTTTTTGTGCCCCGTTTTTTTCTCGTTTTTTTAGTGCTAATGGCTGTTTACCTTGGCGGGACGCGGGCGATGGGCTACGGCTTCATTTTCGGGTTCCTATATGATTGCATCTATACGGAACTGCTCGGTGTTAACGCCTTTGCCTATACGCTCATCGCCTATATAGCGGGCAAAGCAACAAAATGGTTTCACCAGAGCTGGGCGGTTGCGTTTTTGTTATCGGTGTTGGCTATTGCCCTGCTTGACAGTTATGTGTACGGCATTCAGCTGTTGATCGGGCGGACAGATTGGTCGTTTTCTGTTTTTTGGGATCGCCGGTTATGGCCGACGCTGCTGTTAAACATCGCATTTTTGCTCATCTTCTCGTACCCGCTCGGACGGTGGCTGACCAAAATTCGCCGATTGGAGCAGGAAGAATAAAAGAGGAAAAACGGCCCGTTCTGTAGAATTATTCGTTGGGGTGAACGTTGTGGCAAAACAAAAGCAGCAGTACGTGACGATTAAAGGGACGAAAGATGGGCTGACGCTGTATCTTGATGACCGCTGCTCGTACGATGATTTAATGAAAGAAATTGAGGAGCGTCTCGTCAAACGCTCCAGCGTCGCGGCCAACAGCCCGCTCGTCTCCGTTCATCTGAAAGTTGGAAATCGCTACTTAACGCCCGCCCAAGAGGAGGAGTTGCGAGCGCTCATCCGCCGTTCGAAAAACTTGGTCGTCGATTCGATCGAGAGCAATGTGATATCGAAAGCAGAAGCGATCGAATGGGTACAGAAAACGGAAATCGTCACTGTCTCGCGCATTGTTCGTTCCGGGCAAGTGCTTCACGTCGAGGGGGATTTGCTGCTGCTCGGTGATGTGAACCCCGGTGGAACGGTGATTGCCGGAGGCAACATTTTCATCCTCGGCGCCTTGCGCGGCATCGCCCATGCTGGATACGCTGGGAATAAAGAGGCGATCATTGCCGCGTCAGTGATGAAGCCGATGCAGCTGCGCATCGGCGATGTCATGAATCGTGCTCCCGATTACAAAACGGACGAAAGAAATGAAATGGAATGTGCTTATATTAATGAACATAATCAAATTGTTGTTGACCGCCTGCAGCTGCTCATGCATTTGCGGCCGAATTTGACGCGCTTAGAAAGGAGAATGTAACCGTGGGAGAAGCGATCGTCATTACTTCCGGGAAGGGCGGTGTCGGCAAAACGACGACGACCGCGAACCTTGGGACGGCCCTCGCCATTTTGGGGAAGCGGGTGTGCCTCGTCGATACGGACATCGGGCTGCGCAACCTTGATGTCGTGTTGGGGCTTGAAAACCGAATTATTTATGATTTAGTGGATGTCGTTGAAGGACGCTGTACGGTACAAAAAGCGCTTGTCAAAGATAAGCGGTTCGATAACCATTTGTATTTGCTGCCGGCGGCGCAAACGAGCGATAAGTCGGCGGTCAATCCGGAACAGATGAAAGAGATGATCGAGCAGCTGAAGCAAGAATACGATTATGTGCTCATCGACTGTCCAGCCGGCATTGAGCAAGGCTACCGCAATGCCGTCGCCGGTGCGGATGAGGCGATCGTCGTCACGACACCGGAAGTATCGGCCGTTCGCGATGCGGATCGCATCATCGGCCTGCTTGAAGCGGAAGAGCACGTCAAGCCGCCACGCCTCATCATCAATCGCATTCGCAGCAATATGGTGAAAAACGGAGATATGTTGGATGTTGATGAAATTGTCATGCACTTATCGATTGAGCTGCTCGGCATTATCGTCGACGATGAAAACGTGATCAAAGCGTCTAACCGCGGCGAGCCGATCGTCCTTGACCCGAACAGCAAAGCGTCAATCGCTTACCGCAACATCGCGCGCCGTATTCTTGGCGAGTCAGTGCCGTTGCCGCCACTTGAGGAAGAAGAGAAAGGACTGTTCTCTAAGATTCGGAAAATCTTTAGTTTGAAATAGAGGAATGGGGCAATTCCGAGGGGAAATTGCCCTTTTTGTTTTGCTCATCGTTCGAGGAAGGCTCCGGCATACAGCGGCTCAGCATGAGAGAATATGGGGGTAAAAGGAAAACCCAAAAGGCCGTTTGCCCTCAACAAAACATCAGATATAGACTGACGGATTCGTTTGATATGTGTATATGGTGGTAGAAAGGGTGTCTCGTTGCTTTAGAGACGCCCTCTTTTTTATAATGCTGCAAGTATTTTAGTAAGGTGGATGGGGAACCTGATGCAAACAAGGCTTCTTAGAAAATAGTTAGGATGTAAACACGTCCGTCTTTGGAAGCGAGGAGCCTTGGCCATAGAGATGGGCTCGGTGAAAAACGCTTGTTCATATTCAATGAGGTTGTCTCATAAATTAGTACAAACGTTGTTAGAAAGGTGGAGGGGGGACATATGGACCGACGCATTCGAGAGATGAAAAAGCGAATTGAAAAGCGGCGAAAAGAGCGCCAATATCAATCAAAAAAGCGAAAGGAGCCGGTGTGGGGGATAGCGGACGAGGAACGGTACGGGCTGCCGGTCGTCACGTATGACCGCTATTCGTTTGAATCAGAGTCCCATCCGCTGTTCCGCAAAGAGTGGTTTCTTTTTAAAACGCTCATCGCCGCCTGTCTCGTGTTAGTGACCGCCATTTTGTTCAGGCATCCATCCGCTTCGCTTGAACCGGCACGGCAGTTTGTCGTGCGGACGATGGAAACAGAATTTCAGTTTGCGGCTGTTTCGGCTTGGTATGAAAACATGTTCGGCGAGCCGCTCGCCTTTTTTGCGCCAAAAAAAGGGACAAAAACGGAAATAGCGTCCTCATACGCGGTGCCAGTTTCCGGTCGAGTGCTTGAAAGCTTTGACGAAAATGGTCAAGGGGTGATGATCGAAACAGAGAGTGAGGCGAAAGTCGAAGCGATGAAAGAAGGGATCGTCACGTTTGCCGGCACGAAGGAGAAGCTCGGAAAAACGGTCATCATTCAGCATGCGGATGGCAGTGAGACGTGGTATGGCCATTTAGGCACCATTTCGGTGAAGCTGTACGATTTTATCGAGATGGGAAAAGAAGTCGGTACCGCCCAGGCGAGTGATAAAGAAAAACAGAAAGGGTTGTTTTATTTTGCCATTAAGCAAGGGGAGCAATTTATCGATCCGATCCAGGTGATCTCCTTTGAATAAGTATCTAGGGCTGCTTGGAAAGTTGCACGTTCATCCGTTATTATGGCTGATCGGCGGCATGGCGGTATTGACTGCCCATTTTAAGCAGCTTTGTTTGCTGTTTTTTATCGTTCTTGTCCATGAACTTGGCCATGCGGTGGCAGCGGCGTTTTTTTCTTGGCGGATAAAGAGGATTTTGTTGCTGCCGTTCGGCGGAGTGGCAGAAGTAGAAGAGCATGGAAACCGTCCATTCCGCGAAGAATGGATTGTCACGCTCGCCGGACCGGCACAGCATCTTTGGTTGACAACGGCTGCGTTTTTTTTGTGGAAGGCGGGCTGGATGGATGACGGGAGTTGGGAATTGTTTTTCCGTTATAACGTGGCTGTTTTTAGTTTAAATTTGCTGCCGATCTGGCCGCTTGACGGCGGTAAACTGCTGTTTTTGCTGTTGTCGTATCACCGTCCGTTCAGCGAGGCGCACCGGAAGATGGTTGCGATATCAGCGGCTGTGCTGGCGGCCAGTATCATCCTTTTGCTTGTATTCATGCCACGTCAGCTTGATTTATGGACGATTGCAGTCTTTTTGGCGTATGCGCTTTGGCAAGAGAAAAAACAACATCCATATATTGTTATGCGCTTTTTGCTTGAGCGGTATTACGGGAAAAAGGGGGATTACGCAAGGCTGCAGACGATCACCGCCCCAGCGGACGAGCGCATCTCTGCTGTGCTGCAACGCTTTTATCGCGGCCAAAAACATGCGATCGTCGTCGTCCGCAATGGACGCGAACGGACGGCGCTTGATGAAAACGAACTGTTGCACGCATTTTTTGCTGAAAAGCGGACTGATGCGCCGCTTGGCGCTCTCATTTATTGATGACGGCTGGCCGTTTGAACCGTTTCATTCCCCTCTGGGGAGAAGATTGCGGTTGACGGCCGGTCGTTTGTATGTTACTATAGTTAACGTTGTAGACTTTTTGTCCCTTAATAGCAGGGACAAAAGAGGGCGGCTGTCGCAAAAAGACGCACCCGTACTACAACCGCTCAGCGCGGGTTGTGAAGTGTTCCGGTTGGAACCGCCTTGACGCTGGCGAGTCTGAGTTCATAAAGGAGGTGCGAGGCATGTACGCAATTATCGAAACTGGCGGTAAACAATTGAAAGTACAAGAAGGCCAAGAAATTTACATTGAAAAATTGGATGCTAATGAAGGCGATACGGTGACGTTTGACAAAGTGCTGTTCGTCGGCGGGGAAACGGTGAAAATCGGAAACCCGACAGTCGAAGGTGCGACGGTTACGGCGAAAGTGCAAAAGCACGGCCGACAAAAGAAAATTATCGTCTTCAAATATAAAGCGAAAAAGAACTATCGCCGCAAACAAGGCCACCGTCAGCCATATACGAAAGTCGTCATCGAAAAAATCAACGCGTAAGCGATGATCCGCGTCACGATTGAACGGGAAGCGGACGGCCGCATTCGCGCGTTTACGATGGATGGGCACGCCGAGTTTGCCAAGCGCGGGCAAGATATCGTATGTGCCGGCGCTTCGGCCGTCTCGTTTGGCACCATCAATGCCATCGAGGCGCTCACCGGCGTTCGCCCGCACGTTTCGCTTGGCCAAGACGGAGGCTATCTTCGCTGTGAGCTTCCGAAGTTGGAAGAAGCAGCGACGGCAGAGAAAGTGCAATTATTGTTGGAAGCGATGGTCGTCTCGTTAAAGACGATCGAACGCGATTACGGGAAGTTTATCCGCGTGACATCTATCTAGCAGGAGGTGACTGCTATGCTGAGACTCGACTTGCAATTTTTCGCTTCGAAAAAAGGGGTCGGTTCGACAAAAAACGGCCGTGATTCGATCGCAAAACGTCTTGGTGCGAAACGCGCTGACGGTCAATTCGTCACTGGCGGCTCGATTTTGTACCGCCAACGCGGAACGAAAGTTCATCCGGGCTTGAACGTTGGCCGCGGCGGCGATGACACGCTGTACGCGAAAATCGACGGCATCGTTCGTTTCGAGCGGCTCGGCCGCGACCGGAAGCGTGTCAGCGTCTACCCGGTTAGCCAAGAAGCGTAATTTGTTTCGGAGAAAAACTCTAACCATTCTGGTTAGGGTTTTTCTTTTTGTCCTTGAAAAATCGTTCCCGTTTAATGTCAGAAAATGTTATAGTAAAAGTGAATGGCCTCTTGATGAAGAAGAGGCTGAAGAAAAGACGGTGTGGGAAACTGCGCCGCATGAATAGGGGAGCAGTGAATGGAAAAGCGATGGACGGTCGTTGAAGTGATGCGCCATGCCCGCCATGACTGGCTGAATAAAATTCAGCTCATTAAAGGTCATTTGGCGCTCAATAAAATCGAACGGGTGCAGGAAGTCATTAATGGCATTATCGGTGAGATGCAGCAGGAAACCCGGCTGACGAACTTGAAGGCCGAGCGATTCGCCGAACTTGTCATGACTTACAATTGGGAGCCGCGCCCGGTTAGTCTTGAGTATGAAATCACGGGCGGCGAAGCGGATTTGTCATTGTATGACAAACGGTTGACCGAATGGTGTCGCGAGTTTCTTCGCTTGCTTGAGATGCAGGCCGATAGACGGACGGAAAACCATGTGTGCTTGTCGATCGAGCTGTCTTACGGGCGGGCCTTGTTGTTTTTTGATTATCGTGGCGCATGGCAGGACGAGGAAGCGGTTCGTGCTTGGTTGGAACGATGCGAGCCGGCGCCGCCGCTTCGGCTTGTATCGTTTGCTGTCGGTGCGGAAGAGTTGACCGTGGAGCTTGAGCTGCTGATCCGCTCTGAAATGACTTATTCTTGAGCACATATTGACAGCATTGAATTGGCTCTGTATACAATAATAAGTATTAGTTACACTAATTTCGCCATGATGGAAGCGAATCGGAGGAACAGCTATGTTTGTCGATCAAGTGAAAATTTACGTCAAAGGTGGGGACGGCGGCAACGGTATGGTCGCGTTTCGCCGTGAAAAATATGTCCCAAAAGGCGGGCCGGCTGGCGGAGACGGCGGTAAAGGCGGCGACGTTGTGTTCGTCGTCGACGAAGGGCTGCGGACGTTAATGGATTTCCGCTACCAACGCCATTTTAAAGCGCCGCGCGGCGAAAACGGCATGTCGAAAAATCAGCACGGCAAAAATGCTGAAGACTTGCTTGTCAAAGTGCCGCCGGGGACGGTTGTCATCGATGCCGATACAAACGAAGTGCTCGCCGATTTGACCGAACAAGGACAGCGGTTTGTCGTCGCCAAAGGAGGGCGAGGCGGGCGAGGAAACACCCGGTTTGCGACCGCGGCTAATCCGGCGCCAGAGATCGCGGAAAACGGCGAGCCAGGCGAGGAGCGGAACGTCATTTTGGAATTAAAACTGCTCGCTGATGTTGGCCTTGTCGGGTTCCCAAGTGTCGGCAAATCGACGTTATTGTCCGTCGTTTCAGCAGCAAGACCGAAAATTGCTGAGTACCACTTTACGACACTCGTGCCGAATTTGGGCGTCGTCGAAACGGAAGACGGCCGCAGCTTTGTCATGGCTGACTTGCCGGGGCTCATCGAAGGCGCCCATGAGGGGGTCGGCTTAGGACATCAGTTTTTGCGGCATATTGAACGGACTCGCGTGATCGTCCATGTCATCGATATGGCCGCGGTGGAAGGGCGCGATCCGTATGACGACTATGTCGTCATCAACGAGGAGTTGAAGCAATACAATTTGCGCTTGACTGAACGGCCGCAAATTGTCGCAGCTAATAAAATGGACATGCCAAACGCCGAAGAAAATTTGCGCCGCTTTAAAGAGAAAGTCGGCGAGGCAGTGCCCGTCTTTCCGATTTCAGCAGCGACAAGGCAAGGGGTGCGCGAGTTGCTGTTTGCCATTGCTGATTTGCTCGAAACAACGCCGGAGTTTCCGCTCCATGAACTGGAAGAGCCGGCAGTGCAGCGCGTCGTGTACAAATACGAAAAAGAGGAGCTGCCGTTTACCATTACCCGCGGCAGCGATGGGGCGTTCATTTTGTCGGGTGAAAAAATTGAGAAACTGTTTAAAATGACCGACTTCTCGCGTGAAGAATCGGTGCGCCGCTTCGCCCGCCAACTGCGTGCCATGGGAGTCGACGACGCGTTGCGCGAGCGCGGAGCGAAAGACGGCGACACCGTCCGGCTGCTCGATTACGAATTTGAGTTTGTCGATGACTGGGATGAACGATAAAAGCGGAGGAAGGTGCGGTGGAGAAAAAATTTTATTTAGTGCGCGAAGACATCTTGCCGGAAGCGATGAAAAAAGTCGTGCTGGCGAAACAGCTGCTTGAGCGGAAAAAAGCCGCCTCGGTTGCCGAGGCGGCTCAGCTCGCCAACATTAGCCGCGGCGTCTTTTATAAATACCGCGATGCCATTTTTCCGTTTCAGGCGGTGACGAAAGAAAATATCGTCACGTTGTTTTTTCATTTGGAAGACCGCTCGGGCACGTTGTCACAGCTGCTTAGCGTCGTAGCAGCGGCAGGCTGCAATGTGCTGACGATCCACCAGACGATCCCACTGCAAGGACGGGCGAACGTGACGCTTTCCGTCAGCACAAACGATATGCATGAAGACATTGATGAACTGTTGGCAAAACTTAGGGGGCTTGAATTTGTCGAAAAAGTTGAAATTGTCGGCTCGGGAGTGTATTAAAGCAAGGGAGAGGCAAACGAGATGAGAATCGGCTATTTAGGACCGAAGGCGACGTTTACTGAAGCGGCCGTTGCGGCGCTATTTCCATCAGAGCCGCGACAGCCGTACGCCACGATTCCCGACTGCATCGATGCTGTCGCTGCTGGGGAAATTGAGGCAGCGGTTGTGCCGCTTGAGAATGCGTTGGAAGGGTCGGTCAATTTAACGCTCGATTATTTAATCCATGAACAGCCGTTGCCGATCATCGGTGAAATCGTTGTTCCGATTGAGCAGCATTTCATGGTGCATCCGTACTATGCACCGCATTGGCGGGAGATTAAAGAAGTGTATTCACATTCGCATGCCATTGCTCAGTGCCGCAAATTTTTACATACGGTGCTCAAAGGCGCAAAGCAAGTGCCCACGACGTCAACGAGCGCCGCTGCCAAATTTGTCAGCGAACATCCGCACTTGCCAGTGGCGGCGATTGCCAATCGGCTCGCAGCGAGCGAATACGGCTTGACGATTGTGCAGGAAAATATTCATGATTATGATTACAACCATACGCGCTTTATCGTCGTCAGCCGAAGCAGGCAGCCGCTTTCGCCTGATTCGCCGCTTTATGCCGGCGACAAAACGACCATTGTTGTCATGTTGCCGCAAGATCAGCCTGGTGCGCTCCACCAAGTGCTGTCGGCGTTTGCTTGGCGGCGGCTGAACTTGACGAAAATCGAGTCGCGCCCAGCGAAAACAGGGCTTGGCAACTACTTTTTTATCATTGATATTGACGCACCGATGGATGATGTCCTCATCCCGGGAGCGATCGCCGAAATCGAAGCGCTCGGCTGTACGGTGCAACTGTTAGGCAGCTATCCATATTACTTTGTCTAAAACACCAGGGTGTCCCAAAACTAGGAGGACACCCTTTCCTATCATGGCATATGTGTACTAGGTCATTTTATGAGAGACGAGATGTTATCTCCCTCGTAAAGAACGATACCTTTTGAATCAGCCTCTTTTGCCTTCCACCGCTGCTACACTTCTTTTTTTCATCGCTCTCTTATCTCCTATTGCCCGCTTTGCTTAGGTGAAAAATGCTGCACGTTCTGTTTAGCTACTGTGGAACACCCGTTTTGGTGGCGGGACAGGAGCGTGCAAATGAAGAGGGGTTAGGCCTCGATTAAAAATCCCGCTTGTTTTAAGGCACGGCAGGCGGCGTCGAGCTTTTCTGGTGAGTCGGCTTCGAGCGTATGCAAATGCGTTCCATCGGTCAGCTGCAATAAATATGCTGATTTTGTCGCTTCAATTTTGGCGATAAACTGGTCGACTTCGAAGCGGTTGCTGACCATGACCGATGCAATTAAATCGCCATAGACCGGATGTTCAATTTTGACATCTTTCACCGTTACACCACAGTCGACAAGCAAATACAGTTCTTCTTTTGTCTGTTCCGGTGTATGGGAGCAGGCGATGGTTCGCGTATACGTTTGCGTCGGTTCGGCCGGCTTTAAATACAAATATCCTTGGCTTGTCGCGATAATAGGTTCGTTGCGTGCCTTTAACAGCGAAATATCTTGGACGATTACTTGGCGGCTGACGTTCGTTTTTGCTGCCAATTCTGCCCCGGTGAGCGGTGTCTCGCTTTCTTTCAGCCATTGCAAAATGAGCTGGCGCCGCGCTTCTCCTAAAATTTTCTTTTCTTCTTTCACCTTGTCCATACCTCCTTTCGCGTTCGGATAAACTGTTCTAATGTGGAGATCAATTGATCGATCTCTATTTCCCGCGTGGACGTACCAAGTGATACACGGACGAACTGCTTTGCCTCCTCTGGGGTTTTGCCGACGGCAAGCATGGTGCGCGACGGCGCCTGCAATCCGACTTGGCAGGCGCTGCCAGTTGAAATGGCAATACCGGCACGGTTGCATTCCAGCATGACGAGCTGCCCTTCAAAACCGGTAACAGACAACCCGACAATATGGGCAAGTCGACAGCTAGGATGGCCTTCAACGGCAATCGGCAGCTGTTTGGCTGCTATGGCGTCAAGCAGCCGGCGGCGCAGCTGTTCAAATCGTGTCTGTTCACCTTCCATCCGTTCGTAAAGCTGCTTAGCGGCAGTGAGGAAGGCAACGATCCCCGGCACATTGACTGTTCCGGGTCGGAAGCCGGATTCGTGTGTCGTCCCTGGAAAAACGGGTTTCCAATGAAGGTGCGGGTCGATGTAGACGGCTCCGACGCCTTTTGGACCGTACACTTTATGAGCGGAAATCGATACGCTGTCAATCGCCATCGCCTTAACGTCTAGCTGTATTTTAGCAAAAGTTTGCACGCAGTCGCTATGAAAAAGGATGCCGCGCGCTCGCAACAGGCGACCGATGTCAGCAAGCGGCTGGATGGTGCCGATTTCCGAGTTGGCATGCTGGATGGAAGCGAGGATCGTCTGCGGTGTGATGGCCCGTTCCAAATCAGCGAGACGGATGCGACCGAATCGATCGACGGGCAAATACGTCACCGCATATCCTTCCGTTTCAAGCTGTTGAAACAAATGATAAAGTGAGGCGTGTTCGACTTCGGTAGTGATTAAATGATTCCCTTTGTGGCGGTGGGCGGCAATGAGCGACCGAATGGCAAGCACATTCGCCTCCGTGCCGCCGCTTGTGAAATAAATCCCTTCTGCTTCCCCGTTGATCATAGCGGCAAGCTCACGCCGGCATAGCGTCAGCAATTGCTTCGCTTTCGTGCCGACGTCGTGCAGGCTACTTTCATTGCCAAAATAAACGGCCGCTGCCTCAGCATAAGCCTCGATGGCTTCTTTGCACATTGGTGTCGTCGCTGCGTAGTCCAAATAAATCATATTCTCCCGCCTTTTCTTTCACTTTTTTCAATCAACCTCTTGTCATTAGTTTAAATATGTGTAAATATAGATGTCAAGACAGATGAAAAGAGAGGGGAGCGGTTGTGGGGGAAAACGGCATCATTATTGTTGGTAGCGGATTGGCCGCTTTAACAGTGGCTTATTATTTACAGGTGCAAGAAAATGTGATTGTTTTCACAAAAAAAGGGAAAACGGACTGCAACTCTTGGCGGGCGCAAGGTGGGGTGGCGGCAGCGTTAGCCCCCGACGATGATTGGCGCGTTCATTTCCACGACACGCTTACAGCCGGCTGCCATCATAACGATGTGCGAATGGTGGAGTTGCTCGTTCGTGAAGGGCCGAAGCGGCTGCAAGAATGGATGGACGCTGGGATGGCGTTCGATGCAGATGAACATGGACAGCTTTGCTTCGGCCTTGAAGGCGGGCATAGCCACCGCCGCATTTTACACGCTGGCGGCGACCAAACGGGCAAGGAGATCGTTACATTTTTGCTTCAGCAGGTGAAAGGGCGCGTATCAGTGGTGGAAGGTGAACAAGTCATCGAACTTTTGATGGAAGACGGCCGCTGTGTCGGGGTGAAAACGAAGCGAAAAGACGGTGCTGTCTCCGTTTGGCGGGCGGCGGCAGTCGTCCTAGCAACCGGCGGCTGCGCCGGGCTGTATACGTTCACTTCCAACGCGCCGACCGTGACTGGTGATGGCATTGCCATGGCGTATCGCGCCGGCGCGGCAGTCGCCGACATGGAATTTATCCAATTTCATCCGACGATGCTGGCTGTCGGAGGAAAAGCGGTCGGATTAGTATCGGAAGCGGTGCGCGGAGAAGGAGCGGTGCTTGAGACGGAAGACGGGCGGCGCTTAATGGATGGCGTTCACCCACTTCGTGATTTGGCACCGCGTGATGTTGTCGCCCGCGCGATCGCCGCGGAAACGGAGCGAGGCGGCCGCGTCTACTTAAATATTTCCGCCGTTCCTCATTTCCGCCGCCGTTTTCCGACGATTGCGGCGTTATGCGAGGCGCATGGCGTTGATCTTGAGGTCGGCCGCCTCCCGGTTGTGCCAGGCGCCCACTTTTTAATGGGCGGCATTATGGTCAATGAATGGGGGCAGACGACCGTGCCGGGCTTGTATGCCGTTGGGGAAGTGGCGTGCACCGGTGTGCACGGTGCCAACCGGTTGGCAAGCAATTCGTTGCTTGAAGCGATCGTCTTTGGAGCCCGTGTGGCCCACTCTATCAATCGCCGGGAGGAGTGGCCGACGTCAGTATACCGCGCTGCCCGACCGTTTGGCCGCTCGCGCCGTCTTTTGGTGCCTCCGCTTCCGGAACGGTCGTGCATCCGTGAGCGATTGTCCACATTTGTCGGTATCGTCCGTGAAAAAGGGCGGCTTTGTGAGGCGGTTCGCTGGTTCGAACAATTTTCCTTGCCAGATTGGTTGGATGGCGATCTTGAATGCTTGTCGGCAGAGGAGATTGAAACAGGGTATATGCTCCTTACCGGTTGGCTTGTCGCCTCGTCTGCGCTTCGCCGCACGGAAAGCCGCGGCGGCCACTACCGAAGTGATTTTCCGTATGATCATCCGGACTGGAAAGGCCGACGCCTCGTGCGGACGAAAGAAGAGTGGGAGCATGCACCAGTTGGACGGTAAAGCGGGAATAAGATCAAAAGGAGGATGAGGCGATGAATCGGTTAAAACTCGAACAGTTGTTGAGGCAGTTTTTTCTTGAAGATATCGGCGATGGGGATGTGACAAGCGACACGATTTTTCCGGCTAACGAACGTGCGACGGGGGTGTTTACGGCGAAAGAGGACGGGGTTGTGGCTGGCGTCGACCTTATTGCCGCTGGCTATCAACTGCTTGATCCGCATATCGAGGTATCGATCATGAAACGGGACGGCGAACGGATTGCAGCTGGTGAAACGATCGCCGCCGTTTCTGGGCCTGTCCGTCCACTGTTGTCTGGTGAGCGCGTCATTTTGAATTTGCTTCAGCGTTTGAGCGGCATTGCGACTATGACGCGGCAGGCAGTTGACCTGCTTGGTGACAGCCATACTCGCCTTTGCGATACGCGAAAAACGACACCGGGCTTGCGCATGTTGGAAAAATATGCGGTTACTTGCGGTGGCGGCTACAATCACCGCTTTGGCTTGTACGATGGTGTGATGATTAAAGACAATCATATCGCCTTTTGTGGGTCGATTGCCGCCGCTGTCAAAGCGGTGAGAGAGCGGCTCGGCCATATGGTGAAAATCGAAGTCGAAACGGAAACGGAAGCTCAGGTGCTCGAGGCGGTCGAAGCCGGGGCTGACATTATTATGTTTGACAATCGGACGCCGGATGAAGTGCGGTCGTTCGTCCGGCTCGTGCCGAAACCGATCATCACGGAGGCGTCCGGCGGCATTACGCTCGCCAATGTAGCAGCATACGGTGCGACCGGAGTCGACTACATTTCACTTGGGTTTTTAACGCATTCAGCTGCAGCGTTGGACATTAGTTTTTATTTACAATGACGGAGGAGAGAATGATGAACGTACTCGAACAGTTCAAACAGCTCGATAATATGCCGGAACAGTATAAAACGATGGACAGAGATGAGCTCGAAGCGCGCGCCCGCGCGGTGAAGGAGCAGCTCGGGCGGCGTCTTTTTATCCCTGGACATCATTACCAAAAAGATGAGGTCATTCAGTTCGCTGATGCCACCGGCGACTCGCTTCAGCTCGCCCAACTGGCGGCGAAAAACAACGAAGCGGAATATATTGTGTTTTGCGGCGTCCATTTCATGGCGGAAACCGCGGACATTTTAACGAGTGAGGAGCAGACAGTTATTTTGCCGGACTTGCGCGCTGGCTGTTCGATGGCCGATATGGCCGATGTTTTTCAAGTTGAGCGGGCATGGGCGGCATTGACGGATCGATTTGGCGAGACGATTCTGCCGCTTGTATACGTCAATTCCACAGCGGCGATTAAAGCGTTTGTCGGCCGAAATGGAGGGGCGACGGTTACGTCGTCCAACGCGCAAAAGATGGTAGCGTGGGCGTTTTCACAAAAAGAACGGATCTTCTTTTTACCGGACCAGCATTTAGGCCGAAATACGGCCTATGCACTCGGCGTTGGCCTTGACGAGATGGCCGTCTGGGATCCATATGAGGAAACATTGCAAGGCAACGGTGACTTTGACAAGGTGAAAGTCATTCTTTGGAAGGGCCATTGCTCGGTGCATGAAAACTTCAATGTCCGGCAAATCGAGCATATTCGGCAGACGAAACCGGAAACAAAGGTAATCGTCCATCCGGAATGCAGCTGGGACGTCGTCCAGCAAGCCGATTACGCCGGTTCAACAAAATACATTATCGAAACGATTCGCAACGCCTCACCCGGTAGCCGATGGGCGATCGGAACAGAAATGAATTTGGTGAATCGCCTTATGCATGAGCATCCGGACAAAGAAATCATTTCTCTTAATCCGTATATGTGCCCGTGTTTGACGATGAACCGGATCGATTTGCCGCATTTCGTTTGGGCGTTGGAATCGCTCAGTGAAGGAACAGTCGTCAACCGCATTACCGTTCCAAAGGAAGTAGCGTTCGAAGCAAAGCTAGCGCTCGAGCGCATGCTTGCCCTTGCCTAGTTCTCCTCCCTGGCGAAGACGGGATCGCTTCCGTCCGGCCAGGGATTTTTTTATCATAAATCAACAACCATCGTCATACATTGTGTTGAAAGATGATAACAAGAAACAAGCATCGGTTGGATAGAGCGCAAACAGTCTCGGTTTAGGAGGGGAACCGCGTGAAAATCCATATTGTTCAAAAGGGCGATACCCTTTGGAAAATTGCCCAAAAATATGGGGTTGATTTTGAACAATTGAAAAAGATAAATGGGCATTTGAGCGATCCGAATATGATTATGCCTGGCATGAAAATTAAAGTGCCGACAGCAGGAGTGCCAATAAAAAAAGAAACAAAAACGTATGCACCGTCGAAAAAGCCGAAAGTGGGAGAACATCCGTACGCGGAGACGAAACCGTTCGTTTCATTCAATATTGATGCGGAGATGGACACAGCTAGCGGCTCCGTCTCGGAAAATGAAGTACCAGTGAACGAGGCGCCGAAAGCAGTGGAAAAAGAAAAACCGAAGGCGCCAGCGGCCAAAGCGCCGAAAGCGGAAGTGAAAGAAAAACCGAAAGCACCAGCGGTCGAAGCACCGAAAGCGGAGGCGAAAGAAAAACCGAAAGCGCCAGCGGTCGAAGCACCGAAAGCGGAGGCGAAAGAAAAACCGAAAGCGCCAGCGGTCGAAGCACCGAAAGCGGAGGTGAAAGAAAAACCGAAAGCACCAGCGGCCAAAGCGCCGAAAGCGGAAGTGAAAGAAAAACCGAAGGCGCCGGCGGTCGAAGCGCCAAAGGCAGAGGGGAAAGGAACAGCAAAGGCGCCGATAAGCGGGACATCGAAGGGAATGGAGAACAAGAAGGCGAATGTGTCAGTGAACGAAGCCCCGAATGTGCCGGTGAACGAGACACCGAACGTACCAGTGAACGAAGCGCCGAACGTGCCGGTGAATGAAACACCGAACGTACCGGCGAACGAGGCGCCGAAAGCACCGACAGCCTATACACCGCCGCTTACACATACGATTCCGCCGGTCGTTCCGACCCCTCACGTTTCGTTTGCCAAATCGTTGCCGAATCTGCCACCGATTCCACCGAAGCCGAGCAACATTTTGCCTGGCATGATGAAAGAGGAGATGGATGAAAGCCCAACTGAACTGAAAGGGGAACAAACAGAAATAGCAGACGAAAGCGAGGAAACCCCGCCACCGTTGCCGAACATTCCGCATGTTCCAATTGCACCGATGACGGCACCAGTTTTCGGTGTTGACCAAGGATGTGTGCCAGTGACGCCTATTTTGCCAGGAGCGGGGTTTTACATGTCTCCGCCGCCAGCCATGCCATCTTATTCTCCGCCGCCGGGTTCGTTAGGGGGCGGCCCGGAAAATAACCCGGCTCCATTTCCGGGCATTAGCGAAGGGAGCAATGATTCTTTAGAGTCTCCGCAGTTTTCTGAACCGGGGAAACACGGGGCTGCTGCTCCGCTTGCACCGCCAGCTGGTGCCGCTTTCGCTGCGTCCGGTCCTGCCGCACCGGGATATGCACCATCTGGAGTGTACGCGCCGCTAGCCGGATATCCGCCTTTTGGGTATGTGCCTGTGTATCCACCGACTCCGTACTACGGGGGATATGCCCCTCCGGGAGTGTACGCCCAGCCGGCTCCATACGGGTACGCGCCGCAACAAGCTGCGCAGGCGATCCCGTGGCCCGGTGCCGTTTACCCGGTAAGCCCACCCGCCGCCGGTTCGCGCCTGTTTGCCGGACCGCCGGATGAGGAGAGCGAGCATGGGGAAGAACAGTAACCTGACAGAAAGAGACGCCGTTGGCCGTCTCTTTTTTCTTCTTAGCCGCCAGTACCGGATTGTTATTCGGCAGGCTGTGGCGCTGAAACCAAATGTCATTGCCATCGCCACTTCGCACGGATCATTTGTCGCGAAAGCGTACCATTCGTTAGTGGCGGCTGAACGGCAAGCTTGGCTTCTTGCCGCTCTCCGCCGCTCCGGCTTTTTCGCCGCTCCAGCCGTTGTCCCGATCGGCCATGGAGGTGTCATCACTGCCGGAGGGCGACATTGGCTGCTGACAGAATATGTAGCTAGTGCGCGCCCATTTGTATTTGTCAACGAGTGCGACATCAAAGATGGGCTTCAAGCGTTACATAGCTACCATGTGGCAACGGCAAGGATCGTATGTGACAAACGGGCAGCCATGCGGCTGCCGTCTGTGCAGCTGTATGAAAAATGGCGGCGCTGTTACGATGAGTTTTGTCGACATTTGCCGTTCATTGAGACAGCGATGGAAAAAGAGGATATTTTATTTACGCTTCGCTGGGCGCATTACTGCTTGGCAACGTGCGGCGATTACGCCCAAGAGTTAGCGGCGGAGCCTGTCGTCATCATTCATGGGGATGTAGCGCCCCATAATTTTTTGCGCACTGCCGGTGGAGATGTATATATGATCGACTACGATGCGGCCGCCCTCGCCTCGCCCGGTCTTGATTATTGGCAATACGCAAACCGTATTTTGCCGCATATCGGCTGGTCGTATTCGGCGCTCGCCCGTTTTGTTCCGCTTGGTCGTTGGCTGGAAAAAAGTTGGTTTTTGCATGCGCTTTTGTTCCCTGCTGATGTATTTCGTGAGTGGCGACAGGCGGCCGCGCGACGCCGCCCGCTCGTATTGGATCGGAAGAAGCGGGAATGGTTTGTCCGTCGTCTTTTCGCTATGCTAAAATAAAGAGTAAAATCTTTGGAAAAAGGAGTCGAAGGCGGATGCAAGAAAAAATTGACAAGCTTGTCCAATGGCTGCGGGAACAAGTGGCGTCGGCTGGCTTAAACGGGGCAGTAGTCGGCATTAGCGGTGGCATCGACTCTGCCGTTGTTGCCCATTTGATCAAGCGGGCGTTTCCAGATAACTCGCTTGGCCTCATCATGCCGTGCAAAAGTCATGCAAAAGATATGGAAGATGCCCTCAAAGTGGTGGAAAGCTGCGGCATTCAACATCTTGTCATTGATTTGACCGAGGTGCATAAATCGTTGTTCGGCGCGGTGGAAGCCGAGTTGAAAGCCATCGGTGAGTGGAATGAAGAAAAGGCGCGGCTTGGCGATGCGAACACGAGGGCGCGTCTGCGCATGACGACGTTGTACGCTGTCGCCAACAACTATGGCTACCTCGTTGTCGGTACGGACAATGCGGCGGAGTGGCACACCGGCTACTTTACGAAATATGGCGATGGCGGGGTTGATTTAGTGCCGCTCATTCATTTCACAAAAGGCGAAGTGCGTGAAATGGCTCGTCTGCTTGGTGTTCCGGAAGAAATTATCACGAAAGCGCCGAGCGCCGGATTATGGGAAGGACAGACGGATGAAAGCGAAATGGGCACGACGTATGATATGATTGATAAATATTTAAAAGGTGAAGACATTCCAGAGCAAGACCGGAAAATTATTGAACGGCTGCATGAACGTTCGCACCATAAACGGCAGCTGGCCATTGCGCCACCAAAGTTTTAACCGTCGTCTTGTTGGTTTGAACTAACAGCGATAACCCCCCTGCTTTTTCCGCAAGCTAAATGTAAGGCTGGCTTTGCGCCAGCCTTGGGCGAAGGAAACCAAGGGGGGGTTTTCCATTGAGGTACGCGGTCAAATGGATCGGTGTATTGTCGGTAGCCGGCTTGCTCGCTTCATGCACCAATTATGGGACCAATGACGAAGGAGCCCAGCGCTATAACAATGCGGAGAGACCGATCGGCTATTACTCAACAGAACGGAACGATGATTTCCGCTACGGTCGTTACGGAACGAATGCGCTCAACTACGATAACAACTATATGTGGGCACGCCGCGGACCGGTGACTGACTTTTTGACGGACGGTGACCGCCTTGGTCGGTCGGCGGCGCCCCGATTGGATGCGGACGTCCCAGCTCTTCCGCGCGGAGTGGATTTTGGCAACGGCGATTACAACTACCACGGGCATTTACATTCGCTGAATGTTGCTCCGCATCCATCGTACTACCGTAGCTATGACGGTGCTTTGGTTGAAGAGCTTTCCCGCCGCGCTGCAGCGGTAAGTGGAGTAGATGATGCCCGTACGGTCGTTTACGGCGATCAAGCGCTCATCGCCATTGCGACTGATACCCGCCATCCAGATCGGCTGGAAGAGCGTGTTGCCAAAGCAGTGGCTCCGTACGCCAACGGCAAACGGGTACGTGTCACGTCCAATCCGAGCATGTACAACCGCATCCGCACGATTGACAACACAATTCGCCGCGGTGCGCCGATCAGCATGGAAGAAATTCGCCGCGATTTGCGTACTATTTTTATCGACGGTACGATTCAAGAACGGCCGGAAAACAATCGGTAGTTCGGCAAGGGGGTGCCATTGGCATCCCCTTTACTCGTTTTCCGCTTTCAGCTAGGCGCAGCTGACATTTTCTGCGTTTTTTGCTATAGTAATATCGGAACATTCCGTTGTGATGAGAGGAGAAAGTTTGATGGCTGGACATTCGAAGTGGAAAAATATCCAACGGCGGAAAAATGCTCAAGATGCTAAGCGCGGCAAACTATTTATGAAACTGGCGAAAGAAATTTATGTTGCCGCAAAAAACGGCGGTGGTGACCCGGCGGCCAACCCGAGCCTGCGTCTTGTCATTGAGAAGGCAAAGGCGGCTAATATGCCGGGTGAAAACATTGAACGGGCGATTAAAAAGGCAACGGGGAACCAAGAACATACCAATTATGAGGAAATCCGTTATGAAGGATACGGACCGGGCGGCGTCGCTGTCATGGTTGTCTGCTTGACCGATAATAAAAACCGGACCGCTGCCAACGTGCGTTCAGCATTTTCGAAAAACGGCGGCAACTTGGGGGAAACAGGTTGCGTCTCTTACTTGTTTGAGCGCAAAGGATTGCTCGTCATCGATCGTGAGCAGCACAACATGGAGGAAGATGAGTTGCTGCTTTTGGCGATTGAGGCAGGGGCGGAGGAGATGGAAACGACGGACGAATCGTTCGAAATTTATACAACGCCCGAGTCGTTTGAGACGGTAAAAGAACAGCTTGAACAGCAAGGATTAACGTTTGCGAGCGCGGAAATTACGATGATTCCGCAAACATATACAACGTTATCAGGCGATGAATTGAAAAAGATGTTGAAGTTAATTGATACGCTTGAAGATGATGACGATGTGCAAGAAGTATACCATAACTTGGATGAATCAGTGATTGAGGAACAATAACAATCGTCGGCGGCACGCTGGCGATTTTTTATAGATCGAGGTGGCGAAACATCATAACGGGGGAAACAACAGATAGAAATGTTGCTCCATCGAACAAACGTCAAAGTGTCAAATCGTTGGCGCGCATCTATCAATGACAGCATCGTCACCTGTTTGCTGACTTTGGCTCGGCAGCAGCTTGTTTTTACAAAAAAAGCTAACGAAACAGTAATAAAATGGCGACTGGCGGCGAAACTAATGATGTAAGAAAACTATCATTTTGGAAGAGAGGAACGGACAATGCGAATTCTTTCCATCATGTTGTTGGTTGCTGCAGTCGTGTTGCCGACTCATTCGGCGTTCGCCGCACCAACGCCGGTGAACATGACGATTGTATTGCAGCAGCAATACTTAGACGGAGAGATGAGCGAGGAGAAAAGAACGGAAACGGTTGTTTCGTTAACAGAAATATGGAAAAAGTACCGCGACTGGCAGCTGATTGATCTCGATGGACAGACGATCGTCTTTCGCAAAACGATTAACGACATTTCCCCGTTGTTAAAAACAAACGGCTATTTCGGGCTCACCGATGATGGTACATTATCTATTTTTAACGGTAAACCGAATCAGTCGGGGAAAATTATCCAGTCGTTTTTTCAAATCGATGTACAAAAACTAGAAAGCCATCAGCAGGCGAAATTAAAACAAGGCATCCGCGTCCTCTCGAAAGAACAATATGAACAAGTGATCGAAATGTATCGCCATTTTGCGGTCGTGCATTAAAACGGAATCCCGTGGTGTGAAGCGCATCACGGGATTTGTTTTTTGCTATAATGAAATCGTATGATACAATGAAAGGACGAGAAAAGGAGAGGAGTAGGCATTGATCGAGTTTATCCGCGGATATGTCGATTACATCTGTCCCGAATATATTGTGATCGACCATAACGGCATCGGCTACGAAATTTTTACTCCCAACCCGTTTGCCTTTGAGGAGAGTCGTGAGGCAGCGGTAACGGTATATACATACGAATACGTGCGTGAAGATGTGCACGCTTTATACGGATTTCTAACGCGTGAAGAGCGGAACTTGTTCGCCAAGCTGCTCCAAGTGTCCGGCATTGGACCAAAAGGGGGGCTCGCTATTTTGGCAGCGGGGCGTCCGGATGAGCTGGCACGGGCGATTGAGGAAGAAAATGAAGCATTTTTATGTAAGTTCCCGGGTGTTGGAAAAAAAACGGCACGGCAAATGATTTTAGACTTAAAAGGAAAGCTTACGATGTTTTCAATGCCAACGGCTCCACGACCGGCCGCTTCTCTGTCTGGGGAGCTTGCTGAGGCGATTGCTGCGCTCAAGGCGCTTGGCTATGCGGAACGAGAAATTGAAAAAATTATTCCGGCGCTCCGCGAAGAAACGATGTCGACGGAACAGTACGTGAAGCGGGCGTTGGCCATGTTACTGAAATAAATGGCTGTTGGCAACGAGCCAAAAGGGAGGGACGACGGTGGACGAACGGCTTGTATCTGGATCAGCTTTAGGCGGCGAGGCGGCGTTCGAACCAACCTTGCGCCCGCAATATTTGCATGAATATATCGGGCAAGATAAGGTAAAAGAAAACTTGCAAGTGTTTATTGAAGCGGCCAAGCTGCGTGAAGAAACACTTGACCACGTCTTGTTGTACGGCCCGCCGGGGCTCGGGAAAACGACGCTCGCCGCCATCATTGCGAACGAAATGGGCGTCAAGATGCGGGCGACATCCGGGCCCGCGCTTGAGCGGCCCGGTGACTTAGCGGCGCTGTTGACATCGCTTGAGCCCGGGGATGTGTTGTTTATTGACGAAATTCATCGGTTGCCGCGGACAGTTGAGGAAGTGCTCTATCCCGCGATGGAAGATTACTGTTTGGACATTACGGTCGGCAAAGGGCCTGAAGCGCGCTCGCTTCGTCTAGATTTGCCGCCGTTTACGCTTGTTGGAGCGACAACAAGGGCCGGAGCGCTGTCCGCGCCGCTGCGCGACCGATTTGGTGTCATCAGCCGGCTTGAATATTATCAAGTGGACCAACTAGCGCAAATTATTGAGCGGGCGGCTGCCATTTTGCATATTATCATCAACAATGAGGCGGCGCTTGAACTGGCGCGCCGGGCGCGTGGCACGCCGCGCATTGCCAACCGTCTGCTCCGCCGTGTTCGCGATTTTGCTCAAGTGCGTGGGGACGGAGAAATTACGCTGCCGCTCGCCGTCGAGGCACTTGAGCGGCTGCAAGTCGATCGACTCGGGCTTGATCACATTGACCATAAGCTGCTTTTAGCGATCATTGAAAAGTTTGCCGGCGGTCCGGTTGGACTCGAAACGATGGCAGCGGTGATCGGAGAAGAAGCGCAAACGATCGAGGAAGTGTATGAGCCGTATTTGCTGCAAATCGGCTTATTGCAGCGAACGCCGCGCGGGCGTGTCGCCACGCCGGCGGCGTATGCCCATTTAGGAATGGAGGTTCCGAAGCGGTGAACAGCTTGCCTAAGTTGATTATGATAATCGGCGTTGTGCTTATCATCGTTGGGTTTGTTATGCAGTTTGTCAAACTCGGCCGCTTGCCGGGGGATATCGTCATCCGCAAAGGAAACATGACCTTTTATTTTCCAATCGTCACATCGATATTGCTAAGCGTCGTATTATCATTGATTTTTTACGTGCTCGGGCGATTTCGCTAAAGAAAGGAGAACTTTATGAAAGTTGACTTGTTTGATTTCCATTTGCCTGAGGAACTCATTGCACAAACGCCGCTCCCGGATCGGGCGGCGTCGCGGCTGATGGTGCTCGATAAACAAACAGGGGCCATCCGCCATGAAACATTTCGCAACATTATTTCGTATTTACACCTGGGCGATTGTCTCGTCTTAAACGACACCCGTGTCATGCCAGCGCGCCTGTACGGGGAAAAAGCGGAAACGGGCGGGATGGTCGAGGTGCTCTTGTTAAAACAGTTAGACGGCGACCGTTGGGAGACGCTCGTCAAGCCAGGCAAACGGGTCAGACCGGGAACGAAGCTCGTCTTTGGCGGCGGGAAACTTCAAGCCGTTTGTCTTGATACGCTTGAGCATGGCGGCCGGGTGCTTGAATTTTCGTACGAAGGGCTGTTTTATCAAGTATTGGCTGAACTTGGCGAAATGCCGCTCCCGCCGTATATTAAAGAAAAGCTCGATAACCCGGAGCGGTATCAGACAGTGTACGCTCGTGAAATCGGCTCAGCGGCAGCGCCAACAGCCGGCCTTCATTTCACTGAGGAGCTGCTTGACGCCATTCGGGAAAAAGGGATACATATCGCCTTTATTACGCTTCATGTTGGGCTCGGTACATTCCGGCCGGTGCAAGTGGATGACATCGAAAAACACAATATGCACGCTGAGTTTTATCAAATGAGTGAGGAAACGGCGGCGATATTGAACCGCGTGCGTGCGAACGGCGGTCGCATTATCGCCGTCGGTACGACATCGACGAGGACACTTGAGACGATCGCCAATCGGCATGATGGCCGGTTTGCCGCTGAGAGCGGTTGGACGGACATTTTCATTTATCCAGGCTATGAGTTTAAAGCCATTGATGGGCTCGTGACGAACTTCCATTTGCCGAAATCGACACTCATTATGTTAGTGAGTGCATTCGCCGGACGCGAGCATATTTTGCACGCGTATGAAGTGGCGGTCAAAGAGCAGTACCGCTTTTTCAGCTTCGGCGATGCGATGCTCATCATTTAAGAAAGGAGAACAGCACGTTGACGACACCGATTCGCTTTGAACTGATCAAAACGTGTCGGCAGACAGGAGCGCGCCTTGGCATTCTCCACACGCCGCACGGCTCGTTTGAAACACCGATGTTTATGCCAGTCGGGACGCTTGCGACGGTCAAAACGCTATCGCCAGAAGAGTTGAAGGAAATGGGGGCAGGCGTCATTTTAAGCAATACGTACCATCTTTGGCTGCGCCCAGGCCATGACATTGTCGCTGAGGCGGGCGGCCTCCACGCTTTTATGAACTGGGATCGCGGCATTTTGACGGATTCCGGTGGATTCCAAGTGTTTAGCTTGAGCGAATTTCGCCGGATTGAGGAAGAAGGTGTCTATTTCCGCAACCATTTAAACGGCGACAAGCTGTTTTTATCGCCGGAAAAAGCGACTGAAATCCAAAATGCGCTCGGTGCTGACATCATCATGGCGTTTGACGAATGTCCGCCGTATCCGGCGACGTATGACTATATGAAACGGTCGGTCGAGCGGACGAGCCGCTGGGCGGAGCGCTGCCTGAAAGCCCATCGACGCTCGAATGAACAAGGGCTGTTTGGCATCGTCCAAGGCGGTGAATATGAGGACTTACGCCGGCAAAGCGCGCGCGATTTAGTGTCGCTCGATTTTCCTGGCTATGCCGTCGGTGGGTTGTCGGTCGGCGAGCCGAAAGATGTGATGAATCGGGTGCTTGAGTTTACAACGCCACTTTTGCCGACGGACAAGCCCCGCTATTTAATGGGCGTCGGTTCACCCGATTCACTCATTGACGGTGCGATCCGCGGCATCGACATGTTTGACTGCGTCTTGCCGACGCGCATCGGCCGCAACGGAACGGTTATGACGAGTGAGGGGCGGGTTGTCATTAAAAACGCCCAGTACGCCCGTGACTTCACACCGCTTGATCCGAACTGCGATTGCTATACGTGTCGAAACTACACGCGCGCCTATATTCGCCATCTCATTAAATGTGATGAAACATTTGGTATCCGGCTCACGTCTTACCATAACGTCTATTTTTTGATAAAATTAATGGAGCAGGTGAGACAAGCGATTCGTGAAGATCGACTCGCCGATTTCCGTGAGGAATTTTTTGAGCGTTACGGCTTTAACAAGCCAAACGCGAAAAACTTTTAGTCATTAGAAAGGAGGGGGATTGAATGAACGCGACGATTGCGAATTTATTGCCGATCGTGCTGTTTTTCGTCATTTTCTACTTTTTGCTTATTCGCCCACAGCAAAAGCGGCAGCGCGCCGTCCAACAAATGCAGGCGAATTTGAAAAAAGGCGATAAAATCGTCACGATTGGCGGTTTGCATGGCATCATCGACTCGGTCGATGAAGATAAAATCATCATCCGCGCCGGTGACGGCACGCGGCTTACATACGACCGTTCTGCGGTGCGTGAAGTTGTCGGAAAGCAACGCATAACCTAAATGGAAAGCAACGGCTGACAGCGTTAGAAATGGAGCTGTCATCGAAAAGATGAATACTGACGACAAAAAAGCGGCTGTTTCGTTTGGAAACAGCCGCTTTCACATTGAGACACTCGCTTATGTCCGCTCGCGGCGAGCCGGTGACAGGTTGACACCGACGATGCCGCCAAGGGCAGCAGAGACAAAAAAGAGAAGATGATACAACCATTGTTGGGCTGTAAATGGCTTTTCGATGCCAAGAAATTGAAACAAAAAGATGATCGCGGTAAATAAGAAGCCGGTCAGTCCGCCGGCAAGCCATCCCTTTTCTTGACTTTTTCCGCCAGCAACGATGCCGCCGATGAACATCGAAATGACCGAGACGGCAAAAATTATCCATGTAAGCGACGATTCCTGGATGTCCGTCCATTTAAGCAACAACGAAAAAATGAAGCTAACGAGCGCTGCCAAAACGAAAATGGTGGAGACCCCGTATACGAGTGCGCTGCCAAGTCGTGACACCGTGTTCCCTCCCTGATCACAACCGTTTTACCACCATATATATTCGTTGCCGGACATGTTTAGAAGTCTATTTTCGTCCGTTTTTCCCAGCTAGCCAATGAAGCCCCGGGAGATAGACGAGCTCTTCGCGCTTGATGAGCCGAAAGAACAGAAGGACAGTGATATATAAAACGATCGTCGCCACCATGGCGAACAGTGTCCATAATGACGAAGGTGTGGCTATAGGTGGATAGTGGAAAAGCACATAGCCGGCCACACCGGTGACAGTGATGGCAATCGTTGCTTTCGCATACTCGCGCGCATGGATCGAAAAGGAGACGGCTTTGACGACAGTGGCGAAATGGAGAAACGTCACAAGCACCGTGCCGATGGATGTTGCAAGCGCCGCCCCCATAATGCCTAAACTAGGACGTGAGGCGAGGGTGAAGATACAAGCGAGCTTGACGACTGCCCCGATCAAGCTGTTCGTCATGGCTGCGTTCGCCAAGTCGAGTCCTTGCAATACGGCTTGGAGCGGGCCTTGGAAATAATAAAATAAGAAGAACGGAGCCATCACTTGAATAAAGATGGCCGCTTCACTTGTGCCGTACATCCACCACATGAGCGGTTCGGCAAAAATGTATAGCACGACGGCGGAAAGACCGCCAGTGACAAGCGATAGGCGCATTGCCTGGGCGATCCGGTATTCAACTAAAACCAACTTGTTTTGCGCCATTGCCTCACTAATGGCCGGTACAAGCGTTGTCGAGAGCGCGTATGTAATGAATGACGGCAAGGTGAGCAACGGCAGCGCGTAACCGACGAGCTGGCCATACTGCTTCGTGGCGACGGAGGAGGCTACACCGGCAAGAGCTAAGCTGTTGGCGACGACGATCGGTTCGAAAAACCAAGAAAGTGAGCCGATCAAGCGGCCGCCGGTCGTTGGCAAGGCGATCCGCATGAGACGGATGAACGTCTCTTTACCGGCTTGCACGTAGCGAAAAAATTTCGCCCGCAGACGGATTGACTTTTTAAACTTAAATAAGAACAACAAATACAATAAGGCGGCTAGTTCACCAAGGACAGAAGATGCCATGGCGCCGGCGGCGGCGTACTCAACGCCATACGGCAAGAGCGGCCTTGTGCATAGAGCGATCAAGCTGATACGGACGATTTGTTCAATCAAAAGCGAGTAGGCGTGCGGCTTCATTTGTTGGCGCCCTTGAAAATAGCCGCGCAACACCGAGGAAATCGCCACGATCGGCACGACCGGGGCGATGGCCATTAGCGGGTAGTATGTGCGCGGGTCGGTGAACATCGTCTGTGAAAGCCATGGTGCAATAACAATGAGCGTTGGCAAAAATACGGTGCTCAGCACTCCCGTCGTTGTAAGCGACACGACAAGAATTTTTTTCACCCGCTGCCGGTCGCCGGCCGCTTCCGCCTCAGCGACGAGTTTGGAAATGGCGACAGGAAGCCCGATTTGGGTCGCCGTAATGGCTAACGATAGCGTCGGTACGGCCATCATGTACAGCCCGACCCCTTCATCCCCGATCATCCGGGCGACGACGATACGGTTGATGAAACCGAGAATTTTCGTAATAAAACCGGCGGCGATTAAAATGATCGTCCCTTGCAAAAATTTAGACATCTTCTTTCCCTGCCTTCTCAAATGCCTTAATCTTTTATACAATATATGCTAGATACATGGCCAAGCATGACAAGGATCATAGCTGGCATGGGGTAGCGTCAAAAGTTTTATGAAAACTCCACATCCGCCATCCCATGGAGCATCGTAAGGCATCCTTGGAGCCGGATTCGCCCTTGACCAACACCCGCCAAAGGTGTGAAAGGGACGTCAAGGGCGA